>Ga0222719_10000004_pt1 | contig 469516 bp, 446 predicted proteins | sample C33_34DmetaG_FD_165039 | JGI IMG/M metagenome (GOLD analysis project Ga0222719, IMG submission 165039) | Estuarine water microbial communities from San Francisco Bay, California, United States - C33_34D | ecosystem: Environmental > Aquatic > Marine > Unclassified | place: USA: California... | reverse complement strand
TAAATTCCGTCATTTCACCATTGAATAATCTAGTAGTACCATCATATTCTTGAGCATTAAACAAAATGTTACCATTTGTTGGATAAGTTTCTGGAATTGGAGCTACAAAATTAATTGCATAATCTTCTACTTCTCCATATCCATAATAGTAATTAGGTTGATAATAGAGTGCACATGCATCGTTTAGATTATAATAGTAATTAACCATTACTCTCAGAACTGATGGACCTTCAGGAACATCTTCACCTACATTAAATTCAAATTTGTCAGTATAGAACTGAGTAGGAGGATATCTAAATTTACCAGTATATCTATAGAATTTAGCTATAAATTCTTCGTCTGGTCCAATTCTATTATAATCCCATCTTTGATCGTCATTTTTGTCTAAATAGATTCAAACAAAACCATAATAATATAAACCATATTTTACTGATATCTCGAAACTATTACCGATATTTAGTTCATATGCACCACCAGTTTCTTCGATTGTAGCCCATTGTTCATAACCAGAATTAAGTCTTTCGATAACAGTAGTTCCTTCCGTTACATCTTCTACTATGACGTCGTTTATTTGACCTACTGGAAGCCAATAACCAACACGGTCAAAACCACAATATTGCGCATCAGCTTCAGACTGTGGTAAGGCAAACATTTACAATAACCATGGTTTCATATTTTTGTTACAGCTCATATTGCCATAAGTCCATATATTTTTACAGTTACACAGCCTCCGGAGTTACATATTAGTTAGTTTATTCTTATTTAGGTAACAAATACGGTACTAATTATTTCATACTTTTATTGCTTATTTCTGTAAATAACTTATTTAAATAGCTTATCTATTTCGTTGTGCTTTCTTACTTTGATACTAAAACACTTAGCACAAGAATCTTTTATCACAAAAAAAAAGCACAATTTTCTAAGAAAAATTGTGCTTTTTAATTTAAAAACTATATTTGAACTAATTATCTAACGATACTTAGTTGTTTAGTTTGCATTCCGCTTTCGCTTCTGATTACAACAGTGTAAGCACCGTTAGCAAGGTCAGAAACATTTAGTTGATATTCAGAGTTACTGAATTTATCAGCAAGAACAACACTACCAGTCATATCTACAACTTCAATAGTTAACAATTCACTATTAGGGTTGCTAATATTTAAGTCAGTATTGTTAGAAGCAGGGTTTTGGCTGAAACCATTGAAAGTAAAGTTACCTTCTGGCTTAACTTCAACAAATCTTACTTGCTCTTCTGCTTGATTAGAACCGTCAAAATCAATCACTCTTAATCTATAAGCATAAGTGTTACCATATTTAACGTTGTTGTCTACTACAGGACCGTAGTAGTTCATTTCGTTAGATATACCAACTGCATCAACCTCTAAACCAGTAGAAGCAAAATTACTTGCTACAGTATTTCCATTAGCATCAGCTCTTTCAACAATAAACTTAGAAGTATTAGATTCTGAAGCAGTAGCCCAGTCTAATACAACTGATTGGTTGCTTTGTACAGCATTGAAATCAGCTAGTTCAACAGGAACTATAGAAGCATCATTTCTTTCTAAGTGATCAATAGTACCTCTAATTATTGTTTCAATATCACCGAAGTGTCTCCAATCAACTGTGTTGTGGATAATATTGTAAGTAATAGTAATAGTTGTAGTACCAAGTATTTGACCATTTAGTGGATCTGCTAAGTTAAATAAGTATGCAGAACTAGATAAACCGTATAATGGTTTGAAATCGCTACCTTCGTTACGAGGAGTAACTACAGCAGGGAATGGAGGCTTATCCGAAGGATAAGTAACCATACCATTACCATCATTATACATTGGTTCTTCGATTGGTATTACATAGTCTTCACTAATGTTATCACCAATGATAGTATTACCTTCGTAAGAAGCTCCTGTACCCAATGGATCACTGTTTACATAGTCAGCTCTCAATAATATATTATTGAAATCTTCATCCATGTTTAAAGCAGCCCATTCTTCAGTTGAGAATACAATATTGTTTTTCAATCTTTCAGAACCAGCATCTAAGAAGTGGTATATATCTAACTTCTCGAATCTTGTAGGTAATACATTGTAACCTTCAGAATAGAATATGAAATTATACATAGTATAATCTACAGCTCTTGGCTCCCAGCTACCTCTATCAAAAATATCATAGTCGTAAACTGGATCATCTGAAGGAGAAATAACAGAGTAACCAATACTATTAAATCCTTCTATGATAGCATCGTAGTTCAATTTACCAACAGTTTCTTGAGTTGGGTCTAATACCGGATTAGCATTAGTGTTAACTGAAGATACTAATAAGTGTCTTGGAGTTTTCTTTAAGTAGAATCTAACAAATTTAGAGTATTTGTTATTTACGTTCTCTTGATCAGAACCAACAACAATGTCTATTCTATATCTAGGAGTAACGTTAGCTGCCATAGTTCTGAACATTTCAGGTACTCTATTTGGAGTATATCCTGGTATTGAATCAGCTATTAGATCATCATAAGCCATAGGATTCCAGTCATTGAGAATATCACCTTCAGCTAATTCGAAATCTACTGTTCTGTTATCAGTTGCTGGTATAGTTACCTCAACTTCTTTCTCAAGAATTGGCATGTTATCCATTTCAAAATTACCTAAAGAATCTGCTCTGTAAATTCTAACAAAAACTCTAGTACCAGCTTGTTGTATTGAACCATTATTTCTAATGTTTGCAACTACATTCACTGGGGCTTCTGTCATTATGTACTCAGCTTCAGAGAATTGAGTAGTAATGTCTCTGTATGATCTTGGCTCAAGTATAGTTACTGGGCTCAAATCAAATATAAATAAATCACCAAAGAATTCATCAGCACCTATATCATATCTTTGACCTGCAGCACCTCTACGGTCGCCATCAAAATCATCTCTTAACCAGCTAATTGTTTCACCACGGTTATTTAATATTGAGTTAACAGGAGCAGGGCTCACTCTAACACTCAATAACGCTGGCTCAATCGCATCTCTTTGGAAAGCTTCGTGATCAGCAACAAAATTACCATAAACTGAGTTGTTTTGAGTATTTGTTGCAGCTTGAATTTGATTCAAGTTAGCATATTCTAAATTATAACCAGTAGTTATAATGTCATCATTTTCGTCTTCTTCGATATATCTGAATAGATCTAAGTTAGTGTTATCAAGAACGCCAACGTCGAAACCAGACCAATAAGCGTTTCTATCAATATCAACGTTATCTAATTCCATATTACCTTGGAATAAGATCGAAGCAGAGAAAGGAGTTATTGAAGTGATATTTGGATCAACGATTGAAATTGCATTATTAATAACTTTAGTAAATACAGTATTCTGTACACCAATACCAGCAGTTAAACCAGTATTAGGTGATCCAGTAGCACCAATAACTATTGTGTTATTTACAATATCATCTGCTCTACTTGAGTAAGACTTAACATCTGGAGTTAAAAGGTCAGCACCTCTTTCAGTTAATAAGTGAATACCAGCTCTGCTAGCAGCACCATTTGAAATATTTAGTCCCCAAATAAAGTTATTTGCGATTCTTGTTCTTTCAGCAACCCTTGGGAAAGTAGTAGGGTTTTCACCTGTTTCATATAGAGTTCTGTCTTGTTCTACTCTAATACCTGTTACATTAGTATTTGAGTTTAAGTTTGTAATTCTATTGTCTAACAAACTTAATCTAACATTGTGATAACCTTTTGCACTTGAAGATACAATACCACCAGCTTCAATACCTATAGCATTGTTACCACTAGGAGCGTTAATATCCCAAATTAAGTTATTTTCTACTGTTACATCTTCAGTATAACCGACAAAGATACCAGCTCTAGTAGCATCCCATATTCTGTTACCAGAAATTACATTGTTAGTGTTGTAATAAGTCTTTAATGTATCTAATTCATTAGGGTCATAATTATGTCTTAATATACCTAAACCAAGATCCATGATACCCAAAGCAAAGCTGCTAATATCATTATTCATTAACTTGTTGTCAAAGTTAGTAAGTGTATCTCTTAAATCACCTATGAATTCTGTAGCTTCTAAAAGAGTAGATCTGTTTAGAATACCTGCAGAATAACTAACATCTGTGTTGTTTGCAGCTCTGAAAGTATTTCTATCATATGTAAATCCATTATCCTGGCTAAATTTAGCAGCAGGAACTGAAATACTATTCTGGATTTGCGGAGAATTATTTGTAATCAAACAGTTTTGAACTGTAATATTTGATGAACCTCTTTGTAAGTATACAGCTGCACCAAATAAATTATTAGTAGTGTTTAATTCAAATTCAAAGCATTTTTGAGAACCACCATCAAAAGTAATATAACCAGCAGAACGAGCATATTCTCTTTCTGGGAAGGTATTAATTACTGCATTTTGGTTGTCAGGTTGTAAGTTATGACCGAATAATAGACCAATACCAGATTCAGCATTCATGACAAATTTTACACCACCACGAACTGCAATTCTGTTGTTCGCAGGTCTCATTCTAATAGTATAAACACCATCTTCATCGTTAGGGTCAGTAGTTGGACCAACACCGATAATTCTAGCAGACATATCCCAAGCAGGAGCAACAGGATCGTTTGTAGTTAAAACATACTCGGGGTCAGTAAATCTAAACTCAACATCAGCTGAGATACCTTCAAAATAAAGAGCATCCATTAGATCATCAACTGTTTCAAAGTTTGTGATGTTTTGAGTTGAAGATAATTTTGAATCTAATTTACCAACAGTGATTACACCAGATAAACCTTTTTCAACTTCGAACGCAACTGTTTTCTCAGAATTATTGTTAATTCCATCATATGGATTAACAGCCCAAGTTTTAGCAGTATATTGACCTGAGTTTCTAATTATCAATTTAGGGAAAGAAACAAGAATTTCGCTTTCATTTCGGCCAAAATTTTCTATTATTCTTTCTTCTTGGTAAACAACATTGCCATCGTTATCAGTAATTTCCATGTGGAAAGTTACATTTACTGAGTCAGAAACGCCTTCGCTTTCGACTACAACAATTGGTTCGTAAGGTCTGTTGATTTTAAAAACCCCATCTTTCTTAGGACTTTGGAATTGACTTACGATAAACGCCTCATCCTTAGCATCTGCTGTTCTTCCTGACGGGAATGCCATCAGTATGACGACAATCGAGAGAAACGCTATCGTCAGTTTATTTAGTAGTTTTCCCTTCATTATGGGCACCTATTTAATTTGTTAAACATGATATATTTTATATACTTTATCTTACATTTGCTTTTAGGCAACAGCAATAATAACAAAAATGTTGCTTATAAAGACAAACAATCTTACCTCCTATATCTTTTTGAGAAAATACGGGAAGTAGCATTATCTAACTTAAATAAAAAATATTAAATATGAAAATAATAAAAATAGGTGGTACCGCTTTATCTAACTCTAAAAGTATCAATAAGTTTTGTTCTAGCTTCAAAAACCTTACAACTCCCTCTATTGTTGTAGTTTCGGCGTTAGGCAAGCTTAGTGCTGAACTTAAAAACCACTTCTATTCACCTACTTCCAATGATAATTATTTTCCATTAATAAGTATTTTTACTGAATTTAAGCACTTATTGTGCCAAAATTATTTAAATCAATTTGATGAATACACCTTACAGTGTCAGAAAAAACTTACAGATATTATGGCTGGCTGCGAAATTACTGAGGAGTATTTAGAAGAATCCCTAGATAAAATACTTGTTTTAGGTGAATTGGTATCGTCTTTCTTTATCCATTGTGTTTTAAAATCAAATAATATTGAATCTCAATTCCTTGATATCAGAGGTACTATTATTACTGATAGTAATTTTGGTAAGGCTGAACCAAATGTTAGCAAATCAATAGAAAATTTATCTAGTTTATCATATTCTAACTTAACTATTACACAAGGTTTTATAGCATCAGACAAGTATAATAATGATACAACCATGGGTTTCGAGAGTTCAAATCTTAGTGCCCTTCTAATAGCAAAGGCATTAGAGTGTGATTCAATAGATATTTACACGAAGGTTAATCAAATTCATATACTTGATCCCGAGCTATACGATACACATCAAGTAAATTACATACCATATCGATCTGCGAAAAGATTAGCTTTGAGTGGCAATAAATTATTTTTCCCTGGTATGATAGAATTAGCTGAAAGTAGAAAAATAGTAATTAAGTATAAAGGTTTAGAATCAACCAAAGAAACAATTATCTCAGAAAAGGATGCATTTGATTACCCTGTAATTTATAAAAGAGATAATGAATACATTATTACACCAATCAAAAGTGAAAATGCAATTTCAATTATTCAAAAGTATTCAAGTGAAATAGGAGATTTCAGTTATACTATTCAAGATTTCACTTTGGCTTTGATTCGTTGCGAGTTAAAAGAAATAGAGATACAAGAATCAGTTATTTCTCTTTTGAAAAAACACTAGTTAATTTTAGCATTTCGTTATTTACTCTAAGTGTTAGCAGAATGCCTACTAATAGGATTACAATATCAGCAAAGAACATTCCTAGAATAGGAGAAATAATTCCTTTGTCAGCCAGTTTTTCTCCAGCAATCAAACAAGCCCAATATATAATATAAAATCCTAAACTTATTGCAGCGCTTATCCCGAAGTTACCCCCCTTAGTTCTAATACCAAGAGGTACACCAACAAAAACAAAAACGAAACAAGCAAAAGGGATAGAGTATTTCTTCCATATTTCTACCTCATACTTTCTAACTTTATTTTCTCTATTTTCTATTTTGAAAGCACTTGTTTTAACATCAGAAGCAAGGAAGTTAACATTTTTTTGGACCCTCTGGTATAGACTTCTTCTTGAAGTATCAATCATAAATGAGTCTAACTTAGTTTCTGTCTTTTCGTCAATTATTGAGATCTCACCTGCCAATAAATAATCCAAATGTTGTTCAACAATTGAATCAATAATACTTTGTGCAAACTGCGCATCATTCTTACTCCCTTGAACAACTTTTCCCATGTCATTTATTGTCATTTCCCTGTCGCCACGAGATATAAGATTTACATCGGTTCTATTGAAATCAAAACCTGATGCCTCTGTTTTTAGTTGGTACTCCGAAAAATTTATAATCTTGTAATCATTAACTTCATCATTATTTCTCTGGTGTATCTCACCTTCATAAAGTCTTATTATAAGATTAGCATAATCGTCTGAAAATCCTATCTTTCCGCTATCTGCTGAAATTATATTTTGTTTATCAGCGTTCGAATAATCGTATATTGTTACATCTTTTAATAGACCACTGATTGAATCCACTTGACGTGACAAAATAATCTTGCCGCCCATATTTGGTGAAAATTCACCAGGTTCTATGGCGAAAGTAGGCTTCTTTCTTTGTATATCATTCATTAGAACTTTAGCTTTATGGTTCGACTCAGGTAGAATAGAATCATTAAACCAAAATAGGGCCAAAGAAAGAACAATACCCATAAGCACGGCTGGCTTCATCATAGAGAAGAGTGAGGTACCAGAAGATTTAATTATAGGTATCTCATAGTTGGCTGACATAGCACCAAATGCCATTAAGGTTGCAAACAGAATCCCCATGGGTGCTGCCAAAACTACCATCCATGGTATATTAAGAATTATTGCTTGAACAATAACCATTGTCTCAATACCTTTTCCAAGCAACTTATCTAGTGAGTTGATAATGAACTGCATGAGAAATATAAATACAACCGTCACAAAGCCAAACAGAAATGGGCCAATGTGAGCTCTTATTATATACCAGTTAATTAATTTCATTTAGTAAATTGGTGTTGTAATTACGATGCAAATTACACCATTATATCAGTTCAATGCAATACTTATTTTAATTAGAAGCAATAACAGATGTAGTTACAGCAGCAATCATTGCAGTTTGTGCTGCAACAATAGCATCATTTATAGCAGTATTAATCTTATTGTTTTTAACATAAGACTTAAGGTTTTTCTTAAGTAATTTTTTATCTGGAAATTCTGGGAATATCTTTTCTTCAATATTTGCTATGCTTATTAGGCCTAACATAAGCTCATATTCTTCATTTTGGGGCTGCTTGTCAGAAGTTATGATTCCTAACAAGTCTGCCTTCAAGGCATTCTCATACTTTGAATCTACCATTGGGAAATAATCTTTAGAGAATATAAAAAGTATTTTGCCTTCTTCTTTCTTCAATATCCCTTTACTAAGCAGAGAATTGATAATATCATCCTTAATTTTGTTCGTATAACTTGCCAATTTACTTATTAGTGAGCTTGAATTTTTAAACCAGGAGTCTTCTATTTTATCAGTAGCATCATTTATATATATGTCACTTGTCAAATTGCTTCTTTCAACAATTATCTTTTTATCCTTTATTTCAATCATATCTTTCTCTGTTAATTGAAAGATAATACCTGCTGCTAATAGGTAGTTGACAGTATTCGAGTTAGTTACCCATTTACCACTATTGTCATCTAAAAGTAATAGCGTCAGTTTTTCTAAAATTGATAAATTCATATTGGCAAATTCCTAGTTGTTATTATTTCTATTAGAATTCTTTACGTTTTAATTTCATAAATGGTGACGTTTCGAAATTTTTTGCACCATGAATGCCAGCCACAGTAAGCAATATAGCCGAATAGATTAGAGCTGAATAAGCTACCAAAGGGAACTCTGTTCTTTGATCAAAGAATATTGCAACAAATGCCCAGACGGCAACTAATGAAGCTTCCCTTAAATTCCTTGTTCTAATAAGTGCTACATAAATCAAAGTCACCACTCCTAACAAAACTATTGCTATGCCGGTATTGTTTTCTAAAAGGCCAATTTGTAAAGAGCTTATAAATATTGTTATATTTTGAACAGAAGCAATAAGTACCCATCCGAAGTAAACAACTATAGGCCACCACACAAAGAACATTTCTTTTAGTGGAGCATCCCAAATCTCTAAATCTAATTTATATACTAACTGGACCAAACCAAACAATAATACTAATAATACAATTGCAGCTAGGCCAATCATATTATTAACCCATATTAGTATCCAAGCTGAATTGGCAATATTTGTTAAAGCAAACCAAAGACCAGTTTTTTTGATATAATTAGAGTTATTATTTATCAAATCATAGAATTGGAATCCAATAAAGAGAATTAATTCCAAGTATATAAGTCCCCAAATAGAAAATGCATATCCAGCAGGGCTAATTATATTAGTATACATATTTCCGATATCACCAACTGAGTTACCATTGATTGCCCCTGCTCCTGCAAAGGAGTTTAGTATGATCATCACTATAAATGTTACAATATTTATTGCTATTAGCAACTTCGGATTCATTTTTAACCCCATTTTATTATTCCACTATGACTTCAAAACTCATTAGTGAAAATATTATTTTTATTTGTTAGTAATAGTAATTTACTTATTTTTGTAGTTCTAAATACAAAATAAATGGAAAAATAATATGTTAGCATTAATGATGATATTAGGAATCTTGGTTTCTATATTACTTACTTTCGTTGTTTTATTACAACCAGGTAAGGGTGATATGATTTCAGGAATGACTGGATTAGGTGGTCAATTCAATTCAGTTTTAGGCTCAAGAAGAGCTGCTGATTTTCTAACAAAATTGACTATTGGCTTAGCTGCAGCTATTATGGTTATCTCTTTGTTTACAAATCTTTTTGTAGTTGATTCAGGCCAACAAACTGAAACTAAAGCAGCTACAGAAGGAATTAAGATTGAGCAACCAATGACTCCACCAAGCAACATTCCTCCTCCTAATCAATAAGGATGAAAAGAATATTAATTAAAACCTTAGCTATTTGCTAAAGTTTTTTTTGCCTGAAAAATAAGAATAAAATAACAATAAATCCAGAACCAAAAACAATTGTTAGTACTGTCAATAATCTTATGTCAGTATCATATTTAAGTTTATTAGAGTCAACTGCTTCTACTCTAGCTTGCAAACTATCTAATTTGTCTAATTTCTCGTTAGCTATATTATTTTCTTCATTTAATACTTTGAAAGACTCATCGAAATATAATTTTTGGTACTCAAAAGCACCCTTATAATTATTTATCCCCTCATAAAAATGTGATAACTCATTATAAATCTCAGTCTCATTTATTTCAGAGGAGTCCATTAATCTAATCGCTTTTAAATAGTAGTATTCAGCAGACTTATTTGCATTCATTTCATCATAGCACTTGGCTAAATAATAGTTCTTGTTGAATATGTCTTCGATAGACGTATTGATAGTCACTTCATCAGCTACAATATTCAAATAGTACAAAGCTGAGTCAGTCTTACCCTCTTTACAAAACTCTATACCTTTAATTATTTCTTCATTTGATTGAAGATTATAAGAAGCAAACAAAAATAAAACTAGTAAAATTTTACTCATATTCTATCCCTCTTCCATCTCATGCGATGGCTTGGTTATTAAATCAGGCAACACAAAAAATGATGCAGGTATTTCTTTCTCTTCAATTTTTATAGCTTCGAATATTACTTTAAGTTGATCGTAAACTATTTCTGAGTAAAGATAAGGAGATTGAGATAGCTCATAATACTTGTTTTCATATCCAAAATTATGGTTTTCAAAATATTTTGGATTCATATAAATGTCGGGATCGTAATAGTAGAACTTCTTAAACTTATCAGTAATTATCGTAACTACATCAACATTTCTATCTAATATTTTAGTATCTGTTTTAGACTTTGATGCTGAAAATAAAGTAGAATTCTCAAAACTTGCATCATTGAAATACAAGGTGTCTAACCAAATCATTTTTCTGTATTGATAATTATCTCTTAGGTACTTAATATATTGTATCCTTCCATCAGTGTATTCCATAGCATAATTTCCTTTAGAAAAAGTAACTACTACTGTATCACCAAAAACATCTTTCATTCCAGCGTATTCTTTTGGATTGCCTTTAGTCTGAAAAGTTATTTTATAAGTAATTTGACCTTCAAAGCTACCTTCGTGGTCCAACTCTTCTTGTGTGTCTTCATTAGTTTGTTCAAGTTCACTACTTGTTACTGTTGAATCAGGAGTCTCTATTACTTCTTCTTTATTCTGTTCATTGCAAGCAAACAGTAGTAATGAAATTATTAAAGCTAAAACTATACGCATATTTATCTCTTATTTTAAATTTTCTATAACTTGTCTAAATACTTCTATTGCTTTGTCTGTTTGTTCGTCTGTCCCAGAGTTAATTCTCAGACAATTGTCAAGTCCAAACACACCAAGAGGTCTGACTACAAAACCATTTTGCAATGATTGCTCAGCAAAACTTAGTGCTTCATCTTCTGAACCGAGTTCAACCATTATAAAGTTTGCCTTTCCATCAGTATGCTTAACACCCATACTGGTAAAGAATGTCTTCAATTTTGCTAAGTTTCTACTATTTGTTTCAGTAGTCTTTACAATAAAGTCATCGTCATCTAATGCAGCAACTGCAGCTTTTTGAGCTAATATGTTTGGCTCGAAAGGTAGCTTTACTCTGTACATGTAATCAATTAGTTCTTTGGGACCATAAGCAAATCCAACTCTAGCTCCTGCTAAACCATACGATTTAGACATAGTTCGTAAAACAATTAGATTTTCATGATCATAATCAAAACCATTTGGATAATCTTCATACTCTCCAGCGTAAGTGTAATATGCCTCGTCTAATACAACTAACACGTCAGATGGTACTTCTTCCATAAATTTCTCGAACTCACTTCTTGTGACCATCATACCAGTAGGATTGTTAGGGTTTGCTATGTAAACAATTCGGGTAGACCTTGTTATTTCTCTAAGCATAGAATCTAAATCATAAGAGTAATCATCTTTCAAATCAACTTTTACCAGATGCCTATTAAGTTTTTTAGCATTCACATAAGCACCGATAAAAGTAGCACCAGCTGTTATAATTTCTTGTCCTTCACTTGTAAACGCTTTGAACACATCAGCAATAATTGAGTCTGAGCCACTCCCTGTTATTATACAGTCTGGGTCTTTATCAAAATGCTTAGCAATAGCATTAACTAATTCTGTAGCAGCAGGGTTTGGATAAACTGCTATATCTTCTACACTATTTTTAATAGCTTCAACTGCCTTGGGTGAAGCACCCAACGGGTTCTCGTTGGAGGCAAGATTAACTAATTTTTTAAATTGTTCACGGCTAATTTTTTTTCCAACTTGGTTGCCCGACTTATACGGACGTAAAGTTTTTATATGATCAGGTACGTATATCATTATTATATTTTTATTTCAGTTTCTATTATTTTTAAAATCTCTTCATTTCTTAATTCTTTGTGCTTTCCTTCTGCTATAAGCTTCAGCAACAATTCGTCCTGCAATTCTCCCTTTCTTTTAGCAACATTATAACCAATATCTTCACAGAATGTTACTAAAGCATACTTTGAATTATAATTGTGATTCTTTTCTAGGTCTAACTCAATATCTCTTTTAATCTGAAAATCTTTGTGAGCTACATGATCCCTCATTTCAAAGTAATTCTGAACAGCTAAATCACCTATAGCATCGGCGTCTGCCTTTCTCACTTTCTCAAATTCAGTATAAGCTTTTTCTGTATCATCATCATATTTTTCTAATATCTCATCTAAGACTCTACAGTCTTCGAAGGATGCATTCATACCTTGTCCATAAAATGGAACAACTGCGTGAGCAGAGTCACCAATCAGAACTGATTTCCCACCAATAGCCCATGGATAACACTTTATTGTGCCAAGCTTATCATGAGGATTTGTGAAAAAGTCATCTAACAGTGTGGGCATATGCTGAACTGCATCAGGAAAATACTCATCAAAGAATTCTGCAACTTTTTCTCTTGTGTCTAAGCTTTCAAAGCCCACTTCTCCCTCAAAAGGCATGAACATAGTGCAAGTAAAACTCCCGTCCATATTAGGTAATGCTATCATCATAAATGTACCTCGCGGCCAAATGTGAAGAGCATCATCAGCTATGCGATATCCACCACCTTCAGCTGGTGGTATTTCTAATTCTTTATATCCATGATCCAGAAACTGCTGAGAAAAATTAAATCTCTTTATTCCACCTAATTGATAAGCCAGGCGAACATAGCTACCAGCGCCATCGGCACCGATTATAGTTTCAAACTCCTCGACCCTACTGCTCTGTCTATCAGCTTTCTCAATTGTAATTTTATTATCCTCAAAATCAATTCTTTTGCATCCAACTTCAAACTCAAACTCTACATTTCCTGTAGCCTCAGCGACATCCATCAAAGTCATATTGAGTCCACCTCTTGAAACAGAGTTTATCCATTCTCCCTCTCTTCCACTATAAGGTTGTATTTGCTTATCACCTTCAGTACTATGAATTAGTCTACCCTTCATTGGTATTACTTCTTTCAACACCGTGTCGGCAACTCCAGCTCTTTCCAAAGCCGCAATACCTCTGTCTGACAAGGCTAAGTTGATGGAACGACCTGCTGATATTTCTTCTAATCTCATATCTGGTCTTTTCTCATATACCTTAACCTTATGACCTCTTTTAGCTAGCATTATAGACATTAATGAGCCTGCTAAACCAGCACCTATTATAGTATAATTTTTCATTCTGTTTGTCTTTTTAATCAATTAGTTCTTTCAATATAGCATAAAATCTGAAACAATCTTCAAAAGAATTGTACATAGGAACTGGAGCTACTCGTATTACATCGGGTTCTCTCCAATCAGCTATTACATTTCTCTCTGTTACCTTGTTGAATAACTCTTTATCTGCATTTTTTACTCTAATAGACAACTGACAGCCCCTTTGAGTTATATAAGAAGGTGTTATTATTTCTATTACATCATCACCAAGTGATAATACTAATTCTTCCAAATAACCAGTTAACTTTACTGTCTTTTTATTTAGTTTTTCCATACCTACCTCATCAAACATGTCCAATGATGCTCTAAGAGCAGCCAATTGGAAAATAGGGGGATTAGATAGTTGCCATGCTTCAGCGGTGTTGATTGGGTCAAACTCTCTTTCCATCAGGAAGCGTGTTTGTTTGTTTTGTCCCCACCATCCTTCAAAACGAGGTAAATCAGCAGAAAAATGTCTTTCGTTAACATATATACCAGCTATCGCACCTGGACCGCTATTCAAGTATTTGTAACTACACCATGCTGCAAAATCTACTCCCCATTCATTCAGTTTCAGATGAATATTACCAGCTCCGTGAGCCAAATCAAACCCAGCAACAATATTATTCTTGTGAGCAACTTCTGTTATTCTCTTCATATCGAAGAGCTGACCAGTGTAGTAGTTTACACCACCTAGCATAATTAAAGCTATCTCATCAGAATTGGAATTGAGCAAATCTTCTATATCCTCTTGTCTTACAGTGTGCTCGCCATCTCTTGGTTTCAAGTAAATCAGATCTGTTTCTGGATTACCACCATGAAATCTAATTTGACTCTTCACTGAGTATATATCTGATGGGAATGCATCATATTCAACTACAATTTTTTTCTTCTTTCCTTCTGGTCTGTAAAAAGACACCATAAGTAAATGTAAATTTGCTGTTAGGCTATTCATAGCCACAACTTCTTCTGGTTTAGCACCTACTACTCTAGCTAGTCCCTCGGTTACAAACTCATGATATGGAAGCCATGGGTTCTTGGCATCGTGATGTCCTTCTACTCCGTGTGCTGCCCAATCATCTAACTCCTGACTAATGTATTCACGAGTAGTTTTTGGTTGTAAACCCAATGAGTTACCTGTAAAATAAAGCTTCTTTTCTCCATTGCTATCAGTAGGAAGAAGGAATTTATCTCTATACTCCCTTAACTCATCTGCTTTGTCTTGTTCTTGGGCATATTCTAATGTAAACTTATCTGTCATTATTTTTCCAATTTATATAATATGGGTGTGGAAGGTGCTGCATCCGATTCAAACGGGGGGATTTGCAAATCCAATATATAGTACCCATCTTTTATGTCTTCTTCTACAAATATAAACTCTGTCACTGTTTTTTGCAATGTGGATTCATTGATGTTTCTATCTTCATCAACCTGCCAAAAAGCACGGTGATTAGTCATCAATCCCTCATCGTATAATCTGTCGATGGACGGCAAATCAACCAACAAATTGTCAATACCTAACTCAAATATATAGTCTATCGCATCTTTCGTAAAGTAAGCTGGTAAGTTAGTATAATCTTCGGTTTTCTTACTTTCTCTATTCGGTAATGTCCGGATAGCTAAAGAGTTGAATTCTAAACTACTATGTTTTTTCAATCTTTCTTCTAATTGTTTTTTTGTGATAACTTTATCAGTCTCATTCATAGTTGAATTATACTTTTCATCAGTAGTGTTTGCACTAAACGGCTCTATGCTAATGAGAGCACATTTGCTCATTCTTACATTCAGTGAATCCGCCACACTTACTCGTTCTTTGGTTATATGTCCTATGCACTCGGTGTGCGTACCATTGCAGTGGGGAGTCATTTCTATCGTCTCAAAATTACACGAGCCATCGCGTCTGACATCACCAATAAAGTTTCCATCTTCATATGCATTGCTTATGGCTTTAGGAACGCCATAGCTGCTCGGTTGCTCACCGTTGAATACCAAAGGTATAGCCAAACTAAGTGGTTTCAAGAAATCACAGCTATAAAGCTCACCTTTTATTTCAAATTTAGAAATCATATTAATAGTCAAATTTTTCTTTCAATCTTCTCTCTACTGGTTCAGGTACAAACTCACTCAAGTCTTGCTTGTAGCGAGCTATTTCTCTAATTATACTCGAATTCAGGTATGTATATTTTTCATGTGGCATTAGGAATACTGTCTGCAAAGACGGCTGCATTTTCCTGTTCATAAGTGCTATTTGCATTTCGTATTCGAAGTCAGTTACTGAGCGAAGACCCCTGACAATAGCTGTAGCATCAATATCAACTGCATAATCAACTATAAGTCCAGAGTGGAACGCCACCTGTGCTGATGGCAGATGAGACAAACTCTCTTCAACCATTTCCAAGCGTTCATTTTCAGTGAACATTGTTTTCTTTTTAGAGTTGATCCCAATAACCACATTGACCCTATCGAACATTTTTGTTGCTCGTTCTATAACATCTATGTGCCCGTTGGTAATTGGGTCAAATGAACCAGGATAGATAGCAATTTTCATATAGCCACTTTATTGATTTATATATTTGTAACAAATATAAGGAATTTTTTAGAAATCATTTTAGATGATTACAAAACAAAAAAGCCATCCTACTAGGTAGAATGGTTTTCTAAAACTTTGCTTTTAGCTAATTGATTATTTTGCTTTAAGAGTTTTGTCTGTGCAACAGTCTTCTGAGCCACACTCTTTTGATGCCATTTTCTTGTCAGTATCGCAAGATCCGCCTTCAGCTTTATCACTAGTTGAGCACTCTTTCTTGCTAGTTGTATTATCGCTAACATCACTAACTTCAAATCCAAGATTAGCAACATTTTCTTTCAAAGAAGCTAATGTAATTACTTCTGGGTCATAATCAACGTTTACAGTTTTTGCATCTACATCAACTTCAGTAGAGTTAACACCGTCGACATCTTTCATGCCTTTTTCAATCTTCATCTTGCAACCATCGCAAGTGATTGATGCAGCAAATTTACCTTTCTTCGAAGCCGCTTCTGATTGGCTTGTCATCATTACAAATGCCAAAGCTGCAACTAGTGCAACTACAGCCGGAATAATCACTTTTTTCATAATATATTTCTCTTATTGAATTATAAATATTTCTAATAATTTAAAACTTTTTTTCTAATATTTCAACAGCTTTCTTAATTTTTGGGTCGTTAGGGTAATCACCCTTAGTACTTATATTTATGTCGGGTTTTACTGATTTATATTTTATATTTTTATCATTTTCGAAACTAATTGGGTATATACCCATTGAGAAGTTGTAAAACTCTGGTAATCTGATATTATTTACCACATCATAAGAGCCAACTGTTTCTTCACCAACTATAGTTCCAATATCATAATGCTTAGCAAGTCGAAGAATTGTTTCTGATTTTCCTACAGAAGATTCCCCAGAGATAAATACAACATTTTGGGGCAGCTTAGCTTCCTTGGCTATTACATAGCCATCTAAATCTTTTGTTAATGGCTCTTCGCATGGATTAGTATATGTTCTTAGTTTCCATTTGTATGTAGGAAAATTTTCCTTTACAAAGAATCCAAGTACATGCTCCGAAAGTAGAGCGTCACCTCTTAAATCTATTACCATACCCTCTGCATTTTCGAATTGTTTCATTAGTTCCATCATCTCAAAGTCATTCAACCGAGTGCCATCAATATATATGATATCATCGCTTAACCATTCTAGAGTTAAAGGTCTAACTATATGCATCTCTCTTGAAGTCAGATTACGCTCAATTTCAACTACTGTAGCACTACCGTTTCTATCGACTCCTATTGAAGAAATCTCTTTGAAGTCCCCAGCTGCTAATTTGTAGTAAGCCTTCTTCTTCTTCCAAAGTTCATTTTGCCCAGCATAATTACTTACCATAGTTGGCAAATAGTCACTAAGCATTACACCATCTATGCTTACTATAACATCACCTGGTTTTATTTTACTGTCGGCAGACTTCAAGACTTTTACTTCTTGCCCTTCCAAATCTACTATGAATGGCAATGTATAGTCCTTTGTTTTCGATGTTCTCCATGCTTCTGACCTAACATTATTTGTTAGTTTAAGCATATCATTTAGCAAAAATTCAAACTCTTCCACGCTTGGAATATTTGCAGCTTTTTTCACATAATCTTTGAGCAGTATCTTCCACTCCTCTTCGCTCTTATTAACTACAGAATAAAACCGAATATAGTTCCACATTTCTATAATAGTAGCAATCTTAGTTCTATAGTCATTAGGATGTAACGTAATTTGCTGTTCATTAGGTGTAGTGGACTTTGGCAATGTGCTGAATCCATCATCATAGACAGTTAGTGGGATAGCTAACCACATTTCTGGGCTAATCATATAGCTACAAATTTCACCCTCTTTGGGTAAAGGTACATACTTCTCTTTGTCAGTGCTAAATAGTAATGAAGCACCATCATATGATTCTTTTGAGTTATCAACTGTAAAAGTATAGCCAGTAGTTATTGCTGATTTGGGAATACTCCAATTCTGAATTCTATTCTCGGCCCATTTTTTATTGAAAGTAAAGTTCTTTGGTTTGTAGTCCATAGTGATACCTTTTTTAGTTTGCGAAATTTCCACTTCGTCAAACCATGCTCTTCCTTCTCCGAAGAAAACCAAACCGATACGTATTTGTGATGCATCTTTCGGAATATCAACATCCATACTGAACTTCTTCCAACTATCTTTAGTTATTATTTCGTCGTGCCTTACATTTAGAGGCTTTTTGCCTCTGTCTTCAAAGTCCACTCTGAACCAAAGCTCTGCATAAGCATCATCACCATAGCCATCTACTTTTGCCATTGTGCTATAAGTGATTTTTTTGCCTTGTACATTCTTAGCACTAATTATTTGATATGTAGCCGCTTCTCTTTGCAACCTAGAATCGTATATATTCAGTCTGCTTGTACCAGACCTTAGGTCACCATCTGGTACAAATAGGTTATTAGTCATTTTAGCAACTGCTACCCTTTCTATTGCAGATTTGGGCTTTTTTACTCGGTACTTATCAGCTTTTTCTTGGCTTTCGAAAAACTTAACAAAGGGGGCTATTCTATTTATTCTATTCTTGATTACGCTTTTATAATCTTTTGTATTTCCTAATTCATTAATTGTATTGAATAAATAAGTATCAAATTCTATATTTTCTATTTCATCCGATGGGTGAAAAAATTTAGTAGCTCCATAAGCTTTTGAGAATAAGTATAAGCTTTCAGCAAGATTATCATCTACATTCTTAGTTGGTATGGAGTTTTCCATAACTTCAACTACATCAATTTCTATATCATCAATCCATGCCTTTCCATTACCTTCTAAGAAAAGTCCAATATTCATTGAGTAGGCATCTTCGGTTACAGTGTGCCTAACCATATACCTTTTCCAGGTATTCGTTACTATTGGGTCCTCATCATTGGTATTTACAAAGGGATATTGATTATTAATAGTTCTTTCAGCTAGATAGAAACCAGCATGACCATCTCCAGTTATTTCGGCTCTAATCATTGCAGACAGGACTATTGTCTTACCTTTGTAAGGAGTAGCATCGAATTTGTGTAGTGCGGCAGCTGTTCTACCTGTGCCGATAGCAGTATCTTTGTGAAGCTCAATCGACATACAGTATTTTCCACTATATGGCTTTTCAGCTGTTGCTTCTGCTTGGAATCCTTCTTGTTGTGACTTTGTAGATAAAGACCACTGGGTGGGCATAGCACCCACCACAGAGTTCTCAAAATCTAAATTATATGGCTGATATGCCGGAGGGTCGCCAAATTGTGCAGAAGCATAAAAAGTTAGAGATAAAAATATTAAAATATATTTCATAAAATAATTTATTATTTGTTCCAGTTTCAACTATAGAGACACATTAGAACGTAAAACGTCTCAAAAAATTGAAAGTTAATTACAATTAGCTATAGAAACAAATTATTAAATATGCCTATGCAATCAATCCAAATATTTTCTCTACGTTTCTGCGGTTCTTACCCCAGTCAACCACTTGGGTTGGTAAGGTGCATTTGCTCTCGACTCTCACATGACCACAATCATCTATGTTAACAATCACTTTTTCTGTCCATGACCATATGTTTAGTCTGCTGCGAGCAGTTATAAAACCATTTTTCACATCTTGTTCTAATATTCGGTATTTAAGTGTTTTCAATGCATCAATTACACGTTCCATCGCTTGCAATTTATCTGAGTTTACTCTCTTAGTATCATTATATCTTGCTGTAATTTTCATATCGAACCTCAGTTAATAAGGTTATAAAACTTACTAATAAAACTGTTTTTGTTGGGTGGGAAGTTTCAAGTGAGGTATTAATACTCTATTGCTTAATTATGATTAGTATTAATGGAAAATGAAATTGAGATTCTACATAAAGAATCCGTATTTTTTTTAACAATGGGTTGCAACCCATTGTTAAAAGTTTAGAAATGCACAAAAAAGCCCTTTCAAAAATGAAAGGGCTTGTGTAAATCTAATGTCATTCAGAGAAATATCAGCTTGCTGATATTTCGTATGAATCTTATAATTAACAACAACTACCTAGCTATTATAAGCTTCTCTGTAGTGGTTCTGTCGCCTAGCTTAAACTCTAACAAATAGCTTCCAGATTGTAGTTTATTAGTTTCTAGGGTTAGAGTTCCATTCCAATTATTATTAGTAGTTATGCTGTAATCTAAACCCTTTATCTCTTGACCAGTAGAAATATTAACAACTTTCAATTGCAAACTATTTATGTCACTCATCACACCTGAATAGAAACGTATTTTTATCTGGTCTATAGCAGGGTTTGGATAGGGTGGATAAGTCCAAATTGATGGGGGTTTTGCTTCTTCTTTTATATTCGTAACTGTTCTTCCTTCTTCAATTTGTTTCCAGAAGTCACCACGTTTATTGTAAAGTATAAAAGTATCATCACTGTGTGCATGTTACGCTTTGAGCACTCTTTTGCCAGTCTCACCAAGTATTTCATAATCAAACCCATTTTCGTCCAATTTATATCTACCTAAATAATATTCAAGTTCTAATGTATTTGTATCTTGAATTCCTATTGATATTAAACGTTCATCATCCAACAAAACACCGTAATTATAAAAAAAAACAGGTCCTAAAAAACTAATTTTCGGTTCTTTGTTAAATCCATTAATTCTAAAGTACCGATTTACGGCATACCCTAAGTCCCATAAATTTTCTCTAACAATAATATAAATTGAATTAATATCTTCAACAAAATATTTATCAATTCTAAAAGTAGAAGCAGGTTTATTATTTACATTATAATTGAAAGAAAATACTTCTTTAGAATTATCAAATTTTGTGTCCGTTAGGTAAATTTCATATTCTTGATTATCTTTATCTTCAGCTAATATCAAAAGTTTGCCGTCATAATCTGTAATATTGATAGGATACCTATCATCCATTCTAAATATTGTATCTACAATTGTGCTATCCTCAACTCTAAAAAAAAGTACATAATCGTCAAATTGAGTATATCCTCTGTAATATATACTAAAATCATCATAATCAGCATGTTTAGTAAGTAATTTGAGACTACTACTATCAATATATTTATCGAAAGTCATTCCACCATCAATACTTATGGCAGAGCTGTCTCCTGTTGTAAATTGGATATGAATTGTGTCAAGAGAAATGTAATCAACTTTTTTAAAATATCTAGGGAATATTTCTGTTAAGCTAATAGTATCATTGGCAAAATATTCTCCTTGCTGAAAACTAACACCACCATCATCTGTTTTTATAAAGTTTCTGTCTGAAGTTGAAAAACCCCAATTGTTCTTGTCTTCTATATATTGAGCTGTCAAATTATCCACCAAAGGTATCATAAACGAAGTGACTGTTTCCCATTCAGTTTCATTATTTTGTTTCGTAAATATAGTCTTACCCGCTCCTGTTGCGAATATGTTTCCTTTACCATCTTTAGCAGCGTATTGGACAAGATGATAAAGCTCATGTAGATTATAGTCTTTGATTATTTCTCTTTTATTAAGCAATTGGGTAAATTTGTCACAATAAGCAACAGATAAAGTATTTGTATAACTATTAAATGCGAAACATATTAGTTCAGTTTCTGTTTCTATTACATCTCTTATACCTGGTTCATTAAGGTCATATTCAGTCCACTCTAAGCTTTCATTTAAAATAGCTAAGTCAGACCCAACAAAGAGAAATAACTTTTCCCCCTTGCTTCTTATATTAACAGAAGGAAAGCCGAGTGCTATATTTGGCAAAGGAAAACTCTCCCATTTATTATCCTTGAATATCAATAGTTCTCTATAGTTCTTATTGACTATTATTTGATTATCGATAGAGTGGATAGCTCTTAAAGTATCTTCCGCTACATAAATTGATTGCCAAGTATTACCTTGGTCATTTGAATAAAGTACCGAATCCGTTAATTTAGAGATATAAAATGTTCCATTATCAATATAGAAGTCATTAAACATATCTTCAGATATAGCTTCAGAAGTCCACCAATTGCCTTTGTCAGTTGATTTTATAAACTCGCCATTTCTAGTAATACCATATAGTATATCTTCATACTGACTTACTTTCAGAATATCATTATGAATTCCAGAAAATTCCTGTGTCCAACTCTGGAAAGTATTATCTGTTTTCAATACATTTCCATTACCTCCATAAGCTACAAAAGATTGGTTATCTAAATGTTCAATTTTAAGGTAATCAGTATAGATGTTATAATGAGACAATCTTTCATATTGTGCGCTAACAAAACTGATAGCACACATTATGAATGTTAGTATAATTATTGTATTTCTCATAAATTTTAATAATTGTTATTAATTACAAATCAGGAGTAATATTATATATATATATTTCCAAATAAAAGTTTTCCATATCCGGCTAGCTTTTGATTAATATTTATTAATGGGGATATTTAACTTTACAGTTTTTAGCGGACATGGGAGAAATATAAAATTCCCTCACTCTAAAGCAACTTTCCTTAATTATACACTCATTTTGTCATAAGTAAAAACCCAATACAATGTTCTTCACTTCGAGTTCATATAATTTTTAGTTAATTTAGAACTCTATAAAAACAAAGAAATACCAAATTGAGTAAATTAAAACCAGAAGAAGGAAGACTCTACGTAGTATCAACCCCAATAGGGAATTTCAACGATATTACAATCAGAGCACTAAACGTATTGAGAGAAGCTGACCTAATAGTTTGCGAAAACTTTAAGGAAGCTACTGCATTGCTAAAATACTTTAGCTTAGACAAAGAGCTGGATAGCATAACCGTGAAAGATGAAGGAGAACGATATCCTGAATTCATACTAAAAATTGAAGAAGGCAAGACTATTGCCCTCATCTCAGATTGTGGCACACCGGCTTTCGCTGACCCAGGAAGTCAGCTTATTAATTCAGCTATTAGCCGTGATATCGATGTGCAAGTATTACCTGGTGCTACAAGTATAATGACTGCATTGGTGCGTAGTACATTCGATATAGATTCATTCTATTTTGCTGGATTTCTCCCACGCACAACTACCGAAAGGGTTGCTGAACTTAGAAAACTATCTAAAATGGATTCGACTTTCTGTCTACTTGAAACTCCTTACAGACTAATGCCATTATTGGAAGACGCTGCTCAGGTAATACCAGACAGACGTGCTTACTTGGCTTGTAATTTAACCATGAAAAACGAGACTCACCACTATGGTACTATCTCTGAGCTATTAGAAAAGTTCAAAGAGAAGAAAGTCAAGATGGAGTTCGTATTCTGTGTAGAAGGTAATGTATCGGGTTTACCAGTTAAGAAAAGAGAGTTCGTGGACAAAAGAGCAGAAAAAATTGACTCCTATGATAGAGAAAATTATAAGTCAAAATCCGACTGGGTGAATAAGCCAAGAAAACGTGAATACGGAGACTCTAGAAAAAGAAGACGTAGCCGAGAAGATGACAGACCTGATAACAGATCGGGAACTTCTGGTTGGAGAAAAGACGACGACAGATCAGCGAGAAGATCAAGTTCTTCGGATTGGAAAAAAGATGGCGACAGACCTCCAAGAAGATCAAGTTCTTCTGGATGGAAAAAGGATGGAGATAGCAATAGAAATTTTGATGGAATGAAAAAAGGAAATGACAGAAATGAAGATAAGAATAAAAAGAATAGACGATAAGTATTCAGATTTACCACTACCAAAATACGCTACTAACGGCTCAGCAGGAATGGATGTGTTTGCCTCAGTAGATGCTCCAGTGACAATAGCAAGTGGAGGCGTAGCAATGGTGCCAACCAATTTGTCAATAGCTTTGGAAGCTGGTTACGAATGCCAAGTGCGTTCAAGAAGTGGACTTGCCGCTAAGAAAGGTGTTTTCGCACTCAACGCACCAGGCACTGTGGATAGTGATTACCGTGGAGAGATTAAGATTATATTAGCAAACTTCGGTAATGAAGACTTTGTTATAGAAAGAGGTGACAGAATAGCACAATTGGTAATAGCTCAATACGAGCATATAGCTTGGGACGAAGTAGAAGAGTTAGACGAAACTGACAGAGGTGAAGGTGGGTTTGGTAGCACAGGAGTAAAACAATGAGTAGCGAAAAGCTAAAAGTTGTTTTTATGGGTACACCAGAGTTTTCTGTACCAACACTAAAAGCCGTTGCTAGTGAGTTCGATGTAGTAGCAGTAGTAACTGCCCCAGATAAACCAAGAGGAAGAGGTAGAAAGCTAACTCCAACACCAGTAAAGTCTGCAGCTCTAGAGCTAGGACTCGAAGTATTGGAACCTGAGTCACTAAAAGATAATGAGTTTGCTGAAAAACTAATGACTTATGATGCAGATATTTTCTGTGTTGTAGCATTCAGAATATTACCAGAAAGGGTATTTACATTACCAAAGATTGCATCGTTCAATGTGCATACAAGTATATTACCAAAATACCGAGGTGCAGCACCAATCAATTGGGCTATTATCAAAGGTGAAACTCGAACAGGTGTTACTTCATTCGTATTAGATAAGAACATTGATACCGGCCAGATAATTGGGACCAAGGAGTTAGACATTACTCCGACAATGACTGCAGGTGAACTGCACGATGCAATGATGCCAATGGCTGCTGAATTGGCCGTTGAATCTTGTCATATTTTATCGAAGCCAAACTATAAATTAAAGCCCCAAGATGATAGCTTAGCTACACCAGCACCAAAGATATTAAGGGAAGACTGTTATATTAACTTCAATCTAAGTGCTACCGAGTTGAAGAACTTTATAAATGGTATGTCGCCAATACCTGGAGCTTGGACAGAGTGGGATGGCAAAAAAGTAAAATTCTTGAAATGTGAAGTATTTGACAATAAAAGTGGAATTTCTGGACATTTTTCAATGGAAAATGATAATTTCCTGTTACAAACTTCGTCTGGAAGTGTTAAAGTATTATTGATACAGCCAGCAGGAAAGAAAGTTATGAAAATAGAAGATTTCTTAGCTGGATACAGAGGAAACAAAGAAGGTAAAGTAGAATGAAAAGAATTGCTATATTAACAAGTGGTGGTGATGCACCAGGAATGAATGCACACATAAGAGCAGTTGTTAGAACAGGTCTTGCCCGCGGGTTGGAAGTGAATGGTGTAATTGGTGGCTATGAAGGCTTAATTGCAGGTGACTTCAAAAAATTAGAAAGAAAAGACACAGTAAACATAGTGTCGCATGGTGGTACAATATTAAAAACAAGTCGCTCCGAAGTATTTATGTCGAAAGAAGGAAGAGCAAAAGCTGCTCAAAACCTAAAAGATCATAATATTGATGGGCTTATTACTTGTGGTGGTGATGGTACTTTAAAGGGTGCACATGCATTATTCAAAGAACACGCAATCAGAGTTGTAGGAACTCCTGGTACAATTGACAATGATCTATATGGTACTTATTACACTATTGGATTTGATACTGCTTGTAACACTGCAGCAGAGGCAATAGACAGAATTAGAGACACAGCTGACTCACATGGTCGTGTGTTCATAGTGGAAGTAATGGGAAGGCACGAAGGACATATCGCAATGGAAGTAGGTATTTCATGTGGAGCGGAATATATATCTGTACCAGAAGCAGTTACTAACTTAGAATTGCTCTATGAAAAATACACTCAGTTAGGTTATCACAACAGAACTATTATTGTGATAGGTGAAGGCGGCGGAAAGTACAAAGGCGCTTACGAATTAGCAGAAGCACTAAAAGGAGAATATAATATAGATGCAAAGTGTGCGGTATTAGGGCACATTCAGCGTGGCGGTTCTCCTACAGTAAGAGATAGAACATTAGCCAGTCATTTGGGACTAACAGCAGTTGATGCATTATTAGCTGGCAAGACAAATGTATTAGTTGGGCGTGTTCATCATAATATTACTTACACTCCATTCCAAGAAACTTGGACAAGAAGAAAAGAATTACAGCCTTATATGTTTGACTTAGCAGAGCTATTAGCCTAATATGAAAACCTATGCTATATATGAAGCCATTGGCAAACCAGAAGCAGAAGAGTTAGCCCTAAAAGCAATTGAGATACTTAAAAACTTAGGTGCTACAGTATGCGTTTCGGAAACTCTTGCTGCCAAATATGGCGACCAAAATCCAGAATTCCACGTTTGTGAGAGAAAAAATTATGATAATATTGCAGACGTAATTATCACTTTTGGTGGTGATGGTACAATCCTATCTGCAGTTAAGTCTTATATAGAATCTGACGTCCCAATTATGGGTTTCAATGTAGGTAAACTAGGGTTTCTTGCTGAGTTCGTAACTGAAGGTCTTGAAGAAACACTTAAAGATTTGATGAATGGTGACTACAGAGTTATCACTCGTAGTGCAATCGAGACTAAGGTTGATGATCAAAAGATATATGCACTCAATGATATTGTTTTAGAAAAGAGTGAGACCTCTCATATGGTTGAAATTAAAGCTTTTTCTAATAATAGATTCATTGGTGAATACTTTTCTGATGGTTTGATTATATCTACACCCACAGGTTCAACAGCATATAATCTATCGGCAGGAGGACCAGTAGTGTTCCCTTCTTCGCCAGTGCTATGTATTACCCCTGTTTCGCCCCACTCATTGACTCATAGACCATTAGTTATTCCAGATGACCAATACTTAGAGTTTGAAGTATATAGTAGAACTGGACAGCTTAAGTTAGTTGCAGATGGCAAAGTAGTGAAAAAGATAGATAATGGCGAAAAAATACGTATCCGTAAATCAGATGAAACAGTAAAATTAATAGAGCCAGAAAATAGCTCATTTTTTGATGTATTAAGAGATAAATTTCTGTGGGCAGAACACAGGACTAAAAGGGAGATAAAATAATCGAAACTTATTTAGCTCACATAGATTGGACAGTAGGGCCGGAATTAATTAATTTGGGTTTACTAAAAATAAGATGGTATGGATTACTATTCGCTTTGTCCTTTGTACTTGGATATCAGATAATATTAAAAATATTCAAAACAGAAGGATACACGCAAAAACAGTTAGATTCCCTTACAGTTTATATGATATTAGGCACAGTAATCGGCGCAAGACTTGGACATTGTTTCTTCTATGAACCTGCATATTACCTTTCGAACCCTATAGAGATATTGATGGTATGGAAAGGAGGGCTAGCCAGTCATGGTGCGGCCATAGGTATATTAGTTTCGCTTTATATTTTTGCTCAGAAAAACAAGGACATTACTTATCCTTGGATTATAGATAGAATTGTAATTGTGGTTGCACTTTCAGGGCTCTTCATTAGATTAGGGAATTTCTTTAACTCAGAAATAATTGGAGTTCCAACTGATTTACCTTGGGCTGTTGTATTCCACAGAATAGATATGATACCGAGACACCCTTCACAATTATATGAAGCTTTGGCATATTTTATTATTTTCTTAGTCCTATGGGGATATTATAACAGACATAAAGTGAAAACAGTTAGTTATTCGCTTTTTTCTAGATTCCTAATTCTGGCATTTAGTGCAAGATTTCTGATTGAATTTACAAAAGAAAATCAGTCTTCATTTGAAAGTGGTATGGCATTGAATATGGGACAAATATTAAGTTTGCCATTGATCGCAGTAGGTATTGTGTTGCTCTTCAAATCTATGAGCAAGGCAAAGGACTCCAAGAATATAACTAAACCTGAATAGTATTATTGAGTATTTGTTCCATTCCTTTTAGAACTAAATGCTCATCATATTTTACATACGGATAGTGATTAGATAGGCTTTCAATTAGGTGTTTCCCATATCCACCAGTTACATATACGTCTGGAACAGCACTGAAGGGTGAATTACCGATAGTGCTGACAATACCACCAATTATTGAATTCAAAATCCCATTCTTAATAGCATCAAATGTATTATCTCCATATCTTTTACTATCAATTGAGATTTCATCGATTAGCGGTAAACCTGAAGTGAATTCATGTAAAGCTTTAGCTTGAGTATAAAAACCAGGGAATATAACACCCCCATGACACACATTGTTTTCATCTAAAATATTTACTGTTATTGCAGTACCACAATCCACTGTTACAGTAGGCGAATCTTTGAACTTATGCACTGCTATTAGACTGAGTTTTCTATCAGTTCCCATGCCAGTGATACCTGAAAAGTCAGTGGTATCAATATTGTCTATAGATTCAGCAATATTATGAGCTTCTAGTCCCTTTTGCTTCAATTGCTCAATAATTACTCTAGAATCTTCTTCATTAACGGTTGAGTAAACTAATCTAAATATACTTTTCGTTTCTATCGAGTCCATAAATGAGTTTAGTTCATGCGAATTATATTCAAAAGCACTTATTTCATTTTTGGTGACAAATTTCACCCTACTATTACCAAAATCAGCTAATATTTTATTGTCAGAGATCATATATTACTGAATCTCCATTATTAATATTAATCTCTTCGGTATCATTTTTAGCATTTAGTGTTCCGTTATTGTCAATACTAATCACTTTATAGATTTTATTATTATTTACTATTCTTACTTGTTTGCCAATTATATTTAGTTCATTTTTCCATTCATTGAATACATTTCTTTCTAAACTATTCAAATAGGCATCTAATTTAACTTTTAACTTTTCAATGATTTCGTCTTTCTCAAATTCATATCCCAATAATTTCAATGAAGTTGCTTTTTCATAAAGTTCATCAAACTTAATTTGATTTACGTTTACACCTATTCCGAGTATAGTTTCTGTACATCTATTTCCTGAATAACTGTGTTCAGATAAAACGCCTGAAATCTTTTTATATTTGCCATTATTATCTACGACATATATATCATTGGGGTACTTTAGTTTTATTTCTCGGTTATCTATTAGCTCCTTAATAGCAGCTTTTACGGACAAGCAACCAATTATTTGATACAACATTTTGTTTCTGATAATATCAATTTTTGACTCATCGATTGCTAACGACAAATAGACATTCTGATAGCTGTTACCAACCCATACTTTACCTTTTCTACCTTTTCCTGCATATTGTTCATCTGCCGTGACGAAAAATATACTGTTCTCGCTCAGTAGCTCTCTAGCTACATCATTTGTAGAATCTACTCTCTCAAAATGGAAATGGGGTATTTCTAATAGATTAATCTTAATTTTTGTCTATTTGTTTTTATAATATTAACTTGTATCAATAGTTTAATTTATATTAAATTTATAAGTATTACAAAATATTAATTTATATGATATATTTCGTTTCCGACTTGCACTTAGGGGTGCTTCCGAGAGATGAGGATAAGTTAAGAGAAGACAAATTCTTAGATTTCTTAGATATGATTAAAGCTGATTGTGAAAGGCTTTATATGGTCGGAGATATATTTGACTATTGGTTTGATTACAAAACTGTAATACCTAAAGAATTCTATCGAACGTTAGCTAAACTAAAAGAACTTTCTGACGCCGGTATTCGAATAGAATATTTAATGGGTAATCATGATTTTGGGCATCGTGATTTTTTCTCAGATGAACTTGGTATAGAAGTTATTGAATCAGATATAGAACGCGAACACAATGGTAAAAAGTTCTATATATCTCATGGAGACGGTAAAGCAGACAATGACACTGGTTATCTGATATTAAGAGCAATACTAAGAAACAAAATTTCAAATAAAATTTATCGATTCATTCACCCAGACTTAGGTATTGGTTTAGCAAGTGGCAGCTCAAAAAAAAGTAGAGCTCATACTTCGAGTAAGGAATATGGTGAAAATGAAGGGATGATAAATTTTGCAAAAAAGAAAATAGAAGATGGGTTCGATTATGTGATAATGGGACATCGACACAAAAAGATTATCCTAGAACACAAAGGTGGAAAATATATAAACTTAGGTGAATGGTTTTTAGAACCTAGCTATGGTAAATTTGATGGTGAAAAATTTGATCTTGTCACTATCTAATTTATATTTATACTTACTGATATTGGGCAATGATCCGAAGCAATTCTTAACTCATCACCTCTAAGAACTCTACTTAAGTCTAACATATGTAAAGATTCTTTTTTTACATTTTCCTTTACACTTTGACTAACAATTATATGATCAATCGACTTCAACCTAGGATACTTACAGCTTTTCAAATCAGATGTAATGAAATCAAAATCATCATTATCTAAAGCTAAAATATTACTATTATCTTTAGCAGGACTATCGTTGAAATCACCTAACAATATCACATCAGAATCATTTTTCTCATTAATCAATTTCTTAATTGAAGATATTAAATACTTAGATTGATCTTGTCTCATATCAAAGCTTCTAGTCCTTTTTACTGGTGTGTTATCATGACGCGATGTAGCTTTGAAATGAAATGACCCAACAAAAAAATCGTACCCATTATATTCACAATAAGCAACTAAACCAGGTCGTAAGTCATTATTCCCTAATGCTATTTCATCAAGTTGATGTACCTCTAAAACATCTATTTTTTTGTCTATTACTAATGCTGTTTTTTGTTCTTTGGGGTATGAAGATGTGTAGACAGCATGTTGGTTTGTATCTAATATTTTCTGAATTGCATTTCTATTTTCAATTTCTTGTAGAGCTATAATATCAGCATCAAGTGAACTAATCACACTTGCAATGTTGTTATAGTCTTTGCCTGACCTTGATATATTGTCATTAATACCATCGCCTAACCATTTTATGTTGAAAGTGCAGACAGTTAGCTCAGCAGGTTGGTTGCAACTAAAAAGGAATAAAGCTAATAGAAAAGTTATTAATCTCATGAGAAAGTAAAGATAGATTTAATTACGTGACCTACCATTTTTGGATTTTCGTTAAGTCTTCTTATTGAATAACCATACCAATCTTCACCGTAAGGAATATAAATTCTTACTTTGTGACCATTTTCAATCAATTTGCTTCTAAGTGATTCAGTAACTCCAAGCAGCATCTGAAATTCATATTCATCAGTGCTCAGATTCTTTTCTTTGATTAATTCTTCAGCAAAATCCAGGAGTGGTTTATCGTGAGTTGCAATAGCAGGATAGTAACCTGATTCAACCATAAACTGTAACATTTCTTTAAAGTTTTCTCTTATTTTTTCTTTCTCTTTATAAGCAATATCTGGGTGCTCAATATATATTCCTTTACAAAGTCTTGTGCTGGGTTTGTAGGGTGCTAATTCTTTCAAATCATTCATACTTCTTTTCAAATATGCTTGGATTACAAATCCTATGTTATCGTACCCTTCGTCTCTTATTTTTTTATAGATATCGAGCGTTTTAGTTGTATAAGGAGCGTTTTCCATATCCAAACGTACAAAAAGACCTTTCTCTTTTGCTCTTATTACTGCGCGCTTAATATTCTCATACGCGAAATCAAAATTAATGTCCAATCCGAGTGAAGTTGGCTTTATAGAAAGATATGAATCAAGATTATGCTTATCTATAGCATTCAAAACACCCAAACTTAGATTTGTTTCTTTTTGAGCTTGAATCTCGGAAATAACGAATTCACCAAGAGTATCAATAGTTGTACTTGCGCCCTTGTCTGCCAACTTTTTTGATACCTTAACAGCATCGGACAAATCTGCACCTGCAATATATTTCTTAGCAAATAAATAAATTAAAGAACGAGGCATTAAAGGCATCGTTTTTAAAACTAACTCATTTAACATATATACCCACTTATATAAAAATTCCGAAGTTAGGAATATCCAAACCACGGAATTTAATAAATAATAGAATTAATACTAACGTATTACTTTAAGTTGTTTTACATCTTTGTATTTATCAGATTCGATAATCACAAAGTAAGTACCTACCATCAAATCACTGACATCTATATTCAGCACAGTTGACCCAATACCAGTACCAACATTTTGATTTTCTATTTTTTTGTGAACAACACCCTTCATGTCAACTATCTTAATTGTAGATTTAACAAATTCACCAAAAGAATTGTTGAATGATAAAGCTATATTGTTTTCAGCTGGATTAGGTGTAATTGAATTAATGTTGAAGTTTTCTGAGAATACTTTCACACTTGTCCCTGCGTCAAGATAGAAAACACCAGTTTCACCAATCGAAGTATCATCTCTTCTAACAGTTGCTCTCAATTGAGCTGTTTGTCCTGCTTGCAATTCATTACTAAAAATCCAATTGAAATTGTTTTCTACTACATCAACTTCGTTAGCAAAGTTTGATAGCATTTCCCATTCACCATCATCTATTTTTAGGTAAATATCAAATTCTTCTACTAAAAATTCTTTAGTGAATGTAACTTCAAAGTCAGAAAAACTAATGTTGACAGTATCATCAGCCAATGGTCTTGTAAATACTACATTTTCCATTCCTAATATAAATGGTATTTCCATATTTACAGTAGGGTTTTCAACTGATTCTACTAGAAATATAGCTTCATCAGATTCTTGGTCTGGGAAATCAAATCTAACTGATGTTATGTTAGAATTATTTTCGATTGTTTTATAAGTCTCACCATTATCTAGTGAATATTTAACATTCACATCTTCTACATTTTGCTTTATCCAGCTTAGCCTTTGTTCTGACAAGTAGCCAATTTTCTCTCCAGGCATTGGATATTCTGGATTAACAGAGAAGTCAGTCACTGTGAACGGTAACACACTCTGGTCAAATACAGAAGCGTCTGATGTAGATTCGATTCTTACCATATAACCGTTCCCAACTTCAGAGGGTATATCCCAATCATAAGTAGTATCTGTTGCAGTATTAACAACACCTATTTCTGTCCAATCTTTGCCCATATTTTTTGAGTAAAGTAATCTTGCTTGATTTACATTAGCTGCATTAAACGCAATTTTTGTTTTCCCACTAGCAAAATAAATTTCTTCACCTAGAGGTCTGATTAGTCTTATTAAGGGTTCTGAAGGTAAATTTACACAGCTTGATAGTTTCTTAATTGCTGCATCTCTAATTCTTTCTTTCATTCTAGGGTGGAATTGGAATACTATATTACCACCGATGTGACAATAACTCATTATCGTTCCATCATTCCTAGTTCTTCTATCTTCTCGGCTGAGACAAGCTGCATCGCCTACATCTTGAGCAATAGTAACACAAGAGTCAATTATTGGTTCACCAAATTGTGGCCATCCGCAAAAGTGAGTGTGAGGACAACCAAAGTTATGGCCAAACTCATGTGCCGCAACTTGAACATCTTGTGAGAAAGACACTCTTGGGAAATTCACATTACCCCTAACACCCACTGCAGAATATCCACTATTTTTACTACATAGCGTACCACTGTAAGACTGTCCACTGAATGCAATACCTAATGTTGTACTATTTGCTGGCTGTCTTCTTACATCTGCAAACAATGTAGCTAACACTCTGTCTTGAGCTTCATTCAATCTTGGTGCCCATGCGTTTCTCATTGCTTGTAACTTAATACCCAAAGACTCTCCAAAATGTTGATAATATGGATCTAATGAGGGATTATTAAAGATTGTGATGTAAGGAACTTTTATCATCATTGCAACTTCTCTATTATAAATTCTAGAAGTTGCTGACATTACATTCTCTATATAATCCACTGCTAGTTCCATTGCTTGTTCATGCTCTTCTTCTGTCATTTCAACAAACCAGTTTTCCCAATTACTGTAATTACCTTGAGTTACAAACCAACAAAACATAAGATAGTACTCGAAATTACCATCTGCTGCAAATTTAATTTCTAGTAAATCATCTTTTTGAATTTCTGAGAACTTGTTTTTTTCATATGAAATTGTAGAAGGATCGAAATCTTTATATGGGTCAATACCACATTGATCAAGTGGTGATTTATCAATTAAAGTACCGATTGAAGTTTCTGCTATATTATGTTCTACCACATCAGAACCAAGTTTCGAAAGATTAGCCGAAACATCATACATAATACCTAATTCATTTTGTATATAGCCAACTAATCCAACTGAAGAATAAGATAAGAACACATCTGATCTATCTACACCTGCAATATGTCCAAAGTATTTATCTTTGTTCTTTTTCTCATAAGTAGCTATCTCTCCATCCTTATAATACTTGATTTCCACATCATCAGTAAGCGCACTGTTTTGTTTTGACAAAATCAAATCTACCTTATAATCAGGTCTGATTGGGAAGTTTTTCACTATAATATGGTTTTCACCACTATTGAATATTTTTTCAGCTGTATTAGCGTTAAGATCAAAGTCAAATCTATTCAAATCTGATTGGACTAGACTTACTTTCTTGTCGTAAGATATGAATGAAGATGCTTCAAATTCTGTTGCTCCTGCAGCAGTTGTCTTAATTACTGCAAGTGCTAAAATTAGCAATATTAGTTTAGTTGTTCTCATTAATCCCTCTAATTATTATAATTTAGTCTTTTTTCAATTTCTTGTACCACTTTGTCGTGGATTTCTTTTATTTCTTGAGATGCATCCAAAGTAACGAATCTATCTTCTTTTTCAGCTAGTTTTTCGTATCCATCGATGACTCTATTGTAAAATTCATCGCCGGAAAGCTCCATTCTATCTTGCTCTTCATTAGTTCTTCTATCTTGAGCAATACTTCTTTCTAATTTTAAGTAAAAGGTTATATTAGGTAAGACACCATGACTACCAATTTGGTTACTCTTTTCTACAATTTCTAAATCCAAACCTCTTCCATAACCTTGATAAGCAGTTGTAGAATCATAAAATCTATCGCTTAATACTATTCTACCTTCTTCTAACATTGGTTTAACTATACGCTCAACTAGATCTGCTCTGGCAGCTTGGAAAAGCAAAAGCTCTGACACATCAGAAACTTCGAGCTTTTTATTTAGCAGTACACCTCTAATATGCTCTGACAACTCTGTACCACCAGGTTCGCGTAGGGTCACTACTTTGTGTCCGTTATTTACCAAATATTTTCTAAGCAATAATATTTGTGTGCTTTTTCCGGAGCCATCTATGCCCTCGAATGTTATAAACATAGTTAATCCAATTTTAAAAAACTTAAAGTTATGGAAAATATGGCAATTATTTAAATTTTATTTGTCATTCAAATCTAGTAAAATTACAAATTCGCCTTTGTACTTTATATCTTGTAAACGGTTTTGAATATTGTCTATTGTGTCGAAAATATATTCCTCATACTTCTTTGTCAACTCTCTTGCCAAACAAATCTTAAAATCTTTATCAGAATATTTCTTCAAGTCTTTAAGCAATCGCTTGATCTTGTTAGGTGATTCGTACATTGCAACTGTACAATTATTATCTAGTACATCGTGCAGAAAATTCTTTCTTCCTTTAGTTGATGGAACAAATCCAACAAATTTGAATTGATGGCAAGGAAAACCACTTCCACTAATAGCAGTAGTAAATGCACTAGGACCAGGCAAGGATATAACATCTATCTCTTCATCCCTACACTTACGAACCAATGGGAAACCAGGATCTGAAATTAATGGAGTACCTGCATCCGATACTAAAGCTATTGACTTGCCAGTTAAAATCTCACTTATTAAGAATTCTAACTTTTGATCTTCATTATGCTCGTGGTGGCTAATCATTTTGGTATTAATCTTGTAATGGAACAACAATTTACCTGTTACTCTTGTATCTTCACATGCTATAACATCTACACCTTTCAGTATTTTTATAGCTCTGAAAGATATATCTTCCATATTACCTATTGGGGTGGGTACTACATAAAGTGCCGGTCTAATTTCTTCTGCCATTCCTTTGCCTTATCTGTTTAAAAAAATTCTTAATCAATGTGGCTGACTCTAACTCACACAATCCAAATTCAACACTACATCGGTGGTTTAATGAGTCGTTATCTACTATGTTCAACACACTACCACAAGCCCCAGTTTTTGGGTCTTTTGTAGCTACAAATAACTTCTCTATCCTTGACAGTACGATTGCACCAGCACACATAGAACAAGGTTCCAAAGTTATATACATTGCACAGTTAAGTAAATGTTTGTGTCCAATTTTTTCCTGTGCTTCTCTGATTGCTAACATTTCAGCGTGAGCTGTGCTATCTGAATGCAATTCAACCTTGTTGTGCTGACTTGCTATTATCTGGTCATTATAAATTATAACGCAGCCAATTGGAATATCATCATGCTCCTGTGCATTTTTTGCTTCCTTTATCGCTAAGGTCATATAATATTCTGAATTCAAGTTTTTTATCTATAATTTGAGTTTGTCTTAAATTATTTTTTATTTGTTGCGTCTTCGCAGTTAGTTTAAAATTAATTAAAATGTGACTTAATATGAGTAATATGTTAAAAATAGCAATTGTAACAAAGAACTGTGAATCTATTGTGGGCACATTTGGTTCTTCTAAATACTTCAAGGTATTCAGCGTTGAAGATGGAAAAGTTGTGTCGGATGAGCTTAGAGAAGTTTATGTAGATAAGGCAGACGATGAAGTTCCACAGCTTATCTCTAAAGATAGTGGTACCAAAACTGGTAAATTTTCCCTCAACATAGTTGATGCAGCTAAAGATAAACACATGAAAATAGCTAAATCAATATCTGACTGCAATGTTGTAATTGCGCGCGGGATGTGTGCTAACGCTTGGGATAGTGTAAAGCAATTTAAAATGGAGCCAATTATTACTACTAACAAAGAATTTGAACAAACAGTTCATCAATATTTGAACAACAGCTTAGAAAACCACGAAGACAAAATCCATTAATTTTATATGTCTAATAAATTAAAACATTTTGACTTAGCTATCATAGGTGGTGGTATTTCAGGCCTATCCGCTACTCTTATTATGTCTGCAGCAATCAAAGATAAGAAAGTTATGTCTGGTAAAACAGTAGCTGTCTTTGATACAGGTGGATCTGATGCTCTGAAAGCAAAATTTTATAACGCCCCTGGTGTAAAATCTGGGATTAGTGGGAAGAAAGCCATCAAAAAACTTCGCGATCAAGTAGAGGGTTATGGAGTTGCCAAAACATATAATAAAATGGTCACTCAGATAGAAAAACCAGATAATGGATTTATAATAACAGAGAAAAAGGGCAAACAATACCAAGCTAATACTTTACTAATTGCAACTGGATTCAGGAGATGGAATATTAGTGGTATGGACTTACCACTAAAAAAGTTCACCCGAACAACAAATGATTCCAGAGTGGCGATCGATCATGACAACTACAAAGTCGATGACAATATTTATGTTTGTGGCCTATTAGCAGATGTAAGTTCACACTATCCAATAGTAGCAGGAACAGGAGCTCAGGCAGCTATTAATATAATGCACGATTGGACTGGTGAATGGATAGTAATTCACGATAAGTGATGAATCTAAATAAGTTTTAAAAAAGAAAAACTTAAAAAAATATAAAAAAACCCTCCGAAAGTTTGAATTTAAATTCCCATCAATTATATTTGTGAGTTCTGATGTGATCAGAGTAGTTTTTTTACAATTTGGGATGTGGCCAAGTGGTAAGGCAACGGTTTTTGGTACCGTCATACGCAGGTTCGATCCCTGCCATCCCAGCTAATACACTTAACAATATAAAATGTCTGACATTAAAATTGCTTCCGGAAGATCGAATTTATCTCTATCAAAGAAGGTAGCAGAGGGATTAGGCGTATCATTAGCTGACACTTCAATTAAGAATTTCAGCGATGGTGAAATATGGGTTAAGTATAATGAGAATGTAAGAGGGGTGGATTTATTTATTTTGCAATCCACTTTCGCACCTACTGACAATATCTTCGAGTTGCTGATGTTAATCGATGCAGCCAAAAGAGCTTCTGCCAGTAGGGTTACTGCCGTTATACCTTACTATGGGTATGCTAGGCAAGACAGAAAAGACCAACCGAGAGTCGCAATTACTTCAAAACTACTTGCTAATTTGTTGGTTCGTTCTGGTGCTGATAGAGTAATCACTATTGATTTACACTCTTCGCAAATACAAGGATTCTTTGATATACCGCTGGATAATCTTTACGCTTCTAACGTATTGGTCAATGCTATAAAGAAAATGGGGGTCAAAAACCCTACTTTAGCTTCTCCTGACGTTGGTGGTGTCAGAACAGCAAGAGCTTATGCCAAAAGATTGGACGGTGATTTAGTCTTAGTTGACAAACGTCGTTCGGATCACAACCAATCGGAAGTGATGAACATAATTGGTGAAGTAAAAGGTAAGGACATAGTCATATTAGATGATATGATTGACACTGGTGGCACCTTTGTTGGTGCAGCCGAAGGGTTGAAAAATGCTGGAGCAAAACGAATAATTGGTGTATGTGTTCATCCAGTTTTTTCTGGACCAGCAATTGAAAGAATAGAAAACAGCGATGCAATTGACAATATGATTGTAACAGATACTATTCCATTAAGAAAAGAATCGAAAAAAATAACAGTAGTTTCAGTAGCTGATTTGCTTGCTGAAGCAATTATAAGAACTCACGATAATAGATCTGTGAGCTCTCTATTTGAAATTGAAAGATAATATATAAACAGGTTTTTAAATTATGGCTTCTATAGAATTAAAAGTAGCTGAAAGAGACGCTAAGAATACTAAAGCGAAAGACGTTAGGAAAGAAGGTAACATTCCAGGTGTTTACTACATCAATGGTACTGAATCTATTCCTATTACTTCAAACTTCAAGGACTTGAAACCAGTTGTGTTCACTTCTCTTACTAGAGTTGTTGATTTAAGCATAGAGGGTGGAGAAACTAAAAAATGTATCCTAAAAGAAGTTAAATTTGACCCAATCACAGATGAAATTCTTCACTTTGATTTAGTTGGATTGACTGCTGGAAACAGATTAGTTGTAAATATTCCTATTACTCTTACTGGTCAATCAGTTGGTGTTCGTAATGGTGGTATCCTTAACCACGTACTTCGTAAAGTTAAGGTAAGATGTTACCCTAAGGATTTGGTTGAATCTATTGAAGTAGATATATCAAAACTTAAAATTGGTGAATACACTAAATTAAATGAGATCGACCTTGGTGAGTTGGAAGTTGTAGTTAAAGACAACGCTGTTGTCGCTGCTGTTACTCGTCCTAGAGTTGCTACTGCTACTACTGCTGAAGGCATAGAAGAAGGTGAAATTGGTGATGAGTCAGCTGAGGAAGGCGAGGAGTCTTCTGAAGGCGGCGAAGAGTAAAAACTCGATTCCAATTTAGAAATACTATAGGGTATTCTTTGAAAAGAGAATACCCTTTTTTATTACTATTATATGACAGATGAAAGAAAAATTTGATTACATATTTGTTGGTCTTGGTAACCCAGGAGCCAAATACCAAAAAACTCGCCACAACATTGGTTGGTTAGCTCTATACGAATTCGTACTAAGAAATGATAAGGACTTCAACCCATCAGCTAAGCTACAAGCACACCAAGCAAAAGTAGAGATAAATGGCAAAAAAATACTATGCTTATTGCCTACTACATATATGAATAATTCTGGTGAGACCGTTATAGCGGCGATAAAGAAATACAAAGTGCCAACTGAAAACATTGTAGTACTTGTAGATGAATATAACTTCCCACTTGGTAAAGTTCAACTCAAGATTGGTGGCAGTGCTGGCGGACACAATGGATTAAAATCTCTCCTTTTTCACCTTGATACAGACCAATTCTACAGACTACGAATGGGAATCAGTAAGAACTTTGGGCTTGGCGAATTAGTGGACTATGTTCTGTCAGAGTTTACGGAAGAAGAGTGGAATGGTGAGTTAACAAAGTCCATTCTCTATACTGTGAAAGCTTTGCACTATATAGTAGAAAAAACTCCTCAGTTAGCAATGAGTGATGCCAACTCTGGTAGCTTGTAATCACACCTCGGTCTCTTTCCATTTACCCTTAGTGAAGAGCCACAAAGTGAACAATCCAACTGCGAATTCTGAAATGAACATACCCCAAAACACACCTGACTGCTGCCAGTTGAATTCAATCACGAGCAAATAAGCTAGTGGTATTTGGAAGAGCAAGGAGGAAAATTGCTTTGCGAATGCTTATTTTGGTATAATCAGCTTCTGTTCCCTTTATAGCATCGACTAGGTTTTCCCAGAGTGATTTTTTCACAATAGGAGGAATATCTTTTTGATCTGGAGTATTTTCGGACATTAATGGGGTTGTATCAATTTATTATTTGACACTAAATTAGTCAAATAAAGCATATCTTACAATCAAATAATTTTAATCGTTAGAATAATTATCTATAATACAAATTGCCGTTCTTTGTTTCGGTTTGGTTCAGCTTACCATTAACGACTAATTCTTTTAACTCTTCCTCGGCAGCCATTCTATCTTTCTCAGATAGGGTTGAATATTCTTTAGCAGTAAGGGTAGGATATATAATGAGCAGGGAGTCTAAATCTTTTGGATAGTCTTTCTTTTGCGGCTTCAGTCATAAAGCTCCACATTGTTATATTTTTCTTTTCTAAGAATAACATCTCTCTCATTTTACGCATAAACTTGGCAGCTTTGTCTTTACCTTGCATTTCGGCTGCTTTATAAGCCACTGATGGAGGATAAGAAGAGGCAAGTGGATTTTCTAACCACACATCGCCATCTATTGGCATATCATAATACTTTCTTGCTTCATCCCAGTGTTTGGCTACATCTCTCGGAGAATTTATTCCAACTCCCCTGCGGAAGCTCCAATCTGGTAGCAAACCACCCATTCGGTATTCTATCTCTATTACATCGCCGTATTCTAACTTTAGCTTTCTTAGTTGTGGTTCTATACCCCAACATGAAGAGCAAATAGGGTCTGTAAAGTAGATTATTCTTACTGGTTTGTCGGTTTTATTAATCATGTTATTATTTTGTTCAGTTGTACTATCAACACCACATAGGCCTTTATCAAAATCACAAACTAATGGGTTCTGATTAGCATTCATATTATTCTCATTTGATACTATTGCAATAAAAAGAAGTAGTAATAGCAATATATATTTATTCATGTGCATAATCATTTGACGAGTATAAGAAATTATAATTTAGCTAAAATACACAAAAAAACCGAGATGCAATCGCTCACACCTCGATTTGGAATTATAAAATATAATCAAAGGGTTATTTCACTACTGTTATCTTACCAGCTGTTATCATTTCACCATTTCTGATAACCAATATATATTGACCAGAAACAAGTTCATTTGATTTCAGCTCATAAGTGTTCTCACCAGCATTAGTAGTGATGCTTTCGCTAAATACTACATTGCCATTGATCGAAATCAGCTCTATGTTAGCAGTGCCAGCTTCGCCAGTAAATCTTACAGTCGAGTTGTCTAACACAGGCATTGGGCTAACAGTTAGACCATTGTCATCGAATGAATCATAGTCAACGCTTGTAGTTGCCTTAGCCGTTAATTCAATATCAGAACCAAAGTCTAACGATTCAGAGTAATTGATTTCAACTTCTTCGCTATATGGCTCATAACCAACTTTGCTAATATCAAGAGTGTAAGTGCCCTGTGCAATTGACTCCATTTCGAAATCACCATAAGTATTGCTTATGCTATAATCATAAACTTTACCTTCTGCACTAGTTAAAGTAACTATAGCACCGCTTATTGATTCAGAATCATCACCACCACCTTCACCAGGTGACATTCCTTTCCATTTCTTGATTAATCTACCTCTGAATTGAGCAATACCACGAGCAGCACCTTTCTCAAATTCAGCATGAACTATATTGTGTTGCACAGCAGTCATATTCTCATCTACACCAATTACTGTTGCATCTTCCCAAGTAAGTGACGCTACATCGCCAGTAACATAATAGCCAGGTAAGTAAGTTCTTTCGTTTGGAAGTGATAGCAATACATATTTGCCATAGTTAAGATTACCAAATCTATAGTTACCATCATCAGTTCTAGTTACAGCTTTGAAACCATTGCCATCTACAGAAAGTGCAATTACAGTTGACTCAACTACTTCATTTTCTTCTGAGCTTACGCTACCAGAAATCATTCCGTTCTCTATTTCTTTCTTGTTAAGCTTGAAATCAACACCACTCTTGTCTTCTTTTAAGAAGATGATATCGGCTTCAAAATATGTAGCAGCCCCGTCATAAAACTGTCTGTCATATCTTACATTGGTATTCGGAAGAGCGTCGGCATAAGCGTAATAAGTATACATATCCGGTAGTTCCGTCATGTACTTCCCATTTGCATCAGTTCTTACTCTTACTATTTGAAAATTATTTCCATTAGGGGCAAGTGAATCCTTACCACCAATCATAGATTGAACAGATTGGAAAGTTACAAACGACTCAACTGGTTCACCAGTACGTGCATCAGTCACTTGACCACTTAACGTATGGAAAGTAGGCATAGCAACAGAATGTAGCATCATCGATACGGATATAGTATCATTATTTCCAATTTCTATAATTTCTGCATCGCTTAGGTTGAATGATTCTTTGTAGAATTGTGTCTTATAACCCTTTGCATTTGCTCGTAGGTAATATTTACCTGCAGGAATATTGAAAAAAGCCATACTACCTCTAATCTCAACAGTTTTTGCAAAAGGGAAGCCAGTAGCCGAATTCGGATCTCTATCTGCAGACCAAACAGTAGCAGTCCCATAGTAATCTTTTGATTCATCAGTCTCATCATAGAACTCAACCCATAAGTTTGTAGTTTCGCCGATATCTGGGTGCACTCTCAATTTGAATACGCCTCTTATTCTTTCTACTGTTGTACCATTATCACAAGTGGCTTCAGCTATAACAGGGATGCTATAATAGCCAGCAACTGTTTTTTCCCAACTCAGTAAACCTGTATCTTCGCCTATAGTCATTCCATCTGGAGTTGTATTATCACCAATTTGAGCATCACTTAAGTAGTATTTTATCTCACATTTATTTTTGGAAATTGCATCTACATCATATTTCCATGCTATTCCTTCTCTGGCTTCACGGTGAAATTGAGTGTTAGGACTAAAATATAAGTCTGAACTTGTGTCATTGCTGTCACACTTGCCGTAACAAACTACTACATTCATTACGTCTACTATTTCATTGTCACATCCGTTAATCAAATTTATCTTTGCGTTATAAAGCCCTTCTTTGGGAGCTTGAACTTTATATACAACACCACCAGAATTAAGAGGTTGTGAGCTTTTTAGTATTAGATCAGACATTTCCCAATTAAGAATTGCCTCACAGTTTGTGTTGTTAATTATTTTCGCAACAATCTCACCATTGCCATCGCTGTCTAATCTGATGAAATCTTGTTTCTTCAAGAAAGCCATACGTGGCTCGCCGTCTTTTACAGTCCCGCAGACTTGTTCGCTTGTTTCACTTTTCACGCCTAATGATTCGTCTAACAAATATACGTCAAAGCAATAACTACCTGGTCTTAGGTCTTTAACTCTATATGTATATCTTTCAGTAGAGTCAGCCCACCTTCTAATTTCAACAATTTCTTCTGATTTCTTTTCATTTCCAACAATAGTGTGTTGAGTAATTACATAATAGTCCCCAGTCTCTATTTCAGTATCACTGTCCATCCAGCTAATTGTTGCATCACCTTTCACTGGAAAAGATTCCTTGATATCGATTTTAATACTCATCTTTATCGGTTTCGGCGGAGTATCTTTTGCCTCCAATGTACTTGTACTACTGAACAACAAGACAAGTGCCACTGCTGAAAGTAGATATTTGTATAAGTTTTTCATTATTTACCTCTGTAAATTAATTAGTAATTATTTCCCTTTGACTATTTGCCCTAATCAACACAAATGTCAAAAAAAGGTGACAAGAAAAACAATAATTTTTCATTTTTAATAAATGAATACATATATAAATATAAGTCAGTCTTTGCCGTCAGAAATCAAAATTTGCGATAATTTTCGTACTTTTGTAGTATTAAAGATAACAAAAAAACAATAACAATTATAAATAATAGGTTAATACATGGCTGGCTCTAAAATAACTATCGACAATGGAAAACTTAACGTACCTAATGATCCGATTATTCCTTTTATCGAAGGTGATGGCATTGGTCCTGACATTTGGTCTGCTACTGAGAAGGTATTGAACGCTGCTGTAGAGAAGGCGTACAAAGGTGAAAAGAAAATAGTATGGAAAGAAGTACTTGCTGGAGAAAAAGCACACAACAAAACTGGTGAGTGGTTACCAAGTGAAACATTAGATGCGATTAAGGAATACCTTATTGCAATAAAAGGGCCGCTTACAACTCCAGTTGGTGGTGGTATCCGTTCACTTAACGTAGCTTTGAGACAACAATTAGATTTATATACATGCCTTAGACCAGTTCGTTGGTTCAAAGGAGTTCCTTCTCCAGTGAAAGAGCCAAACAAAGTTGATATGGTTATCTTCAGAGAAAATACTGAAGATATTTATGCTGGTATTGAGTGGAAAGCTGGAACAGACGAAGTGAAAAAAGTAGTTGATTTTATCGAAAACGAGATGGGAGTTAAGAAAATCAGATTCCCTGAATCTTCATCAATTGGTATTAAGCCAATTTCAGTAGAAGGAACTGAGAGAATAGCTCGCGCTGCCATAGAATATGCAATTGAACACAAAAGAGATTCTGTTACTTGGGTACACAAAGGTAACATCATGAAATTTACTGAAGGAATGTTCAAAGATGTTGGTTATGAATTAGCAGAAAGAGAATTCGGAGATAAGACTTTTACTTGGAGACAATACGACAAGATAAAAGATGAGCAGGGCACGGAAGCTGCTGATAAAGCACAAAGTGATGCAGTTGCTGCTGGTAAAATAATTGTTAAAGATGTTATTGCAGATGCTTTCTTACAACAAATATTATTACGTCCAGCTGAGTATGAGGTAGTTTGTACTATGAACTTGAATGGTGATTATATCTCTGATGCATTGGCTGCAATGGTTGGTGGTATTGGTATCGCACCAGGTGCAAATATTAACTACACAACTGGTCATGCTATATTTGAAGCAACTCACGGTACTGCTCCTAAATATGCTGGATTAGACAAAGTAAACCCAGGTTCTGTTATCTTATCTGGTGTACTTATGTTAGAGCATTTGGGATGGCAAAAAGCAGCAGATATCATTGTAAATGCAGTAGAGGAAACAATATCTCAGAAGAGAGTTACTTATGACTTCCATAGACTAATGAAAGGTGCGACTAAGCTAAAAACTTCTGAATTTGGCGATGCTTTGATTGAAAATATGAAGTAAGCATCTTAAAAGTTGAAATGTAAAAGCCACTTTTCGAAAAGAGAAGTGGCTTTTTTATTTAGATAATTCTATGAATAAACTATATTGCATTTATGATATTCAAATACATCAGATATATATTAGAAATCGCTTTTGTAGTCCTTATACTCTTAGCTGTTTTTGCTAGAGTTGATTCCATTCAAATAGAAAAATCTTTGATATATCACTTTATTCTTACCTTCATACTTCTGCTGATGTCAATAGAGGAAAGATTTCTTTCTGCTATTTTCCTACGTGAAAAGGAGACAGTAGAACCCACTGAGTATAGTGATATTATGAGGACTATGCTTTCTATCGGACTTGCTAGTTTCCTAACTGGTAGTTCGTTTATCTTGTTCCAACCATTTGAGCAAGGGACTAATAATACAGTAGTCCAATTATTATTATTGATATCTATGATTTGTAGTATAGCCCTTTCATTCTACAAGATGGCAAAGAGGTAGGGATAAAATTATTTTTAAATTAGTTTAAATAACAAATTGATTAAAATGAAAAAATACTATTTAATAAAACTTACGATAATAACTTTACTATTTAGCATCACTAAAAACGTAAGTTCACAAGATAACCCTTTTACCATTGAATTGAAATCCATTACAATCCCAGAGCTCGGCGGGTTACAATCTTATGCTTTCGGGCAAGCCAATGGGAAGTGGTTGCTTGTTGGGGGTAGATTAGACGGATTGCACCGAAGACAACCTTGGGCTGCATTCGATTTAGCAGGGCATAACAATCAGCTAATAGTTGTAGACCCAGTAGCAAAACTAAAATGGACTGCAGCCTTAGAATCCTTGCCGTCCTCAGTACAAGAACAACTCAGCTCAACTAATATGGAGTTTTACCAAGAGGGTAATTATTTATATATCATAGGTGGTTATGGCTATAGCCCTACTATAGATGATCATACAACCTTTGACAATTTGACTGCTATTAATGTACCTGAAGTAATAGATGCAATCATTTCTGAAACAGATTTTTCAAATTCAATTGTACAACTCAAAGATTCAGAATTTCAAGTTACAGGAGGAAAATTAGAAAAAATCGATGATGTATATTACCTTCTAGGTGGGCATAAATTTATAGGCAGATACAACCCAATGGGACCAAACCATGGGCCTGGTTTCATACAAGAATACACTAATGCTATTAGAAAATTTAATTTATCTAACGATGGCTCTACAATTACTGTTAACCACTTAGAACCACATATTGATGAAATGAATTTGCACAGACGAGATTATAATGCAGAACCACAAATATTAGAAAACCGGGAATCAGGAATTATTATGTATTCGGGTGTGTTCCAACAAGATGAAGATTTACCTTTTTTAAACTCTGTTACTGTTACTTCCGATGATTACTACGTAAATGATTCCTTTGAGCAAATGTATAATCATTACCATTGCCCTGCCTTGCCTTTATACTCAGAAGAAAATAATGAAATGCATACTGTGTTTTTTGGAGGTATAGCTCAGTTCTACGATAGCTTAGGGACATTAGTGCAAGATGATGATGTTCCTTTTGTAAATACTATAGCCAAAGTTACTCGAGATAAGAATGGTAAAATGACAGAGACAAAACTACCAATTGTAATGCCATCACTTTTGGGTGCTGGTGCCGAATTTATCCCAAACCCAGATTTCCCTCATTTCGATAACAACGTTTTCAAATTAGATAGCTTGAGTTCAGAAAGCACATTGGTTGGATTTATATTTGGAGGAATACAAAGTTCACAGCCGAACATATTTTTCATAAATAACGGCACACAAAGCACAGCAAACAGTGAAATATATGAAGTCTATTTAAAAAAAAATAGTACTTCGTCTGTAGAGAATTCTAATCGCCATAATTCTAATGATTTCAATTTAAGTATTTACCCAAATCCAACTCATACCAGTCTATTTATCGACAATATAGATATGGTTCAGATATCTAAAATAACCATAATTGATTTGGAAGGTAGAGTAATAGAAACCAATTCTAATATCGCTCAGCAATCAAAATTACAAATTGACATCAAATCCTTAAACTCAGGAGTCTATTTTCTGAGAATTAGTGTTAACAATAAGATCATTAACAAAAGATTTATCATAGATTAACACACAGCATTATGCAAATACCCGAGTCAAATACATATTACGAAGAAGAAGAGTTCAGAGACTTAGAACTCAAGAAAGAAAAGTTGGTGGCGGCAACTTTTGAACTGTGTGAGTTTGTCAACTTTGACTTTTCTGAGGCAGACTTAGCCGATACTAAGTTCATAGAATGTAGTTTTATGAATTGCAATCTCAGCTTAGCAAATATGAACAACGTTACACTCAACAATGTAAGGTTTAGGAAGTCGAAATTGGTAGGTGTGGAGTTCAGCAAGTGCCGCGATTTCTTGCTCGAATTTAGCTTTTCAGATTGCATTCTATCTTCATCCGATTTCTCGAATATGAAGATACTAAACACCAAATTTACCAATTGCAAGTTAGACAATGCCCAATTCGTTAACACAGTGATGAAGGGTAGCTCATTCGATGGTTGCAATTTGAAAGAAGCTGTGTTTGACCTCTGCAACTTGGAGTTTGTTGACTTCAGTACAGCAAGTAGTTTCACCATAGACCCTGAAGTCAACCGAATGAAAAATTCAAAATTCTCTAACTCTGACTTGGCTGGGTTGCTTGCTAAATATGAGCTGAAGGTGGTTTGATAGATACATTTTTACTACTCTCTCCCCCCAACCAACAACAACCCTCGCATAGTTTCTATTCTGCTGCCTTTTTCATAGTTAATTGAGTTAATGATTAGCTTGTATTTCCCACTTTCTGTTTCACTGTAAAAAGTTAAATCTTCTTGTGCTACTGGTACATTGGATTCATAATTGACTTTGTATATTTTAGATATATTAAACTCTACTTCGTCTCCGTCATAATTCACTATCAATGCCTTATTATCTTTACTGAATTCAATATTATTTATACCCATACTTTCTGGTGAAAACTGTGCAATGTTAGTGTAGGTAGTGTAGCTGATATCTATCGATTTGTCATACCCACTAACATCAAAACTTATAGTATTATCCGAATTAAGGTAAACTCGATTATCTCTGTAAGACTTATACCTATCTAGCCCCATGGTATTATATATTAGGTATGAAACAGAATTATTGTTTACATAGTGCTGCTCCGAAGTGTCTTGCATATAAACTATATTTTCTAAATCTTGTTCAAAGTATTTAGCTACGTCCTTATAATCATGAAAAGTAGATATGTAGTCAACTATAGAAAATATCTCTTCATTATCTAAGCTGTCTACATTTGCTTGATTTCCTGACTCTACTTTCTCGTGTAGCGTAGGCAGACTGTCCGTTTCCCATATAACTTCATCTACTATCTTTCCATTTTCTAACATATTATTCTTACTAAGCAAATTCTCTAATCTCCCAATTTGTGAGCTCTCACTAACAGAGAACATACCCCATGGACCAAAAGAAGAGAGTACCAATATAATAGTCAAGCTAATCGGGATAAACTTAATATTCGTTCTACCAATTAGGAAATAGATAATCACAATAGTCAGCCATACTCCCAACATCAGTACCACATATCTGTTGATAGTGAAGCCATAATCCCCTATTCGCATCAGAATAGCGAAGTAGAGCATTGCCACAAGAGGAATAAGAGTTAGGTAATACGATTTTGTGAATCGCTTTATCCATTTGTTCTCCCCACTATTCCCATAAGGTTGAATGAGCAGAAAAGTTAGCATACCCAGCACCGAAATACCGATAACTAAGTAAGAGACAATACCTTTGGGCCAATCCCACGAGATAAGAATCTTTAACTCATAGCTATAAAGTATTAGCAGATATACCAGAAGTAGCGGCAGTAATATGAACTGCGAAAACACCTTCAGCCCCTTAGGATAAACACGAATAGAGTCCAACGCATGAATGTCTCTAGGTAGCTTTGCAGCAAAAAACCAAGTGTTGAATACAGTAAATATGACAATGTATATATCCATATACACAGTTTCATCTATATCTAAATCAAACAATCCATGAAGAGCTCCCAGTGCAATAACTAAACCCAAGTAAAGGACACCAGAATAGAGAATTGCCTCCATAAGTCTGAGGAAAAGTGCTTTATTGTAGTTCCAAAATCCATTTTCCTCACCTCGCTTGATGAATGGCACAAACGCCACCATCAGGTGAACAGCAATATTATAAATAGCATATTTGATATAGGGAACAGAATAGTTGACAGCAATATCTTGGTCAGGGAAACTAATGTAAACTAACAGCAGTAAAACAAAACCAACAGCTATTGAAATATAATAGTTAACCGATGAAAAATTTAGCTTCACTGCTAATAGCTTAATAACGACAAACAGAGGAATGCCCAGAGCAGTAGTTAACATATAGTGAATGAATACAATTTGCGAACTTTTGTCAACGATTTCCTCAGTTAAAATGATTGCAAATATTGCTGTTAGAGCAGACATTATAACTGCAAAAGGAAACCGCAGAAAAGCAGTCTTTGCCTCAGTAGCTAACTCATTGAGTGATGGGAACTTCATTTTACTTCCTGTTGATTTTTCAAGTAGATGAATATTAGTACTTGTAACATACTAATTTTGTTGCGAATGGGAAATTAATCAAGTCAAAACGCTATTTTTTTTAAACATAATTAGGAATTTAAGGTATTAATCAACTATATTACTTTTAATAAATATAGTTAAAATTAAAAAAAATATACTTATGGGTTTTACTGAAGAACAGTTGCTTGGTGCTAAAAAACGAAAAGATCTGATTGCGATAGCTAAAGAGAATAACATCAACATTAAGTCAGCTAAGAAAAAGTATAAGTACGAGTCAGAACTCGAGAAACTACAAGCTGAGTTAGTTAAGCTACAGAAATGGATAGCTCAAAATAATATGCGGGTTATCGTCATATTAGAAGGGCGTGATGCTTCCGGAAAAGGTGGTGCCATTAAGCGTTTTGTGGAACACATGAATCCTAGGACTTCAGGAACGGTAGCGCTTACAAAGCCTACAGAAGTTGAAAAGGGACAATGGTATTTCCGTCGCTATATCAAGGTATTACCCAACCCCGGTGAAATAGTTTTCTTTGACCGCAGTTGGTATAATCGAGCTGTTGTGGAGCCTGTGATGGGGTTTTGTACCAAATCTCAGTATGAGAAGTTTATGGTACAAGTACCTGAGTTTGAGCATTTGCTATACGAAGACAATTTAAAAATTATTAAATTCTGGTTCTCAATTTCTAAGGAAGAACAAAAAAGTAGGTTTGAAGGGCGATTAAACAACCCACTTAAACAATGGAAATTTAGTCCAGTAGATATGAAAGGACAAGAGTTGTGGGATGATTATACAAAGTATAAAGAACAGATGTTCAGTAAGACACATACAAATTATAGCCCATGGATAATTGTAAAAACGAATGACAAAAAAGAAGCACGATTAGAGAGTATAAGGCATGTATTATCACAATTTGATTATGATGGAAAAGACGAGGCAGAGATTTCTCTTCTTCCTGACCCAAATGTTATTATGCGTTATCATAGAAGTGTAGTTCAAATAGATGTTTAAATTAGATAGAAAGTAAAATGAATTTAAGTACAGAAGATATAGAATTACTAAACTCAAAAATTGGGTTGCATAGTCTTTTCAAGAGTAAAAAAGTCAATGTTAAGAAGGCATTAGAAGAGTCCAGGTACTTTCTGGAAATGAAGGAAAAACAGACTGAATTAATAAAACTACAGAATTGGGTTATTGAAAATGACAAAAAAGTAGTAATTATATTCGAAGGTAGGGATGCCGCTGGAAAGGGCGGTGCTATAAGAAGAACCACAGAGTATATGAACCCTAGACATTTCCGTGTTATAGCATTGAATAAGCCAACAGAAGACGAGCAAAAACAGTGGTTTTTCCAAAGGTATGTAAACAGATTACCAAAACCTGGTGAGATTGTATTGTTTGATCGTAGTTGGTACAATCGTGCAGTAGTAGAGCCAGTAAATGGATTTTGCACAGACGAGCAATATGAGATATTTATGTCTCAAGTAAATGACTTTGAGAAGATGCTTATACAGTCTAATACTTATTTAATTAAGTTCTACTTTTCAATCACTAAGGACGAGCAAGCAAGAAGATTCAAGGATATAAAAAGCAATCCACTAAAAAGGTGGAAAATGACTGCTGTAGATGAGCGTGCCCAAGAGCTATGGGACGACTACACTGCATATAAGCAAAAGATGTTCGAAGTTACAAATACTGAAATTGCACCTTGGAACATAATAAATGCAAATAAGAAAACTGATGCTCGAATAGAAGCTGTCACTCATATATTAAAAAACATCCCCTACGTAGAATAGATTTATATTAGTCAGCTGCCTCATCAACAAGAGATAGCAACCATTTTATGTCTTCTTCAATAAGTTCTTCTGAGCTATGGAATTTTATTCTTTTGGCATTTTTTCCTTTACCACTGAATTTCAGCCGCTCGTGCTCTATTTCATCTACATGGTGAACATAAAGCATACAGCTATCTCCACTGCCTTCTTGCAAACCACATAGGACGTTTTGTAAATCACCCCTGCTGTAAAGAGTCAGTTTTACTTTATCACCACCATACGCATTCTCATCTAAGTCATCGAAATAGTATGCGATTATTCTTCTTAGTTGTTGCCCCATCTCTTGGGCTTTCGAACCTTCAGTAAATATATTATCAAATTCAGCTTGTGTTAACATAGTCTACCTTTTATAAATCTATTTCTTAGTCAGTACTCTTTGTAGTTTATAAACCCCTTTACCATTATTGGCTACAACCTGAAGAACATAATTACCAACGGGCAAGTTACTAGGCGCTGTGTTTATTTCTAATGTGTAATCACCAATACCCAAATGACCTTTATCAGAAGAAAGTACTTCTTGGCCATTCATATTCCATAATTCAAATCTGATGTAAGAATTCTGTTTTATAGATATCGGAATTTGAATATTATTATGAAATGGATTTGGATAAATATCTCTCAGTCCAATAACCTTAGCAGTTTCTCTTTCTTGGTGGCCCACATTAGTCAATGTACTTCCATCTACTGCCACTTGCAGAAATGAATTATACTCATCATTACTTTTTTCCAAAGTGGCAAGCTGGTGTTCATATCCATCTGCAAACGAAAAATCCTGTGTCAAACCTACTGGGTCGTTTTCTGTTCCATATATCTCACTATTAGCAGCATATAGCTGGTTTTTCTCATTGACTGCAAATGTAAATTGAGACACAGCCGAATAGGAAGAACTAACAAAGACTTGGAAGTGAATATGGCAAATTCTACCGGGGTATATCCCTGGGAACACAGTTACAAAATCTACATCTCCATTAGTATCAGTTATTTGGTAGCCCCTTAGGTGGGTCTCTTCAGTATTTCCTTGATTACTTCCAGTATTATACCCTGAATAAATACCATCTTTGTCACAATGCCATATATTGACCCTAACATTTGGCATAGGTGTGCACCCATCTGTATCTACTATTCTCATCTTCATATTTAGCTTAACGCCTTGCTCATCTTCTCTAATATCTTGCCTGAAAAAAAAGCTATTCTCACCTAAATCTAATGGGAAAGGGCCTGCTGTTTCGGAGGGTACCAGCACGCAATCTTCATTTGGTTTGAATTGACTATTTCTTTCATTTGCTCTCAATGGCAAACTAAGCCCAGCCCCCAAAAGCCCAACTGATTTCAGAAAATTTTTTCTATTCATAATCATTCACATGTTTTAGTTGTTTTAAATTACGGAAATTCTTGGAAATAGGATTGTAAGATATTAGCTGAACAATATTTTTCTATTGATTTATTGATTGTGATGAATAATTGCCCCTTATCAAAATCAAGGCCATAGCAATAGAGCTAAGAGAAAGTAACCATGTGTCGATTATAAGTGCATGTAGCAAAATTATAATCGATCCCCCTCTCAGCCCCAAAGCTGAAACAGTTAGTAACAATTCACTAATGAGGAAGAAGAGCAAGAATAGTAACACTGCTTTTTTGTAATTTTTGGTTTCAGAAACTAGTTTTGCTTCGGCTAATCTGTGAATTATAAATGGAGTTACTACCCCAAGGAAAATAGCATGTAAGAAGCCAATAGTTAGGTTTCTATTCTGATACACAAAATCTGCTACTTCTTGAATAGAGCCAAGTAGTGAGAAGAAAATTTTAATTACTAACAAAGTATAGATTATAGTTAGTAAGCCATATTTGAATCTCTCTTGTGTTTTAAGGTAGTTGTGCAAGTCAGTTCTAACCAAAAACAAGGCATGTGTTTGCATAAGTGAAGAAAGTACAGATATTATATTGATTACCCAGCCAGGATTAGTCCACAGAGTTGATAAGCTGAAGTTCAGAATAGTTGACAAGAAGAACAGGTTGAAAGCTCGCTGCCAATTATCCTTATCTATTGATTTCATTTGACTCAAAACCAAACTGATTATCGCAAGTAAGAACCAACCATTATACTGAAAATGCAGATAGAAATAGATTGCAAGTTCGTACCAAATAGTATCCTTCATCCCCTGAGCTATAATTGGACCTAACGAAAAAGGACCAATAGAAGATAGAACCATAAAAAACACGGCAGCCATAGCAAACTTGCGGTGCAGAGACTTATCATCCTTAGTGTCTCGCCACAGCATAAAACCAAATACATAGGACAATACAATATGCAGAGTAGAAAAAACTATAGACCAAAGCGCATAGCCAGTAAATGGGAAAGTAAATAGCATTTCCACAATTGATAGATTCAACAAAATGAATAGATGGGAATACTTCTTTTTATTCAGTAGATTATATTGCTTAAGTAATAGATAATAAAGAGCGTTGAATACCCAGCCCAGGAATGCCAAATGTGAGTGAGTGTGCAGCATATTTTGATAACTGAACCAACTTCCTAAGTTGTATGCAAAGACACTACGTAGTAATGCTGCCAAAGCTACAGCAATAATAAACCAGATAAGCGAAACAGAAATATAGTGGTTGCGACTAAGCATTAAAAGAGATGTTATTCGAATTAAGACTACAAATTATTGATTTAACAGGAATTTGCCAAAAATAGCACTTAATAGCTCAAATCATACCCTTCAAAAAATGAATCTAAATCAACATTACCTCCTGAGATAATCACACCAACTTTTTTACCTTTAACTATTGATTTATTGTTTAGAATTGCAGCTAATGTAACCGCAGATGATGGTTCAACTACTATCTTCATTCTCTCGTATATTAGCCTCATAGCAGATAATATCTCCTCGTCATTTGCAATCCAGATATCATCAACATAGTCACTGATATACCCAAAATTAAGTTCTCCTAATGATGTAAGCAATCCATCGCAGATAGTTTTGGGATTAACTGAAGGTACTATTTCGCCTTTAGTTAGTGATTTCTTAGCATCGTCGGCGCCTGTCGGTTCTGCACCATATACTTCTATTCCTTTCGATTTGGCATAAATAGCAGTACCTGATAGCAACCCTCCACCACCAACCGGAGCAACTACAACATCCAAATCTCTTACTTCTTCATTTAGCTCTAAGCATGCGGTGCCTTGACCAGCTATGATGTTAGCTCTATCGTAGGGATGAATGAAAACCGCCCCCGTTTCTTCAACTATTCTAGCTAATGTTGATTCCCTTGCCTCTAAGTTTGGTTCGCAAAAGGTAATTTCTGCACCATAGCCCTCCACTGCTTTAACCTTCACTTTAGGTGAGTTATTTGGCATTACAATATATGCTTTTATCCCTTGCTCACGTGCAGCTAAAGCTAATGCTTGGGCATGATTTCCTGATGAGTGAGTAGCAACTGCTGTTGGTTTATTATTTGATGCTAATTGGAGTAAAGTATTGGTAGCACCTCGGTATTTGAACGCACCAACTTTTTGGAAGTTTTCACATTTGAAGTAAACTTCAGCCCCTACTAACTTATCTATAGCACTACTTCTTAAAACTGGTGTTTTGTTGATATAAGGTTCTATCCTATTGTGAGCTTGCTCAATATCTTTTGGGGTTATTTTACTCATTTATTCTTGTCTTTTCTCCCTTTCCAATATGCGTAGGCAAAACCTACGAGTAACCCCAAAACTATGTATGGTAATAATTCTTCCATTTTTCAGTTCAGTTTTTGTTTACTTAATAACGGAATATAAGTAGAAGCAAGTGTAAAAAGCAACTATAATTGAACTAACCATTCATTCAGTAAAACAATAATTACAATCGTTTTTGATTACTTTTAATAAGTTTTATACTTTGAGAAATATGTATTATATCTAATGTAAAAATGAAAATAGTAATTAAAATACTTTCAATATTAGCAATCGTCTTTTTATCAAATTCTTGCAAGCCGCCAATAACTATTGAATGCGAAACTCGAAGGGCGGTAATGGATATTATTCTTCCAGAAACAGTGACACAAAATGAATTATTTGAAGTGAAGGCTGTATATATTACAGCTCCCCCATCTGGTACAAATAATGTAAGGTATGAACTAAAAGATTCATCTGTCTATTTCTTCAGTACTATCTTTACAGAAAACGACCCAGAATCGATGTACCCAACTGTAGTTTGGTATGATACTATTACAACAGAATTTCGTTTCCCCAACAAGGGCATTTATAGCATATTCATAGAAGATAATGATGAATATCAAAATACGGTTGTAGTCGAATAGTTAATTAAAATCATTTCAAAACAACTATTTTGCGGTTCAAAACCGCTTTACCATCAATATTTTTGATAATCAGATTATACACTCCTGATTCTATATCTACAGTCTGCAAAGTGTAATTGCTGCTTATCTTTTTCTCTATTATCACTTTCCCATTAGAACTAATTAGTGCTAACTCTAGCACTCCTGATCTTCCATCCAACTTTTCAATATTCAATGAATAACTCACAGGATTAGGATATATCAAAAACGAACTATTTTCTACTTCTCGTTTAATATTTGATGTACCACCTTCATTATTTGTCATGAAAGTAGGTAAATTATATTGAAATTCGCCTGTACCATTAGGCACCCTAGCATAAGTTGTGTCTTCCTTTTGCTCTTCAAAGTAAACAGCATCAACTATTTTGAGATCTACATTCAAAAGAATAATCTCCTCACCCCCGGACGACAACTTGAAATCAGAGTGCATTTCATTATCACTAATCTGATCATCATCTTCATCAGCCCATACTATCAAATATTCATCAGTGCCAATAATAGTACCTTCTGGAAATCTCCATTTAGTTAGCTCACTGGCATCATCAGTCATATAATAACCGGACAAATCAACTTCATCTAAGCTATTGTTGTACAATTCTACCCAATCATCATATTCTCCAGCATCGTCAGCAACTACCGACTTATTATCTGCTGCAAACTCGTTGATGACAACACCGTTATACTCAGAAAAGGCTGGTTCAACTTTATAAATAAATACATCGTGTTCAGCTCCTGGTGGATAGTAAGTCGCTGTAGCAAATTCGTCATTTTTGATCGCTTCTACATAGTACCTAACATATGTACCTGCGGAAAACCCAGGAATATTTCCCGTGTATATATTATCTCCAGCAGCATCATCACCTCTCAAACCATCATCTTTCAAATCTACTCTTTCATAAACTCCGTCTAAACCCAATCCATAATATAGAACCACTTTCTTCGCGTCTCCATCTATATTTAGACTTACTTTAGCTTCTTCATTCTGTTTGGGTGCTATTCCAATTCCTTCTGATGACTCCATAGTTAAATCTGTAATCAATATTCCTTCTCTATCAACTTCAGTATTACCTTTCAAGGTATTAATACGAGCAGTTACCATATTTTTTAAGTACTGAATATCTGAGACAAACTGATTATAAGTATATATTTTCTTTGGGTCATCTTTAATTTTTTGGTCTAAAATAGCTGCAAATTCATCTATTCTGCCATATACTCTGGGGATAGTAAAATGTTTCTCAAGCACAGTTCTTAGATGCGCTAAGTAACGTTGACGGATTTCTACGTTTTTCAGTAATCTATTGAGCAGAGGGAAATCTGGCTCATCCTCATGATAAAATGGACTCCACAGCACAGGGTTCCCAGTTAGGACCGAATTTCCGTCCACTTCTAATGGGAATATTCTACCAGTTGCCTCATCCCAATATACATAGTAATCCATTCCACCTTTATTTATGTAGCTATCGTCGTCAGCAAAAACTATTTCTTGAACTAAAAACCATAATGCCCTGTCAATGTCTATAGTATATTTCAGTGAATCATATAGATCTTCAATTGGTAGGTGGTTCAAATCGTAGCAAGCTTTTATCAAATCTTCCCAAGGTGATTCTTTACCAGACTTTTTCAGAGTATAATTTCTGTTGTAATCTGTCGAATCTGGTCCGTTAAAATTAAGAGTCGATAACCCTTTACCAAATCGATTATCTGGGCCTTGACCACTATTAACTCCATCAGGAGGAGTTGCCCTCCATCTAGTTCCATCATTATTAGTGAACCATTCTTTAATGTACCTTCCTTCAATCTGTTGAATATTATTATAAGGGCCCCAATTCTGGCCATTGATATATAAATCTACGAAGTTACCTTTTAGTGATGGAGCAAATGAACTAGTGATGTCATAATATAACACCTCTCTCATGCTCGAATGGTCATCGAAAGCGCAGTTCAAGTTCAAATTATCATACCCCATCAAATCTTGATTCACTATTTCATCTATTTCTATTTTGAAAGACTTTTTTTCAGAGTTGTTTCTTTTGTCTGAAGTTTGACCTTTGATACTAACTAAAACACTATCCAAAACTAGTGTATCATTGAAAGTAAGAGTACCAATTAGTGACTCTCCTGCAGTTTGGTTTGGACCACGACCTTCACCATCAAGTCGTCTGAACCAATTGTCTTGCGTCAGAGTTATTTCAAGCTTGTTAACTGTTTCTAAACTATAAAAGCCTTCGGTTTTGTTGCCACCATAAGTTAGCCTACTATCAGTTGTAATATTCACTTCATGTGGTAAGTCCTGTGAGGTTAAAGTGAATGAAAACAATATATATACAGTTAATGCGGCAAAATCGTTCATTTTAAAATCTCCTGGAATGAATTAAATCTTCTTCGAAAAGATTATCCTAATATAATAAAGACACATTTATTATAATTTGGTTTAATTAGAACTTAAAAATACTCTTTTTTATAGAACTACTTACCCTTTTTCCATAAATTACAAGCAATAACAAACCACTAAACTGGAATTTAATTGCAATCACTTGACAACAGAACCAAAGGCATAATATATGCTGGAATTACTGCACTATTCTGGGGATTCCTTGGTATATTTTTAAAAATAGCACTCAACGAACTTGATGCTATGACTATAATCTGGTGTCGGTTTCTAATAGCATTTGTGTTTCTAACTTTGTGGATAGCAATTAAAAAGCCTGAACAACTTGGAATATTTAAGAAAATGCCACCGCTACTTGTTGTTGCAGGGTTTTCCCTTGGGCTTAACTATATCGGATATATGAAAGGTGTCGAATTAGCAGGCCCAGCGACTGCTCAAGTACTAATACAATCAGCACAAGTAATGCTTGTTGCAGTTGGTATTTTTCTTTTCAAGGAGAAAGTAACACGCCAACAGCTAATTGGGTTCGGAATAGTTACCGTTGGATTTTTATTATTCTACAGCGAATCATTAGCTTCATTTGCCACCGAGAGAGAAACTTATGATTTGGGAGTTCTTTACACTTTGTTTGGTGCAGTAGTTTGGGTGGTCTATGCAGCGATTCAAAAGAAGTTAGTAGAACGCTACTCCTCACAGCAACTCAATATGGTACTTTACCTAATCCCAACGCTAATGTTTGTATGGGTTGCAGACTTTACGGCATTATCAAATCTATCATTGGGGATGTGGCTTTTAGTAATATTCTTAGGGTTGAATACACTCATCGCCTATGGAGCACTTGCTGAATCTTTCAAGTATTTAGAAGCAACGAAAGTAAGCATTATCATAACTCTAAATCCAATTATTACAATTTCTACCCTTACGATTATGGCATTGCTCGAAGTTACAATCATCCAGACTACTGTAATAAGTTTACTTGGCTTTGTGGGGGCAGTCTTAGTTGTATCAGGTGCAATTTTAGCAGTCGCTAAAAGAAAGAAAAAATCACTTGCAAAATAAGTTTTATTTCTTATCTTGTAATTGCTAAATACAATAGTAATTGTTATATTAAGAGTCAATGTTAGTATTTAGTTTATTAATAATTAATATTCAGTAATAAATAACAACTTTTTTAAAGAGTTTTTGGCTATTGTATTAAATACAGTTGACTCTTTTTCAGTTATTTATAGAATAGAATCATAAGCACTCTGAATTATACTATCTCTTTGAGCATCTGAATATTGATTCATTTTCCATTTTATTACTTTTCTCATTTTCTTTGAACTTACATTAGAAGAGTGCATCCGATATTTGATAACCAATTCAAGTGCTGTGTTATAGTGTCCTTTTTTATAGCTAATATCAAAGACTTTACTAACATAGGATTCTCTCGTTTCAAATATTTCAAGCATACAGCTACCAGTTAAGTATTTTTCTTTATTCTTTATAAGCAATTCTAATGCAAGTTTTTCTCTATTTGTAGCCAAGTATATTTTTGTTAGATTCTTATGCATATCAGACTTCATATAGTCAACTGACCTATTAAGATTTGAGTCCACTTCGCTATTCAACCACCCACCGTTCAATTCTAAATTCTTAAAATGATTTAGGTTTTTCTCGGCATTTTCAAAATCATTTATTTCAATTTGAATTTCAGTAATATCGTATAGCTTCTCTGCGAAGACAACATTATTATTAGTAAATTCAGAGTAATCCTCATAATAGTCTAATGCTCTCTCATAATCTTTGATTTTCTCGTGTGCTTGTGCTCTGCTCAAAAGCTGATCAGATTTATAATTATAGTAAAACACTGAAGCAACTAAAAAAGTAGATAATATGAGTATTACTTTTTTCATTTATCAATATAGGGAAATTCAAAATCAAACAAAAAAAGCCCTTCAGATATAACTCTAAAGGGCTTTGCTATTGTTGCGGAGAGACCGAGATTTGAACTCGGGGACGGGAGAACCCGTCACAGCTTAGCAGGCTGCTGCATTACCACTCTGCCACCTCTCCGTGATAATATTTGCCAATTGTTTACTAATTGGACAGCTAACTTAATAGATTATTCTGAATATTAAAAACTTTATCATAAATATATTTCATCTTTCTTTGATTATCTCAAAAATATACATAGTTTTGCATTCAATTTAATAGTTGATTTATAAAAACATATAAATCAAAGTGAAGTATCATAATTCAAGAAGAAATAAGGTAGCTCTAATATGAAAGAAGGAGTAATCGTACAGGTCATTGGACCAGTAGTTGACATCGAGTTTGCTGAAGGTGACATACCAGAAATACTCAATGCAATCAAAATCCCTACCAACAATGTAGAAACTGGTGAAGATTTAGAATTAATCTGTGAAGTTCAACAACACTTAGGTGAGAACAGAGTACGTACTGTATCTATGGAATCAACTGATGGATTAGTACGTGGGATGAAAGCTTTTGATGTTGGCGAACCAATAACAATCAAAGTTGGTCCAGAAGTATTAGGCCGTATGTTCAACGTTATCGGTGAATCTATCGATGGTAAAGGCCCTATGACTGGCTCATTAACTTCTCCTATCCACAAGCCTTCTCCAGATTTCAAAACTTTATCTACTACTTCGGAAATGTTCGAAACTGGTATCAAAGTAATTGACCTTATCGAGCCATTTACAAAAGGTGGTAAGACTGGTCTTTTCGGTGGTGCTGGTGTAGGTAAAACTGTAATTATTCAAGAGCTAATTCATAATATAGCAAAACAACACGGTGGATATTCTTGTTTCGCTGGTGTAGGTGAACGTACTCGTGAGGGTAACGACCTTTATCGTGAAATGGAAGAATCTGGCGTATTAGAAAAAACAGCATTAGTATTCGGTCAAATGAACGAACCTCCTGGTGCACGTTCTAGAGTAGCGCTTACTGCACTTACTGCAGCTGAGTATTTCCGTGACGTAGAAGGTCGTGATGTGCTACTTTTCGTAGATAACATCTTCCGTTTCACTCAAGCTGGTTCTGAAGTATCTGCACTATTGGGTCGTATGCCATCAGCAGTAGGTTACCAACCAACATTGGCTACTGAAATGGGTGAACTTCAAGAGCGTATCGCATCGACTGATAAAGGTTCAATTACATCTGTACAGGCCGTTTACGTTCCTGCGGATGACTTGACTGACCCTGCTCCTGCGAACACTTTCGCCCACTTAGATGCAAAAACCGTACTTTCTCGTGATATTGCAAACTTAGGTATTTACCCTGCTGTTGACCCGTTAGATTCATCATCTCGTATCATGAATCCTAACATTATTGGTCAAGAGCACTATGACGTAGCACAAAAATGTGTACGTACACTACAGACTTATAAAGACTTGCAAGATATCATCAATATATTAGGTATGGATGAGCTTTCTGACGACGATAAGATTGCAGTTTACAGAGCACGTAAGATTGAGAAATTCTTCTCTCAACCATTCAACGTTGCAGAACAGTTTACTGGTTTCCAAGGTCGCTATGTATCAATCAACGACACTGTAGCTGGTTTCAAAGCTATATTGGAAGGTGACTGTGATGATATTCCTGAGAATATGTTCACATACAAAGGTACTATAGACGAAGTTATGGATTTGGCTAAAAAAGAAGGCGTATAAGTTAGGTATTACTTATGAGTAACAAAACATTATACTTGGAGATAGTAACTCCAAAAGAAATAATATACAAAGGCGATGTGAATTCGGTAACTGTACCGGGCTCAAAATCTCCTTTTCAAATTCTATTTAATCACGCACCTATAGTTTCATCACTAGATAAAGGTCAGTTGAAAATTGATACTACCGATATAGGTGAGTTGCACTATAACACTGGTAGCGGATTTGTAGAATTGAAAGACAACCGTATCTCTGTATTAGTAGAAGATGCAACAAAGGTTGGTTAAAGTTTTATATTAATACTATTCGCAGGTAGAAATTTATTGCTATCTGCGAATTGGTATATTAAAACCCAACATAACGATATTTGTTCAAACAATTTTTGAATCACTAAAAACAGTCATACCATTATGGCAAATGAGAAAATTCTTCAAGAAGGAATCACTTACGACGACGTCCTTCTTGTGCCTGATTATTCCGAAGTACTCCCCCGCGAAACTTCATTGAAAACAAGATTAACTAACGGAATAGACCTAAACATTCCTTTCATTAGTGCTGCTATGGACACAGTAACCGATGCTAAAATGGCAAGAGCCATTGCTAGAGAAGGTGGTATAGGTGTAATCCATAAGAACATGTCTATAGAAGAGCAAGCTTCGCAAATAGACCAAGTAAAGCGTTCTGAAAGTGGAATGATAATGGATCCAGTCACATTAACAGTTGACAAATCTGTTGGAAATGCTGTAGATTTGATGGCTAAATATAGAATTTCTGGTATCCCTATAGTAGATGATAATAACAAGCTAATTGGTATTATAACAAATCGTGACCTTAGGTTCAATCCGAATAGATCAGAATTAGTTTCTGAGATTATGACTAAAGAGAATATAATTACTGCTCCCGAAGGCACAACTTTGGAAGATGCAGAGTTAATACTTCAGAACCATAGGATAGAAAAATTACCTGTAGTTAATGACAGCAATGAACTTTGTGGTCTAATTACATTCAAAGATATACAAAAGAAAAAGAACTTCCCACAAGCTTGCAAAGACTCTCACGGTAGACTAAGAGTTGGAGCTGCACTTGGGGTAACTTCTGACACAATGAAAAGAATAGAAGCATTGATATCCAATGGAGTCGATGCAGTATTTGTTGATACAGCTCACGGGCATTCGCGAGGTGTACTTAACATGGTTAAGAAAATAAGAAACGAATATCCAGATTTACAGATAATTGGTGGTAATATAGCTACAGCAGCTGCAGCCAAGGCATTAGTTGAATCTGGTGTGAACGCCGTAAAAGTTGGTATTGGTCCTGGTTCTATTTGTACTACTAGAATAATTGCTGGTGTGGGTGTTCCACAGCTAACAGCAGTTATGAATGTAGCAGAGGGACTAAAAGGAACAGGAATTCCACTTATCGCAGACGGCGGTATAAAGCAAACAGGTGATATTGCAAAAGCAATAGCAGCAGGAGCAGACTCCGTAATGATAGGAAGTATGTTTGCTGGACATGAGGAATCACCGGGAGAGAAAATTATTTACGAAGGTCGTTCATACAAGATGTATCGAGGCATGGGTTCAATTGGTGCTATGAAAAAAGGATCAGCCGACAGATACTTCCAAGATATGGAAGACGAAATAGCTAAGTTTGTTCCCGAAGGTATAGAGGGCAGAGTACCCTACAAGGGGAAAGTAGGCGAAACAATATACCAGCTAAAAGGAGGCTTAAGAGCTTCGATGGGTTATTGTGGCTCTAAAGATATAGACACAATGAAGAAACAAGCTAAGTTTATGAAAATAACAAATGCGGGGATAAAAGAATCTCATCCGCATAGTATCCGTATTTCAAAAGAAGCACCAAATTATTTTGTTTAAAATAACTATATAAAAGGATATAACATGGCTAAAAAAACTACAAAAAAAGCTGAAACTAAAAAGAAAGCTTCAACAAAAAAGGTAAAAAAAGAAGCAATAGATAATTCTATTGATCCTAAATTGCTAAATCTATCAAAATACCCAGATTTGAATGACAAAAGATTAGCTCAAATTAGATTTATGATAGAAGACCAAAAATTGGACGCAATGATAGTAACTTACATGCCTACTGTCAAATATTTAACAAATTTCTCTGGGTCAAACGGTGCTTTACTTGTCACTCCTGAAGAACTTCACTTCTTCACAGATGATAGGTACGAAGAGTCTGTAAAAAATGACCTTTATGAATTGCCAAATATGAAGGTACACATTACTAGATATTTATGGCAATACTTAGTTGATGCTCAGTTAATGACCGAGATAAAAAATCTTGGGTTCGAATCTGACAGAATTCCATATAGTGAAGCAGTTGATATTAGAAATGTTGTCAGACCAGTTAAGTTTAAGCCTGCTCCTAAGGAAGTAGAGCCATTCACAATGCCAAAAGCTGATATGGAGTTAGAATACATAAAAGCTGCATGTGAAATAGCTGAAAAAGTCTACGAAAAAATGAAAAAGAAAGTAAAAGTAGGCATGACTGAGATAGAGCTACAAAGTGAATTGATTTACGAATCAAGAAAACTTGGCTCAGAAGGTGAACCTTTCAATCCTATCGTATTGGCTGGCGAAAGAACTTCAATGCCTCACGGAAGACCTTCTCACAGAAAAATAAAGAAAGGAGATCTAATTCTATTAGATTTCGGAACTAAGATTAATGGATTTGGTTGTGATATCACTCGTGTATTTGCGATTGGTAAAGCAACAAAAGAACAACAGAAAGTATATAAAATACTTCACGAAGCTAAAACAAAGGCAGTTGACAATATAAGACCAGGAATAAATGGTAAAATATTAGATGAGTATGCAAGAAAATACATAGCCGATGCAGGTTATGGTGATAACTTTAAGCACTCATTAGGTCACGGTATTGGAGTAGCGGCTCATGAAATGCCTATTATCACTTTTAGAAAAGAAGAAAATGTACCAGTTGGAGTAGTGTTAGCTATAGAACCAGGTATCTACTTCGAAGGTGATTGGGGAATAAGATTAGAAGACAATTACCATGTTACTTTTGACGGTGTAACAAACTTTACATCTGCTCCTGAGAAATTAGAAGTAGTTAAGTAACTACAAGTAACAGATTAAAATAATGTCAAACCAAAAAGTTCTTGTTATTGCATATTACTTCCCGCCTATGGGATTGAGTGGGGTGCAACGAACTTTGAAGTTTGTAAAATATCTACCAGAATTCGGTTGGCAGCCAACAGTGATATCAACCAATTCTGGTTCTTATTATGCATATGACGACACACTCCTTAGTGAGCTGAGCGAAGATATCAGTATAGTCAGAACAGAAGAAAAGCAAAAGAAAAACTTCAAATACCCATCTACAACAATTCAGAAAATAGGAAGGTTTGTAAATGGCTTGTTCAGACAACCTGACAGTAAAATAGGATGGAAGAAAAAAGCTATAGACTTGGCCTCAAAAATAATAGAAGAAGACAAACCTGATGTTATCTTTTCAACAGCTCCACCTTTTACTAGTCATTTAGTAGCAGCTGAATTATCTGAAAAATATGATATCCCTTTAGTTTTAGATTATAGAGATCAGTGGTATGGTAACCATTTCAACTCTATGCCCACTATATTTCATAAGCATTATAATAAGAAACTAGAAGAGAGTGTACTTTATAAGTCAAAAAAGATAGTAGTTATATCTAGAGAGCAAAAAGAGAAGCTACTGAAAACTTATAACTTATTAAAACATAACGATATTAGCATCGTCAGTCACGGGTATGATAGGAAAGATTTTGAAAATATAAGTGTAAATAAACCTGTAGATAAATTTATTATTACCCATTCTGGTTTATTTCAAGATAACAGGAATCCTAAACCATTCTTTATAGCATTTAAGAAACTGGTAGAAAAGCACGGTGATAAAGTAAAGCTCCGATTAGTTGGACTAATGAGGAACAATCACCTCCGTCAGATAAAATCATTGAAAATAGAAAGTAATATAGAACTCATTGGCAACGTTAGTCATAACAAATCTGTTGAGTATCTTATCAATTCTGATATTTTATGGATTTTACAAAATGACGACATTAGAACACCAGGCAAACTATACGAATACTTTGGAGCTAAAAAGCCAATATTGGCAACAATGCCCAAAAGCTACATGAGAGATTTGGCAGTTGAATCAGGCATAGCATTAACAGCTGACCCAACTGATAGAGAGGATATATTCAAAGCTCTTTCTACTTATTACGAGCTATGGTTTAACAATTCATTACCCACTGGTAATGAAGAGTTCACAGCTCAATTTGATAGAAAAGAACTGACTAAGAATCTGTCAGAAATTTTAGCAACAACTACTATATTATAGTATTATTTATAAATTTAGAATAAGAAACAAAAATTATATTTTATTAACATTTTTATTGGAGGAATTTTTTTATGAATATGATAAAAAGATTTTCATTATTAGCTGCTTTAGTAGCAGTTATGTTCGCGTTTAACGCTTGTGAAGAAGACTCAGTAGGTCCTACTGAAGACGAAACACCAAGTGCACCGATTAACTTAATGGCTACGTCGGCTGACGAAGCAACAGTTCACCTTATGTGGAATGCACCAGGTGATTTGGACACTGATTTATTTCAGAACTATACAGTAACTTATTACCCAGAAGGCACTGGATCAGTTGATGCACCAACTATGGATGCAGATGATGCGGGAGCTCCTTTCCCGGTAACTGGATTAGATGAAGACAAAGTTTATACTTTTGAAGTAGTTACAAATTATACTAATGGTGAATCTTCAACAGTTGTATCAATTAATTGGGCACCTGCAATGAGATTTGATATGATTGATGCAGAGACTATTAAAGTTTATTCTCATACATCTTCATTTGGTAGTGGTTTAAAATTATATGATGATACATTTGAAGAGCCAGAATTAATGACTGTTTCAGATATCGCAATGTGGAACTTAGCTTTAGACACTAAAACTTCTGGCGAAGTAAACTTTGGTTCTGCTTCTATGACAGCTTATAATGGTGCTGCTACTGCAACTATGTCTGCAGAAATCTCTTCAGTTTTATACCCTGCTGACGGTTTAAATGACAGATTTGAGTCTGAAACATTAGATACAAAATCTTTCTCTGCAAGAGTAGAAGACTTATCTGCTGCTTCTTCAGGACAAAAAGCTGGTGTAGTAATGTATGCAAGAGTTCCAAATGGTGATACTTACAACTATGCTAAGTTGTTTGTAAAATCAGTTGATGGTTCTTTCCTACAAGGTACTGGTGATGACCAATACGTTGAAGTAACTATCTCTTACCAAGCTAACGCTGGTTTTCCTTACGCTAAGAAATAATAATAAAAAGGTATAAAAAATGAGAAAATTATTCGTAGCAATTTTGGTATCAGTTTCTTTGGTTGGTCTTGCACTAACTCAAGTTGATATCAATGCACAATCGGGAATCACAGGTGAGACTGTTAGTCTTACTTCTGAAGTTTTAGGTCAAGATGGTGGCGTAGATATTAATAGAGCAAAAGAATTATACAAAGCAGGGCAACCGCTAGTATTCAACTCTAATGGAAAGCTCTATTATGTATTAAATGCAGCTGGTAATGTAGATGCAAAAAACTTAGTACGAAACGCTGGTAAACAAGTAACCATTGAAGGTAATGTAAAGTCTTCGAATGGTGTAAGTTATATTATTGCAACATCATATAAGTAAGGAGTAAAAAGATGAAAAAGATACTATTAGTACTATTGCTATCTGGTTTACTACTAGCTTGTGGTGGCAATGAAAACAAAGACGAGCCAGAGAAATCTTTATCTGAACAAGTTGAAGATACTGCAAATGAAATGGCTGAAGACGCAGAAGAAACAGCAAACGAAATGGCCGAAGATGCAGCAAACGACATGGCTGAAGGTGCTGAAAAAGCTGTTGATGAAGTAAAAAAGAAAGTTGGTGATGCTACAACTAAATTCACTAAAGGTGGATGGACAGGTAAAGTAGTAAAATTAACTGATGCTATTACTGGAAATTACGAAGCGTTGAATGCTGGTAGAGTTAAGGAATTAGTAATGGCTGGCCAATACGTTGGTTTCCTTACTAATGGACAATTCTACATGGTTTACAATGCAGCTGGTAATTATGATTGGAAAAACTTAGCTCGTGTAGTAGATCAAGAATTAGTTACAATACAAGGTAAAGTTAAAAAGGTTGGCGGTATGTCAATCATAATGGCTACTGATATAGGAGCTTTTGTCCAACATGATTAAAATAGATTATTCTATTAGCCACTCTACTTAGAGTGGCTTTTTTTTGTCTTATTTTTTACAAATAATAAAACTATAAATACTCCAACCCATTGTAAAAAACCTACTACTCTCGGAACTAACTCCGAATGAGCAGGAAATAGATTTAAATACGGAAAGTCATTACCAAAAGGTACGAGTATCATATTAGTGGTAGTCATCTCACTGGGATAATCTGGAATAATAAACATAATCCTCTGAGCTACAAATTGCGCTACAATAATAATCAAGAAAAATAGCTTATAGTTATTTTCTATTTTAATTCTATTCATAACCCAAGCTATACAAGCTAGCACAACAGGAAAGCCCCAATAAGCTAACCTAGATGTATCTGCACCACCAACAAATGATAATACTAGAATCAACATTAGCAAATTCCCTAACACGGGATTAGTTCTCAAAAACTGCTTTGTTTGATTTCTAAATAGAATTGGTATAAATAAAATAGAACCATAGCTAACAATCCAAGAGTGTATATAGGTAAACAGTGCCTTTGTATAGAGAATCCCAAGAGCAGCATTATAAAATTTATAGGTGTTTGTTGGCTCCACACCAACACGAATAAAAGCGGTAACTAATATAAATATAAGAATTGGTATAAATGCAGATGTTTTAATTAGACTTCTATTTGATTTCCAATTTGCCTTTGATGATTTTATATCAAATCCTGAAATACCAAATGATTTTAAAACTAACAAAAGCGCAGGTAATGCCGCTATCTCTCGAACAAAAACTCCTAAGAAAGTAAGAATTGAAATTGCAGCTACATCTCTTTTGCTTATACCATTCTTTAGAAGGATGAAAATAGATGATAGAATTATTGTTAACGCTAGAGCATCTACTTGTACAGGATAGAAGCTACCAAATCGGAAGTAATTGTGCCATTGGGTGATGAACAAGAATGTCAGAAAATACACTATCCATTTCTTGTTAGTAAACCGTGAAAGCAGAATAGCGAGCAACACAGCATTAATTATGCTGAATAGCCAATTAATGATCAGAAAACCTATAGTCGTATCATTTGGACTTATGATAGATACCAAATAAGGTACACCAATTCGGTACACAAAAGGTGCTTTGGTAGAGATAGTCTCCTCCTCAACAAAATCGTGAGCAATTTTGGTGTATTTTACACCGTCCCAACCAAGACCGTCATTGAAACTGATTTGAGGTTGGACAAGATGAGATATTAATATAGTAGCAACAGAAACAAGAAGAGCAAACACCAAATAACCAATATACTTTTTCATTGCTCAACCTTATTGTTTAAAAAAATTATCTACCAATTCCTTTATAAGCTACACCTGTTCCATCGAAACTATTCATATCAATACAATTTTTGCCATCAACTAATACTTTAACACCATGTTTATCAAGTTTTTCAGCAGTAATACCTTTAAATTCCTTGTGATCTGTTGCAAGTACAACCGCGAAAGAGTCCCTCAACGCCTCATCTAAGCTACTAACTGATGACTTATCTGGAAAGAATGGATCATATATAGTTAGTTCAGCACCACGTTTTTCTAATTCCTTAATCATTGTAGTAGAAGGACTTTGCCTCAAATCACCAACATTTGCTTTATAAGACAGACCAAGAAGTGTTACTTTTGTCCCTTTTATAGATTTGCTAAAATTATTCAGCTCTTCGGAAAGTAAATTAATTGTGTAATGTGGCATAGAGTTGTTTATCTCACGCGCCAACTTCAAGAACTTATGGTCAAATCCACTTTGCTTTGCTCGTTCGATTAGATAATAAGGGTCAACAGGTATACAATGTCCACCAACTCCGCAACTCGGATAATGAGCCATAAAAGCAAATGGTTTATTAGAAGCAGCATCAATTACAGTCTTCAAATCAATATCCAACACATCAAAAGATTTTGCAAGCTCATTTACAAATGCAATATTAATATCCCTGAAAGTATTCTCAATTATCTTTGTTGCTTCTGTAGTTTTCAGATTTGGCATTTCATTTATCTCAGCAGAAATAAACTCGCGGTACAAATCTGCTACTACTTTTGTCGCATCAACAGAAGTAGAGCCAATATTCCTCGGAATATTATATACATTCCACTTTGGGTCACCTGGGTTTATTCGTTCTGGGCAGTGAGCCAAATCGAAATCAACACCTGCTTTCATTTCAGTCTTTTCTTCTATAAGGGGGATCAATACCTCATCGCAAACACCAGGGTTAATGGTTGATTCAACTATTATAATATTCCCTTTTTCTAAGTGATTGCAAATTTCAATAATTGCAGATTTAACGGGGGTCAAATCTGGTGTATAGTCATCTAGCACAGGCGTAGGCACACAAACAATAAACACATCCGTTGACTTTATTTCATCAGAATTACTCGTTGCTTTAAGAGTAATTTCTTTCAAATCTTTTTCGCACTGCTCATCATCTATTGGGCTATTGCCAGCGACAATTGCTTCCACTTTGCTATTGTCTATATCAAATCCAAGAACATTGTGATTTGTTAATTTTGTTATGGCTGCAGCAAGTGGCAATCCCACATAACCCAACCCTAATACTGCTATTTTCATTCTTATTTTCTTTATCTCATTTTTTGTTACTACTAAAATAAGTATTATTTGATAGAAAAAAGAAATCTATATTGTTGTGAGATTGCCACTCGTTAAACGAGTCATTGTCCTCCGCTATTGTATGTGACTAAACCATCCTAAATCCTCCCTTATCAGGGAGGACTTCCATATTCTAACTCCTCCTTGATATTGTCTTACGCTAGTATAGGTTGACAGTTATTATTATAAAAAACTTTATTTGGTGTAGAATAATTTAGTGATTGGTGTGGTCTTTTTTGATTGTATAAATCTATCTTTCTCTCAATCTGATCTAAATACTCTTTCTATTTTACCATTTTCAGTTGGTGTTCCTTTCTGGCTATAACTACTATTTATATTAAAGTTCTCTAATGCTTCTTCTCAGTCATTGCATACAAACTGCAAACCTCTATCACTATGTATAGTTTCAGGAACACCGTAGAGCAATCCTTTTTCTAATGCTTTTAGCGATGTCTCTTGACTCTTTAACGTGTTAGACACTACATGAGAAACTATTTTTCTACTGTAACCATCTAGAATTACTGTCATATACAGATTCATATTCTTGTACTTTAATTGTGTTATGTCTATATGCCATTGATGATTGATGCTATTAGGCTCATTACATTTCACTCTATTTACAAACTTTGACTTTCCTTCATAAACATTATAAAATACGGATTTTTTCTTTCTTTTCTGTTTTGCTCTAAACGTAACTTGTCTCTTCCATACTTTATTGATAATGCTTCCAGCTTACCCTTAATACTATAATAAAGCTTGTCTATACCCATTTTAGGAAATAACTTGATCATATCTTCAGCAAATGAAAGAATAATACTTTTATAAATATTCTTTTGGTTCATCCGCTTTTTAGATTTGTAATAAGCTTGTCTTGAATATGAGATTATTCTTAAAATCTTAGATAAACTATAATGAGATTTCATTCTCATTTTTTGCGTAGCTTTGAACCATACTTTTTTTTTAGATCAATACCGTAATCTTCTTTAACCACTTCAAATGCTGCCTTGTAAAACTCTAGTTCTATATCTTTATCCGTCTTAGCTTCTCTCAACTCTTCTAGTTGCTTTTCAAGAATTCTAATCTTATCTTCTTTACTATTTTCTTTCATTCGTATATCTAATATTTTTGTTACTTTATCTGTGTCTGCTAATTTAACATTTTTACCATAATTAGCTACCCATTTTAAAACAGTCATCTTACCACCAATTTCTAATATTCTTCTCGCTTCTTCTGCTGTCTTATATTTACCAGATTCTATATCTCTGACTACTTGCTTCTTGAACTCTAATGTATATCTATAGTTTGACATCTATACTCCTTAAATGTGTCAACCTTTTTTAGCGTATTACATATAGGAGGTCGGGAGGATTTACACCTCCTTGACAAAATAGGCTGGGATTTAAAATCAATCTTTCGGAACGAAGTTCCTGTGCTGAGCATTGCCGAAGTAATCTCAACGACCAGTCTTAAAAAATGTACTCAGCACATCTCTAAAATTTCTAATTCAACACCCCCAAAATCACAAATTCACTTAAATTAAAGGATAAAAGTAAATAAATTATTAATTTACAGATTAAACCAACTGGTTTAGTGATATAAAAAACAAAAATCGAAAGCTTATGCAATCAGATAAGAAAAGAGAATTTATAGTCGGCTTAGTTGCCTTAGCTGGAATAGTTATGTTAGTCGTAGGTGTTATGCTTGGCGAAAATTTCTCACTAAGCGGCACCGAAAAAACTGTCCAGTTCATGTTCCCCAACTCTGGTGGAATGAAACCCTCTGCACCTGTTGTAGTCAACGGAGTTGAGCGTGGTAAAGTTTCCTCAATAGAGAACAACGTGGACTCTGTACTGATAACTGCAACTCTCGACAGAATAGACGATATCACCACAAATGCAAGAGCAAGAATATCGATATTAGAGATAACTGGTGGTAAAAAATTAGAGATATTCCCTGGTAATTCTGGCTCAGCTATCACAACTGATTTTGTTATAAGAGGAAGAACAGCAGCCGATTTGGGAGATTTAATTGCCGATGTGGGTGAAGTTAGCGATGATTTGAAAAGTATAATCAAAGGTTTAGACACTCTGATTGTAAACGCTAATGGGCTGCTCGGAGACACATTGCTAATGGCGAATCTACGTTCCACAATGGATGACGCGTCAGAGACAATGACCCGTATCAACAGAATTGTAACTAACAACGAAGCTGAAATAAACTCAAGCATCAGCAATCTGGCTGAATTTTCGGAAGAGCTGAACACGGCTGTGAAGAGACAATCACCTAATATAGAACAGATAATCGCCGATATGAAACAGGTATCAGAAAAAGCCGTAACATTGGTAGATAAAGCTGACACGAGCCTCGAAGATATCAACAAAATCTCTGCCGATGTGAGAGCTATAATTGACGACATTCAGAATAACGAATCGCTTCTGAACAAACTGATATACGACAAAGCTCTTGCCGAAAGATTAGACACGGTTATGTATAATCTGGGTACTTTTGTAGAGAAAATAGAAGAGCACGGAGTCAACGTCAATCTAAGATTAGGAACTAGACCATAAGATAAAGGAATAATAATATGTCATCGAACCCAACACAAGTAACACCAGAAATATACGGTTATCTTCAAGATAATTTTTCATCAGAAGATGACTTTCTAAAAAATTTAAAACAAGATGCAACAGAAGCGGGGATACCCGAAATCTGTATATCAGAAGAGCAGGGCAAGTTCTTGCAATTCTACCTGAAGTCTATCAATGCTAAGTATGTATTGGAAATTGGCTCACTCGCTGGCTACTCGGCTATCACTATGGCAAGGGCACTACCAGCAGATGGGAAGCTAATAGCTGTTGAGATAAATGAAAAGAATGCAAAATTTATAGAGCAAAAAGCAAAAGAAGCTGGTTTGGAAAATGTAATAGAAGTTATAAACCAAGATGCTAAAGAATTCCTAGCAGATTGGAAACCAGATTTTGAACTTGACTTCGTATTTGTAGATGCTGACAAAAAGGGCTACAAAGGCTATTTCGAATCAACTACTCCTCACATTCGAAAGGGTGGAGTATTCGCTGCTGACAATGCACTTGGCTTCGGTCATATAGCAAAAAAAAATCCTAAAAGTGAACCAGGCAACGTAATGGCAATACAGCAATTCAACGATATGCTCAACGAAAGCCCTGATTACGACACTTGCTTAGTAACTGTTGGCGACGGAATGGCTATGGGGCTAAAGAAGTAAAAGTATGTTGAAGAAAAGTCTATTTGTCATATTTCTTAGTGTGTTAATTTCCGCTTGTGGTAGCAGAGAGAAACCAAAGGGTTTTGCTATGCAACAGGACATTGATAATGACTATGAAATTTCTGATACTGTAGACTACGACAACATTTACATCTCTGATTCAAAACCAATTGACTCACTCAATCCAAACCAACTGATTTATGACATATTCCGATTAGAATATGACGACTACCCTGATGAGATACGCCTGTTCACCAGAGTCTATGACTCACTTGGTAATTTTGCTACTCAAATGGCAGACCCATATAAGCAGAACAAAGACATAACTTACTTCACTCAGTTAGATGAAGAGTTGGGTAAGTTATACAAAAAGCGAATGGAAAATGTACCTGAGTTCACAGTGCGTGAGTACGGCAAAGGCGATTCTATTCCCTATAACTTAATGCTAACAATAGATTACAGCGGTTCTATGGAGCCAGTACTCGACATTATCCACCTTGGTACTAATATTCTTATTGATGAAAAAATGGCTTATGATAATATTGGTATAAGTAGCTTCAACAATAAGTTTGACTACAAAGTACCAATGAACAAAGACACTTCAACACTTAAGCAGCTATTCAACGCAAAGAAAAACTCAGAAAAAGGATTATTCTCAGCCATGAGAAATGCAGTAGTGGAGAATATAAAAATCCTAAGCGAAACCAGCAAAGATGATCCAAGAGTATTAGTGCTGTTCACTGATGGAGATGACAACTACTCCAAAGTTGATATTGGCAAAGTTATAGAATACGCCAAGAAAGAAAAAGTTCACATTTTCACAGTAGCATTCGGCTATTCTCAGGATATGGAATTAGTCTATATGGCAGAATACACAGGTGGTAGGTTCTATCGTGCAAAATCGAAACAAGAACTAATAGCTGTAATCCGTGATATATACAATAGCTTAAGGCAATATTATCTTATCACATACCAACCACCTGAATATTGGGGTTTCCACAAAGTGTTTTCTGAAATAACTGTACCTGGAAGAGATTCAGTAATGGTTGCAATTGACAACTATGACACTAGTGATTTATTCCCTTGGAGCGATTTGGGTGAGGTCTTCAAAAGACCTATATTATTCGAATATAACAAAGCAGATTTGCAACCTCAGTCAGAGCCTATTCTTAATGAGATAATTGATGCTATGATGTCTAAGCCAAGTATCAGGTTAGAAATACAAGGACACACTGACAATATTGGTGGTGAAGAATTCAATCAAGATTTATCTGAAAGAAGAGCAAAAGCAGTTATGGATGCTCTTATAAGAAAAGGAATAGAAGACCGCAGACTTAGATATCGTGGGTTTGGTCTTAGCCAACCAGTTGCGCCGAACGACACAGAAGAAGGTAGAGCGCAAAACAGAAGAACAATGTTCAAAGTTACTGCAAAGTAGAAGCTAAAATAATAAGATTTTCTTATATTTGTACTCAATCAACTCAAAACTTTACAAATATGAAAAAGATACTATTACTCTTATTATTGCCTACCCTATTGTTCGCAAAAGAATTCAATCCAGAAGATTATGAAGATGATATAGATAAGATAATAGAAGCATCGACCAAAAGCACTGTTGGTTGGGAAAGATTAGAACACCTATGTAACAATTACGCCAATCGACTCAGTGGCTCACATCAATTAGAACGAGCAATCAGTTGGATATACGAAGAAATGACAGCTGACGGACTCCATAATGTTCAGAAGCAAGAAGTATTCGTACCGAACTGGAAGAGACACTATGAATCTGCTAAAGTAGTATTCCCGATGGAATATGACCTTACAATGATGGGGCTTGGTGGCTCTGTTCCTACTGCACAAGAAGGAATAACTGCAGAAGTATTAGTAGTACGTGACAAAGATGAATTAGAAAGAAGAAAAGACGAAGCAAAAGGGAAAATTGTCCTTTTCAATGCACCATTCGTGAGTTATGGGCAAACTGTTCAATACAGATTCTACGGTGCTCAGTGGGCGGCAGAAGCAGGTGCTATTGCTAGTCTTATACGCTCAGTTAGTCCAACTGGAATGGACAATCCGCACACTGGAATGATGGCTTATGTAGATTCATTACCTAAAATTCCACATGCAGCAATAACTTTAGAAGGTGCAGAGTTACTCCAAAGATATCAAGACAATGGTACAACCCCAGTAATCAACTTAACAATGCACGCAAAGCACTATCCAGATGCTATCTCACATAATGTAATGGGTGAAGCAAAAGGAAGTACTATGGCTGACGAAATAATTTCTGTTGGTGGTCACATTGATGCTTGGGATGCTGGACAAGGTGCACACGATGACGGTGGAGGATGTATGACTACCTGGGAAGCCGTAAAGTTAATAAATGACCTCGGTTTGGACAATAAGCGTACTCTAAGAGCAGTAATGTGGACTAACGAAGAAAACGGTGCAATGGGCGGTAAAGAGTACGCTAAAGGCTTTGCTGACGAAAAGCATGCTATGGCATTCGAATTTGATGTCGGTACTTTTGCTCCACTTTATATTCGTTTTTCAGGCTCCGAAGAACTATTCGAGCAAGTGAAGAAATTCGAGCCATTATTACAAAAGGTCAACCCACAAATTACTGTTGCAAAAGGTGGTGGCGGAGTAGATATTGGACCACTTGTGGAAACAGGTGTTCCAGCTATGAGCTTAAGCACTGATGACCAAGGTAAATACTTTTGGTATCACCACTCCCCTGCTGATACTTTTGATAAGGTAGACGAGAAAGATTTCAAACAATGTGTAGCGGCTATTGCTGTTACTATTTACTTATACTCAAATTTAGAATTAAACTAATCACATTTACAATGACAAAACAAGAACTTTGCAAAAATATATACGATGTTGCGCACATAATTGGTGAGTTCAAACTTCGCTCAGGCGTTACGAGCAACGAATACTTCGATAAATATCAATTCGAATCACGTCCCAACTTGTTAAAGAATATAGCCAAGTATATATCACAAGATATAATGCCTGGTCTTCAATTCGATTTATTAGCACCATTAGAAATGGGAGGAATACCAATAGCTACAGCTATCTCTCTTCAAGATGATTTGGATATGGTGTTAGTTAGAAAAGAAGCAAAGGAGTACGGCACTTGCAAACTTGCAGAAGGCCCAAATATAGAAGGGAAAAGATTATTAATAATTGAAGATGTTGTGACTAGCGGCGGTCAGATTGTACTTAGTGCTAATGATTTACGTGAGCGTGGTGCAATAGTCGAAGAAGCTATTTGTGTGATTAATAGAGAATCTACTGGTGAAGAGAATTTGAAGAAAGAAGGAATAAAATTGCATTCTCTTTTCACAATGACAGAATTGAAGGGTAGTTAATTGAAATTGGCTACTTAGCTATTATTATTATCTCGGTTCGCCGATTAAGTTTTCTACCAAAATCAGTTTTGTTAGAAGCTATTGGCCTTCTTTCGCCGTAACCCGCAGTTTTGATTCGTCTTTTAGCAATACCATTTTTTATAAGATAACGCTTAACACTTTCAGCTCTCTGTTTAGAAAGTCTATCATTAGTAGCATAGCTTCCGATTGCGTCAGTATGACCTTCTATCATAACAACTACATTCTCTCTGTTTTTCATAAATTCCGTCATTATTTCTAATTCAGGAACAGTATCCGGCAGATTTGAGCTACCAGTCTGATACAGCATATTTTCAATAATTAGCTTTCTACCTAATTCTACAATTGGAATAGTCTTTTTTGTTAGCTCTTCTTTTCTTTCATTAATTATTGCAATATCAATGCTATCAGGAATAGCTGGTTTATTTGTTCTGTATTTTAATGCATATAGATTTGTCAACTGATTTGAAAAATTATCCAAAATAGTTGAAAAAGGATAGTCTATATCGTAGAAGTTCCCACGAGTATTCGATGATATATAATTATACGCTGTAAGTCTTGGTGGGACAATACTAAATACTCTAACTTGATCTTCAAATAACTTCTTTGTTATTGACTCTGTAGTATGGTCACTCGTACCTTTTCCAGTTTCACCAGCTTGATGATATGGCGCATCAGTCACTAAAACAGCTACCTTATTCGCAGCAGGTCTAAATTCTATTTGGTCAGCAGTTGCCTCTAATGCTTCAAGAGCATTCTCCTTAACATCACCACCACCTCTAGCTTTTACTCTACCAATCCAACTAAGGAAATCATTAACATCTGGTGTTGGTTGATATACTCTATCAACTTCATCTGAAAATAAAACTAATCCAAGCGTATAGTCAATACCTCGGGTTTTAAGAAAGTCTGTCAAATCACGAACTTTTTTTCTAACTGCATCGATATAAGATTGCATAGAACCAGTCTGGTCTATTACAAAAACAAAATCAACAGGAACTCTTTCATTAATTGATAGTTTATCAACTGAAATCACTTGGTATTCTTTTCCATTTTCTAATACACTCAATCCTTCAGAATATAAAGTATCTAATGCCTGACCATATATATTATACGCCTCAACAATTACCTTAATAATAGGATAATTGGAAATGTCGACATTCTGGATTGTAAGTTTAATCTCCTTTTGCTCATAGGTAACTTGTGCTGTTCGCATCAGATCTTGCTTTTTAGCTAACGAATCTTTAGCAGAAGGGACTTTTGTTAATGTATCTGATTGATTTGCAGATAAACTAACTAAAGAGAATAGGAATGTTAATAATAATATATACATGGTTTTTAACATAGCTGCAAGTTACTGAAAGATAGTATAAAAAAAAACCCCTCTGTTTTAAACAGAAGGGCTTGTTAAATCAAATTACCAATTTAGATAGTTATCCTAAGAACAGGACTTATCATAAAGAAGTTTTGAATTTCGAAAGGTCTGATTTCGTCCCTTAGTATTGTAGAGAATCTTCCTTCAAGTAAGAACCAGTTCCCAAATATTGGCATATAAGCTTGAGCTAATAATATCTGATTTGATATTTGCATGCTTAAGCTAAATGGAAATGCTTGTTGATTTCTATACTGAGCTCTGAAATAGAACCAATCACCAAATGAATCTGGTTTGTAAGTTTGTAGTCCAGAAACTCCGTTTCTTTCTAAAGTATAAGAGAAATTTTCTTCATACATTAAATATTCATCAACTTGAGCATAACTTGCACCAACATCAAATCTGAAATAATGTGATGGTGTATTATCTGAACCTAACCACCAGTTATAAAATAACGTCGCTTGACCAGTCTCTCTTAATAAAGGAGCAACCCCAAGAACATCAACATCATCGTTACCACCTCTTCCATCAGTAAAGCTAGCATCAGTATTTGCATAAGTGCCATAGTCACCAGGAGCAACTGCTTCAGTTCTTAAATCGCTAAATGGAAGTTCTAAGTTCAAACCTATACCGAACTGCGGGTGGAAAGGCATGTGAACATCAAAACCTGCAACAATTTTACCATCAGGGCCAGAATTCAATATTCTGTTACTTACCCAAGAAAAAGCTGTTCCTTCGTTATCAATACCAGATGAATGTCTGTAAGCACCACCTAAGTATGCATTGATTAATCTTGGTACATACTCACGAGTTTCAGGGTCAGTGTTGTTCATTAGTGGTCTTTGTAAAGTCATTTTACTTTCACCAGCTGACCAAAAATGGTAACCAACTTCATCTGTACCAACTTTATTATTTAGCCAAAACCCAGTTTCACCAACTTTAAGTGATTGCTCAAATAATGATAGAGTAATCGCTTGAATTTTATCTTCTGGCCTCAAATAGTCTTGAATTGCAGTTGCCTCAGATGGCTTAACTGGAACCTCAGGTGGAACCTCAATGTAACAATATGTTCTTGGGTCAGCACCTGGAGTTGGTCTTTCAAATCTATTGTAGTTCTTATCGCCAGATAGATACTTAGAAATAGTCTTTATATTTTGATCTATTTCTTGAGGGTTCATTGTTGCATCACCACAAGAAAGTAAAAGTATTTCATAATTTCTTTCTCTGGGAGGCTTTGGTGAAGCTAATACTTCAATTTCTTCTATATTTAATTCGTCCTTTGAGTACCCATATATTGAGAACGCTTGATATATCTGGAATTGTAAATCCGGTTCACAAACCTTCCAACGTGGGAACATTTTTCGTAACTCATAATCTATAGTCATTAGTGAGTCAACGTAGTCATAATCACCTGATGCCTGAGCATTGCTAGTGTAAGTAGCTCCTGCTATCATCAAAATGCTTACTATTATTAAAGATGTTATTTTTTTCATATTTATATTTCTTTCTGTTTTACAATTTTTAGAATACATAGATCAAACGTGCCATAGGGACTAACAATGAATTCATTTCCCAAAGTCTTGGCTCCTTTCTGAATGCTACTGCATATCCGTTAGCTTCTAATCTAATAGAGAAAGTGTTTTCAACTACTGGTACTTGAACCCAACCATTGAATTGTAATGATTCATCGAAGTACTGAATACCACCACCAAACGGTGTAGTGTTATTAGTAGTCATAAATTCTAATTTACCAGAAAGACCGCCAACGAATTCGCTACCTCTTTCTTCAAATGAAGCTTCTGGTTCTTCATCATCCAAGTCAATATTGTATCCCCAATCTTCCATTGAGTAACCAGTACCACCAAGACTAAATCGCATGAAGTAATCTTCATCAACACTGATACCAAAAGTATAATGTGCTTGCAAATTAAATCTCATTAGATGATCATTTTGGAATGGGTTTTGATTAAATGTCAATGGATCTAAATCAGCACCAGCTGTACCAGGACCTGGTTCAGCATCTCCGAATACATATCCAAAATTGACTCTAAATACATCACTTCTTGGGATGATAGCAAATGGGAAGTCTAACTCACCAGCTACACCAACACCACCATAAGTCATAGTACGTTGTTGGTTGAATACATCTTCAGAGAATGATCCCCAACCATCAGTTGGTAGTATAACTCCAAATTTCACATTCTTCCATATAGCAGACAATGTCATTCTGTTACTCCAGAAAGAAGGATAGTTAATACCTTCAATGCCATACTTAAGTTCAATACCAAAGTTTGGTAGGAAATCATTACTAGCTCTTCTTGGATTTATTAATTTGTTTCCAAGTGAGTCAGTTGCAATAGAACCGTCTCTCTTTCTTTGGTACTGTATGTCATATTGTATCCAGCTAATCAAATCAGGACTTGCAGTAAGTATATTGCTTTTACCTATATACTTCTCAGGTTGTCCTGCTGATATTCTTTTGTAAATCTGAATATCTCTAGAATTAATTCTATTATTGCTGATCAGTGGCTGAGATACTCCGTAAACCTTATCTAGGTAAATTACATCAGTACCAATTGCTCTTGCAGCCATAGTTTCGTTCTCAAAGTTACCTTGAATCAAATATGCATAAGTTAAGTCATACATATTCTCGTAACCATACTTAGCAGGATCTATCTTAGTATCTTTAAGTCTATCATAAGAATAGATATTATCAGTAGATACAAATTCTAAATCTTCTCTAATCTCTCTCTGAGCCTGGTCAAAGTCTAACTCCATATAAATCATACCAATGATTCTATCCGGAAGTTCCCCTTTTTCAGGACGAGATGTAACTAAGTAAGCCTTAGGTGTAGTAGCTTCTCCACCACCAACTAATTGGTCATACAAATTCTTGTAAACACAATCCAAGATTGTTGCTTCTGGAGGAGTATATCCTGAAGTTATTATAGTTCTAGCTATTTCTGTTTGAGAGCTCCCAGACAAAATACCTTTTTCAACTATATCCTTAATTGCAGGATCAACTTCTTCCAAACACTTCGCATCTGCAGCACCGGCACTTGTGGCTTTCTTCCTTTTAGATTCTACAATCTCTTTTAACTCGTCTGGAGTTGTGATTTTGTAGACGTTCACTGCACCAAATCTATAGTTTTTGAACTTAGATAGTATGGAAGTTACATCATCTATTCTTTGTGCTTGCGTACTAGTTAATGCAAACCCAAATAAGATAAGGAACACCGCATATACTTTAATTGTACTTTTGTTCATTAATTTACCTTTGAAATATTAATAGTCTTCGTAATAATCATTTTGTGCTTCAACTTTTTGCTTAACGCTCACTGAAATCTTTATTGGCTTAGGAGCTGACTGAACACCATTAACTGGGTTTGTCGCAACTGCTTGGCCAAGAATTTCTACAGTACCTCTTATATTACCATCATCATCAGGCTCACCTCTTAGAGTTAAGTCAATTTGAGCTTTACCACCTTTGATTGTAATATTTGGTTTTCCAACTGCTTGGTAACCAGGTATTCTGACTTGTGGAGGAGATAGAGATATATCCACCTCTGCTTCGGCATCACTACCTTCTTGTCCAATTTTAGGAGCAGTAATGTTAATACCAGATACTCTAACTCTAAGCATTTCGCCGTCAACAGAAACACTGTTTTGTTGATTTATAGTTGCTACACCTGGCTCAGCTTGAAGTATAGTAAATTCATGTTTAGGGAATATATCAACTTCTTGCTTAGTTATAGGGTCAGTCCACACTATTCTTAAAGAAGCTTTTTTCATATCAGCTGAGAAGTATAGATTGTCAGCTCTTGTTGCACCAAGACCTGTCATCAAGCCTCTATCTTGAGCATCAGCATCAGTTTCAAAATAATAACCAAATTGCTCAGGCTGAATTTTGTTACCCGAAGGTGGCTCAAAGTTGAAGAACAATTGCTCACCATATACTGCCAAGAATCCTAACTTACTTTTAAGAGCATTTATTTTCTCTTCAACTAAAGAAGGGAAAACAACTAGATTTGGAGTTTTCTCATCTTCTTTACCTTGCAATTGGTGTTTAACTTTTAATATATAATTACGTGGACCACCATTAGCATTAGCTGCTAATTCTTGGCTCACTGTTCCTATATAATCAACGCTACCACCACTTCCAGGAGTACCTTCAGTTGCTCTTTCAAAGCTTACCGTCGCAACTGGCTGGCTAGATGGCCCTGCAGCTGCATCGTGAACAGTACCTCTTATTACATTTGCATCACCTTGATAAGGTGAAATTGACATTCTAAAATTAACTTTGCTGTCGTCGAACCTATAGAAATTATTAGCAATTTGAACGACTGGTTCAGCAATTTTTGGCTTAGGAGTCATAACACGTATGTTAAACTCTATATCACCTTTGTTTTGATCAAAGTTTTGAGATTGACCTGGAGTCAATAGTTTAACTATATATCCATACAATCTGATGTTTCCAATCAAATCTCCAGCATCTTCTTCTGTAGAAGCACGCTTTTTAGCTTCATCTATTTGCTCATCAAATTCACGGAATCCACCTGCTGATGTTAATACATCTTCTTCAGGGATATCATATTTTTCTAATTTTCTTCCTAATTCTTTTTTAACCTTTAATAGATCTTCTATCTTAAGTTGTACTGTACCAATATTAACAGTAGCTTCTTTATCAAGTTCTTCTACTTTTTGGTCAGAACGCACACCCAAGATTCTATTAGTTCTTGATACGAACCTTAATTTATACCAACCAGCTTTACTTGGCGGTTGGAAGTTCACAACAAATGCACGCTTGTTCAGAGTTCCTCTGTTACCATAAATTCCAGAAGCCATCTTAGTTTCTTCCTCAGAGTAGAAGAAAACGCTATCTTCTGGAGTATTACTTGGCGCAAAAGTTGAACCATGTATAACTCTTCTTTCTGGGTCATAAATTGGGTGCATTAGTTCGGTGCTAATATCACTTAAATCTAATGATTCGAAAGTAGCATTATCGTCCATCAATATTTTTTGGACACCGATAAATTCCCAGATTTCATTTGACTCTGGATCTGTAACAGTATTACCTAATTCAAACTCAGCGAAATCGTAATTCTTTTCCTTGAAAAAATCATCCCCAGGGAAAGGAGGAACAGCACCAGTCTCTTGGCTACTATTGTAGAACACTTGATATTCTAAGTCCTCTACATTAGCCAAACGAACTAATTTTTCTAATCTTTCTAAGTATTCTTTCTTTGGTTCACCTTCCAGTTGTCCGGAAGTTGCACTAACATCAGTCACACCTACTTCTACTATATATCTTCTATATGATTTGATATCAGTACCAAGCACTTCTTTAATATTCACACCTGGAGGTGGAATAGTAATCTCATCTTGTGGTCTTGTGTTAATACCTTCAGTACCTGAACCAGACTGAAGTTGCGAAAGGATTGATTGGACAATCTTCATTGCCTCTTTTTGCTTTTTGTGAAGGTGTTCTTCCGCTTCATCTCTCTCTACGATAATAATTAGGAGCTCTAATACTACCGCTAAGTAAAGTACGAAATATACCTTTCCAGCACCGCCTTTAGACATCTTTTACCTTTGAATTATTTAACTTTTGTTTCAATTTTAAATATAAATATAACACACTGTAAATATACATTTTGTGAAATGCAATATTGCAGTATATCTATTTTACGAATTTTAATTTAAATTTTCAAATAGTAAAAAATGGTTTATAAGCACTCTTTATTTTTATTATTTACAATAAATTCTAAATTTACTTTAGTGGAAAGGTTTAATATAGAAAAAAATATTTTAAAATGGAAATAATTATTATAGGTGCAGGTGATATTGGATATCAATCTGCACGAAGATTTTCGAAAGAAAAACACAATATAGCACTAATCGAAAGCAACGAAGAATTAGCTGAATTTGCCTCTGATACTCTTGATGCTATGGTTATTACAGGCAACGGTTGCAGTGTTGCTAAACTTATTGAAGCAGGAGTGGAGCGAACAGATGTGCTAACTGCACTTACTGATAATGACGAGGTAAATATACTTGCGTGTAAAATAGCAAAAAAATATGGTGTAGAAACCACTATTGCAAGAGTACGTAACCCCGAATACCTTTCCGAAGATTCAATTATTACAAAAGAGGAACTTGGTGTTGATCACTTTCTACAACCAGAAAAAGAAACTGCCGATGCAATAGTAAGGTTAATAAAGCAGTCAAATGCAACTGATTTAATCGAGTTTGAAGGTGGTAAGTTAAAATTCTTTGGGTTACGATTAGACAACAGCTCTAATTTACTTCACAAAAAGTTAATGGATCTAAGCATTGAACTGAAAAACCCTCCACTTACTGTTACAGCCATTAAAAGGGGGCACAGCACAATAGTACCTAAGGGTAATGACATTTTGCTACCAGGTGACCAAATATATATGGTGTGTGACCCCAATTACTTAGATACAGCAATGGACTATTTAGGAAAAAAGAAAAAAAATATAGAAGACATATTAATTATAGGTGGTGGACTGACTGCTACTTTTATGGCTACTCAGCTCGATGGCGAAATCAATATGAAAATTATTGAAAATGATGAGAAAAAAGCTGTTGAAATAGCAAGTAAGCTAAGCAAATCTCTTGTCATTAATGGCGATGGCTCAAACTTAGACTTATTGCTCTCAGAGAATTTGGATTCTATGGATCAATTCATTGCAATTACTGGTGATGACGAAACAAATATTATTACAAGTATAGTTGCTCAACACATGGGTGTAAAAAGAACTGTAACACTAATTAAGAAAAGTGAATACTTACCACTAACACCTGCACTTAATATGGATGCAGTAGTTAGTAAACAACAAATTACCGTAAACGCGATAACTAGATTGATAAAAGGAAAAGACATTGCAAAGTTTGCTGAGTTGCCTGGGTTAGATGCAGAGATTGTTGAGTTTATAGTAAAAGATAGCTCGAAAGTAACCAAAAAGCCAATAATGAAGCTTAAGATTCCAGACGGTGCAGTAATAGGTGCCATACTCCGAAAAGATGAACTTATTATTCCAAAAGGGGGCATTCAAATACAGACTGGAGACAGAGTTGTTGTGTTCTCACTACCAGAAGAATTTGCCAGCGTAGAATCACTATTTATATAATCAATAGCATAGAATATGAATTATAAAATTGTACTTAGAGTATTAGCTTTCTTATCTATTTTTCTCGGCTTCGGTATGCTATTACCATTGCCCTTTTCGTATTACTATAATTCTGGCGATGCACAATCGCTAATAATCTCAGCAGTAATATGTTTTGCTATTGGTACACTTGCATTTATTACTACGGATAAGAAGAATGACTTAAAGACAAAAGACGGTTTTGCTATTGTTACTTTTGGATGGATAATTATGGCATTGCTCGGCAGCTTGCCTTATGTTCTCTCTGGGGCAATACCAACTTTTACTGATGCCTTCTTTGAATCTATGTCTGGGTTCACAACAACTGGTTCAACTATACTTTCCGATATTGAAAGCTTACCAAAGGGGATATTGCTTTGGCGTAGTATAACTCACTGGTTTGGTGGTATGGGTATTATTGTACTAACAATAGCTATTCTCCCATTCCTTGGAATAGGTGGTATGTCTCTATTCAAAGCGGAATCCCCAGGCCCAATTTCAGACAGATTGAAGCCTAGAATAACTCAGACTGCAAAGCTACTGTGGGGAGTATATCTACTTTTCACTGCTTCCGAATTAGTACTCCTTATGTTAGGAGGAATGGATTTTTACAATTCACTAAATCATGCATTTGCGACTTTGGCAACTGGTGGTTTCTCTACTTATAACTCAAGTATAGCTGGGCAATCAGCCTATATACATTATGTAATTATATTCTTTATGTTTTTGGCTGGGACAAACTTCTCGCTACACTACCATTGGCTAAAAGGTGACTTCAAAAGCGTTATTAAAAGCACAGAATTTCAATTCTACTTCTTTATGGTACTGATTTCATCTGTCTTCATCTTCACTGATATTTACAGTATGTACGAAGGTGCAGTGGAGCCTGCCATCCGTGATGTTCTATTCCAAGTATTGGCAATAGTTACAACAACTGGTTTTGCCACAGCTGACTTTGAACAGTGGTCTATGGCGTCGCAAGTATTGATATTGGCTCTTATGTTCAGTGGTGGTATGGCTGGTTCTACTTCTGGTGGTATGAAGATAATTAGGGTGATGCTATTATTGAAGTTCGCACGTAAGCAATTCGTAAAAGTATTGCACCCAAAAGCAATATCGCCTATCAAGGTTGGTGACACCCGAATAGATGACAAGGTAGTGCATGATGTACTCGGCTACTTTGTTTTATACATATTCATATTAGCAATATCGATTTACTTGCTAATACTATTCGGATTGGATTTTGAGACTGCAATTGGTTCAGCTATTACAGCAATCAACAATATAGGTCCTGGACTTAACTTAACTGGTCCAACGGATAATTTCGGCTTTTTGCCCGATTTTTCTAAATGGCTTATGTCATTTCTAATGTTAGTCGGAAGGTTAGAGGTACTAACAGTAATTATACTGCTTGCTCCGTCTTATTGGAAAAAGTAGGGGTTGTTTGTTAAGTAGCAATTATACAAGTCTTTGAAAAATTCATATAAATTAATATGTGTACTAATAATAGTGGCTAATATATTTTGGCTGCCTTTTTCTATTTATCTATTACTAATGAACTTTGGACGAATGGGTTTTGGTATAATAGTTTTCCCTATCTCATTAATTATTAACTTACTATTGATACCAGCTTTTCATGATTTAAGAGTTGAAGAATGTCGCTATGAAGTAATAAATACAGTTGGTTTATTATTTACAATTATAGTCAGCTTTTTTGTATTCTATATTTATCTAATTCTTTAGGAGCTAATAAGATAATTACTAAAATAAGTTTAAAACTATAATGCTCTATGATTTAATTATCGTAGAGCTTTTTTTATTTATTTGACCTAATCAATTGATTTGCGTAAATTAATTATCTATGAAAAAAATACTAATTATACTATTTACTTTGCTTCTGTGCTCAGACCTGCTCACTGCTAATGAGATTATTCCAATTTGGAATAGAAGCGTAGAAGCACCTGTACAGGACATGGAATTTTTAAAAGGACAAGAAGAAATAATCATGCTTGTTGGAGAAAGGCCAAACGGTTTAATTCAAAAGAGAAATTCTCATACTGGTGATTTGATTAATTCAAGGTCTCAATCATTGTCTTCGATATCTAAGCTTGCACTTACACCCGACAGTACAAAATTCTTATTTTTAAGTGGTAGTATTATTAGGTTAGTTAATACTGATGAGGAGTTTACTGTTTTAAATCAATTTTACATTCCTCAAGAAAGTGATAGCATTTTACTATACTTCACTTCATTAGCTGTAGACCCTATTAGACCTATTGTATATCTTACCACAAGGGGTTGGATAAAAGATATCGCACAATATGCAGATAAGTATAAGGTTACATCGTATAATTATGAGACAGGTGTGAAAGTTAAAGATTATACTCAATATGGAGGTGAAGAGTATTCAGTTCTAAAGACATCTCACGATGGCAAATATCTAGCAGCTATGAATGATGGAGATACTTACTTAAGAATTAGGGATATAGAAAATGATGAACTAATAGTAAATAATCCGCTTTTTGATGGTAGTAGTCATAGAAACAGTACCCCGAGAGATATTTATTTTTCTAATAATGAAAAAATATTGTCTATCTTTCAGGGAATTTCTCCAGAAAACTACTACCTGAAGATAAAGGAAGTGGGACATATAGATTTAATATAGAAAATGGAGATAGAGAGTTGTTACTTCCTAACGAGGTTTATGGTAGTGACAAACTAATTTTTATTGATAATGAAACAAGGATACTCAACACTTCAAACAATAGTATAGGTGTAATCAATAAAAATACTAATAAACTAGAATGGTATGGTATACCACCTGATAATATATATTCCACAACTGTTATTTGTAGTAATATTTTTGATTTTTTCTTGGGAGCTGCAGGATCTAGTAATATTTCTAAATTCAGATACGACAGAGAAACATCAGTTGAGCTAACAGAACAAACCAACTCCTTCACTATATCACCTAGCCTAGCGGAAAGCTATATAGAGATAAATGATATAATTAGTACGGCAGATGCTGTTTATACCATCAACTCTATGACAGGGGAAGAACTGATGAAGTTCAATGCAAATAAGATTGACATTATTAATATTGACAAACTAAGCAGCGGTACTTACTTCATCACTAAAAAAGTAGGTAACAAGACCGAAACTCAGAAGTTTATCAAAAGATAAACATTGAATTGTTTAATACTAGAAGGCTCTATGATTTAATTAACGTAGAGCTTTTTTATTATTTACTTCTCTGGCTTTTCCATCACAGTACCACAATTGTCGCAAGTTCTCGCTTCCTTATCAGCAAAGAATTCTTCCATTTTCACTGGTAGTTCTGTTACAATATTTTTCATTGCAAATTCTTTACGTGCTAACTTGTTCTGGCAACTCTCGCAATACCATTCTAGGGCATCTATTTCGCCATCTCTTCTTACCTGCTCTATCACTAAGCCAACTGTGTTTGCCGGTCTTTGAGGTGAGTGAGGTATTTTGCCCGGTAGTAAGAATATTTCACCTTCCTTAATATTTACATTGCGGAATTCGCCATCATCTATTATCTTGACTGTTATGTCCCCTTCTACTTGATAGAAGAACTCAGGTGTCTCATTATAATGGTAATCTTTTCTGCCATTTGGGCCGCCAACGACCATTATTATCATCTCGCCGTCTTTGTACACCTGCTGATTTCCAACTGGTGGTTTCAGTAGGTGGCGGTTCTCATCTATCCATTTCTTAAAATTAATCGGTGGTATTTTAGCTGTTGACATAATTCTTACTCCAAGTGGATTTATTTTTTCTATCTTTTTAAAATTAGCAAATAATTTTATAAATCTAAACTTTTGGTAATATTATTTTAAGCTAATCTCTGCTTTCGTGGCTTACTTACATACTTCTTAGTCCAGTAAATAGTGAAAGGTATTAGAACAACCGTTGGCAAGAACCACAAAACCCATGCAGGATCAAACATCCTCACATTGTTGACTAAGAAGGCAGTAATAGTTGATATATATACCCCAATCATTAGTCCTATGTGTTGGGTCAGCCACTCTAATTTCCTTATTTTCCTTCCTCTCAGTTTCATATAGTACACCCTAAACATAGAGAAAACATTGGAAAGAGAAACCAGCCCAAAAACAAGCAACACAATTTTAAGAGTTGCTATCATCATTACTGCATTCACCAATCCTATAGCATTTACAATCCAGTCCATTGCTTTTGGGTTCATTTCTTTATTTCTAATTGCCCTAATGCCGAAGTAATTCATATGAACTGCAAAAACTCCAAGATGAGTAAAAAAAGTAAACCCATCGTAAAGAGAAGTAATTAGAGCAGTAATTGCTACTATAAACATAGCATAGTAGAAGTAAATTCGGGTCTTTTTATGGGGACTTCCACCTTTCTTTGTGATTAGTGGTATTAGTCCTAAGCCAAGTGAAGCAATACCTGCCGATATATGAATAGTAAGAAATATAGTATGAATTAATCCCATTTTTAAACCAATATTTGTTCAACTTTTATGAAACAAATATTGGGTAATTCATTTTCTCATCAAACCTGAAAGGTATGTGTAGCAAGGTTTGGGATGAATGGCAAAGCATTTTTTACGAACGGCAAACTTTGTTTGCTAACTGGTAAGCTTTTCTTTTACAAAATCATCCAGCTTTCTTGAAACTGGGATAAGCAAATCATTATTTTCTAAGTGCAATTTATACCCTTGAGCATTTCCAGTTACATTAACTACATAATTCAGATTGACAATATAGCTTTTGTGACATCTTATTATATTCTGAAAATCTATAAAAATGGCCTCAGTATTTTTCAGAGTGTTTCTGAGCAATTTCTTTTTTAACTGATCTGATGAATTATAATATATCTCAATATAATTATCTGCAGAAGTAATATAAACCAGATCATCTGCACCTATCCTTAAATCTTCATTTTCATTAATTGAAGTTAAAGTAATTTGTTTTGTGACATTATTCTTAGTTATTCGGTGTGTATTTATATCATCAGATAGTGCCTTGTACTTCTTATTATGAACTGCTTCGTTATACGTTATTATAAATACTATAGGCACTAAAAGCCAGCAGAACGGTATAAAGCTGAAATATTAATATTAGTTTTAAGCTAAGAGATATGTTAGCTAGATATGAAGTTAGTACAGCATTAGCTAAACCTATAAGACTGATATTTATAGTAATCCATAATATTTCTCTTCCAACTGTCCACTTCTCCTCGCAAAAATAATCGGGAAAAAGATAATTGAGATTAGAATTAAGACCAAATACCACAAAAGTAGTCACGCCCCCATAGCTAAGACAAATTAGGAATAAACTATATGGCCCAGAATCAATACCAAAGGGACGAAATGCATATAGAAAGAAAGTCACAAACAAACCAAACAACACCGACATTTTGGCTATTTCAATTAAGTCTTGTTTGAAAGGGTAAGGTCTTTGAAGCTTTTTTCTTATGCCTGTTATCAAATCCATTATTTACAAAGAGATGAATCTTGCAATTACATCGCCATTATTATCCCTAAATAATAGCTCGCCTTTTACTATTTCGAAGTTAGCAGTATTTTCAAATGCTGACAAATAGTTATCTTCAACTGTCATGTCTCTGCACATCTTCCTTGTTGCCAATATATTTTCGAATTTGATTCCTCTTCTTCCTTGGAGGGAAAATTCACCTGAAAAATTATTACAACCAGAATAACCATGCACTCTTCCCTTATCAACTAGTTCCATGTGAGCAAACTGATTCGATTCATTAATATCTACCCTTACAGGTGTGTCCATAACCTCAACTAGTAGCCATCTCTGGTGGGTCAACTCTATTGATTCAACTTTAATCATATACTCGCTACCTAGTACTAACTTCACATCATCACCTATGGGCAGTAATCTATTCTCTTCTACTTTGAATCTGTTGTAACCTATGTCAGGATTATCATTCTGAAGAGTTATTTCGTTCCTTTCAGCATTCCATGTTATCCTACCTGTAAATCGCTGAATCAATGGTTTGCTCGAGCCAATGTATTCTATCAAAACTTCGTAGCTATCGTCTCCCCTTAGAGTAACTACTTTTCTTTTTCTCATACAGTCATTACAATATTCCAACCCAATATACTCACCTTGCCAATCGAGAGAAACGAACCCATTGTGGTTATCTGTCTCAGTCTCTGTGTGTTCAATTTCAGCTGGGGTTTTCACTTGATCTACAGAAAATCTATTTGTCGACTTGCAGCTTGAGAGCAAAATTACTGAAGCGAATAATAGTAAAAAATATGCTATGTTCTTATTCATAAATCCTTAGTATGGTTGAAATTTAAAGAAAGTACTTTTTTGTTAGAATGAGTATAATTACTTATTTCACATTAGATTTAATTTAATAATTTATGAAAGATAAAAAAATAATTTCAGAAATTCTTAATAATAAAACGGAGCAAAGTATGGGAAAGTTCGAAGTAACAAAAAGAAGCAATGGTGAATTCCAATTCAACCTAAAAGCTGGAAACGGTCAAGTAATTCTTACAAGTGAGGATACAAAGCAAAGCCAAGCTGTATGAACGGAATAGAGTCAGTTAAGAAAAACTCTCAAGATATGGCAAGATTCGATAAGAAAGTAGCTAAAAATGGTATGCACCACTTCAACTTGAAATCGACTAATGGTCAGATTGTTGGCTCTAGCCAAATGTACTCATCAGAAGATGGTTGTGATAATGGTATCACTTCAGTACAGAAAAATGCTGCTGATGCAGAAGTAGTTGACAACTCATAATCTCTTTTTGACAAGAGAATAGTAAATAGTTAAAAAGACTATCCATTAAGGGTAGTCTTTTTTGTTTTTTATAGTTATTTATTCCTTTCACTTTTCTAATTTTGTATCCCCAAAAAGACAAATAAGGAAAAAAATAACATGTGGAATCAATCCGGATTAATATTCAAATCACACCCTTGGCATGGTGTACCAATTGGTGAAGACTCACCCAAGATAGTCACTTCGTACATAGAGTTAGTACCTGGCGACACAGTAAAATATGAGTTAGACAAATACACTGGATATCTGAAAATAGATAGACCTCAGATTTACTCTAGCGTTTGCCCTACCTTATATGGAATGTTGCCTCAGACTTATGCTGGTAAAAAAGTAGCTGAATATTGCAATGAAAAAACAGGCAGAACAGACATAGTTGGCGATGAAGATCCACTTGATATATGTGTTATTACTGAAAGGATTGTTCCTTATGGTGATATATTACTCAATTGCCGACCAATTGGAGGTATGCGAATGATAGACCACGGCGAAGCTGATGATAAGATAATAGCAGTGATGAACGATGATTTGGTATATGACGAGAGAAATGACATTGATAGAATTCCTGAATCAATAATCAGAAGACTAAAGCATTATTTCCTTACTTACAAACAAAACCCAGACGAAAAGGACAACAACTCTGTTCAAATCACTGATGTATATGGAAAGGAAGAAGCATACGAAGTGATACGCAGAGCCAGATTAGACTACAATGACAAATTCCCAGGTCTTTCGGTTACTTCTGCATCGACTAGACCAGACGTGGAGTTTGATTGATAGCGTGAGGGTGGTAGGTTAATCTAGCTTGAGGCGGAATAATTCTTTGTTATTAGCTATGTATAAATAATCATTATCTAGATCAAAGTCTACAATATTCTCAGTTGGCGGATATATTGTTTTGCATTCACCATTTCTGTCTAATACATATACATTACCATTATCGTAATCCATCACATAATTTTTACTTTTTAATTAGTTTTACAAAGTAACATAGTTAATAAATTTCCTGTTCCGATTTTCCTTCCACTACTATTAAAAGTAGTGGAAGTTTTTATATCGTATTTACCTTGTAACCATTCAGAAACTATGGGACCAGAAAGGGCTAGAAATTAAGAGATAGTTTTCCTATTTTTAACAAAAAGATATGGAGCTATAATGGCAAAAAAGACAAGCAGTAAAGGTGTTGTAAAAGAACCACAAGATATACCATGTCTAATTCTTTGCAACATAAACCAAGCTGTTTTTTGGGTTACACCTATATCTCTTGATAATTGTAATGAAGTTATGCCTTTCTTATGGGAAGTAATTAACCACACAGCTGTAAATCAGAGTCAAAAATAAGAGTGCAGAAATAAAGCGGAATAAGTTCAGCATGATAAACCCAATTATAATTTATTAGAAGATAAAATTGAATTTATAGAATAATTAGCAAATAGGCAAAAAAAAGCCCTTCCAATTATGAAAGGGCTTCTCAAAGGGTGAGCCACTTACCGGATTCGAACCAGTGACCTGCTGATTACAAATCAGCTGCTCTACCAACTGAGCTAAAGTGGCTTATTTTTAGAGTGCAAAATTAATACATTTTACATATACGAACCAAATAAAAAGCACATTATTTCAAAAATAATTTACTTTTTTTCTTCTTTAGCTCATATAATTGTCTTCTTCTATTATTCTGCACCATATATGAGCAATCAGAATATGGCATTCTTGTATTCTTGCGGTGTTATTGCTTGGGACTATTACAGTGCTATCACAAATTTCTTTGAGCTTTCCACCACCATTGCCAAGTAATCCGATTACATTTACTCCTCGGTTCTTGGCTTCCTTAGCAGCACGGAATATATTCTCTGAGTTACCACTAGTTGTAATTGCTATTAGCGTATCGCCTTTTTGTCCAAACGCTTCAACTTGCCTTGCGAATACATTTTCAAAACCAATATCATTACCACCAGCAGTGAGTATAGAAGTGTCCACCGTAAGTGCAATAGCAGGAATAGCAGCCCTATTGACACTACTACGCAACCTAACTACTAACTCAGCAGCTATGTGTTGGCTGTCGGCAGCACTGCCACCGTTCCCACAAAGTAATATCTTGCCACCGTTTTCTACACACTCTGAAAGTTGCTTAGCTGTGTTGTAGATTTTTTCTGTGCATTCGCTAAGTAACAGTTTCTTGGTTTCTATACTTTCGGTTATCTCTTCTGCTACGCTATTTTTTTGCATCTTTCAACCTTCGGTTCATTATACCAATTAATTGATCGCGTCCTTCACGGTTAACTGCTGAGTAAGGTAACACATCAATAACGTGGTTGCAAGCAGCAACTACATCACGAATTTGCGTTTCTCTATCAGCAATTGATTTTTTAGAAAGTTTATCAGTCTTGGTAAGTATAATTAGGTAATCTATACCACTATTCTCCAAAACTTCAATTAGTGCCAAATCCCTTTCCATTGGGTCATGGCGGCTATCAATTAGCACCGACACAAATAGCAGATCTTCACTTTGAGACATATACTCTAAGTTAAATTTCTCCCACTGGTCACGATATTTTTTGCCCTTAGCAGCATAGCCAAAGCCAGGTGTATCGACCAAGTACCAACTCTCATCAACTAAATAGAAGTTAATCTCTTGGGTTTTACCAGGAGTGCCCGATGTACGAGCTAAATTCTTACGGAAAACAATGCTATTGATAAGCGATGATTTCCCTACATTAGAACGGCCAGCAAATGCAATTTCGGGTAAACCGTCGTTTTGAAACTGCTCTTTGCTGACTGCACCAATTTTAAATTCTGCTTGAAAGTAATTCTTTTTCAATTTTTAGCTACTTATTTTGCTGTTATGAACATTTCTACTTTCTTAAGAGGATTGTCTTTGCTATCTCTTTCCATATTGACAATCTTGTCAGCTATATCCATACCATTAGTTACTTTACCAAATACTGTGTATTTGTTATTTAAGAATGTAGCATCATCAACACAGATAAAGAACTGAGAAGATGCACTATTTATGTCTTGGGCACGAGCCATTGACAAAATACCACGCTCATGGCTAATGTTACTAAATTCTGCGGGAACTTTCTGTTGGCTTGGGTCGCCCATTCCCCATGTGTTCTTAGGTTTATCTTTAGAATTTGGGTCGCCACCTTGAATCATAAACCCTGGAATAACCCTGTGGAATGCAGTACCATCGTAAGCACCATCTTTAACTAATCTGTCAAAATTAGCTACCGTTTTAGGAGCCAAATCTGGCCATAGAGCTATATCAATTGTACCAATAGACTTGCCTTCTACCTTGATTTCTATTTGATACTTTTTAGTTTTTTCTAATCTCTCGTCTTTTGCTTCTGAAATATTACTCATTGTAAACATCAATAATGTTAGTGATAAAAATAGTGTAAGTTTTTTCATTATATTTCTCCAAATAATAAATAAATGTTGATTTCTATAAAAAGAATAATAACACAACTACTCCCAAAGTTATTCTATAATAAATAAAAAGTTTAGTTGTATTTTTCTTTAAAAAATTAATTAAGAATGCGATGGCAAAATAGCCACTTATTCCTGCTACTACTGTAGCAACTGCTATAGTTACGTACATGTCGGAAGTAAGATACGCAGTAGCCTCATAAAATTCAAGCAATCCACTTCCTAATATAGCCGGTATGCTTAGCAAGAAGGAAAAGCGAGCTGCTGCCTCTCTATTCATCCCTGCAAAAAGTCCTGCAGTAATTGTAGTCCCAGAGCGAGAAGCACCAGGGACCAAAGCAAAAACTTGACCGAATCCCATTATTAAGGTTTCTTTCCAACCTAATGAGTCTATATCTGATTTTTCTTTATAAAGTATCTCTGAAAGCCATAGAATTAAAGCAAATATAATTAAAGCCGAGCCAATTACAAACGGATCTTTTGTTAAACTACCCCTTATTATATCTTTGAAGAGCAACCCAACAAATGCAATCGGGACAGAGCCTACTATTATATAACATCCCATCTTACTTTTGTGGGACTGTTTTTTGAAGGACTTTCTGTCACCCAAATTGTCTTTGAAAAATGCTTTAAGTATAGTTGTTATATCTTCCCAAAAATATACGAACACTGCAGCTAAAGTTCCCAACTGAACTACTGCAATAAATGAAGTCCATTGCTCTGGGCTTTGCTCTTTTATAGCATTCATTAGTTTCCCAGCTATTGTCATATGGGCAGTACTACTAATAGGAATGAATTCCGAAAGTCCTTGTACCAATCCAATTATTATTGCTTCTATAATAGACATATTAACCTAATGCTTCCATTATTTCTTCAAATTTTTCACCCGGTATTAACCCTTTGTCCAAAGCCATAAGAGCTAACGATTCACTCATGTTCTTATAAACTACGCCGTTCACTGACTCACCTAAAGCCAGAACATGATTCCTAACCGTTTCCATGTCGCCACGAACAACTGGTCCAGTAATAGCTGGCTTATCATTCTCTTCATTCAAATTATTAATCAGTGTAGTTTTCATGATATGGGGTAAGAAGTTTTCCCAATCTATTCCTGCCTCATCAGCTATATTCTTTGCTAATTCTACTGAAAGAGCCAAGAAGTTTGAAGCCGCAACTGCTGATGTATGATATAATGACCTATTCTCTATTGCTTTACTGCTCAAGTGAATTGTTTTACCATCAATCAAAGATATAAATTTTTCAATCAGCTCTTTATCATTGTATTCTGACTCTACACCCCAACTTGTACCAGCTAGAATATCATTTTCGCTTTTAGCAAAAGTTTGATAAGGGTGAGCTGCTGCTATTCTGTAATTACTTTCTAACAATGACTTCAATGCTTCTTTGTTCTTAGCCCCAGAAGTATGTAGGACCAAGGGAGAACAATTTTCTGTGTATTTTTTTAACTGCTCGGCTACTTCTTCTATTTGAGAATCCTTGACACAAATAAGTATAATATCGCAATCAAAATCGGCCTCACCCCAGCTAACAATTGACTCTGTGGTAAGTCCTAATTCTGTTAACTTTGCTTTTGTACTTTCCGAATTGTATACTATTTGATAGTTAATAGAATCAACTGTCTCTAACTTCAGAGCCAATGTACTTCCTACACTACCACCACCTATTATCCTTACCTTCATCATAGTTTTTCTATCTCATATCCATCTGGAGTGTCTTTAAGTTGGAATCCACGATTTTTAATTTCATTACGAATCATATCTGCCAAATCGTAATTTTTATCTTTCTTTGCTTTCAATCTTTTCTCTGCCAAATCTATTACTTCGCTAGGTACCTCTTCAATTGGCAATTCAAAGCTTAGTATTTCGAAGATTTCATTAAAACTCTTAAAAAACTCTATCATTTCTTCTTTTGAATTTTTACCCATTACCTGAGCAGGATTATTATTAACAAAGCTAAATAGCTCCGCTAATGCTTTTGGAGTATGCAGGTCATCTTTCAAATGTTGAAAGAAATGATAACTAAATTGAGTTACATCAATATAATCGTGACCATCTCTGTTTTCCATTAATTGGTGCACATATTTTTGTAATCTTTTTCTTGATTTACCAGCAGCCTCTACATCAGCAAAAGTAAAGTTGTATTTGGAACGATAGTGAGCAGAAAGCATAGCAAAACGGATATCAATTGGATCCAGCCCCTTGTCAATCAAATCACCTAGAGTAAAGAAGTTACCAGCTGACTTACTCATTTTAGCTCCTTCTACTTGCAAAAACTCATTGTGGAACCAATAGTTTGTTGGCTCTACTCCATATCCAGCTTTCGATTGAGCTATTTCGTCTTCGTGGTGTGGAAACTGAAGATCAATACCACCAGTATGGATGTCAAATGGTAACCCAAGTAACTCACGTTCCATCACAGAACATTCCAAATGCCAGCCAGGTCTACCTTCTAAAATCTTCCCATCTATTTGTAATTCCCAATATGGCTCATTTTCCTTTTTCTGCTTCCAGAGAACAAAGTCACTAACTTGCTCTCGTTCATATTCATCGGTGTCTACTCGATCACCCGAACGGAAATTTTCGAAATCAATATTTTTTAGCTTACCATATTTGTCTACTTCTCTCCACTTACCTACATTGAAGTAAACTGACCCATCGGACTGGTAAGCGAAACCTTGTTCAAATATAGCTAAAATCAAATCTTTCATTTGCTCTATGTAATCTGTAGCACAGGGCATTTCAAAAAAGTCTGATGTGTTGATAGCAAGCAAGCGGATATCTTGCAAAAATTCACTTTTATAATAGTTAGTGAACTGTTTTAAGTTTTGTTTTAAATCTTCTGAGCGATCACCCATTTTGGGTAACCACGCTTCTGGTTCATTTATTTTTTGAATAGTCTTATCATCTATATCAGTAATATTCATTACCCACTTTACCTTAAAACCACCAACCACACTCAGGGAACGTTGGAGCAAATCAGCACATAAGAATGCACGCAGGTTACCAATGTGAGCATAGTTATACACTGTGGGACCACAGCTATAGACTTTTATTTCATTCTTATCTATTGGCTTGAAAACTTCAATTGATCTTGAAAGCGTGTTATAAAGTTTGATTGGCATTATTTATTGAATATTTTGATAAATACAATTTCAAATATATACATTTTTGCATTAATGAGCTGAAAGTTATAAGTTCTATTTATAATAATTCAAGACTAAAGACTAATATTTTGGAAAAACTAAGTCATAATTTCTCACTAATTTTTCTTAGTTTCCATCTTTAGTCTAATAACAAGGCGATATTTATGCCACTCAAAGAAGAGTTTAGGTCACAAGGAAATTTTCTTTTTAAAAACCGAAGCTACTTACCACTTATAATTGTTGTAGTTGGAATAGCTGTTTATATTTATACTTTGTCAGATAAGAACATTTCTTTCGGCTCATTTAGTACAAACAACTGGGAATTCTTATTTTTAGCAATTGCAGCTATTGGGCAGTTTATAAGAGCTTATTCAGTTGGATTTGCTGCCAAGAACACATCAGGCAGAAACACTAAAGTTGGCCAGGTTGCTGACTCGCTAAATAGTTCTGGTATTTATTCAACTGTTCGCCATCCCCTATACCTCGGTAATTTTTTCATGTGGCTCGGACTTGCGCTTTTCACTATAAATCTTTGGTTCATCATTGCCTTTATTTTTATGTATTTGCTTTATTATGAGCGTATTATGTATGCTGAAGAAGAGTTTTTGCGAGATAAATATGGAAATGATTACGAGCAATGGGCATCTGTTACCCCTGCTATTATTCCTAGCTTCAAGAATTGGAAGTCACCCGAAGGTAGATTCTCCCTTTGGAAAGTAATAAAGCAAGAAAAGGCAGGAATACTCAACTTATTTTTAACTATTTTTCTGTTCAAAGTTATAGCTGGTTACTCTATTTATGAAGAATACAGCGTATTAAGTGACCGTTGGACTTGGGCTCTCTTTTTTGCTATATTATACTATATTATTGTTAAAACCGTCCAGAAGACAATAATGAAAAAGTGAAATAAAATAGTGGTTAGTTTTAAATGGATTTAAAACAAAAAACTGAAGATAAAGATGTAAGAATGCTAGTATTTCAAGGTAGTTGGTGCCCTATGTGCGTATCTGCTATGCCACAAATTGCAAGCTTTCTACAAAAGTATGAATTAGACGAAAGCAGAATAGAAATAATCAATGTAAACAGGTTTAAAACCAAACCAAAAGAAGAGATTAAAAAATATAACATTAGTAGAGTTCCTACTATTGTATTCCTGAGTGAGGGAGAAGAAAAAGAAAGAATTACCGAATATGCGCCAAGCGGATGGGTAAAAGACATGGAAGAGAAAATAGAGCTTATATAGCACTCTATGAATATCATTTTTTTTAATTCAACCTTATTTTGATAATTTTGTAAATAAATATCTTTTATCAATAAATATAAATGTAATAATATGTTAAAATCATTAATAGCAATCGTATTTGGTGTAGCTTTGTTAACTGCTTGTGGCGGTGGCGGAGATAGCGCAATGGACAAAGAGCCAGAAACAAAAACAGAAGCTCCTGCAGAAATGGAGAGCAACGAAGTGTCATTAACTATAGAAGGGAATGATCAAATGATGTTCAACAAGAAAGAGCTGAAAGTGTCAGCTGGTGCTGAAGTAACTATCACATTGAAACACACAGGTAATATGCCAGTAGAAACTATGGGTCACAACTGGGTATTATTAAAGCAAGGAACTGACATTGCTAAATTTTCTGGAGATGCTACTACTGTAGGTCTTGAAGGCGACTATATCCCTGAAGGTACTGATGCAGTTATAGCTCACACAAAAACAATTGGTGGTGGCGAAGAAACTTCTATCACTTTCACTGCTCCAGAAGCAGGTACTTACGAGTACATCTGTTCATTCCCAGGCCACTGGGCAATGATGAGAGGAAATCTGATAGTAGAATAACAACTACATTAAGAAGACAAAAAAAACTCAGCCCCAAAGGGTTGAGTTTTTTTGTTTATATCATGATTAGATTTAACTTAAAAAAAATAATTCGGCTATTTATGATTAAACCACATTCTATAATACGCTCCAAAAGAAGATCATTTGGCTTAGAAATTAGTGAAGATGGTAAACTCACACTTAGAGTTCCGAACAGAGCTACCAAAGCTGAAATAGAAGAAGTTCTTCTGAACAAAAAGCAGTGGATAGCTAGAAAAATTGCTTTGGCTAACTCAAAAAAAAGAATTGAATATAAATTTGATGAGTCAGATAAATACTTTTTTTTAGGCAAGCAATACCCAATTCTTCTAGCAAAACAAATACCAGCTGTTAACTTCGATGGAGAGAAATTTACGATTGCCATTTCTCAGTCAAACAATATTCAACAAGCGATGACCAATTGGTATAAAGCAAAAGCCAAAAAATTAGCCATACACTTAATAGAAAAATATACTGATAAACTTGGAATAGAACACAAGCAAGTCAAAATAAGCTCAGCAAAAACAAGGTGGGGGTCTTGCAGTAGTCGAAAGAATATAAATATCAACTGGAGACTTGTATTAGCTCCTTTACAAGTAATGGAATACGTTGTGGCACATGAGGTAGCGCACTTGAAGTATATGGACCACTCAAATAGCTTTTGGGATACTGTAGAAAAACTTCAACCAGAATATAGAATGTATAAAGATTGGTTAAAGCAAAATGGTCATCTAATCACTTTTTAAAATCACTCAACAAAATTCTTTCTGATATTATTCAATATTATTCCCAATTAATATTAAATATCAGTAAGTTGCAATTAGTAATTATAAAATGAACAATCAATCAAACTATTAGCAAACTATGACAACAGTAGAAATATCCAAGGTACTCTTCGGAATAGAATTATTCGATGAATTGAACGATGAGCAGAGATTAAAAATAGCTCAACACATGGACGTAAAAGAAATTAAGAAAGGCGAAATAATAGTAGAACAAGGTCAAAACCGTGACTGTCTATTTGTTTTACAAAAAGGTACTATTTCTGAATTTTCAACTAAGGAAAATGGTGCTACTAGGACAATAAATAGGTTCAAAAAGAACGAGGTATTTGGTGAAGGTTCTCTAATGGATAATTACCCCTACTCACTTTCTGCTAAAGCAACCACTGACTGTAGATTATTAGTACTGGACAGAAAAGATTACTCCAGAATGATGGAGAACCATACCAAGATAATGGTAAAATTAATTGCAGCAGCATCTAGAATGATTTCCAGGAGGATGAGAAATACATATAGTGGTGATAATATTGCAATGCGCTATTCTACTGGTGCAACAAGAACAGAAACTGATATGATTGGAGACAAATTAGTTCCCGAAGACGCACTCTATGGTATACAATCGCTAAGGGCTTCCGAGAACTTCAATATAAGTGGTATTACACTAAGACTATTCCCAAGATTTATAAAATCATTGGCAATGGTAAAGCAAGCAGCAGCCAGAGCTAATAAAGACTTAGATGAGTTAGAACCCAAAATAGCAGATGCGATTATTGAAGCTTGTGATGAAATAATGCAAGGAAAATATCACACTCACTTTATAGTTGATATGTTCCAAGGTGGTGCAGGTACTTCTACAAATATGAACGCAAATGAAGTCATCGCTAATAGAGCCCTAAAGTTAATGGGTAAGAAATTGGGTGAGTATGAGTATTGTCATCCTAATAATCACGTTAACTATGCTCAATCAACAAATGATGTTTACCCAACAGCTCTGAAAATAACTTTACTCCACTTCAATGAAAAATTACAGGTTGAATTAAAAGGACTAATAGAAGAGTTTGACAAAAAGTCAAAAGAGTTTTCTGGAATACTTAAAGTTGGTAGAACCCAACTACAAGATGCTGTTCCAATGACCTTAGGTCAAGAATTTGCTACTTTTGCGAACACACTGAAAGAAGAAATTGACAGACTAAATGAAAACGCTAGTTTGTTCAATGAGATTAATTTAGGTGGTACAGCTATAGGTACTGGGTTAAATGCTAACCCTAAATATAAGAAAATTGCTGTAAATCATCTGAAGGAAATAACAGGATATAAATTACGTTCTGCAGTTGATTTGGTAGAAGCTACTCAAGACACTGGTGCGTTTGTTATGTATTCTTCTGCATTAAAAAGATTAGCTATAAAACTATCTAAAATCTGTAGTGATTTGAGGTTACTAAGCTCTGGACCAAGAGCAGGTTTTTGGGAAATCAACCTACCAAAGGTTCAACCAGGTTCATCAATTATGCCAGGTAAGGTGAATCCAGTAATCCCAGAAGTAGTTAATCAGATAGCTTATAATGTGATAGGAAATGATTTAACAGTTACTATGGCAGCTGAGGCTGGTCAATTGCAGCTAAATGTAATGGAACCAGTAATAGCAGTAAGTATATTCGAAAGTACACTTCACCTTAAAAATGGCATAAATACTTTAGCTACTCGTTGTGTAAATGGTATTACTGCTAACGAAGATCATCTAAAACATTCCGTTCAAAATAGTATTGGTTTGGTTACTGCTTTAGTACCAAAGCTTGGCTATGAAGTATGTTCAAACTTGGCTAAGGAAGCTCTTACAACTAACAATAGTGTTTACCAATTAGCTCTAGATAAAGAGTTGATGACACAGAAAGAGTTAGATGATTTTCTTTCGCCTAAAAGAATGATATAGGAAACGCTTAGTTTTAATTACTCTTTAGCCGCAGGTTCTTGTTTGCTATCTTGCTTATTCAAGGATCTGCGCAATAGTATATAACCCAGCGCACCAGAGAATATAGACGCTAACAGAATTCCTGTTTTAGAATACATCTCTTGAGGTGCTCCATTTCCAAATGAAAGCGCAGAAATAAAGAGCGACATTGTAAATCCAATTCCTGTTAAGATAGAAACATAGTAATATTGTGAGAATGGAATATCTTTTTGTAAGCTAATAATACCAAATCTTTCTGCAGCCCAAACGAACATAGAAACACCGATTTGTTTACCAACAAATAAACCTACAAAAACCCCTACCGTTACGGGGTTAACAAGCACTCCAAGGTAGAATTTCTCAAAGTGAATACCAGCATTAGATAGTGCAAAAAGTGGCATAATACCAAAAGCCACATATTCATCTATTCCCCTTTCTAATCTAAGTAATAGCGGTTGAACCTTATCTGATAATAAGTCAATATTGTATAAAGCATCAGCTTCATACTCTGTTAAAAAGTCAGTCTTCTGATTAAATAATTTTGACTTGAACTTATCCCAAAGCCCCTCTGTATTTTCTACAAATTTAGATTTGTCTATAAGAGCATAAGAAGGTATAGTAAATGCAGTCAGTACACCTGCAATAGTAGCGTGTACTCCCGATTTCAACATTGTGAACCAAACGACTCCACCAAGTATGAGATAAATTAATGGGTTAATAACCTTAATTCTATTCCCCACATACATAATAAATATGAACAAGAAACTGATAAGCAAATAAAATAGATTAATGGTTGAAGTATAAAAAATAGCGATAACTATTACTGCAGCTATATCATCTACTATAGCAAGGGCGGCTAGGAATATTCTCAGTGAGTTTGGTACTCGGTCACCTAGCATATACAATATACCCAATGCAAATGCTATATCAGTTGCCATTGGGATTGCCCAGCCGTGCATCCCATCTCCACCAATATTAAATGCAGCATACAAACCTGCAGGGATTAATATCCCACCGAGCGCCCCAACAATTGGTAACATTGACTTCCTTACAGTAGAAAGTTCACCAATTAGGATTTCACGCTTTATTTCCAATCCAACTAAGAAAAAGAAAACTACCATAAGTAAATCATTTATCCAATGGTGAAGACTTTTATCTAACATAAAGTCGCCAATACCTATTCTGAAATGAGTATGCCATAGGTCAAAATATGATTCCCACCAAGGAGAATTTGCCCATATCATAGCTATCAAAGTACATATTATTAGTACTATACCACTTGAAGAGGCATTTGCTGTAAATTCTTGGTAAGTTCTTGCAATTGGGACTTCACTTTTAGCTAGGTCTATTTTCTTTTTCATTTAATAAGTTTTATTGAAATTGTAGATTTCCATGTCCATCAAGATAATCAAACAGTTGGATTATTTTAATATTCTGAAGAAAATTTATAAAAACGACTCCTCGTTATTATTTTAATCATTTTTTCGTAATTTATTCATTATTTAAAATTCAATTGTGATAAAATCTATGGCTAAGCAAAAATCTAGTAGTGCAAAGAAACCAATGACCACCAGAACGAAGGATATTATTTTTATATCTCTTATTTTTGCATCTGTATATATATTCCTAGGAAGTGCTATATCAGGTGGGGGTTTCAACGCATCGGATAATCTTGCATCATACTCTTTTACCAATTACTTAGAAAAAGCAGACCAAGATGGTGAATTCCCTCTTTGGGTTCCATATATTTTCAGTGGAACTCCTTCTTATTCGGCTATGTTGACTACTGGTGACAGATGGTGGGACTTTGCTTATCAGATCATATTTGGTTTTGCTCTTATCTTCAAATTCTTATTCAACAGCGACACCGCAAGGGTTGCGTTCTGGTTTGCACTCTATGGAGCTGGTATATATTGGATGATGAGGTCGAAAGAGAAACTGCCCTCCGTGGCTTTCTTCTCTGCATTTGCTGCAATTTTTTCTACCGCAGTTATTACCTGGATTATGATAGGACACAATACAAAACCAATAGTACTTGCTTGTCTGCCATTTACCTTTATATTTGTCGAAAAGCTACGAGAGAAATTTAGTCTGATTTACTTATTGCTACTTGTTCTGTCACTTCACACAATGTTGGAGGCAGGTCACGTTCAGATGATATTCTATTCTGCATTAGCTTTAGGTATATATTTAATTTTTGAAATTATCAGCCGCGCAATTAGCAAAAAAGACCCGATGAGTATAGCCAAAGTTGCTGGATATTTGATTGGTGCTACTATTATTGCATTTATCATGTCATCCGATAGATATTACTCTATGCTCGACTACACAGAACATTCTACTCGTGGTTCTGCTCCATTAGTACAAGAAGGGGATGATGCCAGAGATGAGTCCGGTGGCAATTCTTACGATTACGCAACTATGTGGTCATTTAGTCCGGGTGAAATGATGGGGTTCTTAGTTCCCAACTATTATGGATTTGGGAAATTAGAATACGATGTGGACGAGAATGGCGGAACTATACTTTCACAAATAGCAAGACAAGACCCTAACAATAAGGTTCCTACTTATTGGGGACAAAAACCAATAGAAGATTCTGCCCCTTATATGGGGATTCTAATATTCTTCCTGGCTTTATTTGGAGTGTTTACAAATAGGAAAAATGTCTTCGTGCAGTTCTTGGCATTTTTGTCATTGTTTGCATTGTTATTGTCATTCGGATATACCTTGCCAATACTCTATGACTTCTTCTTTTACAATGTGCCTATGTTCAATAAGTTCCGAGCGCCATCAATGATATTGGCTTTGGTTCATTTCGCATTTCCTATTTTAGCTGGCTATGGGGTATCTTCCATAATTAGCTGGAGAAAAGAAGGAATGGATAAAGACAAGAAGAAAACATTGAATATATTTTTAATTACGATTGGTGCTTTCTTTGCATTAGCAGTAATTTATAATATTGGTTTTGAATCTAACTACAAGTCTTCTGTTACAAACTCTGATTTTGTAAAAAACAGAATGTTACAAAGTATGCCAGATCAGTACAAAGAGCAATTCAAAACAGAATACTCTGATTTTGTTTGGTCTAATATGATGAGCGACTGGTTCAATAATGCAGTTCTAATGTTATTAGCTGGTGCACTGATTTACTTGTTTACTACAAATAAGATTAAAAAGCCAATACTGATGGGTGGATTAATATTTATACTAGTATTTGATTTATGGAAGGTAGATAGTCGCCCAATGGATGTCGCAGAAAGATCGATTACAGACCAAGTGTTCCACTCCAAAGATTGGATTAACTTTATCAAGCAAGATACTGAGGAAAAATTCAGAATAGCTGATTTTGTATCGCCTACACCAAATGCGGCAGCTTTTTGGTTATTAGAAAATGTTGGTGGGTACCATTCAGCTAAGCTTAGAGTTTACCAAGATATGATGGATGTAACTTCTGGTGGAAGTACTTCTGGTGTTACTAATCCATTTATGTGGAACTTACTAAATGTAAAATATATAATTGATAGAAGACAAATACCTGGTATGAGGCCTGTGTTCCAATCGCAACAAGAACAAGCATTTGTTTATCTAAATCCTTCTTATTTGCCAAGGGCTTTCTTTGTTGATAGCGTTGGCGTTAGTGATGGACTTTCTATTCTACAAAAAATGCAATATGGTCAAGGTGTGACTACGAATTTCGACCCAAGAAAAATTGTATTTTTAGAAGAAGGAATTGACAATAACATACAACCAACTACAGAAGCAAATAGTGTAGAGATAACAGAATATAAGAATGAAAAAATTACTCTGAAAGCAAATGCTACTGGAACAAACTTTTTGTTACTTAGTGAAGTTTACTTTCCTAATTGGCATGCTTATGTAGATGGTAATGAAGTAGAAATTGTCAAGTCAAATTACTTTATGCGTGGATTAGTATTAGACAAAGGAAGCCACACAATAGAATTGATATACGAATCACCTAAGTTTGAAACTGGGAAAACAGCTTCGCTTGTCACTAATATATTAGTTGTGTTAGCATTATTTGGCTCTCTGTTTATGTTATGGAAAGAGGAAAAAGAAAAAGGAGAAGCTAAAGCTGAGTAAGTCTTCAAATTAGTAAAGGTTTACTTCGTTATAGGTTAAAAACAAAATATAGATTTATGGATAGCAACGAACAAATAATAGATTTTTTTGCAAAGCTTGTCAACAACGAAGGTGTGCTTACAATTCCCGAAGATGTATTCTTGAAAATGGAAAAAGATTATGGCACTCTTCTAAAACAAGAATTTAACCATTCTCGGTTATTTAGATTACCAGAGTTCGAAATAGAGTTTTTCCACTGGCTAAAAGAAAAAGATACTCTTGTGTGGAATGACCTATGGAAAGATGAAGAAGATCCTTACATAGTTTCTATAGAATTTCTCCCTCGTTTATTAGAAAAAGATGGTCGTGGATTTCCAATTTGCGACTTGCAAACTATAGACAATTACTACTTTGCACCTCAATTAATGGTAGATGCTGAATCTGATGTAATGGTAGAAGCAGCAAAAACAAGATTTATAGAGCGAAAAGGACTTACTCCCAGCCAACTTCTTGCATTAGAGATCCACTATGGTGGAATTGATATATGGCATTTTGCTTATAAACATGAAATAGAATTGCAAGAAGCCAAAAAAGCAGTTGCTACTTTGGTTGAAGATCAAGTATTAGTTCATTTAACTGATGCAGAGCACCTGGCACCAATATTGGAGCTGTAAATGGTTGTCATGAAATTTGGTGGCACTTCTGTTGGAACTTCTGAGTCTATCAGATTAGTCGCTAGTGCTATTGAAAGTCAACCAGGAAACAAGCTTGTCGTTTTATCAGCAAATGCTGGTGTAACAGATGCACTAATTGAGCTAATTGGATACCTGCCACATAATCAATCTGAAGCGAAAAATAAATTAAAACAAATTAGTCTAAATGTATTCTCGATTTGCGATGATTTAGAACTGAAAGATGCCGAAAAAGAACAAATACAAAAATACATTGCTGCGATAGAAAAGTTAATGGAAGGTATTGCTTTATTAGGATTCATCTCTGAAAAAGTAGCTGATAAAATTGTATCATTCGGTGAGCGGATATCAACTAGTATTTTTTATAGCTTTTATTCTAAAAACCATAAATGCTCATTACTTGATATCACAGATCATTTGATTTATAACAAAGTTGATGGAGTTTACCTACTTTCTAGTTCTGATGATATTAAAAATAAACTCTTAAACTCTGGTATAATTATAACACAAGGGTTTATATGCAAAAACAATGAAGGCAAAATCTCCAATCTTGGAAGGGGTGGTTCAGATTATTCCGCATCTATTCTTGCAGCTGAGTTAGGTGCTGAAGAGTTACAGATATGGACAGATGTATCAGGTGTTATGACTGCTGACCCTAAGATAATAAAAAACGCCAAAACTAAGGACTATGTCAATATAACTAACCTAAGTAAAATGGCTTTCTTCGGAGCAAAGGTAATTCATCCAGACACCTTAAAGCCAACTATGAAAACCGGAATTCCTGTCTCAATTAGAAATACTTTTCAAGCTTCAGAAAAAGTAACACACATAACAGAAGGACGAAAGGATAATAATCCAGCAATAACAATAAAGAAAGGGTGCTATGTATATACGTTGGTATCTAAATCAAAAGAAGATCTATACTTAACTAATAAATATATGTCCAGCTTAGTAGTAAAGCATAATTTAAATTTACTAACTACTTTCCACTCCGATGATACAGTGAGCTATGTATATGAGAAAAATATAGATGATTATATAGAGATTAATAAATCTATTTCGAGTGAAAAAATAGACTTACTGTATATTTGTGAATTGAATGATATTAAAATAAATGTTATATTAAAAAATATAAATAAACTAAACCCAAAACGGATAGATTTGGATTTAGATAAAAAAACTTTACTTTTGTTAACGAGTGCCAATAACAAACTGAGTAGGTATAGTGAGTTTCACGATTTGTTATTGGATATGTAGTAAAATAATAATACTCCTATATAAAAGGTCATACATTTATTGTTGACTAGTCTACCTCTTTATCATAAACTTCTTAGTTACTTAGCTCTTGCCATCTGATATATTTATGAAGTAAGCACCACTAGAAAGATCCGAAATATCTATCGATATTTGGCTTCCATTTGCATCTACCGTTCTTAATATATTCCCCTCTATATCAGATAGAGTTAAAGTATTATTCAAGTAATTTGGTAGCTCTATGTTTAATCTGTTGCTTACTATTGGTTGAGGGTCTAAAATTCTAATTTCTCTAGTACCTGAGTCCTCTATTGAAGTTATAGCACCAGCACCGTTATATTCAAACCAGTTTCCTTTTTTAGGAAGTGTAATTGGACCAATATCAGAAATTCTTTCTTTAGTTTCTTTATCGTACCACACGATTTCGAACGTGACATTATCTTCACCTGCAACAACTCTAAAATAATCACCCTTATCTTTTCCTCTATCTAATTCAAGTGAGTGATACTCCGAACCCCACGAGTCTACTGGTGGCATCATCTCTAGCTAATACAACAAATCCACCACCCCACTCTCTCACTTCATCAAAATCATAAGAGCTATTATGAATATATTCAGTTCCCCATTTTCTAAGTGGTGCAGCCATATATCCTTCACTAGTGACATTTTTTGAGTTTAAAACGTAGACTTTTACTGGGTCCTTAGAGATAATCCTAACACCTTTGCCAATAACTTCTTCAAAATCATATATTTCTGCATCCCAACTAAGTCCGCCTTTGACGGAGGAAAATTCTGTTGTTTCTCCTCTCTTCACACTTTTAGTCACATTTAAAGCTAATTCCTCATTATATACGGTTACTTCAGTGTCAAATCTTGAAGTAACATAGATAGCCAAGTTTTGAGTTGGTTGTTGTTTGTAATCATTATAAGGAAAAGCAACGAAGAATATCTTACCTTCATTGTCTCCATGTTGCACTAAACTTTGAACATTTTGTTTAATAACAATCTCATTTTTTGCACTCAAAGTAATGAAACTGGTTAATAGTAATAGTAGTACAATTCTCTTCATGGTATCTTTTCCAAATTATTTATTTAGCTAAATATATGGATAATTATTTGAATTAGAAAATTTGCTTTTAAATAAGATTGTAACTAATTCGTATAATTATTATATTATAGAAACCGAAAATTAACATACATAGAAAAAATTATGGAAGATATTAAAAGATTAGAAGAGTTTCAGGCAAAAATCGACGCTGGCGAAAAAATAGAGCCAAAAGATTGGATGCCTGATGCATATCGTAAGAACTTAGTTCGAATGATGTCACAGCATGCTCACAGCGAGATAGTTGGCATGCTACCAGAAGGAAACTGGATTCAAAGAGCTCCTTCATTGAGACGTAAATTAATCGCTACGGCAAAAGTGCAAGACGAAGCTGGGCATGGTTTGTATTTGTACTCGGCTGCCGAAACGTTAGGCACACCACGAGAGCAATTATTAGCAGACCTACATAGTGGTAAAGCAAAATATTCATCTATATTTAACTACCCGACTTTAACATGGGCAGATATGGGTGCTATTGGCTGGTTAGTAGACGGTGCAGCAATGGTAAATCAAGTTAGCTTAATCGGTACTAGCTATGGACCTTATTCGAGAGCTATGGTCAGAATATGCCGTGAAGAGGCATTCCACAACAGACAAGGATATGAGATAATAGCTGAGCTTTGTGCAGGAACTGAAGAGCAAAAAGAAATGGCTCAGGATGCACTTAATCGTTGGTGGTGGCCTGCTATCATGATGTTTGGCCCATCTGACAAGGATTCTACTCACTCAGACCAATCACTTAAGTGGAAGATAAAAGCTGAAGGTAATGATTCATTAAGACAAAAGTTCATCACTATGACTGTTCCACAAGCTCATGCACGTGGCCTGACAATTCCTGACGAAGATTTGAAATACAATGAAGAAACCAAACAATGGGAATTCGGTGAAGTTGATTGGGATGAATTCTTCAATGTCATCAAAGGCAATGGAATAATGAACAAAAAGAGATTAGCTGACAGGAATGCCGCTCATGACAATGGGAAATGGGTTCGCGATGCTGCAGATGCATATAATAAGAAGAAGAAAAGTAAAGTAGCTTAACTAGAAAGATAACAAAAGAAGAAAACATTATGACTGATACTAATCAAGATACACAATGGCCACTTTGGGAAGTATTCGTACAACCTAAGTCTGGTCGCCCTTATCAACATGTAGGTAGCCTACACGCAACTGATGCTGAGCATGCTTTACAAAATGCGCGCGATGTATATTCTAGAAGACAAGAAGGAGTTGCAATCTGGATTGTTCCTGCTGAACATATAGTTGCCAGCACACCCGAAGATGTAGGTCCTTTCTTTGATCCAGCAAATGATAAGGTTTATCGACACCCAACATTTTATAAGATTCCAAAAGGTGTGAACGTTGACGTACACTGATGATAAATTAAAAAATGCTGTAAGGGAATATACCATAAGATTAGCAGACGATAGAATGATATTGTCACAACGTTTGTCTGAGCTTTGTGGTCATGGTCCCATATTGGAAGAAGATATAGCTACTACGAATACAGCTCTTGACCTATTAGGTCAGGCTAAGTTGTACTATGAGAAAGCAGCAGAGTTGACTAACGAAAATACAAGTGCTGATGATTTGGTATTTTTTAGAAATGAAAGAGAATTCACCAATGTTCAAATAGTTGAACAAGACAATGGTGATTTTGCTCACACTATATTCAGACAGCTATTGTTCGATGTGTATGAGATATTACTCTACTCCGACTTAGTAAACAGTAAAGATGAAGACCTAAAAGCTATAGCTGCTAAAGCAATCAAAGAAACTAAATATCACTTACGCCACAGTCGCGATTGGATGCTAAAACTTGGTGGCGGCACAGAAGAAAGTCACAGAAGAATGAAAGATGCTGTAGACTGGTTTTGGAGTTATTCAGGTGAACTTTTTTACTCGGATGAAGTTGATGAACTTCTAATAAATGAAGGGATTGCCCCAGATATGAGTAAGAAGCGTGATGAGTACTATAAGACAGTAAATAAAATATTAGAAGAAAGTGAACTAGATGAAATGGATCCTGATGTATGGATGCAGTCTGGTGGAAGAAATGGAAGACATAGCGAAAGCTTAGGTCATATCCTTGCTGCTATGCAATATCTGCCTAGGTCTATGCCTGATGCTAAATGGTAATAACTGAAGAAAACATATTAAAAATACTCGAAAATGTTAGCGATCCTGAGATTCCTTATCTCAGCATCGCTGACATGGGTATATTGCGTGGAGCCAGAATCGAAGAAGATGTAGCTATTATCACCGTAACACCTACTTATTCTGGTTGCCCAGCTATGTATGAAATCCGAAAAAGAATAGTAGAAGAACTAAGAGCTAATGGAGTAGAAAGAGTAAAGGTAGAAACTGTACTTTCTCCAGCATGGACTACTGACTGGATGAGTGATGAGGCTAAAGAAAAACTAAAGGAATCAGGAATAGCACCTCCTGGGAAAACAAATGAATTCAGCATTGACAATATTCTGAATAATACCGACTCTGTTGCCTGTCCATTCTGCAACTCTGACAATACAGAGATGAGGGCTGAATTTTCTGCCACTGCTTGCAAATCACTATATTTCTGCAATGATTGTGATCAACCCTTTGAACATTTTAAATGTCATTAGTGTTAATCACATTACACTCCACTTTATATATTTAGAATATTAATCAGTATCTTTATTGAAAACAACAAAGACAAAATGCAAGATACTTTTTTACAAGATATAGTAAATCACCTAAGTCAGAACCCAAAGAAATTACCATCCAAATACTTCTATAATCAAGAAGGTAGTAAACTATTCCAGATGATAATGGACATGCCAGAGTATTACTTAACAAACTCAGAATATGAAATATTGGAAACACAATCAGAAGAAATATACCACACAATTGACAGTACAAAGAAATATGAGATAGTCGAATTTGGAGCAGGTGATGGTAGTAAAACAAAGCTACTACTCAAAGAGTTTCTAAAACATCAGCCAGATTTAATCTATTCACCCATTGATATTAGCAAATCTGCATTAGATGGATTAGAATCAAACTTTAAAAAAGACTTGCCAAACCTTAATATTAACCTCCACAACAATGATTATTTTTCAGCATTAGAATCTTTATCTAAAAAAAATACAACAAAAATTGTATTATTCCTTGGTTCAAATATTGGGAATTTCAAAGATGAGCAGGAATTCGAATTTCTTAAAGCAATCAGCCAAAACTTAACCAAAAACGACTACATATATATTGGGTTTGACCTAAGAAAAGATCCGAACATAATATTAGACGCATACAATGATAGGACAGGCATTACAGCCAAGTTCAACCTAAATTTACTTCAAAGAATAAACGATGAGTTGGGTGGCAATTTTGATTTGACTAAATTCAAGCATTATCCTACTTATGACCCATCTACAGGTGAAGCAAAAAGCTATCTGATTAGTATGGCTAAGCAGAAAGTTATAATTGGAGCACATGAGTTTCAATTAGAATATGCTGAACCCATATTTATGGAAGTATCGAAGAAGTACACAGAACAGCAGACAGAGGAATTAGCTGCTAAAACTGGCTTTAAGAAAATAAAAAACTTCTATGACTGTAGGCATTTTTTCGCTGATTCACTTTGGGCAGTTACTTAGTCTAATAATTTTTTATAAAGCTTGTGACCATTCAGAGCAAAGTTTTTAAAATAACCAGTGTACCATTGATTGAGTGATATTCCCCTTCTTTCAGAAGCCAAAATATCAGCTTTTTCACTGATTCCACCAGTTCTGATAACGTGAAATTCATTACTTAAACTGATCTCAGATACTGTACTTGCGGCCTTTTCAGCTAACTCAAGAGAAACCATTTTTAATGGTTCGCCAGACACACCCCCACCAAAAGTATTATAAAAGTAATAATAATGGTGTTTTTCTTTTCTGTCTATAAAATTCTCTAAATCTTTGTATCGGGTAGATGTATTTCCAAAGTTAACACCACCATAACCCATATCAATTAATAATTTTGTAACTTCTTCTACTTGAGCGATATTGGTATCGTTGGAAAGCTTTACGATTACGGGTAGATTTCTTTCGGTATTCTTAATGAAGTTCGTTGATATATATTCTAATCTATCTATCAATCCTTGTTCTAAATTATTGTCAACTGACTTTCCTTCTACATTAGGGCAGCTTTCATTTATCTCTATGAAATCAACGTCTGCCAACATATACATCTCCATTCCTTTGACTATATTCTTAAGTGCTATTTCTTTTGTATCAGTAGAGTCGTAGGATAATGATGCGCCAACAGGACATCCATTCATTTTGTTTATTTTACTAAGTCTTGCAGCAACTACTTCGTGCCCTGGGTTGGGAAGCCCCATCCAGTTAATTGCAGCTTCTGAGCGAGGAAATGGCAAAAATGGATGCTTAACCTTGTGTTTTATATTTCCTTCGCGATTGTGAAATGTTGTAGTCCCGGCAAGAAAAGCACCTGCACCTTGGTTTGCTACTACCTGGTAACCATAACCCAGTTTGAACATACCAGCAGCGTTGAATATTGGTGAGTTGAAAGTAATATCCCACAGTTTTACCGAGTGATTATCACTAAACACAACTCTGTTGTCAAGTGAGTCTTGAACATATTTTTTTAGAAACTCTCTTTTACCTAACGAGGCTATGCGTGATGCAGCATCTGCTGGCAAGTAAGCTATCATTGGCCTTAAGTGGTGTTCCAATTCAGATATAGTTTCTAACATACTCATAACAGTTCTTTCCTAAGTCTCGCGACTGGTATTTTTAATTGTTCCCTATATTTGGCTATTGTCCTTCTTGCTACATTGAAACCGTGATCCTTCATAAGAGTGCTTAGCTTTTGGTCACTATATGGCTTTTGTTTGTTCTCTTCTTCAATTACTTCTTTTAGCTTTTGCTTTATTATTCTTGTAGAAACTTCTTCGCCTTCATCATTTGGTAGTGATTCACTAAAGAAATATTTTAGTTCGAATGTACCGAAATCTGATCTTACATATTTCCCATTTACTATTCGGCAAACAGTAGAAATATCTAAGCCAGTTTCTTCTGCGACAGTTTTGTATATCAATGGTTTTATTCCCATTTCGCCTACATCGAAGAAATCTTTTTGTAAATGAGCTATGGCTGTCATCACCAAAAGCATTGTATGTTTTCTTTGCTTTATAGCTTGAATCAAAAACTTAGCGTCATCATATTTTTTCCTTATCCAATCTCTAGTTTCCTGATTGTATTTTCTGTACTTCACTTCCTTACGCATTTTTTCGTAAGCTTTGTTCAATCGTAATTCAGGAATGGTATTATCATTAAGTGAGATTAACAATTCACCTGTCTCATCCTCTCTTTTAACCATGTAATCAGGGGTGACAGTATTAATTTCATTTTGGAAATCGTGTCCACCTGGTTTGGGGTTCAAACCACGTATAACATCTAATACTTTCTTTAGGCTTTCTTCGCCGATTGAAAGCTCTTTCATTATAGCTTTGTAATGCTTCTTTGTGAACTGTTCATAGTAATCACGAAGTATCTCGAATGCTAAATCTTCATATTCAGTAGGGTCTAATTTGTTATCCAATTGAGAAAGCAAACACTCTTGTACTGAACGAGAACCAATACCAGGAGGATCTAAATGTTGAATATAATAAAGTAAATTCTCAGCTTGTTCTAACGTTACATCATCAAAAGTATCGAAAAGTTCTTTGTTTTTTACGGGGATAAAATTATTTTCTTCTTTGCTTTCTACTGTTCCATTTTCACTTGTCTCGTCATTTAGTACTTCGCTAATAAGAATAACATCATCATTAGATTCCTCTTTCTCTTCATTCGTATCAGAGGTTCTAATATAATCTCTTTCTGAAGCATCTAAAGCATATTCTAATGCGGGGTTTGTGTACTCATTCTTCTGTACAGTGCCATTAGTTTTAGATTTGTTATACTCTTGCTCTAAGTGAAAGTTCAGCTCAGCGATTCTTTGGTTTGTCTCACCCACTATCTCTTGCATGTCGCGTCGTAAGTAACCATCGTTATCAACATTACCAATTATTTGCTCACCTAATAGGTATTCTTCTTTGGTAAAGTTAAGCAATCGCAATTGTGACACCAAGCTTTCAGACTCAGAGGTGTTAGATTTGAATGGCATATCCTGATCGTCGTCGTAATCATCGGCCGAATAATTAGGATTTCTGTCAGTGTCTTTAGTTCCGTCCCACATGAGCTTTTGAAACTCAAAAGGGTCGTTACTTTCATCAAACTGTTTTGCTTCCTCTGGTCTATTCTGCAACTCTTCCCTAACTGAGCTGTTGTCATCATCACTGTTATTATGAGTTATTTCTATTTCTTCGAAGTCATCCTCATCGAAAGAAGATTCTTCTAACATCGGGTTTGCTTCTATCTCTTGCTGTACATGTTGTTCCAGCTGCACCAAAGGCAGTTGTAGCAACTTAAGATATTGTATCTGCTGCGGCGTTAGAGTCTGCGAGAGACTCGTTTTCATGTTTAATCCAAGTTTCAATATATTCCCCCATATATTATTTAACTTGTTCTAAAAATTTGCTTGTCCATTCCTTGCCAAATCTTCTTTCCAATGCTTCTTTCACACTATCGGCAAGGTGTATGTCGTTAGCTCTTCCATTCAATCTACCTGGCTTGCATTCCTTTATTCTATCGTAATACAAGTAATCGCCTCCAAAATCACCGACCCTAATTGGGTATAAGTGGCAGGAAACTGGCTTTCTGAAAGAAGATTCGCCATTGTGATATGCTTTTTCAATAGCACATTTGGCTATGTCGTCGTCACCATAGTAAACAAAAACACAATCTTTGTGTTCTATACATCTGGTGTATTTTCCATCTTCTTTTTCTTCTATGAAGCCATCTCTTTCAATAATATCAATTGACCTTTTATCAAGATATTTTTTAGCTGCTTCATAGTTCCTTTCCATCTCTTCGACTTCTTCTTCTAAAACTGGAGCCCCGTGGTCGCCTTCAAAAGTACAACAAGCACCCTTGCATTTGACTATGTCGCAGGCAAAGCGAGCATTTAGTACTTCTAAATCTACTAAAACATTGTCTATTTTTTTCACAAAATCGCCAACCCTTAGAAATAATTGTGCCAAAGTTTAATTACAAGATAAAAATTATTTTATTAAATAAAAATCAAATTCATCTTTTTTTAAATTTTCTTTAGAAAATTAACTTTTTATTCATAATTCATTTAATTTTAGCAATTAGATTAGTTTCTGTTATTAATGTAAATTTGTGCTGTAATTAAGTCATAATTTTCGATAATAATATCACTAAAAATATAATCTCAGATATAAAAATCAGATGGAAAGCATCGCCAAAGCTATGGTTAATTAGCTCAGTATTGTTCGCAATAGCTATACTTTTGCCCCTATCTAGCATATTTTTGTCTGTAGGCCAACAGCCAGGTAGTGGCTGGGATTATATATTTGATGGATTAATATGGCAATACACTTACAACACCACTATTTTGGCCTTGGGTGTCTCAATTTTTACATTAGTCTTTTCGGTTATTCCAGCATGGATAATCGCTAATTATAAATTCCCAATGTCAAATATTGTTAGGTGGGCAATGGTGCTACCACTCTCAATTCCTACTTATATCATAGCATTCATCTATGGCGATATATTTAGTTTCGGTGGTGAATTCTACTCTATTTTTTATAGCCTATTTGGGTTAGAAATTAGCTCCATATACTTTGACATTTTTAAGATATACTATCTTATACCAATACTTTCTTCTGTTCTCTACCCCTATGTCTATCTTACGGCATTGGATTCTTTTGAAAATAGTAACAGAAACTTTATCGAATCAGCTCAATTATTAGGCAAGAGCAAGGCATCTGTTTTCACAAAGGTGGCACTAACATTGTCACGACCTGCTATCGCTTCAGGGCTATTCTTAGTCAATATGGAATTACTGAATGACTATGGTGCTATGGATTACTTTGGTGTCCAAACCTTCACTACAGGGGTTTTCAGAACTTGGTTCGGAATGAATGATTTGCCAACTGCACTTCGCTTGGCATTACTCCTATTTGCTGTAGCATTTGTTTTCATTTACATAGAAAAACTATTCCGTAGAAGAGCTAAGTATTATGAAGAGGGCAACAATCCTCCGAGTGATTTACAAAATATAACTGGATGGAAGAAGTGGGGAGTATTGCTCACCTGCACTATTCCAGTTTTAATAGGTTTTATAATTCCTATAATGAAGTTAGTTTATAATGCTATTGATAATATTTCGAAAATTGATATTCCTTATTATCTATCAGCGGTTAGCAATACTGCAATACTTTCAGTTATTACTGCCATAACAGTTGTAATTATTTCTATATCTATTGTTTATAGCGAGCGAACAAATAAATTTATGACTGTTAAAAAACTACTTTCACTTGCAACTGTTGGTTATGCGATACCAGGAGCAATAATTGCGGTTTCAATGCTCTATTTCCTATCAGGAATAAATGATACTTTTGGGTTGTTTGCTTTTGGCTCTGTATTCGTGCTTATCTATGCTTATAATATCAGATTTATGGCGACTGGTTATTCACCAATCAAGTCTCTATCCGATAAGAATGGAACAAATTCCTACGAATCTGCTAAGCTAATGGGTTATTCTGATTTCAACACTTTCAGGAAGGTAGAATGGAATATAATACAACCAGCAGTATTAACAGGACTTTTAGTTACATTTGTAGAAGTGCTGAAAGAATTGCCATTAACATTAATACTGCGCCCCTTTGATTATGACACCGTAGCTACAATAGCATATCAGTATGCTAAAAATGAAATGGTAAAAGAGGCGTCTCTTTATTCACTTACAATAGTAATAATATCAATGATTCCAATTTTTCTATTAGTTAAATCGAAGAAGAAAGTATGAGCTACTTTTCAGTCAAAAATATAGTAAAAAGCTTTGGTAACACAGAAGTTCTTCATGGTGTTTCATTCACTATGTCGAATAGCAAAAGAGTTGCCTTAGTTGGCAAATCTGGTAGTGGCAAAACCACAATTTTAAGAATTATAGCTGGACTAGAAATTCCAAATAGTGGTGAAGTAGAAATAGCTGGTAAAAAGGTCAACTCTTCTAGTGATTATACCAAACCAGAGGACAGACATTTTGGCTATGTGTTTCAGAACCACACTCTATTTCCACACCTCAACATATTACAAAATATAACTTTTGGAATATCAGACGAAAATAAGGGTAGAAAAAAAGAAATAGCATTAGACTACCTATCAATGCTCGGACTAGAAAGCAAGCTAAAGAACTACCCACACGAGCTATCCGGTGGAGAAAAGCAAAGGATTTCAATCATTAGAACTCTGGCGGCTAAACCCAAATTATTATTGTTAGACGAACCCTTCAGTAACTTAGATAAAAGTACCAAGGAAAAGCTGAAAGAAGACTTGAAGTCCATACTAGACAAAGAGCAAATACCGACTATCATGATTACCCACGACGCCGAAGACTCATTCGATTTGGCTGATAAAGTGATATTATTAGATGGTGGCAAAATAGCAGCCGAAGGAAATCCCGAGGAGCTATATAACAAACCAATAAACGAGCACTCTGCAAATTACTTCTCTGAGTCAACAATACTAGAAAGAAACGACAACCAACATTTTTTTGAAGCGATAAACTGCAACGCTAATAGAATCTGCATTCCAACAAACAGTGTCAGATTCAAAGAAGAAGGCCAACCTGCAAAAATTACAAACAAACGATTTGTAGGCAATGGCTATTTGTATGAAATAGAGTGCCATGGCTCTGTGATAAAGCTATATTCACAAGTTAGCTATGACTATGAGGAAATCAATATTGAGATAGATAGTGGTGGTATTATCGTTTTTGAGTGAATTGTGGGGTAATATCATTCCCCCAAAACATCTTTCCACTTTTCTGATTCTGCATAATCTTTGATTTCTTTATTTCTAGATATTAAAAACTCTTTCAAATATAACAAAAAAAGGGCCGTGAAAGCCTTTTTTTAATTTATCGATTGTTTGACTGACAAACCAACTCCTTTAGGGGTTGAATATCTGTAGTTATACTATAACTGGACTCTTCGCTACGCTCTGAGTGACAGAAGTGGGTGAGCAACCCTCATTACAAGCAAGGTGCAGTAATCTCCTTTCAGATAGACGTGCTACACCCGCTCTGAACGATACATCATCCTTAATTGATATAAAGATGGCATTTCGACAAGTTTAATGGTCACATACATTATATAATATTTTTTGTGATTTATAAGAATTAGTTTACTCTAGCATAATTGTATTTTTAAATTATCATATAGGGTTTATAATGAGAAATTTCATTTTGCTGCTTTTTGCATTACTATTAGTTAGTTGTAACGAGGACTCTACTAGTCCAAGTAATGATTCAATAATTGGGGCATGGTATAAAGAATTTGATGATGTCTTTGAAAATTTTGGGAATAGTACAGAAGAAACTGTAGTATTTATAATTAATTTTAATTCTGATGAAGAATACTATGTATATACTCAGGAAGGTAATAATATAGAATTTAGTGGCGATGAAGTTGAATTCATTCTTGTCGATGATGAGTGTGACAGAAGTGAATCTATGACAGGCAGATTCAAAGCATATAATAATTCTTTACCTGTACCTTAGAGAGATAAAAAAAGCCACCTGTAAGGTGGCTTTTTCATTAAAAGTATACTTTTACTAACCTTATCACACCCTTTGAATAACAGCGGCATAACCCTGGCCAACGCCAACGCACATAGTAACTAAACCGAACTCTTTGTCTTGCTCAATTAGTTCATACATAGCTGTGCCGAGCAATCTTGCACCAGTCATACCGAGTGGGTGACCAATAGCTATTGCACCACCATTGGGGTTCAACCTTGGGTCGTCATCAGCTAAGCCCCATTGTCTTGTGCAGGCAAGTGATTGAGCAGCAAATGCTTCATTCAGCTCTATTATGTCCATATCGTCCATTGTTAGTCCTGCTTTCGCTATTGCTTGGTTCGAAGCCTCTACTGGGCCTATACCCATTATTCTTGGCTCTACACCAACCACTGCCGATGAGATAATCTTCGCTTTTGCAGTTAGTCCGTTTTTCTCTAGTCCATCTTCGTTTGCTAATAGCACCGAACAAGCACCATCATTCAGACCTGAGCTATTCCCAGCTGTAACTGAGCCGTCTTTTTTGAAGGCAGGTCTTAGCTTACCCAATACATCCGCCGTTGTACCAGGACGGATAAACTCATCTTTATCGAATATGATTGGGTCTTTCTTTCTCTGTGGTATTTCTACTGGCATTATCTCTTTTGCAAGGCGACCATTTTCAGTTGCGGCAGCTGCTTTTTGCTGTGACCAAGCAGCGAACCTATCTTGATCTTCGCGGCTTATACCATATTTTTCTACTAAATTCTCAGCAGTTACGCCCATTCCATCCGTACCGTACATATCGTGTAGTTTCTTGTTTACGAATCTCCAACCGAAAGCAGAGTCAAACATCTGAGCATCATTGCCCCATGGCTGTGCTGACTTTGACATAACGTAAGGTGCACGAGACATACTTTCTACTCCACCAGCAACCATAACATCCTCATCGGATAGCTTCAGTGCTCTAGTAGCGTGAATAGCCGAAGCCAAACCCGAAGAGCAAAGTCGATTAACCGTTTCGCCTGGTACCGTCTGTGGTAGCCCAGCCAAAAGTAGTGACATACGTGCTACGTTGCGGTTCTCTTCGCCAGCTCCGTTGGCATTGCCTAATATCACATCACCTATTGTGCTTGTGTCTAAGCTTGGATTTCTTTTTACTAATTCTGCTATAGTCATTGCAGCCATATCATCTGGTCTTACGGCAGCCAAAGTGCCTTTGAACTTTCCAACTGGCGTTCTGATTGAATCAACTATATAAGCATTTTTCATTTTTACTTCTCTTTTATTCTATTTTTTCAAACAATTTAAAATCTAATTTCTCTATTTCTGATTGTAGTGGTTTCCACTCTTCACTTAGGAAAATTTCCACCTTGTCAACTATCACATCAGACATACGCTCGACTCTGTCTGCCATCAATTTGTGTGAGCTATTTGGCTCTTCCATTCCAGAAGAAATATAATACCCAGCATAATTCATAATCTGATTGTAGCTAGTATTACGTCTAACAATACCTTTTAGTCCAGATTTGCCCCTTAAATATCCACGGATTGACTCTATGCTATCTTTCAAAGCTTTCATATCTTTCTTTATGCTATTTAATTCCAAATCTTCATTTGCTTCAAATAGTTTTTCATAAATTGAAATACGCTCTTCCACTTCATTTATCTTATCCATGGCTTCTGTTGCTTGCACTACGTTGCTATTCATATACTCAAATAGCTTATTTCTTTGTTGCATATCAGCTATATCGTACTCAATTCTTGGGTCGTACTTCACTTCAAATTCCGAAGAGTCTTTGCTATTCATATACTCAAATACAACCTTGTAATCACCTGGTAAAACTTGTCTACCACTAGGAGGAGTTCGCTTGTTCTTAGGCTTTTTAGAACCAGGGTTACGTATGCCATTTGTACTATAGTTCCAATACATTCTCTGAAGTGATGTATCTACCTTTGTGTACATAGTTCTAACTTCATTACCAATACTATCATATATTCTAATAGCCAGTGAATCTGATGATGGTTTGTCTTCGTTTTCTGTTTTTTCTTTTACTTTGTCGTTGTTATCTTTTTTCTTTTTGTCTTTTTTAGGCTTGTTTATGTAGAAAGTAAAGCGTGCCCCTGTTGGCTCATTCGTACCATCGAACATTGCCTTTCCACCAAACCGTGATCCCGACGGTTGCTTTTTAGCTACCATATAAGAGGTATTAACAGGGAATAATGTCAATGGTTTTTCCAAAGACTCTTCTCCGTCTGCAGCTATTTCTCTCAGTGGTGTTATGTCATCGAATATCCAAACAGCTCTACCAAAAGTCCCTATGACTAAGTCATTTTCTCGCTCTTGTATCGCCATATCCATAGTCGATACGCTTGGGTAGCCTTCCGTCCATTTCTGCCAGTTTTCACCTCTGTCAAAGCTAATAAAAAGTCCGAACTCCGTACCTAAGAACATCAGGTTCGGTTCTATTGGGTCTTGAATAAACGATAAAACATAAGATCCAATGCCCTTGCCTTTCACTAAGTTTGTCCAACTCTGACCAGAGTTAGTTGTGTGTAGCAAGTATGGTTCCCAATTATTACGGCGATAATCATTCGCCACAACAAAACATTCAGCTTTATCATAAACAGATAGCTTAACCTGTGGCAACCAAGAGCCCTCAGCAGCACCACCCAATCCGTTTGTCACATCAGTCCAACTTTCACCGTCATTCGTAGTCAGCTGAATCTTACCGTCATCTGTCGTTACCCATATCATTTTGTCGTCCAATGAGCTTGGAGAAATAGCCAATATCGTTGTGTAATTCTCTGCACCAGTGGCATCGAAAGTCAGTCCACCACTCGAATCTTGCTTCTGTTTTTCTGGATCATTAGTCGTCAAATCTGGAGAAATTATCTTCCAGTTTTCACCTCTGTCCGTACTTTTGTGCAAGAATTGAGAGCCATAATAAACTGTCTTTTTATCAAAAGGATCAGGGGAAATAGCCGCATTCCAATTGAAGCGAAGCTGCATTGTGTCGTCTGGGTGAACTGGTCGTATAAAGCTTGTTGCACCAGTCTTCAAATCATATCGACCTAAGCTGCCACCTTGTGCCATGGCGTATCCATAGCGGTTGTCGCTTGGGTCTGGTACTACATCGAATCCATCACCAAATCGTAGCTCTTCCCAATATGCATTGCGAATACCACCCTGTCGCCAAACGGATGAAGGGCCTCTCCAAGAGCCATTATCCTGCATTCCGCCATATACATTGTACGGCATTTCGTTGTCTAAAGTAATATGATAAAACTGAACGACTGGCAAATTCTCTACAAATCTGAAGTTCTTTCCTCTATCTTTTGAGATAGCAAGGCCACCATCGTTACCATCAATTATGTGGTCTGGGTTATTCGGATTTATCCAAAATGCATGGTGATCGGGGTGTACTCCATCTGTATAATATTGAATCATATTCTGGAATGACTTTCCGCCATCTTCAGACTTATCAATTACCGAATGAACATTGTAAATTCTATTTTCGTTCTGTGGGTCAACTCTTATATCAGCGTAGTAAAATGGACGACCACCAATATTTTTAGCTTCTGTTTTCTTCCAGGTAAAGCCACCATCTGTGCTCTTGTAAAATCCATTTTTCTTAGCTTCTACTAATGCATAGACTATGTTTCTATTGCTTTGGCTAATAGCAATACCAATACGCCCAAGCTCACCTTTTGGTAGTCCATCTTCGTGAGTAAGTTCGTTCCAAGTGTCGCCACCGTCCAAGGTCATGTGCAATCCTGAACCCTCTCCTCCAGAGGAGAAGAACCATGGCCAACGACGAAATTCCCACATAGCAGCAAACATTTTGTTCGGATTGTTGGGGTCAACTACTAAGTCAGCAACACCCGTTCTTTCATTTTTATATAAAACTCTTTTCCAGTTCTTCCCACCGTCGGTAGTCTTGTAAACACCACGCTCCTCATTGTCGCCCCATGCTGGGCCTTGAGCACCAACGTAAACAATATCAGGGTTGTCCCTATGAATAATTAGTCTGTGAATATTTCGAGTATTTTCCAATCCGAGGTGAGTCCAAGTCCTACCACCGTCTATACTTTTGTAAATGCCGTTACCGCTCGATTGGCTATTACGAGGGTTTCCCTCGCCAGTTCCTAACCAAATTACATCTGGGTTGGATTGCTGTAGCTTAACAGCACCAATGGATTGTGTAGGCAATTCTTCGGTCAATGGTTCCCAAGTGATTCCGTCATTGGGAGAGTGCCACAACCCACCAGAAGCCGTACCGATGTATATGTTCTCTGGCTCGGCTAGATTGACATCAATCGAAGTTACCCTTCCGCTCATTCCAGCGGGACCAATGTTACGTGGGGCTAATATTTTTAGTTTTTCTAAGTTTACATCTTTTGCAGTAGAGATAATTGGCATTAGGATTAGTGCCAAAGCAAGTGCAATTCTATTCATCATTATTTATTATCCAGTCTTTTGTTGTTCTATATGCCGTTCCCCTGAACAGGCCGACTAAGTCACCAACTTCATTTTCAATTTCAACATCCAATATAGCTGTTTTTGTAGAGAGGGAAACCGTTTTAGCAGTTGCAATTAATGTTTCTCCCACTTTAGTAGCTTTAGGATATTGCATAATAACTGAGCTTGAAACCGCCTTCATTCCATACGAATTGGAAGCGAAAGCGAAAGCACTATCAGCAAGAGAATAGGAGATACCGCCGTGCATAATATCAAATCCGTTCAGCATTTCGGACCTAACGGTCATTTTCAATTTGCACAAACCCCTGTCTATTTCCACCAATTCAATCCCGAGCCACTTACTAAATGGGTCGTTGTCGTACATCAGGTGGAATACTCTCTCTGCTCTCTGTTGATCAGTCATAATTATTAGAAATTTGTTGATGTAAGCTGAATAATATAACTAAATCGGCACAAATTTCCATAATCTATAGTTTTTGGTGGAATGAATTATGGTGAGAATATGTTTTTTCATTATATTGTAAAATTATAAAAAATAGAAAAACAAGGAATTTAATTTTGAAGAATATAAAAGAAATCGCAGACAAAGCTGGAATAAAAGAAGAAGAATTAGAGCTATACGGCAATACAAAAGCCAAGGTAAAATTAGATGTAATAAACCGACTGAAAGACGAGAAAAACGGCAAGTATATACTCGTCACTGCGATTACACCAACTCCTTTGGGGGAAGGGAAAACGACTACGCTGTTGGGGCTAACTCAGGCATTTGGGACGGTGCACAACAAGAATGTAATCGCTTGTATTCGCCAACCGAGTATGGCACCCACTTTCAACATAAAGGGCGGTGGTGCTGGTGGTGGCAAAAGCTTAGCTGTTCCTGTGGATGAGATTAATCTTGGGCTGACTGGTGACATTCACGCTATTGGGGCGGCACACAACTTGGCTATGGCGGCACTCGACACTCGTATGTGGCACGAAACAAGGCAATCGGACGAGGCACTAAAATCAAGGGGAATAGACCGACGATTGGACGTTGACCCAGAGTCTATCATCTGGAACAGAGTGGTAGATGTGTGCGACAGGTCGTTGAGGGGTATATCAATTGGCTTGGACGACAACACTGTAAAGGACGGCAGCCCAAACCCTGTATTCCCACGTAAAACGAATTATGACCTTACGGTAGCGAGCGAGCTAATGGCGATTTTGGCACTTGCGACTGACCTAAAGGACTTGAGAGAAAGAATAGGCAAGGCAGTAATTGCGCTTGACAAATCGGGCAACCCAGTAACATTAGAAGACCTACGAGTGGCAGGTGCTGTGGCAGCTATCCTTATTGACGCTATAAAGCCAACACTCGTCCAAACAAGCGAGGGGCAACCAACATTGGTTCACACTGGGCCTTTTGCGAACATAGCCCACGGAAATTCATCGATTGTGGCGGACAAGATTGCCCTGAAGCTGGCTGATTATGTAATCACCGAAGCAGGATTTGCCGCAGATATGGGTATGGAGAAATTCTTCAACATCAAGTGTCGTTACTCTGGCTTGTCGCCAGATGCAGTGGTTATGGTAGCAACCGTAAGAGCATTGAAGCTTCACGGAGGCGGCCCAGCTGTTCGCCCAGGCAAATTAGACGAGGTTTACACTTCAGAGAACTTAGAGCTGTTGGAAAAAGGACTTGACAATCTTGGTGCACACATCCGCAATGCTAAGAAATATGGCGTTGAGGTAGTAGTGGCAGTTAATCAATTCCCAGAGGATACCGAAGCCGAAATAGAAATGATACGCAAATACTCAATGGAAAATGGTGCTCTCGATGCTGTAGGAGCTACTCATTTCTCTGATGGTGGAGCAGGTGCAGGTGACCTAGCAGCCGCAGTAATCAAGGCAGCCGAGACAAAATCGGATTTCAATTTCCTTTACGATTTGGATGACAGCATAGAGCAGAAGATAAACACAATAGCAACGAAAATGTATGGTGCAGATGGAGTGGACTTCTCCAACAAAGCGAAAGAGCAGATAGAAAAGTACACAAAGCTCGGCTTCGACAAGATACCGATTTGTATGGCAAAAACTCCGCTAAGCTTAAGCCACGACCCAAGTTTGAAGGGTGTTCCGAGTGGTTTCCGTGTCCCAATAAAAGAGATAAGAGCAAGCGTAGGAGCTGGCTTCCTTTACCCACTTACTGGTGATGTCAGCACTATGCCGGGCTTAGCAACTCGCCCATCGTTCATGGATATTGACATCAACACCGAGACTGGTGAAGTTGTGGGGGTTGAGCATTAAGGGGATTAATCTAATTCCTCAATACCTATTTCTTTGAAATAATTAAATGTATCATCATAAAAATGACAAGATCTGGTTTCATCTGTTATGCTTCCTTCAGGTATAAATATTACCATACCTTGTCTTGCTCTGGTGAGAAGGACCCTATATGTGTTTTTTAGGTATTCTTTGTCAATTTCTTTATTGATATTTTGCCATTTTGTGCCTTTGAAGTTTTGATATTTCCATTCTATATTTTCTATATGAAAATTCCCACCCCAAGCAATACAAGCCCAATCAATTTCCAACCCCTGAATATCAAATTCTGTTGCGACTTCTTCTAAGAAGAATGAAGACCTAACATCATTATTATCATTTAAAAACCAATTTGATGCAGTGATTTCATTTTTAACATTTATACCCAAATGACGTAGTCTTCTTGCACCTGAAGAACTAATTATACCTATTCTTTCAGACCCTTTAGCATTACTACGAAGCCATTCTTTTGCTTTATCTAGATTTCTTGTTAATACAATAGGATATACATTGCATATCATAGAGTATATTTTCTTTGAACTTTCAAGTTTATTATTTAGCAATTCATGTATGAAATTTGACAATTGTTCTGACCTAAATGATCTTACCGAAACTGCTAGATGTAATTCTGCCAAACTTTTTCCTTTTTCCAACAACCATTTTTTAGAACTATCAGATTTTAAATAATTGTCACTTTCTAATATTGTATTCGAATAATGAACTTCCCAGTCTTGGAAATGTTCTTCAAGAGATTTAATCCACTCTTCTAATCCTGCTTCGCCAGTATTGATTTCTTGTCCGCCACCTATCAAGCAAACTATGGTACACCAATCAGTATGCCTATTCATAACTTCAATTAAGAATTCAGGTTCCGACTTATTAAATTCATTAATGCCTTTTTTCCTTTTCATAAATGAACTAGCTTGCTTTCTAGTCCAAGCTCTTTGTGCCTCATCAAACACAACTACTTTTTCAATAGGTGCTTTATTTGAAAGTAAATTATCGTCTCTAAAATGGTGTATATTTTGAATGAATGCATTTGTTTTAATTTTGACTTGTTCTTTTGTCAGCTTTTCACCATTTTTTTTAGCAGTTAAAACTTCATCCCTTGTAAGTGCTTCTCTTAGAACTTCAACTAAAGGGCCATTGCCTGACAAAAACACAGCATGTTCATCTTCATCCGCTTTCATTCTTTCTACCGCAATATTTAAACCTGCTAATGTTTTACCGGCACCAGGAACGCCTGTCACAAAACAAATTGATTTAGCTTTGTTAGACTTAGACTTCTCAATTATAGAATTTATGCGTTCTGCAGTTTTAGAGAGATTAATAGCTCCTGAGTCCGACCTAGTAATCTCTTTGACATTATGCCCTTTGTATAGAGCTTGTGCCGCCTCTACAATAGTAGGTGTTGGCTTGTAAATAGAGTTTTCCCAATATTCAATATCAATTGATTCTTTATTTTTAATAATATAATTCTTGAGAGTTTCGGCTAAACTAAATTGATTGGTTTTAGCTGCAGTAATATGATCGAGAACCTGACTATTTTTTTCAGAAACATTTGTTGCGTTAGTTGCTATTAGAATTGGTACTAACCTAATATTATGACTTCCTTCATGAAAGTTTTTCAAGTCTATTGTGTAATCAATCACTTGTTCTATTGCGTGTTTATCATAACTATCACCACCAACTTTAAATTCAATAATGAAAACAGTATTTTTAATTATAATGATGTTATCAACTCGTTTTCCCATTCTAGGAATTGCAAACTCAAAGTATATTCTACCATTTAAACCAACCAGCTGATCTTTTAGTATTGCTATTTGCTTACGCCAAGCATTTACTTGTAATTCTTCTAGTGATCTGTTGCTGTGATTAGCAGTTAATTCACCTAAAATACTATTATTAGACTCTTGTAGAAAGTCTTTTATATCACTTGAGTAGTAAGCTCTTTTCATTTTTTTCTTTTTTGTTTGTTATTACCCTCACCTCAACTCCACACCCAGCCAGTTCAACACATTCTTGTGCCAGATGTCCTTGCCTTCTTGTGCGGTGAGGATGCCAGTCTCTACCGCAAAGTCCACCACTCTGCCTGGGTATGACGTACCTACTCCCTCCATCTCGCCAAGTGGGTATGGGTCATCCAGCGCCATGATTATTTGGCTGGTGCCTACTCGTCTTTTTAGTAGCTCTAGGGTGTATGAGTCGTGAACCAGAGTGTCGAAGAATAGGTTCTTGTGGCCGAGTGTTTTTCGTGGGTCAGTCAACCCTTCGAATATATCTGGGCGGCCGTCGAACCCCTGTATTCGCCTGCCATAGTTAGCTCTGCCGAGCATACCACCGTGGGCAAAGCTCGTTCGCATATTTGGGAAGCGGTTCGGTATATCGCGGAGGGTGAACACGTGGATTGTGTCCGCACACTGTGCCATCATCCACACCAGATGGAACCGCCAGTACTGATTTTTCAGAGCAATCATCTTCTCGCCATCGTAAGGGTGGATTTGCACTGCAAGACCGTATTCGTTGGCAAGCTCATATATCGGGTCCACGTCGGCTTCCGCTATCGACAGCCACTCTCCCTCGGCATTCAGAAAATGCGTAGGCAAGCAGAGCAATCTCATTCCCAGCTCATTCACGCAGCGGTCTATCTCCTTCAGTGCCTGATCCATATAGAGCGGCTGCACCACAAAACCACAAGTGAATTTGTCTGGGTATTCACTCTGAATAGAGGCGTTGTAATCATTTTGGAAGCGAATAGCGTCGGCACAATCTTGCTTTTCCCAGCCATTGCAATAGAGCTGCGAGAGATTGAGCATAACCCCATGGTCTATTTTGTGTCGCTCCATCCACTCCAGCTTTTCTTTCAGGAAAAAGCTCGGGTCGGTTATTGGCCTTGACCAATCGCCTTGCCTCATATATTTCTTATCATCATCTATCCAAAAGAGCTTTTTGTCCTTCATGAACTTAGGTATCTGTGATGGCTCTGGGAGTATGTGTCCGTGTCCGTTTATTCGCATTGTGTTTTTGTAGGGTTTTGTTCTTCATCAGGTTCAATTCCTAAGATTAAAAGAGGTACAGGCGGACTATTTCTACCTTGCCTCATAACATTATAAACTTCACCTTCATAATATGCAACACCAGTATCCATTTTCAGTTGCATTTTTTTAGTTGGTAATATTTCTATTCCAAGATTTATGACACCTCCAGAATAAAAAAGCATATGTTTAACAAATAAATCATACGCCACAAAAGAATATTTACCAAACTGAACTTCTACTGCAATCTTATCTTTTACAAAATCTGTTTGTTTGTATGAACGAATTATATCTGTTTCTCCGTTTTTTTCTAAAAAGTCTTTTTGGTTCTCATAATCAATTTTAACACTTTGTTCCATTAAATCCCTGTCCAAAGTAATATTGAGGATTAATATAATTAAATAGTGGTTCTTTAGCTTTCATCTACTTTTTTTTGTGTTTTTCGGAAACTATCCCCCCAACATACCAAAACACCACCCAAAATAAAAATTATAATATCCCATTGATAATTATTATTTTATACAATCACTTATAACACACATTAAAAATGAAAAAATACCTACTGTTTTTTTTAGTTCTATTACTAACTTCGACAACTGCTTCGGCAGCAGTAATCACTGGAAAAGTAACGGATAAAAAAACAGGTGAACCAATAGTCTCCGCCTCTGTGCAGGTAGTGGGTACGAGCAAGGGCACCTATGCCAATCGTGATGGGGTGTTCAAATTGCCACAAATTGATAAAGTGAAGCAGATTAGAGTTTCATCTATTGGGTATGAGTCAAAGGTGATAAATATCACTAGCGATGATTATTACACTGTACAGCTAAAACCACAAAGTGTGGATATGCAGGAAGCAGTTGTAACTGATGACATATCCGTAACGGAACTGATACGCCGTGCGATAGAGAATAAAGAAGAGAACCAGAGCAAAATTAAAACAGTTAAGAAAACACTTTTCTCCAAAGCAAAGGTAGAGATGGGTGGTGAACTATACGAGTTGGAAAATCCTCTGCCCGGTACTGGAGACAAGGAGTTAGAACGAGACTTATGGGAGAACATAATAGCTGAGACTTATTCGGAAAGCTATAAAGATTTTGAGAAAGATATTTACAAAGACGTAATAGTGAAGCGAAGAGCTACGGCTAACTTTAAGCCCGAATTTAATTTGATATCGCTATCTACATTTATTAATTTCTACGCCGATGAGCTGCAAATAAATGACACCCGATTCACTAGCCCACTTAGCGATGATGCACTAAGTGAATACGAATACACACTGGTTGGTAAGGAACTATTCGAAGGAGCTTATATTTATAAAATTGACTTCCAATCCGTAAGCTCTGTCTTTCCTGGCTTTGTCGGCTCTCTGCACTTGCTAGAAGACACTTATGAGTTAGTCTACATAAAAGCAAAACCAACAGATGATGATCTGATTCAGTTTATTTCTAACTTAGAATTCGAAGAAAAGTTCGAAAAAGTTGACTCGCTTTATTGGTACCCCACATTGCTTAACACACGAGGAAGGTTGAACATAGAATTAGTCAGTGGATTGCTTGATATAACGGCTGATGCTTCAGCTATGTCGGTAGTGGAGTCAGTAGAAATAAATAAACCACTACCTGATTCTATATATAATGACACAGATGTATTTGTCGTAGCAAAAGACGATGCCGACAGCTCAGTTGCTGAGTTTTGGACAAACAACTCACTCATACAAACTACCGAAGAGGAGGTCGCTGTGTATGCTAAAACCGACTCGCTTGCTGAAGAATTTGCAAAGTTAGACAGCGTTAGTTCTTCATTTGGTTATGATTATGTTCCTTATCTTGGACTCAATCGAGTTGATGGCTATCAGCTAGGGGTTATGGGTACATTCAGAGGTATTAGCCAATACTTCAGACCGAGTGTTTTTCTAAGTTATAACTTCAGCTCTGAAAATATTTATCGTGGTACTGTTATCGAATCTCGATTTCTTAGAAATCTATCCACGAATCTTACTTACGAATACACGACTATGCCATTGTCAAATAACATTACTGATGACATATTTTTATCTTCACTCACATCACTATTCCGCGAAGATTACCACGATTGGTATTTGGCGGAGAGATTTGCATTTGGAATAGATTACTCATTGGGGAACTTCACTGCAGAGGCGGAGATAGAAACAGAGAACATAACCACAATGGAGAACCTACGCCCTAAGGCACTAGGGTATGGTAGATGGCGAGCTAACCCAATGGTTGCTGATGGTAAATACAATCAAGCAACACTTAGCTTAGCTTATAGCAATAATGCAGATACAGATGAATTTGGCTATAAGATAGGTGCAGAAGCTACCCTAGGTCAATCGGAAGTGAATGACAAGGACTACAACTTAGTGTCTGGGAATCTGAAATTGCAGATACCACTATTCAGTACAGGTTTCGAACCATCGAGTCTATCTATCACTGCTATTGCAGGCGTTTCAGAGAATGCTCCTACTCACAACCAATACAGAATGAACACATCGGTAGTTTTATTCAAGTTAGATGACAGGTTCTTATCGCCCGATTACTTCCGATATGGCGGTGCTGAGCAATTAGAACTGCACACAAAGTGGGACATAACTGATGTATGGTGGAGAGCATTAGGATTGCCAAAGCACAAAGCCAGAGGCATTGGGTTAGAACTGGCTTACTCTGCAGGGTACTTTGGTGCTGACGAGAATACTCCTTACAGCCATACATCAGACAAATTTTATCAAGAAGCGGGGCTTAACGTCACGAAAATACCAACATTCATAAGTCCACTATTCTCGCTCGAATTTGGTCTCCGCTGGGGTATTGGCCCAGTTGGTGAGGGTAATTTTGGTTTTGCTCTGAATTTGGCTAGTCCTTTGTTTGAATAATTAAGAGATAAATATGTGCTTCCATTACGCCTATATAGCTGACAAAGTAAAGTCCGCAAAGCGGTACAATGTAGACAATCCGCCCGATTTCGAGCCGGTGTTCCACGCTAATGCCTTCGCGGCACCAGCCATGCCAGCTATCACCAACGAAGAGCCGAGCAAGATAACTATGCTCAATTGGGGATTGGTACCCTTTTGGATAAAGACAGCAAAAGATGCAGACAGCATTAGCAAAAAGACAGCTAACTCACGCTCCGAAACAGTGTTCGAAAAGCCGTCTTTCCGCAGTGCTATCGTTAAGCGGCGATGTTTGATTCCTGCTACTGGTTTCTACGAATGGCGACACGAGGGCAAAGAGAAGCTACCTCACTTTGTTAGTTTAAAAGACCAAGAGATTTTCTCATTCGCAGGAATACACGAGCATTGGACGGATAAGGAGACAGGTGAAGTACGTGACACCTTTAGCATACTGACCACAGCCGCCAATGAGCTGATGAGCTACGTGCACAACAACCGAGAGCGAATGCCAGTGATACTAAAGCAGGAAGACGAGCAATATTGGCTCTCCCCACTGAAAGGGAAAGAAGAAATCCGCAAAGCAATATATCCATACCCAACTGAGCAGATGCAGTATGAGGAGATTCCTACTAAAGATTTGAGAGCTTGGGCGAAGGAAAGATTTGGAGAGTGAATCACAGACTTAATGAAAGCCCAATAGTAGCACTCATAATAAAAGGTTCCGTTTCATCGTACATGTTAATTTGTTGAATAGGAGTAAACTCAGCTCTAACACTCACTATATCATTAAGCAAATAACCGAAACCGAAATGACCGATAAAACCAAACCCAATTTCTCTGTTGCCATTTTCTTGAATTGAAGTACTTCTGGCACCATAAGCAAGTCCAACACCAGTATAATTGTAGAACCTCTCGTTAAAGTCATAGACTATACCAGCTGGCACTTCGAAACCAAGACCCTCGTATTGGCCATTATCTATTACTATTCCTACAGCGGGCTTAAGAAAGTAGCTAAGCTTTTCATCATCATTGAAGTAATACGACGATGCTATTGCAAGCCCTCCTCTTTTGCCAGACACCCTATCTATATCTATCTAACCTCTTCCCTCTAAGTTAAATGACTCGCTAAAGCCATAGCCAATTCTGCCATCTAGACCAATAGATGTTCTATCGCCTTGCTCAACTTCCGTGTCGAATAGAGTAAGAGAATTAGGTCTTGTTTCTGGCAGTAAAGTTAAGTTTCCTGATAGTGTAACTTCCTCTTTCTCTAGTTGGTCTTTGTCCAATTGCAAAGATGGACTATAGACTAAGGATGAACTACACCCTGCAAATAATAATACTATTAGTAAGAATATTGATTTCATATTTTTCAAAGCGTTTTTGATTTAATTTATAAATAATATAGATTTCTTAAAAACAAATCAAGCAATTCAGCAATTATTGATACTTGTTGTTTGGATTATACACTTTAAGCTTTCAATAAAACTTGAATTTAGATATATTTGTAGTTGTGTTAAGACATTCGAATGTTCGTCTGTCATTATAGTTAGATTAAAATAGAAAAGATATTGCTTGAAGATTTTGACATATGGAAATTATTAGCTGGACTTGGTATATTCATGTTCGGTATGTTCCTGATGGAGGAATCTATCAAAAAGCTCTCAGGAAGAGCCTTCAAACGATTAATCAGACAATACACAACTGGTAAGATAAAGTCTATTTTCTCAGGAATGTTTGTTACCTCCATCCTCCAAAGCAGTTCAGCTGTCTCACTTATGGTTCTGGCATTTGTGGGTGCTGGTATTATGACTATGGAGAATGCTATTGGCGTGATACTCGGTTCAAACCTAGGGACAACAATAACTGCATGGATAGTTGCATCATTTGGGTTCAAACTAGATATCGCTAGTTTTGCCCTACCGTTAATTGGAACTGGTGGGTTAGGTATTATTTTCCTTGGTCGGTCTGAAAGGTATTCCAACATCAGCAAACTACTGGTTGGCTTTGGTTTCCTATTTATGGGGCTAGACTACATGAAAGGCAGTGTGGAAGTCTTTGCTACTAATTTTGACGTTGCCCTAATGCCAGACTATGGCATTCTTGTTTACCTAGCCGTAGGTGTACTATTAACAGCAATTATGCAATCTAGCTCTGCTACTATGGCAATCACATTAACAACGCTAAATGCTGGCATTATATCTTTCGATTCTGCTGCAGCGCTAGTAATTGGTGCCAATGTTGGGACTACAGTAACCATATTATTAGGAGCTATTGGGGCTGTCCAGGTCAAGAAAAGAGTTGCATACAGCCACTTTGTATTTAATATAATAACTGCTGTACTTGCACTGATACTACTGCCATTACTGACTTATATAGTCCTTCAGGTTTTCGATGCTAAAGACAATGCAGTAGTTGGACTAGCGCTATTTCATACTCTTTTCAACTTTATTGGAATAATTGCTCTATTTCCATTCATTCATCTACTAGCTAAGCTATTAACCAAACTTTTTCCTGATAAGAAAACAGAGCTAACTGTTTATTTAAATAATACCACTACTGATGTACCTGAAGCGGGAATATCTGCTATAAAGAATGAAACCCTACACCTAATTAATAAAGTTCTAAGATATAATTTGAAAGTATTAAATATAGATGACAAGCTAGTGTTCTCAGACTTTGATTACAGCAACTCAACCGTAAAAAAGAGACGTATAACCCATGAGGCAATGTACGACAATCTGAAAATGCTGCAAGGTGAGATATTCTCATTCGCAGCTGGTGTGCAATCCCACGAATTTGAGGAGAATGAATCCAATGAATTAAATCGTTACTTACATGGCGCAAGAATGGCACTGCATTCGGCAAAAACACTAAAAGATATTAAGCATAACTTGGACTCGTTCGAACAGGCGGACAATGTTTTTCTCAATGACCAATACACTCATTTCCGAAAACGATTGATAGAAACTTATCTTAAGATTGATAAACTGATAAAAGAAAATGAAAAGCATAGCACAAAAACAATTCAGAAGATAATGAAACAAATCAAGAAGGATGATATTGAATTTGTTAAGCTTACCACACAAGCCATAAATAGAAAAAACATAGACGATATAGAAGTGTCAACAGCACTAATAGTAAACCGTGCGTTTGTGCAATCATCGAAACAGATATTAGATAGCATTGGGGAACTTTTACTCTCGGATGAGGAGTCAGATATTGAGGTAGTTGAGGGTTGATTTTATATTTTATTACTCAGCAAGGGGTTGCTAGCCCTTGTTATTTTCTTGCTGTTTTGTGGTAACCAAGTAACTAAAAAAACAGAAAAATAATTTATACATACACCCCTTGTATATTATAAATAACGTGATTTCCTCTTACTCTGTTACTTTGCTCTATTGTCCAAAGTTTACTTTTTTTTATATTGTGAATTAAATAATTAACTACAAAAAGAATAATGAGCGAATTAAAAGAAGTAATTACTCTTTTGGAAAAATTCAGAGATGATAGAGATTGGTTACAGTTTCACAATCCAAAAGATTTGGCGATTGCATTAAATATTGAAACAGCAGAATTATTACAAGAATTCTTATGGAAAGAATATGAAGACACTGATAAAGTAAGAATAAAAAATGAATTAGCTGATGTATTTACTTATGCAATATACATTGCTAACCATTATAATTTTGATATTTCTCAGATAATTAAAGAAAAAATTAAGATTAATGAAGATAAATATCCAATTGAAAAATCGAAAGGAACTTCAAAAAAATATAGTGAACTTTGATGAAAAACAATGAATTGAAAATTGAACAGCATGAATTTAATGATTCCATCTCAAATGAATTTCATTATAATCCTTTTGCAAATGACCTCTGGCCTATAGTTTATATTCTAAGTGACGATAAAACTAAAAAAGCATATGTAGGCGAAACTACAGATGTAATTGCTAGGATGAAACATCACTTAAAGAATCACAATAAAAGTAAATTAACAACTGTCCATTTAATAACCCATGAAATGTTCAATAAATCTGCTACTTTAGATATAGAATCGAATCTAATTAAATATATGTCTGCAGATGAACAATATATACTTCAGAATGCAAATATAGGTATTGCAAACCATGAATATTACCAAAAGAATATTTATTCAGATATTTTTAAGGTTGTATGGAATCAATTAATGTCTCTTGGCATAACAAAGCATGATTTATCTTATCTTGACAATAGTGATTTATTTAAATATTCTCCATATAAAAACTTAACGATTGAGCAAAGTGAAGGACTCTATGAGGTTTTATCAAATTTGATTGGCAATAACAAAAGCAGAATAATAGTTAATGGGAGTGCAGGTACAGGAAAAACAATCCTAGCTATATTTATTTTTAAAATTTTAATGTCCGACTTGAGTGATTTCAATTTCAAAGAATTTGGGCCTGAAGAAGAAAAATTTGAAACGCTAATAAAAAGTGTTAAAGAGAAATATAAAGACCCTAAGATTGCACTTGTCGTGCCCATGGCATCATTCAGAAAAACATTAGAAAAGGTTTTTAAGAATATCAAGGGGTTAAATAAAAGTATGGTTATTGGACCAAATAAAGTTTGTGATAATGACTATGACTTAGTACTTGTTGATGAATCTCACCGATTAAGAAGAAGGGTAAATCTAGGACCCTATTTTAGCCATTTCGATAAGGCCTGTAAAAAATTAGATTTAGATAAAAATAAAACTAGTGAACTTGAATGGGTACTTTTAAAATCAAAGAAAAGTATATTTTTTTATGATAAAGATCAATCCATTAAGCCATCAGATGTAAATAGAGAAGACTTCATTAAGTTAATTAGTTCTGATTCATCATCTATGATAGAATTGAAGTCTCAATTTCGTGTCAAAGCTGGCAACTCTTATGTTGACTTTGTGGACTCTCTATTAAATTGCGAGTTACCTAAACAGAAGAAATATATTTCTAAGAATTACGAGTTTTTTCTATTTGAATCAATTGATTTAATGATAGATTTGATTGAAAAGAAAAATGCAGAAAAAGGGCTTTCCCGATTAATTGCAGGTTACTCATGGCCATGGGAATCAAAAAAAGATGAGTCAAAGTTTGATATAAAAATTGAAAGCACTGAATTAAAGTGGAATAGTAAGTCTCTTGACTGGATTAATTCAGATAATTCATTAAAAGAAGTAGGTTGCATACATACAACTCAAGGTTATGATTTAAATTATTCTGGTATTATTTTTGGCAATGAGATATCATATGACCCTCAAAATGAGGAAATTCTAATAAATGAAGAAAACTATTTTGATAAAAATGGAAAAAATACAATTAGAGATCCCCAAGTATTAAAGAAATACATATTAAACATTTATAAAACAATTCTATTACGAGGCATAGAGGGAACTTTTGTTTATGTTTGTGATAAGAATTTAAGAGAATATTTTAAAAAGCATATCCCAATATTTCATTCTGAAGAGACCACTAAAACTGAAATAAAAATTATACCATTTGATAAGGCCAAACCTTTTGTTGATTCGATTCCATTGTTAAATATTAAGGCTTCTGCTGGTCAATTTAGTAGCTTACAAAACCCCGAAGATATTGACTGGCTTATATTACCTAACGACCAAAGAATAAGAAAAGAATATTTTGCTTGTCAAGTTATTGGCGACTCGATGAATAAAGTAATTCCTAATGGTTCATATTGTCTTTTTAGTAAAGATACGGGTGGTTCAAGAAATGGAAGAATCGTATTAGTACAGCATCATAGTATACAAGAAAATGATTTAGGGGCTGGATATACCGTAAAGTTATACCAAAGTACTAAAACTGTCATGGATGGTGGTTGGAGACATGAGAGGGTTACTTTAATTCCAAATTCAACTAATCCTAAACATGAAAAAATAGTATTAGAGGATAGCCAATTACAAGATTTTAGAGTGATAGGTATATTCGAGAAAGTATTATTTCAAGAATAAACAATGTACCTATTAAGATTTAAAAAAAAGAGGTTAATTGTCTCCTATTCAGAAAGTCCCTGCTTCTGAATAGGCTATAAAAGTACAAGTGTATTAATAGTGTGTGCTTCGACAGGCTCAGCAACCGAAGAAATTACTTAGCAGCGCGTTCCAGTCGGTCATTTATGGATCTACCGAGACCTGTGTCGGGCAGGCGTATGGCAATTATAATATCTAAGTCGTGGCTGTCCAGATTGTGAAGAGATTTGTATAGGTTTGCAGCTGCCTCGGCCATATCGCCGCTCTCTGATAATATTTCCACGTGACTGTAGCTTTCGCTATTGTCAACTTGAGTTAAACTCAATAGTCCCACTCGCTTTCCCATTGTGCTGATATTTATATCATCTTCTGAATCTACCAAAATAGTTTTTGTTCTTGGAGCATAGTGTTTGGCCAACATACCTGGTGCATTGGGAGCGTTTTCCTTTTTGTTTTTTACTTGCACCTTGCCTACTACTTTTTCTATCTCCTCTTTGGATATAGAGCCAAGTCGGTATAGCATTGGCTCATCACCTTCAAAACCAATTATTGTAGATTCCAGCCCATTCTTGCACTCACCACCGTCCAATACCATACGGATGGAGTCTTTGAAATAGGACTCCACGTGCTGTGCACTCGTAGGGCTTATCCTATTGAATGGGTTTGCACTAGGTGCTGCCAGTGGGAATGGTAACTTCCTAAGTAGTTCCAAAGTTACTGGGTGGTTGGGTATCCTCATGGCTACGGTGTCTTTGCCTGCAGTAATCAAATCTGGTATTGTATCCTTCTTCGGTAATACTAGAGTGAGTGAACCCGGCCAAAATGCTTTTGCCAACTGTCTTGCCTTATCTGGAAAGTAACTAGCAATCTCGCTCACTTGCTCCACCGAGTGCAGGTGCACAATCAGTGGGTTGAACAGCGGCCTTTGCTTCACTTCGAATATCTTTCTGATAGCCGATTCGCTATATATATTACCAGCCAAACCATAGACTGTCTCCGTTGGGATAGCCACTAGGTCATCTCGCTGCAATATCTCAGCTGCTTTGTCTATATTATCAGAAATGATAGTCATTATTCTAATGTTAGTTAATTACTAAGTGTGCAAGTTAGCAAAGATTTGTAAGATTTTTCAATCATAACTTGCTAAGGAGTTGCTCAATAAAAAAGCCAGCAAGATTATTATTCTTACTGGCTTAATTTAATTTTTATTCATTTTTTTATCAGTCTTTCATCTTAAGTCTGACTATTCTACCAGGCGACTGAGTAGCGGCGTACATATAGCCATCGTCTGACATCTGTACATCACGGAAACGTGCATAGCCCTCTAAGCTTCTCACAGTCTGAGTTACTTTGTAGTCCTTCACAATTATTCTGTGTAAGTGTGACCCTGCTAATGTTGCAATTAGTATGTCCATTTCGTCAGTTTCTTCATTATAATTAATAAGCTCCATACCACAAGGTGCAATAGATGGCACCCAGTAAGTTATTGGATCTTTGTAGCCCGGGATTGAAGTTTTCTCTGTTATGGGAGTTCCATTGTAATTGATACCAAAGGTAGCCAATGGCCAAGCGTAGTTTTCGCCTGCTTCTATTAGGTTGAGCTCATCACCACCACGTGGTCCATGTTCTATTGCCCATATCTCATCTTTCTCACTAAGGTAAAACATACCTTGTATATTTCTATTACCCATAGTGTATATTTCTGGGAGTGCACCAGGTGCATCTAAATAAGGGTTGTCAGTTGGGACACTGCCGTCTTCGTTTATTCTTAGCACTCCACCATTGTGCATTGTGCTATCTTGCGCTGTGTTCTGGCTTCCCCTGTCACCAATGGTGAAGTAAACCTTGTTCTCATTATCAAAGACTACCCTAGAACCAAAGTGCTGACCAGCCTCAGATAGTGGACTACCGCGGAAAATCTCTTCGAAGTTCTCTAGCATATTTCCATTCAGTACACCACGCCCAACTGCAGTTGTGTAGCCGCCATTTCCACTAACGGTATATGCCAAATATACCATATTGTTTTGGTCATAATTAGGGTGTAAAGTTACATCGAGCAAACCACCTTGACCATAAGGTCTGACATCTGGCAGTCCTGTTATCCCAGTAGTTTGTTCATTAGATATTGAGTGCCTGTATAACTTACCGTCTTTCTCAGTGAAGATAATATTATCATTGTCAATGAAATCCAAGCTCCAAGGATTTGACAAGCCGTCAACTATAACCTCATCAACTTCTAGTTCGCCAAATGGATATCTATTTTGTAACATCTCTTCTTCAAACTCAATTGAGTTTATTTCAGCTAAGGCAAATTCTTCTATACCGTTCAACCCTGAGAAAATAATCTTTTTATCAGCGAAAGTTATATCCGAATCTGAGTTCAACCTCACTTCGGCCATAGAATCTGAGTAGCTTACTTTGGCTATAGTTGTATACTCCAAATCGAAAGATATGTCAGTTATTTCTTCTACCGAATACTCATTTACCGAATCGTCAGTACCGATGATTTGCACCTTATGTTGTGAAAACAAATCGCATGACGTAAGTAATATTAAAATTAAGATTATTGATTTCATATTCATTCTAATTTTTGATGATTTTATAGTTATAATATTGGTTATTTATCACTAGCGTAAGGAAGTAGTTGCCAGAAGCAAACTGACTAACATCAATTTGATTTTGGTCAAATTGCGATAGCAAGATATTACCTGACATATCACTAACTATTATTTCATATCTGTTGATATCACCCATATCTAACTGCAAAACATTCTGTACTGGATTTGGATATATTTTTATATCATTTTCTAATATTTCAACTGATGTTAGTGGGGTAACAGTTACATTTATATCATCACTTCTGTTGCCATCTTCCGTTTCTGTAGTTATAGTAGCGCTGCCTTCTGCTACTGCCGTTATTAACCCAAACTCATTTACTGTAGCTACACTGCTATTGCTCGAAGTCCAGGTAACGTTTTTATTAGTAGCATCTTCGGGCACTATATTATATTCAACTTGGTGTACGCTTCCAGCCATTAGGGATATCTCAGTATTTGCAAGTGTGATTGACTGTACGCTAACCACATCTTTGGCTATCTTCATCTCTTTGATTGAAATGATTTCATAGCTATCGGATTCGCCACCAGATGTATTCACCGTCAGCTGGCTTTGTGCAAAGCAGACCGAAGTGCTAGCTAAGATTATTATAAAGAAAGTATAAATTTTGCTCATTTAATCTCCATATTTATAACTAATTGTTCGACTTCTTGTACTAATAATAACATATAAATATGATAAAAATTACATATATTAAGCAGTAAGTTTAGTCCAAATTTTAAGACTTAATATGAAATCTATTATTTTAAATATTACTTTACTTTCTATAATAGTTTGCTTGAATCATAAAAACATTCAGGCAGATTCCCTCAATTCAGTTCGAGATTCACTCATTAAACAATTAGAGATAGCAGAAGAAGACACTAATAAAGTAAATTTACTATCACACCTGTCACTTATTTACATAAGAATTAATGCTAATGAGGGACTAAACTATGCAAAACAATCACTTGAACTTAGTAATAGATTAAGTTGGAAAAATGGAAAAGCCCTTTCATATAAATCATTAGGTGAAAACTATAGGCACCTTAGGAATATTGATTCAGCTCTTATTAATCTCACTAAGTCACTCAAAATGTTCGAAGATATTGGTATAGAATGGCAAGTTGGTGCTCTGTCTAGCAATATTGGAATGATATATTTGGATCAATCGAATTTCCCAAAAGCAAAAAATTATTTAGAAAGTAATAACTTTAAATTTACATTGAGTAACTGAACATTTTGGAAAAAAGAAGATATTGAACATTTGATAAAAGAATTATCTATAAATATTATTGATTGACAACTTTATCAATTCTCCTCTTTATAAAGAGGGGTGGCACACAAAGTGAGACGGGGTGTTTGAAATGAATTATAAATTTAAAGAAAATAGATTAAAACTACCCAAAAACACAAAGTTAAAACAAAGAGCAAGAGAGCTAAGAAAACAAGGGGTATTGTCAGAGGTATTGTTTTGGAATGAAGTAAAAAGAAAGAAGTTCCTTGGTTTAGACTTTGACAGACAAAAGATCATCGGCAACTACATTGTAGATTTTTATATCAAGAAGCTAGGTATAGTTATTGAAATTGATGGTGTGAGCCACAACGAAAAGATGGAAGAAGATAAAAACGTGATGAGTATTTGAGTAATTTGGGATTGAAAGTAGTACGATATTCTGATAAGGATATTAAGTTCAATCTGGATGGTGTATTATTAGACTTAGAAAGATTGATTTTATCAGAGTATGTTGAATAACTAATACCCCGTCAGTCAACAATATGTTGACTGCCACCCCTTTTTAAAAAAAGGGGAATACTAACTGATTTGGGGTCATGTTTTTTTAAATAGTATAATAACTTTAAGAAATTCCCCTCTTTATAAAGAGGGGTGGCTCACGTAGTGAGTCGGGATGTTTGAAAAACAAGATAAATAACCATCTAGGAAACGTAAGAACAGTGATAAGCGATATGAAAGATTTTGTTTTAAGCGTATTGTTAATATTGTTTTTGACAATAGTAGTTGAATGTGATAATGCTGAAAATAGACTAATGAAGCAAGGAGACAAATTAATTTTAAAAATTGAGAGATATAAATTACAAGAAGGATATTTGCCAAATTCTATAGAAGATATAGGAGTTAAAGAAACCATGGAAGGTCCGTTGTTTTAGGTTAAAATGGATAGTGCTAATTATATAGTTTATTTTGGCACATCATTAGGAGAGTCAATGGTTTATTATTCAGACACTAAAGAGTGGGACTATAGACTTAGGGGTTTTGATGATAAAAACAAGTAGGTCGAGACGATGTCAATAGAAAAACAAAATAATAACATTTCTTTGAAATTTCACCTCTTTGTAAAGAAGGGCTTGCCACGACTTTAGCGTGGGTGGCTCACAAAGTGAGACGGGGTTTTATACAATGGGATTTAGATTCCCACGGTTGTCCTTCGGACTCCCTCGGAATGACAAATGACCGACAACCAATTACTCCTAATACCTCTCCCACCAATTTGAATTCTGGTATGCACTGCCAAGCTCATAGCAAGCACCAATAGTAGGGGTTAAGTAATCTTGGTTTTGTTTTTTTGCTTCTTTGGTGAATCTAATTATTGGGTCTGTCCAGGTGTGTAGTGCTAATTTAAATGCTCCCCAGTGTATAGGCATGGCTATTTCTGCTTTCAGTTCTTTTGCAGCAGTTACTGTTTCTTCGGGCATCAGGTGTATCTGGCGCCACGTCTCATTGTATTGTCCGCACTCTACCATTGCAAAATCAAATGGTCCTAATTTATCTCCTATCTCAGCGAAGTGCTTACCGTAGCCGCTATCACCACTGAAGAAGATATTTGCACTGTCATTTTTGACTGCCCAGCCAGACCACTGTGTGGCGTTTCCATCTGTAATTCCGCGACCAGAAAAGTGCCGAGCAGGTGTTGCCGTAAATGTGTATGAACCGAGCTTGTGGCTCTGCCACCAATCTAACTCGACTATTCTGCTCTCATCCACTCCCCAGCTTTTCAGATGTGAACCAATACCCAATGGCACTACAAATAGCTTTACCTCATCTTTAATCTTATCAATCGTTGGGTAGTCTAGGTGGTCATAATGATCGTGGGAGATAAGAACAACGTCTATATCTTTGAAGCTTTCTGTTGGAATTGGTGTGCTATACTCAAATCTCGATGAACCAAATGGTAGCGGCGATGCTACGTCCCCAAACATTGGGTCGATTAATATTCTCTTGTCGTCAGATTCTAGTAAGAATGCTGAGTGTCCGTACCAAGTTATGTAGGTTTTACCTAATTCAGAATTACTTTCAGTCTCGAATGCTACATCAAATGGTTTTTCTGGGATTTTGCCCTTGCTACTCAACAATTCAGGTAGCTTAGGAAGCACTTCGGAAAAGGTGGCAAGTTTAGCTTTTTCTAGGTTAATGAACTTTGAGTCCTTGTAGTTTTCTGACTTCTTTATTCTTTCCAAATCCTCCCCTTCTGGCTTTTGACCAAACTGAGGAGATAGATTTATAAAGGCAAAAACTCCTATTGCTAACAAAGCAAGCAACAAGCCGATTATTATAATTGTACTTATCATTATTTTCTTGAGCATAGTATTATTATCATATTTAGACTGCTACTTGAAGCACAATCATATATATTATTGTGTTATACCTGTTTGCCGCCAATCCAGGTTTGCTCCACATGGTTGATACCAAAGTGGTAGAATAAGTCAATGTAATTATCGCAATTGCAAACTATGAAATCTGCGTGCTTAGCAACTTCCAAGCTACCAACAGAGTCCGACTTTCTTATTGAATATGCACCATTGATAGTAGCTGCATTTATCGCTTCCTCAGCAGTCATTCCCATATTAATAACAGAAAGTGAAAGTATCGTTTGCATATTTTCAGTGAAGCATGAACCAGGGTTACAATCAGTAGCAACAGCAGTGATTACCTCTCTGTCGATTAGCTTTCTTGCAGGTGCATATGGCATTTTGATAAAGTATGCAGTCCCTGGCAATAGTCCAGCTACCGTACCTGCCTGTTTCATTTTCTCTATTCCATCGTCATTTATAAATAGCAAATGATCAGCTGATACAGCTCCAACCTCGGCAGCCATAGCAGCTGCTCCAACATCTGCCAACTCATCACAATGAGATTTTGGCTTCAGTCCGTATTTCTTCCCAGCTTCCAATACTCTTGTGCCTTGCTCAGTTGTGTAATATCCCTTGTCAACGAACACATCGCAATACTCTGCCAGATTATTCTCGCTCACATAGGGAATCATATCGTTGACTACTATGTCTATATACTTATCCCTCTCGTTTTTTAACTCTGGTGGGAAGTCATGCGCACCCATAAATGTTGGTGTAATTCTTAGAGGTAGCTCACTGCTCAAATGCTTGATTGCTTCCAACTGCTTTATCTCACCTTCTGTGGTTAAGCTATATCCTGATTTTATTTCGATGGAAGTAGTGCCATACTTCGCAGCACTCATCGCCAGATTTCTGCCAACTTCCGCCAATTCTTCAACTGATGCATTTCTTGTAGCTTTTACGGTGTTTTGTATTCCGCCACCAGCAGCAGCTATTTCCTCATAAGTAGCACCTCTCAAACGCATACCGAATTCATTACTTCTGTTTCCAGCGAACACAATATGTGTGTGCGAATCTACAAACCCAGGGAGAACGGTTTTGCCTTTCAGTGATATCTCTTTTTCTATTTCATATTCGCTGATTACATCACCCAAATCTTCTGTTTTGCCTACCCATTCTACTTTGTCAGTCACTATCATTGCACCATTTTTTATCTCGCCAACATCCTGCATTTCAGTGCCAACTTTGAACTCTTTTCCTTTGTTGTCAACTGTTACCAATGAACTAATATCTTTGAATAAAATAGCCATTACAAATATTTCTCCAATCCTTTTTCCTTTATAGCTTCTACTATTTTCTTAACATGTTGCGAATCGCTTTTCTTGCAGCTCATCACCGAATCGTTTGTTTGTATGAGCACCATCTCCTCCAGTCCATAAGCGGTAGCTATTCTATCGGAATTGTTAATTATAATTGAGTTACTACAATCAATTGCAATCACATCACCCTTGATTATATTTCCATTCACATCCTTATCATTTACTCTATCAATAGCATCGAAAGCACCGAGGTCATCCCATTCAAAATTCGCTTCTACTACCACAGCTTTCTGAGTTTTTTCCATTAGTGCGTAATCAATAGATATACCTTTCATCGCTTCAAACACAGCTGGCATATTGTTATTTCCTTGATGAAGCTCAGCTATTTTGTTACCAATCTCTGGTGCGTTTGCCTTCATCTCGCTGATGAATGTATCGAGTGAGAAAAAGAACATTCCACTATTCCACAGATATCCCCCTTTTTCCAAATACTCTTGTGCAGTAACTTCGTTCGGCTTTTCCTTGAAACTATTCAGATTGAATATGCCAATGCCGTTGATTTTCGTTAGCTTATCACCAGATTCTATATAGCCGTAACCAGTCTCTGGTCTGTTAGGCACTATACCAATTGTAGCTATTACATCATTCTGCTCCACATAATCAAGTGCTGCACCAATACAAGTTCGGAAATCACTCTCTGGTTGTATTATCTGGTCAGCAGTTAATACTGCTACAGATTGCTTTTCATTAGGGTTCTTATTGTCTAATATTCCTGCAGCCAGAGCAAGGCACGGAGCCGTGTTTCTCTTTGCTGGCTCAGCTACTATGTTTTCTTTAGGTAACTGAGGCAGTGCATTCTCTATTGGTTCTTTCAGCTGCTTGCCAGTTATTATGTATATATTCTCTGGGGCAATTAGTGGCAATACTCTGTCTATTGCTTCTGCTATCATTACCTTACCCGAAGATGTAAGCTCAAGTAATTGTTTTGGGTTTTTTCTTCGACTAAGTGGCCAAAATCTTTCGCCTGTGCCACCTGCCATTATTACTACATTTCTTATCATTTTATTTTTAATTCTTTTTTTGATTAATCTAAAACTATATGACCTTTTGCTTCCAGCTCGGCTATTATTCCTCGAACCATATTTTTTGAATTTGACTTTCTTCTACCTTTTTCTAGAAATTTAAGATAAAATGGGTCAAATTTACCTTGCCAAGCTATGGTGTTTGTCTCTACATCTATGAGCATAAGGTTGAGGGAATAGTGTGTATTGTTTACCTCATCCTCATCATCATCATTCTTAACAGAAACCTTGAAAGGATAAAGCTCGTTTTCATTTTCTACATCATCTACTACTTTTATAGGTTTTATGGAATCTAACTCAAATGTCAACAATGCTCCAATTCCTTTTTCTTTCAAATTCTTCTGTTTGTAGGTTTCGCTCCAGTCTTCTAAAGGAGGAAAAAGAATGGAACCTTGTGCTGCATTTACATCACTATCAGCTAACTCCCCTGTAAACGTAGATTCTACACTATTTCTGTAGTTTAGATTATCAGTATCGTAGTAAATAGCAATAGATTCGTATTCTTTATTCAAAAAATCTAGGTGGGAGTAAGAGTTTAAATTTATTTTCTGCAGTGAACACGAGCCAATTAATATGCTCGCAATTAATATTGGCAGGTAAATTTTATTCGTCATCAGTAAACTTAAGTGGTTTTTAATTCAATTCAGCTACTAATATACGACAAATAGAGATTATCTTTGAAATTTGAGTACAATTAGGCTACTTAGGAGTTATATGAGCCTTTACTTTTAACTCCTCAATTACTCCTTCTGCAAACTTTTCTATAATTGTTTCACGGTGCATACCTATCATACTCATATTTGCATCAGTTGCAGAAAACCCCCGCCAAGCAATTTTGTTTGTTCTAACATCTATCATATCTGCTTGGAACTTTTTCTGTACATGTACATTCGTATTTTCACTTACTGTTGTTCTTGTCTCGATTACGGTCTCTGTTTCGCCGTCTTCATTTTCTTTCGTCGAAGTATAAGTATCTGTATCATATACCGGAGTTGTAGTTACATTTATATCCTCGTCTATCATCTCTATTTTCAAAAAGCCATCGAACCCATTTGCCAATAGAGTTTTCTGAAAGTCTTCATCTTCCCACTCTCTAGTTGGTGGAAAAATCGTTGATCCTTGTACCACATTTAACTCTGCACCCGTAAACTTATCTACAAATATTCCTTCTATCTTTGAACGTAAATTCAAGTCACCCTCAACAGAGTAGACACAAATCTTATTATATGACTTGCCTATATAGTCAGGATCAGAGTAGGAAGTAGTTTCTATAGATACACATGACTGCAACAAAACCACCAAAGCGAAAGCGGCCGTTATTTTGTATTTTATTGCTGAATTTAATTTTGAATGACTTTGCATATTCCCCTGCTGACAATTATTCAAATATTTTATATATTATTTCTTCTATAATGTATCTATTTTTACAGAATTAAATTGTTTCAAAACATCAAAAAAAGAGGATTAAAAAAATGAAATACACACATAGCAAAATATTAACAGGCGATTTTGAAGAAATAAAAGATAAAGTTACTGCTGAACTAAAAACAGAGGGTTTTGGTGTGCTAACTGAAATCAATATAACTAATACACTAAAAGAAAAAATCGATGTAGATTTCAAAAAATATCATATATTGGGAGCATGCAATCCACACTTCGCTCACAAAGCATTGACTGAAGAAGAGAAAATCGGTGTTATGCTACCGTGCAATGTAATAATAGTAGAAGCTGGTGATGGCAAGTACGAAGTGTCGGCTGTTAGCCCAATGGCGTCTATGCAAGCAATAGAGAATGAGAAATTGGGCCCAATAGCTGAGGAAGTAGAAAATAAACTAAAATCGGTAATAGACAGATTAAACTAATAATAACATATTTATCAATATTCTTAGCCTTCGTTTTTGTTGCCCATTCTCAAGAGTTGCCTGGTGGTCAATACGACAGGTACGAACGAAAGCCAATTAGCGATGAGTCAGACACACAAGGAATAATATCTGTATCATACAAAGTAGTAAGTAATGATAGATTTACTATTAATGACTTAGGGATAAAAGCTGGATATTTTGCTACTGAGAACATGACAATAGGATTCGAATACTTCTATCTTTTTGACGAGTCTGTGACATTTACACCCGCTGAAGGTGAGCCTGGAGCTGCTATTCGATTTGATTACTATTCTGCTAACGTATCATATTTCATAAGCAGATCATTTGTTCTCACTTCATTAGGTCTAAATATGGGTTTTGGTCAAATGAATTTCACAGCTACAAGGGGTACACCAATACTCGATGATATGACTGGTGACTGGGTAACTGTAATAGAGCCTATGGCTAATGTCTATGTTCAGATGTTTGATTATTTTTTCCTCAACCTAACTGCTGGTTATAGGATTGTAAATGGTGTAGAAGAGTACAATGATTTGGAAAACTCAGACATGTCTGGATTCTCAAGTAGTATTGGCCTTTCTTATATGTTTTAATTCTTTCGCTTAGCTTTAAATTTAACAATTACTTACAAGTTTTTGTTGAGAAATTCTCTTTTATTTAAACAAAATGTTTATTAATTTGCTATTTGGTATTGATTGAAATAAATTAATACCTGTATTGTTAACAACCGTTGAATAAGTTTGGATATATCTATACTATTTGGATTTGTAGTTGGTGTTGTGTTGGCTCTTCCTCCTGGACCTGTGGGAGTGACTGCTATTGAGATTGGACTGTTTCAAAACAAAAAGTCTGGTTTCCACTTAGCATTGGGCAACGCAGTGATGGATTTCTTATATTGCCTCGGTGTAATATTTGCAACTTCAGCAGCTATATCATCATTTGATAGTTTTTCAAGTAATTTTCCAAATGCATACTTATTTTTCCAAATCGGAATAATCTCCATTCTTTTTATAATGGGATTCCTCAACTTAAAGTCCAAAAGAAACAGACAAAACAAAAATGAATTGGATGCTGAGAGCTTCACCTCCAAGCTAGGTCGAAAAGGACCAATCTTCTTAGGTATAGCAATAGCATTGACTAACTTAGCTAATCCTACATTCCTGCCATCGCTTGCAGCAGTTACTATATGGGTGCAAGATGCTGGTATGACAACTGGATCGGCTCTTTCAAACTTTCTGTTTGCTCTTGGGTTTGGACTTGGTAACTTGTTCTGGGTGAACTTCGTTGCCTCAATGACAAACAAATACAAGCATAAATTTTCTGATAATATGATATTCAGAATCAAACAAGCAGCTGGAGTTACCTTTATCGGATTTGGAACATTCCTGGGCTTCAGATTACTATCAGTTTCAAAATGGCCAGAGCTTCTACGCTTCGTTTTGGCATTCTAAATTAAACCTATTACCAAATAATTATACCGATGGCTAAGCACTACGACATAATAATAAGTGGAGCTGGTATGGCTGGACTTAGTCTTGCTTACAGAGCCATAAAACAAGGTATATGGTCAAGCAAGTCAATATTAATAATAGATAAGAGCGAAAAGCAGGAAAACGATAAGACTTGGTGTTTTTGGGATAGTGGCGAGTCACCATTCGAAGAAATAGTATATAGGAAATGGGACAATATGCTTTTCTTCACTAATTCAGGAAACAAAATTGAATTAGACTCAAAAGATTATCAATACAAAATGATTAGAAGTATAGATTTTTATCAACATACTCTCTCATATCTTAAATCAAAACCCAATATCAGCTTTCTTTATTCAGAGATTAGTAACTACAAACAAGATAACAATAAGGCAATAGTATCAGCAGGTAATGATGTGTACTCAGCAGATTATATGTTCAACTCGGTGCTCGGCAAACCCGACCTAAAACCGAATGACACCTACTTGCTACAGCACTTCAAAGGGAAATTCATAGAATCGGACGAGTTGGACTTGAACCCAAACCAAATTCACCTAATGGATTTCAGGACAAGCCAGAAACATGGTTGTACATTTGTATATTTACTGCCCACAGGTAAGAATAGCGCCTTAGTTGAATACACCCTCTTTTCAGACAAGTTACTTGACAAAGATGAATACGACTTTAACTTAGATATTTATATTAAGGAAATATTGGGAATAAAGGATTATAAGACAAACGAGGAGGAATTTGGTATAATACCTATGACTGACCACAAGTTTATTCGTAAAAACCGCAGAATAGTCAACATAGGCACAGCTGGTGGCGACACTCGCGGTTCTACCGGATATACATTCTACAACACACAGCAAACAATAACAAACATAATAGATAGCTACGAAAGCACTGGCTCACCACTAAATGCAAAAGAAAACATAGGCAGTAAGGATAGATTATACGACAGCACTATGCTACAAGTATTAGCAAAAGGCAATTACAAAGGACATCAACTGTTCGCAGATATGTTCAGCAAAGTTCCTGCACACATAATTTTCGATTTCCTTAACTCTGAGTCAACACTAAGCCAAGACATTAAGGTGATAAAAAGCCTTTCGCAACTTCACTTTGTTAGTCCTTTTATTAGGGCGTTGATGAGGTAAAAACAAAAAAAACCAACCCACTTAAGGATTGGCTATAATTTTTCTTACTTCAAGTATTTAATTACTTAACTTCTTTGTGCAAAGTGTGACGACCCAAGAAAGGATTATATTTCTTAATCTCGATTCTGTCTGGCGTGTTTTGCTTGTTTTTCATAGTAGAATATCTTGAAGCTGGCTTACCTTCACCCTTTGCTTCAGTACACTCTAGTATTATTTTTACTCTATGACCTTTTTTTGCCATGATTAAACTCCGTATTTGATTTCAATTTGACTACAAAATTAAGAAGACTTTTCCACAATACAAAAGAAAATATTTTAACAATAGCTTTTTATTGGTAAAAAAAACCATTAAATTAGTACATGAATATAAACAATATAAAGGTGGCATTTGTTTGAGCCATATATAGCAATCATTGCAGCTTCTTTGATTATAGTAGCTTCCTACTTTTTCGATATAGCATCAATAAAATTCAAAATCCCATCTGTACTATTCCTTATTTTTACTGGAATCGGAATCAGATACGGTTTGGCTTACTATGACATGGTTGTTCCAGAAAGCTTTTTCAGCATTCTTCAACTATTGGGTATTGTTGGTCTTATTATGATTGTACTCGAAGCAGCAGTTGACCTTAAGATTTCGAAGGATAAGGTTACTCTTATTCGTTCCTCTGTTGCATTAGCCCTATTGGTTTTAGTATTTACTGCATTCAGTATTGGTGGAGTTATCTACTATATACTTGGCAACGAACCTTTTTTCAACTGCTTGGTCTATGCCATTCCACTTAGTGTGGTTAGTAGCGCCGTGCTTATTCCATCAGTTCACACGCTCACTAAAAAGAAAAAAGAATTCCTAATATACGAATCCACGTTTTCTGACATACTCGGCATCTTGTTCTTCAACTTTGTTGTACTGCAAGAAGGAAGCGTGCTGTCATGGTCGGGAATTTCTATGATTGTAGCCACTGTGCTATTTTCCATATTCGTTAGCTATATACTAGTATTCGTATTCAGTAAGATAAAGACACACGTGAAGCTATTTTTGATGATAGCTATACTTGCCTTACTCTATGCACTGGGCAAAAAACTTCACCTATCTACACTCCTGATGATCTTCATCTTTGGTGTGGTTATGAATAATGCAAAATTATTCTACAAAGGTAAGCTTGCAAACTTTATAAACTTTGACAATGTGAAGTCAATTAGGCGAGAGTTCCATACCATAACGGCAGAGACTGCTTTTGTTATTCGTACCTTCTTCTTTATTGCATTTGGTATGAGTATAGATATTATGTTACTTGCTGACCCTAGGGTATTGGTGATTGGGTTTATAATCTTAGTGTTGCTTTACTTAGTAAGGTTTATCAACTTCAAGGTATTCTTGAAAACAGATGTATTCCCTGAGATATTCTTAGCACCTCGGGGATTGATTACAATTCTATTATTCTTTTCTATACCACAAGCATTTGATATAAAAGATTTGAGCGAGGGAATACTTTTCTTTGTAATATTAGGTACTAGTTTGATAATGATGGCAGCCATAATGGCTTCGAAAGACTCAGAGATGAAAACAACCACCCTATTTGATGTAGGTCTGGGCCAGGCATCAGATTACGAAATTGAATACGAAACATTCTCAGAGTTCGATGATTTACTCGACGATGTAAACAATATAAACGATAGCTCTGACAAAAAATTAAATGAAAATAACGATAATAATAATGAACCGAAAGGAGAGAGTGAATGATAAGAAATATCATTTTGCTGACATTAGGGCTATTTGCTATGAGTAGCATTTCGCTTATGTCACAAGACAGTAAAAACGTTTTCCCTTATGACTATGAAGTCAATACTCTGGAAAATGGACTAAAGATAATAACTATACCTATGCCATCTAACGGCATTGTGTCTTACTACACTCTAGTGAGAACAGGTGCAAGAGATGAGTACGAGCAAGGAAAAACTGGATTTGCTCACTTTTTTGAACACATGATGTTCCGTGGTACTAAAAAGTACCCAGGTACAGTTTACGATAGCTTAATTATATCTATCGGTGCTGATGGGAATGCTTACACAACTGATGATTACACCGCTTACCACCTTAGCTTATCTAAAGAAGATTTGGACCTGGTTATGGAGTTGGAAAGCGATAGATTCCAAAACTTAAGTTATCCAGAAGCGGAGTTCAAAACTGAAGCTGGAGCAGTATATGGTGAGTACAGAAAGAACATTACTAATCCTATTAGCGTACTGTGGGAGAAGTTAAAATACACAGCTTATGACAAACATACTTATAAGCACTCAACTATTGGCTTTGTAGAAGATATAAAGGCAATGCCGTCACTTTATGAGTACAGCATGGAATTTTATAGCAATTACTACAGACCAGAAAATAGCATACTAATGGTGGCTGGTGATATATCTACTGAAGATATATTAGAAAAAGCTAAGAAATATTATGGTGAGTGGGAACAAGGTTATACAGCTCCTAAGGTAGAGCAAGAACCAGAGCAAACTGCAGCAAGAAGTGCAGAAGTAAAATACGATGGTAAGACTAACCCAATAGTGGGTATTGGCTACAAAACTGAAGCATTCGACGCAACTGACAAATCTGTTATCTCACGTGAGTTAATTGGTGATTTGGCTTTTGGTTCAAATAGTGATTTGTACAAAAAGCTATATTTGAAAGAGCAGAAAGTACAATACATTTCTCCTTACTTCCCTCAGAATAGGGACCCATTTATGTCAATCATATATACTATGGTGAACGACCCCAGTGATATAGATTACGTGAAAGAAGAGGTTCAGAACTCTGTAGAGTGGTACCAAAATAATTTGGTTGATAAAAAGAAGTTAGACGACTTGAAGAAACGTCAAAAATATGCTTTCCTCATGAGCTTAGACACACCTTCTAATGTAACTGGTAACTTAGCTAGAATGGTAGCTATCACCGGTGGAATGGATGCAGTAGAGCAATACTTCCAAACTTTAGAGTCCATCACTCCGGAAGACATACAAGAAGAGGCAAAGACGATGAGCGAAGACAAGAGAACGATAATAGAATTACAGGGGGCTAAATAATGAGAAACTTTAAGACAATCAATATATTAGCACTGGCTATTCTATTAGCTCTAACAGCTACATCTTGTAGAAATAGCGACAAAGCAGATGATGAGATGAACACAAACAAAGTATTATTGCAAATAGACAATGACCCAATTGTTGCTTACAATATTTGGTTCAAAGTTGGCTCGGTGAATGACCCACAAGGCAAAGAGGGCTTGACTTATCTGACAGCAGAAATGATGGCAGATGCTTCTACAAAAAGCAATGACTACTCTGCTATATTAGAAAAAATGTACCCAATGGCTACTGGCTACGGTGCTAAAGTAGATAAGGAAATGACAACTTTCCGAGGTAGAACACACAAAGACAACTTAGATGAATACAATAAGCTATTCATGGATGCCATTTTGAACCCGGCATTCAAAGAAGAAGACTTCAATAGAATAAAGAACAATACACTGAATTATATCAAAAATGTTCTTAGATATTCGAGTGATGAAGAGCTAGGTAAATTTGCATTATATAATTACGTTTTCGAAGGTACACCATATGGCCACTTAATGTCAGGTAGTGTAGAAGGAATTGAGAATATCACTTTGGAAGATGTAAAGCAACATCACAAGAACTACTTCAATGCTAATAATTACACAATTGGTCTTGGTGGCGGTTACCCAAATGAGTTAGTTGACAAAATAGACACTGAGCTAAACAAGCTGCAAGACACAGCTATCAATACTATGGTAGATATAACTCCTAAGCCAATCAATGGGCTAGAAGTCTTGTTAGTAGAGAAAGAAAACAACTCTACTGCAATTAGCTTTGGCTTCCCAATTGATGTACACCGTGGCGATGAAGACTTCTTCGCATTGGCACTATTCAGCTCTTGGCTAGGTGAACACAGAAACCAGTCTAGTCACTTGTTCCAGGTTATCCGTGGTGCTCGTGGGCTAAACTATGGTGACTATGCTTATATTGAAAGATTCCTAAACGGTGGTAGGTTGAACAAACCAAACCCGAATAATGCAAGAAACAACCTACTTTTTGAAGTATGGATAAGACCTGTTCAGCACATTCACAGACATTTTGCTCTTCGTGCGGCTATGCGCGAGTTGCAAAAAGTAGTTGACAATGGTATGACAGAAGAGCAGTTCGAAACAACTAAGAACTTCTTGAACAAATACTCTATTCATTGGGCTGCTACTACGTCTGAGCGATTGGGCTACCAAATTGATTCGGAATTTTACGGTATAGAAGATGGTGGTAATTACATCAATCACTTCCGTGAGAAAATCAGAAACTTAACATTGGAGCAAGTAAATAGTGCAATCAAAAAGCATATACAATACAACAATGTGAAGATAGCAATGATTACTTCGGACGCTGAGCAATTCAAATCGGACTTAGTTAGCAATGCTGACAGCCCGATAGAGTACAACTCACCGAAGCCAGATGAGGTATTGGAAGAAGACAAAGAAATATCTACTTACAAATTAGACATAAAAGAAGAGAACGTAACGATAGTACCTGTGGACGAAATGTTCCAGAAGTAATATCATAATTCTCATTTAGTTTTTACAAGCCCGACCGATTGGTTGGGCTTTTTTTGTTGGGAGATTTACACTAGATTAAAGCCACTAAGACAGAGATAATAGAGGTAGTGAGGTGATCATCCAGAGCGAACAGTGAACAGCAAGTAAATAATAATAGCAGCGCCACCCACGTATGCAGCTGGCTCCCAAACATCATCCCAAAATGATGATTTTTCATTTCGCACCCCTTTTGTGAACTCAAAGCTTTCGTCCTCAAGTTGTGCTGTCATATCTAAGTCAATAGTATCTTGGTAGCTGGTGCTAACTCTATATTCTACTATATGATCATCATTTAGGGTAATGATATAGAGAGAGCTATTAATTTGTCTCGTACCACTTTCCTCATCATATAAAATCGAAATAGAATCAAGATTAACACTTGTTCCATAGTTGTCTGCATTTGTAATTACTATTGCTGAATCCAATTCCCTAAGTGATGTTTCTAGTTTGTCCTTTAGAGGTGAGTATTCGGTTAGTGGTCTTATTTTTTTGTTGTATATTTTCTGCTGAGCTTTCACAGTCAGTGTATCTATCTGACTCAGAATTAACTCAAGATTTGTTTTTGGGCTTGCAAAAGCAAAAGAGGAAAAGGCAATTATAAGAATGAGAAATCTCATTTAACAATATTTTGTTTTAATCTAGTCAAATCTTCAAATAGTTGTTTGTCATCCCAATAGTTGTGAGGACGTATTCGGAGTTTTCTTTTTCTTCCTTCTATGCTTAGTTTTACCAATCGGAAAGTCTCACGAGTTTGGAACGGTCTTTCCTTACCGAGGTATATACGTTCTATGTTATTTTTATCATATTTATTTTGGTTGAACCTATTGCGCATAGTGATCGAGTTTGCATCAATTACTAGAGTTCTAACCCAAAATAGCTTATGGAAATACATAAGCAAACCACCGATTATAAATAACCCAAGAAGTATGAAAACTGGGTCATGCAATAGAACTTCTACATTCTTTTTACCAATTATTGTTCGGATAAGTCCATAGCCTAATGCAACAACTAGGTAAATTACAATTGACTTCCAGTAGAAGTCGAACCTTTGCTTGTATATTTTGTCTTCACTCATTTTTCAAAATATGAATAGATTGGCAATTAATCAAGTTCTAATGTACCTTCTACTATTTCCTCTATAGTTTCCGCATATATTCTGTGCTCAACTTCTAGAACTTTTCTAGCAATATCTTCGGGAGCGTCTTCTTTACTTATAGCCACTTTGCCTTGTTTTAATATTCTACCCTCATCATATTTTTCATTGACTAAGTGAACAGTTGCCCCAGATTCTGTATCTCCCGCTTCGTAAACTGCTCGGTGAACGTTCATTCCATACATACCCTTTCCACCATACTTTGGCAACAATGCGGGATGTATATTTAGAATTCTATTTTTGTACTTTTCAATCATCACTTTGGGTATCATACGCATATAGCCAGCTAACACGACTAAATCTATTTCGTGTTTATCTAATAAGCTGAGTAAATCAGACTGGAACTCCTCAGCTGTATCATATTGTGCTGAGCTCAGGTGCACAGGCTTAACACCCAGATTCTTCGCTCTCTCAAGCGCATAGGCATCGGAGTTATTACTAATTAACAAAACAGGTGCAGCTGCTATACCCTTATCACGTAAAGCTTCCACAATTGCTTGGAAATTACTTCCTCCATGCGAGGCAAAGAATGCTATGTTCATAAAAATTGGTTCATTGGCTTATTGTACTAAGTGCAAAGATAAGGTATTAGAGCGAGATTGGGAAATAGAGTAATAGAATGAATAAAAATCACGTATTTAACTCTAAAATAATAACACTTTCCACAAAAAGTTTGGAAATAATAAAACATAGTCTTAATTTCGTAGCCATGATAAAATTAAAGGTAAGAAAATGACTTCATTACAATATGTAGAGCAATTAGCCCAAGATAGAGCTGCTGCTACAAGAAAAGAAAAAGATGGCGAGAATTTCGCTGAAGTTCCTGAATTTGGTCCTGGTGACACTGTAAACGTTGCTGTAAGGGTAGTAGAGGGACAAAAAGAAAGGATCCAAAACTACAAAGGTATCGTACTTGGTATCAAAGGTGGCGGAATATCTAAAACTTTCTTAGTTAGAAAAATTTCTAATGGTATTGGTGTAGAAAGAATCTTCCCAATGCACTCTCCTATGATTCAAAGCATTGAAGTGCTTAACAAAGGTAGAGTAAGAAGAGCAAAACTTTATTACCTACGTGGTATGTCAGACAAGAAAACTAGACAAAAACTTAATCGCAGAAAGTAAGAAACTAGTTAACTTGATAAAAATAAAAAATCCCGCTCAATGGCGGGATTTTTTTTGTCTTGTTTGTTTTTTTATTCAAACTTACTTTTTAGTTAGCTCTTTTATTTTTTCATATAGCTCATCCTCATCACCTGGAGCATAACCATTGTGCTCGTAAACCAAATTACCTTCGCCATCATATAAAAAAGTATGCGGTGGGTTAGCAACATTCATAGCTCTTCTCAAATCACTATTCTCATCTAAATATACTTCAAAGTCCCAGCCACGACCTTTCACAAAAGGAGCAACCCTACGGCTATTTCGTGAGTCATCAATAGACACTGCTATTACTTTCACTCCAGTTTCTTTTTGCCACTTTGCATATTTTTCATTTATATTGTTCAACTCTAGAATACAAGGCTTGCACCAAGTAGCCCAAAAGTTAATAATGAATGGTTTACCATCGTTGGTAAATTTAGCAGTATTAACATTGCGGCCTTTTAAATTTTTCACTTTTACTGAAGGTATTTGCTTATCCTTAGCACCCATATCAGCTGAAAATGCAAAAGCAAACACCAGTAACATTGATAGCAAAGTAATTGATTTTTTCAAAATTATCTCCTTTTTAAATTATTTTGTAACTTATAACATTATTACGTGTTCTTTTGACTGAATGTTTAACAAAAAACACAGAAATTTATAAATTTATAAAGGTTTAAATTATGAAAAAGTTACAAATAATCCTTCTTTCTGCATTATTAACATTTGCATACTCTTGTTCTGATGAAGATAATCCAGCAGACAACGGCCCTGTTAATGAAACTGGAACTATTGAATTAATAGCAACAGACGGCTTAGTTATTGAGGCTGTAGGTACAGAAACTGAAATTTCATACCACACCCAAATTAAAAATAATAGTGAAAGAGATTTAGAAGTTTTAGCTAAAATGGAGATAATCGACTTAGCTGATGATCATTGGACTTATTTTTGTTGGGGTGATATTTCTACTGGAGAAGGTACTTGCTACGAAGCAACTAAAGAAGACTTCACTGCAACATTTAATTTAGATTTAACATCTGGTGAAACTACAGATCCTAATAGCTTCATAAACTACATCAAAAATGATGCAAATGCTGTTAACACATCTATGATCAGATATATAGTATATGAAGTAGGTAACGAGGCTAACGCTGACACATTAGAATATACAATCAATGTTTCATTTACTTTCTAAGAAGTAAGTGACCTAACACTAGATCTTTTTATTAAAGGTCGTTTTCTGTTGTAAGTTGGTAAGTAATCCAACTCATAAACAATAGGAACGACCTTTTTTGTTACTGCTTTGGGTCTATCCATTAGCAATAATGAGATAGATATAGCGATTGTGATATTTTTAAATAGTTCTAAAATAAGTATTAATCTAGTTTATTTGGCTACTATCTTGTTGAACTTTCTTTTACCTACTTTGAATATTCTTTCATTAGTGAGGTCAATAAATTGATTAATGTCATCTATTTTTACATCGTCAACTGAAACAGCACCTTGTTGAACCATTCTCTTGGCATCCTTTTTCGAGCCAACCATTTTAGCATCTGTAATTATATCAATTACCTTTGTTTCTGTTGGATTTACTGCAAGCTCAACTGTTTGGATATCGTCAGGCACATCTCCTTGCTTGAAAACACGTAAGAACTCTTCATAAGCAGCTTCACCACTACCTTCTGGATGATATATGTCAGTTATATTCTTAGCGACTTTTATTTTTGCATCCCTTGGGTTATTTCCCTCTCCAGAAAGGAATTTGCTCATCTCTCCTAATTGCTCATTAGTAGCAAATGCCCCGTACTGATAGTAACGTAAAATTACATCATCAGGTATTGACATTACCTTACCAAAAATATCCGATGGTTTATCCGTAAGTGCTATGTAGTTATCCAATGATTTACTCATTTTCTCCTTACCATCAGTACCTTCCAATATTGGCAAAGTAACAATGCACTGCGGTTCCTTACCATAAGAACGCTGTATATCACGACCAACAATAAGATTGAATTTCTGATCCGTACCACCTAACTCCACATCTGAATCGATATGAGCTGAATCCATTGCTTGCGCCAACGGATAAAGTAGCTCGTGCATACTGATAGGTGTATTCGAATTATATCTTTTATTAAAGTCATCGCGCTCTAGTAATTGAGCCACGGTATATTTGGCTGCAAGTTCTATAACTTCACGAAAGTTCATAGCATTTAGCCATACGCTGTTATATTTTACTTCAAACTTTTCAGGTGATTCCTCAAGTATCATACCCGCTTGTTCTAAGTATGACTGGCCATTAACTCTTGTATCTTCTAGTGTGAGTTGAGGTCTAGTTTTTGATTTACCCGAAGGGTCACCAATCATAGCTGTAAAATCGCCAATTATCAAAATTGCCTTGTGTCCCAAATCTTGAAATTGTCTCATTTTATGAAGTACAACCGCGTGACCTATATGCAAATCAGGTCTGCTGGGGTCAGCACCTAACTTGATGATAAGTCGTTTTTTATTCTTTATTGATAGTTCTAGTTTCTTAACCAATTCATCTTCTGGTAATACATCTACTGCCGAAGATTTGATTATGTCCATTTGTTCATTTACCGATGGGAACATAGTTTTAAAATTCCTGTTATTCTGATTCTATTTTATAATTAAAAAGTACTATACCTTGTATTTTCTTCGTAAGTCTCTTTCAACTTCCTTCTTCTTGGTTGACTCACGTTTATCAAATTTCTTCTTCGGCTTTGCAAGAGCTATTTCTAGTTTTACCAAATGTCCACTGAAGTAGATGCTAAGAGGTACAACGGTCATACCTTTTTCATTGACTGAGTCACGAAGTTTATTCAGCTCTCTCTTATGTAAGAGTAGTTTTCTATTCCTGTTAGGCTCATGATTTTCTCTGTTACCAAGTGAATACTCTGGAATATTCATATTCATAATAAAAAGATCATCGCTACTGCGGATGAAGCCAACATAGGCCTCTTGCAAACTACATTTGTTTTCACGCAAAGACTTAACTTCAGTACCAACTAGCATAATACCTGCATCGTATCTACTAACTATCTCATAGTCATACCGAGCTCGCCTATTGGTGGTAATAGTCCTTATATTTGGTTCGTCATGGTTATCTTTCTTACCCATTATTCAGTTATATTTTTTGCTCTCAGCTCATTATCGAATATAAAAACACCACCTGGTGAATCCGAAGCTAATTTGAGTCTATCTACTAATTCAGAAACCGTTGCTTCTTCTTCAACTTGTTCTGAAATAAACCAATGCAACAATACTTCCAGTGGCAGATCTTTTTCCTTCTGAGCTAACCTGGCAAGTTTGTTTATACTTTCAGTAATTTTTTGCTCATGCTCGTAAGCAACTTGAAAACCTTCGAGTGGAGTCTCCCAATGATTTGGTGGAGAGTCAATTTTACCAATAACTGGTACACCACCTCTGTCTAGTAAAAAGTCAAAAAGTTTATAGGCATGCTCCAACTCCTCTGTAGATTGTGCTCTCATCCAGTTAGCCATACCGTTCAAGCTGATAGAATGATAATACCCTGCCATAGAAAGATATAGGTTTGATGAATAAATCTCTTTAGCTATTTGCTCGTTTATCGCTTTTGCTAATTTCTTTGATATCATTTTATTTTCCTTTTTTTATTTAATTAAATTTTAAACTTATGTCTGCACTTTTAACACTGTGAGTGAGGGCACCAACAGAAACTGCATCAACTCCTGTGGGAACATAATCACCTATTGTAGATAAATTAATACCACCAGAGGCTTCTAAAAAAATATCACTTTTTATTTCTCTTGCATAAGTGACACATTCAGCAATGTAATTCGGCGACATATTATCTAATAATAGACCATCTGCACCCGAATCTATTGCATCGATTATTTGTTCTTTTTTATCTACTTCTATCTGTATTGGTAAACTACTATCGTAATTTTTACAATTATTTACAGCTTGAGTGACCCCACCAGCCGCAACTATATGATTATCCTTTATAAGAATTCCAGTAGAAAGATTATATCTGTGGTTTTGTCCTCCACCCATACAAACAGAATACTTCTCAAACATTCTAAGACCTGGCGTCGTCTTTCGTGTGTCAAGCACAGCTACCCCATATGGTTTTGCTATATCAGCATATTTCTTGACTACAGTAGCAATACCACTCATTCTTTGCATAAGGTTAAGAAAGATTCTTTCCTTCCTCAAAATCTCAATAGAATTTCCTTCTATGGTAGCTATTACTTCTCTATTCTTAACATAATCACCATCTTCAAAGTTAAATTCAAGCTTAGTGTTATTATCGAATATAGCCTCTACTACATTTCTGCCTGCTATAACCATATCATCTTTAGCTATTATCAATGCCTTAGATTTAGATTCTGTACTTACGGTACTTAATGTTGTAATATCACCGTTAGGTGAATCTTCCTCCAAATATATTTTTATTTGAGAAGTAATATATTCTCTAGGTAATTCTTTTAATTGGTTATAACGTATCATTCTAATTTTTTTTTAAATTTACTTAGCAAATTTAATCAAAAGAAAGAATTAGATAAAATAAGTGAACAAAGAATATAACTTAGAACCTTGGACAGATGATTTACTAGAAAAAATTTTTGGCTTTGTTGTCAAGTCTGGTGTCTTTTTTTGTATCATATTTTTAATTTTAAAAAAGTTTATTCCTTTAGGAGTTATTTATTTAATAACTATTACTCTATAGTTTATAAATTATGAATATCAATATTTTCCAGCTACAAGAGAACTTTCGGAATAGGGATAACACAAAATGAGAGAGATAAAGTATTCGAACCTTTCTACAGAGGGGAAAATACGATTGGGAATGCCGGTACAGGACTAGGCTTACCAATATCTAAAAGATATATAGAATCACTTGATGGGTCAATAGATTTTGATAGTCAAGTTAACAAAGGAACTAACTTTACAATTGTTATACCAACCAATGTTGCTGATTAGTATAATTTAGCAATTAGTATAAATAAATATTAATTTCGTATTAATAACAGAAACAAAAAAGAGAAAATAATATGTCATTGAATTGCGGTATAGTTGGATTACCTAATGTTGGTAAATCTACTATCTTTCAAGCACTGACTTCAGCACCAGCAGAAGCAGCAAACTATCCATTTTGTACAATCGAACCAAATGTAGGTGTTGTAGAAGTACCAGATGAAAGATTAGAAAAAATAACTGGCTTCATAAAGCCTCAAAAAGTAATACCTACAATAGTTGAATTTGTTGATATTGCTGGTTTAGTAAAAGGTGCTTCAAAAGGTGAAGGATTAGGCAACCAATTTCTTGGTAATATCAGACAAGTTGGTGCAATCGTTCATGTAGTAAGATGCTTTGAAGATGAAAACATAGTTCACGTTGATGGAGATATTAACCCTATTCGTGACATAGAAACAATAGAAACAGAGCTTGCACTTGCAGATTTGGAATCTGTGCTCAAAAGAAAAGATAAGAATGCGAAAGTATTCAAATCGAGTGATAAAAAAGCAGTTGACTTAGCTAGACAACTTGATCCAATTTATCAAAAGCTTGCAGACACACTTAATCAAGGTCAACCAGCACGTAGCTTAGGTTTAACTGAAGACGAACAAAATGCAGTAAAAGATCTTCATTTAATTACAATTAAGCCACAGGTATATTGTTGTAATGTTGATGAAAATGACTTACAAGGTGAAAACGAATATGTCCAAAAAGTACGTGAATTTGCTAAGCAAAATGATAGTGAGGTTGTTGTAATTTGTGGCAAATTGGAATCAGAAATTGCTGGACTTGATACTGCAGAAGAAAAATCAGAATTTTTACAAGAAATGGGTTTAAATGAGAGTGGTCTAGACAAGCTAATTCGCAAAGGATATGATTTACTTGACCTTAAAACTTACTTCACTGCTGGTGAAAAAGAAGTCCGTGCCTGGACATACAAAGACGGCAGCACAGCACCTCAAGCTGCTGGTGTTATTCATACCGATTTTGAGAAAGGCTTTATCAAAGCTGAGATTTATCACTGTACTGATCTATTTGAATTAGAAAGTGAGCAAAAGATAAAAGAACTCGGTAAGTTAAGAATGGAAGGTCGTGACTATATTGTGAAGGATGGTGACGTAGTACACTTTAGGTTCAACGTGTAATTAAAGGAATTAAATTATGAGAATATCAGTTGATATTAGTTTATACCCACTGGATAAAAACTATATAGAACCAATAAAGAAATTTATCTCCGTAGTAAATACTACTGATGGGCTAGAAGTTGATACAAACAAAATGAGCACCCAGATTAGAGGAGAGAGTGATATAATATTCGACTTACTAAAGAATGAAATCCCAAATGTATTTGAAGAAAACAGAGCAGCATTCATTCTAAAAGTAATAAAAGGATCAGATTAAATCTATGTTAATTGTTTTACTTATCATAAATATCATCATAGTAATCTTAGTATTTCTGAACTTCAGAAAACCAAGTGGCACTAATGCAAACACTGATGACATAGATGATAAATTCAAGCACTTACGTGAATTTCAGTCTGAATCAGAACGAAATCTAAGAGCAGAAATAGCTGATAATTTTAGAGGTAACAGAGAAGAGCTTTCGAAAAACTTCTCTAGCTTAAAGGAAGATTTATTAAAAAGAAATGAAGAGCAATCGACTAGACAAAACGATAAATTCATTGACTTTGAGCGACGGATAAAAGACTTATCACAGTCAAATGAAGAAAGAATAGAAAAGCTTAAGGATTCTATTAAGCAAGAGCTTACAGAGTTTAATAATCAAGTTGATAAAAATCTAACTACTCTGAAAGAGGAGAACAATAAGCATCTGCAAAAAATGCAAGAGACTGTAGATGAAAAGCTACAAAAGACTTTAGAATCAAGAATAGCTCAAGCGTTCAGCACAGTCAGTGAAAGATTAGAAGAGGTTCACAAAGGACTGGGCGAAATGAAACAGTTAGCTAATGATGTTGATGGGCTTAATAAAGTCTTGAGCAACGTGAAGCTAAAAGGTGTACTCGGAGAATACCAATTAGAGCAAATATTAGAACAAGTATTGGCTCCCGCTCTCTACGAAAAAAATGCACAGACAAAAGAAAACACTCAACAAAGAGTCGAGTTTGTAGTAAAGCTACCTGGTGATGGTGAGGAAAAAGTATTACTACCTATTGATTCAAAATTCCCTTCTGATTCTTATAGACGTTTAGTTCTAGCATTTGAAGAAAACAAAGAAGCCGAAGCTATAGCTGCAAGAAAAGAACTACACTCCGCAGTTCGTAAATACGCTAAGGATATAAATGATAAGTATATCAACCCAGGGGTAACTACAGATTTTGCTATTATGTTTCTTCCTTTTGAAGGAATGTATGCCGAAGTACTTCGAGATACCGAACTGTTCCACGAAATACAAACAAAATACAAAGTTAATCTAACTGGACCTACTACATTGGCAGCATTCCTAAATAGTATGCAAATGGGATTTAGGACTTTAGCAATTCAAGAACGCTCGAGTGAAGTTTGGAAAATATTAGGTGCTGTTAAACATGAATTTAGTAAATTTGGAGACGTATTAGACACTACTCTGTCTCAGTTAGAAAGAGCTAAAAACAATATCAATGAATTGGTAGGTGTAAGAACACGACAGATGCACAAAAAATTAAAAAATGTGTCAGAATACCAGACTGATACTGAAAAACTATTATATGAAACTAACGACATAGATTCGGAGGAAGAATTATGAGGTTAGCTGCTATTATCCATAGTCACTTCGAAGGGCCTGCTTTCATTGCTGATTGGGCTATTGACAGTGGTCATGAGCTTGAAGAAATACATATCTACAAGGACGGCGTTATGCCTACTGATGACTATGATGGTTATATTTTTATGGGTGGAGCTATGAGTGCCAACGACAATGATGAATGCTATTGGCTATTAGATGAAAAGCAGTTCATAAGTAACCTAATCAGAGAAAACAAAAAGGTATTAGGTATCTGCTTGGGTGCACAATTAGTAGCAAATTCAGTAGGATGTGAAATCGTCCCAATGAAAGAAAAAGAAATTGGTTGGTTCGACGTTTACTTGTCAGAAGAGCGAGATATAATACCCGAATATGACATTATTGAGACCTTGCATTGGCACGGAGATGAGATAATACCAAATGAGAGATTAGAAATATTAGGCACCTCGCAACAATGCGATGTTCAAATATTTAAAGTGAATGAGAACTGCTATGGGTTCCAGTGTCATCTTGAGCAAACTATGGATTCATTAATAAATTTATATGCACATTGCTTCGACGATATTGATGACGGTCCATATTCACAAGACCATGACAGTCTATTTTTCTCTGATGAAATATTCGACCAAAACAACGAGATGTTTGCTCATTTTCTTAATAAATTCTTCGAAGGTTAATTGAAAAACTTACTCATTATTGCGTATTACTTTCCTCCGTCGGGTGGCCCCGGTGTTCAAAGAGTATTGAAGCATATAAAATACCTACCAGACTATGGCTGGAATCCAATCGTACTTACTGTGTCGAATGGAGAATATCAAGCAATAGATGAGTCACTTCTAAAAGAAATTCCCAAAAATACGGTTGTACATAAAAGTAAAATTTATGAACCCTATGACCTATACAGAAAGTTTACAGGCAGGAAAAAGGGAGAAGCAATTGATGTAAATAATATAAAAAAAGAAGGCCAAAAAAGTAAGTTTATGGATAAAGTAGCCGAACAAATAAGAGCTACACTATTTATCCCTGATGCTCGAATAGGTTGGTATTTTTCTGCAATAAAAGAAGCTGAGAAAATATTAGAGAAATATGATATTGATGCGATTTATAGTAGCTCACCACCATACACCTGCTCTGTGATTGCTAACAAAATACAGACTAAGACAAAACTACCTTGGGTAGCAGGTTTTCGCGATCCATGGACCGGTTTTCTGACCACGCCAAATCGATGGTTTTTACCTGCCGCTATAGATAGGAAATTAGAACATAGTGTGTTCAAAAATGCAACAGTTGTAGAAGCTGCTTGGCAAGGAATAATAAAAGATGCAGTAGGAAAATATGGTGATCTGAACGAAGGTAAATTCCATCATGTTCCAAATGGATATGACTCTACCGACTTTCCAGACATAAAGTACAAAAGAAATGAAAAATTCACTCTCACTTACACGGGTTCACTATATGGAAGGCGAAATCCAAATCAACTATTTGAAGCAATTGAGATACTAATAGATTCAGGAAAAGTCAATTCAGATGATTTGAATCTAATATTCGTAGGTAGATTTGGCGCTGAAGTAGAAGAAATGTTTGAATCGGCTAGTTTTGCAGATAAAATCACAAAAATTGGCTATGTCCCTCATAGTGAAAGCATAAGTTATTTACTTAAATCAGAAGCACTTTTATTAATAGTAGACGAAGCAAAAGAAAGCCAAGAAATAGTACCAGGCAAGGTCTATGAATATTTGGGTACTAAACGTCCATTGCTCGTTATAGCACCTTTAGAATCAGCTATTGCTGACTTAATCTATGAAACAGAATCTGGATTAGTAGCTCATCAAAACCAGATAGATAGAATTGCTGAAAACTTCCTTGAGTTTTACAATGCTTGGAAGACAGGAGAGCAATTATACGAACCAAATGATGAAAAAATAGAACAATACGAAAGAAAAAATGCCTCGAAAAAGTTAGCTGGTATATTAGATAATTTAACTAAGTAATCACCTGAACAAACTATATTTTTCGGGCTTATTTACTATTCTTCCAACCGGTTTTATATTTGACTTTCTAGACAACATTTCAACTGCATAAGATAAAGCATCAACAATATCATCATGCTTACCATTTGGGAAATTCACTAACTCTTTTTCAATGTCCGAAGCTATATTAATATTTCTATTAATCAATATTTTCCCGCCCTCAGCTAAAGCAGATAGAGGCAATGCTCTTGAGAACTTATCCTTTTTTGGAATTAGTTTTACTACTGGCAAACCCAAATCACTTAATTGATAGAATAAGCTAGCTTGGTACTGTACCGACTCAACTCCAATAAGTGCAGGCCTATACTTCCGATAAAGCTTTTCGATAATATGTTTATGTTTTGTAAGCTCAATTTTATCTCTAAATAAATCAATCAAAATCAATCTATTCAGCTCATCAGTAGTGAAAATGGCTATCACAGTATAGTCAGCTTTATCACTGGTTGAGATAGCCAAATCGCACGTAAAATAAATCTCATTTAACTTTCCGTTAAATTTCCCATTGATTATTATCATATCATTCTGCAAGTTGAAGTATTGGAATTGCTCTCTTTTGAATAGTCCACCGTCATTTGGTGCTGGCTCCTGTTGATATAGTCCAGCAAACCAATATTGACCTATTCTTTCTTTCTTTTCTAACAAGTCTTTTCTACTATACCTCTCTGGCCAAAGAGCTTCTTCTTTTGATCTATTTAAAATATCTTTTTCATTAGCAATCGCTGGAAATATCAAAGTGTCCCAATTAGACTTATTCATCAATCTCCCTCCCAAATCATCTTCGTGCCATCTAGTCATTACCAGTACAACAGAGCCACCAGGTTCTAACCTAGTTAATAAAGTAGCACTGAACCACTCCATTATACTATCTCTCCTATTTTCAGAGTTAGCTTCCTTGTCATTCTTAATTGGGTCATCTACTATTATTAAGTCTGCTCCTTTTCCTGTTAGAGTTCCACCAACTCCAACTGCTGTTATACTTCTATTTTGACTTGTTACAAATTCAGATTTTGACTTTTGTGAATTGTTTAATGACAGTCCATAATCAGATGCTATTTGCTTGTAGTTTTCCAAAATTTCTCGACCAAAGTATTCTGATAGTTTGCTATTGTATGTAGATATTATAATCCTTGTAGTAGATAAAAGAGCAAATTTGATTGATGGTAATGGCACAGCTTTCAAATTTTTAGACATTGAAAATAAAAATTTATTAGACAAGAATCTTAAAGTTTTGTGTGCCGATGATGACTCGGTTGCAGTAATAGATAAAATAGTCAAACAGAAGGAGTTTAACCCTAAAGCTGATATGATTAGTTTGGTTCTCCAAGATAACAATAAGCATGTACTCAAGATTAAGAGTGCTGAATTAACTGAAAATAACAATGGCAACTTGCTATTGTTTTTAACTGATTTGACTGAAATAAACAAAACAAAGCAAATAACAGAAACTCTTTTCAGAATATCACGAGAAGCTAACCTTTGTCGAAATTTGGATGTGCTTTACGCTAAGATACATGACAATCTAAAAGAAATAACTAACGCCACAAACTTTGCTGTTGGGTAAATAGATGAAGTTAAAAAGAAAATAAATTTCCCTTATTTCTATGATGAGACAGAGGATAATTTTGAGTCCATAGACATATCAGATGACATATCACTTACTTATCAAGTAATCAAAAACAGACAACCGATAGTACTCAATGAGGAGCAAGTTAGATCTCACATTGGTGGATATGAACAGGTTTATGGTGCGATTTATAAAAGCTGGTTAGGTGTTCCATTGATGATTGGCGATGAGATATAAGGCGTACTTATGGTACAGGACTACCACATAGAGGATGCATATAGCGAAAGTGACATTCAAGTGTTAAGCTCCGTGTCAGAGATTCTTGCCGCTCCAATTTCCAAATTTAAATATCAAAAGCAGCTAAAAGCGCTAAATAGAGACCTAGAAAAAATAGTAACTAAGAGAACAGAGCAATTAGAAAAAACATTAGAAAATTTAAGTTATGAAAATGAAGAAAGGAAAAACACTCAAGCAAAGCTTCAGAAAACACAGAAAGAGTTAGAGCTATCACTAAAAAATGAGAAAGAGTTAAACTTAATCAAAAACACGTTTTATCCAAATGGTTTCTCATGAGTATAGAACACCTCTGACAGTTATATTATCTACTAGTAACTTACTTCAAAATCATTTGGATAAAATGACCCCAGAGCAAAGAAAAAAACAGTTTAACAATATTGCTCATTCTGTTGCTACTATGACCAATTTGCTCGATGATGTACTTATGATGGGCAGATCTGAGATTGGTAAATCATTAAATATTATCAACTTTGATTTAATAAATACTATCAAATCTATCACAGAAAATATAATATTTATAGACAACAGAAAACATAAATTTATACTTGATATGCCCTCAAGAATGACGATAAAGTCTGACAAAACCTTAGTTGATCACATAATCAATAACCTAATAATGAATGCGGTGAAATACTCTCCAAGAAATACCGAAGTATTTGTAGGAGTAAAAGAATTAAAATCAGATGAAATCGAATTCTTTTTAGAAGATAGAGGCATAGGTATACCAAAGGAAGACATTGCAAATATTTTTGATTCATTCTTTATAAGCAGCAATACTGGTTCGATAGAGGGCACCGGCTTAGGAATGTCCATTGTTAAAAAGTCTATTGACTCTCTAGACGGGAAGATTGACATAGAATCAAAAGAATCTGAAGGTACAAAAGTTCGAGTTATTTTACCTATTAATAGTGAGATTTAGTATTTATTAATTAAATTTGTTCTATGAATACTAAGCTAAATATTTCCGTAAATATACTAATTGACTTAGACCAATATAAAGAATTCAGTTTCATAGGTAGTTTTCACGAATAAATTTGTGAGTTAGTAGACTTTGCTGAAAAAGTAAAAAAAATAATGGAGAAGAGCAGTTGAAAAGACCAAATTGGGATCAGTTATACATAACTATGTGCTACCTAGTAGCAATGAGAAGTAAAGATAGTCACACCCACATGGGTTCAGTAATAGTTGACAGGGATAACGTGTTGGTTTCTACTGGCTACAACTCACTTCCCCGATCAATTGAAATAGACGTGGAAGAAACTAGATTGAGTCGAGAGGGCGATGAAAAGTACTTTTGGATGGAACACGCTGAAAGAAACGCCATATACAATGCTGCAAGAAGAGGCACTGAACTAAAAGACTGTAAGCTTTATGTACCTTGGGCTCCTTGTACAGACTGTGCTAGAGGAATAATACAAACTGGAATCTCTAAGGTTGTAATCCATCAGAATGGTCAAGATTTTTACGATGCTCACACAAATGGTAAGTGGGTAGATGCAACTAGAAGAACTATGTCAATGTTTGAAGAGGCAGGTGTAGAAGTAGAATACATAGAGAGCGATATTGTAATCCCAGAGATTTACATGAATGCTAAAATGTACGATGCAGCTGTGTACTTGAATAAGTCTGGAGATACGGAATAGAGTTAATTCCCATTTTCAAATTGAATATCATATAGATTCTTATAATATCCATTCATTTCTAATAACTCTTGGTGAGTTCCCTTTTCTACAATTTCACCATTGTTGAACATATAGATAGTATCGCAACCCACTATTGTCGATAGTCTGTGAGCTACTATTACGGCAGTTTTATCCTTGAGTGAACTATCAATAGCATCTTGTACTACTTTCTCAGATTCAACATCGAGTGCTGAAGTTGCTTCATCAAATATTAGTATTTCAGGATTTCTTACCAATGCTCTAGCTATTGCTACTCTTTGTCTCTCACCACCAGAAAGAGTTACACCTCTGTCACCGATTACAGTATCAAACTGGTCTGGTAATTTCATAATGAATTTATACGCATTAGCAATCTTAGCTGATTCTATAACACTATCATCTTCTACATCTTCCATACCATAGATAATATTATTATATATAGAATCATTGAACAGGATATTCTCCTGCGAGACAATTCCAAATAGAGATCTATAATCTTCTAACTTTATATCTTTTACATCTATACCATCTAATAAGAGTTTGCCTTGCATTGGGTCATAGAATCTAGTAATCAAATCCAAAGCTGTTGATTTACCACTTCCGCTACCACCAACAAATGCAATCTTCTGCCCTTTTTCTAGAGTTATATCTAAATCTTTAAGGACTGGGCTATCAGTATAGCCAAAAGTTACTCCATCAAATATTAGATTATTTTCAATTGTATTCTTCTCTACATTTCCGTCTATGATAGTTGGTTTTTCATTCAATATACTCATCACTCTTTCACCCGCAACAATACCCTGCTGCAACTTAGAGTAAGCGCCAATTAGAGCTGTAATAGGAGTCATGAGAGCAAACAGCATGAAAAGGAATGTCATAAGGTCATCAGCTTTCACAGTCTTAGCTACTAATACTTGCTGACCGCCAACAACAAGAACTACACAAAGTCCAAGTATTGCCCATATTTCATTAACAGCTGGGACTAAAGCCATAACCTTTTTGTGCTTTATAGCAGATTTCACATATGTTTCTGTATCAACAGCAAATCTTTGGTCTGTAGCTTCTTTAGCATTTAGTGCCTTCAGTACTCTTATCCCGCCAATTGACTCTTGAAGTGTTGTTGTAAAGTTAGCCATAGCATCTTGCATTCTAGATGCGTATCTCTTTAAATACTTGACTGAAAACCTGATGAAGACTAACGAAAGAATAGAGGTGCTAAATGCCCACAATGTCAGTTCTACTGATATAGTAAGCAAGAAGAATAGGAATATTACAATTTGAATAATATCCCTAATTATACCGTTTATTGAGGCAACAGTGGTATTATTAAGTAAAGAAACATCGTTGGCAACTTTTGATATTATAGTACCTTGTTTCTCTTTGTTGAAGTAATCCATTGACAAAGATGTAACCTTAAAGAATACCGTATCTCTGATTTTTTTTATAACTTTCTGATTAAAAATATTCCCAACAACGGCACCTAAATACTTGAAAATATTCTTTAAGATGAACATAACTATTATTACAACTCCAAGTCGAATCATAGTTGATTCAATGGAATCATCAGTTATCAAATTGATAAAGAAATCGAAAAATGAGTCTTTGATATCCTCAAAAAATCCAATATCTAACGGTGTGTCATTTGCGGCATCTTTGTCTTCAACTTCAAATAGAAAACTCAGTATAGGCTTAATGAGTGCTATGGTTACAGCACTGAATATTGAAAACAATATGTTTAAAACAAATGATGTAAAGAGCAGTAGACGGTTTCCTTCTGTGAAGGACCATGCTATTCTATATGCATCACCTATACTTAAATTACTTTTCTTTTTATCAGCCATTCTGATTAATAAATATGAGTTATTTCTTTACGAACCTAATAGCGAATGCACCATCTGTACCATGAAGGTGTGGGAACATTTGCATAGCGCCGTCTTTACAAATTTCTTTAGGTAAGTATTGCTCTGCTGGGTCTATTTTATATTCAGGGAATGTATTTAAGAACCACTTTGCAATCTCCATATTCTCATCTGGCTCCAAAGAGCAAGTAGAATAAACTATAGCTCCATCATCTTTAACTAAATTTGGAGCATTCTTCAATATGTCTTTTTGTATTCTTGTCAACTTATATACATCTTCTATCTCTTTTTTCCATTTTATATCTGGCTTCTTAGAGAAAGTGCCGCTTCCAGAACAAGGTGCATCTATCAAAACGACATCAGCTTTTTCCTCTGCTGTACATTCGGCTGAATCTTCTTTGTGCTGCTCTATTATTTCTATACCTAGTCTTTCAGCTTCTGCAGTAAGCATCTTTAGTTTACCCCAATATTTATCATTGGAAACTAACTTTCCTTTATTTTCCATCATTTCAGCAATCTTAAAAGATTTCCCGCCAGGAGCGGCACACAAATCTATCACCTTCATACCTGGCTTAGCATCAGTAAGAACTGCTGCAAGTGAAGCAGCAGGGTCTTGAACAGTCATAAATCCTTTCTGAAAAATCTCAGTTTTGGAAACACTATTGCCAAGGTTTTTTACCTTGTATGTACCAGGATGATATACTGACTCTTCGAACTTGATTTCATTTTTTGTTAATATTGCTTCTACTTCTTCTTTGGTTGTCTTTAGTTTATTTATTCGCATGGCTATATAAGGAATTTGATTATTAGCCTTCATAAGCTCTATTGCAAACTCTTCTCCCCAAAATCTAACCCATCTTTTAGTCATCCATTTCGGATGAGAATGAATAATTGATAAATAGAATATTCTATCATCATTTTCATTTGGGAATCTTATATTAGCTTTGTTTCTAACAATATTACGTAGTACACCATTCACTAAACTAGCAGCTTTTTGCCCTTGAACTTGCTTTACTAATTCAACTGATTCGTTGATGGCAGCATGTTCTGGGATTTTATCCATAAATAATATTTGATATAGTGCAATCCTCATTGAGTTCTTCACTATGCTCAATGATTTGTGGAACTCACCATGGAAAAAACCAATAAGCACCCAATCGAGTTTAGCTCGCCATCGGACAGTACCATTAACCAATTGTGTTAACAATGCCTTATCCTTCCTACCCATATCCGTTCGCTTTAGTTCCGATTCCAATAGTTTGTCTATATATGAATCACTTCTGTCATATCGGTTAAGAATATGAGTTGCAATTGCCCTACATTTAGTAACAGTTGACAAATTATCTAATTTATTAGTACTATTTGTAACTTTTTCCATAAATTGATGCTTTATATTATAATAGAATTTAACTTGCTTTAAATAGCAATATAATCAAAAATTAAGTGAATAATATGGAAATGACGAAAAGAACCCTATTTGTATTTGGATTAATACTAATAAGTTCAATATCACTACAATCGCAGGGGTTCAATTTATCGAACCCAATATTCCCAAATGTTAATAGCTTAGCTGATGAATCCATTGGTGGGTTTGCTGGCATAGGTCCAAATTGGCAGAATGGAACTCACTATGTAGATTGTGAAGGGTGTGAGTTTATAGATGGTACTGGAACTGGCTATACATTTGGTGCCATATATCAATTAAGAATAAGCCAAACATTATTTATTGGTGGCTATTTATCATTAGATTTTATGAATATAAGCTCTTCTTACAGAGAGATTGAAAATATTACTATCAGTGCACCCGATAACCCACAATTGGATGGCAAAAGTGCAAATGTAGAATTTCGTCACTCTGCGGATATGTCCCTTTCATACGTATCATTAGCTCCATACTTAGAATTCAACCCTGTTGGTTGGCTTTCAGTACGAGCTGCTCCGAAAATTTCATTTCCAATAGGTTCTAACTTAGTACATACAAAAGAACCCACCTCGAGCAGAGTTGTTGTAGAGGGGATAGAAGGAATAGGAAGTTTGAGAGATGAAACTCTGCAAGATTCGGAAGTTGCAGATTTGACTTTTCCCCTGATTAGCGCAGATTTGACTGGAATGATAAACTTAACTCCAGGTGAAAAATCGACATTTTCACTTGGCTTCACTCAAAACATCCCATTCAACAATACAAGCGAGTTCGGCGAAGACTTCCAGATTTTCTCTTGGCGTGTATTTGTTGAGTACAAATATTCACTACTTGGAACATATGACTATCTGAAGAAAAGAAGGAAGTAAACAAAAAAAATCCCACTACTAATAAAAGAAGTGGGAATTTTGATGTTTCATCTAATTAAATATTAGTTATCTAAAGGGAAATCTTGTCTGGATCTCTCATGATTCAATATGAAATAACTTCCAGATACTTTCATTAGAATAATAAATTCTCTTGGACTAATATTTGGCCAATTACTTTCATCATCAAATCGTATTTCATCATTACCATTGTTTACAATATAATAAAGAGCATTATCTGGTAGGTTAGAATTCAAATCTTCAACTTCGAAAAAATCATCATCTTCACCAGTATAAACCATTATATTTGAAGTGATGTCTCCTAACTCTTCTGAATTAGTAAACTCTTCAGAGTTCATACTGAAGTTTCCTTTTACTCTTAGTTCAGAGCTAATTAGTCCAGATCTTGCAGATGCTTCGATCAAATAATCTAATCTAAATTGTGCAATTACTGTTCCGTTGTCCATCACATTTAGAACATGTTAAGTTGTTACAGATGCTTCGCTAATACCAGCCCAAGTTGAGCTACCTACTCCGACAGGGAATACTAGCAAACCCGAAGAATTAGGGCTTAGTGGATCAATATTTTCTGTGTAAATTGCTTGGCCAGCTCCTTCTGATACAGAAACAGAAATATCTTCTCCGTCGCCAAAATTCACAACGGCTACTATTGGGCTAAGTGAATAAGCCATAGTAGTTGAAGCAATAGCTATTGCTATTAGTAATAATAATTTTTTCATAATTTACTCTATGTATTTTTATTTAAACAATTATCCAAAAAAATAAGAAATATAATTCACTAAACAACTAAATCTTTCTTCTCATAGCCATATTTTTCCATCCAATATTCTTTGGTGAATTCAACAGCACCACTCCCTAACAGCTTAATATCTCGGTCTAATCTGGTGTCAATGTCCTCTAGCTACTCTCTGAATTTGAACTTTGCTTCCAATGGCTTACCATAATTAGCTCCGATACATAAATAATTAGCGTATTCACTGCTTCTTCTACCAACAGCTTGTCTGCTAATACTAACTCTTCCCTTATCTTGTAGTGAGTTTCAGCAGCTGCTTTGCTGCCATTAGTTACATCTGTTGTTAGTGTTTGTGACAGTATCGCCTTTGAAATCTCCTTGTTTGTCAGCTTTATCATCTCATTATACAGCCGTACTGAGCTATAAAAGAACTAACCGAATAGACAACATCGGTTGGATTGTCAGTTTACACCGATGATGGCGATGATTTCACTGATATTTGGGCAGACAATATAGTCCTAGCTTATGTAGATAGCAGCACCAAAGGAAACCGCTCGGAGTTCAACCCTAGCTATGGCTATACTTTCAGAAGAAAGGGAATGCCCGAAGTAGATACCTACAATGAAAATGGTGGCAAAATCAAGGTCCTTCGCTACACAGACAACTACTCAATTAACGTAACTGCAGGAGATGCAGCATATCTAATTTCAAACACTAACCACAACTAAGAGGTAAACTATGCCAATAAACACAGTAACAAGCAGCCCAGTTCTAATACTAAGCTACACAGCAGGTGAAGATTTATCTGCATTCAGAGCAATCAATTTCGATGGAGAACTAACTGACGATGGCGCAGAATTATTAGGCGTTACAGATTTGGCTTGGTCCACTGGTGAAGTGGCATCTGTAATAGCCATAGGTGCAACAATTATGGAAGCAAGTGGTGCCATCAGCAAAGGCGACAGCATTGTACTAGCCACCGACGGTAAGGCCGCGGCTTTTGGTGGCTCTGGAACTAAAATAGGATTCGCCCTCAACGACGCAGCAGACAGCGGATACGTGAAGGTGCTGATTAGGAAGTAGTTATATTTTATAGCTCTCATTTATGAAGAGATGGATTTTTGTAACTTAACCCACCTATGTCCTCCCTTATCAGGGAGAACTAAAGCTCACTGAGCCTGTCGAAGTGAACTTTAGTACTAAGTGCGTTTCGACAAGCTCAACGTACTAGCCACCAAACTTCACACAAAGGGAGGACTTCCATACCTAGCTCCTCCTTGACAAAGGAGGCTGGGAGGATTAGTTAATATTCAAGCTCAGTCATTTTTTGACTGGGCTTTTTTGTTGTTATTATAGCAACCTTTCCGAAAAATATGTATATTGCATATTGCTTAATTTAAATTAAAATGAAATACACCTTAGACAAAAATGAAATTATCATATAATTGGCTCACAGAATATATAGATTTATCAGTTCCAACGGACGAGTTAGTTGATATATTAACAACTACAGGGCTCGAAGTAGAGGAAATAACAGACGACAGAAAGAAATATGATGGCTTTTATACAGCTCGAATTCTAAAAATTGCACCCCACCCCGATGCAGATAAATTGCAACTATGTACCGTTGACTCTGTGAACGGTGAGCAAACTGTAGTTTGTGGTGCTCCCAATGTAAAGGAGGGGCAGAATGTTGTACTAGGAACAGAGGGAGCAACAGTGCCTTCAGATGGGTTCCAACTATCTAAAAGAAAGATAAGAGGTATAGAGTCCAATGGTATGATATGCAGTAAAATGGAGCTTGAGTTAGGCGAAGATCACGACGGAATTTGGGAGTTACCCGAAGGAGTTGAACCAAGCCAACCACTTGCAGATTATTTAGAATTAGATGATATAATATTCGAAATAGCTATCACTCCAAACAAAGGCGATTGCCTAAGTCATTTTGGAATAGCCAGAGATTTGGCAGCATACTTCGGCAAAGAAGTAAAGCTACCAGACACCACTCACAATACTAATAGTTCTGATGTATCCGATTCAGTTGAGATTGAAATAGAAAACACAGATGCTTGCCCACGCTATGCTGCTAGAGTAGTGCTAGGGGTTAAAGTTGGAGAATCACCTGCTTGGCTAAAAAAGAAGCTCAAATCAGTTGGTCTCAGGCCAATAAACAACGTTGTTGACGCTACAAACTTTGTGCTTATGGAGTTAGGTCAACCACTACATGCATTCGACTATGATTTAGTTGCTGGAAATAAGATTATAGTCAAAAATGCTAGTGACAAACAGAAATTCACAACACTTGATGATAAGGAGCGTACACTCGACTCTGAAATGCTGATGATATGCGATGGCGAAAAACCTATTGCTGTTGCTGGAGTAATGGGTGGTGGCAATTCAGAAGTAACTGATGACACTGTAAACATACTGATTGAATCAGCTTACTTTTCACCGAATTCTGTACGCCGAACAGCTAAGAAATTGGGTATTAATAGTGATGCATCATACAGATTTGAACGTGGTGTTGATATTGATGCAGTTGAACTCGCAGCCGACCGTTGCGCTCAACTTCTAGAGCAAATAGCTGGTGGTAGTATAGAAAAAGGCATAGTCGATGAATATCCAAATAAGAAAGAAAATATAAACGTATCGCTAAGATATTCACGAGTTGAGAGAGTAATTGGTATTAAGTTAGAAAAAGAAAAAATTAACGAAATACTTACGTCATTGAACTTCAAATTAGTAAGCCAAGATGCTGAAAAAGCTGAGTTCGAAATTCCAAATTACAGGCACGATATAGAAGCTGAGATAGATCTGATAGAAGAGGTTATACGTATGTATAACTACGACAACTTAACTCCACAGTTCTTCGCAAATGTATCTTTCGACTCTCGTAAAACGCCAAAGAAATTGGAAAAACCACAAAGAAGAGATGAGCTACGTCATTTCCTAATAAATCGTGGCTTCAATGAGTCATTAACCCAAAACCAAATTGATCCAGCATCAGCTGAGATATTCACCGAAACACCTTTAGTAGTTTCCAACCCATTGGGTCGTGATTTATCCATAATGCGTCCTTCACTTATCCCCTCAATGCTTAGAGTGATAAGTAGAAATATAAGATTAGGGACTAGCGATTTGCAATTATTCGAAGTTGGGAAAGTGTTCCAATCCAGTGATGATGATAACAATACTGTAGCAGGAGTAGCTGAGTCTGAAACAATACTAATAGTACTATCTGGGAACAACACACCTGAGAATTGGAGTGAAAAAAGTAAAGAAGTAAGCTATTATAATATAAAAGGTTTATTGGAAAATGTAATAGAATTTACTAAGTTGAGCAACGTAAAATTTGAGCAAGAAGCAACAGTAGGATTTGGAGGAAATAGCTGCGGTATTTACCAAGGCAAAACCATGCTTGGACACTTCGGTGAGCTAGACGCTAGAATATTGAAACAATATGAAGTAGAGCAACCAGTATTTGCTATAGAATTGGATATGACCAAATTATATGAAATAGAAAAAGCTCCAAGCAAGTACAATACAGTTTCAGCATTCCCATCTACAAGTAGAGATTTGGCCTTTGTCATCGATGAAAAATTAGATGCCGGCAAGGTACTAATATTAATAGAATCAAATGGTGGCAAATACTTGAGGTCTGCTGATATTTTTGACGTTTATACAGGTGAGAATTTACCTGATGGCAAAAAGAGTGTTGCTTATACTATGGAATTTGTATCAACAGAGCGGACTCTTAAAGATGCTGATATAGATAAAGTAATCGGCAAATTAGTAAACAATATAGAAAACACTTTCAAAGCACAGTTACGTAAGTCATAATTAAATATATATTTATCAAAAGTGAAGATTCGATATGGTAAGTGATTCATTAATCCTAAAAATAAATGAGTTCAAGGAACTACTTGTTAAAGCCTCCACTCAGCTAAGTGAGCTTAAAAAAGAAAATGTCACGTTAAAAGAAAAGAACAATGACCTGTACCAAACTCTGATGAATAATGACAATTCACTCTCGGAAGTAAAGGACACAGAGTCAGAACTCCGCCAAAAAATAAAGTCTTTGGAATACAGGGTAGAACAACTCGTTAATGAGAACAAAACACTTAACGAAGAAATAGAAGATAATGAATTACAGGCTGAAGAAAAGGACGAAAAAATAGCGCGTATACAGACCACTTTAGATCAGTTCAACTCTAAACTTACCAAATATGAAGAAGAGCTATCAGAAAAAAGCAATAAACTCAACAATATTGAAACCAATCAATATCATCTTAAAAAAGAGTTGGCTGAGAAAAAAGAAAGACTTCTGAAAATAGATGATACTATCACCGCTCACAAAGAAGAAAATGCCAAACTAAAGAATGAACTTTATCACGCAAATCAAAAATTAGAAAAATTCCCTATTCTTAAAAAGAAAGCAAAAGAGTATGACGAATACGTAGAGTCAGAAAAAGAAGACGAAGAAGAATATGTTAAGAATATTTCTGACTTAAAGCAGCTTACTCACTTACTTGAGGAAGAGCATGCAAAAGAGAAAAAAATGTATGAAGCAAGTATCAATGATAAAGAAAAACAAATTGAACTACTTCAATCTCAGTTAGATGAAATAAGAAATAGTGAGAGTAATGAAGATTTAAACAAATCACTTTCAGAGCAAATAGATAAGCTACAAGAAAAATTAGATAAAAAAGAAAAAGAAGTAAAAGAGCTAAACGATGCTGGCTATGGGGTGTTAGGACAAACACTATTTGGAAGTATGAACTTTGACGATGTAGATGTGAAACAAGAAACTGGAAAAATTAGCGAGTTACAAGATAAAGTTGACAAGCATGAATTCAGAATTAAGCTATTAGTAGACGAAAATGAAGAAGTAAAACAAAATGTTGAAGAATTAGAAGCCAAAAAGGAAAGTCTGGAAGCTCTGGTCAAGAAACGATATAAGCAAATTCAAATATTAGAAGACGAGCTAAGTAAAGCAATAGATTTCAAATTAAAAACAAAAGAAAGCCGTCTAAAGTTAGCAGACAGTTTAGAAAAATATCTGCACAAAATTGAAAATATCATTGAAAATTAAATAATTTTTGATATTATAGTATAGTTTACAAAGTGTGAACTAAATAAAAAGACAAGATTGATGAGCAATACTGTAAAAGTAAAACTAGGAAACAAAAATTACAATTTGTCTAACGATAGTAGTGAAGTAGACTTAAGAGATACTGCTGCTAAGGTTGACGAAATGTTCGATTTTATAAGAAAAAATGCATTACCACCATCTGCATCTGAGCAAGATGTGGCTGCATTATCGGCCTTAAGTATATACGAAGAGGCAAAAGTTAATGAGATGAAGTTCAAAGAGAGTTTAGATTATCTGGAAAATGAAATAACGAATATGTCAAACATAATTACCGAATCATTATCGTAATCTGCTCAATCTCATACATTTTACCCTACTTTTATTCTTAGCAGTATAAACAGAATTAACTCGCGTTTACTATTCTTGTCTTACGTAATAGAATCTATAACTACTATATAGGGAGTTAGACTCCGATTATTGATATCGGGCCGCAAAATGTGATTTCTATTACATTTAATCAGTCTTCGGTTATTTAGAGAACTGGAGAAGGATCGGCGGATTTTAGATATAGTTGGGCTTTCACCCACCGTGTTTGAATTGGGTTCAACACGTCACATAGGCCATGTGCTTAATGGCTGTGGTCTAATAGGATAGTAAACGCTTTTATTTTGTTACTTATCATGCTAATTCATTACATGGAGAACAAATGGACGATTCAATAATGCTAGACATTGGCGTGGGTATTGCAGTTGCAGCTGTATTAGGTGCTATTGCTTACTTCGCTGGTAAAAAGGTTGGCGACAAGAAAATAGCGGAAGCCGAGAAAAAGGCCAAAGGTATTGTGGACAATGCTTACGAAAAATCAAACCGAATAAAGAAAGAGAAAAAACAAGAAATAAAAGAAGAGTGGCAGAAGAAAAAGCAAGAGTTCAACAATACTTACAAATCGAAGAAAGAAGAGCTTAGGATAAAAGTAACTGCTGTACAAACCCGTGAAAAAGGTATTGACGAAAAACTTGATATTATCCTGAAAAAGGAAAAAAACTTGCATAATTTTGAACAAGACCTAAAAAGAAAAGAAAAAACTCTGAACGAGAAAGAAAATAAAACAGATCAGATGTTTGATGAGATGACCCACAAACTAGAACAAGTTTCTGGTATGTCTCGTGAAGAAGCAAGAAAGCAAATCTACGAAGAGTTGGCAACAAGTGTTAGAAAACGCTCTGCACAAAAGCTAAACCAAATACGAGAAGACTACAAACTAAAAGCTAGAAAAGAAGCCGTGAATATAGTTGTGGGAGCAATACAAAGATCTGCTTCTGACATAGCTATTGACAATACAGTTTCAGTAGTTCAGCTAGAGAGCGATGACATGAAAGGTAGAATAATTGGGCGTGAAGGACGTAATATACGTGCCTTCGAAGCAGCTACTGGTATTGACTTGATTATTGATGACACGCCGGAAGCTGTAATAATATCTGGTTACGATCCTTTCAGAAGAGAAGTAGCTAAGCGTTCACTAGAGACTTTGATGCTAGATGGTAGAATTCACCCAGCAAGAATAGAAGAGATTGTAAACAAAACTGAGAAAGAATTAGAGGAAGAAATAGTTGAAGTAGGTCACAAAGCACTACTTGACTTAGGTCTTTCTAATATGAAATCTGGTCTTGTTTACTTTATTGGTAAAATGAAGTACCGTTCTAGTTATGGTCAAAACCTACTCAATCACTCTATTGAAGTTGCTAATATATGTGGTATTATGGCAGCGCAACTTGATTTAGATATCAACACTGCCAAAAGAGCTGCATTGCTACATGATATTGGTAAGTGTGCTCCCAAAGAAATGGAAGGTCCGCACGCAATGGTTGGTATGGAACTGGCAATGAAGTACAAAGAAAAGCCAGTTATATGCAACGCTATTGGTGCTCACCACGAAGATATTGAAATGGAAACTCCAATTGCAGTACTAGTTCAAGCCGCTGATTCAATCAGTGGTGCAAGACCAGGTGCAAGACGTGAATCACTTGAAAACTACATCAAGAGATTAGAGAAGTTAGAATCTATTGCTAACCAATGGGATGGTGTTATCAAAACTTACGCAATTCAAGCAGGCCGTGACCTAAGAGTAATTGTAGAACCAACTGTAGTAAATGATACTACTGCTGACGAAATGGCTGACGAAATAGCTAATAGAATTCAAGAGGATATGGAATATCCAGGACAGATTCAGGTAACAGTAATCAGAGAGAAAAGAGCAGTAGCAATGGCTAAATAACTCAGTCAATTACGATTAATTATAATAAGGCAGATGAGTTTTTCTCATTTGCCTTTTTTTTTGGGTGAGAATATGCCACAACGATGTAGTAATTTCGACTTGACGTTGAAGAATTAAGTCCGTCATTATCAGGGAGGAATTACAAGGATTAGAACTCCTTCGATTGGGACAGGTCTAGCTCCTCCTTGACAAAGGAGGCTGGGAGGATTAGCCGTCATAGCGAGCGAAGCCCGGCTATCTTTTTTTATTGTGAGATTGACCCATCCTCTTCACTTCGCTCTGAGTTTTCGCAATGATAATTTAAGTCTAGTTTTTTCAGCAGAGAACCTATCCATAGATACAAAAATAAGCCCAACCAATTAGGTTGGGCTTATTCAATAGTTATATTTATCGACTATTATTTTGTTGGTGGAGTAACGTCAATTAACTCAACTTCAAAAATAAGTAGCGAGTTTGGTCCAATTGTACCAGCTCCTTGTGCCCCGTAAGCTAAGCCAGGAGGTATAAAGAATTTGTACTTCGCACCTTTTTTCATTAACTGAAGACCTTCAGTCCAACCAGGAATTACTCTGTTAAGTGGAAATTCTGCTGGCTCGCCTCTTTGTACAGAGCTATCAAACACAGTGCCGTCTAACAAAGTACCGTGATAGTGAACTTTCACATTATCAGTAGCTTTGGGCGATACACCGTTACCTTCCTTCATCACTTGGTATTGCAAACCACTAGCAGTAGTTTTCACACCATTTGCAGATTTATTTTTTGCTAAAAACGCATCAGCTTTTTCTAAATTTTTAGATGAAGCTTGTTGTTGTTCTTTCATTCTTTTGTCTTGCAATTTTTGTTGCAAGCTAGTTAGTATTGTTTGCATCTCTGCGTCAGTCAGCTTTGGTGCTTCTTTGTAAGCGTCTTCCAATCCGGCTTTTATAACTTCAGAATTTAACTTCAAATCATCAACCATTAGGTTTTTACCCCATTGTAAACCAATAGCGTAAGCTAATGAATCTTGCTCAGTTTTCAATTCTACCTGTCCGTTCATATCTGTACAAGCAATACCAAATAATATGGCTCCGATTACAAATAAGTTCATTAATTTCATATATTATCCTTTTAGATTTATTAAAAATGTAAATTTCGTTTTTAACTTTTTGTATAAGCAACAAAGTTAAGTAATTATATTATAATAACTAAATTACTATCATTATGAGAAAAATAATTCCGACAAAAGTGAACAAAAATTGTAGAATTGCCGTAATTACTACAACTTGGAACGAAATAATTACCGAAAAGTTGTTAGCAGGTAGCTATCAGGCTCTTAGTAAAAAGGGAGTATCCGAAGAAAACATAACTACTTTAGTTGTTGATGGTGCTTATGAGCTACCGTTGGCGTGTAATTCACTTGCTAAAACTGGCAACTTCGACGGTATAGTCGCGCTTGGGTGTGTAATTAGGGGCGAAACTCCTCACTTCGATTTCGTTGCAGGTGACTGTTCGCGTGGTATAACAGATACTATGCTTGAAACTGGTGTTCCTATTGGGTTTGGATTGCTCACTACTGACGATTCGGACCAAGCATTTGCAAGAGCAGGTGGAAACAAAGGAAATAAAGGTTACGAAGCTGCTGAAACTACGCTGAACATGATTTCAGTTTTACAACAAATTAATGAGTGAAAATATAAATCATTGGTACCATCTTTTATTAATTAATAATTCGATTATATAATGTTAAAACTCATTGTTTCTATTATTGCTTTAGGTACTATCTGCAATATTCAATTAGTAGCACAAGAGCTACAAATATCTGACTGGAAAGCATACACATCCTTATACGAAGTAAATTCACTAGACAAGGATGGCGACAATATATATGTTGCTACCCGAGGTGGAATTTATTTTGCAAATACTAACAATACAGACACAGAGCAATTTTCTAATATAGAATCTCTAAGTAGGATAAATGCTCAATATATAACACATGACGAAGCATCTGATAAAGTTTTCGTTGGCTATGTCGACGGTGTATTTGATATTTATTTAGATGGTGAGTGGAGTGGCATATTCGATATTTGCAACGCAAACTTCCCTAATCCACAAATAAATGATATGGTCATAATTGAGGAGAAAGTCTATATAGCAGGTGGATTTGGGTTAGTGGTTTTCAATCACGAGGAAAATGTAACTATAGAAGATGTAAAAAGATTTGCCGATGTAAACCCAGGTACTGAAGTTTACGAAATAGAAATATATGATAACAGAATATGGTTAGCCACTGCTGGCGGAATTGTTTACACTGACTTAGACAATAGCATAGCCAACAGATACGATTGGGAAACTATAGTGCCTTCAGAACAGTTCGATTCGGAAGATATATTGAGCCTGAAATGGATAAACAATCAACTATATGCAACGTCGGGCGATAATATATATATATGGGAAAATGACTCACTCAAAAACTTATTCAGTTTTGATGAGAGATTAATCAAAGGGTTAGTCTCAAAAAACAATCAGCTTTATTACTTTTTGGACAATGAAATGAAAGAGTTTCCTTCGCACCGAGGGGTATTCAAAATAGATCAATTTGTTAATGGAATTCAATTCGATGACAATAATGAGAAAATATACATTGGAAGCACAGCCGGTATACAAATAATAGACGGTGAAACACAAGAAACTATAAGACCAAACTCACCAATTACTAATGGCTTTGCGGATATATTCGTGGATTCGAAAGGAACACTATGGGCTGGTACTGGTAGAGTAGGATCGAATGAAATAAGAAACAGAGCACTAATGTTTTTAGAAGATGGAGAATGGGGATACTACAACAGAACAGATTACCCAGTTTTTGATGAGAATAGAGTTGTCAGAATAAACGAATTAGATAATGGTGATATAACTGCCAGTACTTTTGGAGGTGGTTTGTATATTTTCCCTAATGGCGAAAGAGAAAATATGAGCTCAATAAATTTTGACAATAGCCCTTTAGAAACAATAACTGGAACTGGTAGCTTTACTATAACTGGTGACACATACGAAGATGAGCAAGGCAACTTATGGATTGTAAATTGGGGTAACTCAGGTAATGGACCATTGTTTGTAGTTCGCACACCCACCGGGGAATATGAAACTATTTTTCATTGCTTAGGTAGCCAAAGAAGAAGTACTTTTAAAATGGAAGTTGATTTGAACAGAACCAAATGGGTAGGTTCATCGGGTGCTGATGTAAAGCTATATGGCGCTGAGTTACCAATAGGTCTAACATATTACAATGACAGAGGTACCCTCACTGATAAAACTGATGATATATGTGGTTTACTAACCACAAACAATTCTGATTTGATAAGTAATACTCAAACTGCTGTAGTAACTGACAAACAAGGAACACTATGGATTGGCACTGTTGGTGGAGTAAATAGAATAGTTAACCCTTCGGCAGTATTTAACAACGCTACTCCAATTATTGTAAATGTAAGAGCTATGGCAAACCAGAACGTAAGAGAGATTGTAGTTGACGCAACTGACAACAAATGGGTAGCCACAGCCGACGGACTTTTTGTATTAGATCCTGAAGGTGAAGATGTAATTAAGACTATAAACAAAGACAATAGTCCATTACCAACAAACGAGCTTTACTCACTTGAATATGATGAGAATACTGGTAGAATGTATATTGGTACTGACCAGGGTATGTATAGCTTACAGACAAGTGCTGTTAAGCCACTAGAAACTTATGATGTTAAGGTGTTCCCTCAGCCATTTGACAATCGCAGAGACGATATGCTAACTATAGAAGGTCTAGCAGAAAACAGTGATATCAGAATTGTAACTATCAATGGTGAATTAGTTAAAAAAATAAAGGTAAACAGCCGAGTGACCACTTGGGACGGGAGAAATGAGAATGGGCAAAAAGCTTCGCCAGGTGTGTACTTACTATATTCCGTATCAGAAACAAAAGATGAATCGCAAGTAGTAAAAGTAGCGATAGTGAATAAGTAAAACTAATTCTAATTCGCAATCACAATCAATTCTTTAAGCATTACCGACTTGCCAGCTCGCTGGTCGGTAACTGTTACAACAACCGGATAAGGGCCAAGCGGCAAAAAGTCTCCACGTTCGTCTCGCCCGTTCCAAGTAATTATACCACGCTCAGCAACAAATTTTGATTCAGCTAACTTTCGTGCAACTGTTCCATTTTCATAATATATGGTACAATCATAAAGAGCATTTCTATACCCTGACTCAAACTCAATTACTATGTAAGGCTCGGTCGATGAACTAGGTGAATAAGGATTTGGAGTCACAGTAATAGTGCCACTATTAGTCATTACTCCCGAATAGCTATTTGGAGCAATCGGTGTTCCACCATTCTCATCTGTACAACTCAGCCAATTTGTTCTTTCATTGCTTGGTAAACTGGGTTGTAATTTCTCAAGACTTATACCTTTAGTTTCGGTGAGGTAATCCTCGTGCCAATCATCGCTATACCGAACTGAGTCTAACACAGCCATATCACTATCCATAATCTGGAACATATCCCCACCATTATTCAAGCTAAACGATGATTCAGTCATCAATACATACTCCCTTCATGTCAGGTTCTGTACTATAGTAAGCCAAGCTATCATTTGCAATAATAGCATACCCACTTGGTGGTAACAAGAGAGTTGTTATTATTCTATTAAATCTATTTCTCAATACATCTGATTCATCTGCAAAATACCAACCATCAATAGATAAAGTGTCTGTAGTAGTGTTATATATTTCTATGTATTCATACCCTGTCTGGCCAACATCGAACATAATCTCATTTATGAGCACATCACCGAACTCATTAGCTTTGTTCAAAGAGTAAAAAAGAAATAAAATCAATATAATATAGTTCCATTTGGGCATAAATATTTAATAATTCCCCATCAACGAATCTATATCTGCTCTAGTTATCAATTCATCATGAATTACCAAATCATCTATTGTACCTGTGAAATATGAAGTCAAGTCAACCCTTGCCCCTATATTAGGTATATAGTTCATGTGGCTAGGTGTGTTAGTAGACTTCGCCATTTTTTCTTCACCATCTATATACAGCTTTATCAGAGTTTCATTATCATTAATTCTATCAAAATTGTAGACTATATGATGCCACTCTTCATCGAAGTAGGTTTCTTTGTCATAAGCGATTCTCTCACCAACATTTTCTCTCAGCCAAGTCATTGTCTGATATTGCTGAAAAGTATTGACGCCAACAAACCAACCACCTTCGAACCAAATAGCATTTCCTACTAAATCAAAATGTCCTGCTTCAGTTATGTTTTTCTGCTCTCCTATATTTGACCAAAAAGCAACAGCAAAATCTCCATCGAAATCTAACATTCCTGGATATGGCAAATTAATATGGCTAGCACCGTCAAAAAATATTGCAGAATTTGCTGAATCAAATCTATCAGGAGCAAAAATTGCTCCATTAACTATGCCATCATAATCAGAGTCCGAACTATCTGCAACGTCACCATCGAATGGATAGTATGCAAAATACTTTTTGTAATTATGAGTGATTTCAACTTCCGAGGTATCTTTGTCATCATTACCTGTTGGATTACTTGAATCATCGCTACATGACATGAATACAACAGTTAGAATCAATGTAATGATTATGTTTTTCATATTATTTCTGTCTATTTTTAAATATTACAACAAAAATAAGAAATCCACTAAACTTTTAAAGTAAAACTTTGTCTAAGAATTATCAAACTTCTTATTGCTATATATACTAACAGTGTTCCTACTACGTGGAAGGAATAATTAGAAAGACAACGACAAAAAAACTATTTAATGAAAAATTTAATCCTCGCATTTTTAATTAGCTCAATAGTACTCTCAGCTCAAGACAAATATGATATATCTGGTACAGTAATAGATGATAGCAAATTACCTCAGATCGGTGCCTCTGTAGCATTGCATTCATCTACTGATTCTAGTATAGTAACTGGGGGTGTAACCAAAATAGCTGGTAAGTTTAGGTTCAATGCCCCACAAGGCAAATACTATGTTAGAGTTACTTCCGTGGGAATGGAACCAAAGATAATAAGCCCTGTTGCACTAAATGATGATTTAGATTTAGGAACTATCACTATTGTTCAATCATCTGTTTTGACTGAAGAAATAGTTGTAACGGAAGAAAAAGAACTAATGGAGCTTAAGCTTGACAAAAGAGTTTATAATGTAGACAAAGATGTTTCTAATATTGGGCGTAATGGTTCCGCAATACTAGATAATATTCCATCCGTAAACGTAGACCCTGATGGTAATGTATCACTTCGTGGCTCTGGTAATGTTCAGATATTGCTGAATGGTAAACAGTCTGGGTTAGTGACAAGTGATCCTGAATCCATAAGACAACTAATGGGTGAGATGATAGAGAAAATTGAAATAGTCACTAACCCATCGGCACGCTACGATGCACAGGGTGAAGTTGGAATAATAAATATAGTACTAAAGAAAGAACAAGAAGCTGGATTCAACGGTAATTTTTCACTCAGAACTGGATACCCTCACAATCATGCTTTCACCACGACATCAAATTACCGTTCAGATAAAATGAACTTGTTCGGTACAGTAGGTATAAATTACAGAAGAGCACCTGGGTCAAGCACTACAGATCAATTTTTCTTCGAATACGATACTTTTAACTACACCAATACAGACTTAGATAGATTAAGAGGTGGCTTGGGAGCAAACCTACAAATTGGTTCTGATTTCTTCTTCGATGGTGGAAACACACTTACTTTTGCTGGTAATTACAGATTCGGTGATAGAGAAAACAACTCAGAACTGACATATACAGATTACTTGCCAAATGGCGAAATATATAGAATATCGAATAGAACTGATGACGAGATGGAATCTAAAAATGATATTGAGTTCAATCTGACTTACGAAAAAATATTCGATGGTAACAAAGACCACAAACTACTATTTGACTCAAGATTTGAGCAAGATAAAGACATAGAAGAATCGAATATATTCGAAGCAGGCGATCAAATTGATGACATAGTTCAAAGAAGCTATAATTTGGAGTTTGAAAAAAATCAGCTCTATCAATTAGACTACATATACCCATTCAGCAAAGACGGTAAGTTCGAAGCAGGTGCAAAAGCAAACCTACGAAAGATAGATAATGACTTTTGGGTAAAGCAGCAAGTTGGTGATGAGTTTGAGTTCTTAGATGGATTCAATGATAATTTTGTTTATTATGAGAATATAATTGCAGCTTATGTAATGGCTGGTAATCAAATGGAAGAATTCGGTTGGCAGTTAGGAGTAAGAACTGAATATTCGGATATCACAACCGAGTTGCTAAGAACAAACTACAGGAATCAAAGAGATTATATTAATTACTTTCCTTCTGCACATTTCAATTATAAGTTAGATTTACAACACTCATTGCAAGCAAGCTATTCGGCAAGAATTCAAAGACCTTGGTTCCGGAGATTAATGCCATTTTCTAGCTTTACAGACTCGCGTAATATATGGGGCGGTAATCCGGATTTAAATCCCGAATATGCTGATTCTTATGAACTAGGTTATCTATTCAATTGGAAATCTGGCTCTATATTGTCGAATGTATATTACAGACACAGCACAGACATTATACAAACTGTCACATTCATTGACTCAACTGGAGTAACTCAACTTAGACCAGCCAATGCCGGTATTCAAGATTCGTATGGAATGGAGTTCAACTTATCAAATGATTTTACAGATTGGTGGTCAACAAATGTAAATGTAAATGTTTTTGCATCCACAATAACAGGTAATAGCACTGTCTTCAACTTAAATAGTGAGTATTTTAGTTGGAACACACGTCTTTCATCTAAATTAAAGTTTGCAGGTTTTAATTTTCAGACAACCTTTGTCTATAGGGCTCCAGAGGACACTCCACAAGGGAAAAACCTTAGTATGTGGTGGTTAGATTTTGGTCTATCCAAAGATATACTTGATAATAATGCTACATTAACATTATCTGGTAATGACATATTTAGCACGAGGCGTCGTCGCTCTATAGTGAATGGTGAAACATTCTTCAGAGAATCTGACTTCCAATGGAGAGCAGGACAAGTTACTTTAACATTCTCTTACAGAATTAACCAAGCTAAACAAAGAGAAAGGTCTGCTTTCGATGGTGATGGTGGTGATATGAATTAGAGTAACTTCTCGTTGCTTTTAATACTCTTCATACCAATGATCTAACTTTTCTTCTGGTTGCTCGTCGCATATATACTTTTCTAATCTTAGTTTGTCATTGCATTGCTTAAAATATAATACTATATTTTTTATCACTTTTATCTCTATCTGAGCCACTACGTCATACTCTATGTAGTCATACTTTATCTTTACTTTCTGCTCTACAGTTTCGCCACCCTCACGCTTCATGCTGAATTCAATACTTTTTTTATCTATTAGTCTCTCTACTATCTCATCACTCAGTAGCGAGTCCACATTGTCAATAAAATCATTCTTAGATATAGAGCTGTAATTCTGTCCCTCACCACAATTAGTTACCATAGGGAACATAGCATAGTCATCAATTGTACCGTAGTCAGCAGCTTTTATCTCAGTCACTACTTCTATCATTTCTTGTAGGAAATTGCTTCTAGTTGTATCACCTTCATCTGCTAAGGCAGCAGATAAAGTCAGTATAAATAGGGTTAGAATTATTGTAGATTTAGTCATAATAGCAGTATTAATTTTGGGCAGTTATTCAAGTTAAACTTTAATTATCTAGTTTATGTTCTGTAATAAATTTATTTTTATCATTACTCAGCTTTAACTTCACACCCCTAAAACCACTTCCTTATCGTCGAAGTGTATTTTCTCTTTGTCAATTATTTGGTAATTCTCGTGTCCCTTTCCGGCTATTAGTATTATGTCTCCACTGTTCGATATTTTTACCGCTTCCACTATTGCTTCCTTGCGGTCTCCAATCACAACATAATTTCCAGCTTTAGTAAGCCCTTTTTCTATATCAGCGTATATTTTTTCTCGGTTTTCTGTTCTTGGGTTGTCGTCGGTCACTATTATCCTGTCGGCATATTTCTCGGCAGCTTCTGCCATTTTTGGTCTTTTGGATTTATCTCTATTACCACCACAACCAAACACAACTATAAGTTTACCCTTGGTTTTGTCTGACATTAGTTTGCTTACCTTTGCTGCTTTTTCCAACGCATCTGGGGTGTGTGCATAGTCAACAATAGCGATTGCTCCGTTCGACAAATTAACTCTTTCCATTCTACCTGGAGCTGTAGTTATAGTGCTAAGACCAGTTGCCGTTACTAGCAGTTCTTCTTGCAATATTTTGGAAACTGCAACCAATGACAAACTGAGATTCATAATATTGAACTGAGCTATTAGAGGCGAGTGAACAGTTACTGACTTATCATTATGTTCAATATCGAACTGGCTGCCGTCGTTGCTTATCTTATCATTCTTAATCTGATAATTTGCATTAACATCCCACCCAACAAGTGATACACTTGCTTCCGTATCGCTTATCATATCTTTGTATCCGGCATCATCCACATTGACAATAGCTATTCCATCTGATTTCAGATTATCAAAAAGCAATTTCTTTGCTTCCGAGTATGCCTCGAATGTCTGATGATAGTCCAAATGGTCGTGTGTTATATTGGTAAATAGAGCAATATCAAAATCCAAGTACGCAGCTCGGTTTTGGTCTAAAGCGTGCGATGATACTTCCATTATTACATACTCTATCCCTTTATCTGCAACTTGTCTCAATATTTTGTTTATCGTAACAGAATCGGGTGTTGTAAGTGTTGATTCAACTTTCTCATCATCTATATATATACCTGTAGTTCCTATAATTGCAGATTTTTGTCCCTGTTTTTTTAGCAGGTTTTTAATTAAAAAGGTAACTGAAGTTTTACCATTTGTTCCCGTCACACCTATCATTTTCAAATTTTGTGAAGGGTTTTTATAATAGTTTGTAGCCAACTTAGCCAGTGCAACCCTGCTATTTTCTACTACAATAAAGGTAACATTGTCATAACGTAAATCAGGTGATTTTTCACTAACTACCACATCTGCACCAAAGCTAACAGCAGACTCTATATAATCATGCCCATCGGAATCATGACCACTTATTGCTACAAATATATCGTGCTGATCCACCTCACGGCTGTCGTGCTGCAGGTTGTTTATTTCTTTATCTATCGTTCCTATTACTTCTTTGTATTCCAGTCCATCTATTAAGTGCTTTAACTTCATCTTAGTTCTCTTTTGTTGATTACTATGATTAAAATTAGCACAATATTTTATAAATGACAAATAGTAAGTTTTGGGAGGGTAGGCTAACTACTAATTATTGATAGCATTTGTATTGTAATAAAATTCTAATGCTGCTTTGTTCTGGTCTATCTGGGTTTTGATGAGTTTTATTTGTGAGTCAATGTATTTTTCTTGTCTTTTGTTTACTAAAAACACTGTGCTTTCACCCAAATCAAACTTTATTCTCTCACCGTCGAGAAGTGCTCTATAACCTTCTACATTTCTTTGTAATAAGTCAGTCTGTTGGAATAGTAGGCTTTGTTTAGCCCAACTTGCATTGATTTTATTTCGCAATTGTTGGTATTCGTTTTCAATCTTGAAATCTATCTCTTTCAATTTTATCTCTGCCAACTCTACATCACCTCTGGCACTTCTGAATAATAGAGGCATGGAAAACCCGATACCAAAAGTAAAGTTGTTAGCTGATGCAATTTCGTTAACTGGATTATCATTTACTCCAAGAAGAGGGTTATACTTTGCCTTCAGTTTGGGTAATAGCTTTTGACTTTTTAGTGATTGCTCTACTTCTAGCATCTCACGTTTGTTGTTCAAGGTTAAAAGCTTTGGGTGGGATGAAACTACCACCTCCAAATCCTCAACATTTGTAGCTAACTCTGTATTGATGTTTTCTGGTGTTATTTCTTCTCTTAGATTTACTGGCTCGTCATCTAACCACAAGAAGTTCTCAATCTTTAATCTAGATTTAAGTAGCTTAATCTGATTTTTTTGGCGCATTGCTATTACATCTTGGTATTGCAGAAATGCTTCTAAGGTATCCATAGCAGTCTTTTCGCCGTTCTCAAAAGAAAGCTTAGTTATATTCAAATAGGTTTGACTAAGTATTCTGTTGCTATCTAAAGTTTTATCAATTTCATAATACATCTGCCAATCAAAATAGTTCTCTATTGCTTGATACAATAGTTCCAACACTTCCAACTGTCTTTGGTTCTCAGACATTCTAGATATTATTTCTGCTTTGTCCAAAGTAGCACTACGTTCATTGACAAGCAAACCTTGCAATAAATCAACCTCTAAACCAACAAAGAAAAGCCCGTCTGGTTGTAAAAAATTCTGGGGATTTAGAAACTGACCATCGGTGTTATCATAACCAGCAAGTAAACTAACTCCATACCTGGTTGGTATATCTAACTTCCCATCATACATTTGATAATATAACTTCTTATCAAAATCTTTTTGTTTCCAGCTAGCACTAATTAGTGGGTCTAACAAACCATTGGCATATAGCATACTCGCTTCACCAAAATCTGTGTTTAACTCAGCTGTTTTGATTATTGGGTGTTCTTCTAATACAATCTTGAGGTACTCACTGTATGTAAGTGTACTTTCATCTTGTGACAATGCTTGATTGAAAGGAATTACAAATATGCACAGAGCTAATAGCTTGTACACAAATGTTTTTACACTTGTATTGTAAACCTTCGATATGGCACCATCAGTGAACATAATATTATTTCTTCGACTTTTCTTTAGAACCAACGTTGTACTGGGTATCATAGTAATCAGCAGGGAATCCGTTCAGCTGTCGCCATATCTCATACCAAACTGGAACTTCGTTAAGCAACATGAATGTAGCAGCACCAGTACCAACAAATAAGTTGTCGGGCCATGGCTTTTCTGTTTCTAAAGGACTAACTATTACCCTGTAATCGCCTTTATCGTTGATAAATTTATCTATAGCTACAACCTTACCAGTAAATACACCAGTTGCTCGCTCTGGCCATCCACTAATTATAATAGCAGGCCAACCGTCGAACCTAATTTTTACCTCGCTATCAACATGTACTAATGATATGTCTCTTGGGTTTATTTGTACCTCAACTGCTAGTTCATATTTCTGAGGCATAATAGAAACTATAGTTTCTCCTTCCTTCAGAGTTTCACCTATACCTTTTTTCAGTGTACGAGTTACGTATCCAGATTGAGGAGCAGTTATGTTATAGAATTGTTGTCTTGTGTTATAATTACTTAGAGTACTTTTCAACTTCGAGACATCAGCTATTGTTTCTAATTTCTTGGAGATAGCAGATTGCTTTTCTGATTGTGATTTGGAAAGCTTATCCATATACTCTTCTTCTAATGCAGAAAGCTCAATCAATAAATTGTTAAGCTCATTCCTACGATTTAGTAACTTGTTTTTTTGTACTCTATACTTTGCTCCAGCATTCTGAAGTTTTAACTCTTTATCTTGTAATTCTGAAAGTGATTTTAGCCCCTTCTCATTCAGCTCTTTTATTCGTTCATACTGATTTTGAGCTATTTGCATATTATTTTCCAAGGCAACCATATCAATACTATCATTGGCAATTTTATTCTTTGCCTGTTCTACCTTGTTTAAAGTTTGCTTTTTCTTTAGACTGAGGACTTCTGTGAGTGCCTCAAACTGTTTTCCAAGTGCTATGATTTTTTCATTGTACGAGTCTATACTTTCGAATTTGGCATCATACTGTTCGCCGGTTCTATCTACTAATTCTGGATCAAAGTACTCATTTTTTACTTCGGAAATGAATGCTATTGTATCACCCTTACTCACAAAGTCACCCTCTTTCACATTCCACTTTTCAATCCTACCAGCAATTACTGATTGAATAGACTGCGGTCTTTGTTGTGGGTAACGAGTTGTTACAGAGCCATCAGCTTGTATATTCTGTCTCCACGGCAAAAATAGGAAAATAACTATACTTATTAGAAGTGCAGAAGACAAGTAGATAGAAGTTTTTCTAATTTTACTCTTTTTCAGAATTTGAAAAGAATTAAAATCAGTTAGCTTATATTTATTTGATATACTATTATTTGTAATATTAAGCATTAGTTAGCCAAATGTTTTTGTTGCACTTTTCTTTCCAATAATCAAAATCTGAAACAACTACAAGTGCCCAGTCTTTATCTTCCGACGTCAAATAGTCAATAATACTATTTCTGTCTTCTTTATTCATGAACTGAAGTGGATTCTTTAATAAAAGTAACTTTGGCTTACCAACTATAGAACGAGCTAATATGATTTTTTGGATTATACTTCTGCTTATTCTTTTTCCTGTACTTAAAATTTCAGACTCTATACCACGTGGTAATTGAGCAATATAAGGTTTTAAACCTAATTGGTTAATTACATTATTCAAATCTCTATCTTCAATCTTTCTTCCCATCACAATATTTTCTCTCAAAGTGCCCTTGAACAATTGATCTTGTCCTTGAGTTAAGTGAATATTGTCGAACAAACTTTCTTTATTCATTACATTATAGGAATAGTCGTTGACGTATAATTCACCTTCATTAATTTGATACAACCCTGAGATAACTCCTAATAATAATGATTTACCACTACCAGGTTTACCTTCAAGTACAATCCTGTCACTCTTTTTAATGTCAAATGAGACATTATCAAGTAACCACCTTTCTTCATCAGGGAATTTGAATCTTATATTCTTTGCAACTACCTTGAATTCCTCTTCTTCTTCAACATCAATCTGACCATCATTTTTGTCTAGATCCATGTCCGTAACAATACCAATTTTTTCCAGGCCTGTTAGAACATCATAAATAATGTCAATTAATCTGATTATTTTCTCTATGGAATTGATAATCAAGATAATTACAATTTCTGCTGCAACAAATTGACCTAAATTAAGCTCTTCTTGGAATACTAGTAAACCACCCAAAAAGAGTAAACCAAAGACTAAAAACACTCTGAAAGTAACGAAGAACTTAAACTGTTTTAGCAATACTTGAAAGTGGTCTTCTCTGTGCTCCAAATATTTGGTTGAGAAGTAATCTGTTTTTTCTAAATGAAGTTTACTTCTGGGAATTAATTTAAATGAATCTGAAAGTCTAGCTATTTCTTCTAACCAATATGCCAACTTATATTTAAAATTACTCTCCATCAAACTAGTTTCTAAACCAACCTTTCCAGTTAATTTATATATTAACCAAATCAGTACAAACATAGCTGTACCAAGTATAATAAAGTAAGGACTGTAAATAGAAAGTAACAACAGACCAAAAATTATCTGAAATATTGCTTGCGAGAAATCAATTAGAATCTTTGGTAGTCCTTTTTGGATAGTCATAGTATCAAAGAATCTATTGACTAATTCGGGAGCGTAAATTTTATCAAATTTGAGGTAAACAATTTTAGGAATTCTGTATGCAAATTCAAAGGCAGAGCGAGCAAATAAATCTTGTTGTACATTCTCAACAACTCTTAACTGTAGTATTTGCAAGAAACCAGTTACTGCAACACCTATAATAACTACAACCACTAACAATACCCAAGTGGACGTAAGTTCACCCGTTTGTAAGAAATTAATTATAGCTTGAATACCTATTGGTAATGTTAAGTTAACAATACCTATAAACAAAGCATATAAATATATTTGTTTGATTTCGGACTTGTATTGGCTCAAAAGCCCATAAAATCTTTTAATTGGAGTCATCTAATTATAATGGTTGATATATTTTTCCTATGAATAAACATTAGTTAAAGCATATTCGATTTTTAGACTTTATTATTTTGTATTTCGTTAATCTAAATAGAAAATAAGCTATTTTACTGTTTATACTATCAGTAATTGTACCAATTAATTTGGGGTAATTAATGATTTAATCAGATTTTAGAAATAAATTCGAAGGATAAGATAGATTAGAATAACAAACGTTTACCTTTAATGAGAATTCGGTTAACAATTAGTTTCCTACTAAGTGGTTGAATAACCTGATTAACTATTGACTTATTTGGTAACTCAGACTAATTTTTTTACCTCTAAATATAATTCCTTCAATGAAAGATATTATTATAGAATTAGTTATTTTTAGCTGCAATTCGTATCGTTAGATATTGGTTCATTCAAAATTCTCATAAAGTTAAGAATAAATAGAATAGCAATAAAAAAACTTACTTATCAACAAGAACTCTAAAATTTCCTTTTGAAAATTGTATTAAACTAACTAACTTCGTAGATAATATTATAAACATTATTACGTAAAATAAAATATGCCAACAGAAAGCATACTATTAGAATATTTACCACTGGTTTTAATGCTAGCGGTAGGCGCATTCTTCGGATGGCAGTTCACAATACTTTCAGAGTGGTTGGGTGCCCGAAGAGATACAAGAGAAAAGCAGACTACTTACGAAAGTGGTATGATACCCTACGGTAGTGCACATGAACGTTTTTCAATCAAATTCTATTTGACTGCAGTCAGTTTTATAGTGTTTGATATAGAAGTTGTTTTTATCTACCCTTGGGCTGTACAGATTCGTGAACTTGGAATGGAAGGGTTCGTCGCTATGACAATTTTTATAGTAGTTTTACTAATTGGCTTGTTTTATGAGATTAAAAAAGGTGGTCTAAAATGGGACTAAGTTTTTCAAAAACAGTTGAAGAAAATGGCTTTCTAACTACAAGTGTAGAAGAGCTAATCAAATGGGGACAAAAAAATGCCCTTTGGCCTATGCCACTTGGTATTTCTTGCTGTGCTATCGAGATGATGGCTATGGGTGCTCCTAGGTTCGATGTTGCACGTTTTGGTATGGAAGTTATGCGTATGACTCCGAGACAAGCGGATGTGCTATTAGTTGCTGGTACAGTTACTAAAAAAATGTCTTGGGTAGTAAGAAGAATATATGACCAAATGCCTGATCCGAAGTGGGTTATCGCAATGGGTGTATGTGCTTCTTCAGGTGGTATGTTCCGTAGTTATTCAGTTTGTCAAGGTATAGACAAGTTTTTACCTGTAGATGCTTATGTCTCGGGTTGTCCTCCAAGACCAGAATCTGTAATCAGAGCTCTTATGTCAATTCAGGACAGAATAGATCAGAAATATAGACCTGCTATTGCAAACTTAGGTAAAAACATAAGTGATACACCTAGACAAGATTATTTTGATTCTAAGTTTTCAGGTGTTAAAGATCTTTATTCTTCGAATGATGATATTGCTCCAAGAGAAAAACACGGACTCGTGGTACCAAAGAAAGACTAATTAATCAGAATAATAAAAAACTTTTAACTATACCCAGCCAATTCGGTTGGGTGTTTTTTTTTAATATAGCGGCAAGTTCATTTAAATAATCAGATCCGTTTTATCTGACAAAAAAGATGTAAAAGACCTATCATTCTCATCATTCATAAAATCATCATTCAAATCAAAGCATAATAATTAAGATTTTTTTAGAAACATGTAACTATACATTAACTTCAATCTCTATTATCTAAGGGCGAAACAATAAAGCTTACAATTGCAAATTAGTTTACAGTAGCTAATAACTATATAGTATTGGTATCAGATTATTATTAAATTGTATCTAATTATTTTATTGGAGCAATTTATAATTATGAAAATATTTACGGTGCTCATTTTTCTTTTTTCTTCTGCAGTTTTACAATCGCAATATATGACCATGTCTACTCATTTTGGTTATGGCTTTACTCAGCAACAAATAAAAACAGAAATTGATGGAGATAATTACCCCACGTTGTTTAATCACAATCAATTTAACTTTAACTTACAAACACAATTCAACTTCAACGACTATTTGGCAGTAGGTGCTTATCTACGATATGACAATGGTAACAGAACTTTTTCAGGGGTACTTCGTGAAAATGAACTACTAGTAATTAATAGCAAAGACAATGATTTTAATGAGCTTTGGTTGGGCCCTATTATAACTGGAACATATAAATCTGTGTTTGTATCTTTGGGTTATGGCTTGGCTGCAAATAGAGATGATGAATTCGTAAGTATTGAAAATGCAAACGAAGTAAGTGCTCCGCTCAACGCATCTTCTTTTGCTTGGTTTGCTCACTTAGGTGGCAAATTCGATCTTAGTTCTGAGTTCATGATGATTATAATGATGGAGTAAAGAGTAAGATATTATGACCAAATAGATGGCAGAAATATTAATTTTGACAATAAAATAGGACTGCAGAATATAACCCCAATGATTGGGTTTGAATATAATTTTGATATATAGTTATTCTAATTCTTCTTTCTTAGCAATTACCTCTATCAGATTTATAGTTGTATCGCTCAAGTTCTTAGCTGTATAAGTTATACTATCAGCATCTATTTTCTTCTCAATTTCTACTCCTTTTGGCGTAGTTTCAAATTCCTTGTATCTATACTGTTTCCCCTTTAAACTGAGTTGGTATTTTACACCCGGCTTCATTGGTCTTACTATTCTGTTGTTTACAAACTTTGCCCTATCAGTAGTGTCTGCAGGTAAAAATAAATAGCCCGGAATTTCAAGTTGATTCTTGTTTTCTTTCACACCCACTTTACTACTGTTTTTATTAAACCACATAGTTCCCACAAAGTCGAGGCCATTGCTTCCTTCTATATCCATACCAATATCAATATAATTTTCAAATTGTGGTTCTCTCATCACTGCAGAGTCTATATACCAGTGAGGGTTTCTCACTCCAGTGTGAAATGAAATGATATCTGGCATTTTATTCATAGTGTAAACTGGGTCACCTAACTCATGCCCTATGAATCCACCACCCATATCTCCAGGTTTATTTCTAGCAATATGATAGTCATTTAGTCCGAGCATGTCAAGTGAAGGAAACTTAGTCCAATAAGGAATAGACCCTGCTGCGTCTAGCGCAATCAAAGGCTGCTCATCTTCAAATTCAGCTAATAGTGCAATTGCTGCTGTTTTTTGCCACTTTGTCCAATGGTATGTCTCTATATTCTCGTAGTTATTATTCTCAAATTGGTGATAAACATAGAAAAGTGCTCCCAAAGAAAGAATCCCTATGAATGGTTTGGCCAAATTATATTTATTAACTTCTCTAACTAAAAATGGAAGTCCATCTGCAAGAATCAACATCAGAATTACAATAGTGTAATAATGGTGTCTGAATGCCATAAATATATCACCAGCTATGAAAGACAAATATGCAAACCACGATAGTAAAATTGCAGCGTACATAACAAAATTACCTCGCCTTTCTTTGTAAAGAAAAGAGAAGCAAAGTAAAGACAATAGAGTAAGAACTGCAATTGATTTAGAAAATCTAAGAGTGTACTTTAGACCATACCATGCATGATATAGCGAAGGGGATACCTTCACATGTGCTGTATTTGGAACAAATTCGCCATAGTAATATAAGCGAAATGCTAATTGCCCTAAGTAGAACAATGCTGGAAACAAAACAAGAATAGCAATATTAGGCATTACTTTCTTTATCTGTTTTCTATTCCAAAACACATAAACCATAAATAGTATTCCAGCCAAGAGTGCACCGTCAGGTCTCGTAATTGCTAACAAACCGAGTGAGAGTGAAGATAGCCAAAGTGACTTCCTAGCATTATAATCCTTGAAATTAAGGAAGTTATAAACGGCCGAAAGTGCCAGAAACGCTATCAAAGGCTGCTCTAAACCAGCAATAGACCAGACTGCCATAGCGCTCGAAAAACTATAGAATAATAATACAATACCTATAACTACTGTTGCATTTTCTACTCTTCGGCTGATATATCTTATTATCAAAAATGAATTAGCAATTGCTAAACTTATCCCCACTAACCTTGCTGCAAACACCATGTCTATACCAACCCACCCAAATGCTGCCATAAGCAGAGTCCAAAGTAAATTGGAATAACCCTCTACAGGAATACCTTCAGTCCAGGTGAGCCCATAACCATCTATTAGTCTTTGAGCATAGCGAAGTGAGATAAATGAGTCATCTGCAAAGTAAGGCATATAGTGGTATGATTTTATTAAAATCACTATAGTTGACAGTAGGAATAGTATTATATACTTGCTTTTGTTTGAGATTGCTTTGATACTTGTGTTATACAAAACTACAATTTAACAAATTGTAATATTATATAAATATCTAGTTCTTATATTCTATTGTTAATTGATTTAACAATCCGATTCAAAGCTACTATATTCCTATCAAATATATATATTTAGTATAATATTCTTAACTTTGGAATTATACCAAAACAAAAAAATATAATATTATTAAGACGTCTTTATGTCTTGAACAAATATTGACTGTTACTGAAAGAGGAATTGTAATATGGAAAAGAAAAAGCCACTAAGAGGCAGTAGCGATAAGCTAAAAGATTTATATAATACTTATGTTAAAAATGACGAAAGAGAAATTGATATTAAAACAGAAGAAGATGAAATGATGGAAGAACAAGAAATGGAAACAGCTGACGAAGAGACTAAAGCTGAGCAAGAAGTTGAAACAGATGAAGAATCTGATGAGTTAGAGTTTAAAGTAGATGAGCTAGAAAATCAAGTTTCTAATCTGAAAGATCAGCTACTTAGAAAGACTGCCGAAATGGAAAACCTTAGACGCAGGACTCAGAAAGAAAAAGATGAATTAGTTAAATATGCAAACGAAAAATTAATTCTTAATCTTTTAGATATACCAGATGATTTGAGCAACGCTTTAGATGCTTCTAGGAATGATTCCAGTAGCAAACAATCGGTTATAGAAGGCGTAGAGCTTATATATAACAAGGCTTTTAGGTTGTTCGAAAATGCTGGAGTTAAAAGAATGGATGATTTAGTTGGCAATCAATTCGACGTAGATTATCACGAGGCACTAATGCAACAACCATCAGAAGAAATACCCGAAGGACACATAATTGCAGTTGTGCAACCTGGTTATTTATTAGGTGAAAAAATAATTAGACACGCTAAGGTAGTAACTTCTTCAGGAAATTCAGAATAAAAAAGAAAATAAAAGTTTATGAGTGAAAAAAGAGATTATTACGAAATTTTATCTGTTAGTAAAAGTGCTGACAAAACCGAAATCAAAGCAGCTTACAGAAAGTTAGCTATTCAATATCACCCAGATAAAAACCCAGATAACCCTGAGGCAGAAGAAAAGTTCAAGGAAGCTTCTGAAGCATATGATGTTCTTTCAAATGAAGATAAAAGAGCAAAGTATGACAGATTTGGTCATCAAGGCGTTCGTGGTGCTGGGGGTGGACAACCAGGTTTTTCTAATGTTGAAGATATTTTCTCCAACTTCGGAGATATATTTGGTGGTTCAATATTCGATGACCTCTTCGGAGGTGGTGGTGGCCGTTCACAAGGTGGCCAAAGGCGAAGAAGAGATGAACGTGGAGCTGACCTAAAAATAAAAATGCCTCTTACCTTAGAAGAAATTGCAACTGGAGTTGAAAAGACTATAAGAGTCAAAAAATTTGTTGCCTGCGGTGACTGTTCTGGGAGTGGTGCTAAAGGTGGAAGTAGCGGATACAACACTTGCCCACAATGTAATGGACAAGGCCAGGTAAAGCAAGTAAGCCGCTCCATGTTTGGTCAATTTGTTAACATACAACCTTGTAGCAACTGTAGCGGAACAGGTCAAATCATAAAAGACACTTGTAACACTTGCGAAGGTGATGGACGAGTAAGAGATGAAGAAAAAACTTCTGTAGAAATACCAGCTGGAGTTGAAGAAGGCAACTACCTTACTGTATCTGGCAAAGGACACGCAGGTAAACGAGGTGGTTCGAAAGGTGATTTGATTGTAATTATACAAGAAAAAGAACATAAGTATTTAACTCGCGATGGAAACAATATAATTTATAAGTTAAAAATTAGTGTTCCAGAAGCAGCAATGGGTGTTAGGTTAGATGTACCTACATTATATGGAACTGAAAACGTAGATGTCAAATCTGGTACTCAACCAGGTGAGTCAATCGTTTTAAAAAACAAGGGGTTACCACTGCTAAATTCTTACAGAAAAGGTGACCAGATTGTAATAATAGATGTCCATATACCAAAGAAATTATCATCTGATGAAAAATCAATGTTGAAAAAGATGAAAGAAAGTGATAACTTTAAGCCTAATAATGACGCAAAAGGTTTCTTTGAAAAAGTTAAAGGAGCATTCTTTTAAATATTAGATTATATCTTACAGTAGTATGAATATTGACAAACTCATATCATCAATTCAATCCGTATTTGGTTTAGCCAAAGGGGAGCTTATGATTAGTTTGGTATTCATATTAGGTGTAATCATTGGCTCATTTGTTGATTACGACCGAACAAGTTTAGATGACTTAGATGGTATTAAAGTTTCGAGGAACGCATCTGCAGGAACCAATTTCAACTTCAGTGGTAAGTTCGAAGATTACGAGACAGAGCCAATAGACAAAACAAGTAATGAAAATGATATTGCCTTAGGTAATCAGAAGCCAGAAAGTAAAAAAAAGCAGAGTTACAATGCTGATGATAGTGATGATAAAATTATTGGTAAAATCAATATTAACACTGCGTCTAAGTTAGAGTTGAAGAAGATAAAAGGTATTGGTGAAAAAACTGCACAAAAAATAATTAAGTACAGAAAAAAGACACCTTTCAAATCAATAGAAGATATTAAAAAAGTAAAGGGCATAGGCCCTAAGAAATTTGAAAAGATGAAAGATAAAATAACAGTTTAAATAGGATTTATGAAATGAAAACAACAGCATTCTACAATTTACATATTGGTCTAAATGCCAAAATGGTTGACTACGCCGGCTACAAAATGCCTATTCAATACCCAAGTGGAATTATACAAGAACATAAGTTAGTACGTGAAAGCGTGGGAATTTTTGATGTGTCACATATGGGTGAGTTTTTTATCGAAGGTAATGAGGCATTGGACTTAGTACAAAAACTAATAACAAATGACGCTTCGAAATTAGAAATAGGGCAAGTTCTCTATACTGCAATGTGTTTTAATGATGGTGGAATAGTAGATGATTTGCTAGCGTATAAACTAGCAGATAACCGCTACCTATTAGTAGTTAATGGTGCAAACATAGACAAAGATATAGATTGGGTAATGAAGAATACAGAAGGGTTCGATGCAGAAGTATCAAATCAATCTGATGAATATTCACTCCTAGCTCTTCAAGGTCCAAACTCAAAAAAAGTGTTAGCCAAATTGACTGACTGTGATTTAGACTCAATGGAGTTTTACAGATTTTCGGAAAATGAAACCCTGGCTGGATTCCCAGCTATAGTATCAAGAACTGGTTACACTGGTGAGCTTGGCTATGAGCTATATTTCAAAGGTGGCCAAGAAACAGCTGAAAAGATATGGAACTCACTTATGGAAGCAGGAGAAGAGTTTGGGATAGCCGCTGTAGGATTAGGGTGCCGTGATACTTTAAGAATGGAAAAGGGATATGCACTATACGGAAACGATATAGATGAAACCACAAATACTATCGAAGCTGGACTTGGTTGGGTAACTAAATTGAATAAAGATTCAGATTTCAATGGTAAAGAAGCATTAGCAAAAATAAAAGAGAATGGACCAGCAAGAAGATTAGTTGGGTTTGAAGTAGATGCTGATAGATTTATAGCAAGAAAGGGCTACAAGATATTCAAAGCTGATGAGCAAATCGGTGAAGTTACAACGGGTAACTTATCACCATCTTTAGAAAAGCCAGTAGGTATGGGATATGTTCATTGGGATTATAGAACTCCAGATACTAAAATTGAGATAGAAGCTAGAGGCAAACGATTCCCGGCAATAGTAAGAAAGATGCCACTTCTGTAAACTGTTTTCTTCAAGTTTAATTTTTTACAAAAGCAATTTGAGATATGATTCTCGGATTGCTTTTTTTTTACTTTATGTCAAATAAGAAAAGGCAAATGATGTAACTCCATTTGCCTTTTCTGTAAAATATTTTAGAACTAAATCTAAAGTTCTTATTGCCTATTATTACTCTTTTCCCAGCTGATGATACCACTTTCTGTGTGCATTTTACAGACTGCAAACCAACCAAGTGCTTGTATTCCATTATCATCTTGATTAAACACATTAGTCGGTAAGTTAGCAGGAGTCTCTGCAAACAATCCCCCATTATTAAGCTGCTCCCTCAATATTACTAAATACTCGGCAAATTCTAAACTAATAGAATATAGCTGCACACCAATTTCATCTCCAACTTCTGCTGGATCTTCATCGCTAGGGGGACCAGCAAAACCACCAGGCGTAATGGATGCACGGATAGGCAATATAAAAGGTATCCCATCTGTTTGTGAGCCTCTTCCTGTAGAACCATCATAGGCAACTACAATTTTACCAGGATCAGTATTTACCATACCTTCTCTAGTCGCTCTTACCCAATAAGCATCACCCAACCCATCCAAATCTCTTGCCCAGAATTGGACAGCCCAAATTGAATCAATATCGCCAAAGGGTACATCTTCACGAGACCAACTTATTGAATCAATCTCTGGGGTTTCCCTTACTGTTGACTCTGCTGTATATTGGCTGTTGTTATAATCTATAGTTAGCTTGAATGTAACACCAGGTACAATATTATTAAGCTCGTCGGATAGAAAATATCTTCCTTCTTGATCTGGAGAATCAAATGCATATGAATTTCCATCGCTATCAGTCAAGCTCAACTCAGCATCTGTAACAGGGCTAACTGATGAAGCATCAAAGTACTCACCAGATATACTTAGTTTAACATGTGGGTTCTCATCTGAATTGGACATCACTGCATCGACTGTAAGTTGAGGTGTTCCTTCATTCAAATCAACATCTATTACGTCTTCACAAGATGCAAATCCCAAACCGAGTACTATAATTAAAATTAATTTTTTCATCTTCTTACTCATTCACTAATTTATTTACATCAAAATTAAAATTATACGATACTGCAGGAACGATAGAGCCAAACACTGCAAACCTTACTGCTTCGGTTTGAGCAAAATTATCCGCATTATTCCTGAAGAATACTGAGTATGGATTTCTTCTATTATAAACATTATAAATAGAGAAAACCCACTTACCTGACCACCAATCATCCGGATCATCTTCTGGGTCGTAAGTAGCAGAGATATCAAGTCTATGTGACATTGGTATTCTGAAATTACCTCTCGTATTCTCTGAGTTATGTGGCGCCACATACCCTTGCCATTCCAGTCTATTTGTAGGGAATGTTGCAGGAGTACCAGAGGCTAATATAAAGTTAGCTGATAGACTCCAAGTTTTTGATAAGTCATAGAAACCAACTATGTTCAAGTTATGTGTTCTGTCAAACCTAGTTGGGTACCAATCGCCATTATTTATTCCAGCTATGTTTCTCTCAGTTCTTGCTAAGGTATAACTTATCCAACCTGTAAAATCACCGCTGTTTTTCTTCACGTAAAATTCTGCACCATAAGCACGTCCATCACCATAAAGTAAATCTGCCTCATACTCAACATTCAAATTCAAGTCTGCACCATTTCTGTAATCAATCTGATTTTGGAAATCCTTGTAGTAAACTTCTACAGAAGTCTCCCATGCATTGTCGTCAAAGTTTTTGAAATAGCCTAATGCATATTGATCAGAAAGCTCTGGCTTTACGTTATTTGTTGTTGGTCTCCATACATCTAAAGGCGATGCTGCTGCAGTATTAGAAAGCAAGTGGACATATTGCACCATCCTGTTATAGCTTGCTTTGATTGAGCTCTCTTCATCAAGTTGATACTTAAGTGAAGCGCGTGGTTCTAAATTGAAATAGTCCGCTATACTTTCAAAATCGTCATACTCTTTAGTGTCAATAATTGGTTTTGCATAATTCGAAGTTGTATCTCCGTATATATATTCAGTACCAGGTCCTATATAATTATAGTAGGAAGCCCTAAGTCCATAGCTCATTGCAAATTCAGGTGTGAAATCAATTTCTTGGCTTACATATGCAGCCAGCTGTGCTGCAAACTGATCATCTAATTTAATTGGAACTTCAAAACCATCACTTCCACCGATTGCATCACCAGGTACAAAATCATAATAAATTGCTTCAAGACCAAAATCAATACTATTTTCTGGATTGAGGAAATACTCTAAATCATACTTTAGAGATTGAGTTATAATATTCGACTTCCATTTAAAAAATTCACCTTCTGCCTCATCACCAAATTGTAATTGGTAATCATAGTTGCTAAAATAGTAGGTCAAATTTGAGAAGAGTTGATCTGAGAACAAGTGATTCCATCTGACCGTAGCAGTTTGACTACCCCAGTCAAAACCAAATCCTGCTCCAAAAACATCTCTACCAAAATAACCAGAGGTAAATACAGTATTATTTTCATCTATTTTCCAGTTTAACTTAGCTGTCAAATCATAAAAATAGAATTGACTATCACTCAGACCATCCTCTAAAAATGGCTTGGCTAATACATCTATATATGATCTACGACCAGCAACCAAGAATGAAAGCTTATCATCTATTATTGGCCCTTCTACAGCCAACCTGCTGAATATAGCTCCCACACCACCATCTACATTAAATTTTCTTGGACTACCTTCCTTCAACCTTACATCCAGAATAGATGACAAACGTCCTCCATACTTTGCTGGAATACCACCCTTAATTAACTTAACATCTTTTACTGCGTCTGGATTAAAAACCGAGAAAAATCCGAATAGGTGAGAAGAGTTATATACTGGAGCTTCATCTAGAAGTACTAAGTTTTGATCAATACCTCCACCTCGCACGTTGAATCCAGTGGCACCCTCACCTACAGTGGAAACACCTGGCAATAATTGAACTGACCTTACTACATCAGTTTCACCCAATAGTGCTGGCATTCTTGTAAGTATTTGTTGGCTCAGTTCCAATGTACTCATCTCAATCGAAACGACATTCTCATTTGATTTCCTTGAGGAAACCACCACCTCTTCTGTTTGGATATTTGAACTGCTCAACTCTATGTCTAGCTTAATATCCTTATCTAACTTTACTGCTGGAGTCTTCTTGTCATAGCCAATATAAGATGCAATTAAAGCATAATCTCCTTTCGGTAAAGTAATGGAGTAGAATCCATAGGCATTGGTGACTGCACCCTTTTTGGTGTCCTTTACGGACACTGTCGCTCCTATGAGCGTTTCCCCTGTTTCCGTATCTTTTACATATCCGCTTAGCGTGTATTCATCTTGTGAATAGCTAGTAGCCACAGTAGCGAATAGTAAAAGAAATGTTATTATTTTCATATAGTTTATTTCAAATTGTTAAATTTACTTAGGTGCATTACGAACTAATTACTGTTTTGATGTAATTGGCATTGATATTTATAAATACCCTTTGAAGTGCAAAGTAAGGTAAACCCTTAATTCTATTGTAGAAATGTAAGGGTGTAATTTTGTTAAGTTAAAAAGTAATCAAAACTAAGAGCTAGATATTCTACACCAACTCAGCTTTCTCGCGCTTTATGTTAGCACCTAAGCTCGTTAGCTTCTGCTCTATATTCTCATATCCACGATCTAAGTGATAGACACGAAGAACCTCCGTTCTGCCTTCAGCAACCAAGCCACCTAGTATCAGAGAAGCACTTGCACGCAAGTCAGATGACATGACTTGTGCACCTGTTAGCTTTTTGCCACCACGCACTATAGCCATATTGTCCGTTACCGATATGTCTGCACCAAGTCGTTGCAACTCTGGTACATGCTTGAATCTATCTGCGTATATATTATCAACTATCTTCGAAGTACCGTTTGCAGCCATCATATAGGCAGTCCATTGTGCTTGTACATCCGTTGGTATTCCTGGATAAACTGAAGTAGTAATGTCCACTGGCGTTATATCTCCGTCCATAGTCACCCTAATGCTATTGCCGTTTACGTCTATCTCTGCGCCAGTTTCTTCCATTCTACCGATCACGGCAGCTATGTGGTATGGGTTTACGTTTGTCAGCTCTACATCACCTTTGGTCATAGCAGCAGCAATCATAAACGTAGCTGCTTCTATTCTGTCTGGAACTATTTCTTCGTCTACTGCTTTCAGCTCATCTACTCCCTCTATCTCTAGTTGGGTAGTGCCTATTCCGTCGATTTTTGCACCCATCTTAACCAAGAAACGTGCAAGAGCAGTAATCTCTGGCTCTATTGCAGCATTAGTTAATATCGTTGAGCCCTTGGCTTTCACGGCAGCCATAAGCACATTACCCGTAGCACCAACGCTCGAAATATCGAAGTTGAATCTGCCACCAGTCAGGTTCGTAGCGTCAGCTACTATATATCCATTTTCTATTTCAATCTTAGCACCCAGTTTTTCCATACCTTTCAAGTGCAAGTCAACAGGTCTTGGACCCCATGCGCAACCACCTGGTAACGATACCTTCGCCTTGCCAAATCGTGCGAGCAATGGCCCTAGTACATAGAACGAGGCACGCATCTTTTTTACAAATTCGTAAGGAGCTTCATAAGAATTGACATCGCGTGTGTCTAGGAATAGAGTATCGCCATTCAGCTCTGAGTGAGCTCCCATAGCATTGAGCAGACGAGACATACTCCATACATCTGTTAGGTTTGGTGTGTTGGTTAGGTTATAAACTCCTGGAGCTAGCAAGCAAGCCGGCATAATAGCTAAGCAACCATTTTTAGCACCCGATACCTTAACGGAGCCACGTAGGCGGTTGCCACCTTCTAAAACTAATTTATCCAATTTGAATTTCCTCTTTTATGCTTTTATCAAATATAAGATAATAATCTTTTATTTTCAATTCTTTGAAATTAGTAATTGATATTGATTGTGAACATGAAGCATCACTGTAACGAAGAGTGGCTTTCCTAGTTAAGACAGTTTCTGTTAAAGACGAGACAAACTCATCTCCGTAATTTAAACTAACTTTTTTCCTCCTATTTCAAATATTAAATTTATCAAAACTGTTCTAATTCTTATATTGCAACTTCTTAATAACATAAATCAAAAATATTAATTAGTAAATGAATAAGATAAAAGTAACATTAGCCAAGGGCGATGGAATTGGTTTAGAAATAACAGATGCAGTAATAGATATATTAGAAGCTGCTGGCGCTCCTCTGGAATATGAGGAAATCAACGTAGGTGAGCAAGTATATCTGAAAGGGATAAAAACAGGTATTCCTGACGATGCCTGGGACATAATCACTCGCAACGGTGCATTCTTAAAAGGCCCAATCACTACCCCTCAAGGTGGCGGTTACAAAAGCTTGAACGTGACTATCCGTAAGACTTTGGGATTATTTGCAAATGTACGCCCTGTAAAAGCATACAGCCCATACATACAGTCTCACTTCCCAGAAATGGATGTGGTTGTTGTTCGTGAAAACGAAGAAGATTTGTATGCTGGAATAGAGCACCAACAAACTCCCGAAGTAGTACAAGTACTGAAATTAATATCTCGTCCAGGAAGTGAAAAAATCATTCGCTATGCCTTCGAATATGCAAAGGCACACGGCAGAAAGAAAGTTACTTGTATGTCGAAAGACAATATCATGAAACACGCTGATGGTCTATTCCACCAAGTATTTGATGAAATAAAAGAAGAATACCCAGAAATAGAAGCAGAGCACTATATTATTGACATTGGGACCGCAAGAATTGCAAACGACCCTGAAAGATTTGACGTTATTGTTACTCTAAATCTATATGGCGATATTATCTCCGATGTAACAGCCGAAATAGCTGGCTCAGTAGGAATGGGTGGCTCGTCGAACGTAGGAGAAAAGGTAGCAATGTTCGAGGCAATTCATGGCTCGGCACCAGATATAGCTGGCAAAAACATAGCCAACCCAAGTGGTTTGCTAAATGGTGCTTGTATGATGTTAGTACATCTTAACTTAGGTGACTATGCATTCAAAATACAAAATGCATTGCTAAAGACTATAGAAGACGGTATTCACACTGGTGACCTAAAAAGCGAATTGACAAAGCAATTAGTCGGTACAAAGGAATTTGCTCAGGCAGTAATAGAAAGACTTGGGCAAAAGCCACAGAACTTTACTATTGCAAAGCCATCTAACCACCAAATCGCTTTACCACAATACAACACTCCTCGTGCTCCTAAGACATTAGTAGGTGTCGATATTTACTTGGATTGGAATGAAAATAACCGACAACCAAATGAGTTAGGAAGAAGACTAGAAGAGTTAACACCAGATGGCTTGAAATTGAAGACAATTTCAAACAGAGGAATTGCTGTTTATCCTGGAGTTGATAGAGATATATTCTGCTCTGACCATTGGTCATGCAGATTTGTAAGTCCTGACTACGCCACTTCAGAAGGTAGTGCTAACATAGAGAAGAATTTAATTATCGAACTACTTAAGAATATTAATAATGCTGGATTAGACTTTATCAAAACTGAAAATATTTATAATTTCAGTGGTGCAAGAGCTTACTCTCTGGCACAAGGTGAAGTAAGCTAGATAAAAAAACTTTGGACCTATAGAACCCCTCATCAATCTATTTGGTGAGGGGTTTTTTTGTTAATTTACCCACCTATGAACAACACCAAAAAAGAAAAACTACTAAGTGACCTATACGCTAAGCTGAGAGCTGGAATAAAGCCAGGACTCGAACGCACTATAGCACTCGCAAATGCAATGAGCAATCCGCAAGATAGCTATCCAACAATCCATATAGCTGGTACAAATGGCAAGGGTACAACTTGCTCTGTTGTGGCTTCTTTACTCACAGAAATGGGGCTGACGGTTGGACTTTACACATCGCCACACATCAAGGATTTCAACGAGCGAATAAGAGTCAATGGAACTCCAATCACCGATGATGAGCTTATTGACTTTTCTGAAACCTTACTCCCAATAGCAGAAGACTTAGATGCCACATTCTTCGAGATTACTACCATAATGGCCTTTATGCACTTCCAGAATCATCATGTGGATGTTGCAGTAATAGAAACAGGCATGGGCGGCAGATTTGATAGCACAAATATACTCAAGCCGAAGGTTACATGTATCACGGATATTGATTTGGATCATCAGGAATTTCTTGGCGATACAATAGAGCAAATCGCATTCGAAAAAGCAGGTATAATAAAACTAAATACTCCTGTCATTAACACTAATACTGATAAAGCTATTCTCGATGTAATTACAGACAAAGCCAGCAAAATGTCAGCTGAGATTATTACACCCACATCAGAAATTGAGCAAAATGTGTTAACCGAAATCACTAAATCTTATGTCAGCAAATCATTTCAGAAAAACTATAAAGCTGCACTAACAGTAACCGAAATATATCTGGGCAACCCAGTAGATAAAGAAATTCAATTAAACGCAATCAAAAGCCTAAGAGAGAACTCTGGCTATTTCGGTAGAATGGAAGTGATAGATGAAAACCCTTTGACTATAATCGACATTGCGCACTCACCTGCTGCAGCTAAGAATCTAATAGAATCACTCTTCGCTTACTATCCAAATCAGAAATGGACAATAGTTATTGCTATGATGAAAGACAAGAATTTTAGAGATATAGTTAATCAATTAGAACAGATTGCAGAGCGGTTTATATTCACTCAGGTCACAGGAGATAGGTCAGCTAAAGCAAGCGAATTGGCATCTGCTGTTATAAATTCAGAAGTGGAATATAGCACTATCGACAATCCAAAGGCTGCACTAAGTGAGGCAAAGCAAATTAGTAATCCCATTCTTATAGTTGGATCGTTCTATTTAGCAAGTGAGATATTGTGAGGTTTACTATTGGAGTTTATTTACCTAAAAATATTGTAATGAGCTTAATTTTTAAGAAATTGCCGTCTTTTATTTGTCATTAATTGAAATAAAGATACTTAGAAATGCAAAAGATTATAAACTTCTTCGATTTTTCATCTGAAAAAGTAGATTACAAAACCGAGATACTCTCAGGGCTAACTGTAGCACTGGCATTAGTGCCGGAGGCAGTTGCCTTTGCGCTTATTGCTGGGCTATCACCATTAACTGGACTATACGCAGCATTCGTTATGGGGCTAATCACTTCCATATTCGGAGGTCGCCCAGGTATGATTTCTGGCGCTACTGGTGCAGTGGCTGTTGTGTTAGTTGCCTTAGTTATTAGCCACGGAGTTGAGTATATATTCGCAGCAGTAATACTGGCAGGGATTTTCCAGATTCTAACTGGAGTGCTAAAGCTCGGTAAGCTGATGCGGCTGGTGCCTCACCCCGTCATCTTTGGCTTTGTCAATGGGTTGGCAATAATTATATTCTCATCCCAATTAGCACAGTTTAAAGACGATGCTGGCAACTGGCTTACTGGTCCTGAAATGTATATGTTCTTAGGACTCGTACTTTTATCAATGCTTATTATTTGGGGTTTACCTAAAATCAGTAAAGCTATTCCTGCTTCGTTAGTGGCTATTTTATCAATATTTGGCATTGTGGTTGCATTTGGTATCGAAACGCGAACAGTAGGCGATATAGCCTCTATCTCAGGTGGCTTTCCACCTTTCCATATTCCTTCTGTTCCTCTAAACTGGGATATGTTTATGACAATATTACCATACTCTGCTGTAATGGCTGGTGTGGGATTGATTGAAAGCTTGCTTACGTTAAATATTATTGATGAGATAACTGAAACTCGTGGACGAGGCAACAAAGAAGCTGTAGCTCAAGGTGCAGCAAATGTAATTTCTGGTTTCTTCTCTGGTATGGGTGGATGTGCTATGATTGGCCAGTCACTTATCAACGTGTCGTCGGGAGCTAGAGCAAGATTGTCAGGTATAGTTGCTGCAGTTATGCTTTTGGTTTTCATTATGTTCGGTGCTGGGCTGATAGAAAAACTACCGATGGCTGCACTAACTGGACTAATGATAATGGTATCTATTGGTACTTTTGAGTGGGCTAGTTTGCGTACACTCCGTAGAATGCCTAAAACAGATATATTTGTTATGGTATTGGTTACTCTAGTAACTGCTATCTTGCACAACTTGGCAATTGCGGTGGTAGTTGGTGTTATCATTGCTGCTTTAGTTTTTGCATGGGACAATGCAAAGAGAATTAGAGCTAGAAAATATGTTGATGATCACGGTATAAAACACTATGAAATATATGGACCATTATTCTTTGGTTCAGTTACAGTATTCAACGATAAGTTTGATGTACTTGGTGACCCTGACGAAATAATCATTGATTTTGAAGAGAGCAGAGTAGTTGATATGTCAGCTATTGAGGCCTTAAATAAGATAACAGAGCGTTACCACAAGGTAGGTAAGAAAATTCACCTTAGGCACCTAAGTAAAGATTGCCGTAAACTACTTAAGGATGCTGAGGCAATTATTGATGTAAACGTATTGGAAGATCCAACTTACAAAGTTGTTATAGATAGTGTCAATGCCAAAAAGTAAAATTCTAGAGATGGTATAAAAAAAGGCATTAGGTTTTAATCTAATGCCTTTTTTTATAATTATACAGTTCTATTAATCATTGTCTGATAGAATGGAATAATAAAATTCATTCGCTATTATGCCTGAAGAAGTCTTCAATTGATAAATACCAAGTTCTCCAATCGAGAGTATATTAGTCTGAACTTGTCTTACAATAGGTCGTTCAGAACTATTTATCAATTTTAATTCATGTTTATATACTATATCTATATTTAATGCATCAAAGACTTTCCCATCATAGGTAACTTCTGTTACATTTATCCTTTTACCCGTAACTTCATACTTTCGTTCATATGTTCTAAGATTCAAATTTATAGTATCTTTAGTATCTACAGATGTCCATTCCTTTTCTTTGAAATCAATAATTTTCAGCCACTTTCCCCTTAGAGGATAATAAGCGTCGTCATTTGAATTCAAGTTAGCAAGGTCCAAAATCGATTCAGTATAAATCTCTAAACTGTTGTCATCGCTATAGAAATATTTAGCATTCGAGAATATAGAATACTCTAGAAATTCACTATCATTAATTACAAATGCTTGTTTACCATCAATATTGACAGAAGAACCAACAGAAGTACTTGTTAAACGAAAAACTTTTACATCTTTATTTATAGTGTCACTAGATGTCTCAAAGTCAGTCTTAGCAAGATCATAATCGAAAGATTGACCTTGTTCTAAAACAAAGACATGCCTTTCATTATTACTATTCTCTATTAATTGAGGTCCATCGTCATCACTACAGGAGAAAAAAGCAAAGATTGTGACTATTAATAATACTTTAGAAATCGAGTTCTTCATTCTTTTGTTATAATTGAATTCTTAAAAAAGTAAGATAATATTTTTATTGAATTCTGTTATTAGTAATTCTTACTTTTTAATTTCCAACCCCAGCCGCCATTGCCACCAGTTTGCACTTCTCTTTCAGATAAAACACCATATTCTTCGTGCACATAGTAAGTTCTAGTTTCAGAGTTTTAGTAATAATTCTCAGCAGTTTCTAGTTCATAGTAAGTAGTAACAGTAAATATCTTAACAGTAATAGTGGTACTATCAGATGAAATTAGCTCTGTAGTTCTTTCGTATTTAACCCTCACATCTGCTACGTCAACTATGTGTGAGTCTAATAAACCTGCTGTTCCCTGATAGCTATAAGCAGTCTAGGTTTCTTGACCAATTCCAAATAGTTTTATCCATCCCCTCTCTACATTGGGGTCTGCTTCTTCTAACATATCAAAAAAAGCAGGATCATATTCATAGTAACCCTCTTCATCTGAATAAGCATATTTCTTTGAAGTGGAACCGTCGGCTCCTGCAAGAACATTACTCGTGGTAATCATATAACAACCCTTTCCAAAAAGTGTAAGAGTTTCTCCCACGGAAACAATCCTTTGATTCCCGGATTTATCTCCCTCATTCCCTTCATTATCATAGAAAACTTCTTCGTAAACCCACTCGTTTCCCCTTTCCAAAGGAAAACTAAAAGTCTCTGTGTCATTGTCATCTGGGCTGGCTCCATTATCATCATCAGAGCATGATAATAGTAATATTGTTGCAAGAAATGCAAGTCCTAAGTAGTATAGTTTATTCATAGCTTTTTCCTGTTGTATTATGAAGTGTAGCTACAAATTAATGATTTTTTTGCAAATGGGAAGTTTAAATTTCTTTTGTCTTTTTCTTCTTCTTCCAAAAAGTAAGGCGACCAAACATCATCTTAAGGAAGCTGCGAACGAACTTGCCCTGTCCGAGCAAAGTACCTACAATGAAAAGTATAACTTGGTAAGCAGGCAAAACAGTAAATATATAAACAATTGCTCTTAGCCAAAATGGGTCATCAGAAGTTAGGTTAAGTGCCTCAAATACGAATTTGCTGACGTATAATGACGACATTCCAGTTATAGCAAATACAATAAGAATAACAACTACATCGAATGCAGAGCTAACACCCCACCTCTCTTTCAAAACATTTACTATTTTATCAATCTTACTCATAATTAATCTGCTTTTTCCAATTTAGCAATTATCTCTCTCCAGCTCTCTAACTCAGGAATACCTGGCTTTCTCTTACCGAAGAAAGTTATAGCAAGTTCGTCATCCATATCGTATAATTCGAGCGATGTAATTGTACCACCAGCATCACCTGGTTTTTTGACTACATACGATTCTGCAACTAAATCATTGCGAAGGTGTAAGTTGAAATCTGGGTCCATTACATTAGTCCAGTTTTCAATAAGTCTTATATTGTGAACCTCACCTGTATGAATCTGAATCAAATCATCATTAGCAACAAAAGCCATTATTGGAGTTTTTGTCTCAACTGCTGAGTATAGAATATCAATTACAGCATCGTTAGGAACACGACAAGCGAGTTCATCTGGAGCTCGCTTCATTAGGTCCAGCCTTCTTATATTCTGGCTATCCAATATAGCTTGGAAGTTGTGAGTGTCGTCCAATTTGTTCCAATCTCTAATTGCCTTATCAAAGTCTATATCTTCAACATTATTATAGTTCTTTGGTTTCGCACCTTTTTCAACAACGGGTATTTCAGTATTTTCAGTTTTGAATCCATCAATCAGCATTCTGTATGCTTCTTCATTGCTATCGTCAGTCAAATATACTTTCTGAGCAGCTTTACCATACTTGTTGAAGAACTGAATAGACCTAAGTAGTTTGCCTCTGTGTTCTTTTTCTACATTGTACACGTACTTCCAATCATCAAAGAATATACGTAAATCAATATCAGAACCAACTACTAGACCCATTGTCCCATGCATTTGTACTTCATTGAAGACACCTTTTCGCTCGTGAACTGCAGACTCATTTCTAGTCAGTACCATTAACCTACCTAACTCAGGCAAGTGTTTGTAAATCTCAACTGGTTTATCATCTAATTTAGTTGCTTTATCATGAAGACCCGAAGCTAATAATTCTAATTCAGTTATACCGATTAAATCAGCATATTCCTTAATTCTTAGGCCTGGGTTGTTTGCTTTTACTTCTTCGTATTGTTCTTTCAATTTAGTAACTGACATAAACTAATCAATCGTTTTATAATAATTTAATTTCAAATTCGGGGTAACCCTTTTCTGCTTTTCCGTCCACAATTTTTTGGAAGCCTATAAATCTAAGTTTATAATAAAAACCTTCTGTATCGCTAATAATATATTTCTTTAATGGATTGACAGTATATACACCAGTGTTGATATCAACTTGTTTCCAATCCCAACCGATTTCATCGCGTTTATTAGTTAATACATATTCCCCAATAGATTCGCTTGTCAATTCATCAAAAGAAATTGTACTATCTGCTTCTACTACCTCGCAATATCTGGTATTAATTAACGCTCCCGTGACAGGGTAAACTTCAAAGCCTGGCACATCGAAAAGTTCTGTGTATTTTGTAAATACTATGTCCCATTCATCTGACCTAGGTTCCAAATTTGTAACACTTCCTTTTCCATCAAGTGATACAGTAATAAAATTATACATTTCATTTCTTGGTACTACTACTGTGTCAGACTCAGACGAATTTAACTCTGCGAATATAAATACAAATTTATTTTCATTTGCAGATAGAATTTTAATCTTTCTTAACCCACCTCTGGTACGATCATGGCTTCTTTTTCTGTCTACTATATAAACATGTTCTTTACTTATTAGTTCTCCGTTTTCTTCCAACCACCACTTACCAATAACCATTGAATCTTTGTTACCACTTGGTACATCTCTCTTGTATTCTATCTCATCTGACTCTGCATTAACTGAAGCAAAGTCAACTTTTCCTAAATCTTGGACTGCCATATTTCTAGCAGAGTTTAATCTTATATGATAGCTATCATATGACTGGAATCCTAAATCCCATTCACCATATTTATTAGTGCTCACAGTAGTGTTACTACCTAAATCAAAATATACTTGATTCTCATATTTGCCCATCATTTCGACTTGATTCGAAACAACGTCGCCCCTATCCAAAGGGGTAACAGCTATGTCTTCGTCGAAGCACGATGTCAGGAATACAGAAATAGCTAAAAGTAATATTAGTTTTTTCATTATATATCCAGTTCAAATTTTGCAAAAACTGTTCTTCCATATCCCACAGGCAATGCTGCTGAGCCACCAGAGTGACCTGTTCCACCCTGTTGAATTTGATTGCTATTAACAGTAGTAACATCAAATATATTAATAGCACCAACTGAAAAAGACAATCCCAAATCTTCAAATTTTCTCATAATCGTTGCATCCATATTATGGTATGAATCAATCGTAAAATTCTCAATTTCTTCTTGATCATTTAGTACAAACCCGGGTGATTCTCCAGTAAACTTATAGAAAATTGAAAACTTTAAGTCCCAAAAATCTGACTCCCACGATGAATTGAATGTAACTTCTGGCGTGTACTGAACACCATTAGAAACTCCATCAATAAAGTTTTCTGTACCTATATAGTTGAAACCAATCTTGTTATAGAAGTCGTCGTATATATACTTCAACGTAGTATTGGTACCTATAGTTCTGTGCTGACCTATATTGATATAAGTGAACAAATCACCTTGTACATTTGCTAAGTTAATTTTATTTTCAATAGCATTATAATAGAAGTTTGGTTCGAATTTTAACACCCTTTTATTATTCACTAAAGTGTATGCAAACCCTAAATTAAATGCATCTGAGCTCTCAGCATTCAAATCTTGATTCCCTTGAATATTATGGCTTGCGTCTACGAAAAAGAAATATAATTCTTTAAGTGATGGTGCCCGGAATCCTTTTGCATAAGAGGCACGAACCGTCAGTTCATCTGTCAGATCAGACATTAAGTTCAAAGCAGGTATCAGAGGTGCATCATATTTTGTGTTATATATAACTCTCATTGCAGGTTGAATAGTAAGCAAATCTTCAATTATATACTTTGTAGATATATATGCAGCATAGTCATTTATTACTGGAGTGCCCTCTATTCTTCCACCAGAACCATTGTCTAAGTTAAAATCTATCCCAACATTATACCCAAGATTATCATTCAAAAATTCATCAAAGAATGCTGCTCGAATATTGATAGAATTGAACCTGGTTGTGTCCTGTTCAGATTCATCTCCAGTAATCACCTCGTCTAGAGTAACCAGATCTTTGAAAAATGTATTTCTCGACCTTGTATAATCTGAATGTGAAAAAGATAAATTATAATTCTTATTATTCTGTAATTGTTTCGAAATAAAAATAGCATTGTTGAATCTATTAGTACTGTACTTATTATCGAAAGCTCCCTCAAAATATGGAGCAATAGGCTGACCTTTTGAAACCAATAGTTCATCAAAATAACTACCTTTGTATCTTATGTCAGTCCCACCGTATGTAGTTTTTATATCTACGTCAGCAAAATACTGCTCTTTTGGTTTCCAGAGCTTAGAGCGTGAGTTATTAGTAGGAGCAAACCCTCCGAAAAAGTGGCGTCCTAGATTAAGACTTGCGTAACCGTCACTAATACTTCCATTAACACCTACATCCAGATTATATCTACCAACTGATTCGTACATCCCACGTGCATTTGCGGAAAAGCTGTCTTCATTTTCTTTAGATGAGATTAGGTTTATTACACCACCAAGTGCATCGGTTCCATAAAGAGTTGACATAGGACCTTTAACTATTTCTACCCTATCAATATTTGTTAAGCTAAGTTGACTTAAGTCAATATTACCGTTAGTTCTACCAATCACAGGAATACCGTCGATCAATATTTTAACGTTTTCACCACCAAGGCCATTGATAGATAAGTTGCTACCTAATTGTGCATCTTGATTGATATTTATTGCACCCTCTTGTAGTAATAAATCACTTAGGTTGTTTGCAGCCTTACTTTCAATAAAATCTCGGTCAAGTACATCAACTTTAATTATTGAGTTTGTACTAAGGGTGGGTGAATATTGTCCAGTAGTAACAATTTCAGAATATAGGATTGACACTTGCTTGAGTAAAGCTAAGTTCTTAGTGGTTTTATAAGTTTTTATTTCCACTGGTTCATAACCTAAGTAAGACACTTTGGCTAAAGCTGAGTCATAAGGAATTGTAACTGAACCATAAGCATCAGTCTTCCTGAAGTTAGAATCTAATTTATTTGGGTTTAAATTAACAAACATAACCGAAGCAGAAATCAACGTTTCTTTTGTTTTTTTATCTTTAACTTTCAAGCTACCTTTGGCTAATAGACCAAAAGTAGCAAGAAAAAAAATAACTATGTAAGTGTTAATCTTCAACTTACTTTACGATAAACTTCTGTGTGTAGATTGAATTGTTGCTTTCTATTCTAACAAAGTAAACGCCAGCACTCATGTTATTGGCATTTATATTGTTAATCTGTAGGTTCTTGTTTAGCTCAATTGATTTGCTTGTTACTAGTTCGCCAGTAGAAGAATATATATTCAAATTAGCAGCACCCAAATCAGAACCAGTATAAATCATATTAATATTTTCTCCTCTTTCTACAACATTTGGATAGATCGCAAATTGGTTCTCGTCGTAATCATATTGATTAACAGAAAGAGTAATGTCATTAGTTTTGAATACAAATTTGCCACCAGTGAATTCAGTGAATCTAATAGCAACAGGGGCACCAATAGGAACGTTTTCACCGTCTTGAGTTGGCGTGAATTCTTGAGCTATATAAACACGACCTTCTACCATTTCATATTCGAAAGTAGAGAAATTTAACTCTTTCCAATCATGGCCAATTTCTGTGATAGAAGTTGTGTAGTTTAGTTCACTTGGCATATCGAACTTGTCTTCTACTATCTCTATTCCGTCTAGTTGAGCAACCATAATATTGTTTTTAGTTCTAACACCAACTACTGGATATGGTTGTACTACTCCTTGGCCTTCAACTATTTGTGTGTACTTACTAAAAACCATATTCCACTCTTCAGTCATAGGCTCTCTATCTACTTCTACACCATTCTCCAAATCATAGTAACCATTCATTTTACCAGCAAAACTTGATTTTGAGAATTCTACATTTTCAACATTCTCATTATTTAGGTCAGAAAAGAAGAAATAGAACGTACCAGAGCTTAATTCATCTATTGCAATCTTTTTGTAGTCTCCATTTCTTAGTTTTATTACAAATAGCTCAGTACCACTTACTACCGTTTGGCTATATTGTCCCCAACCAAACTCACCTGGAGTTTCGTCAGAGAAGCCATTATTTCCCATATTGAACGCACCTATTTCCCATTCATCAGTTGAATTGTATAGCTCTTCCCAAACTTCGAACTTACCAGTAGTATCCAATGGTTGATTGAAATCATCAATACTACCATCTGTAACATGCCACAAACGAACACCTTGACCACCATTTATTCTGATTGCACTCGATAGTGCATTCATAAACGAGATGTCCCAATTTTCTGCTTCCGCTGTTATTACATTGTTCTGTTGAAAGTCGTAAAATGCGTCTAAAGTTCTTTGGTCATTTATATCGATTGTAACTTCTTCTACTAATTCTACCTGAGTAAATAGAGCAAAAGAGCCGCTTAGTAGAACCGCCATAATTATGTATAATTTTTTCACTTTTAAATACCTTTTTTTAAATATAGATTTTTTATAGACTACGAATATAATACTCTTGCATTATAATTGGCAACAACTTAAGGACATTAAAGTATTTTAGCTTACATTTGGAGGGTTTGTATTTAATTGTTGGTGATTAACAATAGGGAAGATTTTATCTTATCCATGTTAAATGAATTAAGAGCTAACTCTAATTCATTAGTAATTGATTTCAAATAGTCATCATCATTTTAGTCTGAGATAGTTTGCAATTCTGTAATCAAATATCTTAGTTCTTTTGTGTTTACTATTTTAATTGACTCTTGAACAATACCATAAAGATTCTTTTCCTTTATTTCATCTATGATATTATCGTCTAATTTGATAATTATTGTTTTGTTTCCAGTATTACTCAAATTAATATCCGAATCAGGACTAACAAATTTGGCTATAGCTCTGTATAGGTCAATACCTGAGACTGGTTTTGTCAAATAATCTGAAAATAGATCATCAGAATCGGAATTTGTATCTCTCATTTCTGCTGTTAAGGCTACAATTGGAATTTTATTTAAACTATCATCTTCCTTCCATATTCTTGCCATTGTTCTTCCATCCATTACTGGCATATGTAAATCAATGAAACCTAAAGAAATCTCATTCTCCCTTGCAATTTTCAGGGCTTCTTCTCCATTTTCTGCGAAAAATAGATTTAGATTTGAATTAGAAAGCAAACCTTTAATAACCTGTCTATTTGACTCTATGTCTTCCGCAAAAAGTATGTTCAAATTATTAAAATCTAAATTGTCAATTTGGTGTTGTTCTAAGTTTGTGAACTTTTTTGGCTTTAGAATTGAAATTGAAATACCATTTAGCCTTACTTTGAACGTACTTCCCACTCCAACTTCTGTATCTACTTTAGTATCACCATCATATAGTTCTGTAAGCTTTTTAACTATAGAAAGCCCTAATCCAGTTCCTTCATACTCCTTGTTATCTCTGTTATCTTCTTGTGTAAATGGATCAAATATCTTATCCAAATATTTTTCTTCTATACCTTTGCCTGTATCAGATACTTCAAGATATAAATCCATTTTAGAAACATCAGATGGATTTTGTTTATAATTTATGTCTAATTTTACACTACCCATCTCAGTGAACTTAATAGCATTACCTATAAGATTTATTAATATTTGTTTCACTTTCGTTTGATCTAACAGCATATATTTTGGGGTGGTAGGTAGCATTTCTATACTAAACTTAATACCTTTCTTGTTAGCTACAATCGTGAATATCTTATCTATATCATCAAGTAACAATTCAAAGTTTGTTACTGAATTTTTTAGAGTCATCTTATTTGCTTCTATCTTCGATATATCTGATATGTCATTTATCAGAGACAATAATGTGTTTCCACCTTTGGTAATTCCATCTATATAATTCTCTAACTCAGGAGATTCATTTTTGTTTTTCAGAATTTCAGCAAACCCAAGTATGGCGTTCATAGGTGTTCTTATTTCGTGGCTCATATTAGCTAAAAAGATTGATTTGGCATTATTAGCGGCATCAGCCTTTTCTTTCGCAACTACTAGATTCTTCTCATACTGTTTCTCTTCAGCAATATCAATATTTATTCCATACATTCTCTCGGTTTTACCCTCATTGTCTCGCTCAACTTTTGCAATAGACCTTAAGTATATTAGTTCACCGTCTGGTCTAATAAATTTAAAATTAGATACAACCTCATCTAATACGCCTTTCATTAATTTGATGTTATTATCTAAAACTGTTTGTTTGTCATCCTCATGAACTCTTTCCATATAGGTTTTAAAAAGATTTTCAGATGTTCTTTCTCTACCAAGTAAGTCAAATAGTGAGTCATTCCAAGTCGCTTTATTATTATTTGAATCCCAGTTCCAAACACCAATTTTAGTTGCATTAAGTATCAGATCATACATTTCAGACATTTTTTCTTTTTCTGCTTCTAATCTTAATATTTCAGTTTTATCAATTAACCCCCATATTTCAGTACTTTTGGTATTTCTGTATCTGAATTCTACCTTTTTTACACTTCCATCCTTATTTATTAATTCAATCAGTACAGGTTCTATCACTCCTAAAAATGCATATATCTCTCCATCTTTAGTTCTAAGTGCTTTAGCTTTGACAGAAATATCTCTATTTGTTTTAGCAGTCCTATATTCATTGATATAAACTGGGTCGTTGTTTGCTACAGATTCATACCACGTTTTGAATATTCTTACCTTATCGTCTGGGTGTAGTCCATCCTTCCACCCTTCCCCCATGCATTCTTCAATGCTTAATCCTATTAATTTACTATATCGTTCATTCACATATTCGCAGCTACCATCTGCATCTGTCATGTACAATCCAACTGGAGAAAGCTCGGCAATTGAGCTAAATCTTTCTTCTCTAAGAAATAATTCGTGAGTTTGCTTTTTTAGATTCATCAAGGCAACTTCTTTCTCGTTGCTTGTTGCTCTTAGCTTAGTTGTGAGTCTGTCTGATTTTTTTATTACTGGGAATACCACTAACAATAGTACAATAGTCAATGTAAGCACAACCACTAAGATCAGAATTAAATCTATTTTTTTAGTTTGATTCAAATTTTCAACTTCATCACTATATATATTCTCTACAAACTTTTTAATCCGTTCTTTAATTTGGCTTTCTAAATTTGTATTGTGGTTTTCATTTGTATTTTAAAAATTCCTCGTACTCACCTATGTGAAGCTTGATATTCTCGTAGAGAATCTGATTTTTTTCATAATTTATTTCGTCTATTGATTCTAAGCTATTCTTAACCTTATTAAGTATTTGTTTTCTATAATCATAGCTAAGAGTATCTTCTGACAACTCATCGAATGCATAGTAAACTTAGTTCATTGATTTGAAATTATGAGTCAATATATCGGCTCTCTGTAATTCAGATATAGAAATATAGGCGGATGCTAAAATTATTAGAAGAAAAAACCCATAAAATAACCACAGTACTGTGTGTATCCTTTTGTATTCTTTGCTTTTGTATGACATATTAGAACAACCAATCTTTAAATTTAAAATATAAATAGGTTCTGTAATTTTTGTATATTTGTAAAGCACAAAATTTAAAGAAATAAAAAGGGAAATATTATCATGGAAATGGACATTTGTTATGGTGGAATTCCTAGTAAAGTTCCAAACAACTCGATGGGAATACGTGGCTACGACTACGTAGAATTTTATGTCGGCTCTGGTAAAATGACTGCCTACTGGTACGCTAAAGCATTAGGCTTAGATATAGTTGCTTACCAAGGTCCAGAAACAGGTACTCGTGACAGAGCAAGTTATCTACTTGCAACAAAAACAAACCTTAAAATAATGATTACTTGCTCTTTACAGCCAAGTACATCAGACATTATGTCTTTTACAAATTTGCATGGAGACGGTGTAAAGCGTTGGTGTTTAGAAGTAGTAGACGTAAAAAAAACTTATGAAAATGCTATCAAAAATGGTGGAGTGCCAGTAAAGCCACCTTATAAATTAGAAGATGAAGACGGTTATGTAGAACAAGCAGCAATTAAGCTTTATGACGATGCCGAAATCAACTTCATTAACTATGACAATTACAAAGGGCTATTCAAACCTGGTTTCGACAAGCCAGTTCAGAACTACGAAATTGAAAAAAAGGCAACTGGACTAACACACATTGACCACATAGTAGGTAATGTACACGTAAATGAAATGGACTTTTGGGCAAGTTATATCAACAGGGTTTTAGACTTCGAAACGTTTGTTGACTATGGTCCTGGCGACATCTCTACTCAATATTCTGCGCTGCTATCTAAAGTAGTACGCTCTAAAGATGGGGTAATACAAAACCCAATCAACGAGCCATATAAAGGAAAGAGATTATCTCAGATAGATGAGTACATAATACAGTACCATGGTACTGGTATTCAGCACATTGCTCTCTCTACTACCGACATTATAAAAACTGTTGCTAACCTGCGTGCTAACGGAATGGAGTTTTTGGACAGAGCTCCTAAAAATTACTACGATGACATTAGAGCGAAGAGCAAAGAGCATGGCGATTTGGTAACAGAAGACATAGATAAGTTAGAAGAGTTAGGAATATTAGTAGATGTAGAAGTAGGTAGCGGTGGTTACTTATTGCAGCTATTTACTAAGCCGATTGGTGACAGACCTACATTTTTCTACGAGATAATACAGAGAAGAAAAGGCGCTACTGGCTTTGGTCAAGGTAACTTCCAAGCACTTTTCGAAGCAATAGAACGAGACCAAGAGAAAAGAGGAAACTTGACAGAAACTGAAGACGAAGAGTAACAATTCGATTCATTCAGCAATTAATTTTATAAGAGTAGTAACCAATTGGTTGCTACTCTTTTTTTTATCCTTACTTTTGCAAATCATTATATAATTAAAATTAATTTCAGTAGAAATATGAAATCTTTAGTCTTAGCAATATTTGCCCTTCTAACAATCAGTTTATCAGCACAAACAAACCAGAAAGTAATATTTGAAGATAACTTTAGCGATGGTAATCCTAATGAATGGTTTGTAGGTAAATCTAAATTTTTGGATGCTGAAATTAAGAATGGTGTCTACAAAATTAAAAATATTAGAAAGGAAAAGAAATCTAGTGCTTGGTCTTTTATGCATACCCTATTAGAAAAAGACACGAATTACATTATTGAGTTTGACATTAAACAAACTGCTGGTATAGAAACTTGGGGATATGGCCTTATATTCAGTAGGAACCCAGACACAGATAAGCATTTGAGAATTGTAGTTTCAGGAAATCAGTATAGGTATATGAATGGTAAAAGGAGCGGCAAAGCTCAAGAAATTAGAAAATGGAAACAACAGAAAAATGTTATTAACCCAAAAGGCCAGTGGAATAAAATTAAGGTTGTTCGCACAAAAAATGTTGTAGATTGTTATGTAAACGGTGAATTATTATTAACTTACGGGAAATATAAGCACTTTGGACCATACGTAGGATTTACTATTGACCACAATGGCATTGAGGATGGCGACTATTGTATAATGGATAATAGATTATGATAGTTTTAAAATGCTTGGAGTAGTTGTAACTGTGTTAAAAAATAGTTAGATTTATAGCATCAGGTAACGCTTTATTTAATAAATTTGTAATAAAAATTCAACAATTAAGGTTAACTTATAAGTACAAAACCAATATTGGTAGTTGATGATAATAAAATCACAACAAAATTGTTAAAAAGATATCTAGAAAGTAACGGCTATGAAGTAATGATAGCACATGATGGTATTGAGTGTCTGGAAGTAGTTAAGGAGAAAAAACCTTACGCAATAGTACTAGATGTAATGATGCCAAGAATGGATGGATATGAAACTGTTAGAAATTTAAGACAAAATGATAATAATAAGGATATTCCTATTGTTATTGTTACAGCTCTTAGTGATACAGCTAATCAGCTGAAGTCAATAGATGCTGGTGCAGATGACTTCTTGAGTAAACCGATTGAAGAAAAATTATTAGTAGCACAAGTTAAGCTATTAACTGATTTATATATAGCACAGAAAAAAGTATCGGTTTTGTCGAGTGCTTTAGACAGTGCAGGTCAGTCCTCGAATGATGTACTAGAAACTGCTGGACTAAACGTATAGTGAAAATTAACAGGTTGAAAATATCAGTTTTGGCAATACTTATTGCATCGCTTATGCTAAGTAGTTGCAAGACGCTGAACCAGATAAAAGACTCTATAGCTAACTTACAGAGATTAGAATTTAAGTTAGACAATGTAAACAACTTTGTCGTAGCAGGAGTAAACTTAAGTAATGTAAAGTCTGTTAGTGACCTATCAGTTATGGATGGCATTAGACTAACTAAGGCATTTTCGGACAAGAGATTGCCTGCTCAGTTTGTGCTCAACTTAGATGCACGTAATCCCAATGATGGCACTGGTGGTACTAAGCAATCATCAGCTACTCTGACTGGATTGGACTGGAGGCTTTTCATAGATGGGAAGCAAACTATAGCTGGTGATATTAGTAACGACTTGATAATTCCTGGCACTGGGAACGCGACTAATATACCCCTGACAATGAATATAGATTTATACGAATTCTTTGGTAATGACGGATACAGTGACCTTATAAACCTGGCGCTTGCCATTGGTGGGCAAAACGGATCGGCCGCAAATTTAAAATTAGATGCCAGACCAACTGTTAAAACTCCGTTGGGGAATATCAATTATCCCGGCAGGATAAACATAGTTGATAAAGACTGGACAAACTAATATAATCACAGTTACGTTAGTTTTGTTCTAACTAACAGATATTATAAACATTAGGAGCCAAGAAGCTTTTTAATTTATGGACGTACCCCAGACGATAACGACTATTTCTATTATAGTTGCCACCTTAATTTCGTTTATTTCAAACTTAATTTCGTCGCTAAGTCAAGATGACCTGGATGAAATGATTGAAGATGAGATACCTAATTCCAGAAGACTGCAAAAGTTTTGGCTTCGCTACGACGAAACATTAAACCCATTCTTACTTTTAGAAACACTATTACTTTCCCTTGCACTGTTTACTTATGGACTAAGTCTAACATTGGCAGATGACAGCTTATTTAGTATTATAGTTTCATTTGTTGTTCTATTAGTAATTATAGCTGTGCTCAAATTCGCATCATTTGTAGCTGGTATGAAGCTATCTAAAAAGTATGTACACAAGTTCATCGCATTCTATGATTTGTTCTTTACACTGAACAAACCAATGGAAGCCCTTACAGACAAAATATCACTAAGAGTTAGCGGTAAAAATGCTGAAGAAAACAGTAGAGAAGAGATAACTGCCATGTTTGAATCTGCAAAAGACGAGGGTTCACTAGACGATGATGAGTATAGAATACTAAAGAACATAATGAACTTTAGTGAGGTATTAGTATCTGATGTAATGACTCCTCGTACTGTTATGATTACTTTTACAGAAGGGCAAACTATTGGTGAAGTTCAGAATATAACTGAGCTGAGCCAATATTCCAGAATACCTGTATGGAGTCAGGACACCGAACACGAAGAAATAGTAGGTTATGTACTTTCCAAAGATATATTTCTAACTGCACTGAAAGGTGAGAATAATAAGAATATCCGCTCTATTACCAGAGAGCTAAACCTAATTGAAGAAGGCACCAGGTTAGACAAGGCATTGGAAGAGTTCTTAAGAAGAAAAAAGCATATGTTCATAGTAGTTGATGAATATGGTGGAGTGGAAGGACTAATAACTATGGAAGACGTGCTGGAAACGATACTGGGCGTAGAGATAATAGATGAAGGCGACAAGGTGGCTGACCTAAGGGTATTGGCTAAGCAGCAGAGAGATAAGAGAATAGAAAAAAAACAATAAAAGAAGATAATTATGCTAAAAAAATCACTTATTGACTTACTTTTCAAAGGGTTTTCCATTGTCAGATGGAATGACAAACTAAGACCAATAGATTTAATACAGATAGATAAACACTCACACAAAATGATGATTGCCTACTGCCTAGCAAAGTATGAGGAAGAAGAGGGCTACGAATTTGAGTGGTTAGATATAATAAAAGGTGGAATATATGAGTTGATTAGAAGAAATGTAATCAGCGATATACAGTCACCTGTGTTTAAAGAAATTAGCAAGAACAAAGAGTTAGTGAAAAAACTCAACTTTATGATATTCAAAGAGGTTGAGAATAAGTTCACCAATGAAGAGATAAAGCAAGAGTTCAAAAGCTACATGACTGAGGATGACTATATCCACCCGCATAGCCAAAAGATATTAGACGCTGCCCACATATATTCCACTTACTACGAATTTCTATTAGTTCGAAATGCTAATCCCGAGGGGTATAAGATAGACCACATTCACAAAGAACTAGTAAATGAGATAGAGAAATACAAAGACCTGAAGGGAATTCAAAACATTCTGAACAAACAGAAAATCAAGAATTTTGTAGACCTTACCGGCGAACTGCGTTACCAAGTTAGATGGGGACACCTGCCACGAATACCTAATACATCGGTATTAGGGCACACAATGTTGGTTGCTTGTTTGTCGTATTTCTTTACTAAGCAGATACCTAATGTGACAGATAGAAGAATATACAACAATTTCTGGGGTGGGATATTCCACGATTTGCCAGAAGTAGTAACTCGTGATATAATAAAGCCTGTGAAACGCTCCGTTCCTGGTATGCAAGAAGAGATAAAGCGAATAGAAGAAATGCTTGCTGAACAAGAGATATTTCCACAATTGGAACCAGAGTGGTTGGATGAGATTAAATTCTTCACTCGCGATGAGTTTACTGCAAAAATAAACGACGGCGAAATAGTCGACCAATCAGAGATGAACAGCAAGTACAACGAAGACAAATACAACCCTTATGATGGCACTTTGCTCAAAGTGGCTGATGATTTTGCAGCTTTTTTGGAAGCACAGAACTCTATAGATTATGGAATAAAATCACGCGAATTAGCCGAGGCAACCCAAGCAGTAAGACGCAAATACGCTGGCAAAGTAATAGCCGATGTACCGGTCTATAAGCTGTTCGAGGAGTATGACTCGAAATGAAATTAGACACAAACCCAAAGAAATTTGCTGCACTTACCTTGCTTGGTCTTGGTAGCTATTTCTTCTTCTACTATGTAGTTGGCTTCGGCTGGCTACCTTCCACCTTAGTAACTATTCTGTACCTTTTTCTACTTTACCGCTCATACCAACGTAAGGAGCAGGTGGAGAATGAGGAAGGGGGTAATTGATGTGCATTGAGCTTGTCGAAATGCTTGAAATTAGCACAGTAGATATGTATTGTTTACACAGAGCGTAGTCGATATGAATACATCTCAAAACAGAGAACCGTTATTATATTATAAAAGTGGAAATAACTTCAATTTCCAATTCTTGAATCTTTAGAATCATAAATAATTTTGGGTAAAAGTGAAAAAATCTCTATTTTATCATCGTTATATATCAAATAGGAGAATTTATGAAGGCTAATGAGACTAAAGTAGAAGACTTTTTATCATCAAATAAAAATTTAGTATGTTTATAACTATGAGTAAAAATAAATATATAATAATATCATTACTATTTCTATGTTTTTTGACACCCTCAATTGGTCAAGAATTAGAAATAGACAGTAGTGCTAACGTACAGACTAGACAACAACTTAAAGTAGGGTATTCTGGCTCGGTTCCATTTCTTTATCATACAGGTAATCCAGAAGGTATAATAATTGATATTTGGAAAGATATCGCTTTCGAGCTCAACTATGACTTTAAATACATACATTACAATTCTGTAAAGGAAGGAATAAATGCAGTAACTTCAAACAAAATTGATTTACTCATCGGTCCTATTACTATCAACCTAGAAAGAGCAAAACAGATCTCGTTCTCCCAGCCATACTACAACACAGAGCTTGCTATACTAGCTCCAGTAGTTGAAGTTACTATATGGGATAGGTTGGCTCCATTTTTTAGTATCAATTTTCTTTACGCTGTTTTTGGGCTTGTCCTTATACTAACTTTAGTAGGTTTTTTGGTATGGTTAGTAGAGCGAAAAGGAGAGCTGAAGGAATTTAGAGACAAACCATTACAAGGAATTGGAACAGGTGTATGGTTAGCGATTGTTACCATGACCACTGTCGGATACGGAGATTACTCACCTAAAACTGCTGCTGGGAAAGTTATACTAGGTGCTTGGATGATAATATCATTAATTATGGCAACGTCATTCGTAGCAGGTATAGCTAGCACACTTACAGCAAGCAATAGCAATAGCCAGACTATAACTAGCTTAAACGATATAGATAAAGAGAAAAAAGTAGCTATACCTTCTATTTCCAGACTTTCTGATAATATAAGAGCAAATGGTGGAAAGCCAATTGAAGTTCCAGATATTGAAGAGGCACTGAAGTTATTGAATAGTGGTAAAATTGATGCTATTGTATATGATATTATTCCTTTGGAATATATATTCAACAAGTTGGATAAAAAGCAATTTACTCTTACTACCAATGGGCTATACAAACAAAACTATGGGTTCGTATTTCCTACGAAAAGTCCAATTAGAAGAGATATAAACTTACAAATATTAGCAATGAAAGAATCCGATGAAATATCACAAATAATTGACTTGTGGGTCAACAGGGAGTGATAGAATATGAAAATAGAAAAATGCCCAATGTGTAAGTCAGAAGGAACTTCCTTCTACAAGGATATATTCTATGAATGTAATACTTGTGAGGGGTTGTTCCGTCCTAAATCAAAGCTGCCAAGCTATCAAGAAGAAAAGGAAAGATACCTAAAGCACCAAAATGATCCTGAAGATGAGGGTTATCAAGATTTTGTTAAGCCGCTGACTGATTTACTTATTGCTAACCAAACTGCAGAACATATTGGTCTTGACTTTGGTGCTGGCAATGGCTCTGCTGTCCACAAACAGCTAAGTGATAATGGTTTCGTGGTAAAACAGTATGACCCTATTTATTATGATAACCCCGACCTGTTAAATAACAAATACGATTATATCTATGCTTGCGAGGTAATAGAGCATTTCCATCACCCTTTTGAAGAGTTTAGCAGATTGTTCAATATGCTAAACACAGGTGGCAGATTGTACTGTAAAACGAATATATACACTAATGATGTTGACTTCGATAATTGGTATTATAAGAATGATTTTACTCATGTCTTCATTTATAAAAATAGAACTTTTCAATGGATTGCTAGTAATTTCAATCCTTCTGAAATGACAATAAACAATAACATCATCCAGTTCAAAAAATAAGTAATCTCAGATAGAAAAGACTTTAAGTATGGAGGGAGGTATTCTATAACAGCTCACTTTTTTTATTCTGGTAAGCCAGGTTCTACCATTACTACATCTTCACGCCTAACTACAACCGCTCCAGGATTAGCTCCCTTTGGTTTACTAACATATTTCTTTTCAGTGTATGCCACTGGAGCCAAGTTAGAGCTTTTTGCTTTAGAATAATAAGCAGCTATTGCTGCCGCTTCTTTTATTATGCCTTTGCTTGGTTTTCTTCCATCTACTCGGATAACACAATGCGAACCGCCAACTCCCCTAGCGTGCAACCAAATATCATTAGGTTTTGCAAACCTGAGCGTTAGTTCATCATTATTCTTGGCGTTTTTACCAACGTATAGAGTATAGTTTTCACTAAGTTCAAACTTCTTATATTTATCTTCTCTTTCTTCTTTGTTACTCTTGTTCATTATACTTCCAAATATTGCTTTGTTTTCAGAAATTATATCTTCTACAATTTTTACATTATCAGCTGAATCTATTTTGCTTTTTAGCTCTTTTACTAGCTCATAGTTTTTTTCTATTTCTGGTAGCTTTTGTTTCGCGATTTTTCGCTCCTTAAGTATAGAGCTTGATTTTTTGAAATATTTCTCTGCATTATCAACCAAGTCTAATTTCTCGTCCAAGGGAATAGTTATACTTGAACCGTCCCAGTCTTTCAGATCTATTTTTTTTCCGTGTTTTTCTCTCGGGTTAGGTTGCGAGAGCATAAGCTCAGCAAAGTGACGATACATATCGGATTTTTCCTTTCCATCATCTAGCTGCTTTATTCTATTTATTGCTTTTTCATCTTTAGCTATTATTCTCGTTAAGATAGTGTTGGCTTTCTTTTGTAATTCTATTAATGATTTGCGGCTAATCTCACGAATAAATTTTGTTCTAATACCCTCACTTACCGTTTCAAACTTTTGGTGTAGTTCGTAGCCATTTAGCTCAATCAAACTCACAAGATAGTCATTATCCGTTAATTGATAGACATATGAATTACTTGACCTAGCCAATGTGAGGTAATATTCTGTCAGAGTATTTGTTAATTCCTGTTTGTTAATATTACCAAGTGTTTTGTTTTTATCTAATTCACTCTTTGCTATGAAATCATTAGTATAGTGCCTACCCAAATAATAACTACTACTTCTTATTGCCTTTTCTACTTTTATTTCATCAGGCATATCTATAGGTAAGGTTGGTCTTTTTTCTTCTAGCTCAAACTGATCTTCTACATTTTCGGTAGCAGCATAAGTAGCTACTATTTTTTGCTTGTGATTTGTAATTACCAAATCAGATTGGTTATGCCCAAATAGCTTAAAGAATAGTAAATAGCCCTGAGTGCTTATACACAAAACCCTATCTTCGTTGACTTGTACTATATTAGAAATCCTTTGACCAACTAAGAATTGAAATAAATCTATTGTATTTGCTTTTGCTCTCTTGTGTAGTACCCTAGCAAATAATCTATCATATGGTTGATTATTAGAAAATTCTAAAAATATAGTTTCAGAATTATTTTCTAATCTTATTATTAACACTCCTTTGGACTGCTGATATATTTCTACTATCTCGTATCCTATTGTAATAGAGAGTTCGTGAGCAAGTGCAGAGATTGTGGCTTTGTGATTTATCATATTGTTGGCACGGTATTCCCACGTATATATTATACAGATTAAGACTATATTTACTTGACATTATGTCAGTGAAATAAAAAAATTTAACAAAAATTAAAAAAATGTTTATAAAAAGTGAAACTTTTTTGCGTTTAGATAGTTATTGAGGTTAAATAAGAGTAAAATAGTCTTATTTAAAATAATTGAAGAAAAACGAGGATTTATAAGATGGATTTAGCATTACAAATAGAAGAGTTGTTCAAGAACGATAGAAAGAAGTTCCTAGGTTTTATCAGAAAAAGAGTAAGATCGCAGGAAGAAGCAGAAGATATCCTACAAGATGTATTCACAAATGTTTTAGCAGCATCTAAAAATGTTCAAAAACCAATAGAAAATATAGCATCTTGGGTGTTCACTGCAGTAAGAAATAGAATTATTGATTCATACAGAAAGAAACGCGCAGAGGCGTTTTCGGATTTACAAACACCGAAGCAACAAGAAGAAGGAATGGATACTTTCGAATACTTCATAGAAGACGAAGGTGCTAGCCCTGAAGACGATTTGCTTAGAAAAACAATATGGGATTCTGTACAAGATGGACTAAAAGAATTACCAGATGAGCAAAGAAATGTGTTTGTTAAAAATGAATTTGAAGGTATTTCGTTTAGAGAAATGTCAGAAGAAACAGGCGTAAACATAAATACTCTTTTAGCAAGAAAGAGATATGCTGTTCTGCATTTAAGAAAGAAATTAAACGGTTTATACACTTCACTCAATGAAAGCTAACGAAAACAGAACGAAAACTACAATTGAAAAAATTGCCCGCACAATATTTTTTATATTCTTTATTGGCGGGCTTTTTCTATTTATGTCGTTTACTTTAGAGAACGTCTGTAACAAAATGATATTCGACACCTTCAAAATGCAATGCATAAATATATTAGAAGCAGCAGGTATTATCGGGTTCATTTATATATTTATCTATGGTATCAACTTTGGTATCAAATCTATGAAGAAAGATATGACACAACGACAGGTGTCAAATAGTCACTCCCCTGACAATTAGTCATTATTTTTAGCTAATCTGATTCCATTGAAGCACCATCTCGATTCAGGGTGATAGAAATTTCTATATGTTGCCCTTATGTGACTTCTCTGAGTAGCGAAACTGCCACCCCTCAGAACTTTCTGATTTACCATAAACTTTCCATTGTATTCACCCAATGCACCCTTATCTTGTAAATAATTAGGATATGGCAAGTAGGCACTTTCAGTCCAAACCCACAAATTACCAATACATTGTGGAGCGCTTGTATTCGGCAATGCCATAAATCTATTATCTAATAGGTTGGCTTTTTCCAAATCATCAGCACTATAATTATTACAAGCTACTTCCCATTCGAATTCTGTCGGCAATCTGTAGCCAGCCCATTTAGCAAAAGCATTGGCTTCGTAAAATGAAATATGACTAACAGGTGCAGAAGGATCCAACTCTCTCAGTCCATGTAAAGTAAAGTAATCACAGCCATTATCATTAATATTCCAGTACAGCGGCTTCTTAATGTTGTTTTTTTGTTTCCAGTCCCAACCATCAGACAACCAAAGAAGGGGATCTTTGTACCCGCCATCAGTTATAAAACCAAGATATTCTTTATTGGTTACTAATCTATTAGATATATGGCAATCATGTACGTACTGTTTATGTCTTGGTACTTCATTGTCAAAATGAAATTCATCACCTTCGAATCCTACAGAGTAAACTCCTTCGTCTACTTTTAGAAATTCTTGGGGCAATATATCTGTATCAAACTTTAAATTTGAATCAGCGTAGTTAGGCTTAAAGCTACTAGAAGCATAGTTGTATTTTATATCCATAAGCAACAACTCTTGATGTTGTTGTTCGTGATTTATACCAATATGCATCAGTGACTCTAGTTTTGAATATTCTAACTCAGAGCAACTGCCTAGTAACTGCTCAATAGCTAAATCAACTTGCTTTCTATAATCCATAATCTTATTAAGTTGTGGTCTAGCAAGAACTCCTCTTTCCGATTTCGTTAATTGGTCACCTTTAGATAAGTAGTAACTATTGAACAAATAAGAGAACTTTTCATCAAATACCTTATATTCTTTCAAATTGGGTATGAGAATAAAAGTCTCAAAAAACCAAGTTGTATGTGCCAGATGCCACTTGGGAGGGCTTACAAACCAATCCACTTGAGTAGTGTAATCTTCTTCTATGAGAGGAGCACATAAGCTTTGTGTTATTTTACGAGTTGATATATAGTTAGAATAAAGAGGTAGATGTTTGTTCATATATATATTATATTTGTGAGTGAAAGGTTTGATAAAAGTAATAAAATAATCTGATATAGCAATGAGTGAAGAAGTAAAAAATATGTTCGCTAATTTATCTAATGACTACGACTACATGAATAATGTAATGTCATTCGGTTTGCATCATTTGTGGCGTAAGAGATTGGTAAAGCTATCTGGTGCAAAGTCAGATGACAATATTTTAGATACTGCTTCGGGTACAGGTGATTTGGCTATTGAATTCAAAAAAGTAACCGGTAAAGAAGGTAAAGTTTTGGCAACAGACTTTTGTTCTGATATGCTCAAAAAATTACCAATGAAAGCTTTTAAGAAAGACGTTACAGTAGAGGCAGAATTAGCCGACATTATGAATCTTCATTATGATGATAATACATTTGACATTGTTAGTATATCATTTGGTATCAGAAATGTTGACGACCTACATCGTGGTCTAGCAGAGCTAACTAGAGTAACTAAGCCAGGTGGAAAGTTAATGATTTTAGAAACCGGAAAACCTAATGGTTTTTTAAAATCAATCTATGAGTTTTATAGCAGAAGATTAATGCCAAAGCTTGGTAAAATACTTATTAATAATGAAGATGCTTATACTTATCTGCCAACAACTATTGATAACTTTCCTTATGGAAAGGAGTTTGTTGATCTTTTAATGAGTACTGATAGATTTAAAAGTGTAAAGGGTTATCCTCAATTCTTTGGTGTATCTTATATTTACCACTGTGTGGTAGCTTAAAATAAACCCAATTAACAAAACAATAGCTTTTTCGACTTTTCAAGTTCTTCCCTGTGCATTGGGTGAGCGATTCCAATCAACTCATTTATTCTTTCGTCAATAGTTTTACCATACAAGTTAGCTACACCATATTCGGTAACTACATAGTGTATGTGGGCTCTTGTGGTAACCACACCTGCACCCTGTTTTAAGAAAGGCACAATCTTAGATTCTCCTGTTTTAGTAACTGAGCTCAGAGCGATTATAGGTTTACCGCCTTCTGAAAGTGAAGCACCACGGATGAAATCCATTTGCCCACCAACACCAGAATAAATTTTTGAACCTATTGAGTCAGCACATACCTGACCAGTTAAATCAATCTCGATAGCACTATTGATTGCTACTACTTTTGGATTTTTTTGAATTACGTTTGGGCTATTGACATAATCAGAATCCAACATATGTAAAACAGGATTGTCATCAATAAAGTCATAGAGCTTTTTGCTGCCAACCACAAACGAAGATACAATTTTGCCTGGGTGCTTCTTTTTGTGAATTCCATTAATCACTCCATTCTCAACTAATGGCAATATTCCATCAGAGAACATTTCAGAATGAATTCCAAGATTTTTATGGTTACCTAAGAAAGATAATACTGCATTTGGGATAGCCCCTATACCCATTTGTAATGTGGAGCCGTCATCAATCAATTCTGCTATATTTCTTCCTATTGATTTGTTCTCATCAGAAAGTTCTGAATAATGAATTTCATATATATCCCTATTACCTTCTACTTGTATGTCAATATCATTTACGTGAATAATTCCATCGCCATGAGTTCTTGGCATCTTATCATTAACCTGGGCAATTACGAATTTTGCTGATTCGACTGCTGCTAAAGAAATATCTACTGATGTACCAAGAGAACAAAAGCCGTGTCTGTCCGGTGGGGAAACAGTAATCAAAGCAACGTCGATTGGAATAGTCCCTTTTCTAAAGAGTTTTGGAGCTTCACTTAGAAAAATAGGTATATAGCTATTTCTTCCGCTTCGTATAGAACTACGTGTGTTAGAGCCAACAAACATTGCCTTAACAAGGAATGAATCCTCCATACCTTGATTACAATAAGGCGCAGGTCCTTCGGTGTGGATTTGGTAGATACTTACATCCTTTAGTTCACTGTGTCGTTCGCTCATTGCATTTACTAACAAAGTAGGAACTGCAGTAGCTGAATGAATGAAAACATTGTCATTACTTTTTATATGCTTTACTGCTTCTTCGGCTGATTTTGTCATAATTGTGATTGTTAATTTTTAGTATTTCGAAACTAAGAAATAAGTGAGACTAATTTAAAAATATAGTATTTGTATAAAGTTTCAGTTTATGTAGTTCTTGTGAAAAATATACAAATTGCTTATTTCCGTCATAATATTTGAAGTTAATTATGAGGATTTATGAAAAAGCTTTTACTAATAGTTATAACTATATTGTTTTCAGTATCTACATCACTATCATTAGAACCTATTAAGGTTGCTTATTACACTACAAATACTTCTTCACAAAGTGTGAGAGCTGAAATTAAAGACTATTCTACTAACTCAACACTTTTCATAAGTGAAACCAATAATTTGACGCCCAATGATAATGGCATAGTAATAGTAGAACTAGCTGACCATCTTGGTGCAAATGGAGATTTGTCTAGCGTTAGTGCTAGCTCTATAAATACGAATGTGGTCGTAGATATATATGTTGGTGGCACTTTGTTTTCACAACAGAGAGTTGACCAACTATTGATGATGCAAGGTAGCACGACTGTCTTTAATAATTCTGGGGACTTCAGCCCACCAAGCACTAGTAGCTCACTTGGTCAAGATGATAATAGGTGGGAAGATGCTTACGTAGGGAGTAATACACTTCACGTAGGGCCAGATGGTGGTATGACTGGTGGTACGGAAATGACTCTTAGTTATGATGAAGTTAATAACAAGGGAGTGATAGCAATAGATGGCGCTACTGCATTAGAAGCTAAAACAACTGGCATTACTATGCCCGGTTTAGCTGGCGGCGGCACACAAAATATACAACTAGATAACACTGGTAAGATAATCACTGGTGGCGGCGGCGGTGGCGCAGACTGCCAGAGGTAACGGTATTAACCAAGTCATCTGACCAGACGGTAAGTACAACAACTTATGTAAATATCACTGATATTACAGCTACTCTTGATGCGAATAGTGTATATAAAATTAAGGGGATTTTGATACTCGCTCCAACTGGAACGGAGAGAAGACCTTCAATAAGATTAAACGGTTTACCATCGTCAGGTGTTGTTATGATAGAGGCGTTTGACGATAATTTAGATTATAAGCAAGTAATTAACTCTAATGAATTTATAGAGGACTTTCAATTTTACAATGGGTTTAACGCAAGAGTTACGATAGAAGGCATATTCGAGACATCTTCCAGTGGAACTTTTGATTTGCAAATGAAAAAAGAAGATGACGACTTTGATGTAACAACAGAATCTTTTATCATCCTTACCAAAATTAAGTAAAATTCTAACAATCTTTTACCAAGCCCAGCTAGTACTAGTTGGGCTTTTTTTATGTAACTAATTTAAGTCCATTTATAAGCATTTGTACTGATATCATTACCAATATCATACCCATTAGTCTTTCTAGGGCAGTTAGTCCACGGCGACGCAAAAGCTTGAGTAAGAAAGGTGCTGCTATTAGAATTACAGCTGAAAGTCCCCATGCTATTAGCAACGCAAAAAGCCAATCAGTCATTTTGTTTGGTCCATTCTGAGTCATCAGTATAAGCATTGCCAATACGGATGGGCCAGCTATTAGTGGTATAGCCAGTGGTACTATGAACGGTTCTCCTTCTGGTTGCTGACCAACTATACCTTCGGGAGATGGGAATATCATCCTTAGTCCTATTATCAAAAGTATTATTCCACCAGAGATTGTAACAGCTTCTTGTTGCAGATGTAGGAAGTTGAGCATTGGTTTGCCGAGAAATAGAAATATAAGCAATATGAATAATGCTATTAGTAGTTCCCTTGCAATTATTACTCTTTGTCGCTTGGGGTCTATGTCTTTGAGTACGGACAGGACAACAGGCACATTGCCCAATGGATCCATTAGGAAAAATAGTACTACTGCCGATGACCAAATTGACGCTGAAAGTCCTTCCATAACCACACTCATATATAATTAAAATAGAAAAATCCCAACTTGTGGGATTGTTCACTTACAAACTTAAGCATTATAAAAATCAGAATAAAAGAGTAAGGCAATTATGCGAAGATAACCCCTGAGCCAATAAGCTCATCACCATCATACCAAACAGCGAATTGACCTACTGCAACTCCTTTCTGTAGCTCATCGAATATAATATATACACCGTTTTCCTTACGGATTAGTTTTGCTTTTTGATTGGGTTGTCGGTAACGAATTTTAACATCGTATTCGCGAATTTCGTCTATTTTCATCTCTTGCGATGGACGAACCCAATGTACTTCGCTAGCCTTAATGTGAATGCCAGGACGATTTAGTGCATAGTGGTTTTCGCCTTGTCCAGTGTATATTATATTATTTTTAACATCGGTTCCTATTACGAATAGAGGCAACTTAGTTCCACCTATTGCAAGTCCACGTCTTTGCCCTACAGTGAAGAAATGAGCACCATCATGTTGTCCTAATTTATGGCCATCGCTAGCCCACATAGGAACTGGATAGCAGACTTCATCGAGCATACATTGGTCTAATAGGTTTTCACCTATGTTCCAATTGTGCTCTTTGTCAGGAATCTCAATTACGTCGCCTCGCTTGGGTTCTAACTTTTGTTTTAAGAACGTAGGCAGGTCAATCTTACCGATAAAGCATAGACCTTGCGAGTCCTTTTTATCATAATTTGGTAATTTTAGCGACTTGGCTATTTCTCTAACTTCTGGTTTCGAAAGTCCACCAATAGGGAAGTGTGCATAGCGAAGCATTTCTTGGTCAAGCTGACACAGGAAGTAGCTCTGATCTTTATTGCTATCCTTACCCATTAGCAAACGATATTGACCATCCACCTCATCTTTTTGGCAGTAGTGTCCAGTTGCTACCAAATCTACATCGTATTCGAGTGCTGCCTTTAGGAAGACATCCCACTTTATCTCTCGATTGCAAAGTACATCTGGATTGGGTGTTCTGCCAGCTTCGTATTCTGCAAACATATAATCAGCTACACGCGATTTGTACTCATTGCTTAGATTAATATGGTGAATAGGTATATCTAAATGGCGTGCAACCAGCTGAGCAATTTCAAAGTCTTCTTCCCACTCACAATCACCTCGAAGTGTGCCAGTTGGGTCATCCCAATTTTGCATAAACATTGCAATAACATCATGCCCTTGCTCTTTAAGTAAGTGCGCTGATACTGCAGAGTCAACCCCGCCTGATAAACCTATTGCTATTCTTGCCATAATTTTATAATACGTTTATATATTCAGATATTTTGTTATATTAGAATACAAAACTAATATTTTAATTCATTAATGTAAGGAATTATAATGACTGAAGTAGATAGAATAAAGGAAGAAATTATAAGTATAGTTAAAGATACTGACGATGAAGAGTTCTTACTATCTGTTATAAAAGTTATTAATAATTATATTGATAAAGAAAATCTTTTTACGCCTGCACAACAAGAATTTCTGAGGAAAAACCAAAGTAAGAAGGTTAAAAAGGATTCAATCTCAGGAAGTGATTTAGAAATACTAGATGAGAGTGGTTAGAATAAATCTACTATTAAAACAACGACATACTCGAATCATCATCGTCTGTTTCTTCTTCTTGCTTCTTTTTAACCCCAATTATTTGTTCAGTTCTCAGGTTGAATTCATCGATAACACCGCGTTGCTTCAGCGCCCAAAAAGCTTCTGCAGTTGCATCTATGTCCGCTTTGGCGTCATGAGCATTATCAAAATTTTTGGCAAATAGCTTGTAGTAAAGTTCCGACAAACGGGGATATTTCAAACCATTGCTGCCAGGCAAGTTGCAAAACTCTATCGTTTCTTGCATAGTACAAATCTTCTTCTTCTCGGCTATGTCACTTTTTATGTAATGGCGTGCAAACTCTGCACTAAGTACATTGTAGTCAAACTCAACATTGTGAGCTACTATGAATTGCGATTTCTTAATTATAGCAATGAAAACTTCTAACACGTCTGTAATTGGGTAGCCCAAATCCGTTGCTTTTTCTTTACTAATACGGTGTATTTTCTCAGAATCAGGACTAATGTCAAACCCAGATGGAGTTACATAGTAGTTACCAGTGGATATGTCATTACCGTATTTATCTTGCTCTAACCATGCAATTTGTACTATGTATGGCCAATTCTCCAAATCAGAAATCGGTGCATCATAGTTTTTGGGTAAACCACTTGTCTCAGTATCGAAGAAGAGGTACATTATTCTTTTCTTTAAATTGTTTAATGTAATTTTTTGTAAAATCAGATAGCACTAACCTTCCGCTGATCTCAGCTCTACTTTCTAATAATTTATCCCAATCTTCAGTGCCAGCCCAAGTTACTTTCTTATGCTCTGCCATAGCATCTGGGCTATTGCCCGCCATCTTAGTAGCGAATTCTGCAACGGCTTTGTCTAATGCTTCAATATCATCGTAGACTTCTGCGTAGAATCCTCTGTTTTTAGCCCACTCAGCATCATACCAATCATAGTCAATAGACATCTGTGAAAATGCTGATTTACCAACCTTACGCTCAACTGCTGGGCCAATAACAAATGGTCCAATACCCAAAGCAAGCTCACTCAGTTTGACTGAAGAGTATTTTGTAGCCAATGTATAGTCAGCAGCAGAAAGAACTCCTACACCACCACCAACGGCTTTTCCTTGCACTCTTGCGATAACGAATTTAGGACATTTGCGAATAGCGTTTATAACTAAGGCGAATCCCATGAAGAAATTTTTTCCAGTTGGGTAATCTGTTATTGCAATTAATTCATCGAACGAAGCACCAGCACAGAATGCTCTGTCACCACCTGATTTAAGGACAATGACTCTAACGTCATCATTGTTACCAGCTTCATCTATTGTTTCTGCTAGTTTTCTTAGCACATTGCCAGGTAAGGCATTGCTCGATGGATGATAAAATTCAATTGTAGCTATGTTGTTTTCAATTTGTATGTTTACATCGCCATTCGGATTCATATCTTTTCTGTCTTTTTGTTATTCTAAATTTATACAAAGATACGAATAAATAAGGTTTTGAGTTTTTGATAATGGTAAAGAATAGTCAACAAAAAAACCCTCTACCGAAATGATAGTGGGTTTGTATGTTTTGGGGTTGAATTTTGGGCACATCGACATGCTCAGTGACCAAGTTCAGAGCTGTTGTGTCTGAATTACATCATTCCGCCCATGCCGCCCATGCCGCCCATCTCTGGGTGACCGTGGCCGCCAGCGTCTTCTTCTGGCTTGTCAACTATAGTTGCTTCAGTAGTTAGCAATAATCCAGATACTGATGCCGCATTTTCTAATGCTACACGGCTAACTTTAGTTGGGTCAATTACACCTGACTCGAATAAATCTTCATATTTATCAGTTCTTGCGTTGTAACCGAAAGCGCCTTCGCCATTCTTAACTTCGTTAACTACTACAGAAGCTTCACCACCGCAGTTAGTTACTATCTGACGTAATGGCTCTTCCAATGCTCTAAGAACAATGCTTACGCCTGTTTCTTGGTCATGGTTTTCTGCTTTTACGTCTTTCAAGTTAGCTAATGCACGGATATAAGCAACACCACCACCTGGTACTATTCCTTCTTCCACTGCTGCACGAGTAGCGTGAAGTGCATCTTCCACTCTTGCTTTTTTCTCTTTCATTTCTACTTCAGTTGCTGCACCAATCTTGATTACTGCAACACCACCAGAAAGCTTAGCTAATCTTTCTTGTAATTTCTCTCTGTCATAGTCAGAAGTAGTCTTCTCGATTTGAGTTTTGATTTCGTTGATTCTGCGTTTGATATCATCAGACGAGCCAGCACCCTCTATAATAGTAGTGTTGTCTTTGTCGATTGATACTCTCTTAGCAGTACCCAAAGAAGAAATGTTAGCTCCTTCTAAGTTGTAGCCTTTCTCTTCTGAGATAACTGTACCGCCAGTAAGAACTGCGATATCTTCTAACATTGCTTTTCTTCTGTCACCAAATCCTGGTGCTTTTACAGCAGCTATCTTAAGTGTACCACGCAATTTGTTTACTACCAATGTAGCCAACGCTTCGCCTTCCAAATCTTCTGCAATGATCAATAGAGAACGACCAGCTTGAGATACTTTCTCTAAGATTGGTAATACGTCTTTGATTGCAGAAATTTTCTTATCGTAAATCAAGATGTACGGATCTTCCAAAGAAGTTTCCATTGTATCTGTGTCAGTTACGAAATAAGGTGATAAGTATCCTCTGTCAAACTGCATACCTTCTACTGTGTCCAATGAAGTCTCAGTTCCTTTTGCTTCCTCTACAGTGATAACGCCATCTTTACCAACTTTTTCCATTGCTTCTGCAATCAAGTTACCGATTGTGTCATCGTTGTTAGCAGAGATAGTACCAACTTGAGCAATCTCTTTTGTGCCTTCTACGTTTCTTGACATAGAAGCCAAACCAGCTTTGATTTCTGTTACAGCTAAGTCAATACCACGCTTTAGGTCCATTGGGTTAGCGCCAGCAGTTACATTCTTCAAACCTTCTCTGTATATAGCTTGAGCCAATACAGTTGCCGTAGTAGTACCGTCACCAGCTACGTCTGAAGTTTTAGAAGAAACCTCACGTACCATGTTAGCACCTAAGTTTTCTACTGGGTCTTCTAATTCTACTTCTTTTGCTACAGTAACACCATCTTTAGTTACAGTTGGTGCACCGAATTTTTTATCAATAATTACATTACGACCTTTTGGGCCCAAAGTAACCTTAACAGCGTTAGCTAGCTTATCTACACCTGCTTTTAGCTGTTGTCTTGCTTTCATGTCAAAATCTATGATTTTAGCCATTTTTATTAAACTCCTAAACTTTTATATTCTAATTAAAATTATGAAATAACTGCGTAGATGTCACTCTCACGCATGATAAGTAAGTCCTCGCCGTCAACACTGATTTCAGTGCCGCCATACTTGCCGTATAGTACTTTGTCTCCTTCTTTCACAGCCAAAGGCAATACTTTACCTTCTTCGTTTACTTTACCGTTACCAACTGCTACTACCACACCTTCTTGTGGTTTTTCTTTTGCAGTATCTGGTATAATAATTCCACCAGCTGTTTTTTCTTCTGGTGCTTGTGGGCGAACTAACACCCTGTCGTGCAATGGAGTTAAAGCCATTTTAACAACCTCCGATTAACTTATTAAATATATTAAAAAATTGATTTTAAAAACTATTAGCACTCTTACAATTAGAGTGCTAACAAAAATACGAATTGTACTCTAATTTGTTGTATGGGAGTGTGGAAAAGTGTGAAATAAGTGTAAAGTATTAATCCCCCCCCCCCACAACTTTTTTCACGCCCATTCTAAACAAATAGCTTGCACACTCGTCTAATAACTTCTGTTAAAAAATAGAATATTTTATAGATTAAAAATAGAAATAGAAAACGATGAACGATGACAAAAAAATAAGATCGACCACCGTGCTCGGTGTAGTACGCAACGGAAAGACTGCACTCGGTGCTGACGGTCAGGTAACGCTTGGCAATACAATAATGAAGCATAGCACAGCAAAGATAAGAAAGCTTTACAACGGAAAAGTAATGGTAGGCTTCGCGGGCTCTACTGCAGATGCTTTCACATTATTGGGTAGGTTCGAATCGAAACTGGAAACTCACAGCGGTAACTTAAAGCGTGCAGCAATTGAGCTGGCTAAGGACTGGAGAACGGACAGATACCTAAGAAAATTGGAAGCAATGATGATTGCTATGGATGATACACAAGGGTTGCTACTAAGCGGAACTGGCGATGTGATAGAAGCTGATGACAACATATTAGCTATTGGTTCGGGTGGACCTTACGCACTATCGGCTGCCAGAGCACTATACAACAACACGGATATGAGTGCAAAAGAGATAGTAGAAAACGGACTGAATATAGCTGGTGAGATCTGTATATACACCAACACTAACCTAACGATAGAAGAAATATAAGAGAGAAAAATGAGCAACAACGAACCAAAACTGGCTATACCGCAGGATATATTAACTCCCAAGCAGATAGTCACAGAACTTAATAAATATATAATAGGGCAAGACAACGCTAAAAAAGCTGTTGCAATTGCTCTTCGTAATAGATGGCGTCGCCAAAATGTACAAACGGAAATCCGCGATGAGATAATGCCTAATAACATTATACTTATCGGTCCAACTGGTGTTGGTAAAACAGAGATAGCACGTAGATTGGCTCGCCTTGCAGGCGCTCCATTCATTAAAGTAGAGGCTACAAAGTTCACCGAAGTTGGCTACGTTGGTCGTGACGTAGAATCTATGATTCGTGACCTGATGGAATCAGCTGTGAAAATGGTGAAAGAAGAGCAAGAAGAAAAGATAAAAACTAAGGCAGAGAAGAACGCCGAAGATAGAATATTAGACATACTTATTCCACCTGTGAAAGATGATGATGCAGAGGAAGAAGACAACAAAGACACTCGCGAAAAATTCCGTGCTATGCTGAAAAATGGCGTTATGGATGATCGTGACATTGAGTTAGAACTGACTCAACAAGGTCCATCGGGGATGGCAGTAATGGGGCCAATGGGTATGGACGATATGGGCATAAACATACAAGAAATGCTCGGCAATATGATGCCCAAAAAACGCAAGAAACGAAAGATAAAAATCAAAGATGCTCTTCCACTTTTAATAAAAGAAGAAGCAGATAAGTTAATAGATATGGATGCCGTTGTGAAAGATGCGCTGGCTCGCACACAGAACTCAGGTATAGTATTCATAGATGAGATTGACAAGGTAGCCGTAAACAATTCGAAGTCTGGTGGCGGTGAGGTGTCGCGTGAAGGTGTACAGCGTGATTTGCTCCCAATAGTCGAGGGTTCGTCTGTAAACACAAAGCATGGTATAGTGCATACTGACCACATATTGTTCATAGCTTCGGGTGCATTCCATGTGTCTAAACCATCGGATTTGATTCCTGAATTGCAGGGACGTTTCCCAATTAGGGTAGAACTAAACTCACTTACCGAAGATGACTTTGTTAAGATATTGACAATACCGAAGAATGCACTGATAAAGCAGTACCAAGCATTGTTAGAAACAGAAGGCGTGCAGTTAGAATTTGATGAGAGCGGTATTCGCCAAATAGCAAAGACGGCAGCTGATGTGAATGAGGAAATAACAAATATAGGTGCACGACGATTGCACACTATACTCACTACATTGCTCGAGGAAATACTATACAATGCACCTGCTGACTTAGATGAAGCAGAGCTATCGATAGATGAGAAGTTTGTTAAAGACCATCTGGACGAGATTGCTACAAGTACTGACTTGAGTAAGTATATATTGTAAGATTAAGTGCATTGAGCATAGTCGAAATGCTTTCGTCTCTTGTGCTCTTTTGGAGGGGCTGTCTGGAACTTGTTTCAGACTGAGGAGGATAATTTATGTCATAACGAGGAGACAATGCTTGCATTGTTGACGTGGTTATCTCACAAATGAGATTGCCACACTTCGTTCGCAATGACTAATTCGTCTACCTCCGTCTTTTGCTTTTAGCAAAAGCCACCTCCCCCAACGGAGGACAAGTGCGGGACAAAAGTCAATTGATGAATTTTAAAAGCAGTATCTTTAATTAGGTACTGCTTTTTTGTTATATTGGGGGAATGCAGAATTTATTTAAAAGAAATTATGAAAGAATATCTATACAGATGGGTTGCTTATAGGGATGATGATAGCTTAAGTAAATTTAATCTTTTCATTTTTGTACTTATATTGTTGAGTATAGTTTTAATTGTCTTGGAATCAATAGTTTCCATTAAATCTACATATTCTTCGATTCTAAAGTCTACTAATCAGGTTATAATGTCAATCTTTGTTATAGAATATACTATGAGATTATATATTTCAGATTTAACACACCCATCAGATTCTCGTTTAAAATCTATCTTCAAGTTTGTTTTCTCACTATACGGTATAATTGATTTACTTTCGATAATTCCTTTTTTATTACCATTCTTCGTTGTTATAGATTTAAGGTTTCTAAGAATACTAAGATTGTTTAAGTTTTTCAAAGTGCTCAAACTTAGAAATTTGAACGAATCCCTAATGTTATTAAAAAAGATTATAATTGATAAGAAACCAGAACTTATTTCTGCAATAGTTATAACTTTTTTTCTGATATTTTTATCTGGTTTTATGATGTATTATATCGAAAACTCCTCCCAACCTGAGGTATTTTCTAATATTTTAATTTCTCTTTGGTGGGCTGTTGCCACACTGACTACAGTGGGTTACGGGGACATATACCCAATTACCAGTTTAGGAATACTATTTAGCTCCATAATTTCATTGCTAGGTATCGGCATAGTTGCACTGCCAACAGGTATAATAGGAGCCGGCTATCTAGAAGAAATGAAAAAAAGAAAACCCAAAAAACCGCTTTATAAAAACAAAACAACAATCGAATTAACCAAAAATGAATCAATAGTTCTATTCGATTTTCTGTCGAGGTTTAATGACATTTCAAGTAAAGAATTTATCGAGGATCAAGCAGAGGAAAAAGTCTTGTATAATCTTGAATGTATGCTAGAAAAGCAATTGGTAGAACAATTTAAATCAGAATATGACGAAATAATCAAAAAAGCAAGAGATAGTTTAAAATAAATATTAGCATGTATAAGTTGTTAGAGCTTTACTTACATCATATATATTCACTTTTTTATTGAATTTTTTGACTACTGAAGGATTTTGTTCACTCGAAATCCAGATTTTTAATTCAGCATCTAAATTAAAAGTGCCATTCGTCTCAATACTAAATCGAGAAATACTTTTGTATCCTATTGTTAAGTATTCTATTTTCTTTCCCCTAATACCTTGTTTATCAACAATAATTAATCTTTTGTTAGTAAAGGCAAATGTGTCCCGCAATACTCTGAAACCTATATCAATTGTTTCACCTTCAACCAAGAGTTCTCCTAGTTCTGCAGTCAATTCATCACTCTTTACTGTTCCTGCATTACCAATTAGTTTATTCAATATACTCATATTTACTTTTCCACTAGTTTTATCAATAAAACATAATTTTAAGAATAATTTGTATTACTTACAAATTGTGACTATTTCATCCACATCAGCCCGCAGAGGACTAAGTTCACAAAGCATGTCACTGCGAGGACTGAAAGGACGTGGCTGTCTCAATAGAGATTGCCACACTTCGTTCGCAATGACAGGCCGACCATTTGGCCTACTACGAACACTGCTCAACGCAAGCGTTGAGATAGACGGTGCTTTTACAAGCTCAGCAGCCGAAGGTCAACGCCACAATTTAAAAAATCTACTTTACTATTAGCTTCTCAAAACCTGTATTACCATTTCCTGTGGCAATAATCATATAGATACCTGTAGGTAGATTACTAACGTCAATCTCTGAGTTTGTGTTAGTTTCTATTTGCTTAACTATCTTTCCACTATTGTCATATATTTTAATACTAAGTGGGTAGGTATATTCATAGTTGACTTTTATACTGTTCGATGCAGGATTAGGTGAAACAGAAAAGTCGATACTCTCAAAAGTCTGTACATTTGTAGCATCAAGTGTTTCTATTTTAAAGTCCCATATACCCCTGCCATAGCTTGCAAATCTGGCTATATCTTTTGCTGGTACATATTCTACGGCCCAATATGCCTGGTCTGGCACACCAGATTGAATATCTATCCAATTACCGTCGTAGTACATATAGGGTCCAACTGCCGTAGCAGCATATATTACTTCATCATTTTTACCGAACTCTACATCGTATATCATTGTGGAAGGTAATCCATCAGCTAGTGCTTCGAATGTTTCTCCACCATCAAATGATTGGTACACTCCTGGGTTTGAATATCCCGCACCACAAATTATTATTCTCTCGGGATTAATTTCAGAAACTCTAATTTCAGCACCATGGAAATAATGCGGACCAGGAGATTCAAAATTGTTTGTTATTACCCAACTTGATCCCGAATTAGTAGATTTTGCAAATCTGCCATCGGCTGTCATAGTATATATAATGCTTTTATTTGTAGGAGTAGTTGACACAGCAGAAAACCAAGTACCACTTACATCAAAATCAACAAGAATTTGTTCAGGTATTATCTCTCGGTTAATTATTGTTAGCTTCCACAGTGAAGAAACTCCTTCAGCTGACCCCCCAGAAATATAAATGCTGTTCGGGTCTGAATAATCGGGTGCAGTGGGTGCCATAAACTTCCATCCACTTCCTTCGTAGCTCCAAGAATTTCTATTTTCATTCTGAGTATTTGCATTTTGATACACCATAGCGAATGTTGGATAAACACTCCATAGTGTTTGACCTCCGTCAGAAGTAGCAAACTGGCCGTAATCACCACTAATCAGCTGGTCATAACTTAGTACAGTGTTATTATCATCCAAACTTCGCTGGAACCCTTGGTCCTGTGAACCAGCATAAACTACACTACCGTCAGCACTGGTGGCTACATCATAGTATTGACTGATATTATGCCCATAAAGAGACAGGTTTTTTACTTCTTTCATATCAGATCTGGAAATATACAATCCACCATCGGTTGAGATTAGTATTACCTCGTCACCATTTGTTGGGTCGTCGAATACATCTATTGATGGGATGTCAGCGTGGAGTTTGTTTTCAGGGTCTCCGTAATATTCACCCCATTTATTAACAAGTTCCCAGCTCTTACCGCCATCATAAGAAAATTCCAAATTAACATTCCCCCAATAAATTTTATCAATATCAGAATTTGAAATATTATAACTCCAATAGTCAAATTTATCAAAATCTCCAGTATAGTTCATAACTGAAAAATCTTCGGAATTCGACTTGTAATATACAGTACCATCTAGCCCTTGAGTAACTACTCTAACGGCGTAGTGCAATGCTATGTTGCCATTGTTATTAACTCCATTTAGTGAGAGTCTGTTGGAATAATCATTTGCGTAAAATGAGTTGATTTCAGGGTTATTTATAAAAGATTGGTTAACTAATTCACCTTTCTTGTATTCGAATATTGTATCTTTTTCAGCCAGAAAGTATCTGTCAGAATTACTTTCCATCCAGCCATTTCTTAGCCTATTACCAACAAGAGAAACACGTATCCTTTCAAAACTCTCACCATAGTCATCTGAGTAGTAAAGGAATCTTTTTGAACGCCAATCCTCGCCGTAATCCCACTCTTGCCCTATAGCATAAACTATTCCATTGTCATTCAGTGAAGCCTCAGTAATGCCGCCCCACCTTTGTACGTTTTCTAAACCAGTTCCAGTATTCCATGTTTGTCCTTCATCTTCTGTCCAATATGATTGGTTACTTCCAATAACTACAATTCTCTTTCTGTCGTTTACAGTATATACTTTTACTTTCCTAATGCCAGGAAACTGCCATGAGTCATTTAGCGACGTCCAGTTTTCACCATTCATATCCCCTCTCCATACTACACCTCCGTGTGATGCACAATATATTAGCCCATTCGGAAAGTCGATATCAGCAGCAATAACTCTTCCTGCTTGATTGTTACTACCTTTTTCAAACCAGGATCCAATAACGTTTACATTATTATCTTCATCTTGAATTCTGTTCAGCTTTTGATTGTTTTTGTAACGAGCCTTTTCATATCGGATTTCCTGATTAATAATATTATAATCAAGACCTGGTTCTATGTTATTTAGCTCATCAATATAGGCATTCCTAATAGAGTCAATATTATTATTAGTCTTGAATTGCTTTACCATTTCCTCAGCATTATCAGCAAATGTAGCAATTACAAAAAGGGGTAACAACAGTAAATATCTCATATTTTTTTATTCTCTTTAATTATTTTTTTTTATAAATATAATGAAAAAAGATGATATAATAATTATTAGATGTAAAAGTAATTATCACTCACAACAAGCGTCTGATTCGTACAGTTCTTGAATTTCTACACTCTACAACACTTTGTCGAATATAGCTATGTCGTCTATTCTACCAGTAAAGTCCTTACCTATGAACAGGTGCCACCGTTGCTTGGGTTTATTACATCTAAAGTCACACTTGTGTAAGAGTCCATTAGCACACCATTTTGATAAAGTCTCATTGTCTTACTGTCATAATCGCATATAGCAACCAAGTGGTACCATTTGTTTAGTTCATTAGTATCAGTTGTGTCCCATACGGAAAAGAAATCACTGAACGTAGCTTTGTTTACATCGTAAATACCAATATCAAGCTTATTTGTTCTGGTGTTTGCATCTCCCCTGTGTACTAGTCCTTCGTATTCACCGTCATTATTTACTGTGTGATAATACCAAAGAGAAACAGAATATTACCTTCTGTCATCAAGGAATTTCGGATTTTTATCATCTAAGTGGCTACTGTCAGCCTTGCTAAAGCTGAATGCACAGTTTGCATTACCATCACGGTCTTCACCTGGTGTAGCATTGTTCATATTATCTGGAGTACTGCCGTCAACTGTGTTTTCTATGCTACCATCCGAAAATGGATAAAACGCTATTAGATTTTCTTGCAAGCCTTCGGGAATGCAGATTTTATCTTCGGGTGAAGTGGTATCATCATCGGAGCAAGCCAAAAAAGCAATCGCAAGAATTATTGTGTATATGTATTTCATTGTTGGGTCCTATTATTGATATAATACCGAACAACAGTTCATAAAATTATTAGTTACAATTTTAATTGTATATTGTGATAGTACTATAACTACATTGGAGAATAATATGAAAGAAATGACTTGCAATCAGTTAGGCGGGGCTTGTGATACTGTATTCAAAGCAGAAACCTTCCAAGAGATAGCTTAACAGAGCCAACAACACGGTATGGAAATGATGAAACAGAATGATAAGGCTCACTTAGAAGCTATGAATAAGATGAGAAATATGACTGAAGAAGAAGTAAATAACTGGATGAAAGAGAAGAAAACAGAGTTTGACAAACTATAAAAATAATTGATTTAACTTTTTAATATTAAACATATGTATTGTGTTCTTATAATATTAATACTACTTCACGGTACAATCCATTTATTTGGCTTTCTGAAAGCGTTTGATATTGTGGAGTTTGAAAATATATCAAAAGCAGTATCAAAAGGATTTGGTTTAGTTTGGTTTTTAGCTTCAATTTCATTTGTAACAACTGCGATTATGCTATTATTAGACAGTGATAACTGGTGGATAGTTTGCCTTTTGGTAATTATTATATCGCAATTCCTAATAATTAACCATTGGGCTGATACCAAATTTGCAACTGTAATTAACATAGCTTTATTGATTCCTATCTTTGTCGCCTTTTCAACTCAAAGCTTTAAAGCTATTGTCGAAGATGAAATTAAGTCTATGTACTCCAACCAAACACCCACAAAATTCGATAGTTTTAGCCAAGAGAAATTTAATGCACTACCACCACCTGTTAGGAATTGGTTAGAGAATAGTGGGGCAATGAGCAAAGGCAACATAGATAACATTTATTTGGATCAGGAAATAAATTTAAAAATGACTCCAGACCAGAAAGACTGGTCAGAAGCAACGGCAGAACAGTATTTTACTATTTATCCACCTGCGTTTAATTGGTCTATTGACCTTAGTATTTATGGGCTATTCAAAGTAGTAGGTAGAGACAAATTTGAAAATGGATAGTTATAGCTAATAAAATTGAATCACGGAATGGCATTAGAATACCAACAGAATGTGAAGCCAAATGGAAATTAGACTCAGGGGAGTGGACCTGGCTGAAATTAGAAATAAGCGAAATAGAGTATAATATAAATAATGAGATAGATTAATAGATCCTATATAATTATGTATATTACTTTTATACAATAACAAAAATATAGACACATTTCAGCATGGAACCAATAACAATAGACAATTATTTAGACAGCCACTACATACACCGCAGCAATTGGCTCAGGGCAGCCGTACTTGGTGCTAATGATGGAATAATATCTGTATCAAGTTTAGCAATTGGTGTGGCAGCAGCAAGCACGACTCTTGAACCAATTGTGTTGGCTACAATAGCTGGGTTGGTAGCAGGAGCACTATCTATGGCTGCCGGGGAATACGTGTCGGTTAGTTCCCAAACTGATATTGAGAATGCAGATATAGAAAGAGAAAAATTAGAACTGGAAGAAATGCCAGAAGAAGAGCTGAGCATATTAGCACAAATTTACGAAAAGCGGGGACTAAAGAAAGAGACGGCTATACAAGTTGCCAAAGAGCTAACCGAACACGACGCACTTAGTGCTCACATAAGGGATGAACTTGGTATAACGGATATGAGTCAAGCAAACCCTATTCAAGCGGCTTTGGCTTCTGGTGGAACATTTACCTTAGGTGGTTTTTTACCACTGGTAGTAGTTTTGTTAGCGCCACTCAGCGGTATGGAGTATTGGCTCTATGGCTTCACTATTATATTTCTAATGATATTGGGAGCTACATCTGCCAAAGCTGGTGGAGCTAAGGTAACTAAAGCCATAATTAGAATTACTGTATGGAGCACTCTTGCTATGGGCCTTTCTGGTTTAGTTGGGTATTTGTTTGGTGTGAGTGTTTAGTTTAAGATTTAGTTTTCTAAAGCTAAAAATTGTTTTTATTCGTAATTAAATTTAAAAAAACGAATAAAAGAAAAATGCAAAACGTAGAAGTAGATAGAATAATAGAAATGGCTTGGGAGGATAGGACTCCTTTCGAAGCAATCGAATTGCAATTTGGCACTTCTGAACCAGAAGTTATTAAAATAATGCGAAAAGAATTAAAGCCAAGTTCCTTTAGAATGTGGCGAAAAAGGGTTAATTCTGGTGTCAGCTTAAAGCACCAAAAAAAGCGTGGCTTCACGCATTCTCGTTTCAAGTGTTCAAGACAAAAAAGCATTACTAATAATAAAATATCAAAACGATAAATTTTCCAACCGACATAGAGAGCATTCGCAAAAGAATAGAGGATATAGACCCAACTCTATATGCGAAGACCAGAAATTATGGTGATGGTGCTGTAACCTATCTCAGTCCTTATATTTCGCGCGGTGTAATCTCAACAAAGCAAGTATATGAATACATAATTTCTTTAGACCTTCCCTGGTATAAGGTAGAAAAATTAGTTCAAGAATTAGCTTGGAGGGACTACTGGCAACAAGTATGGTTAGCAAAAGGAGATGACATACATTCTGATTTGAAGAACACACAATCCGATGTAATTAGTCACGATATACCTAAGGCCATAGTCGAAGCAGACACGGGAATAAAAGTAGTAGATGAAGCTATAGAATCACTTTACAATAATGGCTATATGCACAATCACATGCGTATGTACGTAGCTTCTATATGCTGCAATATTGCAAAATGTCATTGGTTAACACCTGCCAGATGGATGTATTTGCACTTACTCGACGGTGATTTAGCAAGTAACCAACTTAGTTGGCAATGGGTTGCCGGGGCGTTTTCTAACAAGAAGTATTATGCAAATCAAGGTAATATAAACAAGTTTTTTAACAGCAATCAGAGTGGCACATTCTTAGATGTTGACTATAGCGTATTTCCTGAGATGGATATACCCAAAAAGTTAGAAGAAGCAGTTGTATTTACGAGTAACTTAGAGTTACCAAAAATTGAAAGACCAAAGCTAGATAAGAATAAAACTACATTGATTTATAACTATTACAACTTAGACCCTGAATGGAAAAAAGAAGAAGATAGACAACGAGTTCTACTTTTGGAGCCATCAGTCTTCAAAAAATTTCCTTTGGCTAAAAAGAATATACAATTCATTCTAGATTTAGCTGCTAATATCGATGGAATAGAGGTGTTTATTGGTGAGTTTCATGAGTTAGAAAGTGAAATAGGTATAGAGAATATAATATACAAAGAGCACCCACTAAACAAACATTACAAAGGGGCAGAAGAACCAAGAGATTGGATTAGCTCGGTGACTGGATACCATTCATCGTTCTTTTCTTTTTGGAAAAAGGTGAAGAAGGAGATAAGACCGATTACTTAAAAACAAGTATAATTATTTAGTCTTTAATAAAAGATTAGTATCAAATTTTCGTTAAATTGACTTTTTTACTCATTTATGCTATTATCAAAATGAAAAAGATAATATTCTTATTACTTTTTGTTATTCCATTCACTTCATTAGCACAAGAAAGCAACCTAGGAAACTGGCTTATTTACTTTGGTAATAAAAAAATAGATTCTGATTTCAATTTGCACCACGAAGTACAGTATAGAAATTATAATGGTATCGGTGATTTGGAGCAGTTGTTACTTAGGACTGGAATTGGCTACAATTTAACAGAAAACAATAGTAATCTATTGCTTGGTTATGGTTTCATCAATAGTCAGAACTATGTGAATGATGAAGATAAAATTGGTATTAACGAACATAGAATTTACCAACAGTTTATTTCTAGGCAGTCATTAGGGATAGTGAAGTTACAACACCGTTACCGCTTTGAGCAAAGGTGGATAGAAGATACAGATTTACGAGTTAGATTCCGCTATTTCCTTTCGATAAATATACCATTTTCGAATAAAGATATATTAGAAAATTCTTGGTATCTATCTGCTTATAATGAGATATTTATCAATAGTGAAAGCGAATTATTTGATAGAAATAGAACATATTTAGGGCTTGGTTACAAACTAAATGACTTTGCAAAATTTGAACTTGGCTATATGAATCAGTTTCTTAATAACGGTAGCAGAGACCAACTGAATATTATTACATTCTTGAATTTCTGACAAACTTAAATGAAAAAGCAACATCTTCCAACTAAAATATGTGCCACCTGTGGTAAACCATTTACATGGCGAAAGAAATGGGAAAGAGATTGGGAAAATGTAAAATACTGTAGCGAAAGATGCAGAAGGAATAAATCAAAATGAAAGAAATAAATATAGTATTCCCACATCAGTTGTTTGCTGAAAGCCCATTGATTGATAATGATAACGAGATATACCTTATTGAAGAATTTCTGTTCTTCAAGCAATATAAATTCCACAAGCAAAAAATAGCATTCCACAGAGCCACAATGAAAGTTTATGAGGAATACTTAAGCAAAAGAGATAAATCCGTCACCTATGTTGATTCCACTGTGGATATTTCTGACATGCGGAATTTTGACCAGGAGTTAAAAGACAAAGGCATAGAAAAGATTAATATAATTAATCCAACTGATGATTGGTTGATGCAGCGAATAGAGGATGCTACTAAAAACTGTGATTTAGTAGTTCATAGCAATCCAATGTTTATAAATACAGAAGAGGATTTAAGTGACTTCTTTAGAGCAGATAAAAAGTCTTTTTTCCAAACCAAATTTTACAAACAGCAGAGAAAAAAATTAGATATTCTGATTGATGAAGACGGTGGACCAGAAGGCGGAAATTGGACTTATGATAAAGAGAATAGGAAGAAATACCCAAAGAAAAAAACACCACCCAATATTCAATTCCCAACAGACAACGAACTATGGAATGAAGCAGTAGATTACACTGAAAAACATTTTTCTGATAATTATGGAAGTATAACCAAACAAAGATTATACCCTATTGATTATGATGAATCAAATGAATGGCTCGAGCAGTTTTTTGTAGAACGATTTCACGAATTCGGTGCTTATGAAGACGCAATAGTCAGAGGGGAATCGATACTCAATCATAGTGTATTGACACCGATGCTAAATATTGGGCTTCTTTTGCCCGGTGATGTTATTGATAAAACTGTGGAATATGCGAAAGCTAATAATGTCCCTATCAACTCAACTGAAGGATTTGTCCGGCAGATAATAGGTTGGAGAGAGTTCATTCGCGGAATGTATATGTGCAAGGGCAGATTTTCCAGAACTAAGAATTTTTGGGGTTTTAATAGAAAAATACCAAAGTCATTCTATGATGGCAGCACTGGAATACCTCCTATTGATGAAACAATAAAGAAGGTATTAGATACAGGGTACTGTCATCACATAGAACGGCTAATGGTTATTGGTAATTTTATGCTGCTGTGCGAATTTGATCCTGACGAAGTTTATCGATGGTTTATGGAATTGTTCATTGATGCTTATGATTGGGTTATGGTACCTAATGTCTATGGTATGTGCCAGTTTGCAGACGGCGGTACTTTTGCAACAAAGCCTTACATTGGTGGGTCAAACTATATTAAGAAGATGAGTAATTATCCTAAGGGGGATTGGGAAAAAACTTGGGATGGCTTGTTTTGGTCATTTATGATGAATCATAAAGACTTCTTTCAGTCTAACCCACGAATTGGTATGTTAGTCCACACTCTCAATAAGATGTCAGATGACAAAAAGGACGAGCATAGAAAAAATGCTGAGAAGTTTATAGCAGATAAATTGTAAAGAAAAGCAAGATAAAAAATGAATCCATTTGACAGAAAAAAACACTGGGAAACGATATACCAAACGAAAAAGTTAGAAGAGGTTAGTTGGTACCAACCCACACCAGATACTTCACTCCAACTTATTGAAAAGCATTGCAATTCAACAAATGCAAGTATTATTGACATTGGTGGAGGCGATAGCTTTTTGGTAGATAATTTGCTTGAGTTGGGATATAGTAACATCACGGTATTAGATATTTCTGAAGCTGCTATAAACAGAGCAAAAGAGCGTTTGGGTGAGAAAGCAACCGAAGTAAAATGGATAGTTGCCGATGCTTCCAAATTTACCACAACACAAAAATATGACCTTTGGCACGACCGTGCAGCATTTCACTTTTTAACAGATTCAGCTGAAATAGATAATTATATAGAAACTGCTCACAGCAGTCTGAATATAAGAGGTACCTTAGTAATTGGGACCTTCTTCGAAGATGGACCTACCAAGTGCAGCGGAATAGAGATAAAGCAATACTCGGAAAAAACTATGGTGGATAGATTAAGTGAATATTTTAATAAAAAAGAGTGCTTTACTACTGAACACAAAACTCCATCTGGTTCCATACAGAACTTTGTATTTTGTAGTTTTAATAAAAAATAGTTATTCCATAATCTCTTTCAGTTCACTATTTCGTATATTACATCTTTACAACTCACCGAAATAACAAAACATATAATGAAATTCGAAGAACTAAACTTAATCCCACCTATATTAAAAGCATTAAAAGACGAAAAATATGAAGAGCCAACTTCAATACAAGAAAAAGCAATACCACTTGTACTGAAAGGAAAGGACGTGCTCGGTAGTGCGCAAACTGGTACTGGTAAAACCGCTGCTTTCTCTATACCAATCATACAGCACTTGACTAATAAGGAAGAAAGTGGCTCTGGGAAACGAAAGATTTCTACTCTGATAGTTACTCCTACTCGTGAGCTTGCTATTCAGATTGGCGAAAGTATAACCACTTATGCCAAATACACTGATGTGACTAACACAGTGATCTATGGTGGAGTAAAGCAAGAGAAGCAAACTAGAGCCCTGAAAAGAGATGTTGATATATTAGTTGCTACTCCAGGGCGTTTGCTCGACCTAATAGAGCAAGGATTCATCTCGCTAAAAGACATAGAATACTTTGTGTTGGATGAAGCAGACAGAATGCTAGATATGGGCTTTATCAACGACATTAAGAAGATAATAAAGCTATTACCTAAGAAAAGACAATCACTTTTCTTCTCTGCTACTATGCCCGACAGTATAGTTAAGTTATCGAACAAAATTCTTATCAATCCCATTAAAATAGCTGTGGACGTTGTTTCTTCTGCGGCTGAGACTGTTAAGCAATATCTCTATTACACCAACAGGGGCACCAAGTCGAACTTGCTTCTGCACATACTGGAGGACGAAGATTTGGACCAGGTGCTATTGTTTTGTAGAACTAAGCACGGTGCAAACAAGATAGTCCGTAACCTCCAAAAAAGAAAGATAAATGCTGCTGCAATACATGGCGACAGAACCCAAAACCAGAGACAAAAAGCACTCGGCGATTTCAAAGATGGTAAAGTAAGAGTATTAGTTGCAACTGATATAGCTGCTCGTGGTATTGACATTGACAAACTTCGCTATGTCATTAACTACAATATTCCTAACGAATCAGAGACTTATGTCCACAGAATAGGGCGTTGTGGTCGTGCCGGCGAAGAGGGTGTAGCAATCTCAATCACCGAACCAGAAGAAAACTCATTCGTTAAGGACGTAGAAAAGCTAATAAAACAAAAGTTAGAATTAATCAAGGACAACCCCTACCCACAGACAGAAAAACCAATGACTCCTATGGAGAAAAAGAGGTTTGACAAAGAAAAGAATAGACGCAAGCAAGAACACGCTGCCAACAGAAGAAAGAATAAAGAAAAAAGACAGGGCGGTAATAGTAGGAAGGGGAGAAGGTAAAAGTGTTTTTAAACTGAATATCTAATGTTTACAAACCTACTCTCAGTTTGTAATTGGATAGAATTGATATTATCTTCATTAACACTAAATGGATATTAGAAAAAAAGGTTAATGCAAATGAATAGATCAATATTGTTTTTTTTGACAGTTGTTTTAATAGCTCTTCAAGCTGCTACGGGTCAAACATTTAAAGAATACTATAATAGTGGCTTCGAGAAGCACAGCAATCAGAACTACGAAGAAGCAGTAAAAGATTACACTAACTCTATTGAATTGAATGATAATAATAGAGATGCTTACTTCAATAGAGGGTCATGCAATCTTGCCATAGGTAATCTTGAAGAAGCAAAATTTGATTTTGATAAAACAGTTGTTTTTATTAATAAAGATACGGGCACAGAAATAAATCGTATTTACAGTTCGCAATTTGTATGGGGTGATACCGATGAGAATTATTTGCTTTATTTCTCTGATACAACATACACAGAAATGATTTTCTTAAATCACAATTCGGATAAGAAGTTTCCATTTGATTTTAAATCAGGTGTTGTTTCGACTTCAGGAAAGGAAAACAATGTTTTGAGCACCAATTCTCTATTTAAAGATTTTGCGCTTAATGGAAATGAGCTTATATTTAGTTTTAGATTAGATGATGGGAGCTGGGAAACGAAAAAGATTTCTATTGAGTAATTTTTACTAAAATGAATATAAAAATCTTTAAAATAAGAACTGATGAATTATATAAAGAGTACGATGAAAACCTAATAAATGACTTTCTCAATTCTGTGCATGTAATAGAAATATCAAGTATTTTTGTTAATGACTCTATCAATTATTGGTCAATCATCATTCAATACACTGATAAAAAAATGAATCTATAGAGTACGATACATTTAAAAAGATTAAATATGAAAAAATTGATTTAAATGATGATGAGTTAGAAGTTGTAGAAAAAATTAAAAAATGGAGAGAAGAGAAAGCAAAACAAGAATCACTTCCAATCTTTATGATTTTATTAAATACAGATATATATTCGGTTGCAAAAGAGAAACCGTCCAATTTTTTTTGAATTGTCTAAAGTTCATGGATGGGGTGAGAAGAAAATTGAAAAGTTTGGTAAGGAAATAATATCTATCCTTCACACATAAAAAACTACAATCTAAACCTATATACATCTTTTTCTTAATAGAATCGTCTACTCATACTATGAACTACCTCGCCCATATATTTCTGTCTTGTGAAAACGAAGACTTGCTGATAGGTAACTTTATCGCAGATTCCATAACGATGTAGGAGTTGACGCATGTGCCTGATGAAATCTATGCTGGAATAGAGCTACACAGGAAAATTGATTCCTACACAGATAAGCACGATATAGTTCGGAAGGCAACTAAAAGACTGAGACCACACCACAAGAAGTACTCGCCTGTGGTTATCGATGTCCTATACGATCATCTACTTGCCAATAATTGGGAACGCTATTCTGACCTATCACTTCCTGACTATGCAAAGGATGTATATAAGATATTTTCAAAGAGAATGGAAGTTATGCCTGTTCGCTTAAAACGCAGTCTTCCGCGAATGATAGAATACGACTGGCTTAGCAATTACAAATCCCTAGAAGGGCTGAAATTCACGCTCGACAAAATGGATGAACGCACCAGTTTCCCATCAAATTTCGGTGGTGCTGTGGATCATCTCCGCGATGTTTACGACTTGTTTACCGAGGAGTTCAATGCTTTTTTCCAAGATATTATCGCTTATGTGAATAGCCATTGCGATTGTTAGACCAAATTAAATCAACAGAAACAAGAATCAAACAATGAAAATAATCGCCCTAATAATAACTCTAATACTTTTTTCAAGTATATTATTCTCACAAACGAAAGAGGAAACTGCTGAGCGATTAGCCGCTGAGCAACTGGCAGCATACAACAACCGCGATATTGATAGCTTCCTTATTCCTTTTAGCGATAGTGTGGAGATATATACTTTCCCTGATCAACTGATGTACAAAGGTAAAGAAAAGATGAGGGAGAGGTACGGCAAAATGTTCGAGAAGGCAGTAAACCTACACTGCAAACTGACCAACCGCGAAGTCCTTGGCAATGTAGTAATCGATACAGAGGAAGTAACAGGTATAGTAGAGGGTGAGATAGTGAACGCCATTGCTATCTACACTATTGAGAATGATAAGATTCAGATGGTACATTTTGTGAAGTAGTAATGAAAGTTAAGACTATGCTTAGTTTTTTTAGTCTATTTTCTTAATCTCACTATCTGCTCTTGCATATTCATACCTTGCTATTCGTTTGCATTCGTAATAAGTGTCCAATCCACCTATTCCAACTGTGTCTAAAGTTTCAAAGTTGACATCACCATCATCACTGATTCCTTCATCTGGTAGGATTAATTTTTCTATTCTTCCTACCATCAAAATAGTTTTATTAGTATTAATAAGAACTTCCTCTTGAAATGAAAGCCCAATCTTTATTTTGCTTTCCTCTACGAAAGGAGCTGGAAAATTATCAATGTATGTCTCTGTCAAACCGCATTCGTCAAATTCAGACACATCTTTTGGAAATTTAGCCGAACTTTTATGCGTGTTCTGATGTATTGCTTTGTTCACATGATTAATCGTATAATATCTATTCTCTTTGATATTAGAGTATGTGTGTCGTTCAGCTAATAGTGGCCTTAGGATAAAACCCAAAAGAGGTGGTTTTGCTCCTATGTGGGTAACCGAATTGAAAACAGCTAAATTAGAAATCCCATTATTACTTTTAGAACCAATTAAGTTAGCGCTTCTTAGTCCTGACATTTTGTTTATCAATGAGATCCTGTGATACTTTTCGAGGTTTAATATATCTTGTAAATTGTATGTTGGCATTTGATTACTAATTTGAATTGATAATTAACTAATTTTTTATTTTCCTATAATTCCTTGCGCTGCAAGTTTTCCAGATTCCATGGCTGCGTTCAGTGAGCCATTTAGCAGATAGTCACCTGCAAGAAAAACATTTTCTCTAACTTCAATCTCTTTTGGTTTCGCTGTCAAACTTAAGTTTCCTATATCAGGTAACGCTTGTTTAATTCTATAGTTCTGAATATAACTAACCTGTGAAGCACCTGTGTATTTCTTAATTTCTTCTATCACCTTTTCTATTATCTCCTCGTCAGACTTATTATTATGCTGAAGGGTAGTAATAGACAGGATATTCTTACCTGTACTAGTATCTTTGTAAGCATATAAATTGTTCGAATAACTATCTGTTTCTGTAACCAATCCAATTGTGCCACCAGGTATGTTAGTTTTATCAACCTCAAAATACAAACACATACATTCTTTCCAGCTTATCACAGGAGCCTTATGTCCATCTATTATTGAGGAAGCATTGTTTGTTACTATCACTCCTTTGTGAGGTATTTGTTCACCAGAACTAGTAATAATATCAGTACTGGTCACTTTTTCTACCTCGGTATTGAATATGAAATTGGTGTTTTTCAATTTGCTCTTCAACTGTTTGCTTATTTCGCCAATACCTAATTTAGGAATACAAGCATACCCTTCACCAAACATCTTGTAAACAAATTCAAACATTCTACTTGATGTCTTTAGGTCAGGCTCTAAGAAAATGCCAGCAAAAAAGGGCTTAAAAAATCGACCTATTATTCTTGGTGAGAAACCGAAATCAACTAAATACTCTTGTGTTGTTGTTTCTGGCGAGTTGAATATTTCTTCGAGTGACTTATTCTTTACTTTTAGGTTCAATTTCAATATTTTCAGTTTATCATTGATTGAACCGATATCTGCCATTAGTGTTGGAACAAGAACTTTCCAATTCCTCAGCGGGTCACCAATTAGATATGATTTACCGTCTGCATATACCAATGCACCTGACTCTAATTTAGTTAACTTTAGTTGATCCATATCAAGATATTTGTTTGCCATAGGGTAAGCACTGAGTAATACCTGGAATCCCAGATCCAAAGCCAGACCGTCCTCATTGATAGTTTTAACTCTACCACCTACTCCATAAGATTTTTCAATGATAGTTGGTTTGTAACCAGTTTGCTCAAGTTCATAAGCAGCAATTAGCCCACTTATTCCCGCACCAATTATATGTATATCTTCTTTTGCTTGCATATAGGCTCCACTGTTATCTATAATTAATAATTATGACTACTGAAGTAGTAAATATTTATTGGTAAAATGGGTTGTGCTTTAAAATTTGATATTTGTCAGCAGCAGAAATAAAATGTATTAAAAAAAAAGCAGAAGTAAACGCTAAAAAGTTAAAATAACTACTACCCTAATCGAAAAAAATGTCCTATGACTCCCTAAGGTATAATTTGGAACTAAAATTATCTGAAAACACTTACGCTCTAGGGCCCCACTTTTTAAATCCATTTTTGACATCTATGGAAAGAATACCCATTCGTACTGTGAATATGGAAGTCAACCTTAGCTTACCAAGTAAAGAAGGGCTTAATATTGAGGCGAATATTTCTATTCTTTACAAGATAGAGGCGAATAATGTACAAGAATTTATCCAAAGGTTAGGTCCGAATTACGAAAGCGTCATCAGTAGTGTTTTCCGCTCTACAGCTGCAGATGTATGTGCCAGATCCATGGCCAAGGATATGCACTCTGGTAAAAGGGCTGAAATTGAGAAAGAGATTACAAACAGGATGAATGAGTATCTTGAAGAAAAAAGCATTACAATAGAGACGGTATTGATGAAATCTATCAAACTTCCTCCTGGTCTTTATAATTCAATCGAAGGTAGATTGCAGGCAGAGCAAGAAGTTATGCGAATGCAGTTCATTCTAAAGAAGGAAGAACTAGAGGCAGAGAGAAAAGTGATAGAAGCCAAGGGTGAAGTAAGCACCATGGAATTCGTACTTGAAAAAGAAAGACAGGAAGCAAAAAAAAAGGTAATAGAAGCTGAAGGTCAGAGAGACGCTCAAAAAATAGTAAAAGATGGTCTTTCCGAGGATTTAATCAAGATGCGAAGCATAGAAGCTTTCGACAACCTGTCCAAATCACCCAACGCCAAAGTCATTATCACGAATGGTCAAACTCCATTCTTGATAGACCCGAATAAGTAGAAATTATATATACATAAACGCCGGATTGTAGTCTGGCGTTTTTTTTGATTTATAAAATCTTTCTCTTAACTATTTCTCTAATTTATAACAATGATTGCTTTGGAGTAATATTATAATTCATCATGGATGTACTCAAATATCCATTCGTCATTTGTCAATATTGTTCTAATACTTGATTTTCCTACAATTAGCCATTCAGCTCCGTAAGACCCAGCACCATCAGAGAATATTCCCGTTAACTGGTATCTATTTCCTTCTTTTTTTATTTTAAACAGTCTATCATTAATTCCATTTCCAAACCAAGGGTTATACATATCGTCAACTTGCAAATCATATTCATTCTTTCCAATTGTCAAAGTTGCTTTTATTAAAGTAAATTTTGGTAAGTCTCCATCCGTTCCAAAAATTGGTCTCCCATTAATTGCAACTAGGAAATTCTCAAAATATTCAATTTTCTTTTCTGTCGTGTCAAAATCAATTTTTTCCAGAATAATATATGTACTGTCATTAATATTTACCTTAACTTGGTAAGTTTGTCCCATAATCTTACCAACAAAAATGGAATTTAGAATAAATATAATAATTGCTAGTTTCATGTTTTTTATTTTATTTTCATTACTAATATTCCACTCATTTCACAGAGGTATGCAACATATTTCTCGTCCGGTGAAATTATCAAACTATGGCAATTTTCTCCTCCCGTAGTCCAAAGTGTTTCAGAGTCTTGTCCTTTTAATGTCACCACCAAAGAAACGCTAAATCCATCCATTTTGAGTTCAACCTTAGTTCCGTCAGATGTTGTCACTTCCCTTGGTTGGAACTTTGATACTTTTTTAAAATCTTTTACTTCTTTGTCGGTCATTTTGCCTAAAGCATCTTGGGTTGTTAAAATACCAAAAGTTTGATTTTCTCCAATCACAACTTTCGGTATACCATAAAGAAGTATTGCTCCGGAACACATGGAGCAAGGTGATAATGTTGTGTATAATACAGAGTTCCTGTAAACAGAGGCTGGCTGTCGACCAGCATTTTCTAAAGTATCCATCTCTCCATGTAATACAACGCTGGATTGTTGAATTCGCTTATTGTGCCCTTTGCCTATTACTTGTCCGCTGTGGACTAAAACAGACCCTATGGGTATACCACCTTCATGAAGTCTTTTTCGAGCTTCATTAATGGCTTCTTTCAAAAATGTATCCATGTTTAAGTTGTTTGTATTTTTTCAATTATCGTTAACTATATTGATATACGAACATTCATGTACGCTACTTATGGTACAAATATAGAATTTTTTAGATATAGATTATTGAGATTCCATATAAACTACCATCACTTTACTTTTAAACCAATAGCATTTTGGAAATTTATCACACATAAAAAATGCCTTATCAACGGGGGGAAGTGTCGATAAGGCATGCAGCATAAAAGGAAATTACGGTTTGCACCGTAGAGCGAAAGACGAGATTCGAACTCGCGACCCCAACCTTGGCAAGGTTGTGCTCTACCAGCTGAGCTACTTTCGCTTGTATAAAATTACCGCTCTCGGCTTGCTCTTTAGAACAATTTACCAAATTCCGCGATTACTGTTTCCTTGACTTTATCCATAACAACTACTGTGCCAATCTCGTTTTCTATAGATGTTACTTCTTTGTCGTCAATTCCACATGGTACAATATAATCAAAATCTTTGACATTATTGCAAACGTTGAGGGCAAACCCATGGCTGGTCACCCATCTTGAGCAGTGAAGCCCTATAGCGCATACCTTACGAGCTTCCTCTAGCCATACCCCAGTCAGTCCGTCCACTCTGTCTGATTCCATACCGAATTCGGAAACGGTATTGATTATTGCCTGCTCTATCTGACGTAAGAACCAATGCAAATCTTGTTTGAAATCACGCAAATCGAATATAGGGTAACCGACTAACTGCCCTTCATTGTGCATAGTTACGTCGCCGCCGCGGTTTATGTCTATTACTTCTATTCCGCGATTGTCATACTCACCGCGTGGTAGCACTAAGTTATCATAGCTCGAATTCCTACCCATAGTAATAACTAATGGGTGGCTGCACAGTACTAATGTTGAGCGTCGTTCACCTTTCTTTATAGCATCGACTAACTCATTCTGCTTGTCCCATGCCGTTTGGTAGTCTATCAGACCCCAATCTTCTATATCAAAATTCATCTAAGGTATTTTCCTGAATATGGTAAATCGGAGCAGTAGCTCTAAGAATAGCAGACCAATTGCCGCCATTGCATAGGGGTAAAACTCTTCGTTGTAGTTGCTGAAATAAGCAACATCAATCTTGGTCTTTTCCAGCTCATCAATAGTTTTATATATGTCCGAGAGCGATTCCGTGTCGGTAGCACGGAAATAACGTCCATCTGTGATTTCAGCAATTTTTGTAAGTAGCTGCTCGTTTATCTTTACTTCCACCATCTGCGTTCTCTGCCCGAATGGCGTCTGCACTGGATAAGGTGCTTTGCCCTTAGTCCCAACGGCAATGGTATAGACACGAATACCGAAGGTCTTAGCTATCTCGGCAGCCGTTTCTGGTGATACCGAACCAGAGTTATTGTCTCCGTCAGTCAGTAATATTACTACTCGGCTCTTTGCCTTGCTTTCTTTCAGTCGAGTGACCGATGTAGCAAGCCCCATACCGATAGCTGTGCCGTCTTCCATTATTCCGGTCTTTAGTTTCGATAGCAAATCTTTCAATATAGTATGATCCACTGTGATTGGGCTTTGAGTAAAGCTCTTCCCAGCGAATACGACAAGACCAATTCTGTCATTGGGTCTGTTGTCTATGAATTCCTCAGCTGTTTGCTTTGCTGCCTTTATTCTGTTTGGTTTCAAATCTTCTGCTAACATAGACGAGGAGACGTCCATAGCCAATACTATGTCAATACCCTCGGTAGTTACTTTCTCTTCGCCCTCGGTAGTTTGTGGGCGCGCTATGACAACTGTAATTAGTGCTATCACAACCAAACGTAGAAAGAATGGCAATTCGCGCATTCTCACTTTCCACGACTTACTTCCTGCAAAGCTTGAAGTGTCCGAATAAGCAATGCTTGGCTTTCGTTTGTTCGTCACAAATATCTTATAAACTACCATTATTGGAATAATTAGTAGCAGCCAAAAGTACTCAGGATTAGCAAATTCCATTCCGTCAAACATTGCCTTCCTCCTTCGCATCGCTTAGTGGTTTGGCTTTTTTAACTAACTCCTTAGCGTATTCCAGCGATTTGGTGTTGTTTTCTGGTAGTGGGTTCGCTTTTGCAAACTTCGACAAATCAGAATACTGAGCTATATATTGCAGTTTCTCTTTGTCCGCAGAATCAAAAAGTTTCTGCTCTTGCATAACTTCTATCAACTCGTGGCTGGTCAGCTCCATAGTTTTTATTTCATAAACACGATGGTAGTAAATTCGCAAAATGTCTGTCATTTTTGTGTAATATTTCTTGAAGAATCCATTTTGCCACAATCGCTCTTCTTCTAAGCTATTCAGCGACTCTATCGCCAGGATATATGGAGGAATTTTTGGGTCGTAAACTGGCTCTGGTTCTTCTTCTTTTGGCTCTCTTTTGTTATAGAAATAGTAGCCCACACCAGCCAATATCAATAGCAAAGCAATGCCACCAACCCAATATAGCCATCCATAATCGGTGTAATCTACAATGTAAATATCCTTGATGTCTTTGATAGCTTGTGTGGTATCCACTGCCGGCATACCATAAGTCAGAACGAGAGAATCGGTGTATAATGTGTCCTCAGTCAAAGGCGAAATAGCCCACATCTGCGGAATAGTATAATTGCCAGAATCATAGGCGGAGACTGTGAATGTCTTCATCAGACCATAGCGGCTACCGCTGGTAGTGTCAACCGATGACTCTTCTATTTGCTCTATGCCTTCTATTGCATCTGCATAGAAGAGTGGAAGCTCAAAGTCCACTACGCTATCTGCCATATAGGTCAAGCTCAAGTTTACCCAATCACCAATCATCACATTGTTGGTGTCGGCATTTATCTTCAACTCATCTGATTGAGCTGTGAAGTTTGTACCAATTATAAATAAAATCGCAAGAGTAAAAATTCTCATAATCTTTGGGATTACCTCCTTCCTTCTCTTTTCTTGAAGAACTGACGAAGCGGCACAACGTAGGACTCATCAGTCTTAAGGTCTATTATATCAACCTTGTTTTTCAGTAATAGAGTCTCCAATTTCGCTGTAAACTCAGCCCTTTCTTCTTCAAACTTTCTTATTGTTTTCTTATCCGATGTGTCTATCCACATAGTATCACCAGTTTCTGAATCGACCACATTTATCAACCCAATATTCGGTAGAGTAAATTCCTTATCGTCAAATAGTTTTACGGCGATTAAGTCATGCCTTTTTGCTGCTATTCTAAGTGGATTCTCAAAATTAGGACTAATGAAATCAGACATTAAAAATACGATTGCTCTCTTCTTTATCACACTTGTAAAGAATTCCAAAGCAGCACCAATATCGGTCTTCTTCGACTCTGGCTCAAACTCTATCAACTCTCGGATAATCCTAAGTATATGCGATTTCCCTTTCTTTGGTGGAATGTATTTCTCTACCTTATCGGAGAAGAAAATAACGCCCACTTTGTCATTGTTCTGAATTGCTGAGAACGACAACACAGCCGATAGCTCAGTTATCAAATCTTTCTTCGATTGCTCACCAGTACCGAATATCTTAGAGCCAGAGGCATCGACCAATAGCATAGTGGTCATCTCTCTTTCCTCTTCAAAAACTTTGATATAAGCATCGCCCGAACGAGCTGTAACGTTCCAATCAATCAACCGAACATCGTCACCAGACTGATATTCGCGAACCTCGCTGAATGCCATACCTCGCCCTTTGAACGCGGTGTGGTACTCACCCGAAAATAACTGATTAGAAAGCCCACGAGTTTTTATCTCAATCTTTCTAACTTTCTTTATTAAATCTTGAGTTTTCACTTCGATTAAGGTACTTCTATGTTATCAATAATCTTGTTGACTATATCTTCCGAGGTCAAATTCTCGGCTTCGGCTTCGTAGGTAATTCCTACTCTGTGGCTGAGTACGTCAAGAGCAACTGCCCTGATATCTTCTGGCAGGACATAGCCACGACGCTTGATAAATGCGTACGCCTTAGCAGCACGAGCAAGTGAGATAGTAGCACGAGGCGACCCACCAAATGAGATAAGGTCTTTCATATCTGCCATACCGTATTCCTCAGGGAAACGAGTAGCGAAAACGATATCCATAATGTATTTTTCTATCTTCTCGTCCATATAGACATCTTTCACAACGTCCCTTGCTTTGATGATATCCGCTGGGTCTAATATCTTAGAAACCTTAGGGAAAGTCTTCTCTAAGTTCATTCGGAGAATCTGCTTTTCCTCTTCCTTAGTGGGATAACCAACTACAAGTTTCAACATAAATCTGTCCACTTGCGCTTCTGGTAGTGGGTAAGTCCCCTCTTGCTCCAATGGGTTTTGGGTAGCTAGCACCAAGAATGGCTCTTCCAACTTGAAAGTATTGTCGCCAATGGTCACTTGTCTTTCTTGCATCGCCTCTAGTAATGCACTCTGTACCTTAGCAGGAGCACGGTTAATCTCATCCGCCAATACGAAGTTAGCGAACACAGGTCCTTTCCTAACGTGAAATTTCTGCTCTCCTTGGCTATAAATCATAGTACCGACCACATCGGCAGGAAGCAAATCGGGAGTAAACTGAATCCTAGAGAAATCGCCATCTATTGCATTGGATAGTGTGTTGATTGCCAATGTCTTTGCCAATCCGGGTACACCCTCCAAGAGGACGTGACCATTTGATAGCAAGCCAATTAGCAGGCGTTCCACCATATATTTTTGTCCGACAATGACTTTGCCCATCTCCATCATTAGCATATCGATGAAGCCACTCTCGCGTTGTATTCGTTCGTTAAGTTCTTGTATGTCTGTCATTTTTTCTGTTCCATTAAATAAAAAAATTGAACATATTTTCTTTCATTTTTCAATGAATATTACGAATATATGGCTATTTTGTTTAGCATCTGGCACTATTTTTTTAGTTAGTGTTTTTTAAAGTTACTGTATTAGTGTGGTGGTTAAAAGAAACTCTACTAAATACTCCCTTATCAGGGAGGACTAAAGCTCACTGAGCCTACTTCGACGTTGCTCAGCACGAGTGTCGAAGTGAACTTGAGTACTAAGTTCGTTTCGACAAGCTCAACGTACTTTCCTCCAGACTTTATACGCAGGGGGACTTCTCATAAACTCCTCTTTGATAAAGCTGGCTAGGGGGATTTGCAATTTATTAGTTTATATTTTGGAATAGGGTTTAAAAAATCTTGGGTGGAATTACAGCACTTCATCATCAAGTAATGGGTTATATTTTCAATCTACGAAATACATTTGCATTTCGCCTTTTCCCTTGGTTTTGATTTTACCACGGTCTTCGAACACTAATTCTGGATCATCTTTCAGTATGTCGTATGTTGCTTGACTAATATTTACTTTTCCTGGAACGCCACTGGTTTCCATTCTACTAGCAGTATTAACTGTATCACCCCAAATGTCGTATTGGAATTTTTTCACCCCTACTATTCCTGCTACTATTGGCCCAGTATTAAGACCTATACGTAACTCGAAAAAGGGATGCCCTTCATGTATGTTTTTTGTTTTAGCTTCTTCTATATAATCACGAATATCCAAAGCTGCGTGGATTATAGAATTAGTATGTCTCTCCCTAGGTTTTGGTAATCCAGAGGCTGCCATATAACTATCACCTATTGTCTTTATTTTTTCAATCTGGTATTTCTCTATTATACTATCAAATTCTGAAAAACAAATATTTAGATCGTTGACTAATTCCTTAGCGCTTAATTTTTGGGCTAAATCGGTGAAGCTCTTTATATCAGGAATAATACAGTTACTTGTTCTATAAGTTGAGCTTCGGCGTGGCCTTTTTCCTTCAGCTCCTCAGCAACTTCTGCTGGTAATATATTCAATAAAAGGTTGTCAGATCGTGTTTTTTCAAATGTTATGACTTTATTCAACTTGTTTAGTTCTGTGTTGGCTTTTTTCCTGATATTAAATCGGTTATAAAGTACGATTAACAATAGTAATAGCAGAACAAATCCAACGATGAAAGCATTTCTAAGGTTTTTTCATTTCTGAGTTGTTGAGTTGCTATTTCTTTGTCTTTCTTTTGGCGAAGCTTTTGGAGATTAATCTCCTGCTCAAACTTGAACATACTCTGCATATCTGCAATTTTTCTCAATGTACTTGCTTCGGTGTATTTAAGACTTACTGTATTATATTCATTCAAAAAGTTATGTGTTTTTTTGTAGTCCTTTCTCATAGAATATATTTTACTTAGTAAGTTAGTTGCTTGTATATGTGATATATTATCAGTCTGTGTGTTAGCATTTTTGTTCGTCTCTAACTCATAACTTCTCTCAGCATAGTAGAGAGATTTATCATAATCTTTAGTCTTGAAATATACTTCTGATAAAAATGCATAGGGCCTAACCAATAGAAGTTCCTAATTCTTACTTTTAGCAAATTCTATAGATTTATTCAAATAGTAAAATGAAGAATCAAGCTGACCAGTTTTAAGGTGTAATCGGCCTAACCACATATAACAATCGTTTAGACTATTTGATTTTTGCAACTTTTTGAAATCAGTTATAGATTTATAAAAACTTTCTTTAGCTAAATCAGAACTATCCAACCCACTATAAGTAATTGCTAAAAGGTATTGGGATGTTGGGTTATTATCAGCTTCTAAGGAAAGCAATAATTTCTCTACAGCCCCTTCGTAATAATGGAGTAAATAACTAATCAATCCAAGCTGCATATAGCTCTTTGAGATTCCATTTTTTTCCTCTAATTTTAAAAATAAATCAAGCCCTTTGAGTAAGTATGGAGTGGCCTTTGGCAAATTGCCAGATACTCCTAGATAATATTTCCCAAAAGAATAATTAGTCTCAGCAAGTCCCTTTTTATAATCTATTTTTTCAGCAGCTTCCAATGCCATTTGTAAATAAACTAACGTTGAATCCTTTTTTATTTTATTATTATATTCATAATAAAATGCAGCCAATTCGTTGTAAAGGTCAACTTGTTTAGGAGTACCAGTTGACAATTGAGTCAGTTCTAAAATTGAATCCACATATTCATAATCATCTGCATAGGTAGTAGCAGTAACTATCAGCAAAGCTAATTGTAAAATTATCAGGCGGTATACCAATATAGTTACTCTTGGAAAAGACATGAGTTAATATTTCGTTTTTATTTGCGCGCGAACTAAAATGGCTAAAGCTTATCCCTAATATACAAAAAGTTTACAAATGCATCGGTAGTATATTTTATTTTTTGTGCGATTATTTCATGCCTGGACTCTTCAGATTCCTCGGAATCCTCAGAGTGACGTTGTCCTCCGCTGGTGGAGGTGGATTCCGATAGAATATCGGAAGACGGAGGTGGACGAAAGAGTCATTGCGAACGAAGTGCGGCAATCTCAAGTGAGACAGCCACGTCCTTACAGTCCTCGCTGTGACATTTTATTCCTCCTCAGTCAGAAATGAGTTTCTGCCAGCCCCTCCAGAGGAGCACAAACCCAAGTAATGTGGTGTCTACTTCTTTAAATTACAGTCGAATAGCAAGTTAGAGATGTTTAAGTTTATGGCAGGTGTGTGATTTGAAAATTGTTAGAGTTAAGTAATTTGTATTACTCATTTTGTATGTCATAGAGAAAATTTAATTTAAAACTATCTATTCGTTTGTTATCTTTCAACAAATAAATAAGATTTTTTGCTTTTATTTTTTCTATTGTATCGCCAATGCTAATTTGATTTAAAAAATATTTATTTTTGGAATATTCTAATCTAAAACTAAAAGTAATTGAATGTTTTTGGTTAAAACCATAAACTACTATCTCTTCTTCATTAAGTGTGTCAATAATATAAATGTTTGCTTTGTAGCTATTATACAAATAGTCTTCTTTATACCATTCATTGAATGAAGATTGATTTTGATTATCTACAACATGCTTAAATGTAACTAATGCAACTATTTTGTAAAGTAATAATATAATAGCAACAACAACTACTACTTTAAGTACCATCTTCATTTTACTATTCATCGATGCTTCCATTTGTCCTAGCTTTACTCATGGTAGGAATTTATTTATTCTACGATATAAGTTCCTTGAACTCAGTGAAGTTGAGTTTTTCTGCTAATCCTTCAGCAACCTTTTTGTAGGTTTCTGACATTTCTGGATCTTTCTCACTCACTATTTTTGATATGTTAGTTATAGTAAGCAGCTTTAGCTCATCGGGTAATTTCATAGACATTCTGGCTGCTTCTCGTAGTTTTTCCATTGCCTGCGTGGTGCGGCCTTGCTCTGCGTCGAGTAGTGCAGTTGTGTTTAGGATAAAGCACTGAGCTTGTGGGCTACCTTTTTCAGTGAGCAATTGGCTTGCAGTGTTTATAGTATTCTCAGCCATAGTGTAATCGCTAATTCCCATGTATGATTTTGCAATTATAGTTAGTAGTTGTACCTTTTCTATAACTCTTAGCTTGTTTGCACTTGTGTCGTATATATTCTCAGCTTTCGATATTGCATTCTCATATCGTTGTGCAAATACCTCGTCGAGTACTTCATTTCTGATTGCGGAAAAATCAAACTCATCTACCAAATTGCCAACCATCACCGTTCCGCTGACTTCGCCTGTTCCTTCTCCGTCACCTCCAGATTTTCCACCGTTGCCCCCAGTTTTACTCTCTTCTTCTTCGCTCTCTGTAGGTGTATATTTTTCTGAATACCCTTGGCTAACAGCTATCATTTTGTCGGCTAATTCATCATTTTCAGCTTCGCGGCTGTGTGCTGCTAAGTAAGGGGCTATCTGTTCTTTCTCTTCCTCATCAGCTGAGTCATATAGCTCTTTTAACTCTTTGCTCACTATTTCGTGAAGTGCTATTTTTTCTTCATATTCCAAGCCATCTAAAAAATATTCATAGTAGAATGCTTGAGTAAATTGGTATATCGTTGTCTTTACACCATACCTTATGTTAGCGCCAATACTTCTAACTACAGGAGATTTACCAATTATCGTTCTTAGTTTTTGTATTACGTCAACTATATCTGTGTTGAGCAGCTTAGACATCATATATGCAGAAAACTCACGTCCTTCGGCAGCACAGATAGACAGTAAATTCTTATCATCATCGCTTAGTTCATTTATATTTTCAGCTAAGGCAGCACTTGCAGTAACTGGCATAATTACATCGCTTAGGTTGACTGTAAGCTCACCAGCTGAGTTGAACGGAGGATGTTTTTCGAAATAGTGCAGATATTCATGGAGTATAGCAGGGTTACCATGACTTTTTTCATATACCAAGTTCACAAATTTCTCATTACCCTCGAACCCACTCATGTTTGTTCGGAAATATGAGTCCACTTCTTTCTTGTCTAACCCATTGAGCCGAGTTCTTTTTATATCATTGTTTTCGGTAACGATAAGTGGAAATAGTGGAATAGAGGGGTCAGAAAAGTCAGAACGTCTGTAAGAAAACACAAACAGAATTGGCTGCTCATTATTAACAAACCGCCTTATCATTTCTACTGAAGATGCATCTGCCCATTGCATATCGTCTATCATTAGTACCAATGGTTGTTTGTGAGCAAAGCTACAGAAGGCGTTATAAAATTCATCTATTGCACTTACCTTGCTGTCGGCTTTCTCTTGGCTAGATTCCTTTTTGTAGTCTTTCCAATCTTTGCTGATTTCCTTAACAGCGTAGAATATCTCCCCTGTAATTGGCAATGATGCGAGAATAGAAATTCCCAATCTCTTTTTGAATCTCTCTTTTGCAGATTTGTAATTACCTTCCAGTAAGCTATCCATAGCCGTAGAAAATGCCTTAAGCTGTTGCAAGTTCGATACATTGAAGTTACCAATTGGTGCTTCGTTCTCTATCATAAGTGATATGACAGCGTCATCTTTGCGAGCAAGCTTCATCATTTCCATCATCAGAAATGATTTACCAGTTCCAGCTTCTCCTTCTAGTGCTATAACAGAACCTTGCCCTGCTTTCAACTTACTTAGCTTGTCTTGAAATTGTTGTAGCTCATCATCTACCCCAATAGGAAAGTAATTGTTTTCCATAAAAAATCAGTTTATTTATCTATTTGTACTTAAACTACAAAAACTATTCCAATAATGAATAGTAGTATTTTTTTTCTAAAGTAAGTTTAAATTCACAGGTTACAATCCAATAGTAGAATTAATGTAAACATCTTCATAGCTTTCAAGTTCAGTTAATTTACTTCTTATCCATCTCTATCACCCATATTCCTCGCAATTCATTCGGAGAATAACCTGTCGCCTTGTCATCAGGATATTTCTCTGCTATCTTAGTTTGTGTTAGCTTATCAATGTCTTCATCTGTTGTACCGTGACATTGCATACACATTTCGTTTGTAGTAATTGGGTAATAGCCAATCATTTTGCCATTGCTTTCGAATAGATGTGGCTTAATTTCAGCTCCGTTACTCAACTGACTTTTTGCATCTGCTATATACTTCAGTTCCAGCTCATTTGCGTGATTATCAGAGTTCCTCGGTTTGTCAGACACTCTCTTTACTTTTGCATTTAGCTCTTTTGCCATACTATCTGTTAGGGGTATAGCTCTTGTGTTGCAAAATTCAACTGCTGAGTGGCTCCCACCATTTTTGATTGCTGACATAAGGTTTTTACCAAGAACTGATTTTGTACTAAGGGCTATCTGCTTACCTAAGCTTTTGTAGTCTAATTCTTCACCAGTTTCGCTTACATCAGCCATTTTAGCTGATTTGCTCCATTGCTCGGCCGTCAGATCATTATCATACATAAACTCAGCAATCATAGTAATATCATCAGATGTCAAAGGCATTCTGGGCATAAGCCCAAATTTCTCATAAGCATGTTTCATTTTCACTTTTTCCTTAGTTGGCTCTTTCAAGAAAGAACTAACTGCGCTAACAAATTCCTCTTTAGTAGTGCCTTCGTCTACATAGTGCTGCCTTATCTTATGGAATGGTGGGCCAGAACGACCACCAACTATTTCTCTTTCTGGTGTGTGGCAGCTGAAGCATGCAGTTTTAATTATTCTGAGTGCTTTTCTATTCTTATCATTCTGACTCAAATCCTTTTCTGGAAGGCGTTTTTCTTGAGTGCAAGAACCGAGTAAAGCTATCCCTAAGATAGCTATGCTCGAAATAATTATTTTTAGTTTCATTTAAAGTATTCTGAATAGTTATGTAATGATTCTGCCAAATTATTCAAGGCTATTTCTCTACCTTGTTCATCAGTTTTGTCTGATAGTTTAACAATGCGTTTCATATAATCATTGAGCCAAATATGTAGTTGATCGTGGGCATCACCATTCATTGTGCAACCCTTTACAAGATTTTGTACTTCCAATTTTAATTTTGCTGCCAGTCCATCATAGTCTGGTTCTTTCTGCATCTTTACTTGCTCTACCATTTCGTGCATTTTTGCTACTGAGTTGTTGGTGTGTTCGTCAGCTTCCCACTTATCAGAAGCATTCAGAACTAATCCACCTTCCGATACATTGCTATGAGTAACATCGCCATCAGTTGCGTGGTCATGGTGGCTATCAGCAGTATGACTTTCATCGTGGTCTGAGCTGTGCACATCTTGGTCAACAATTTCATGAGTTCCGTCGGTGGTATCTTCTGGTGGTTTGTTGCAACCAATTGCTATGAAACTTAGCGATACTAATAGTATTAATATATTTTTCATTATTTCCTCTGTTATTATTGAACATTTATTTTACAACGAATAAACCTTAAAATACATATATTTTATTCTATATTCAAATTTTCCAATTAACATATGAGCGATGATTCACTAATCTAAACACCTATCGTTGACTGCTCAGAAGAAATGAATATGTACCAAATAGCACACAAAAATACCAGAATAGCCACTATATTACCAAAATACCTTAATTTTGTATAAAATTTTAACTCAACCTATTAGTCGTAAATATTATTTTAATGACAGAAACGAAATAAGTATGAAAAAAAATGTTTTAGTAATTATAATTTCTGTATCTATTATTATATTAGGTGCAGCCATTGCTTACTACCTGATAGCAAACAAACCACAGCCACAACCTCCCAAGAAATTAGAGACTGTACGCTATGCTACTATGGGTGAAGTCAACTATGCTGAATACGAAGTGAGTATAAATACTACCGGCTCCGTTAGAGCTAAGAACAAGCTCGACATATATTCAGAGGTGCAAGGTATCTACTCTCCATCTGGCAAAGAATTCCGCGAAGGGGTTAGGTTTGGTAAGGGTGAACCAATGATAGTGATTGATAAAAGGGAAGCAGAGCTAACTCTAAAGACTCAGAAAAGTGAGCTTATGAATGCTATTGCTTCGCTAATGGCGGATATAAAAGTGGACTTCCCAGAGTCATTTGACAAATGGAACAACTACCTATCAAACTTCGACATAGAAAAACAGGTTGCTGAACTGCCAAAACCAAGTTCCGACAAAGAGAAATACTTCCTTACAGTTAGGAATATTTACAAGTTATATTTCAACATAAAAAATCAAGAAGTCAGATTAAGCAAATATATTATTTCTGCACCTTATTCTGGTACTGTTGCTATGAGCAGCATAGAGCCAGGAGCATTAGTCAGACCTGGTGCTAAGTTGGGCGAATTCTCAGGGCTAAATCTATTTGAAGTTAGCTTAGCTATTCGCTCATCGGATTTGAAATACATAAAGGTTGGTAGCTCAGTTGATATAGTTCACGAAGATAAAAAGTTAGAAGGAAAAATAGTAAGAATATCAAACAGAATAGACCCAGCTACCCAGTCGGTCAATGCCTATGTATCTGTCAGAAGTAGTGAACTAAAAGATGGTATGTATGTAACTGGTGTAGTATCTGGAAACAAAGTAAAAGATGTTTACAAATTACCAAGAAGAGCCCTAATAGATAACCGTGAAGTTTACACCGTAGTAGATGGCAAGTTAGATATAGAGTCGATAGAACTGAAATACTTAGGGAAAGATAATGCTTATATTACTGGACTAGCTGCTGGAACTACAGTAATTACAGAGCCAATGGCCAATGTAAAACTGGGCACTAAAATCAAGAGAAATGAGAATTAGATGAGAGCCTTTATAAGATATTTCATTAAGTACCCTACTTGGTCCAATACAGTATTGATTCTTTTCATACTATTTGGATTGTTGGCTCTTATGAATATGAAAAGCTCATTCTTCCCAGAGCGTGAGAGCAAGAATATTAATATTTCAGTTGTTTACCCAGGTGCATCTCCTGAAGAGATAGAAACCGGTATTGTCCAAAAGATAGAGGACAATCTGAAAGGTGTACAAGGTGTAGAAGAATACCAATCAACTTCGCAAGAAAATGCAGGTTCGATAATAGTTGAAGTGCAAGAAGAATATGATACTGATGAAGTATTAGTAGATGTAAGGAACGCAGTTGACAGAGTTAGTTCATTCCCTGCAGGAATGGAACCTCCTGTAGTATCTAAAAGACCAGCTATAGAATTTACTTATAGTTTTGCATTGTTCGGAGATGTTGACTTAGAAACACTAAAGAAAACTGCCCAAGAAGTAGAAGATGATTTACGAGAAATCCCTGCTATTTCTCAAGTAGAAATATCAGGCTTCCCAGCCACAGAAATTAATGTTGCCTTAGATGAAGACGTAATGCGTCGCTATCAGCTAACTTTTCAGCAAGTAGTAAATGCAATCAGTGCTAAGAACAGAGATCTTTCTGCAGGTAAAATAAAAACCGAAACAGAAGAGCTACTAATCAGATATGAAGGTAAGGAATACTATGCTGATCAAATACAAGATGTTATAGTAAAGACCAACAGTGATGGCTCGGTTGTACGGCTAAATGAAATAGCAGTTGTAGAAGATAGATTCTCGGAAGAACCACAAAGAACATTTGTAGATGGTAAACCAGCAGTAGTTGTTACTGTCAATAAAATATATGGCGAAAACACACTTGAAATAGCAGAAGCTGCAAAAAACTATGAGCAAAACTTTAATGGTAAATATCCTAATATAAGTGCTGCTATGATAGACGACGCTACAGAGAGTTTGCGTGGTCGTATTACTTTACTATTAGAAAATGGTGCTATAGGCGTTGGGCTAGTAATACTCTCACTTGCACTATTCCTCAATTGGCGTCTTGCGTTTTGGGTAGCTATGTCATTGCCATTCTCTTTCTTAGGTATGTTCCTAATGGCATATTTCTTTGATATAACACTCAATGTAATTTCACTATTCGGTTGTATAGTTGTAGTGGGTATAGTTGTCGATGATGGTATAGTCGTCGGTGAGCAGATATTCCAAAATTATGAAGATGGTATGAAGCCATATCGTGCAGCTATTCGTGGTACACTTCAAGTACTGCCATCAGTTACATTTGCCATACTGACTACAGTAGTTGCATTTTTACCTTTCTTCTTTATTGATACTCCTGGACCAAGAATATCTGATATGTCCTTTGTAGTAATATTTGTGCTGCTGTTCTCATTACTAGAAGTTATAGTTATTCTACCAGCTCACTTAGCCCACTCTAAGGCCCTAAGGCAGGATATAGAAAAGAGTAAAATACGAGCAAAATTTGACAAATTGGTAAACTACCCTAGAAATAAAATTTACAAGAATTTTCTTCATTACTCAATGAAACACAAGGCAATCCCTATCGCCTTTTCTGTATTCTTTTTCCTAATAACAGCTGGAATAATGGGTGGTGGAATTCTAAAAACTACTTTCTTCCCTAATATTGACAGCGACAATTTTACTATCAAGATAGAGTTACCATCTGGAGCTAGAGAAAACCAAACTAACTCAGTTCTTCAAAAGATTGAAAATACTATTGTAGAAGTAAATGAAGAACTAAAAGAAACAGAAAATACTGAAGAAGATTTAGTAATTAGAGTAGTAAAAAACATTGCTGCAATGCCTTCTGGCTGGGGAGTTTCTGAAACTGGAAACGCAAACGTAGGTAACTTACAAGTATTTTTGCAAAGCGAGGAAGTAAGAACAATTCCTGCCTTAACCATAGCATCTATGATTAGTGAACGAGTTGGACCACTACCAGAAGTAGACAAAGCCGAGTTTGGTAGTACATCATTCTTTGGTAAACCAATATCAATTCCTCTAATGGGGCGTGACTTGAATGACTTGCAAGCTGCTAAAAAAGAGCTGAAACAGCAACTGCAGGGTATTACTGAATTAAGAGATGTTACAGATAATGACCCACAGGGACTAAGAGAAATTGAGATTGAACTGAAAGACAAGGCATTCATACTTGGGTTCAACCAACTGAGTATTGCAAGTCAAATTAGGCAGGGTTTCTTTGGTGAAGAGGTAATGCGGTTGCAGAGAGGTAGCGATGAAGTAAAGGTATGGGTACGCTTCACGGAGGACTATCGCTCGTCAATAGAAAATTTTGAAAATATGAGAATAAGAGATGGGCAGGGAAATTCATACCCACTTAGCGAATTAGTTGACTATAAAATTAACCGTGGATCTATTAAGATAAATCACCTTGATGGAATGCGTGAAATAACTGTAGAAGCTGATACTAAAGACCCTAAAGCTGAGGTTCCGAAGATTATCTCAGAAATAAATGAGAATATATTAAACCCTATTCTATCAAAGTACCCTACAGTCAAAACCACTGCTTCTGGTCAAGCAAAACGAATAGAAAAGCTTTCGAAGGGGTTAATAATTTTACCAGTAGCATTTATACTTATGTTCTTCCTTGTTAGCCTGTCATTCCGTTCTCCACTACAAGCAATTTTAGTATTTGCTCTGATACCATTTGGATTAATGGGGGCAATGTGGGGACACGTAATACAAGGAATGAGTTTCAATGTGATGTCATTCTACGGAACCATAGCGTTGATAGGGATTATTGTGAATGACTCTATAGTATTTATAAATACATTCAACGATAACTTGAAAGAGGGTCAGAAGCTAAACGATGCCATTTACAATGCAGGCATAATGAGGTTTAGACCCATATTACTTACTACGGTAACAACAGTAGCTGGACTATTACCACTACTTTCTGAAACAAGTATTCAGGCACAGTTCCTAATACCGATGGCCATTTCTGTCGCTTATGGTTTATTAATTGCTTCAGTGTTTATTTTACTGCTTTTACCTATATTGCTAATGCTATTGAGCAAAACAAGGAAAGGCCTTTATTGGTTAAAAACTAATGAAAGCACTGATCCAGAGCAGTTGGAGCCAACAATAATTGAAGAAAATATGATAAAAAAATATTTAAATGAAGATGATTAGAGCCATTAGTTTTATAGCAATTTGTCTTGTCTCATTTGTAACCTTAAGTTCACAAACTAAGCTTACGTTACAAGATGCCGTTAGTAAAACATTAGATAATAACTATAATATACTTATGGTTAAAAAGGATGTGGAGATAGCTGAGAACAGTGTAGACATTGGCAATGCTGGATTTCTTCCTACTCTGGATGCAACTGGTAGCTATCGATATAGTGCTGAGGATGCAGAGACAGTAACAAGCCAGGGAACATTTCCAGGTAATAATAATGAGACAACAAACCTTAATGGAGCAGTTACACTTGGTTGGACTCTTTTCGATGGCTTTGCAATGTTTGCTCGCTATGATAAGTTTGATGAATTAGAGAAGCTAAATAAGATAACATTGCAGCTAGAAATTGAAACCAGATTGCAAGAGCTATTCAATGTTTACTATCAGATAAAGATGCTAAGTAAGAACATTGGACTTCTGGAAGAGACACTCAAATTCTCTGATGATAGGTTAAAATTCCTCACAGCTTCCAATGAATACGGTGCTACGACTGGAACAGAAGTTTTAAGAGCTAAGGTCGATTATAATACCGATTTTTCGAATCTGCAAAGACAACAAGCAGCTCTAAAAACAGCCAAATTTCAATTGAAATACATAATGGGTGAAGTAACAACAGAAGATTACGAGCTTACTTCTGATTTAGCAGTTAGAGAAGAATATGATTACAATTCATTGAAAGACATGGCATTCGATAGAAATAGTTCCATACAACAAGCTATGATTAACAAAGAAATATCAGAACAAGACGAAAGAATAATTGAAGCCGCATATTATCCGAATATACAATTTAGTGGTGGTTACAGTTATAGTGAGCAAACATCCAAAGTTGGTTTTATATTAGGAAGTAATAGTGAAGGAGTAAACGCTCAACTTTCACTAAGATGGAATTTGTTTGACGGATTTAGAACCAGAATAGCTGATCAGAACACCGAAATATCAATTGAAAAGCAAGATATATTCATACAGAATATTAGAGCAATGATTGAAACAAATCTATTGACTAACTACCAAGCATACTCTGATTTGAAAGACGTGCTAAAGCTAGAAGAAGACAATTTGGTAACTGCTACAGAAAACTTCGAACGTTCCAAAAGTATGTTCAAATACGGTACCATAAACTCGCTAGATCTCCGCCAATCACAGATTAACTTGCTTGCTACAGAGCAACGAATAGTGAACCTAAAGCACGAAATAAAAACATACGAAACTACACTACTTATGCTATCTGGGCAACTCAGGGGTGAGTAAGCTAATTTAGATAATATTTACACTTTTTCAGGCTTTTCCCTCTTGATAACAACAAGTGTCTTGTCATCATTGTAGATTGAATTAGCTGAGAACTTCTGAACTTTTTCTAATATCATATATGCTATTTCTTTACAGCTTTTCTCATTGTATTCTTTTAGTGTCTCGCGTATTCTCTGTTCTCCAAAAAGCTCGCCTTGTGAATTCATTGCTTCGCTAATTCCATCCGTGTAAAGCACCAATGTATCGCCTTGCAACATACGACAATTTTGTAATTTATACTTTTGGTTAGGCATAATTCCAAGAAATCCACCTGTTGGCGGTAAGTCTTGGAACTTATCTCTTGATGGACGATAGTGGACTGGGGGGCAGTGTCCTGCGTTTGCATATAGTATCAGTCTATTGGATGATAGAGTTAGCTCACCGTAGAACATAGTTACGAATCTTTCTCTTGAAAAAGTCTTGTGAATCAGATTATTGAGCCGTCCAAACATATTTGTAATTTTCGGCGAAAAGCCCATTGCCATTCGCACAGCACCTGAAACAAATAGCGCTTGAATTGCCGCGGGCATCCCCTTGCTTGCACAATCGCAAACCAGCACTCCTAGCGATTCCTCTTCCGTGTCTTGCGAATCATTCCTAATATAATCAAAGTAATCTCCACCGACCTCTTGGTCAGGCAGACATAGCCCAAATATTCTATAATCGTGAAATTCAGTATAGTGCTCAGGTAGGAGATTTCTTTGTATTTCACCCGCTTTGTTTAGCTCTTTTCCTTGGTGTTTATCTTTTTTCTTTCTCCCTAAATCTCTAAGTGCAATAGTTGCCAAACGAGAGATAATGCGAAGATTATCATAAAGCTCATCGTCAAATACTTCAGCATTGAACCCAATGAGATACTCAAAGAATTTACCAGATTCCAAGTAAATTAGTTCTCCCACACCCATACCTGCATAGTTACCAATCCCAAACTTCTGAAGCTCTTTGTTTTGCTCTCTGTTGGTTAAAATTCTATTTGTTGTAAGTGAATTTATTTCATTGAAGAACAACTCATTACTTAGTGAATATAGGAATCCAATAGGTATTTCCTGCATGTCACCAGCAGAGTATAGCAACTCATAAGCATACTTATCTGCTTTAAGAGTCCAAACTCGTGCACCAATCATTTTTCTGTCAACCGACTTTACTAACTGGTTGACCAAATCAGATAGTATGTCTAATTCAGAATCATAGTCATTTGCAGAAATCTCATCTAAGATCTGCTCAATGTCAGAAGGATTAAGTTTTCCCAAGTTATAATAATCCTACTTTTTGCATTTCATCTTTTAGTAATTTGCGAGTTGCATCTGTTATTTGCATTAGTGGCATACGGAAATTGTCTTCCATCATTCCCATCATTTGCAATGCTGTTTTAGCTGGAACAGGGTTTGGCTCTGCAAAATTCATCTGCATTAAGTTCATTAATTTGTAGTGCAAATCTCTTGCAGTTTTATAATCATCATTCAGTGCAGCATTAACACAATCTGAGAACATTTTAGGAGCATAATTAGACAATACCGAAATTACACCATCAACTCCGGTTGAAATCAATGGAAGAGTAATAGCATCATCACCCGATAGTACAGAGAAGTTTTCTGGTGAGTGATTCACCATAGTCATAATCTGTTCCATATCGCCAGATGCTTCTTTTGTAGCAACAATATTTTCAAATTCTTCTGCAAGCTTTATTTGCACTTCTGGAAGTATATTTACTGTGCTTCTACCGGGTACATTGTATATAATGTGTGGCATATCAACGGCATCAGCAATCATACGATAGTGGTTGTATAGTCCCTCTTGCGATGGCTTGTTGTAATATGGTGCTACTAATAGTGTAGCATCCGCACCAAGTTCTTTTGCAACAAGAGACAAATCAATAGAAGCTTGGGTGTTGTTTAAACCAGTTCCTGCAATTATAGGAACTCGTTTGTCAACATGCGCTATAGCAGTTGTGATGAGAGCCACTTTCTCTTTAGTATTCAAAGTTGCTGATTCACCTGTAGAACCACACACAACTATTCCACTAACTCCGTTGTCTATCTGATGATCCAAATGCTTTTTGAAAGCTTCAAAATCAATTGACATATCTAGTTTGAATGGAGTAACAATTGCTGTGTAAGTACCTCTAAACATTTTGTTGCTCATAGCGTTATCCCTATGTGATTGATTTTTAAAAAACAAAAATAATCAAAAAGGAAAGGAAAATCAATGATAATAGATTATGGCCATAAAAAAAGCCCAACAACATTATGTTATTGAGCTATTTTATAATAAGAATTAAATCCGTTCAATATTATTGTATTGATACATAAAAAGAACCAGATACACTCTTAGTGGAACCATCATCTTCATTAGTACCAGTAAATGAGAACGTGCCTTTAACTTCTTCGTCTGTAACTTCAGTTATTTCACAAGTCCCATTTGCGGCATTCCAAGTCTCTACAGAAGAGGATCCTATTGCACCTCTTGACTCTTGATAAAAACAAATGGCTGAATAAGACTTCAATTCTGGTTCACCACCTATTTGTACTATTTGAATAGAGATAGTGTTTACATCGAATAGATTTGCTAGTCCTCCAACCTGTTGTCCTCCATAAACTAAATTAGTTATATCATAATAAATTGCGTTTCCAGCCTCAAAATCTGCTCCTCCTACAGTTGCTGTCATGGTACCAATTGTAAAATCACTTGGACCTGTCCCCTAATCTTCATCTTTACAAGATGTTGCTATTAATGCCATACATAATGTAAAAGCAAAGATTGATAATATTTTTTTCATAAATTTCTCCGTAGTTGATTAAAAAAATATTTCTTAAATAACCGAAATATAAATAATTTCACAATCATAACTTGAATACATGATAAATATTTGGTTCTTTTGAGTTGTACTCTTCAGCTTGCTGTTAAATTGTAAAAGATTAGAACGCAAAACTATGATAATTTGGTAAATGATATTGCAGTTAGGTTGAATGGTTTTTTCGTTGGTGCTATCGGTATAGATATGATGAATACTGGCATTAGAAACATGTATCTCTAATAATTCAATTTCATCTTTGTTATTCATCTATTATTGATTATCTTTGGATTAGTTACAACAATAGGTGTTCATGGAAGAAATCAAGAAGCCCAAAAGAGGACTATTACCTACATTAGGCCTATACACTACCTTAGCTATAGTTGTCGGAGCTGTTATCGGTTCAGGTATATTCAAAAAACCAGCTGTAATGGCAGAGGTTACTGGCTCTCCTGAATTAATGTTATTCGTTTGGGTATTAGCAGGTGTGCTCACACTATTTGGAGCACTATCGAATGCAGAAGTTGCTTCTATGATTCCTGAAACAGGTGGTCAGTACATTTACTTCGAAAAAATGTATGGTAAATTTATTGCCTATATGTACGGTTGGGCACTGCTCGCTGTCATCCAAACTGGTTCCATTGCATCTATTGCCTACGTATTTGCAGAGTATTCCCAAGAATTTACTGCTTTTGTTATGCCACGGTTTTCAACTGCTACCGAACAGAGTATAACATTCACAATTCCATTTATTGGCAAATTTTACCCTTTGGAAAACATAGGTGTCAAAGCTATTACAATAGGTACAATACTTTTTTTAAGTTTTGTTAACTATCTGGGTGTAAGGTTCGGAGGCAGAATATCCTTAGTTTTCACAGTTGCTAAAGTACTAGCAATATTAGTATTAGTTGGATTTGGATTTGCTTTCAGCGAAGGAAGTGTAGTAAATCTTACAACAGATGCTCCTTCATTCAACTCTAATACTAACTATATATTTGCAGGAATAATTGGTGCTCTTTCAGCAGCATTTTGGTCTTACGATGGTTGGAACAATATTACCTACATAGCTGGCGAAGTGAAGAAACCCCAAATCAACATTCCAAAATCATTAATTACCGGCACGCTGATAATAATCGCAGTTTATCTGTTAATCAATGTAGCATTCCTTTATGTGATACCAGTGGAACAGATGGCGGGTAGCTCACGAATAGCTGCAGATGTGGCTAATATTGCTATGGGACCTGTTGGGGCTATGTTCGTTGCGGCAGCCGTTATGGTTTCTACATTTGGTACTACTAACGGAACAATAATGGTAAGTTCAAGAGTGTACTATGCAATGTCACAAAAAGGACTATTCTTTAAAAAAATTGGCAAAAGTCACGACAAGTTTTTCACTCCTGGAAATGCACTAATCCTACAAGCAGTTTGGTCTTGTGCCTTGGTTATGTCTGGTACATTTGACCAACTGACTGACATGCTTATCTTTGTGAGTTGGATTTTCTATGCTGCTGGCGCCTATGGTGTGTTCGTATTAAGAAAAAAAATGCCTGATACACCAAGGCCATATAGGGTATGGGGTTACCCATTTGTACCAGTAATATTCGTAGTGGTAGCTACAATATATGTAGTTTCTACACTTTATACTGATATATATAGTTATGCAAATGGCGAATCAGAAATAATCCGTTCGGTATTTGGATTATTTTTGTTATCTTTAGGTATTCCATTCTATATATACTTCAATAAGAAGAATCATTCTACAAATTAATCTTGGAGGTCAAATGGCTAAAGAAATATTGAATATTCACTCAGAAACTCCTGAGATGAGAAAAGTGAAAATGGCGGCAGATGCTTTGAAAGACGGAGCGGTAATATTATATCCAACTGATAGCGGATTCAGTTTGGGGTGTGACCTATCCAACAAAGATGCAATAGATAAAATTAGACTTATCAGGCGACTAAGTAAAGACCATCAGCTAACGTTCTTATGTCGCGATTTGGCAAATATTTCAGAGTTCGCCAAGGTGGACAATGTGGCATACAGAACTGTTAAAGCTCTTATACCGGGACCTTATACATTTATCTTGCCTGCCTCAAAGAATGTACCTCATTTTGCTTATAACCCTAAGCGAAGCACTACAGGTATCAGAGTTCCAAACAATCAGTTAGTGCAGCTATTGTTGCAAGAAGTAGGAAATCCAATATTAGCAATTACTGCTAAGAATGAAGATAACACACTGAGAACTCCCGAGGAAATAATTGATTTCTTTGGTAAGCAAGTTGACCTAACCGTAACTTCAGATGCTTACGAATTTGTTGGTGATTCGAGTGTCATAGACATGACCGAACAAGAGTTCAAAGTAATAAGAAAAGCAGCAGGTGGCGAAAAGTTAGACGAAATGCTTTATACAGAAGAAGCATAGTTCAAAATCATATTATTTTAGATAGAAAGCTCAATTAAAATATGGCTGGGCTTTTTTTTTGCTACTCTGTGGCTAATTTTTATTACTTAACCAATACAAATTTTACCGCTTTTCTCCACTCCCTTGCTTGATGCGAGAGTATAAAAATATGCACCAGTTGTAAGACCGCTTAACTCAATTCTATGGAATGTAAATCCATAAGATGAACTTATATTCTGAGTTAATAATTCTTCCCTGTTTGATTATAAGTTTTTAACTCATATTGCTTCTGTGTTGGATCATTTATAGCTACTTCTAAGTTGTCTCCCGATTGATAAACAAGAAACTTTTCCTCTGAGCTAGATTCTTCTATATTAGTCACAGTTTCCAAACGATATAGTCCTTTCCATTTTTTATGAAAACTAAATAATCAAAATTCCAGTATAAAGGTATTTGCTTTCCATTATTTGATTTGGGTCAGATTTAAAAATGAATTTTTGAAGATTATTTAAGCTTTCAAATAAAAATAAATCCGCTTAGCTATTTTTAACTAAGCGGATTAATATTATTAAGAATTAGCTGATTGATTTTTAGTAGTCTCTTGTATAGCTATTGAGTATACTACAAGACCAAATCCTATTTTATTGATTGCATCTGCAATGTTATAAAATAAATCAACATTAGAAGAACCCCATCCAAAAGCAGTGTTTAGCCAACCACCTGGCATACACATATATCCTATTGGATAAACAGCCCATCCTACTAGGATAAACCATGCAAGAATTCTAATTCCTCTTTTTACAGTGTCGCTATTACTATTTGCTGCTAATTTAGCAACTTCACCAGCCCATGCTGTGTATAGAATGTATATGTATCCAAGCGATGATACTACACCCCATAATACTGAGTGTGCTGTATCTCCACCAGGAGGATTAAAAGCTTCTCCAATATAACCAGCTACTAACATCCAAACAGATGCTACTATTAACTTCCAGAGCAATCCAATTTTAGCTCCGGCGGCTTTGGTTAATAAATAAAATTCGACACACATTAGTGGAACTGTTAAAGTCCAATCGATGTATCTTAGAGCAGTTGGATTTGCACCTGTTGCTAGGTAATAATCTCTCATATAATAATAATGAGCTGCTGCGATGAATGTGATTAGTGCAGAAACTAGAAGTGATAACTTCCATTTTCCATCTACTCTACCTCTTTCAAAAAAGAAGAAGATTGATGCCGCAAGCATTGCCATATAACCTGTAAAAAAGGTAAATGCAACTGGGTCATCTATCGGTATAATTAGTATATCAGCCTGCATACGAATTTAATCCTTATTAGTTATTAAAAAAATACACATACAAACATACGAAAAATTTTTTTATTTTGAAATATTTTAAAAATATTATCGAATGTTCAATTATAGCTATTAGTAGTTTACTTCCCTCCCATTAATTGAATCTCGAAATGGGTGGGAAATTGCTCGCCAATCTGAGCGAAAACATAGGTTATTGAAGTAATGGTATCATCTTCCTAATTAATCTGATTCCAGATCTTTCCACCATCTTTAGACTCATATATTTTAAGTCCATCAGTCACAATTCCATGTTCTTCATTTCTAAACTTAATTTCTTTTATTCCTCTAGCTGGTGTGTGGATAGTATCCATTTCTACTTCCCAGTCTTTACCCCCATTAGTTGTTTTATATACAAAGCTATTGTAAACTAGCGTTTTCTCAGTAAATTGTCTAACACTTAAATACCAAACAGAATCGTTGACAAAAAAATTATCTGCAAAAGCTGGCAAATATTTCTTTTAATAAAGCAATTCACCATTCTTGTCAAAAAGTCCTTCACCAATCAAACTGAACTTATCTTTCTTAATATCATATTTGTAATAGTGACGTTCTACACTTTTTTCCGATGTATTATTGTATTTCGTATTTATAACAAACATAATACTGTTAGAATCTATGAAATTAATGATGTTAAATGATTGAATAGAATCAGGAAACTCAACTTCTCTATGACTGTTATAATTATCTTCAGTAATAATTAACTTCCTATTATAAAATTCAATAGCTGAAATATTTTTGTTGTATTTTTTACATTTGAGACATGAAAAACTCCCTCAGAATTATATTCTTGTAAAGATACTTTTCTAAAATCGTTTCCACCATTTTCAGCTATTTCAATTAAACCTTGATCCTGATATATTATATAAAAAGTATTTTTATCTATGATTCTTACATGTTTTTTTCTGTTAAGTTCAGACCATTTATTACACCTTTACTTATTGCATCTTCCCAAGTATAGCCTTGATCCGTAGACTTGTAAATAAATATCTCAAAATTTAACTCTGTAAATAGAAAACAATTATTGCTATCAACACATCCAAAATTTAGAAATTCTTCTCCACCCTTATCGGCTCTAACAAAATTCCAATTTTTGTCTGCTTTCAAATTCACAGCACTTAAAACTATTAATATTACGATACCTATTTTTACTATTCCTCTCACTTCCCATCTCCCATTATGTTTCTATTCAAAAATACGAATATAATTAGGCCCAAAAAATATATATTTTCAAGAGAGATGATAAAAATTTGCTTTGCTGAACAATGTTCATTAATTTAGCATTGTTATATTTAATTGCATTACAAGAACTATAATCATGAAAAATAAAGAATTACAAGAAAGCCGTATGCGTGGCTATTTCACTCGAGCCACTAAGGAAATGATACTTGCAGAGGGAACGAAATCTCTAAGCGTTAGATCAATAGCAGAGAAAGCTGGGTACTCATTTGCTACTATGTACAATTACTTCAAAGATGTAAATGAGCTAATATCATATTGCATACTCGACTTTGTAGATGAGTGCGAAAGCTATATCAACGACCAAGTAAGCGGTAAAGAAAAAGGGCTTGCAAGTATTGAAGCCAAAATAAAAGCATACACAGAATATATGTTTAAGTATCCAGGTATATTCGAGCTATTCTTCATTGAAAAGCTATCCATATCGAGCAAATCAGCAGATAGGATAGAGCCAGCCGTTTCTTTGATAGAAAAGGTTTGTCAGCCAGATGTAGAGTTTTGCATAGAGCAAGGAAAAATGAATGTAGAGGAAGCAGTAGTACTAATGATAAATTTGCGTAATAATATCAATGGTGGATTGTTGCTTTATATGAACAGGAAATATCCAAAATCATACACGAGTTTCATGTCAAACATGGAAAAGGTTGTGAACTCACTACTTAAGAATTAGTATAATTTACACTATACTATGTGCTTTTTTCAGTTTTAAGTTGTCTATAATTATAATTATTCAATACTAAGGACCACAACATGAAATATTCTATACTTTTTTTATTAATTATCACAAGTTTTTCTCTTTTTTCACAAAGTAATTACACTCACAAATTTTCAACCTACTTAGGTGGTAACAACTTCGAACAAGCCAGAGACCTTGCCATAGATAAAGATGGTAATATCTATATAGCTGGTGGTACTTCCTCGCCAGACTTTCCTGTTACACCATGTACATAAGCCGATTCTGTTCTATTACCTGCTCCCCATTTTGAGATAAATTCATAGTCTTGTACAGATGAGTTTCCGTAAGTTTTCGCTACATATACCCAAGATGAAATAGTAAATGTGTTTGTTAAGTCAAGCTTAGACTGATCAGCTATTCTAACTGTTTGAACTTCATTAATGTTTCTGCTATCAAACATAGCTGCCTTGTAGCTTTCATAATGCATATTATCTGTAAATTTTGCATTATTTAAAGTACCATCCAAATTATTGCCACTATAATCCAAACCATTGCTATCCAATGGCCAATAGCCAACTAGGCCATCAGTTATAATTGGTATTGTGTCGTCTACTGGTTTAGTACCATTGTCCTTTTTCCTACATCCAAATGCTAACAATACAAAAAATAAAATTGAGACTATTCTCATAATCCTCTCCGTAAAAAATGTTATACTTATTTCTATTATTACTCTGAGATATGCATTTCAAGGTAATTATCAAAAAAAAAGGAGCCATAATCGGCTCCTTTCTGTAATAATATTTAGATTCCTACTCTTAATTTTCTGGCTTCATCTGTGGGAAGAATAGCACATCACGAATAGATTTCTGCGCTGTTAGTAGCATAACTAATCTATCAATACCAATTCCCAAACCAGCTGCAGGAGGCATTCCGATTTCAAGCGATTGCAAGAAATCTTCGTCCAATACCATTGCCTCATCATCGCCACCAGCTTTGGCTCTTGCTTGCTCTTCGAATCTTTGTCTTTGGTCGCGTGGGTCATTTAGCTCACTGAATGCATTTGCCATTTCCGAGCCATTGATAAATAGCTCAAATCTTTCTACTAACCCTTCTTCTTCTCTGTGCTTTTTAGCAAGTGGACTCATCTCCAGAGGATAGTCAATCACAAATGTTGGTTGAATCAACTTAGGTTCTGCATGTTCACCAAATATCTCATCCAATACCTTAGATGATGAAGCACCTGGCTCTATATCCACATTTAGCTCTTTTGCTATGGCTTTTAGCTCGTCCAATGATTTACCTTTCAAGTCTTTTCCAGTAGCATCTTCAATTAATTGGAAAAATGGCTTGCGTGGGAATTTCTCTGACAAATCAATCTCTATATCATCAAAATTGATTTTCATCTCACCATTAACCTCATTAGCTATGTGCTTTATCAAGCCCTCGGTCATGTCCATCATCCAGTTGTAATCCTTGTAAGCTACATAGATTTCCATCATTGTGAACTCTGGATTGTGGCTTCTGTCCATGCCCTCATTACGGAAGTTTTTGCTTATCTCGTAAACACCTTCAAATCCACCAACAAGCAATCTTTTCAGATATAACTCAAGTGCAATTCGCATATACAAGTCTGTATCCAAAGTGTTGTGATGAGTTACGAACGGACGTGCTGCAGCCCCACCGTATAGTGGTTGCAATATCGGAGTCTCAACTTCTAACCAACCGTGGTCATCGAAGTAACGACGCATTGAAGCTATAATCTTCGAACGTTTGATAAATACATCTCTAACATCACTATTTACAACTAAGTCAATGTAGCGTTTTCTGTATCTAAGCTCTTTATCAGCAAATGCATCGTGCACTATCTTATTACCATCTTCATCTATTTCTTCTTTAGCTATTGGAAGTGGCATAAGCGATTTGGATAATAGCACTGCCTCTTTAGCATATACTGAAGTTTCCTTAGTCCTAGTCTTGAATACATGCCCTTTAACACCAATGAAGTCACCGATATCAAGTAAATCCAAAATTTCGTAAAACTCAGGCACATCATTCTTTCTGATGTACAATTGAATTCTACCGCTTTGGTCCATTAGGTTAAGGAAAGATGCCTTACCCATTTTTCTGATACTCATTATTCTACCTGCAACTGCTACAGATTCGAATTCCTCTGGCTTTTCTTCATCAAAGTTATCTTTGATTTCAATAGCGCTGTGAGTTTTATCAAATGAATAGGGGTAAGGATTAATACCTTTTTCTTCTATTTCAACTAATTCTTCTTCTCTACGAAGCTGTTGGTCATTTTTTTTTGCCATTAGACTAATTTTTTATGTTTTTGTACGTGATTAAATTAAGAGGTGCAAAATTAGTAATTATTTTATGTTTTTATAGCTATTTTGCTTATATTTATCACACAATTTTGTAATTTTACAATCACTTAGCGTAATTATTATTAATTAATCAATTAGGAAATCTTTGAGTAGACCAAATTTTGGCAGAAGAAATATGCCAAACAACAAGAACAAAACTAAAGTAAATGAAGAACTTCGTGGTAAGGAATTTAGAGTAATTTCTCCGACTGGGGAGATGTTGGGCATACTAACAAAAGTTGCCGCAATAAAGAAAGCCGAAGAATTTGGGCTGGATTTGGTAGAAATATCGCCAAATGCAAAGCCACCTGTAGTCAAGATAATTGACTACGGTAAATACCAATACGAGCAAGCCAAAAAAGACAAAATGCAACGTAAGAACCAACAGCAACAACAGCTGAAGGAACTTAGGTTCAAGCCAGGCACTGAAAAACACGACTTTGATTTCAAAACGAAACACGCTCGTGGATTTTTGGAAAGTGGTAACAAGGTAAAAGCAACCGTAATGTTCCGTGGTAGAGAAATCACCCATAAGGAATTCGGTAGAGAAATGCTCGAAAAGTTTATTGAAGAGCTAAGTGATATATCGAAAGTAGATGTAGATATCAAAATGGAAGGTAGAAATATGATGGTATTACTATCCCCAATAAAACAAGCGAAAAAATAATTTTGTAAGTTATTAACAGATTATATAATTTTGAAGTTCCAATGCTTACTGCATTGGAATTTTTTTTGCAACAAACATAAAAAATCAGAGCTAAAAATGCCAAAGATGAAATCAAAATCTTCTGCAAAGAAGAGATTCAAAAAGACAGCTTCTGGAGAGTTCAAAAGAGGACAAGCTTATACTAGTCACATATTGACTAAAAAGACTCAGAAGAGAAAGAGAAACTTACGTAAAAAAACATTAATCGATCAGTCTGATAAAAAATCAGTTTCGAAAATGTTACCTAGCGCATAAGCTAGCTGTAAGTAATAGACAGAAAATTTAAAAAATTGCGAACGGGGACGTAGCTCTCCCTAAGCAACCTTATTAAAACATATACTAAAATTATTGAGGTATTATTATGGCTAGAGCCAGAAATAAAGTAGCTGCCAAACAAAGAAAGAAAAAGGTCTTTAAACTTGCCAAAGGTTATTGGGGATCAAGAAAGAATGTTTGGACAATTGCAAAAAACCATGTTGAGAAAGGTCTTTCTCACGCTTATATTGGTCGTAAGTTAAAGAAGAGAACTTACAGAAGACTATGGATAACTAGAATCAACGCTGCTGCTCGTTTGAACGGCACTACATACTCTAAGTTTATGCATGGACTAAAACAAAACAATATAGACATCAACAGAAAAGTATTAGCTGACTTTGCTATGAACAAACCAGAAGTGTTCAAAGCGATAGCTGACAAAGTAAAGTAAATACTTATCTAGAGTAAATATAAAGAGAGCCGAGCTATTAATTTAGTTCGGCTTTTTTTGTGGGTATATTATACTAATTAATTAGCTTAAATTTCTTTAACACAACAAAAAACCCCAAGCCGGATTAGGCGAGGGGTTGATAAAGATTAAAAGTATGAAGGTAATTAATTTTCTACATACCAATTACTCTGTATATAGTAGAATGTCCTAACATCGCCATTATCTAAAGTAGGCGAACCAACTACATCACTAAGTGTTACAGAATGACCAGAATTATTGATAATAGTAAATAGATTATAATAACCGCTGTTTGATGATGGATTACCTAAAGTGTCATTAGTGATATTACCACCAGCATTTTCAAGTATTACTATTCTTGAAAGTATCGAAGTGCCTTATCAGTATCATCTTTTTCATAATATGCCAAATATAAGTCCCTATATACAAATACTAGACTATTAATATCGCCCACTTCTAGACAGACCGATTCAGCCTTTTTATTGAAATCAATAGATTTATTGAGATTTATTTCTTTGTTTAAGAATTCAGTATTTGCTTCAACGGATTCTATTTTCTTTCTAATTGAATCTCGTGTTGACTCTAAATATAATTCTCCTAAACTTCTAAGACTATATGAAATCGTTAGAGAGTTATTCAGTTCCTCAGCTATTTTTAGTGCTTTTAAACTATAATCTAATCCTTTTTTTGAGTCAAAAGTACTATAGGTATAACTTACACCGATCATATTATAGCTATCTACTTCACCTTTTAACCAATCCATCTTCTGGGCTAGTTTCAAGGCATTATTTGAGTATTCAATTGCTTTTTCAGGATTTATATCTATATACAAACCAGCTAGTTTATTTAGTAACATAACTTGGTTAGTGTCAATCTTTGCTTTTTTTAGCACTTTAGTTAATGAATCAATTTTGGCTTGTCCAGATAAAGGTCTTTCGGTGGCTGTTATTTGTTTTGTTATGCTAATTGAGAGTAAAATTACTAATAAATAGAGAGTTGATTTCATATACTTTAGGAATTTAATTAATTGCAATTAACTCAATATATGGAATTTTTGTGTTCTATTTTTTTTGGAAGTATAACTTTTTTCCCTCATTTCATAGCCGTATCATCTTTTTCTGTTAATTTTGTAAGCATATTGAATAACATAACTTGATGAAACAAAAATGATTGATATTAACTTACTTCGTGACAACCCCGATCTTGTAAAAAAATCTACTACCAACAAGAATGCTAATGTAGACATAGACAAAGCATTGGAGTTAGATGAACGCCGCCGCTCACTGATAGTAGAGGTGGAACAGCTGAAAGCTCTACGAAACAAAGTGACTAAAGAAATAGCTGATGCTAAGAAAAACAAGGAAGACGCTCAACCAAAAATCGACCAAATGCGTAAAGTCTCTGGCGACATTAAGCAGATGGATTCTGATTTGGCAGAGATAGAAGAAGAGTTCAACTCTATTTTACTCCAAATCCCCAATGTTCACGACGATTCTGTTCCAGTAGGGAAGACCGAGGACGACAATGTAATATTCAAAACAGTGGGCGAACCAGTAAAGACAGACAAACCAGACCACATTGAAATAGCAAAAAAGCTTGGAATACTCGATTTTGAGCGTGGTGCTAAGGTATCTGGTAGTGGTTTTGCATTCTACACTGGTAAAGGTGCAGCACTCGAACGTGCCTTGATTAACTTCTTTTTGGATGAAAATACAAGCCGTGGATATTACGAAATGATGTCACCATTTATAGTAAATGAAGAGTCAATGCGTGGAACTGGTCAGTTACCAAAGATGGCAGAGGATATGTACCACGTACAAGAAGACAATATGTATCTAATTCCTACTTCAGAAGTGCCACTAACTAACTTTCATCGTGACGAAATGATTCCTGTTACCCAATTAAACAAGCGTATAACGGGTTATTCTCCGTGTTTCAGACGTGAGGCAGGGTCACATGGGAAAGATGTAAGAGGATTCCTTAGAGTGCACCAATTCAACAAAGTTGAGTTAGTCAAGTTCGTAAAACCAGAAGACAGTTGGAAGGAATTAGATCTGATGGTAGAAGACGTAGAGAATTTGCTTAACAAATTGGGCTTCACTTATCGATTGAATCAGCTATGTACAGGCGACACAAGCTTTGCTTCAGCTAAGACTATAGATTTGGAAGTTTGGTCAGAAGGGGAACAGAATTGGCTAGAGGTATCCAGCTGTTCGAACTTTATCGACTTCCAAGCACGAAGAGCTTACATCAGATTCAAAAGATCAGCAGATAGCAAACCGGAGTTTGTGCATACACTAAACGGAAGTGCATTAGCTACTCCTCGTATTATGGTTGCTCTGATTGAAAAATATTATGATGGAGAGAAAATTAATTTACCAGAATGCTTACACAAGTATTTGAGTTTTTCTACAATCGATTAGATTGTTATTTATTATTTTTTTTTCTTTAATTATATTTATAATAACTTTAATAAGGACGTGGAAAGTGTTTATTCTTTTTTCTTGCATCGTATTTTATTCTAACAGTATTAATGGATTGGGTCGGGTAGGAAAAGCAAGATTTGAGTGTAGATAACATGGGAGAAAAAAGTGGAAATGTTAGTTGATTGTGTATAAACACAAAGCAAATTTATTTTTGCAAAATTATTCCACATACAATCAAAAATGTGAACATCGGTAATCCACAGAAATAAAGGCCTATGTTGACAAACAGAGGCACTTGTGTTTATAAATCTGTAACTTGAAATTTATCAAATAATTGGAATGAGCAAACAATGAAAATAGCAATATCTGCAGACCACGCTGGCTTTGAACTAAAGAAAATATTAGTTAAGTACATAGAAGAAATGGGCCACGAAGTAACTGATTACGGCACCGACAGCACCGAATCAATTGACTACCCAGATTATGCCTACGCAGCAGCCAAAACTATTGGCGATGGTACCAATGATTTGGGAGTAATTATCTGTGGTTCGGGAGTAGGTGTTAGTATAACAGCTAATAAGGTGAAGTCCGTTCGTGCTGCCAATTGCTTCAACAACGAGATGGCAGCTCTTGCTCGCCAACATAACAATGCCAATATCATCTGCCTTGGTGCTCGCTTCCTAACGGAAGACCAATCGAAAGAAATGGTAAAGACATTCATAACTACAGAGTTCGAAGGTGGCCGCCACCAACGCCGAGTGGATAAGATACACAGCACTACTGGGTGTTAATTAAATATCAATTTTTTTATAGGTTGATCAAAAATACAAAGATAGTTTTATGAAAAATCGTTTCAATATACTTCTTATCATATTGCTTTCTTTTATTGTTCAAGCTTGTCCTACTATGATTGTTAGTAATCTGGAGAAACAAGAGGCCCAAATTGATAGCCTAGAAAATAGCCACAAGCCAAATTATCTGAGTAAGTCTGTATCGTACGAAGATTATGTTGCAGCTAACAGAAACAACAGACTAGAACCTACAAAAATAGAATCAGATATAAATTTTGATGTGAACGTAATAAGCGTAAACTCCTCCAGATTCCCAAATGAGATATCAATCGATTTGGTTATTGCAGACTCAAACGGAATCTACCTTAAAAAATCTCGCACCACCTTTTAAAAAAGAAGACTACCTTGAAATATGGAATAAACTAACAGATGTATGTAATTCCTCGAGCGGTATAAACAACCTTAAAATAAAGGAGGTACAAGCAGACAACATCCCAAAATATGCTATTGCTTTTGTGTTGGATCATTCTGGTTCAATGGGTGAGACAAAAGTAAACAAACTTCAGTCGGGTGTTATTGAGCTAATACAATATTTGAAAGCTTCTGATATGGTGTCGATAGTGAAGTTCACTGACGAAATGCTCTACACTGAAGAAGTATAAGTAATAAGCAATAAATCAATAACTTAAGCTCAGTCATTCGGCTGGGCCTTTTTTTCCTCTAGGATTCCCCTCCGCTGGAGGAGCTTGCCCACTCTATGGCGTTCCAAGCTAAAGGCATGTGTGGTCATCTTATACAGAAAGGAGAATTAATTAGTGTTTAATAGCTTGAATACCTGATCGCCATTTTTTGTTTTGATTGTTACAAGTATCAATTTATGCTGTAGCTGTGGTATTTCTATATAGTTGTTACCTTTATTGATAGACAGTTCTTTATTAAACAGTATTTTCTCTTCAAGATCATATAAACTAATTTGGGTGTTAATGTATTGATTTTCAGATTTTATATTTAAACTATTCTGGTCATTTAGCAGTCTTAACCCCAATTCTCTATTTTGTCTTTCTATGTTGGTTAAAGGAGATGTAGATCGATATATTTTCGAGTAGCCAAAACCATACTTTTCGTCATCAACAATCCTTCTAGAAACCCATAAGTTATTATCAAAGTGGTCTATTTGATTCAATCCTTTAAAATAAGTGTTAGTATCATTAAAAAGATATTCCCAAGTTTTCCCTGAGTCAAAGCTCTGAAAGTAAAAATTTTGAATTGATCTTTCATTTTCAGAATTACTATCTTTGTAATAAAGATTAATCATTATTAAGTGATGATTATAGCTACTTCTATTTATTAGATAGTTTCTTTTATTTATTTCGGTTGAATTTGATAAGTGTAAATATTCATCAGTAGAAATAAGTGAATCTTTATTCAATTTAGCTATGTCATAATAATTCATTAAATCTAAATTATTATTGCTATTTCTCAATGTTAAATCTGGAAATAAATTCTTATTCAATGTTACATATTCATCTAAATGGCATTCAAAGCAAAGCATTTCCTCAAGTTTAAATGAATTATCATACATCTTATATTCCTTTGTATAATAATCATAATATGTGTATTCAAAGTAATCCTCGAATTTTGATGACCAATAAAATCTAATAATCATTTTCCCATTATTCTTGCTACTGAAAAATGCATCTACGGCTCTATGGGTATTATAAAGTGTTCCAGTTTGTTCATAAACGAATTGTTCTGGATTGATTTGATTCTATGTTTCTCCATAGTCTGTCTTATAAACTATGTCGTGGTAATAAGTATCTGTAAGTGATTGTTCGTATTCATGATAAATACCAAGAAAGCTTTCGTCATTGCTATTCATTATTAAACTTCCTATATCTAAATTGTTATGTGGATATTTTATTTTGCGTACTATTTCACCCCTCAGCAATACAAAAACTGCTTCCACTCTACTTTTGGGTTACCTATCTTTTGGTTTAGATATATAACGTAATTTGGTTCTTGTGGCCTTGATAGCAAGGGCATCTTTGCTTCGCTTGGTGTGCGGTTGCCCTTTACATTATTGCAGCTGAAGCACGCCGTTGTTAGGTTTTCCCAGCTCTCCTTACCACCACGTGATTTTGGTATTATGTGGTCTATTGTTATCTTCCCATTGGTCGTACCACAATACTGGCAGCGCCTACCGTCCCTACGGAATATATTCTTTCTGCTTAGCTCCACTTGCTTGTAGCTTATTCTGTGGTATTCGAGTAGGCGGATTACGCTTGGAAAGTCGAAGGATTGGCTCACCGAGCGTATGTACTTCCCACTCTCTTTTTCTATTAGCTCTGCTTTGCTCGTGAACAAGAGCAACATAGCACGCTTGGGAGTGCATATAGTTAGCGGCTCATAACTTTGATTTAGTACTAATACTCGGCCGCTTAGTACGTCATCTACGGTATTTCGATAGATACTGAAGGCAAATCACCATTTGTTATTAGTTAATGAATGTATTTATCCTGTTAAAAATTTATCTAAGTTAGTAAATTATCTTAAATTTGCTACAAATATTTAGTTAAGAAACAAATAAAGTTTTCATATGTTACCATCAAAAATTGATAATGGTTCGCTTATAATTGGTGTTTTGGGTGCAGGTCAACTTGCAAAAATGTTAGCTAACGACGCTTATCGCTTAGGTCTTCGATTTGCTACTATCGAGGACAAGCCTGGTAGCCCTGCTACTTTTATGACAAAGTTTGACTTTTCTGGCTCTGGCAACAACCGCGAAAGATTAGACAAATTCGTCGCTTCTTGCGATGTCATCACTCTGGAAAATGAATTTATCGACCCAGAGATATTAGAATACATAGAGGAAAGCAAGCCAGTTTACCCTTTTTCTAAGACACTGAAGTTAATTCAAGACAAGTTCATCCAGAAAAACACTTTTGCAGATGCTGGACTAAAGCTACCAAACTACAATAAAATGGATAATATAGAAGATTGCAAAAAGTTCGGGGAGCAGTTCGGATATCCTTTCGTACTAAAAGCAAGAAAGTATGGATATGATGGCTATGGCAATGAAACAGTTAGAAGTGAGGGAGAGATAGAGAAGGCATACAACAACCTGACTAAAAATAACAAATCGGGCCTTCTGGCTGAATCTTTCGTTAACTTCACAAAAGAGTTAGCAGTTATGGTAGCACGTAGTAAAAATGGTGAAACAGCTATCTACCCATGTGTGGAAACTATTCAGCGTGACCATATCTGTCACCAGATTATTGCACCTGCAGAAGTAGATAACTCTGTTGCTGACATTGCACAACAAGCAGCACTAGCTTGCGTAAAAGCAATAGACGGAATTGGTGTATTCGGCATCGAGCTATTCCTTACTGAAGATGGGGAAGTGTTAGTCAATGAGATAGCTCCTCGTCCGCACAACTCTGGACACTACACTATAGAAGGATGCTATACATCGCAATACGAAAATGCAATAAGAGCAATCAACGGATTACCACTTGGTAACACAGAGTTGATCACTGGTGCAGCTTGCATGATTAACTTATTGGGCGAACGCGATGGTAGTGGAGTTCCTTCTTCACCAGATAAGATGTTGCAGTCAAAAGCAAAGCTTCACCTTTATGATAAGGCTGACTCCAGAGTAGGAAGAAAAATGGGACATATAACAGCAGTAGCTGATAATACAGATGAAGCAGTAAAAATTGCCAAAAAAGCAGCTGCTGACTTTAAGTGGTAAAAAAGGTATTAAATATTGTTCTTACGATTGTAACTATATGTACAGCAACCACATACAGTATTATTGCACAACCTAGAATTGGTGATATATATATAGAAAATGGCAACGTATTTGACTCAACAGAGTCTAATACTCTTTATTTAAAAGAAATAATGAATTCGCTGCATATAGTTACTAAGCCGTATGTAATAGAGGATGAATTATTATTTAAACCAGAAGATGAGTTAACTGAACAAATTCTTTCTGAAACGGAACGCAACCTAAGAATGACTGGTCTTTTTACTGATGTAAGAATTGAACTCGATTCTGTTGGTTTTGATTTTTATGACCTTTACGTTGTTACCAAAGACCGATGGTCACTGACACCATCTATACTATATGGAACGGGTGGAGGTATATCAGAGTATGGTGGACGCCTATCAGAAAAGAATTTACTCGGAACGGGTAATAAGGTAATATTAGAAGGTCTGTACAGGAATGAGAATGATATTGGTTGGCAAGGTCTGGCTCAAATAGAAATGCCCAGAATATTTCGTTCAGAACTGAGCTTACTTACATATCTAAAAGCCAACAGATTTAGAACAGATCAAAACTTAGATATAGTAAATCCATATCGTAACTCAAGAGATAAACTACTATATGGTGTTAAGCTTAATAACTCATATGGGAAGGATTTTTTGTATTTCAATGCTCAAGATTCCTTCTTGCTCATGCCATTTCACGAAAGGGTAGGACAGGTATTCTATTCTCAAGCTATTAATAGTGAAACACGTTTATTTTTTACTGGTTTGGTAGAATATAATAGTACAAACAGAGGTTTACCAGAGTTTAGGCGTGCTTTTGATAATAGTGGTAAGATATTAATTCAGTTTAGTTCACTCAGTCAAGAGTTTATACCAGTTGATAAGGTTAACCAATTTAGAATGGAAGACCTTGTTATCGGTGGATACGGTAGAGTAATATTGGGCAAAGTGTTTCCTTTAGAAGGCAAAGGGGATAATCTTCTTTATCTTGGGGGGCAAGGCGAGGAAAGCTATTACGACGGTGACACCTATCTTTTTGGTCAGCTGACTGCTGGAACAGGATTTCAAGGTGCTACGGCATTTTATACATATCAAGAGTTTCTAGGTCTTGGTTTTCAAAAGCTGTCTAATAAGTTGACATTAGCCGCTTCGATAAGGCAACAAACAGCATGGCGATGGCAACCTATTAGACAGCTTATACTAGACAATGATTTTGGTCTCCGTGGTTATGATGCAAACAGGTTTGCAGGAGACAACAGATTACTTGGTAATTTGGAATTAAGATATTTTACTGGGCTTGATCTTTGGCTTTTTGATTTCGAGCTTGCAGGCTTTTATGATATAGGCTCTACTTGGAATCAATCTGTGCCTATAGTAGAAGCCCAATTCTACAATTCTGTTGGTTTGGGATTTAGATTTCATAGTCGAAAAACTACAGGGGAGAATAGTATATTTAGAGTTGACTTAGCTTACAATTTATACGATGGTAATTTTGGTGGAGTTGTTTTCACAACTAATCAATTGTTTTCACCCATACGTGATCATATTTACAAATTGCCACAATTGTTTGGTATTGATTTTGACACGCAATAAAAAGAGTAAAAAATGTTTCACGTGAAACATATTAGAATGTAAATGGACAATAATTTTAACATATTAGTGATTGGTGCGGGACACGCAGGAATAGAAGCAGCTATTGCACCAGCGAAGATGGGACTAAAAGTAGGGTTGCTAACTATGAGCTTCCATAATATGGGTAAACCTTCTTGTAACCCTTCAATTGGTGGCTCTGCAAAAGGGCATTTAGTTAAAGAGCTTGATGCTTTAGGTGGCGAAATGCCTTATTTAGCAGACAAAGCAGGTATTTCGTTTAAAATGCTTAATACCTCTAAAGGACCAGCGGTGTGGTCACCACGATGCCAGATTGATAAAGACCTTTACCCACTTTACGCCAAGGAGACACTCTTCAATACCCCTAATCTTACTATGATTAAGGCAAAGGCAACGGAGATATTGATAGAAAACGATACAGTAGTTGGGTTAAAGACATCTAATGGCGATACCCTAAATACCAAAGCAGTGGTATTATGCGCAGGGACATTCCTAAAAGCAGTTATGCATACTGGTTTGGAGCAGACTAAAGGGGGAAGGATTGGTGAAGACACTGCAGATAAAATCTCTGATATGCTTAATCACTATGGTTTTCAACGAGGAAGACTCAAAACAGGAACACCTCCTAGAATAGCTGAAAGTAGCATAGATTATTCTAAAACGAGGGTAGCAGACATAGATATGATACCTCGACCATTCTCTTACAGGACAGATAAAGTTAGAAATGTAATGGTGTGCTACCAATCTGAAACAAATGAAACTACTCATAGTATATTGAAAGAGGGTTTTGATGAGTCGCCTATGTTCTCTGGCCGCCTAACAGGTGCTGGCCCAAGGTATTGCCCATCTATAGAGGATAAGATATTCCGTTTTTCAGAAAGAAAAAGTCATAAAATATTATTAGAACCAGAGGGATTGAATACGGATTCAATTTATGTTAATGGCTATTCAACAAGCCTTCCTCTAGACATACAAAAACGCGCTATAGTCACAATACCAGGCCTTGAGAAGGCAGAGATAACAGTTCCTGGTTATGCAGTTGAGTACGATTTTTTCTACCCTTACCAGCTACGCTTCACTCTGGAGACTAAAGCTGTAAATGGACTTTATTTTGCTGGGCAAATAAATGGTACAAGCGGGTATGAGGAGGCAGCAGTGCAAGGGTTTATGGCGGGTGTTAACGCAGGTCTAAAGATTAAAGGTGAAGAGCCCTTAGTATTAAAGCGTTCCGAAGCATATATTGGTGTATTGATTGATGATTTGGTAAACAAGAGTACCAATGAACCCTACAGAATATTCACTTCCTTAGCAGAATATCGTCTTTTACTAAGACAAGACAATGCCGAACGTAGACTAGTTAAACATGGACACAGAGTAGGACTTGTTTCAGATGAGAGGCTAAGAAAGGTAGAGGAAACAGAAAAGACTTTGAATGATGCCTACAAGGCAACAACAAAGAACAAAGTTACACCAGATGAAGTAAACGAATACCTTAACAGTGCTAATGAGAGCGAGATATCCTATTCCACAGATATATACCAACTTACTAAGCGTTCTCGTACAAAATTAAGACCTTTATTAGACAGTATGGAAAGTAAGAGCAAGATATTAGAAAGAGTGAGGAAAGATGAAAAGCTTGCACATCAGCTTGAAACAGAGATAAAGTACGAGGGTTACATCAAAAGACAGATGAAAGAGATTGAGCACTTCTTAAAAAATGAAAACAAGATGATACCAGAAAGTACTGATTATAGTAAGATTAATTCATTATCTACAGAAGCCGTAGAGAAGTTAAGCAAGATAAAGCCTGGTTCTTTGGGCCAAGCTTCCCGTATTTCTGGTATATCTGCTACAGATATTTCTATTCTAACAGTCTATTTAAAATAGTAAAATGTTTCACGTGAAACATTAGAGGTCACAAATCAGTAAAAAGGTAGTAATAACGGGAACATCAGGAAAGGTAGCAGAAGCTACATATAAATACCTATGCCGTGAAACTGATTACGACATAGTTCTTTTTTCGTCTGGTTCAGAATATTTGAACAAAAGGAAGCAAGATGCCGTCTATACTTTTGATATCAGACACAAAAAGACTTTAAATTTTATATTAGAAGATGAAAACCCTGATGTAGTAATAAATACTGCGGCCATGACAGATGTAGACGGTTGTGAAGACAATAAAAAATTAGCAATGGAGATGAATGCAATTCTGCCCGAATCATTAGCCATTTTTGCTAATAAGTATGACTTTCACCTGATTACATTCTCAACGGACTACATATTCAATGGGAAAGAGGGCCCATACACCGAAGATGCTCTACCAGATCCATTGAGCTATTATGGTAAATCTAAATTAGCTGGAGAAAATGCTGTGAGAATAGAAGGTGGTAATAATTACTCTATAGTTAGAACTAATGTAGTTTATGGTAACAGTTCTTATAATAAAATTGATTTCATTCGCTGGGTGGTTAATTCACTTGAAGGTGGGAAAAAGCTAAATATAATAGATGGGCAGTGGTGCAATCCGACTCTTACAGATGATATTGCTAAAGGTATTCATAGAATAATTGAAAAACAACAACGAGGATTGATTAATTTTGCAGGTAGAGGATACTATAATAGATATGATATTGCGATGAAAATTGTTGAAATATTCAATTTTGATAGCGATTTGATTAATAAAATACCATCTGCTAAATTAAAACAGAAAGCTGTCAGACCAGAAAAGGGAGGACTAACTAATTTGAAAGCAGAAACAAGTTTGAATATGACATTTTCAGATTTAGAGACAGGACTAATTAACCTGAAACATCAGTTAAACAAGGACAAAAAATGAATGATATAAAGAAGAATAGGGTAAAAGAGATATTCAGTTCTTTTGCTGATAAAAACATAGCCGTTATCGGGGACATTATGTTAGATAGGTACTTCTGGGGTAATGTGACAAGAGTATCACCTGAAGCACCTGTGCCTGTAATTGACTTAGAGCACGAAACTTTTCATTTAGGTGGCGCAGCTAATGTCGCTTCTAACCTAAGTTCATTAGGGGTAAATGCATTGTTGTGTGGTGTTATAGGTGATGATAATAGTGGCGAAATGTTTGAAACAATATGCAAGGATAAGGGTATTGACCCCTCTGGCTTATACAAAGAAGGTAGACCCACTACAGTAAAGACAAGAATAATTGGAAACAATCAGCAAATAGTAAGACTCGACAGAGAGGTAAGAAATACGATAGATAGCAATGGCGAAGACCATATATTAAAATCATTAGAGTCAGCTGATAACTTATCTGGTATTATATTTGGTGATTATGACAAGGGAGCTATCTCTGCCAAATTAATTGAAAAAGTATTGGCTTTTTCTGAAGAGAAAAATATACCAACATATATTGATCCAAAGTTTGATAACTTCTTAAATTATAAAGGTGTTACGGTCCTTAAGCCGAATCAAAAAGAAGCATCTCAGGCCTTAGATATGACAATAAAATCTATGGATGAAGTAAAGACAGCAGGTGCTAAACTTAAAGAAGTCTTGGGTTGCAAGAATGTTCTATTAACCCTTGGAAATAAAGGGATGATGCTATTTGAAGAGGATGGTACTAATCACCATATTGATACTAAGGTAAGGTTAGTTGCTGACGTTTCTGGCGCAGGTGATACAGTAATTGCAACTTTTGCAGCATGTTGTTCTGCTAATGCAAGTATGAAAGAGGCAGCTACTATTGCTAATATTGCTGCTGGATATGTTTGTGAAGAACCAGGAATTGTGTCAGTCAATCAAGAAAATATTTTGAGTTATTTATAATGGTAGTAAGTAGAAACGAAATAAAGAGCATTTCGGAAAAACTAAAAATGGAAGGAAAAACAGTTGTTTTCACAAATGGTTGTTTTGACATCTTACATTCGGGTCACGTATTTTACCTACGTGAGGCGAAAAGCCAAGGAGACATACTAATACTTGGATTAAACTCAGATACGTCTGTAAGGCGTTTAAAAGGCGAAAATAGGCCAGTCAACCCCGAAGAAGACCGTGCAATTGTTATTTCAGAACTAAAAAGCATAGACTACGTAGTTATATTCGAAGAGGACACTCCGCTAGATTTAATTACAGATGTGGTTCCAGATAAATTAGTAAAGGGTGGAGATTATAAACCAGAAGAAGTAGTAGGGAAAGAATTAGTAGAAAAAAATGGTGGCGAGGTAGTTATTATTCCATTTGTTGATGGGAAATCTACTACCAACATTATTAAGAAAATTAATAGCTAAGGAGATAGATGAAGAAAGTAGTAGTTATATTGGCAGGTGGAACTGGTGAAAGACTATGGCCAGAAAGCACAATAGATCACCCCAAACAATTCAAATCATTTGTTAGTAAACTGCCTTTGGTCTTGGAAACTTATACTTTAGTTAATGAGCTTTTTAAAAAAGAAGATATCTATATTCTTACCTTTAGGAAGTATTATGACTTACTAAAAGCAACTATTCAAAATATAGATGACGAGAATATCCTTCTCGAACCTTTTGGAAAAAATACAGGCCCTGCAATAGCTTTGGCAAATAAATTGCTAGAAGAAAAATACAATGATGAGGATACATTTACATATATTCCATCTGATCATTTGATTAGAAATAAAGAAGCATACTTAAGCGCTATTGAAACTTCTATAGAAAGCGCCAATGAGCTGAATGAATTAGTATCAGTAGGAATAGAACCAAGACACCCTAACAATCAGCTTGGTTATATTCAATATGAAGATGATATAATTGGGAATAAAAATCTATTTGAAAAGGGATTGAGAAAAGCAAGAGTATTCGCTGAAAAGCCAGATACCGACACTGCAAAACGCTTTATAGAATCAGGTGATTTTGTTTGGAATTTGGGAGTTTTTTCTGGAAAGTATAAAGTTATAAACCATGAGTTGAAAGATAATATTCCCATGGCTATTGACCTTTTGAATAAGGTTGATAAAAATGATACAAATATTAATTCTGAGTATAATCTGGATTATATATACAAACAAGTAAACCCAGTCTCAATTGATAATGGTGTATTGGAAAAAACTAAACACCTAAATATAATTAAATCAAATTTTGATTGGTGTGACCTCGGTACATGGGACGAGTATTATAACTCATCACAAAAAGATGAATATAACAATGTAAAAGAAGGTAACATAATATCTATTAATACCTTCAATAGCTTGGTTAAAGCCAAGAATAAAATGATTGCAGTCTCTGATATAGAGGACTTGATAGTAGTTGAATCAGACAATGCTATTTACATTTCGAAAAGAGGAAAGTCTGCAAATATTAAAGATTTGCAGCAGGTAATAAAAGCAAATGAGTTGAATAAATTACTATGATAAAACATATACTATATCTAATTACAACAGTAGTATTACTAAGCTCCTGCTCCTCTACAGTAAGGTTTTCATCCGAGCAGCATCCTGCTTATGGTGGCTATGACGATGCAGAAGTCGCAACGGTTATGTATGGTAAGGCATCATATTATGCAGACAAATTTGAGGGAAGGCAAACCTCATCAGGAGAAACTTTCAGAAATAGTGGGCTGACTGCAGCTCATAAATCGTTACCATTTGGAACATTAGTTAGGGTAACAAATTTGAAAAATAACAAACAAGTAGTAGTAAGAATAAATGATCGTGGCCCTTATACAGCAGGAAGGGTAATCGATTTGTCCAAAAAGGCAGCAGAGGAAATAGATATGATTAAAAATGGAGTTGTAGAAGTAAAATTGGAGGTACTAAGATGAAAAACATATTAATTATTTTGGCATTAGCATTTATAACATTTAATTCAGCTTATGCTCACAAACTTACTGTAGAGATAGTTGGAGATGAAGAAACTAAGGGTACTTACCACGTTGCATTGTGGAATAACGAAGAAGAGTTTCTAGACAATGAAAAAGTAGAAATATCACAGTCTGCCGAAACTAACGGCGGTAAAATAACAGTAGAAATAGATGAAGTTCCCAATGGATGGTGGGGTATAGCCATATTATTAGATGAGAATGGAAATAAGGAAATGGATTATAATATGTTCGGTGTGCCTCAGGAAGGTTTTGGGTTTTCAAATAACCCAACTGTAGTTCTATCGGAACCAGATTTCCGTGAGTGCAAATTCTATATGGATAAAGACCAAACTGTTAGTATCAATGTAGATTAGTCAAAATTTATTCAGATTGGGGAGGACCAGAAAGTCACAGCGAAGACTGACATTAACAACGTCATAACAAGGAGACAATGCCTGCATTGTTGACGTGGTTACTTCTGTATTGAGATCCTCCCACTTCCATCGCAATGATAGTTAATTAAAGTATAACTCACTTGCAGAAGACATTACTCCACAAATACTTCCACTCTTCTATTTTTGGCAGGGGAATTAGGGTCAATTGGGTTGCTATAACCTTTTCCATCTGTACTTATTTTCACATCTTTTAGCTTAGTAGATAGGTGTTGCTTAACAGAGTTTGCCCTGCGTAAGGATAGCTGCTTATTGTATTCTTCAGTACCCGCCTTATCCGTATGGCCTACTATTTTCAGAGTTTTAACGTTGTTCGATATTATGAACTTAGTTAATCTATTTAGCTCCGAAATGGATTCTTTTCTCAATTCTGCAGAATCGAAGTCGAAGAAAATGTTATTAGCGACTACACTATTCTTGCTGTTCTTCATTTCTCTCAGCGATGTCAGCTCAATATTTGTTTTTACATTCTGACCATCTTTTGCATTGCTAAGGTCAATATTGTTTGAGCTAGGATAATATCCACTTTTTTCTACATAATAACCGTAGTTTTTACCCACAGGTAATGCTATAAAGAAATGACCTGTCATTCTATTACTCATTGTGGTGCCGAGCTTTTCACCAGTTTCCAAATCTTCCCATACTACTTCTGCAGCAACACTTCTGCCTTGGCTATTTGTTATTCTACCACTTACTATAGCAACTGGATTAGGTTTTGCATCATTAGGTAGCGAAATAGAAAACAGGTCCCAAAATCCATAACCATTAGTTCGCATATATCCAGCAAATATGGCGCTGTCTCCAGTTATTCCTATTTTATAGCCCCAGTCATCTAAGATAGTATTTACTTCTTTGCCTAAATTTACTGGCTTAGTCCAATTCGTCCAGCTGTCGTCCAATCGAACGGTTTTGAATACATCGAGTCCACCAAGACCTGCGTGACCATCTGAGCTGAAATATAAAGTCTTTCCATCTGGATGTAGATAAGGAGAGCGTTCGGCATAGGAGGTATTAATCTTTGGCCCCAGATTAACTAACTCACTCCAACCACTATCAGTATCAAAACTGACATATATATCCATATTCCCCATGCTATTTCCGTGATTGATAGTGTATAAAGGAACAAAATCACCAGTTCCACCTGGTCTATCGGATGTAAATAGCATTGCCTTACGGTCAGCAGTAAGGTTACCACCTTCATCAGTGTATTCGGTGTTTATTGGATATGGATAGTGGAACAAATCACCCCATTCATCACCATCTTTTTCAATTGAGTAAATATCAAAATTTCCAAAAGTCCCCATAAAATCACCTGATAGCATGAGCGTGTTTCCATCTACAGAGATATTGTCTATCGTTTCGCTGTTTCTTCCATTGACTTTTCTTCCCAAATTCTTCGGCTTTTGCCATACACCATTCTCCAAATGTGATACCCACACGTCGTCGCCACCCATTCCACCAGCTCTGTGATTGCCAGAGAAATATAATTTAGTGCCATCAGAAGTGGGATTGGGGTCCCATTCGCTCACTGAGGTATTAATATTCTCTCCTAGATTAGTTACCCTAAGTCCTTCTTCTGGTTGGATTACAATTTTGTATAAGTCTTCAAATTTTTGTTTTGAGTTAAGGTAAGCTGGAGCAAACCTTTTCAAATGTTCAACTACTTTGTTCCATCTACCATGATTTACATCATCTGAGATATAGCGGATAAATGAGACATATCCATTTTCAGTGTCCTTATTATCTACTGCATATTGAGCATATAGTGGTCTGTTCAAAGAATCTGGATATTGAGTAAGAGCGGCAGCCTCAAACTTTTCTAGCTGGTTTTGTAAGGCACGTTTTCTAGTGGGGAATAAATCAACATACCTACTAAGCCAATAGTATGCATTCATTGATTTATTCAATCTGTTAAATGCTTTTGTTACTCTGAGTGTGGCATTGAGTGCATGCTGTTCGGGTGCATGTTGCTTAATCAAAGAGTCAAGGTAACCTATTTGTTCTTTTACTAGTGGGTGATTTAGCTTATAGTCAGGTACATCTTGCGATTTTGCAACTGTATAAAAAGTTGCAGATAGAACTAATAGTATCATAATGCGTATTAATCTCATAGAAAAAATGATTTTTTTTACTATATTAAATTTTTAATGAATAAAAAGTAACATAAAGGATACCAATTTATGAGGTCTATAACGGTAATAACTGCGTTTTTGTTTGCAATAATTGGATTAAATGCTCAATTGGGTGAGCAAGTTATGCTTAAAGCAAAGGTAGTAGATGTAACTACAGGAAAGCCAATGAGCATAGAATTAGAATTCAAACCAGACAATGGACGTAAATTTGTGGTAAAATCACAAGAAGAATCAGGTACATTTGACCAGTTATTACAAGGCAGCACTCACTTTGAAGTGACTTTTGATGGGGATAATGTATACCGCGAGACTATAGACTACACAACAGGAAGTGCTAAAGATGGATATAGCGAAATTACTCATACATTTAAAGTAAAAGCTCTGAAACCCGGTGTTAAGGTTGATGAAATGGAACTATTTGGTCCAGGTAACAACGATTTGACTGCAGCGGGCAAAGCAGCGCTTAAGAAGATGAAGTTATCAATGAGATTTAACAGAAATACAAGCTTTATATTTAAAGTAAATGCTCCTAACCAAGCTCTTGCTGACAAAAGATTAAATACACTAAAAGATTACATCAGCAATTGGAGACGCTTGTTAGAGAGAGTTACCTTCGAAACAGGTACACCAGGAAATAGTGTTGACGTAATAGTTCAAGATGTGGAAGATATATTCAAATAAATAATATTTCTATCTATATTTTTTTTATTAGTAGATAATATGTTTATTTGCACAAAGAATTGGTAGTACTGTTTTTAGAAGGAAGAAATGAAAAAATCAAGAAATTCAAAATTTACAAAAGAATATATACTTAATATTGCTAAGTCTTTTAGACAAACTAAGATATTACTAACCTCATTGGAGTTAGAAATATTCACATTGCTGGGCTCACGCGAGTTAACAGCTAAGGACATTTCATTTGAACTTCAGACAGATGAAGATGCTACTGAGAGACTATTGAACTCTCTTACTTCTCTTGAATTCACCACTAAATATAGAAACCATTTCAAAAATACGAGTGATAGCCAAAGGTATTTGGATAAGAATAGTCCAGATTTCATTGGTTCGTTGCTGCACATGAATTTGAATTGGGAAAGTTGGGGTAAGCTGACAGATGTAGTAAAGTCTGGAAAATCGATATACAACAACATATACATAGATAGATCTGAAGAGTTTGTTAAGTCTTATATCGATTCAATTCACCGTTCTTACAACCATGAAGCAGAGGGAGTATCGAAAGCGATAACCCTGAATAATGTAAACAAAATGTTGGACTTCGGTTGTGGTTCTGGTATGTATAGTATTGAGTTTATGAAACGCAACCCAGAAATGGAAGTTGTGATGCTCGATTATCCGAAAGTAATACCTCAGACACAGATCTATGTTGAAGAAGCGAGATTACAAACATCAAACTATAAATTTACCTCTGCTATTATTGATAAGGATATGGAGTTAGAGGGTGGGTTTGATTTGATTTACGCTTCTTTCCTTTTTGAAGAATTTACAATATGGGATAATATTGAACTGATGAAGAAGTGCTACAATTCACTAAACACCGGTGGTAGACTGATAATCCACGAAAACTTCATCAATAATGACAGAACGGGACCACCACAAAGCGTTATGTACTCGCTTAACCTAAAGCTACACACAGAAAAGGGTAACAACTTCTCCGAGAATGACTATTGGATAATGCTGAAAGAAGCTGGCTTCCAAACAGTAGATAATCTGGTAACTGATTACGGGACTATCCTAATTCGTGGCACTAAGAAGTATTAAATCTAAGACCTTATGCCCCTCCGCAGCTGACAGAGAATACTCAGACTGAAGAGGAATAAAGTTCACTGAGCCTGTCGAAGTGATGCTTTCTTACGACAAGCTTAGGTGACTTACCCCAGGGATTTCCACGAAGCAGTAGAACAAAGTTCACTAAACTTGTCACAGCGAGGACTGAAAGGACTTGGCTGTCTAATTATAGATTCCCACGGTCGTCCACATGGACTCCCTCGGAATGACAGCTCTCCTCATGTCACTCAGAGGTAATGAAATTACCGAAGAGTCCATCTCTATTTTAACGAGATAGTTATGATTGTACCTGGATTCTTCTGCCGCTTACAGCGTCATCAGAATGACAATTATCTTTTAAATTTATTCACTACACCTTTGCACGCTTAGACAAGAATTCACGCATTGCTTTGTCGAATGGGTCGGAGGTAACTACTAAGTTGTAGTCTACTTTTTGGCTGTGGCACACATCCCTAATTTGCTTTGTGAAATCCTTCATCTTCTGTTGGTAGGCATCTTTCAACTGGTGGCTATTGGTTGCCATCTCTTCACCACTTTCTAAATCAACGAACTTAGCTGTCCTGCCGAAATCAAAATCGAGCTCCCTTGGGTCCAATAGTTGGAATACTATCACCTCGTTTTCCTTATGGCGAAAGTGTTTCAGCGCTGAGCTGATTGAGTCCACATCATCGAAGAAATCAGAGATTATAATGATTAGTCCACGTCTTTTTATCTGGTCAGCTAGTTTGTCCAATGCTTTTGCTGTTTCAGTTTCGCCAGTGGGTTTTACGGCTTCCAATTCCTTTAGAATCAAATTCAAGTATGACGGCTTCGATTTTGAAGGCAAATAAGTCTGCACCTCATTGTCATATAGTGCCAAGCCAACGGAGTCCCTTTGCTTCATCATTAGGTAGCTGAGCGATGCTGCGAGATAAGAGGCATACTCAACTTTCGGTATATGCCCTTCCGATGCGAAAGCCATAGACGCAGAAATATCGACCAGCACTGTGGAGCGGAGATTGATCTCCTCTTCGTATTGCTTTACATAGTAGCGGTTAGAACGTCCATAGACCTTCCAGTCAATGTTCTTTACTTCATCACCAGCACGGTAAGGTCTATGTTCGGCAAACTCAACACTAAACCCATGGTAAGGCGATTTGTGTAAGCCAGTTATAAACCCTTCTACCACCATTTTTGCTTTCAGGTCTATTCCGTTCAGCTGTGCTGCCGCAGTCGGTTCCAAATATTTTCTGTAGTCACTCATAAGCTATAAAGACGATTGATTTTGCTATTAGTTGCAGTTAGTAAAAAACAACATTACTTGGGTTTTTGCCTACTTCGTGTCGGCGGATAATCTGCCCTTGCTCATCTGTTACTATTACTTCACCATCCGATTGGTAGTTACGAGCATTGCCAATCCACAGTTCCTGTTTTTGTTCATTATACGACAGTGAATACCATATATCTTTGGTTGTATTTTCAATTATAAGCTGTGGCAAGGCGCGGCTATAAATATCATGCATTGTATAAACACCTTCCTTAGTCAGGTAGTATATTCTACCATCATTTTGACTCAGCTGCACATCCGTGAAGTCTTTTATGTACATTTGTTGCTTCACTTGGTGAGTAGTTAAATCTACGAAAACTATACCTCCTGGCTCACCATTATTAACTCCTGTTGGAGTGTTTAGGTAACCACATGCTATATAATTATCAGCTGTATCAAGTTCTAATTTTATTAGATTTGGCCCAATGTAAACGTAATCGCTTTGCCCTGTTGCTATGTCTATTATCTGAAGTGTTCCTGCATTTTTGTCTTCTTGTCTGTAATCGCCGAAACCTGAGTTTGCAATGAATAACTTCTCATTGTAAGCGATTATATCTTCTGGGGCTGGTCCAGTTTCATACTTTCCTTTGGGTGTACTCAATGAGTCAGCAAAACTGCCGTATCGAACTTCATCGCGGTACAAATCCGTGTAGTAATAGTTACCATCATTCAGTGTGATAGACCTTGGTGCTGCTCTGTCATAATCAATGTTGATTTTGTGCAGAATTGCAGGCGTTCTGTGGTCAATTAGTATTAGTTGTTTAGTCCCAGTAGCTGTGAATATCATCTGATTGTCGGTCATTGCAACATCGGAAACTATATCTCCTAAATACGAATTAGTAGCGTTCAGAAAGTAACTTTCAATCATAGCAGAAGTTGAATAATCATAAAGATAAATATCAGAATTGGTATAATTCCAAAGTCCTTCGCAAAGCACCATAGCACCAGACTCTGGAAAAGGCAAACTAAGGGTATCCAAGTTGATATGTTTGTTTTTCACTGGCTCTGTTGGAGTTTTAACACAACCCCATAGAGCGAACAAAAACAAACTAATTGCTAATAATCTTTTCGTAATATATACGGCCATTGTTTTCAATTGCTATTAAGTAAACACCAAAATTCAAGTTACTAAAATTATACTGACCAATTCCAATCAGCTCGTCTATTTGCTCACCACTTAGGGTGTATATTTTTATAGTATTGGCGTGGCTCTCACTACTAAACGACAGATTTTTAATAGAGTAATAGTCATCATTATTATCATTCACAGAGCTGATTTTTTTAGCTGTATAGTTATGAATTACAACTGCATCTAAGTCAAATCCACTCAGAGAAGCATCGTAATATATATGATTTGGGCTGTTGAATACATCTATAGTAATATCAGTAATTTTTATATATCTGATGGAGTCAATACCTATATCAGCCAAGTCAAATGAATTGCCACCACTTGCTGTTGGATTGCAATAATCTTGTCCACCATAAGTAGGAATTGTACCAGAACACCCCTTTAGCGACGCAAAAACGTAGGGGAACTCTGTGTATTCAATCCCATCCTTGCTAACGCTAATAACCCCTGGCTCTGCGAATATCCTCTGATTGATTGGGTTAATGAATGCATTTTCAAAAATTGTGAAATCGTCACCATCACCATCGATTATAACATTGTCAGTATTTGCAACTATTATTTCACCACCAAAGCCGAGAGATAGCACCTCTTCTTCGCTTGCTTCAGCCACTTCTGAACTTGCCCTTTCAGATGGACGACCGAGAATGTTATTAGGAAAAAATTCATCACCTTGCCCTAAGTTCTGTCCCTCACCAGGAGTGAATGACACAACCGTATTGATTGTTATACAATCTTGTGCAATGGCTAATTGACACACTGCTATCATACCTATTATTAAAAATCTACAGTTCATATCTGATTGTTGCCCTTATATTTCGCCCTGGCATTGGGAAATTCATAAATAGTTGATACTGCTCATCAGTTATATTTTCTAAGTCTGCACGTAACTCCAAATCTCCATCAAAAAGCTCTGGTCTGTATGAGATGAATAAGTCAAGTAAGAGAAAATTATCTAATATTAAATTCAAATCATTGTCAATTGTAGTGAACACATAGCTTTTGTATTGTGTGCTAAGCCCTGTAAGGAGTGACTTGTGCTCATAAGTAATCATTGCAGATACAATTTCCTCTGGAGTGTAAGGGAGCAATATGCTTTCCTCGTCGTTACTCAAACTCTCATTAGTCGGTAGCTGATATACATAATTATACCTCATGGCTACCCCACTAAAAGGTCGAAACAAGGCTGTTAATTCTACCCCTCGGCTCTGCACTTTATCTATATTCTGCGACTGCCAAGTTATAGGCCCAGTCGGCACGGCAGCTATTTGGTCATTCGTAAAAGTATAGAATAAGTTGACTCCAAAATTTCCAATAGCTGGTGGCGAATACTCGAATCCCAAATTGTAAGATAATGCACTCTCAGGCTTCAGATCTTGATTACCATAATTTAGATAATACATCTCATTGAATGACGGCAAACGATAGCCACCAGAAATGGAGAATTTCGACAAGAAATTAGCTTCCATTACATTAGCGCTAATACCTACCATTGGTGCATAATTAATTGCGAAATCTGTGCTGAAATCAGCTCTCATACTACCAAAGTATGAATACTCTATAACTACGCTCTGCTTTGTGTAGCTGAAGTTAGCAGCTAATGAGCCGTTCCCCCGAGTTACTATGTTGTCTTCGTCAACTTCTTGCAGCATATCACCATTGAGTTGAGCATAAGTTCCATCAGCAACGATGGAGTAATACCATTTACCAATCCATTTGTTGAACTGTGCTCGGAACTGAGCTGAGTTATTATAATAATCATTATTAATTCCATCTGCACCGAACTCAATCGCATTGGGATTGCGGAATTGCAAATCGCTGTAATTATAGCTCAGACCAATCTTCACATTTGTGCTATCATTAATGTAATTTGTACCAGTAACTAAAGCTAACAAGTCCGATTCCATCAGGAAAGCATTACTTTCTCTTTGATTGCCGCCGATAACTGGCTCAGGTGCTCCCCGTTTCGATTGTCGAGCTATCAATCTTGGCTTAATTACGAATCCACCTGCATTGAAAATGCTACCTAGATATAAGTCAGTATTATCGACTGCGCTGTTATTACGTTCGAAATTTTCACCGTCCAATTCAAAACTATAAGTTCCGTCAGAGTCTGTCTTTCTTAGCTTAAGTGTAAATGGTATGGAATCAATGTTCTGAGTCAAATCCAACTCAGCAATTCTATTCGTAAATGCGTCATAGCTCAGCATTATGCCATAGCTGTTGTCCATTGTGTTACCTGTATTCAAGTTTACTACCCCTGCAATAGCATTGCTCCCATAGAGCGATGAACTAGCTCCCTTTGCCACCTCTATTTTATCAACCGAGCTGATAAATAGCTTACTAACATCAGTCAGTCCGGTTTGGGAATTCGTGATATTCATACCATCGAATAGTACTAGTGTTTGATTAGATGGCAACCCTCTTAGCGAAACAGTTTGCACAGAGCTAAGTCCACCGTAATCTCGAATATTGACACCAGATATATATTGCAGAGCGTCGCTAACTTGCACTGGGTTTATCTGCTTCAAATCTTTCTCACTTAGTGATTGATTCGAGAGATAGTTAAACCCATTATTACTGGGTTCTGATTTCTCTTCTACTACAACTTCTTGCATATCCACCGAGTTGGTGTCTGCTGCATAAGTAAAGTTGAGACCAATCAAAATCACAGTAATATATGATAGAATTTTTATCACTTAATGACTATAAATCTCACTGCTTTGGTTCCATTGATAATCGCAGTGTAGTTACCAGCACCAAGACCAAGTTCATCTGCACTCATTGCTACTTCGCCATCGGCAACAGCAGAGTGTGTGGCTACTATCTTGCCCTGTCCGTCTATGATTGCAATCTCCAACTCACCCACTAACTCATCTGACACCATATGGAACTCGTTCCCAACTGGGTGCGGGTAGATACGGATGGGAGAGGTATAGTCACTAGCTTCAGAATCTACATTTGTTATTCTAGGATTCTTATTATAAGCTACTACTCTGCTATTTGGTTTATAGTTTGAGTAGTTATTGTTAGCTATATAAAAGTAACTATTCGCTTCTATTATTCCTTCTGAGTGGCCATCTACACTGTATTCAGATAGCTTATCACCATTTTCGGAATCGAATACTAAAACTCTATTGCTATAAGTAGTTACAAAAAGCAATTTATTTATAAATATCACATCTCTTGGACCCCCATAGCCCGTTGTTCCTGTTGAGAATGTAAGCTCCTTTTCTGCTTTTAATAAGTCAATAATATGAATCTCGTGACTACCGTTCATTACTACGGCAGCTTTAGTTTGGATAGAATTAGTAACTACATTGCTACCAGTCATACCTGCATCTATGCTTATGTTTTCAGTGAATCCTACAAAACCAAGTTTCAAAATATTGATAGTTGCATCTGACTCGTTGAAGTTACCTTCAGAAACAGAAATTACACCAAATCCAGAACCGTTCTGATAGACTGTTACATCAATTACATTAGGACCAACTTCTTCGCTTACATCTATACCAACTTCATCATTAATAATTCTAACATAGCTCTTGCCTTCATCATAATCTCTGGTACCTAAAACTAAGTAATCGAGTACTGAGAATGCTGAAGTAACATACATACCAGCATCAATTGAGTCTATAATAGTCTCACTTTCTATATCGAACATATATGCTTTATTACCAGATGGTAGGATTATAATTCCATCGAACGACAAATTAGTATTGATGGGAAAGTTCAAATAGAATGGTAAATCTGCTATTTCACGCGTTTCTCCAGGTACAAATGCTTGTTGACCAAGGCCAACAAACTTGGTGATTGAAGAACTTACATCACCTTTGTCAGAATCTACCACACCGTTGAAATCGAAGTCAACCCCTAAGTTCAACACATAGTACTCAGGTCCGTCACTCAATATATCCAATGGTTGATAACCAGAAAAATTGTGATCAACATACTTAATGTCCTCAATCCTTTCATCAGTTATTGTAAATGGTATTACTACATTGCTGGAACCCAAATATAATCTGTCACCTGCTTTGTAGGCAGTTTGAATTACATGACCTGTTCTATGTTTTTCTAATTCATAAAGGAAATTAAATACAAGAGTCTCAAAATCCCTATTCGAAATCAAATTCCATTGAGTAGTAATTGGGAAATAAAGAGTTGGTTCAGAGAACCAGTCTTTTTCTTCAATATCACTAGACACGGTACCGTTATAATCTGCAGTGATTTTTATTACAGAGCTAGACCCCTCGAACAAAGTGAATACAGCACCATAGTCTGAATATAAATCACCAAAGGTACCTGTGAATTGTGGTTCTGTGCTTGCATCATAAGTTGCTACTAAAGTCGCCTCTGCATCATTAGTTATTTGGTAGAAGTTGAAAAAACCTGACTCAGTTAATACTGCTAACTCCTCTGTTCCATCATTTTCTAAATCAACAAAAATTGCCGAGTAAATATTGCCGTTTAGGTTAACTAATTTCTCCTCTTTTGTTTCATTATTAATAACAGAAACAATCCCATTAATAGTAGAATTAATAGCCGCAACAGAATAAGTGTCGAACTGTTTTAAGATTACTGGCTCACCATTATCAACATCAATTTTGAATGCAGGTACGGCATTTTTCATTTGAAATCCTTGAGTATAACCATCTTGAGTTACAGTTTCATTTTCAATAATAGATGCAAAATTGAGTACAACAGTTGCATACCCTTTGGTAATATCGGTTGTCAGTACAAATGGCTCCATGAAATAAGTGTCAAATTCTTTTAATAATGTAGGCTCCACTGATGAGCCATTGGGGTCAACTCTCCACCAAGATGGTTTTTCATCCTCACCCTCGTCGTATATACCGTTCTCGTTTACGTCAATACCAGCACAAAAAATGTGCACCACATTGTCTATCGGGTTTTCAGTTATCCCTACCACATTACTACCAACTTCATACTGTACCGCAGATTCGGTGATGACAGAAGAACTAACTATTCCATAGCTACATAGCAATGCAGCAAAAGCTATTAAATACTTATTCATAAGAATTGTACCTTGTTAATTATTAAATATTAAATCTATTTCTTTCTGTATTAAGAGGCAAGGCACTTGAGTCAGGGGTAGCCAATCGCTACGTTAGGGGGTGCTTTTTACCTCAAAGCATCTGTATTCCGCAGATGTTCAATTCTCTAATTTAAGAATTTATCCAATGAGTATAATTTAGTAGGTGTTCTGACTTCAAGCTTCAAACCTTCCGAACTGCCTTCCCGCGCCTAAAGCACAGTGACTGCAATTAATTACATAGTTCGGTCGTATCTCGTTACAGCGGCGGAACCGTTCCTGATTTTCACAGGATTCCCAATAACTAATGACTAATCAGTAATTCAAATCTATACTATTATTCTAAAAATTCAAAATTTTGACTTCACTTTGCTATCTTTGCAATTCGAAATGTCTAATTGTAAGCACAGAACCAAACTTCAAGTATGAAAAGATTAGTATTTATCTTATTATTAGTAGCAACATTATCTAATTCTCAATCGCCCAGAGACACTATAAAAACTTATAGGCTTGGGGAGATAGTATCTGAATCGGATAAGGGAGTTAATATTACTCCTACTAATATAAAAGAGATAAAATATCACGAAATTAAAGAACAGGATGCTGTTAATTTTGAAGAGTTGAATGCTGTAATCCCTGCTGGTTTTCTGCAAACTAACTCGCGTGGCGAGTCACTTATATTTCTACGTGGAGCAGGGGAAAGGTCTATCTCCATTTTCTTCGATGGCATATACTTCAATGTTCCTTGGGATAATAGGTTGGACCTAAGTATGATACCCACAGACATAATTGGAAACCTAAAAATTAGTACTGGTACGAACTCAGTTCTGTATGGGGCAAATGTGTTGGGTGGTGCAATAAATATTACTACTTCCGAAAGAGAAAGCGAAGGTTTAGGGGGGAATGTTTCATTGCAAATTGGAGAAGCTGGAAGGAAGTATAGCGCTGTAAAAATTGAAGGGAAAGATGGTAAATTCAACTATCTGGGTAATATCTCATTCATGACACGTGATGGGCTGAAAGCTCCGAAAGATAATAGCTTGAACTTACGAACTGGAGAGGGAGAAAATTTGATTCCGAATAGTCAAAACGAGAGGATTACGGCTTACGGACGTGGGGAATATTCATTCAGTGAGACAGACAAATTAGGTGTGTCCTTCAATCATGTAAACGGAAATAAAGGGGTAATACCAGTTAACAACCCAGAAGGTGTTAACACTCGATTCTGGAAATATCCCGAGTGGATGAGAAGTATAGTTACTGTAAATGGTAGCTCACAAATATCTGAAAGCATATCTTTTAGGGGAGCTATATGGGGCGATCAGTTTAATCAGACAATTGAGGATTACCAAAGCATAGCATTCGAAGAAATTAATGAAATACAATATGATGATGACAACACTTTTGGCACTCGAATGAACTTGAAGGCTGACATAAGTGATAACGATATATTGAATTTCACTATTAATGGGTTTACTTCTTCTCATACTGAAGAAATAGAGGATGCAGATGGTAATTCTGTGACCAAAGACTACGGACAAACAACATCAAGCTTTGGAGCGGAGTACAAAAGATTGCAAGGCGACTGGGTATTTACTATTGGTTCTTCTTATGACAGATTCGATATCAGTGATGCCGGTGACTTTACGGAAGCGAATGGTAGTTCGTATGATGATATTGCTGCCGTATTTGGAGTTAATTATAACATAAGCAGTAGTATTAATCTATTTGGTAATGTTGGTAAAAAGAGCCGATTTCCAACCATGCGTGAGTCATTTTCTGCAGCACTTAATAGATTCGTAGTTAACCCTAATCTGAAACCAGAAACAGGGATACTATCGGAAATCGGTATAGACTATTCAGCAGGAGATTTGGAGACTACACTATCACTTTTTGCAAATAGCTTTTCAGATTTGATAACACAAGCTGCCGTGGAAGGTGACACACTTAACAGAAGACAGCGAATCAATTTAGATGAAGCTACGATATTAGGGGCCGAATTTAGAGCTAAGTATTATGTTACAAATGATATTGACATATCTGGTCACTTCACTTATATGAATAGCAAGGGTACGGTAGATGGTGTAGAACAAGATTTGGAAGCTAAGCCAGAAATCATTGCATTTTTGCAAGCAGATTGGCGTGTTGGCGGTGGTTTTGACTTAATGGCTGAATTGGACTTTATGGGTCGTCAATACGGTATATCTGATATAACTGACGTTTTGGAAGAGATAGACCAATCAGCATTGGTAAACCTGCGAATGAGTTATTTAACTACTTATAACGAGAACTTATATACCTTCTTTATTCGAGCAAATAATATATTTGACCAATCAAGATTAACACGAATCGGAATATCGGCACCAGGAAGAATGGTTTATGGTGGAGTAAGTGTAGCGTTTTAATATTAGGCAATAACTATGGGGCATTACCCGAGTCATCTACTATAAAGTCGTCTTTTGTTATAGTTAAGTCTTTTCCTGAATAGATTGGTAGGCTTCCCGCTAAGTAATTACCTTGAGTAATATAATCCAGAACAGGTAGGATATTATTATAAGATTTTAGAGTTGCAATTTCATTATTATATGCTCCTTCTACAGATTCATAATAGGATTTACCACTGACCCAATGCTTAATAAAATTAGCAGGTGCAAATATAGTAAGGTAATTATTGTCTACAGTGCCGTTGCAAGCAACTACTCCCAATCTATTCCATAAACCAATAGTGTTTGCACTTTTGCAATTAGTCTGGTACAAAACCCTAATAGGCACATCTAAATCTTGTAGTTCTTTTGTAACTTCGTCTACTGGGATACTTTCGTCAGCAAAAACAATGTTCGTTTGTGATCCGTGTAAACTGAAAACCATATCTATATTATAATTCTGACTTGCTAATTTTTGAAGCTCTTCCTTTAGTTTTTCCTTAGTTGCAGTACTATCAGTTAATACTATAATTTCATCATAATAGCCATTAGTGTTATCTATTATAGTTTCTATCTGCCAAGGCTCACCATATTGATCTAAAATTGCATTCAGATCCTTACCATATAGTGAGTCGAAAGGAACACTAAATATATCTGAAAAGATTTGTAAAGTCTCCGAGGGGTATGTTTCAAATGCTAGGTCTTCTATCTGTTCGTTAGCCCTATCTGAATTTTCTACTACCATGACTAATGCTGTCTTACCAGAGCTAAAATAACCGTTATCACTAGGTACGGTAGAGTTTTCTTCCTTACAGGAAAAAAATAATAATGCTAATAACAGAAAGGATAAAATTTTCATATTAAAGAATAAATACCCCTTTGTAATAATTCACAAAGGGGTTAATTTTAATAAAAATAATTAGAAATAAACGGTTACGCCAACTGCTGAGCCACCTAAATTTAGGTTAGTAACCTCGCTGCTCATAGTCGAGCTAGAACCACCAGAAGAGGTTTCGGTATCTACAGTACCCATATTATAACCAATACCCATTTGTACAAATAATGCTATATTGTGGGTTGGTGTAATAAATGCTTGTGCACCAAATGCAGCTAATACAGTCATCATATTACCAGATACCTCAGTTGTGAACCCAGTATCTCCACTTTCAATTGTTGGTATTTGCGTATAGCTAATTCCTAAATTCAAATATGGACTAACATCACCTGTATTAAAGAAATACTTACCGCCTGCCATAATCGAAAGGGTATTTGCAGGGTCAGCATCTCCACCCGGGTCAACTGACAAATACCCAAGACCTAAGTCTAATTGTATATTGTTAGTTAGCATAATATTAAAACTACTGGATGCAGTAGCAGAAATACTTAGTCTAGATGTTGTGTTGGTAGGTAGACCAATAGATGGAGTTACACCATTTGGCATCCCTATAGCAGCCGTCATCCCGAAGTCGCCCTTTTCGTGGGCTTCTGTTGGCGTGATTGCAGTTGTAAGAGCAACAACTAATAGTAAGAAAAACAGTTTAGAAGTTTTCATAAGAATCCTCTTTGAAAAGTGATTGAAAAATAAACCGAACTTCTGATAATTTACTATTTGTTCCAACTTAGTTAAATATAATAAGATATGCAAATGTGGTGGAAAGTATAATACTCATTTAATTTGAACATTCAATATCAAATGAAGAGTAAATAATCTCCATCCAATCCCTTACTGTAATCTGCCACTACCCCTGACACAATAACAATCACACCAATAGATTTCTGACAAACAGTCTGCCACCTGATATGCCTTTATGTCGTGTATCTGCCATATCGTCTGTGCTGCAACAGTTGGCACACTTTTGCTACTATACTGATCAGAACAAAAAAAAGATAATTATTTAATTAACTGACACAATTATGGAGAATAGAAAATATGTTAGTACAAAGAAGAACACCAATGACTGATTTTGAAAGATTTTTTGCACCAGTAGGCAATATCACTCACGAAGAAAGAGAAGCGACTACTAAGCCGAAAGTAAGAGTTTCGGAAGTGGAAGACACTCTAAACTTTGTGGTAGAGCTGCCGGGAGTGGACAAATCGACGATGAAATTAGTGGTGAATGACGAAAATGTAATGACGCTATCGGCAAGCAGAACAATCGGCGAGAGCGAGGGAGAAAGATTGATGATTGATGAGCTTAGCTCAGTTGACTTCAAACGTTCATTTATTATTCCGACTAAGTACGAGACTGAGAAAATAGACGCAAACTTTAAGAATGGTATGCTGATGATTAGCATTCCGAAAAAAGAAACACTCAAACCAAAAACAATTAATATAAAATAATACGGAGGTATTCTAAAATGAGTTTAGTAAAATTCGATCCATTCAGAAATTTCAGCTCACTGACTAATATAATGAACTCTATGTTAGATGAATTTGATACAGACAGAATGTTCAACAACAACAGTGGCTTCAATCCATCGATTGATTTACACGAAGACAAAAAGCAAATTACACTGGAAGCAGAGATAGCTGGAGTGAAGAAAGACGACATAAAGGTAAGCATTAACGACGGCAACGTATTAGTCCTAAAGGGGACAAAAAACCGCGAAAACAAGACGGAAGAAGAGAAAGACGGCATTACTTTCCTAAGAGTAGAGCGCAGCTTCGGTGAGTTCACCCGCTCGTTCATGTTACCTGACAATGTGGACACGGACAGCATTAACGCTGAGTTCAAAGACGGCTTGCTGAAGGTAACACTGAACAAAAAAGAGCCAGAAAAACTTAAAGAGCTGGAAGTAGAGATTAGCTAATATCATACCAGATAAGCTTGAATAATACCTGCCTTAGAAATAGGGCGGGTTATTCTAAAATAAAAACTTGGCACAGTTCTTTCGCCATACACTTTAGCACATAAATGTAGAATTTACAGACATTGTGTCCTAAATTTTATGACAAATAGACAAAATAATAATTTAATACTGAAAAGAGGTAATAAAAATGGGAAAAATAATTGGAATTGACTTAGGAACGACAAATTCTTGCGTTTCAGTTATGGAAGGTGGTTCGCCCGAAGTTATAGCTAACTCCGAGGGTTCTAGAACTACTCCTTCTATGGTTGCATTCACTAAAAATGACGATCGTTTGGTTGGTCAAGCTGCAAAAAGACAAGCAGTTACTAATCCGCACAACACTATATACTCTATCAAGAGATTTATGGGTAGCAGATTGGAAGAAGTTAGTGAAGAAGCAAAATTAGTTCCTTACAAAGTTGTTCCATCCGACGATGGCAACTCAATCAGAGTAGATATAGATGGTAAGAAGTATTCTGCACCAGAAATTTCTGCTATGATTTTGACAAAAATGAAGCAAACAGCTGAAGAGTATCTTGGCGAGAAAGTAACGGAAGCGGTAATTACTGTTCCTGCTTACTTCAACGATTCGCAAAGACAAGCAACTAAGGATGCTGGCGAAATTGCTGGACTAACAGTAAAACGTATAATTAATGAGCCGACTGCTGCGGCATTGGCTTATGGTTTGGACAAAAAAGACAAGAATATGACAGTCGCTGTCTATGACCTTGGTGGTGGTACATTCGACGTATCTATCCTTGAGATTGGTGACGGTGTGTTTGAAGTAAAATCTACAAATGGTGATACTCACCTTGGTGGTGACAACTTCGATAGAAAAATGATTGATTTCTTAGCAGAAGAGTTCAAAAAGCAAGAAGGAATTGACCTTCGCGACGACGCTATGGCACTACAAAGATTAAGAGAAGCAGGCGAGAAAGCTAAGATTGAGCTTTCTGGATCTATGCAAACTGATGTGAATTTACCTTTCATCACAGCTACTCAAGACGGCCCTAAGCACTTGAACATTACTATCACTCGCTCTAAGTTTGAGAGTTTATGTGATGACTTGTTCCAAAGAACGCTAAAGCCATGTGAGCAAGCAGTGAAAGACGCTGGTATTTCGAATCACGAAGTTGACGAAATCATCTTAGTGGGTGGTTCTACTCGTATCCCTAAGATACAAGAATTAGTAAAAGACTTTTTCGGTAAAGATCCATCGAAAGGTGTGAACCCTGACGAAGTAGTAGCAATTGGTGCTGCTGTGCAAGGTGGTGTACTTGGTGGCGATGTAACTGACGTATTATTACTTGACGTTACTCCACTAACATTGGGTATCGAAACATTAGGTGGCGTATTGACTCCAATGATTCCGTCGAACACTACTATACCGACTAAGAAATCGGAAGTGTTCTCGACTGCGGCTGACAATCAACCATCAGTAGAAGTACACGTTCTACAAGGTGAGAGAAAGATGGCAGCAGATAACAGATCGCTAGGTAAATTCCACTTAGACGGAATACCACCAGCAGCTCGTGGTGTACCTCAGGTAGAAGTTACGTTCGATATAGATGCCAACGGTATCTTGAATGTATTTGCTAAGGACAAAGGAACTGGTAAAGAGCAAAAAATCAGAATTGAGTCTTCTTCTGGACTATCGAAAGAAGAGATAGAAAAAATGAAGAAAGATGCTGAGTTGAACGCTGAAGCTGATAAGCAAAAGAAAGAAGCTGTGGAATCTCGCAACCAAGCTGACGCACTAGTAGCTTCGACTAACAAGCAGTTAGAAGAAGTGGGCGAAAAGCTAAGCCAAGAGCAAATCTCGGCTATAGAAAGTGCTAAGAGCAGACTGGAAACAGCTCTGAAAGACAACGAATCTGACATTAAGCCAGCTATGGAAGAGCTAAATAAGGCATGGAGCGAAGCATCGCAGAATATGTATGGCGACCCAAATGCACAAGGTGATCCTTCACAAGGTGCAGCATCAGGCGGCGAGCCAACTGGAGACGCTAGTGCAGATTCGGATGATGATGTAGAGGAAGCTGACTACACAGTAGTTGACGAAGACGATAATAAGTAAATAAATACTTTTGTTTCGGGCACTGAGCTTGTCGAAATAAACGAAGAAAGATAAAATCACAAAGACCCATAAGTAATTATGGGTCTTTTTATTGTTATATATGAAATTTAATATTTATTAACCCTTAAACAATTCATCTATTTTCTTACCTGCTTCATCTAATTCTCTGTTTAGAGATTCTAACTTATCTTTATATTCTTTTCGTTTATAAAACCTTTCTTTCATACCTAATTCATAGAAATTGAAATCTTCATATTCTTTTTGAAATTGGTTTCTTAGAAATCTAATTTCATCAAATTTGAAAGAGAGTTCTCTATATGTTATTGCTTGTAATGTCGGCTTGTAATCCTTTTCTATTTTTTCTGAAACTCCAGTAGGGCCTCTTTCTATATCGAGTAGTGTTTGATGTAACTTAAGTACAGGAGGTCTTCGAAAGATTTGCTTGTACCCTTCTGATTGTATTTCAATTGTCCCATAATGGGTTTCTATTATGAAAGCTGCTTTCCCATCAATTATTTCTTTATTCATGTCTGCAATGTCTAAACCATCGTCAAAATTTGTTTCAATATTCAATTTCAATCATCATACAAACAGACACTTCAGATGCATATTTTACTATAGTTGACCCAACACAAACTAACACCGAAGAAAAGTTAGTTAATGAAGTTTCAATTTCGCCCAACCCTACTAATGGCCTAGTTAATATAAAATTAGCTTGTGAATCGAAGATAATCGATTATTCGATTACTAATACAGAGAGTGTAGATCTATTTAATAACACGAAAGTTGTTTATGAAAATCAGTTACAATTAGACTTATCAGAATACCCATCGGGCGTATATTTTGTTACACTGGTTTGTGGAAATGGTAAGAAGACTTATAAAGTAGTAAGAGAAAGGTAAATCCTACCCATACACACTTTGTATAGCGGAGCTAATAGATTCGTTTAAATCCATATCTTTAGGTATGAATTGGTAGTTGTCTTCGTCAGATTTATTAACTTCTAACTGCTCAAAACAACCAGAAATAATTATAAGTTTGAAGTTATTTGAATTGGAAGTTAGTCTGTCTATAGTTTCTTGTCCACGTGAATCCATTACATTCATATCGGAGATAACAATATCGCAGTCGTTATTCTCTATATATGACATTGCTTTTTCCAAGCGCTTGAAAGTTGTAAGTTCATAGTCATTTTTAAGCAAGACTTTTAGCTGCAGTCTTACAGAGCTTGCCATAATGCTATCATCTTCTATTAGTACTATTTTCAATATAACTTGTTATTTCCTTTAAATACTGTCCGTACTCAGTTTTCAACAAGTTTTGTGCCAAGTCTTCCAATTGCTGTGAATTTATTAAATTTTTATTGTAAGCTATTTCTTCTAAACAAGCTATGTAAAAGCCCTGGCGTTTCTGTACGGTGCGGACAAAGTCTGCAGCATTCATCAGGTTATCACTGGTACCAGTATCTAACCAAGCAAAGCCACGACCCAAAAGTTCCACTTTCAGTCGTCCTTGTCTTAAGTATTCATTGTTTACGGCTGTGATTTCTATTTCGCCACGAGCGGATGGTTTTACATTTTTGGCTATTTCTATCACACTATTGTCATAAAAATATAACCCAGGTACGGCATAATTTGATTTAGGGTTATCTGGCTTTTCTTCTATGGATATAGCTTTGTTGTTCACATCGAACTCAACCACTCCATAAGCCGTTGGGTCTTTCACATAATAGCCAAATATGGTAGCTCCCAAATCGAGCCTAGCAGCAGATTGTAATATACCTGTGAACCCTTGCCCATAGAATATATTGTCTCCCAAAATAAGGCATACATCATCATCGCCAATGAAATCTTCACCCAATATGAATGCATCGGCTAGGCCGCGTGGTTTGGTCTGTACGGCATACTCAAACTTCATTCCTAATTGCGAACCATCACCAAGTAATGATTTGTAAAGGTCGATGAATTCAGGATTTGAGATAATGAGTATCTCAGTAATGTCGGCTAACATAAGCACAGAAATAGGATAGTATATCATTGGCTTGTCATATATTGGCAAAAGCTGCTTACTGACTGCCTTGGTCGCTGGGTAGAGACGAGTGCCGCTACCACCTGCTAATACTATTCCTTTCATGGCCTTAACCTTTTATTACTTCACAGATTTTGTCTATTTCTTCTTCAGTCAAATATGGGTGCATTGGTAAGCTGAATATTCTCTCTGAAATTCCTTCACACACTGGCATATCGCCTTTGCTATATCCCAAATAGCTATAAGCAGTCTGCAAGTGCAGTGGAATTGGGTAGTAGACAGCAGTTGGAATTTCGTGCTTTTGAAGCTTGTTTCTTAATTCATCTCGGTGCGCGGCATCTTTTGCCAAGACCGAGTATTGCGCCCAGCAAGAGTAGTATCCACCTGGGATAAATGGAGTAACTACTGAGTTACCTAAGTTAGCTGAATAGCGAGCTGCAACGTTATTTCGTTTCACTAACTCACCGTCGAAAATGTCTAATTTTGTAAGTAATATAGCTGCTTGGATAGAGTCCATACGAGCATTCAGACCTATATTTACATTGTCATATCTTTCAGTTGTACTCATACCGTGTACACGGATAGACTTTAGTTTCTCTATCATCTCATCACTATCTGTAAATACTGCACCCCCGTCACCGTAGCAGCCAAGTGGCTTAGCAGGGAAGAATGAAGTAGCTCCAGCGTGACCAAACGAGCCGGCCTTCTTACCATCGAGTGAACCACCAAAACCTTGTGCACAATCTTCTAACAACATTAAGTTGTGCTTCTCGGCAATTGCTTCTATTCTGTGAAGCTCTGCCGGAAGACCAAATAGATCGACTGGGATAACTGCCTTAGCATTTAGTTTGCCCTCAGCTTTTACTTTTTCTACAGCTTCTTCTAGCTTTACGGGGTCAATATTATAAGTCCTTTCATCTATATCTACAAACACAGCAGTAGCGCCTACTAAGCTAACCACTTCCGATGTAGCTACGAATGAGAATGGAGTAGTGAACACTGCATCACCAGGGCCTATACCCCATGCCATAAGAGGCATAAGCAGGGCATCAGTCCCGCTGGAGCATGCCAAAGCGTGCTTAGTGCCTACGTATTCTGCTAGGCGTTTTTCCAGCTCTTCTATCTCTGGTCCAAACACATATCTTCCGTGTTCTAAGACTCCGTCTATTCCTTTGTTTACTTGCTCTTTTATCTGAGCGTACTGAGTTTTTAAGTCAATGAATTGCATAGTTATTACTTTTTCATTTTTGATTTTAGGTAAATTAATAAAAATGTGATAAATGGTGGTTGTGATTCTATAAATAAAGTTAGATGCGAATGGTGAAGAATAATATTGTCATTATTGAATTTAAGTTGGTAATCAAATAAGAGTTTAGTTTGGTTTTACCTCGACTCTTAGGATGCTAATGCACCCTCTCACACCTCGCTATTATATATCACAGGCATTTGCCCTTTCCATTCATTCCATAGTTCTTGCTCTGTTACTAACCTCGCCATAAAGTTAGCTACATTTATTCTGCTGGTTTTACCTGCATCGAATATAGCATCCCTTATTGGAGATGGGTGTAACTCATACTTACTTACCTTATCGTTGTCAACTAAGCCATCTGGTCGGACTGCTACCCACTCTATGTGGCTGTCTTTCTGACCAATTTCAGTTCGCAGATAATCAGCAGCATGTTCATTGCCCGAATGTGGTGGAAGTAATAATCGAAGTAAACCAACTACAATTTTATGACCAAATGACACCTTTTCGTTTAGGTCTCTGTTTCTATTGCCAGTAGTGTTCATTAGCACAAATTTTACTGGCTTCTTGGTATCATTTTGTTTTACAGATTTGCAAGCTAACTTCACTGCATCTGTCACTAGTCTGCGTGGCTTTCCGAACAGACCTTTGAATGAAATATTATGTCCTAAGCAAGAGTCAATGGCATCACAATCAACTAAGTGAGATTTCATTTCTTCAGTTGTCATATCCGAAATACTTGCTTTAACTATTGTGAGTTGCTTATCCTCTTTCCAAGATTGGGGTAATTTTTCAGGTGAACGGACTATCGCTTTCACTTCTTGCCCACTACCCAAAAGCTGCTCTACCAGATGTTTCCCAGTTGCTCCACTTGCACCCATTACTAATGTTTTCATTTAATTCTCTTGTTTATTTTTTTCAAACAGTTGTTCTAAACGTTCTATCTTGGCTTCATTTGTTGTGTACAGTCCAAAGTAAGTGCTGTCTCCAGCAGTTGGATTGTACTGATACCAATAGCCGATATTTTTCCATTTGTCTGAGAGTAAATCACCTTCCCAAGTGCGATACATAATTGCAAGATCAGTATCCCACGCGGCTGCCAAGCTGTCCATAAAATTACTTGTTTGGTAGCCATTTCGAATGGCTTCTGTTACTTCGCCAGTCGCCAATCCATTAACATCGAGTATTGGGTTCTCTGTGAAAAAGCAGAGTGTGCCTATGTCGCCTGCCATTATCATCTCATTATTGTCGAAGTTGTCTCGCACAAAGAGGGCATAGTCTTCGTGCACTTCCTTGAAGTATTTGCCCGAAGTGTTCGACCTTTCTATTGATACAACAAATCTGTAAACTAATGGAAGAGAGATAACTATTGCTGCAATCACTACTAACTTGTTCAGCTTGTTTTCTGTATGTAATTGCTTCAGTGCAATTAGTAGTACCACACCTGACATGAAAATCAAGTACGCCTCGTAGCGGAAAAACCAACCAAAATCAGCAAAAGTGATATGTTGCAAGAACACCAACCCCACAAAAATGGTCAAGTATAGCGATACCTTGCTCTTACTTCTGGCAAAGTAATATCCGGATGCTAATAGTATAACCACCGACGGTAATATCTGCTTTTTGGTCATTAGTATTTCGCCAACTCTTTGAACTAGCACTATTATGGCACTTAAGTTTGGCTCTAATGCTTTTCCTTTAGCCAACAGGGTATTGGGTAAGAAATATCCCCCTTGGCCCATAGAGTAAATTCCATAAATTGTTAGTGGTAGAAATGCAGCAAACACCTGTAGTACTGAGACTGCGTACTTTTTGTTGATTGCTAGTACTAAAAACCCAGCAGCCACTACGAAAAGTCCTTCGTAGCGCGAAGCCGACATAAATATAGTTGCCAGATAAAACACAATTGGTGAGTAGTTTTCATTTGCTATTATTCGCTTTAGGTTTATAATATAAAACCCAAGGAAGAAGATATGCCATAGGTGCTCCATTCCGTTCATCACATTGGCTACTAATGGCAGATACACAATTAGGATAGCGAATAGCGCCAGTTGTAACTTTTTATCGAATTTGAACTCATCGCTCAGCTTGAAAGTAAGGTGTACAAGCAAGTTTGCTGCAATTACGTTCAGAATCATTGGGTAGTATTCCGAAATAGCAGCTGGCAAAAATACATAGAGCAACCAATTGAGCATTGTGAATAGAATAGACGATGATGTACCAGAAAACTCATTCCACACCGCGCCCCAAGTGCTATTATAGAATAGATTTTTTGCTACTGCAAGGTGGATATATGGATCATCGATAGCGTAGGCAAAACCATCTGCTATGATAAAAGACACAACTATTTGTGCTAATATAATTAAGTTGACAATTGCGTAATAGTAAGCTCTGTTCATAGGTACAGTCCATCTGTAAATTTTTGCTCTAGATTAATTGCAGAGCATTTCCAACATATCTTATTGGCAAATTACAAAATTTGTTTGGTTTAGTTAGTGTGGGGGTGTCATATCTAGGGAGTTCCTAAGACGAACGAGGGGATCTATTTTGAAAAAGCATCAATTCGACAGGCTCAATGATCTCAGCGGTTGCTGAGCTTGTCGAAGCACCGTGTTTTTAAACACTTGAACTGAGCGTCGTCGTAGTACGCTCAATGTCCACATTATTTCATCACTCTGACAGTTAACCTCAGAACTGCTCCAATGCCACTTCCACGTTCTCTGCTGGTAAATTACACACCTTGTCTTTACATACATATATCATAGTGCCGTCTGTTAGCTTGCCTTCTAATAATGGCAAGTTCTCCGCTGTACCACCAAGGAAAAGAGCATTCGGTAGGTAGTGCGATTGCATTTGTTGTGCTAATTTACTTGCATCTTTGCCTACTATAGCTACTTCGTATATCCCGTGTTGTAGCTTACCAACTAACTTTGCCCAGTTGGAATGGAAGCTGGGACTACGCTCTATCCCGCTTAACATAGTGGCTGCCATATCTTCCGCTTTCTTTATGTAATCATCTTTGTAGAGTATATGCCCCAAATCGAATAGCAGATGCGCCACCACAGAGTTAGAAGCAGGAATTACATTGTCTTGTAGCTCCATAGTTTCAGCAGCCAATGGAGTGTCCTTAGTGCTTTTGTAGAAGTAGAATCCAGTCGCATCGTCAAGGAAATTGCTCTTGATATTCTCCATCAATTGCTCAGACAAATCGAGCCATTTCTTATCAAAAGTCGATTGGTATAAATCAATATATGCTCGAGATAGCAAGGCATAATCATCCAAAAAGCCATTGATTTTGCTCTCACCATTCTTGTATGTTCGATTCAAACTGCTATCGCTATTCATCAATTTTGATTCGACAAACTCGGCGTTCCGTAGAGCTAATTGCAAGTATTTATCATCACCAAAAGCTGTGTAGGCAGTCACCAAACCACTAATCATCATGGCATTCCACGAAGTGATAATCTTATCATCAGTGCTTGGTCTTATTCTTGTGTCTCGGTGAGCCATCAGTTTTCTGTGGGCTGATTGCATTGCTTCAGCTACCTTGGCAGAATCCAAATCATTTTGTTCACTGAACTCACTCAGCGTCCAATTGAAGTGGAGTATATTCTTTCCATCTTCCCAATTACCTTCCTCAGTTAGACCATAGTAGCTTTCCAGCAAATCGAACTCGTCTTTGCTTAGCAGTTTGTATATCTCATCGTATTCCCAGACATAAAACTTACCCTCTTCGCCCTCGCTATCAGCATTCAGAGAGGAGTAAAAGCCACCCTCATCGGACATCAGCTCACGCTCTGCAAACTCCACCGTACCGCTCACAATCTGCTCGTAGAACTCATTCTTATCTGCCTTATAAGCATTGGAATAAGTACTGAGCAGCTGTGCATTGTCGTACAGCATTTTCTCGAAGTGGGGAATCATCCAAGCCATATCCGTAGCATAGCGATGGAAACCACCACCCAGCTGATCATAAGTGCCGCTCGTACCCATAGTTTCCAGTGTCAGCACCGCATTGTCATAAGCTGGTTGGCTTTTTTCCAGATAGCTGTATTGCTGCAAAAAATCCCACACCGAGGGCATTGGGAACTTCGGTGCACCACGCATACCGCCATACTCCGAGTCAAGCTTACCGTCCACAGTGTCATACAGATTGGAATAGTCCCAATCTTTTCTCTTCGGTTGACTCACCAAATCGCCCACCTGTTCTTTCAGCCCATTCTCAACCGCTACGGCATTAGTTATAATTTTGTCATAATTATTAGCGTACATATTGCTAATCTGTTCCAGCAACCGCATCCAGTCTTCTTTGGGGAAGTAAGTACCAACAAAAAACGGGCGACCATCGGGCAGGGCAATGGCATTGAGCGGCCAGCCACCACGCCCATTTATCATCAATGCCGCGTTCATATACAGATTGTCGATGTCGGGACGTTCCTCGCGGTCAACTTTTATACAGACGAACTTCTCGTTCATCAGCTTAGCCACCTCCGAATCGGAGAAGGATTCCCCCTCCATAACGTGGCACCAGTGGCAAGCGGCATAGCCAATGCTCACAATAATTGGCTTGTTCTCCTTCTTGGCTTTTGCTAACGCCTCGTCGCCCCAAGGGTACCAATCCACAGGGTTGTGGGCGTGTTCGAGTAAGTAAGGGCTAGTCTCATCTATCAATCTGTTCGTGTTTTTCATTTCGTTTTTCCTCGGTTCATCATTACTATTGCAAGCTGCAACAACTGTAAGTAGAACGATTAGAATGGTAATTGCTTTTGTCATATTCGAAGTTAATGAAATGGAGTAAGAAATGGAAGTGGGGTGGGTTAAGATAACAATTATACCCTGTTTAGGGTATGTGCCATCTTCCAAATTTTCCTTATATTGGTTTTATAACATTTGAACAAACACCTAAAATAATTGCCTCAACAAATAGACATATTAGAAAACGAAATAGTAAGAAAATATCCCAATGTTCTGGATATGCTTCTGTTCGACCGTACGACCAGAAATAATATAATATGGGCAACGGATAATTATCAGAATTTAGGTGATGAATATCGATTTGACCAACAGATAACTGGAGATAATGCCAAGAGTTCACAAAGACAAGTTACTACAAAAGTCGAGGACCAAAGACAAAGCCGAGATATTTACTCCTTTGTGGATATGCAACGCACAAGTAAATCTAATTGATAACGCTTGGTTCGGAAGAAAGAATGTGTTCAATCATGAATTAACAGAAGAGAAAGATTCACTCCGATGGAAAACAAACCACAACAAAGTAGAATTTCCAGAAGGGAAAACTTGGAAAGATTACATCAAGAGTACTCAGCTGGAAATCACGTTTTTTATAATATACAAGGGGTGTATGTATAAATTATTTTTCTGTTTTTTCAGTTACTCTGTTACTCGTTTTCACAAAAATTCAGGAAAGCAAAAAGGGAACTTGCTCCCTTGCTGAATAGCTCTTTTTTTAGAGAGGTACACAATTCTCAAATTGAGACTGCCACAACATATCAGTAAATTGATAAGTCTCGCAGTGACATTAGTAATTACTGTTGGGCTCTTTACTTCACTACACTAATCCTAACTTTCTTTTTCTTCAGCTTAGTATTATTGGTTTTCTCTACTGCCTTGCTTGCTATGTTGGCGTGTACACTTACGTAAGAGCAGCCCTCTTGTAGTTCTATTACGCCAAGTTGGTCTTTGTCTATCTTGCCTTGCTTCATAAACAGACCTGCTATGTCGCCTTTGGATATTTTCTCGCGTCTTCCACCAGTTATGTATAGAGTCACCCATCTGACTGGTGCCGGCTCGTGTGAGGGCTGCAGATCGCCTACCGTTATTTCTTCTGGAGCTATGTCCTGTATGTATTCCGGTAGTTCTTCGCCCGTCCAGTGGAGTATGTACGCTACTCCGTCGGTGTTCATCCGTGCAGTACGTCCGTTCCTGTGTAAAAATTCGTTGTATCGCAGTGGCAAGCGGTAATGTAGAATAAACGCAAGTTCGGGAATGTCGAGCCCACGAGCAGCCAAATCGGTTGCCAGTAATAGCTGTGTAGTTCCATTCCTGAATTTGATCAGTGCTTGTTCCCTGTCAAGTTGCTCCATATCTCCGTGGAAGCACTCGTGCGAAATGTCACAATCATCCAGAAATTCACTGACGTCATATAGCTCATCTTTGAAACTACAGAAGATAATGCCAGGTTTTGGGCCAATGTGAGCAAGTGTTTTTTCCAGAGAATTTAACTTATCTCTGTCGGGTGCAAGTACCGTTTTGATAGCCAGCTGAGGAACACCCTCATCAGCATAGTTGATGAATACTGGCTTTTGCAACCCCACGAACTTCGGTATCTTATTATCACGAGTAGCTGATGTAAGAATCCTCTGCTTTACATTAGGCAGCGATTCTATTATATCCATCATATCATCTTCGTAGCCCATTTCAAGCGATTTGTCGAACTCGTCTAACACAAGTGTTTTGATATGATCGAGCGAGTAAGTATCCTTGAAAAATCTATCGGCTATACGTCCCGGAGTTCCGATTAGAATAGCTGGTAAGTGCTGCAAATCGAGCTTATCTTGCGAGCCAGCACGACCACCATACACAGCATTCACCTTGAACCCCGAACCCATATCCCGAGCTACTTGTAACAGCTGCTGTGCCAACTCACGCGAAGGCACTATTATTAGAATCTGAATCTCCGTATTCTCTGGGTCTAATGTCTCTATTAGCGGCAACAGAAACGCCAGAGTTTTACCAGTACCAGTAGGGGAGAGCAATACTACATCGGACTTCTTCCTTATGTTTCTACCTGCCTCCAACTGCATTGGGTTCAGCTCTTCTATCTCAAATTTTTCGAGTATAGATTTGGTAAGTGGGTTGCTTGTGTTTTCGTTGTTTGACATTTTGTGTTCGTGTTTTTGAGTTAGTTTTCTAATATTATTTAGTAAGACATTCTTACAATTTTTTCTACGTCATCAGGGGTTAGATTCTGATGCTCTCCAAGACCCTCAATGCCTCGTTCTGTAAATCTTTTTGAGATTTCTTCAGCGGTACCTTCATATTCGTCAGTGTACTTAGAAAGTTTAGTGTCTATTCCCATCTCGTTAAAGAATGCCTCTGTTCTTTTGATTGCAGCTCTTGCTTTATCTTCCGTAGATCCATCTGTAATATTCCAAACACGCTCGGCATATTGAGCGAGCTTTTCTTTTTTCGTATCGAGATTATATTCATAATGGCTCGGTGCTATAATAGCTAGGGTTCTCGCGTGGTCAATGCCATAAAGAGCGGTTAGCTCATGACCCATAGCATGTATTGCCCAATCAGTAGGAACTCCTTGCTTGATCAAACCATTCAAAGCTATAGTACAACTCCACATAAAGTTAGAGCCAGTTGTGTAATCTGTTGGGTCTTCCAAAACTTTTGGAGCAACTTCTATTAGGGTTTGCAATATACTTTCCGACAATCTATCTTGGAGACTGGCTCCAATAGGAAATGTAACATACTGTTCCAATACGTGAGTAAAGGCATCAGTTATTCCGTTCACCAATTGTTTGTGAGGTATTGAGTGTATTACTTGTGGATCGAGCACCGAAAACACTGGGTATAATCCTGAGCCACCCATGACTAGTTTTTCTTTTGTTTCTTCTCTTGTTATCACAGCACCTGAGTTCATCTCAGACCCAGTAGCAGGTAAGGTCAGCACAGTTGCAAAGGGCATCCCCTCATCTATAGGAATTTTGTTGGTTAGTATTTCCCATGGCTCTTCACCTTCGTATAGGGCAGCAGCAGAAAGGAATTTTGTTCCGTCTATCACTGAACCTCCACCTACAGCAAGTAAATAAGTGATATTCTCTTCTTTGATTACTTTTAGTGCTTCCATAAGGACAGAATATTCTGGGTTTGCAGGAATGCCTCCAAACTCCAAGACGTTGTGATTTTGAAGTGTTGCATTTACTTGCTCATAAATTCCGTTCTTTTTGATACTTCCCCCACCAAATAGCATCAATACTTTGGCATCTTTAGGGATTTCGTTTGCTATGTTTTCTATTTGTCCTTTACCAAATAATATTTTGGTTGGATTCTTAAATTCAAAATTGTTCATGTCTACTATTTGTTTGTTTTTATAATTTTATCTTCGCCATTCGAAAAGACTTAAAAAAGGCTTAACGTTTGTTTTGTGTCTTATGACGTTATACATTTCTTTTTCATTGAATATATCTATCCTTTAAAGTTGTTGACCAGGTGATGGTCAATTGAATAAACTTCTTTATGATTCTCTTTCCCTTTAAGATAAAATTTCCCAAGACTTGTAAAAGGCCAGGGTTCCTTTGTGCTATGTTTAAGCGACTCTGAGAAAACCAATGACCGTTTGACTTGACGAGTCAAACCTTCTAACCGGGCTGCAAAATTCACGGCATCACCTATAATCGTATAGTCTGTTTTAAAGTGAGAACCCATATTACCTTCAATAACTGATCCTTGAGCAAGCCCAAATCCAGAATTAAGTAACTGCAGTGGTGAATCTTCTGACGAGTTTTTGTGTAAAGTCTGCAATTCTTCTAATATTTCTAGACATGAATGTATGGCATTGTCCGCTTGCGAAGTATCAAAATATGCCATTAACCCATCACCCATAAATTTGTTAACTTCGCCTCCTTTTTCAAGGATTATGCGACTACAAATTTCAAAATAGGTGTCCAGGACTAATAGAATACTATCTGTTGGCATTTTTTCACTAATTGAAGTATAGGAGAGGATATCTGCAAATAAAATTACTTTTTCTGCTCTGACAGGTGTAGCATATAGAGGGTTTATACCTCTGTTCAATATTTTTAGAATAGTAGGTTGCGTATAACGCGCTATAATGGAATGCGACTCTACAACGGTTTGTAACAAAATCTTAATTGGGCGTAATAAATCATCAACATTATTATCCAGATTGATAGTTCTCATAGACCATTTAGGAAAAAGTCGTTTGCTTACGTTATATTCTGTCTTAAGTCTCAGAACTTCTTTATGCCTAGGGTCTTTGCCAATTTTTAGATAAAGCCGATCAACGTCTTTTTCATCTCCCTCAATAATCTGGAAAAACAATTTTTCGAAGCAAACTAATGTGCCAGTAATATTAACTTGCTTATTATTTTCACTAGAAATAATACCAATGGTTTCAATTTCTTTAGATGAAAGTGTATTAGTAATTCTACTAATATATGTTATCCTTTTCATTATTTACCTTTTGTCATTCCTAGCTCTCTTCTCAGTATTTATACAATTTCGGATATATTGCTTATTTACTAGTTATCAAAACTTGTAAATTTTGCAAGTTTTGATAATTCTAACTAAATACTTCCCGGTTCTTTTGAGTTTTTAGTTTGCAGTGCATTCAAAAAATTACGCAAATACTGATCCATAAATGGACGGTATGATTTGTGTCCTGGTCTTCGGAAAAAGGAGCTTAACTCATGTGGGCTAATCTTCTTATCCGTCAGTGCGAATAATTCTATTATGTCATCGGACTTCAAATCCAATGCTATTTTTAGCTTTCGGAGTATAATATTATTGGTCAGCCGATCTTCGGGTTCGGGTTGTGGGCCATCTCTTTTTCCTCGTTTTTCTATTATCAATCCGTTGAGGAAAGTCGCCATTTCCCTATCGCTCATCTCAGCTAAATCGAGGTCGTCGTCTTTCCTAAACCAGTCGAATAAGTCAGCTTCTTCCACGTCTGAACCGGCTAGTTTGAATAGTTCGATTATCTTGGAATCACTGTAGTCGAAGAGGTATCGTAATCTTCGTAATATATCGTTGTTAGTCATTAATCAATTATCTTCTTTTGTTATTATAGAATATAGCGAATTTTTTTATTTCAAACTATCCACATGTTAATTAATATCAAAGTAATTGTGACGATAATAAAAAAGTGAAAGGCTGTTATTAATTATGAGGGTTGGAAGACATGAGATTAAAACCTTACTAAGTTTTCCTAAAAACAATACCCAATAATTTCATATATTGCAGTGCATTTTAAACCCATATCTAAACAGACAATGTATGAAATCAATATTAATAGTTCTAATAACACTGCTATCACTAAGCATAACAACCCAAGCAACAGCTAATGCAAAACCCCTCCAAGGCCAGGCAAAAATAGACTCACTACTTGCCGAACTACCAAATGCAAAGGGTGATACTAATGAGGTAAATCTGGAATTGCAACGTATCTCGCAAGTATGGGTAATATTTATACTTTTCAATCGGACTACCCCAAAGCCCTAGAGTATTTTGGAAAAGCATTAAAGATAACTGAAAAAATTGGAAATAAAAGGGAAAAGCAGTTTGCCTAGGGAATATGGGGAATATCTATCGTCGTCAATCAGACTATCCCAAAGCCCTTGAGTATATTGAAAAGGCATTAACAATCAATGAAGAAATTGGTAAGCTGAATGGCAGGAGTTTTGTTTTAGGTGTGTTAGCTGAGGCTTATAAACAAAAAGGGGAAATGGGAAAAGCGTATGATGCCCTTGAAGAACATCACAAGCTTAAAGACTCTGTCTTCAATCAAGAAAACAGTGACAAAATAGCAGCTTTAGAAAAAGCTAGAGAAGACGACCTAAAGCAGAAAGAAATAGAAAAACAGAAGCTGAAGATAGCAGAACAAGAGAAGAGAGAAAAGCTAATTCTTTACTTTTCCATTGGTTTTATCATTGTGATGGCTGTGGTTATGTTTATAATCTATAGACTGCTGAAGCGCTCAGACAAGCTGTTGTACAATGTACTGCCAGTCAGCATAGCCAAGCGATTGAAGAAGAGAGAACATCCAATATCAGACTACTTCACACAAGCATCTATTGTGTTTATTGATATAGTAAACTTCACAGAGCTGGCTAAGGATGAAGACCCACGAAAGTTAGTCGAAGCTCTCAATGCTATTTTCATCAGCTATGACACTATTCGAACAAGTATGGCTTGGAGAAGATAAAGACCATAGGCGATAGCTATATGGCAGCAGCTGGTATACCGGAAGTACAGAAAGACAACACCCACAGAGCCGCACAAATGGCACTAGAAGTAAAACAGCTGATGAGTGACTACAGAACAGCCGATGGCACCAAGATAGAAGTCAGAATTGGACTGGACTGTGGCCCAGTAGTAGCAGGAGTAATTGGTGAGAACAAGTTCATCTATGACATGTGGTCAGATGCAGTAAACACAGCCAGCCGCATGGAAACATCATCGGAAGCAGGTCAAGTGCACATAACCGAACGATTCAAAGAAGCTGTAAGTGAATACGAGGAGTTTGAGTACGTAGAGCGAGGTGAGATAGAGATAAAAGGCAAGGGTAAGATGAAGACATATTATATTGAGGAGAGGAAGGTGGAGGTAGTCTGATTTAGTAAGTACGTTGTGCTTGTACTTTGACAGGCTCAATGACCAAGATACTTTTCTACGGTTCTATTTATCTCAAACCCACCTAAATCCTCCCTGATAAGGGAGGACTTCCAAGGATTAAATCACTGTGAATGTGCCGCTGTCAACCCAGCCGATTTCGCCATTGTCCAATCGGATTTTTCTCCAATCGCCGACGGAGTCTAAGACTTGCATTTTCACTCCTGCGTGGAGGATGAATAGGTCTTGGCTCTGTGAGTCGGGTGAGCTTTTTACGTAAGTACTCTGCTCTGTGAGTATGGCAAATTCTTTTACATATTCGTTTTGATGTGAGCTAAATGCTAAATACGATGTTACGATTGATATTACTAAAGTAGCAAATATCATTGCTACTGATAGCTTTTTGATTGCTGTGCTTCGGCTGTATATTAGCAGCCCAGCGAATACGAATAGCACCCAAACGAAGCCAACTGTCCACCAACCCCAACTTGAGGAGTTTTGCAAATTGCGGAGTGCGTCTATCCAATCTACTATGAATATTTGCTCTACTCGTTCTACTTTGTCTATGGTTTTTAGTCGAGCTATAGTTAGATTGTGGTCTATGTCTTCGTTGTCACTTAGCTTGTCGGCTCTTTCGTAATTGAGTATTGCGTAGGCGATATTGTCAGTTTTATAATAAGCATTCGCTAAGTTGTAATAAAGCTCAGCAGAGGCATTTCCTTGGTCTAGTATCTGCTCATAAGTATTAATGGCGTCCGAATATTGCTTGTTGCTATATTGTTCGTTGCCTTTTTGAAATAGATCATCGGAGGCATTAGCAATTAACAAAAATGGTATAAATAATATGGCTATGATTATGTTTTTCATTTTATACCTCGCTCTATGCTTGTTATCACATTAGTCGATTTATCATAAAGTTCCTGCATCTTTCCTGTGGTGTCACCACCTGGTGAATAGCGAGCGAATTCCGATTCTTCTAATGCAGAAATAAATTTGTCGATTGTATCTTCATCTATCGCTATATCGTTTAATTTTTGGCGAACCATATCTTTGTTTAACTCTGATACTGGTATGTTCAGCTTGTCAGAAATATAGCCCCATAATGCTTTTGTTATCTCTTCGTAAAAGTCAGAACTGTTGTTCGATTTCAGTGCAGTTCCTGCTGCTGCTAAACGTTTCTTTGCTAATTTATTTGCTCTTTTGTTTTTTACTAATTCTGTGTTGTCGTCTTCTTTTCTACGTTTTGCTATTATGATGAACAAGATTAGGAATAAGAAGAATGGTAGCATTATCAATGCATAGAATGATGGAGTACCAAAAAATCCACCATGATTTTTGTCTTGTAGTTCGGTGTCCGATTTTATGTATCGGATATCTTTCCCTATTAACTGAAGCTCTTCGCGGCTGACACCGGATACATTGCTTGTGCCGTCATATTCTCCTTTGCCAACGGTTATTAGAAACTCTTCTGATGAGAGAGTCTTATATGTTTTGGAGCCCAAATCGAAGTAAGAAAAAGTAACTGGTTCTATTTTATATTCACCAGGTGTACGGGGAATGATAAGATATTCGAATATCTTCTCGCCAGACATACCAGCAAGTGACAACCGTGAGTTGTCGGCAGTTTTTGGGTCGAATGTCTCCATATCGGGTGGTAGATTGATATTCGGTGCGTCGAATAGCTTTATGTTACCTTTGCCGTTTATCTTTACTTTCATTGTTATTGGCTCATTGGCAACTGTTTTAGTGTTATCTACCCAGGCTTCCATATCGAATTTGCCAACTGCACCGTTAAAGCCATTTGGTGCTCCTTCGGGTAGTGACTTTACGTTCACAGTTATTGGTGATGAGCTTAGGTTGTACTCAAAGTCTTTGTAAGAGCCACGGTTGAAAAAATCATCGAAAATACTTCGTCTACTTCTTTGCTGACCGCTTGTTCTTAGTCTTACTACTGTCTTAAACTCATAAGGCTCAACAGTTAATTTACCGCTTTGTTGAGGGAAAAGCACGACTTGCTTTAGGTTAGCTACTCGAAACCAAACGCCATTAACTTGCTCTCGTTTCCATTGTAATTCACCTAAGTCTATTTCCTGACTCCAAAATCCATTAAGTACAGGTGAACTTTCTAATTCTAATCCAACTATATTCAAATCAGCATTTTGATACAGCTTAAAGGATGCGGTTACTTGCTCACCCACATATACATCACGCTTAGAAACATTGGTGCGTAGGTATAGATTATCCTTGATAATATCAATCGCATCGCCTTTCATTTTCTTTTCGCGTTCTGCTTCTTGCTGACGTCTTTGTTTTTCAGCTTCCGAAGGTTCTACAACTCTTAACTTTATAGAGTTAGAACGTAGTCGTTTGCCTTCTACTTGTATAGTGGCTGGCTTTATGTCTATTGTGCCTGTTTTTGTTGCTTTCAACACATAGGTGAAGGTTAGTGCTCTGCTGTAACGCCCATTAATTATCTGAGTGCTACTCGATTGAGATGGTCCTTGGAGCACTTCCATACCACTAAAGCTGGGTGGTCTAAAGTTAGACGCATCGGTGTCAACACTAAATTGTATTCGAAAAGGCTCACCTTCTATCACAGGATTGCTCGACACTGCCGCAGTGAAGTTTTGTGCTATAATAGATGCAGTAGCAGTTACTAATAGTATCAATAGCAGATAAGTTTTCGTAAATCCTCTCATTACCAATTCTTTCCAGTTTTTTTGTCGTCAGATTTAAGTTTTCTCATTTTCTTCTGCAGCTTTTTCTCCTCTTGCATCATAGCTTGAAGTATTCTTTCAGCATCTTTTTTAGAGATTTTGTTTTGCTGCATTTGTTTCTGAGCCTTGTCGCCATCTTTTGGTTTTTCTTTGTTTTGCTGATTGCCCTGACCATCTTTGTTTTGTTGGTCTTGATTTTCTTTCTGATTCTGCCCGTCTTGCTTGTCTTTGTCTTGCCCGTTTTGATCTTTATTCTGATCTTCGTTCTGACCATCTTTGTTTTGTTGGTCCTTGTTTTGGTCACCATTTTGATCTTTATTTTGTTCTTGCTTGTCCTTTTGTTCTTGCTGATCTTTGTTCTGGTCCTGATTATCTTTGTTTTGCTGTTCTTGTTTTCTAAGCATCTCTCTTGCATAAGCTAAGTTATACTTAGTTTCAGGGTCTTTAGGGTTGTTTTTCAGTGATTGTATATAAGCATCTATACTTTCTTGGTACTTTTTGTCTTCCAAGAGAGCATTACCCATATTGTGATATATATTTGCCAATTCACTTTTTGAGAAATTGGAATGTGCAAGCTCCTCAAATTCTGTTTTTGCCTCTTCGTAATTTCCTTGTTTGTATAGTGAGTTTGCCAAATTGTATTTTGCAATGGAGGAATTTGGGTCTTCTTCCAATGACTTTCTATAATCTATTTCTGCGTCTTTGTATTTGTTGCTTTTGTATTTTTCATTTCCTTCATAGATGAACTTTTTTGGTTCTTCTGCTTGCAAAGCAGTAACTCCAAGCAAAAGCAATATTATTATATTTATTTTACTCATTGTTTTCACCTACTATTTTTCTTAAAGTTAATCGCTTGTTCTTTCTATTGCTCACTAACATTTCTATCAGAAGTAGCAGCAAAGCAAACCCGAATAAATATTGAAATCTATCTTCGAAGTCAGTGAATACTTTAGCTTCAAATTCTGTTTTTTCCATCTCTGATATATCGGCAAGCAAGTCTGATAGATTGACTTCACCACCTGCTGCACGGACAAATTTGCCATCAGCAACTGAAGCTAATTCTTGTAGCATATTTGCGTTTAGTTTAGATACTACAGTTGCCCCGCTGTTATCTTTTATAAACCCTTGGGGTCTTCCATTTATGTAACGTGGTATTGGGCCACCTTCTACAGAGCCCATACCGATTGTGTGGACTGTTATGCCTTTTTCAGCAGCTTCTTCTGCTGCTCCGAGTGCGTCGTCCTCGTGGTTTTCACCGTCGGTAATTACTATCAATACTTTGTTCACTTCTTCATCTTCAGAGAATGATTTCATACCTAATTCTATTGCGCTACCTATTGCCGTTCCTTGCTTCTCGATCATATCTGTACTCATTGACGACACCATCAGCTTTGCTGCCGAATAATCAGTAGTGAGTGGAAGCTGAAGAAATGAATCACCTGCGAATAAAACGATGCTAATCTTATCTTGAGAGAGTTCGCTAATCATTCTGTTTATAGCTGATTTTGCTCTTTCTAACCTGTTGGGCCTAATATCTTCTGCTAACATCGAGTTGGATACATCAACTGCTATCACTACTTCTACGCCTTCTCGCTTAACTTCTTTCATCTTAGTTCCAATAAGAGGGTTAGCTAATCCGACTACCATAGCAGAGAATGCTACAGCTATTAAAATAAATTTGAAGCTGTTTTTGAATGTAGAAACATTAGGCGATAGTCGCTTGAGGGCTTCAGTACTGGCGAATGAATTCAGTAATTTCTTTCTTTTTGCTCTGTAAACAAGATACACCAATACCAGTACAGGCAGTGCACCATGCAGATATAAATATATTTCGTTTTCTAGTTTAAGCAATTTCTTATTATCTATTTTTTTTGTTTAACAAACTTAAAAAATTAAAGTTTCTTTAGTCAGTATTTGCAACATTATATAACGAATAACAGATATCATTTGTTATACTTTAATATGAAAAATCTAAATTTAATAATACTAATTCTCATAGTTCCCTTATTGCTTTCAGGGCAAACTGGATATGAATCCAACTCACTTTACGTAAAATTTGATAATGGTGGTAAACAGACATCATTGCTCAGTGCGAGTAATAATGGTTATATGTCACTGCCACTAATCAATGACAAACTATTCAGAAATGTTGATTTGACACCGAGAGGCGACTCATTATTGAATGAATTAAGAAACGTGAGAAGGGTTATATTTCCAGGAAAAGTGGATATTGCAAAAATATCGAGCATACTGAACAAGGACAAGTCAATTATATATGCGGAGAGAATTCCCAAGGCAGAATTGCTAATAGGTGAATCAGATGATCCACAATTAGGTAGTCAATATCATTTGTTTATTACTCAGATTGCCGAATCATGGGAGAACCTAACTGGTGATACAGTTTTAGCTGGTGTAGTTGATACGGGGATTGATTTTGAGCATGAAGACTTAGCTAATACGAATTGGGTTAATCCTGGCGAAAGTGGATTGGATGAGAATGGAGATGACAAGAGAACAAATTTGAGAGATGATGATGGCAATGGTTACGTTGACGATTGGAGGGGATGGGACTTTGGCTCTGAAAGTGGGAAGGATAATGATCCTACCTTTGCTAATGACCACGGAGTTCACGTAGCTGGTATAGTAGCTGCCGAAGTGGACAATGGTATTGGTGTAGCAGGAGTAGCTCCAAGAGTTAAATTATTGAATGTAAAAATTGGTTCGGACAATGGTTTGGATAGATCAGTTTATAACCAGTTCGAAGGATTGCTATACGCTGGAGCTATGGGCTGCCGAGTAATTAATTGTTCATGGGGTTCATCTGGTTATTCGCAAACGGATGCAGATGTAGTCAGATTAGTAAATGAAATGGGAGCTCTTATTGTTGCTGCTGCAGGTAATAATGGCTCTGATTTAAAGTTCTATCCAGCAGGGTATGACGGTGTGCTTTCTGTAGCTTCTACGGCTGATGATGATAGAAAATCTGGTTTCTCGAACTATCACACTTCTGTAGGTGTTTCGGCACCAGGAAGTTTTGTTTTAGCAACTACACCTAACAGCACATATGATTATAAAAGTGGAACTTCTATGGCATCGCCAGTTGTAGCTGGTGTAGCGGCAGTACTTATGTCAGAATTCCCAGAATATAATGCTGAAGAAATCAAGCACTTGATAATGGTTAACGCCGATGATATTTCAGATCTTAATAGTAGCTTCAATGACAAGATTGGTAGAGGAAGGGTAAACTTAAGAAAAGCTTTAGAAAGAGTTAATCTGAAATCCGTTGCTCTAGATAGTTATGGAATAATAAATCTCAATGGTGCTGAGAATATTCTTCCTGAGGATAATATTAGTATTGATTTTGAAATGAGAAATATACTTGGTGACCTAAGCAATGTCGATGTGATTATCGAAGGCGATGAGTTATACCCATTCGTATTGGAAGAATCTTCTTATGAATTTGAATTTATCGAATCTGGAGCTGATTTCAGTATAAACGGTGTAAACATTGAAATATCCGATAATGTCCCCAATGACTATGAGTACACAATTACTTTAGATGTATATAGCGATGCCCAGTTTGTTAATAAGCTTTATGTTACTTTTAGTGTTAACCAAACATATATAACAATGAGAAGTGAAGGAATTTCTGTAACATTGAATAGTAATGGTAATATAGGATTTAACGATTTCCCGAGCAATTTGCAAGGTGAGGGCTTTACTTTAAACAATAGAAATATGATGTTTGAAGGTGGACTAATGCTTACACAAAGGATTAGCACTAATGATAGTGTCTATGTTGCTGATGTTATAAGAAATAGCAGTGGCGGAAAGGAAAGAGATTGGATTAGAGAAAAGAGAATAACTACGAATGATAAAGATGGTACTATCTATTCGGAAGCAAAATATACGGATAAACCAGAAGGGTTCGGTAATACAAATGTTAATGCTTTAGGAATCACTGTAAACCAAAAGGCGTATATAGTACCAGAACATCCCAATTCACTCATTTTGGAGTATGAGTTAACTAATAATAGTGATGTTGATTTAGATTCAATCTATGCAGGACTCTTTTTCGATTGGGATATTAGTTATGGTGGTGCTGATGATATAATTTATTATAATGAAGAAGAAAATGTAGGGATTGCTGAAATTGTTGGGGAAGAGATCAGCCCAAAGGTTGCGGTAAAGCTTCATAGTGGCCAAGAGCAGAATTTCTACGCGTTCAATAATGATGGAGCTGATAATTCCATAACAGTTTACAGCTCGTTCGATGATTTTTCAAAAAGATCAGCTATGACTAATGGAATTGGCAGAAAGACTAGTGTGGTTCGCGATGCCTCAATGTATAGTGGTGCTGGGCCATTTTTGATTCCGAGTAAGAAATCAGTTGTACTACAAATGAGTATAAATGCAGGAACAATAAAGGAAGAAATTATAGAAACTTCAAATGAGATAGATAATAAAATAGATGACTTGACTGTATTTACTAGTGTAGAGGATAACACAAATATAACAATTGATGCAATTTCACCCAACCCAGTTTATTCTAACGGAGAGGTGAGTGTTATGATAAACTGTGATAAGCAAATGAATGCAAGTTATGCTATATATGATAATCGAGGAAGAATAGTCAAAGAATTTGGAAATGAAACCTTGTACAATGGCTACAAATTGATAAAATTTAGTAGTGAGGGTTTATCTTCTGGAATGTACCACTTTGGTGTAGTATGCGAAAATAAACTAGTCAGTATCCCTTTCGTTATAGCCAATTGATAGGACCTCTTTTGTAAGCTTTTGAACAAGAGCTTTCATTTTTTCTTTATTATCATTATTCAATACACCATCTGCAGTGTTTAGTATTTTGATTTTCCCATTGTTCAATTCAGCTAAAATTATTTTCATATTAGCAGAATTCAAATCCCTATCCAAGATACCATATAGATAATATTGTACATCAAACTGGCTGAGCATTTTTAACTCTGACGCCGATGCAGGAGATGAATTTTCGACCATATATATTTTGAATATGGCATACATAGAATCACGAGTAGCTATATCATAAATAGCATAATTGTCAGATTCTATGGCAGCTTCGTATATCGATTCGGATGCATAGTATGATGTTACTGATTTATTTGTAAAGAGCTCCCAGTTAAATGGGATATTATTATTGTTCATTATGAACCCACCTACAACTAGAGAGCCGGCTGGCTTTAATTGAAATTCCTTGGGTTGGTGCTGGTAAATTGTAGTATCTCCAATTACATTCATAGTTGCCCTTTGGAATGCCTTTACTAATGCTATGTCATATACTTGCTTTCCATCTTGAATGTGGTGAATTGCAGCATAGCCAAAGCCGATTTTATCATTACCATCACTGTTAGTTAGTGTTATGTTTGCTCTTAACATATTATGAAGTACATCTACACTTGCGTAGCAAGTGAATTGGGCTTCTACCTGTCTTGCTAAATCTTCGTAAGTATCATTCGAGTCAGCTTCAACTATGGCTTTAGTTCTAACAGAATCTGGAACAGTATGATGTTCTGTAGTCATATCAAGCGAGAACTTTAGAGCAGAATAAATACGCTTTGGTGCTATTGAGTCAGCCCCAACACCTTGCTGTACAGAACCAACAAATATATCGTTAGAAAATAATGAAAGTGGTATTAAAGTGATTGATAATATTAACTTTGTAAATAATCTCATTTGCTCAATACTGTCATTTTGAATTTATTATAGCTGTAAGTGTTGACTATATCATTGTGAGTTAGCCAACCTTTTCTTGCCATACGGATACCGTATTTTACGTGCTTAAGTCCCCTTAAGTTATGCGCATCGGGGTTGATTGCTATTTTTACTCCCTTTTGCTTTGCATAGCCAAGCAGTCGCCAATCTAAATCTAATCGATATGGATTAGCATTTATTTCTATTACTGTTTTGTGTTCAGCTGCGGCATCTATAACAGCCTTTTGATCTATTTCATAACCTTTTCTTCTAAGTAATAATCTTCCAGTAGGGTGACCAAGTATTGTGGTGTAAGGGCTCATTACTGCTCTGATAACTCTATCGGTCATATCTTTCTTGCTCATTGTAAAATTTGAGTGAATTGATGCCACGACTAAGTCAAACTTTTCTAATATTTCTTCATCGTAATCTAAGCTGCCGTCATTAAGTATGTCAGATTCTATACCTTTTAATATTTTTATTCCTAAGTCCTTTTCGTTCAGTTCATCTATTTCTTTGTGCTGTGCCAGAACTCGTTCGGGAGATAAACCATTTGCATATACGGCAGTCTTACTATGGTCAGTTATTGCGAAATACGAGTACCCAAGTTTTTTTGCTTCCAGTGCCATTTCTTCTATTGTATTAAGCCCATCACTCCAGTGGCTATGGCAGTGGAGCATTCCCTTCATATCGGATTCTTCGATTAATTTCGGAAGTTCATTAGTATTTGCAAACTGCAATGCTTGTGGCTGCTCGCGTGTTTCGGGTTCTACGTACTGCAATGCCATTTTTTTGTAGAGTTCCTCTTCAGTGGCGATACTTAACTTTTCTTCGCCATCGTAAAGATACACATCATTTACCTTGAAGGCATTACTTCTTAAATCTGAAAAAGCTGATAAATAGCTTTCAGAACAACTTAAGTCGTGTGCTATTAATCCAAAATTATCTTCATTTGCAATATGCAAAACAACAGGCAAAACTTTATACCCATATTTAAACTCTATCTTCTTCTCATCTGATTCAATATTGTGTTCTTTGCTTAGAACTTCTTTGAGTTTATCTAAGTCTTTGGGAATAATTACAAAATCTAGTTTCTCTATAACTTCTAACCAACGGCGAAGCTCACCAGCATAGCTCGCTTTTTTTACAGTATTGCTTTCTTTTATAATTTCTAATATATCTTCAGCAGCTTTGTAGACAGTGTCTAATCTGTACTTGCCCTCGTACCCTGCTGACTCTTCGATTGAATTAAGTATTTGCTGTACAGATTTAGCTCCAAAGCCTTTTATTTTTTCAAGCTCTCCATTCTCTGCCATTTCTTTTAGGGTTGCAACTGAATCAACATTGTGTTGCTCTACTAACTTTCTAGCTTTTCTTGGTCCTACTCCTTTTATCTTGCTAAGTGCTACCATTTCAGAAGGTATTTCTTTGAGTAAGTTTTGGTGGTATTGCATAGTCCCATTTTCGACATAGTCTGTGAGTTTTTCTTGCAATGCTTTGCCTATTCCATCAATTTCCCTAAGTGTGCCTTCTCTTACATGCCTTTCTATATCTATTCTTTCTTCAGATATTAAGTTCGAAGCGTTTGTGTATGCGCGAGTTTTAAAATGGTTTTCACCTTTTAACTCTAACAATTCAGCTACTTCTTTTAGTATTCTTGTAATTTCGTTTCTCATTTCATTTTATCAGGTTTTTTAAGGTTTACTCTACAGTTTCTTATGTTTTTATAGTGTGTAACTATCAGGACTAGTGAGCCAAGGTGAAGTAAGTACACCATAATATAATGGTGATGGAATAGTACACCTAATATAAAAAGCCCCCAGCCAACTGCAAAAGCAGCTTTTATTTTTGGATCACTCGTTTTGCGAGCAGATAATACAGCTGCGAACAGCGCAATGCCAGCAAAGATATAATCGACTATTGGCATTTCGTGTTCAACCAAGTAGAGTGTGTCGGCTGATAGAGTGAACGCAATCGGCAAAGCCAGGCAGTGAATTAGGCAAAGAACTGATGCCACTATTCCTATTTTATCACTAGAAGTTGATTCCAAAATATATAACTATTATCTGTATTGTTGAAGTGTTCAAAAAACGAAATTACAATATTTATGTTTTAATTTTACCACTTTCTGTAACAAAATGCTCCAATAATGGTTCTGACTTGTGTGACGTTCATATCGTCTATAAAAATTTATTAAGTTCGTTTCAACAAAATTTTATTTAATTAAATTTGCAAGGAGTGCTTACTGAACCCAAATCTACTATTTTTTATACAGAAGATGTTATTAACTGAGAACAACTAAGCTCCAAATTCTACAGTTTGGATGCTATTATTTTTCGCTGTAAACACTTATGGAGGGTAGGTTTATGGAAAACACGAAGGATAAAATATATCAAGCTGCAAAAGAATTAATATGGAAAAATGGTATTAGCAAAACCAATGTAGCTGATATATGTGAGGAAGCTGGCGTTAGCAATATGACTTTCTATAGAAAGTATGAAAACAAGTATGAGCTGCTCAAGCAAATAATTGAAGAGAACTACAATGGTTTTAACCGAAAATATGAAGAAATATTCCAAAAAAATCTTCCCTTTAATGAAAAGATTATGGAATTGATATTTGCTCACTCTGAATTATTAAAAGGCATTAGCAAAAAATATATTGATGATATAGCCCATCAGGATAATGTTGAGCTTAAGGAATTTATCCAAAAAAAACATATGATTTACAATGAATCTGTTTTGCAACTTTTAAAACGTGAGCAAAGTAAAGGGAATATAAGAGCAGATGTTGACATTGAGTTTCTTAATTTTTTTAGAAATAATATTATTGAAATGCTCTTCAACCCAAAGCTGCAAAAAATATACCCTGATACAGAGGAACTTATAATTCAATTAATTAAGATGTTTTATTTTGGAGCAGTAAAGCGATAAGTTTAATATTTACTTAATTCATTCTTAATTTTCTTTGTTAAAGAGTTAAATACTAACTCGTAAGAGTGGTCTATTAGCTCACTCATAGATTCATTTGTCATTTCTTCTATGTATATAGTATTCCAATGTTTTTTGTTCATATGGTAACCAGGTATAATTACATCAGGATACTTTTCCCTCAGTTCTATGGCGCGTTGCGGTTCGCACTTAAGGTTCACCCTTGTTGGAAGTGATTTGATATTAGTGAGTGCAAATATTTTGCCTCCAATTTTGAAAGCTAAAGTAGTCTCATCGAATGGAGTATCTTCAGTTACGTTGGGTTTACTAAGGCAATATTCTCGTAATTCTTCAATATTCATATCACTACATATCCAGATCTGGCTGTTTATATAGTTTCATCTCGTTTAGTTCTAATGCCATCAAATTACCTTGTTTGTTTTTTACCTTGGAGTAAACACATCCACCATCGAGGAAAATTATATCTTCCCTTAGGGAACGCTTAATTCGTTTGTATTTTTTTGGAGTATGTCCTACTATTATTCTTTTACCACCTATCTTTGTTTTGTCTATATGCTGGTTTCTAACCCATAGCATTGACTTCTTATCACTTAATGGATTAGGGATATTAAAGTTGAGACCTCCATGAACTAAGATGAAATCTTTTAATTCGATGTAGTGCTCTAATTTCTTAAAAAATTTAATATACTTCTTCTTTATCTCATTTGCTCTGTAAACTCCAAAACTACGTAAGGTTTTGGAGCCACCACTCCAAAGCCATTTGTAATGAAGCTTATCCGATTTCAGCGAGTCTAATAACATGGCTTCGTGATTTCCTTTAAGGCATCTTAGTTTATACCCGTTTTTTTTCATTTGAATAATGTATTTTACTACATTTTTCGAATCAGGTCCTTTGCCAGTATAATCACCTAAGAAATAAATATCATCATCTAAATTGGGTACAATTTGTTGTTCTATCATAGCCACTAGTGTCTTGTAGCAGCCGTGAATATCACCAATTATAAACCTTCTAGACATATGGAAAATATTAGGGTATTTGATTGAAAAATATGATTACAAAATATGCGAAATAAATTATAATCACAACTATTCTACAATTTTATAGATTATATCGAGTTATAAGTGTTAATAAATGTGAAAAAAATTACTTAATATTTCTTAGATTTGTAGAATTTGAAATCTAATAATCTGCTTATATGAACAAAGAGAGTTACGAAAAGTACCAACCAGTAATAGGATTAGAAATTCACGCACAGTTATTAACTGAATCAAAGGCGTTTTGTTCTAGTTCTAGTAGGTTTGGCTCTTCACCTAATACCAACACTGATCCAGTAACATTGGCACACCCTGGTACATTACCAGTGCTGAATAAAAAAGTTGTAGACCATGCTATTATGATGGGGCTAGCAACAAACAGTAATATTAGGGAATGGAACCTTTTTGCTCGAAAAAATTATTTTTATCAGGATTTGCCTAAGGGCTATCAAATATCTCAGCATGACACTCCTATTTGCTACGATGGATATTTGAATATTGAGTTAGAAGACGAAAGCACCAAAAGAATTGGTATAACTCGTATTCATATGGAGGAAGATTCTGGGAAGTCAATTCACGATTTGGACATCGATACATTAGTAGATTTCAACCGTGCTGGAGTAGCACTGATAGAGATAGTGAGTGAACCAGATATTAGAAATTCTGCAGAAGCATACTCTTACCTAACTCAGTTGAAGCAAATATTAGTCTATTTGGGAATTAACACTGGTAATATGGAAGAAGGTGCACTAAGGGTGGATGCTAACGTTTCAGTTATGCCTAAAGGAAGCGATATATTTGGCACCAGAACAGAGATTAAAAACCTAAATAGCTTTAGAAATGTAGAAAAAGCTATTGACTATGAAATTAGCAGACAGATTGAAGTTATAGAATCTGGTGGCGAAGTAAGACAAGTCACTATGCAATGGGATGGAAATAAGAACGAAACGAAAGAGATGAGAACAAAAGAGATGTCTCATGATTATCGTTACTTCCCTGAGCCAGATTTGTCACCACTAGTTGTCAAAGAAGATTGGGTAGAGAGAGTAAGAGCTATGATGCCCGAATTGCCAATGGCAAGAAAGAGTAGAATGATAGATCAGTATGAGTTGCCCAACTATGATGCAGGTGTTTTAGTTGCTGAAAAAGAGGTAGCTGATTATTACGAAAGTGCTGCCAATGAATTAGAGACGAAAGATTCTAATAGCTACAAGCTAGTTAGCAATTGGGTAATGACTGAGATAATGCGTATATTACAAGACCCTGATCTAAGTGTGTCTGATTTGAAAGTGCAGCCAAACAGCATAGCAGAGATAGTAGATCTTATTACCTCTGGCACAATTTCTAATAAGATAGCAAAGGATATATTTGAAGAAGTTGAGCGAGGTAAATCACCAAAAGAAATAGTAGAAGAAAAGGGACTAAAACAAGTTTCTGATACTTCACTAATTGATAAATTGGTGATAGAAGCAATTGAAAACAATCCCGAAACTGTAGAGAGATTCAAAGCGGGAAATGCTAAAGTAAAAGGGTTTTTTGTTGGTCAAGTGATGAAGGGGACTAAGGGCAAAGCAAACCCACAATTAGTTTCTGATTTGGTTGACAAACATTTGGAAGGTTAATTTAATACTAATAGACCAATCACATTAAGTAGAATATAAAACAAAGAAAAAATTAAAAAAATTTGGAGTTAGTTATGGCTAAATCAGCTACTAAAAGCAAAAAGACTGCAAGCGCAGAAGAAAAAAAGAAAAAGAAGGTAACGAAACCTGCTACAAAAAGTAAGGCAAAAACTACATCTAAAAATGGTAAAGCTTCTACTAAGAAGAAAACAACCAAAAAGACTGCTCCTAAATCAAAAAGTAAAGCTAAAAAAGCTGTTACAAAAGAAAAGACAAAGGTTGGAAAAACTTCTAAGTCTAATTCATTGAAAACACACAAAATGACATTTGGTGGTAAGGAAGTAAAAGTACAAATGTACTCGAAGTTTGACTTTAAAGGATATGACAAAGAGCAAGTGATTGATTGGTATAAGCTTCAATTGATGGGTAGAAAGTTAGATGATAAGGCAGCTCTTTATTTAAAGATGGCTAAAGGTTGGTCTTACCACGCACCATTTGCTGGGCATGATGGTATTCAGTTAGCTCTTGGACAAGCTTTTAGAGAGAATAAAGATTATTTATTCCCTTACTACCGTGATTTTATGACATCATTAGCTGCAGGTATGACTCCTGTTGAGATTATATTAAATGGTCTATCGAAAGATACAGACGTAGCTGGTGGTGGTCGTCATATGTCTAATCACTTTGCCAAACCAGAAATAAATGTTCAAAATGTTTCTTCTTGTACAGGTAACCACTCGCTTCACGCAGCTGGTCTTGGTAGAGCAATTAAGAAATATGATGGCGATGAGATAGTATTTTATTCTGGTGGTGAGTCTGCTTGTGCTGAAGGTTATTTCTATGAAGCAATAGCAAGCGCTGATTTAGATAAGGCGCCAGTTGTTTTTGTAATTCAAAATAACCAGTTTGGAATTTCTGTTCCATTGGAACAAGTGTCATCAAACTTAGTTGTATCTGATAACCTCAAAGGCTTCCCTAACACTAAAATAATAGAGTGTGATGGTAGAGATCCATTTGATTCTGACAGAGCTATAAAAGAGGCAATAAAGCATATTAGGGCTGGCAAAGGACCTGCTATTGTTCACGCAGAATGTGATAGAGTTGGTTCTCACTCAAATTCAGACAAACAAGACAATTACAGACCTGAAAAAGAGATAGAGGGTGCTATATTAAGAGACCCACTAATGCAGTTCAGATACAGGTTAATTGAGAAAAAATATTTAACGCAAAAAGAATTAGAAGAGATAGAAGGCGGAATTAAGCAACAGATTTTTGATGCAGCAGACGAAGCAGAAGCTGCACCAGATGCTGATGGTAAAAGCTGGCCAGACTTCATCTATGCTACAGCATTTGCTGGGCCAGATGCAGACACTGAGTATCCTCTTGATACAAGTGCTGAGAATGTAAATCTGATTGAAGGTATTAATAGAACACTAAAGCAAGAATTCAGATCAAATCCTAACACTTACATGTGGGGACAAGACATCGGAAAAGGTGGTGTGTTCAACGTAGTTAAGGGAATGCCAGAGGAATTTGGTCGCGAAAGAGTATTCAACGCAGCTATAGCTGAGGATATGATTGTCGGTACTGCTAATGGGTTTAGCCGTTATCGTGAAGATATTAGAGTTGTAATTGAGGGTGCTGAATTTGCTGACTATTTCTGGCCTGCTATGGAGCAATTCATTGAGTTGACTCATGAGCATTGGAGAACTAGAGGACAAAACACACCAAATGTAACCCTTCGTTTAGCTTCAGGTGGCTATATACAAGGTGGATTGTATCACTCTCAGAATTTAGAAGCTGTATTTACTTCTATTCCAGGAATGAGAGTGGTAACACCTGCGTTTGCTGATGACGCTATGGGTCTATTGAGAAACTGTATCCGTTCAGAAGGACCTACAATGTTTTTAGAACCCAAGTTCTTATACAATTTCAAAGCTGCTGCAGGGCCAGTAAGTGATGAAGACTGGGTAGTACCATTCGGTAAAGGGAAAATTAGAAAAGAGGGTACTGACGTAACTATAGCAACTTATGGAACAGGAGTTCACATGAGCTTGTTTGCTGCCGAAAAATTGGAAGAAGAAGGAAAATCAGTTGAAGTAATTGATCTTCGTTCGCTTTCTCCTTGGGATAAAGACATAGTATTAGAGTCTGTGAAGAAAACACACAGATTGGTAGTAGTACACGAAGATAATATGACTGGTGGATTTGGTGGAGAAATTGCTTCAACAATAACTGAGCTTGCATTCAATGAATTAGATGCTCCAGTTATGAGATTAGGCTCTGAAGATTGTCCAGTAGGATTTGCTAAAAGTTATGAAGATGAGATTCTGATAAATGTAGACAAAGTAAAAGCTAAAGTAGAAGAATGTTTAAATTTTTAGATTTAGGTGTAAATGGAATACCAGATGTGTGGAATTAATCTGACACTGTTATAACATAATTACACACAATTAAAATAAAATACGAAATAAATACTTACCCGAATATTCAATAATTGGATATTCGGGTAAGTTGTTTTATATTTGTATGCTAAGTAGAATGGAAAGTGTGCATAACTTTTTACGTTTTACGAGCGGTTAGAAATTAATTATAAATGATTGACAAATAAGGAATTAAGAATGTCAGACGCAGAAGAGCAAGAAGAACTACAAGTCGGAAGAAAGTTAACGGAAGATCTTGTAGATGATGATACAGCAGAAAAGTTAAAGAAAAATGGAACTGTATTAGGTATATTCTTAGTAGTTGTATTGGCTGCAGTAGGGTATTATTACTACTCATCAAATCAAGCTGAAAAAGCAGAGAGAGAGGCTGCAGTTGCTTTAAGTAAAGTACTTACAGAGTACGATGCTGGTAATTATAGCGTTGCTTTAGACGGTGGTGTTGGTGCAGACGGTTCGGAAGTAACTGGTTTGGCAAGTATTGCAGAAAAATATGACGATGTAGCTGAAGGTAAGCTTGCTGCTCTTTACGCAGGTAATGCACATGCCGACGGTGGTCAGTATGATGATGCTAAAAGATTCTTTGAAATGGCTACAGCCAGCGATGCAAGCCTAGTTAAATCAGGCGCTTATGCAGGACTTGCTTTAGTAGCAGAAAATAATAATGATTATTCTACAGCTGCTGATAACTATAAAAATGCTGCAGAAAATTTGGAAGAACCGACATTGAAAGCAAAATATCTTTACTACTCTGCATTGAATAGAGAAGAAGCTGGCAATAAAGATGAAGCAAAAAAAATATATGAGTCAATTGTAGATATAGCAGAGAGTTCGGAATTCGCTAAGCAATCAAAAGCGAAATTGGCGAGTCTTGGCACAAAAATTGATTAAAACACTATTGATAAAGAGCATTTAGTGATAAAAAAACATAATAATAATGAAACTAAAAGTTAATTTTTTAATAATAATTTGTTTATTGGAGGTATTATGCAACGATTAATTCGTCTTTGCGTACTCATGGCCTTCGCATTTATCCTGTCATCAAGTTCAGGATTTGCGCAGACCCAAGTAAAAATATCCGGAAGGATAGCTCCAGGTGATGTTAGAGTCTTTGTCAAGGACTCCACATATTTAGTCGAAAGAGAATATGTGGTTGGCGGGACGCTAATCATTGAGCCGGGAACAGAAGTCTATTTCCATCCTAACGGAAGGTTAATAGATTCAACAGGTGGTAGAATTATCGCAGATGGTTTTGCTGAAGCAATATATACTGCAAACCCTCATGGTATTGACCCATTAGGTATAGCAGGAACTTCTCAGAATCCTTTTAGCTGGACTGGCTATGCGGATTTTGATTATTTCAATTTTGATGGCGATAATATGCCAACAGATACTACTATAGTAAGAACATTAGATGTTACTACAGATAGAGATAAAACTGTTCACCCTGATAAGTACAACTACATATTTAATGTTGTATTAGATAAGGCAAACAGAAGAATCATTGATTTAGATGCTATGGATGCAGCGATCGTTGATGCTGATCCAGACTTAGAGATTGTATCTTTTGAAGAAGCAATTGTTTACGTTGCAGCTAGATTAAACCAAGACCCTAACAATGATGTAAATCTGAATGTTAGATCTTGGAGAAGAATTGGTGGAAACTCTGTTGATGTAGTTCAAGAAAAAATTAGATTTATTGGTCAACCAATAAACAATGTATCAGTAGAATGGGGACACGTAATAGTACTTCCTGGTGCTAGAGCAGCATTCTTCAGAAATGTATCATTTGAAAACTTCAAGAAAGATACTACTGTAGATAGCGATCCTCTTTACTTTGAAAACAACAATAATGCTGACTGGGCTGCTGTTAACAACAAATTAAATATGTTGACTAACGGTAGTGGTGGTGCAATTACAACTTTCTCATCTAGAACTTGGTTATTAGATGTTGACTTTATGGGCAACAGATCAAGATTCAAAGGTGGTGCATTACAAATATTACAAGCACCTAGAGAATTGCCAAAAACAATTAGCGTTAATGACTTAGCTAATACAGTTGGTTATTACCCAGCAGACAAAAACCCTAACATTACAGACAGAGATGGTACTCCTTCTACTGTTGTAGAGCAAAATCCTATCTTAGCAATAGATAGAATTGACTCTCCTGGTAGCGGAAGCACTGGTTCTGAACTTTCTGATTACGAAAGAATGGGACACGACGATGGTCGTCTTGCTGTTTATTTAGGTAGAATGAGAAATTTACATTTTGAAGATAACGTAGTTCAATTAGCAAATTATGGTCAAACTACTGTTGGTACTCCACCAGTAAGAATCGTATCTGATTTGTTAAACGAGCCAGCTATGTATCCTCAAACTTATGGTAACCACGCTTATGGTGGTGCTATCTATGTTTCTGGTGAAGAAACAATGGAAAGTAATAAAATGGATATCGGTTTTGGTATCAACAATAGTATTATGGTTGATGGTCAAGAGGTATTCTTTGATGAGTTAGATTCATTTATAGCTGAAGGTAACGAAGCTAATAACTACCAATCTAATGGTAGTTCATTTGGTGCTCGTGGTGGTGCTATCTACGCTGGTAGATATACTTCACTACAAGTAGCAGGTCACTTTGAGTCAAACATGACTGGCGCAGAATACTTAACTGATGAAGTTGTTGGTTCTGTTGCAGGTCTTTACTCTATGGGTGGTGCTATTTTCGTTGAGAACTCTTTAAATAGACTATTTGTTAAAGGTGGTCCTGCTAGAGAAGACGTAAGTAACCCAACTAGATTCGAAAGTAATACTTCGGGTGCTGGTGGTGCAATTTACGTAGATGGTAATACTAACCCAATTTTGACTACTATAATTGGTGGTTCTGATGATTTTTTAGAAACTAGAGATTATGGTTTTGACATTCAGTTTAACAATAACTCTGCTATTTCTTGGGGTGGTGCAATCTTCTCTAAGAGACAAGGTAGTATAACTGGTGCTGGTGGTATTAATAGCCAAGAGCTTATCGGTTATGGTGGTAAATATCCTGTAAGATTTGAAGGTAACTCTGCTGGCTATGCTGGTGGTGCTGTTCACTTCCAAATTCCTATAGCTGATAATCCTCCTTATTACCAAAGAGCAGTACAATTATCAAGAGCATTATTCAGAGACAACACAGTTGGTGCTAACGTTGCTGATAAAAACTTAAGCCAATTAAGAGGTGGTGGTGCAGTTTACTCTAACGGTGGTGACTTAAACTTAGTTAAAGGTGTTGAATTTGACGGTAACATGGTTTACAATGGTAACGGTGGTGCTGTTTCAATGGTAGGACCTTATAACCTAAATAAGAGATACTTTGTTTCTGATGCAGACGAAATTACTTATGACGCAAATGATGTAGCTACAAACATGAGCTCAAGAGATGATATCTTTACATATGATGAAAATGTATCATTCCCTCCTGATGCTAGAATGTTAACTACATTCAAAAATAACGAAGCAATGTATGAAGAAAGAGCTTCTGATGAGCAAGGTTCTGGTGCAACTCAGTTCGCTGATGGTGTATTTAGAACTAGAAGCCCATTATTATCAAACTACCACACTAGCGCGTCTGTAGGATATGCAGTTGGTTTGTTTGGTACTATTGTTAAGTTCACTCAAGGTGGTGAAAAATGGGAATACCCAGAGTCTAACACTAACCATAGATTAACTGACGTTGAGTTTGTTGACTCTAGTACTGGTTACATCGTTGGTGCACAAGGTATTATGAAGAAATCAACTGATGCTGGTAATACATGGTTTGATTTAAATACTGGAACTAACAATCAATTTAATGATTTCTATTCTATAGGTCAAAATGATCTATATGCAGTAACTAACAATGGTTTGATTTACGAATCACACGATGCTGGTGATACTTGGACTTCTGTGCAACCACAGATGCAAGATCTGAATGGTGTATATTTTGCTAGCTTAAACACTGGTTATGTTGTTGGCGATGATAGATTAATCTTAAGAACTAAAAATGGTGTTTGGGAAGAAGTTGTGCCTCCAATCCCTAACTATGATTTACAAAAAATCCTCTTTACTAGTGAGAACAAAGGTTTCATCATTGGTAACAGTGGTACTATGTTATCTACTACTGACGGTGGTGATTCATGGTTTACTGTTGATGTTGATACAAGAGCTAACTTAACTGATATAGAATTTATCTCAGCTATGAAAGGTTTTGTAACTACTGTTAACGGTGACATGTTAATGACTGAAGATGGTGGTGCTACTTGGACCAAGATGGAAGATTTAACAAGATTCGGTCTTCAAGGTATTCACTTTGCTTCTAATTCAACTGGTTTTGCTGTAGGTGACTATGGTACATTGTTGAAAACTGAAGACGGTGGTGCTACTTGGAACGAAGTTAATCCTTCTGACGCTGGTCACTATGATGTAGCTAGAATGCACCCAGGAACTTCATTACCAGAAAATGGTATTGGTCTTGGTGGTGCAATGTACATCTTAGATAGTGCTAACATAAGAGTATTAGACAGAATCGATACAGTATCATTCAACAGAGTAAGAATGTTAAATAACACTGCTTACACTGGTGCTGCTATCTACTCTGATAACTATGACTTAAAATTAATATTCCAAAAATCATTAATATCTGCAAACACTGCGTTAACGGATATTGGTGTTGAACAAAATGCTATCCATGGCCCAATGGTTCAAGATGGTAACGGTGGTATTATTGAGAACGAAGCTTCTTCTGATTTAGCAAGTGCTGTTATTTATGGTGAACTACAAGGTCCATTACCAGTAGGAGTAGGTCCAGAATCTGGTAACTCTGTATATGGTAACAATGCAAGATTTATTGTTAGATTACCTGATGCACCGAATACTAAAGGTGTTTTAGCTGGTAGCATTGGTCTTGGATTGGGTGGAACTAACCCAATGAATGGTAACTACTGGGGTCAAACTGAAGCTAATGTAACAGTTGAAGTTATTAATGACTTAGGTTACCCATTAGCTGATAACGAAACATTCTTTATCGACGGTGACGGATCATCTCCATTACCATTCGTAAGAGGTTCAGCTGATCCATTGGAGCAAGGTCCATTCGAATCTATATTTGACGAATACACTTATACTCCGATATTATTAAAAAATGCTGCTGGTGATGAAAATACTCCTGCTGCAACTAGCTTGAATGAGCAACTATTAATGTCTGGTAAAGTTTATGACTTATATGACAAAGGAACTGATATCAAAACTGCTGATTACTCTAAGAGAATCATGAGCCCTATCGAGGACTTTGCAGTAGGTATTCCTTATAATACTAAGAGATTTACTGATGATTCACAACCTTCATTTGGTAAATATGTTAAGAGAACTACTAGAGATCCATATTGTGTAGGTTTACTAGACGACAATGGCGACTTGAAATTCCCTTACATTACTGCATTACAATCTGAGTTCAAAGCTAACCCAGAAGGTGATTTCTATCACCCAATTGGTTACCCACTTTACTTAGAGACTCATGTAGATTATGATGGTCTTGCTGAAAGAAGCAACCACATACCCGAAACTATGAATCAAACAGTATTCTTTGTAATAAATGAAACTACAACTGACTTTATAAGAGTTAATTTAGAGCAAGTTTCTGAAGTTGCTCCTTATAGAGAAGTATTTAGATCAAGAGTTGAGTTTGTTCCAGATTCATCTAACAGAACTCCTAACACATTGTTAAGAAGAACTAACGAAGGTTTATTTAACTTCGGTGTTGGTTATAGCTTATTATCTGAATTAGAAGATAATGGTTATAATGAAGTAGGTGCTACTTTACCTGGTAGAAAGTATGAAGCTGACTACCGTCAATTAGGTGGTGTTAATGATTTATTCAGTAACAGACCTTCAATTGACCAAAATACTAACATTGATAATGGTAGTGGTATTGTAACTTACTTCGCTGGTGAAAGATATGATGCACTTCCTGTAGATACTGGTGATGTTATTAGAGTTATCTCTAGACAAGTACTATGGAAAGAAGGTGTTGTAGAAGCTTACGAAGATGGTATTTCTTTCAAAATCGAAAGAAGCACTTATCCTCCAGTATTCACTGGCGATATAGTTGAATTACAAAATGATACATTAGTTAAATTGGTTCCTTCATTGGATCCTGTTAAGAGAGCTAATGATATTTTAGATACATTATACTATGATGATTTCGCTAATACTATTTTCTTAAGAGAAGATAGAGAATATCCTGGTAACTTTAACGAAGGTAGAGACAGTATTCTTTCGATTACTGCAGTTGATTCAAACAACTTCTACGATCCTAGAGCACTAGCTGATGGGGAAAATTATACTTACTTAACTTACTCTTGGGATGTAGATAACAATTCTGGTTTAGCTAATTGGTTACAAGCAGATACGTTATATGTAAGCGACAACAATTCAGTGAAAGACGCTGCTACTGGTCACATTGTATTAAAAGGTTGTCCTGTTAACCCTTATGTAGTTCCTGGTGGTGAAACAGTAGATGTTACTGCTGCAAACTATCCTCCACATTACAGAACATTAGATTCATTAGTAAACTCTGGTTTATTCAGCGATGAGCAATTAGAGAAGTATGTAGAGACTTTTGGTCCTTACTACAATGCTGGTTCTTATGATGTAGACAGGGCAAGATACTTACAACAAGATACTATCGACTTTGGTGGTGCTAACGGATGGAAAGCTGATTACGAATTCAAAATCTTCGTAGTTGACGAGATCCCTGAGTACATAGAGCCAGGTACTGGTGTTGTTGAGAAATATCGTTACGAATCTGATGGTGTTACTATCCTAGATACTGTTGCTATTTACGAGCCAACTGTGTTGACTTGTGGTGAAACTAATGAAGATGAGCCAAGATTAATAGCAAACGTAACTGATAAGTTAAGATTTCAAATTGACATAAATACTGATGACGAAATTGAAGATTTCTATGCTGAGCAAGAGCACGGCTGGGACTTCAGATATGGTAGAACTGCTTATGGTTTTGTAAACAAAACTATCTCTGCTGGTGATACAGTAGTAATTGACACTGTTTCAATTAATGGAGAAGATGGTAATGTTGATCAAATTATCGATCAAGAAAGACCATTTTGGATGGCTGACCAATATCTATACAGATATGATGGTGAGACTACACAAGATCTATTAGGTGCAGACTTTACTACATTCGGTAAATTGAACATACGTATCGACAGAGCTGATGCAGTAAGCATATTGACTCCGTTAAACAGAAACAATGGTGAATATAACACTGATACATCTTTCGTATTTGTAGTAAATGATGGTCATGGTGGAAGAATGGAAAGAAGATTAGAAGTTCTAATCAACTTTGCTCCTGAAATCTTAACTACTACTTTACCAAATGCTGTAGAAGGTATTGATTATAACAACCAATTACTTGATTCTTCTAAAGCAATCAAAGTATTCGACCCTAACTTCTTCCAAGAGCATGAATTTGAATTAATTTATGATGGTAGAGGTGATATTCCTAAAGATCCATGTTATACTGAAGCTGGTGTTTGGGAAGAAGGTGTTGATTACGGTACTAATGGTCAATTCACTCCAGAATGGTTGAAAATCAACCCTGAAAGTGGTTTACTATATGGTACTCCTGAAGTAGAAGACGCTCTTAAAGATGAGAAAGTAATTGTACTAGTAACTGATGAAGATGGCTTACCTGCATTGATGGAATTCGACCTAAGAGTTGAAGCTAGCAATCAAGGTCCAGACATCGCAGTTGCTCCAAACGTAGACTGTGTAGATCCTAATAGTAACTTAGATAATGACTACTTTATCTATGTAATAGACAAAGACTTCTTGAGAGATGCAGATGTAACTCCACAAGAATTAGTTACTCTAGAAGTTACTCAACCTGTACAAGGTGTAGAATTAGATCAATATGAACTTAAAGGTGAAGACATTGATAATGACTCTGTAAGAGTTGATGTAATCGTAACTCAAGCAATTGAAAATGTAACTCCTGATGCAGACGGTAGAATTACTGTTGAAATTAGAGCTACTGATGCTGAAGGTGAAATTACTATCTACAGATTTAGATTCAAACGTTCAGATCCAACATTCTTTGCTGCTCCTATAACAGTAAGTAACTCAATTGGTTCTTTCCAAGTGCTAGAGTTTGGTACTGCTGAAACTAACGTTTCAACTGGTGATGGTAGAGATGGTGATAAAGAAGGTAAGGTAGACCCTAACTATTGTGAGTATGAATTACCTCCTTATCCACAACAAGATATATTTGACGCAAGATGGACTGTACCAACAATTAACGGTATCTTGAGAAATATTTATCCAGAAGCTTCTGCTACTGGAGACCAAATATATGTAGCTCAAATACAAGTTGGTGGTGAGAATGGTCAAACTGCAATTAACTACCCAATTACTATTGAGTGGAATGCAAATGACGTTCCTGCTATTGATGATGCAACTGCGAACCCTTCTAGTTCAAGCTGGTACTTAAGAGACCCTGCTTCTGATGGTTCAATCTTCCACATCAATATGCACGATCCTAATGTAAGATATTTGTCAGGTAACAGCTTCGAATATGACGATGCAACTGGTGAAGCTAAATTGACTATTACTAATAGTGAAATAAGCGCATTCATTATCTACAGAGATATTCAATCTAGTGTAGAGAACAATGAAGTAGCTGCTGTTTCTAACATTACTAATGTGTCTCCTAATCCAGTTACAACTGTAAGTACTGTTAACTTTAACCTTAACAAAGCTGCTTACGTAACATTCGAACTAATTGACAACGTTGGTAGAGTAATCGGCGTACTTAACGAAGGTAACTACACTGTAGGTCCTCACGCATTCGACTTTGATATCAAAGAAAGATTTGCGAATGACTTAAGCAACGGTTCTTATACTCTAAGAATGAATGCTGGTGGTGTAACTGAATTCATGAAAGTACAGATAGTTAAATAAGACGACTAAACTTGGGGTACCTTACTTAGGTAGGGTACTTCCATTTATAACAATGACAATAATTAATAATATATAAGAGGTTTTATAATGAGACTTACAAAAAGCATAATAGCTGGAATGACAGTAGCACTAGTTGCTCTTTCTAGCTTAGCGCTAAAGTCGAATGTACCTGGTGAATTTATGTCAATGGAACTTGTTGATAAGGATTACACACCTATCGTTGGTGGTACCGAGTTGGAAGACGTTGATTTTATCTTACCTCCAAATGTTCAAGATTCGGATGATGGATATCATAAAATTGATATCGGTTTCCCTTTTGAGTACAATGGAGAGGTATATACAGAACTTTGGATCAGTGTGAATGGATTTGTTACATTCGACAGACCAAACTTTTTGCCACAAACAAATCCTAGAGGTTTGTTTAGAGATTTACCATCTACTTACCAACAAAATGTATTGGCTCCTTTCTGGGGTGATCACATTTTTAGAAATAAGGTTGATGAGTTAAACAATTACGTTGAGACAACAATTTCTTACAAAGGAGATGCTGACATGATGGTAATTGAATGGAAAGACTTGAACATTATGGACAAGACTAAGCCATCAAGTATCGCAGATTTCCAAGTAATTCTTTACAGATCAGATGATCCTGCAACTCCACAAGGTGATATTGAATTCGCTTATGGTCAAGTTGGTGGTAATACATTAACTAACGAAACAATTGTAGTAACAAGAGGTGCTTCAGTTGGAATCAAAGGTGAGTTTGACGACTTTATGAATGGATTATTCCCTATCAGTGATGAGCCAGATGGCACTTCAGGTGTTTCTTCTGCTGCTACTGACAGTACTAATTTATCAAATGCATGGCAACCATCTGGTGCTTCTAATTACAGAATATTATTCACTGCTAAGAAGACTCTTAACATTGAAGAATCTTGGGGTGATGGAGATGTTGATTTTTCTAAGACTCCTGGTCAAAGACACTTCAACCTACCACAAAACAGATATGTTACTTTCAATGACGTAAGATTAATTCTTCGTTCTATGGCTACTCAAATTCCATTGGATAGTGTAAGAAGAAGAGCTGCTTACCACGGTGATGTAAATCACAATGGTAGATATTACTACAGAACTAATGGTGGTAATGATGAGAAAGTAGAAATAAGAAGTCAAGATGAAAATTACTTTGATAACATTCCAAATGAAGTTACTTCATTGAAGAAAGTATTCTATCAAGTAAATGAGCACGATGCTGCAATTATTTTGCAATATCTATCTGCTTCTACTACTCAACTTCCATGGTTAATACCTGACGAAGTAGTATTCGATCCTAAACAAGCTAATGTTGCTGACAACATTGTAGTAGGTGATAAAGAAGTACTTAATGGTAAAACTGTTGTTCCTGTTTACATAAACAACAATCATTACGGACCACTTTCAATTTCTTTTGATGTTAACGCTTCTGTTAATGGTGTAAGAACTGAATTAAATAATGAATTCCAAATGACAGATCACGGTACTAATTCTGTATTCTTTGCTGCTTCTGCTAAAGAATTTGATTCTAAAGAAGCTGTATTCTATGTAGAATTGACGGATCTTAATGGTAATTTGACTTTAAATAACATCAGAGTGAATGACAAACCAGTTGGTACTATTACTGAAGCTAGCGAAGTTTCTTCTGCTAATCTAGTAGTAACTCCTAACCCATTTGTTAATGGAATGTCTACTTACTCAGTGAACGTACCACAAGAAGGAAACTATACACTTTCTGTATTTGATGCAGTTGGTAACAAGGTTTCTGAAATCTATAGTGGTAATATCAATTCTAGTGCTACTAATGTATTAGAATTAAATGATGTTTATGGCAACGAACTTAATTCAGGTGTTTACTTTATCAAGTTAGAAGGTAAAGGCGTGAATGAAATAGAAAAGATTATTATCAATAGATAATGATTGACTCTAAGTTTGTAAATACGATTTTTGCTTTGGGGTTGCTCATATTAATGAGCAGCTCCCAAGCTAAATCTAAAGATTACAAGCTTGAAATTTTGGATTTGAATCCAGTTGATCTTTGCGGTAAAGAATTTGAGAGAGAGGTAATAGTAGCTCCAACTATAGGAACTGTTATTAAATCAGATTCTCTTATAGGTTTTGAGCTCTCTTTGAGTTATGATCCAGAAGTAGTAAGAATGAATAGAGTACTTACTATAAACACTTTTGCAGATAGGTTTAAATATAAAAAATCAAATGCAGATGGTGATAACGGTGAAATAATATTTGAAGGTGCTGTTGATTTGAAAGGATTTCCTAACCCACTTTCTGGTAGCTTACCACTTGTAGGTTTTGCTGGAGATTTTATAGGAGATTGCAATGATACAGTTGTATTTGGGATCAATTACTTTTTTCCTTTTGATGATTTCAAAGGTTCTGTAGATGCAGATACTTCATTAGAAATTGCAGGAAGAATAGTTGATAAGCCAAGCAGAAGTATTGGTTTTGATATTGAGGACACTGAAATAGTTCTCAAACAAGATAGTTCGACAAGTCTAAATATTGAGTTAGACTTAGGAGAACTAAGTTCTTTAGAATATTGGAAAGTACGACTAACTCTAGATACGGATAGTATTTCAATTAATGATATAGTTGGTAACAACTCTATAATAATTGACGATGTAACAATAGAAGATGACAATGGTTATTTGGTTGATATGAGTATATTAGATTCAGATGAGACTAATATCATGTTAAACATAATATCTAGTAAGTATGATACTGCTGATGTAAATTTGAATATAGAGACGGTTGAAACTACTGAATGCGTATGTGCAACAAGGTTTCCAAATTTGGAATTTAACTTTACTAATAGGCAGTCCAAAGACTCTGTTAAGTCAAGTGTTAATTACTTCACAGAATTTGAAAACGTGAATGGTCTGATTATTCCTAAAGTAAATGGAATAAATGTTCAGGTATATAGTGTTCTTGGAAATAAGGTAGATGAAAAGTATTGTAATGTTAATAACGTATATGACTCGAATAGATTAAAGAAAGGCATATACTTTATTAAGGTTACAACAAGTAACTTTACTAAAATATACAAGAAAATAAATAATTAATTTTTTATAAATAATTTTTAAGGTGTCCTAATGTATAATAAAAATACTAAGGTAAAGGGCGTAAACAGACTTACCAGTATGGCAGTAGCAGCATTGCTATTCCTTATTGGGTTCGGTTCTGTAGAAGCTCAAGATTATCCTCGAATCCCAGTTTTATCTTTAACTGGACAAGAAGGTGGATATAACGACCAGTGGTTCGAAAATGGTAGAGTATTGCTACCTAGAAACACGAATTTTGACAGAGAATTTTTAGTTCCTGTCTTTATTGATAACAGATGGGCAGATAATCCAGATGGATATTCTGTTGATTTACCTGTTGCTCCTATCACTAGTTTCAACTTTAAATTGTTCTATGATTCAGCAACAGTAAGACCAATTGGTGTAGAAACTGTACATCCTAAATACATTCCTCGTTCTGTTAAATTAAGAGGAGAGCAACCATTGGCTGCTGGCTTCCAAATTGACTGGCATGATGAAGTAGATAAAAACTTCTATACTCATATTGATGCATCTCAAACGGTAACTGTTAATAGAGGCCGTGCAGTATCAATATCTGCTGCAAGTAACAAACCATTGCCAAATACAGCGTTGGACTTCCAACAGTTTAGAGTTTTACTTTATGTAAGATTTAAAGCTGTATTGAATGAAGGCGAGAAGTTAGAAAATAGTTTTTCTTTCTTCCATATTGGTAGAGACACTATTATTTACAATGACTTGAATGTATTACAAGAAGCTCCTTTTGTTGACTACAGAGATTATGATACACGAGTTAGTGAAGATTTCCCAGATCCACAAAGACCTAATTATGATTCACCACTTGGTGTAACTTTCTCTGGTCTTGCTGGTATGGACAATAGAACTATCCAAAATGATATCGTTGAGAACAAAATTTTACCAGGTGGTATTTGGTTCCAATATATGACAGATCAACCATCTTTTGAATTTGAGATTAACAGACAATTAGGTCAACAACCTCCAATTGTAGAAATAGAGGAAGGTTTATATGAAATAGTAGATCCTTTTACTGTTGATTTGAATGCGAATAGAAATCAAAACCCTTATCCAAATGTGGCAACACGAATTATGGAAGTTTTGAATGGTACAGAATTAACTTTACTTAAAAACATCCATATCGTATCTGATAAACCATGGTTAGAATTTGATGGCCGTGATATACAAGGTCCTACAACAGAAGGCTTTGTAACTTATTTAGATAATGGTTTATTAGGTGAAGACAGTCAAAGAGATGAACAGAATGAAGTTCCAGATGACGAAGGTCCATTAAGTTTAACAATAACTTGTGATCCTGCAAAAATCCAAGCTGGTGATGATTTGAATGATGATCCTGAAATTGAGAAAACTGGTATTTATACTGGTTATCTAACATTCAGTTCTGATTATGCTATCATTTCTCCAGTAAGAATTAAAGTAACATTTATTTACTTCAGACCACCATTAGAAGGTCAAGATCCAGCTGGTTCAAGATTGAATGGTATTCCATTGACATTAACAAATAGAGATGGAGAGTCTTCAAGAATAGTATTTGGTACTGGTGACAGAGCTACAATTGGTGTAGATTCACTATATGGTGAGCACGCTAAAGAATCTGCTCTTTCTTCTACTGAAATGGAAGCTAGATTCTATCCTGTAGATGAATCTGGAGAAGAAATTGATGATCCTGATATCCAATTTGGTCTTGGTGACTTTGCTACTAGTGATGAGCAATTGAAATCAAATTCTAGAGATATTAGAAGTTCTGATGATACGACGCGTTCATTAATTTATAAAGTTAAATTTAATCCAGGTGAAGATAATCAAGATCAAAGATATCCTATTATCATTTCATGGAACAGAGAAGACTTTATTGAAGGTTCTTCAATATTCTTAAGAGATACAGACAATGGTCAAACTTTTGATCCAGTTGATTTGTGGAATGAAGGTACTCCAAGTATTGATCCTAATGTATATACATTCAATATAAATGACCCTAGAGTAAGAGAATTCTATATAGAATATACTCCTGCTAAATTAATCGAATACACTGATTTTGAGGGTAACCCAATTATAGAGCCAGGATGGAATTTACTATCTATGCCTGTAAAACCAATTGATAATGGTAATCCTTGGGAGTCAACAGGTCTACTAACTAGAAGACCTTATTACTTCTTCTTAAATTCATATCAACAAGAAGATGACGGAAACATTCGTCCAGGTGTTGGTTATTTCGTAAAATTCGGTGCGAATAAAGATAACTTACCTACTACATTCAGAGGAACTAGCATCTTTGAAGTTAGCCCATTGGTTAACCCAGTAAGAGTTTATGTTGCTGACGAAGGAAGAGGTGGTTGGAACACAGTTGGTGCTCCTACAACTCCTATCAATGTTGAAGCATTAGAGTTTAGATCAGTTGGTCAAGGTAACAGACCTGACAGAAACTACATGCTACAACATGGTGTCTGGAAATATGAAACTAAAGAAGGTTACAAAGAAGTATCTGAATTACAACCTGGATTAGGTTACTGGTTGAAAGTTGATACTGATGGTTACTACTACTTTAATACAGAAAGTGCTAAGAGAACTAACGAAGTTCCAGTAATGTTTGACTCTAGAAATAGTGTTAAAAACAATGCAACTCAAATTATTGTTTCTGACAATAACCAAAGTTCTAAAGCATTATATGTAACTAACAACACAGAAATTAACAGCATTGAATTACCACCACTACCACCATCTTTTGACGTAAGGTTTGACGGTAATACTGAGATGACTAACAACAACGAATCAATTATCAAATTGACTAACGTTGAGTATCCAGTTTCTATATCTGCTAAAGGAATGAATGGTACTTTTGAAGTGAAAGACGCAGCTACTTACGAGTACTTTGGTACTATCAGTTCTGATAATTTCTCTTCAGTTGAAATTAAGTCTTCTTCTAACTCAATTCAATTGAATAGAGTAGAAACTGAAGAATTAAGTGAAGTAAACAATGTTTACCCTAACCCAGTTGTATCTGAAGCTACTATTAGTTTCAATGCTCCTGTAGAAGGTGCTTACAATGTTACTTTAATCAACTCAGTTGGTAACAAAGTAGCTAATCTTTACAGTGGAAACGTAAACGAAGATGTTAAGACTATTAGCTTTGATGCTAACGGCTTCTCTTCTGGTAACTACTTTGTTAAAGTTCAAGCTGGTTCTTACAACAAGATTATGAGATTACAAATCGTTAAATAATCTGTAGTTGTAAACTATAACATTCTTAGGGATAGCTAGACGCAAGTTGTGCTATCCCTTTTTTTATTTAATGATACGGAGAAGAACACTATGCGATTAGTTGTTTTACTATTTATTTTTACTACATATTTCTCTTTTAGTCTTGATAAAACATCATTCAAACTAAATGTAAGTTATGATGGTGTTAGCACTTTTTTAGAGGCAGGGTATTCTGACTCTACTACTAATGTTTATGACGAAAATTATGAAAATGATTTGCCACCTTTTCCCCCACCACAGGGGATTATCCCTACTTTTAGAATTATAAGAGAGTATGAAGGTAGAGAAGACGAATTAATTTTTACAGATATTGACTTAAGGGCAAAACCAATACAGAATGACACTATTATAGATTATGCTTTTGAACTTCTTGGAAATAGAGAACAAGGAAAAGACTTTAGATTAACTGTTCCGATTGGTGATTTAGACCAGCGGATAAAGGAAATTAGAGTAGTTGATAATATTACAGGTGGTACCTTAGTTGATTCTAATATTGTAAATGGTGTTCCTTTAGTAATTGATAATATCTTTATAGAAACATATACTATTAGTGTTAGGTTTATACAAACTGAGACATCAGTTTCTAATACCGCTGAAGATAATGGTTTTTACTATTCTAATGGTATTATATATAATGAGGGCAACAACGCCGATAGAGTAGCTGTATATGGCTTAAATGGTACAAAACAAATAGAAGTGAAAGGTAGCAACTCTAGTTTTAATGTAAACTCATTAGGCAGGGGAGTATATTTTGCATATATTTACTACAATGATAATGTGGTTGGTAAGCTAAAGATTGTTAAATTGTAGTTTATACTGTAATTAATATTGGAAAATTTTGTTTATTATATAAGCAGTAAAGAATAGATACCAGATGCCTGATAAAGATAAAAAGCAAATAGAAAATTCAGAGAGCTCTAAGCCAGAAAGGCAAAGGAGTACAGATGCTCATAAACCTAAGAATTATAAGAAAAGAGATAGCAGAATAAACCCTGTTAAGAAGTCTCATAAGCCAAAAGATAATTCTGAAGGTAAAGATAATAAGCAGGGCATCAAGAGGAAAAAGAATTATTCTAACAACTCTAAAAGACCTCTGATATCAGTTGTGATTCCAACTTTCAATGAGCAAGACTCACTCGAAGAGCTTTCAAATAGATTGGAACACGTCCTAAAGAGAGAAGCAAAAGGAAACTACGAAGTAATATATATAGATGATGGTTCCGACGATAACACTTATTCGGTAATCAAAGAGATTAATAAAAAGAATAGACGGTTTAAGCTAATAAGATTTAGAAGAAATTATGGTAAATCAGCTGCTTTGTCAGTTGGTTTCAAGCGTGCGAAAGGTGCAGTTATAATTACAATGGATGCTGACCTTCAAGATGATCCAGATGAGATACCTAACTTAATGTCCAAAATTAGAGAAGGTTATGATTTGGTTTCTGGTTGGAAGAAGAAAAGAAATGACCCAATTAATAAAACGTTACCTTCTAAATTCTTTAACTTCGTTACATCAAAAACTAGCGGGTTAAAGCTACATGATTTTAATTGTGGACTAAAGGCTTATAGGTCTGAAACTGCAAAGTCACTCGATATATATGGCGAAATGCATAGGTATTTACCTGTACTAGCCCACTGGAATGGTTTTAGAATAGCTGAAATACCTGTTTTGCATCACCATAGAAAACATGGAGTTACCAAATTTGGCGCTTCTAGATATGTAAAAGGATTCCTTGATTTATTAACATTATTGTTTACATCACGTTATCTTAAAAGACCACTACACTTTTTTGGTACACTAGGTACTTTATTAGGATTGTTAGGATTTGGGATAGACGCTTGGCTAACAATAGAATGGTTGATGGGAGATACTTTCTTGAGTAACAGACCAGCAGCACTTCTTGGTATTGGATTAATAATAGTTGGTGTTCAGTTAGTCTCATTGGGACTACTGGGCGAAATGATTGTCAAAAATTTTAAAAGAGATGAAGAATATCAAATTAAAGAAACTTTATAATTTAATAATTGTTGGCTTGGTATCATTTGTAATGATGAGCCAATATAGTTTTAGTAACACCAATGTCTATAACTATGAGTATAGTTTAGGTATAGGATTTACAACTACAAAAGTACTAGGCAACAACCCTGCTATTAATACTATTAGTCCAATCAATGCTGCAAACCCTCCGGGTGGTAGTTTTAATGGAGCTATGCCAGGTATTGAAGTTAAAGGTCAATACAAACTAGATGATGTTGGTGATTGGAGATTAGTAGGTGGTATTAATTACAATTTTTATAGTGCTAGAGAGAGAATACCAAGAGATATTAGTACTTTCAGATTAATGAATAATTTGAATATTCTATCTCCACTAGTTGGTATTAACTATACACTTATCAGATTTCCTTCAGCTATGTCTTCAGTTTATGTGGGTGTAGAAGCAAGATATAATTATATTCATGCTATTAGTTTGATTCGACAAGAAGAGATATTTTCTACCGGAGAGATAGAAGAAAGAGAGTTTGGAGATAAACAGTCTGTGGGTAGATTTGGTGGATTGTTGAAACTTGGTTTAGAAGGTGAACTTTACGAAAATTATATGATCAATGTTAGTTGGGGAGTCGATGCCCTTAACCTATTGGGTGCTGACGATAGTCGTGGGAATCTTCTGACACCATTCGGACCTGAAAGTTTCAATTCTGCTTTAGGAATAGAACAGGAAGAAGAGCTTACCTATAATTTTTACTTTTCAATAATGATTCAATACAGATATTAGCATATATGTCAGAAAAGATTAAATACAATTTAGATTGTAAATACTTTTTAGGTCATATTCCATGTGGACCTCACAAAATACATGGAGTTATGTGCGAGGACTGTAGTTATTATGAACCGAAGAAAGGTAAAGTACTAATTATAAAACTCGGTGCTATTGGTGATGTAATAAGAACCACTCCCATTTTGAAAAAAGTATGGGAAGAATATAGTGACTCTGAAATTTGGTGGATTACCGATTTCCCCTCAGTTGTGCCCGATAAAGTAGATAGAGTTTTCAAATTCGATGCAAAGTCAATACTTACTATGCAAAATACAGAGTTTGACTATGTAATTAACTTAGACAAAGATTACGAAGCTTGTGGACTCACAAAATCACTAACTACAAAAAAGTTAGATGGATTTACTATGCGTGATGGTAAACCAGTTCCTGCTAACGAAAGAGCTGAGCAAAAGTATTTGACTGGGCTTTTTGATAATGTAAACAAGGCAAATACTAAGTCCTATCCAGAAGAAATATTTGAAATATGCGGATGGAAATTTAACAAAGAGCCTTACATTATAGATTACTTGAAGCAAGATTGGGATTTGGCTAACCAAGGCAGAAAAATTGTAGGTCTTAATACTGGTTGTGGCGACAGGTGGACTAGCCGTTTGATTCCTGATTCAACTTGGATAGAATTGATAAATAAGCTAAAGGAAAATGGTTATTACCCATTGCTATTAGGTGGTTCGCAAGAGCATTACAAAAATGAATATCTAGCAGCGACTACTAAGGCAGCTTATTTGGGTCACTTTAGTTTGAATAAATTTATTTCGCTCATCAGTGAATGCGATTTGGTGGTAAGTGCAGTTACTATGGGTGCACACTTAGCTATAGGACTCAGAAAACCGTTAATATTGGTTAACAATATTTTTAACGCTGAAGAGTTTGAACTATATGGACGTGGTGAAATTGTAGAGCCAACTAAACAGTGTCATTGCTTTTTCAGTGCAAAGTGTACGAATGATGACTATTCTTGTATTGATCTTGTGAGTGCTGATATGCTTTATGAAGCAGTGGTAAAAAATATTGAAGTAAAGGTATAAAAGTTATGGAAGAGAAAAATTTTAATATATTAAAACACTTTATGATTGATGTGGATATTGATGACAATCCACCATCTGATTTCTATTTGCAAATAGCTACTCAGCGCGATATGGTTCTTGACCTAATGGATAAGGGCGTAATACTTAGTTATTGTCTTTCGGACGATAGCACAAAGCTATGGTTAGTGGCAGTCGGTAAAGACAGTGAAGAAATAAGACTAATGACTGAAAAGTTCCCACTTTTCAAGTACATGACATTCAATATTGTGCCTCTTATGTTCTTCAGCAATTCTACCCATAAATTACCAGAGTTGTCGCTTAACTAAAACGACCATTGCTAACCAGTAAGATTATGTTCAATCTAACTTTGATTAGAACCTAATGGACATACCATATATAATTCCAAACTTATGAGTTGACAGTAGGCTTGAATTAAAGTTATAAAGTCCCGTAGTCCATTCTGGACCTGCGAACATCGATATTTTGTTAGATACATCGTACACCAACCCAGCTGAAGCTTTTGTTACCCAGCCACGGTTAGTACCCCCAATTAATAATGACGTCATTGGCTTTAGGTTTTGAGTTAATATACTAAGCTCACTGAAGGTATAGTTTGCTTTCAGACCACCCCAAAAAGTTAATTGATTTTCTAGCATCGTCTCATCAGTTTCAAATGTGCTTACTCTCACTTTGTTAACAAAGAACTCTTGCCCAAACTCTAAACCTAATTCAAAATCTTCATTTACAGAATACATAAGTGCTATACCAATATTATTGATAGTCGGTGACTCGACAACTGACATGTTAGCATCGGTCAGTGATGAATTTGATACTCCTTTTGCTTGTAAGTTGAATAGCAGTGCTCTGTCTGAACTATAATCATATTGCATTCTTTTAGATGGATTTACTATGAACCCACTATTTGTACCATTGTCATAGCTTGTATTGAACTCTCTATTGTTATAACTGTCAATATTATAATCTGACTTGTCAGAAACTAATAAATAGCTTTCTGTGTCATTGCTGTTAGCAATTGAGCTTTCGGAAATTAATAAACTATTATTACTAGTTTTTGCATTATTGTTACCCGCTACGTCTGTTTCAATATCATTATTTGCAATATAACTACCCTCAGAAGAGTTTGAACTGCTAATGAAAGAGTTGTTGCTACCCTTAGCTGCTACGTCTTCCTCTACAACGCTTTTACTACTAACAAATGGTACAGACATTTCTACTGGCTCAGCGCTAGCCAAAGCTGCAAATTGTTTGTTTGTACTGTTACTTACTGTAGTTGGTTCCTCGTTATTGTCCATATCGACAAGGAATAGATTAGATACTACTGCGATAGTAGTAGCTGCAATAGCTACACCAACCTTAGAACCGATAAGTGCCGATGCTGCTGCGAAACCTGTGTTTTGCAAGTGATACCACAATCCACTGCCACCTAAGCCGATACCAGCAAGTACGCCCCTGCGGAGTCTGTTTGGTGGAGTTTCTAACTGGCCACTCATCATACGGCGCATCCGCATGGTGTCCAGAAATTCCTTTTGCAGCTCGGGACTTTCCGCCAAGGAATTGAGCACTTCTGTAGTGTCTAGCCCTTCGGTTTCTCCGTCTAGCAACATTGCTAATTTTTCAGAATCAGTCATATTATAATCTTTCATTTCCATTAACTATAGTCTTTTATTTCATCAAAGTAAGGTGCTAAAAGTTCTTTGATTTTACCTTTAGCTCTATATATTCTTATTCTAACTATGGGCATTTTCGTGTCTAGTGCTTCGGCTATCTCTTTGTAAGACATATCCATATACTCACGCAACACAATTACTTCTCTGTACTTTTTTGGTAGGGCATCGAGTGCGGTTTGGAGCAGTTCGTTCAGCTGTCTATTACCGTATGATTTATCATAGTGTGGCAGTTCCAAATCTTCCAAAGATACCTTGTCGTTGTACTTTTTTGCCTTTTCGTTCAGACATAAGTTCCTTGCTATCTTGGTGAGATAACCAGCAACATTAGTCATTTTTCTGTCTTTTTTGGCACTAGTGTAGAAGCGCATAAAGGTCTCTTGAAATATATCTTCAGCCATAGGGGCATTATTCAATACCTTCCTGCAATAGGTATAGATATTGGGTGAATAACGCCTGTAGAGCTCATCGAATGCCTTTTTTGATTCTGATTTTGTACCAGAAAGCATATAATAAAGCTCAGCGTCAGATATGTCTAATAGATCTTTGCTCATAGCTACTTAAGTTATTAACAGTTTTATATGACTTTTGTCACAAATAATGGGATTGTTTAATTAATGGATGATTGTTTTGTTTATATATTGTACGTTTAGTGTGCCGAATTAGATTTTTAATATAATTATCTAGGCTGTAAATTAATCAAAATGAATGAATTAGCAAGTAGGAAACCTACACCTCTTTTATAATGCTGAATATGAATTCTTCTCTCTCGCTGTAAATCCTCAACGAGTAATGCCCATTTGCAAGATTTGAAATGTCAATTCTGCTTTGTCCACTTGGATTAATAATACCTAATGGATTTGATTGAACTACTAGATCAGCAGTTGAGATTAACTCATAATGAAATTCGGATGCGTATTTGTTGTTGAGTTGTATATTTATATCTTCTGTTGTTGGGTTAGGATATAAATAATTTTCTGTATTATTATAACCAGTTTCAATATTAGTCAATAAATCATCTACATTTATTTTTCTTAACTTATGACTTTGTAATGAAGTTTTTTCTCTAATTAATATAGTTTCTAATCCTTCGCATGAAGAAGCAGTATATTGTATTGCATCTACAGGTCTTAATCTCAAAAATTCATTAAGAATTAGATTATGCAATACACCATTTTCATATAAATAAATCTCATTATTATCACTAAACTAGATTTGTCTATACCCTAATAGTCCTTCATAAAGATTTGTGACTTTATTCTTCTTATATTCATATTTTGATAATCTTTTTCCTAAATCATCGGGTAAGTATAAATAATAAAAAGCATCTTCTTCTACATCATATTTTTGTCCTCTTATATTTTCATCTATTTCATTGCTTTCAATCGAAGTTGTTGAGCTGAATTGTTGTAACCAAGTCTCGACAATTTCAAATATTTCCTTACTATTCATATCTTGCATCAATAAATGACTATTTCCATAAACCAGAGAATCTTCTGGAAGTGAAATAACATTTGCGACTCCTCCAGAATTACTAAAAAATTCTGCTGCTTGTTCAGTTGCTAGTTTCCTATTTGTTTGGTTCCTAGAGGTTATGTAATCACCATAAACTCCTAACATATTTAAACCGTTTAAATCAGGGAAGTCATCAGCATCTGGTGGACCAGCTGGTTCTATAAGTATAAGTCCGTTTACCATTTGAGTCATATCCTTGGCTGCAGTGACAACTCTGCTAGCTCCAGCACTATGTGCTAAAAGCCATACCTTTCCATTAGTTGAATCAATGACTGCTTTAATAGCATCATAATAGTTTTGATCGGAATTACCTAGATATGGGTAGTTTTCCGCAAAAGTATCAAAATATTCGGTTGGAAACAATGCATCTGGATAAGGATTTCCTTGAGATGTGCCAAAACCCCATCGTCTCCATATATCGTTTTGCCCACCTTGCATTGAGCCAGGTGTTGCCTCTTTACCGTTGTCTGGCACTATGAAGGGTTCTATAAATCCACCTGTTGCAAAATCGTAACGGGGATCATTTACCATATAAACGTCATAACCTTTGTCAGCAAATAATTCAGCCCAGCCTTTTCTACCATCGGGTGTTGTAATATATATATAAGTAGATAAATTTGCTCCTGGAACCATAACAATTGTAGCGTCCTCTTTTTTATTTTCAGCAAGAATGTAATTTACATAAGCGTCATCTGTATAAAAACTACCATAAGTATGTTGAGCTAGAAGATGTTGAGAAGAAAGTATACATATAACTACTAAAAAAGTATTTATAAAAATTGTTTTTCTTATATTTTTTGACATTTGAATCATTGTAGAAATTTCAGTTTATATTAATAAGAAATGAATAAAATCACTTTAAGTATTTATTTATAGTGTACCCACTATAGTAATCCTCAAAGCAAAAATAGTATTATTTTTATAAATAATAAAGAATTATCAGATGGAAATATCTAAAACGAGAAGAGTTTTTATATCAAAATAAAAAAACACCCCATCTGCTTAGCAAATGAGGTGTTTTATAAATAAAATTATACTATTATGAGAATAAACTTATAATACGTCTATTTCTGTAACTATAACAATAGGATTTCCTTCTTCATCAAATCCGAATACTTCTGGTGGATCAGCTGATGGGAATTCATATTTGTCTTTCTCTCCGTTATCTATGTGCAACATAGGGAATAACTTTTGGCCTGGCTCAATAATCACACCTTGGTTTAGAGTAACTTCTACGTTTTGGTTCAATCCAGCTGAAACTTTTGTTCTACTGATAATACCTGGAACGACCATATTTCCATTGCCATCATCATTATGTATAATATACAACAAATATAATAAATTATTGCACTTATTGATATATAGAATTGCAAAAGTCTGGTCAGGATAACATGACTTGTTTATTAATTATCTTCTTTGGATTCATTGAAGTACTTATGTACTACTTTTGCTTGCTTATCGCCTAAGTGTACTTTGAGCTGAGCAATTGTTGAGTTTTTTACTCCATCTACTGAACCGAGCTCTTTAAGTAATTTCACTGCAGTTTTTTTGCCAATTCCTGATATGTCTGTTAGTTCAGTTTTGAATGTTCGCTTAGAACGCAAATTCCTATGGAATGTGATAGCAAAGCGATGTGCCTCGTCACGTAGTTGCTGTATTAGTCTGAGTGAGCTAGATGTACGTGGTAGTAGAATCGCCTCTTTCTGCCCAGGGAAAAATACTTCTTCCAATCGCTTAGCTAAACCGACTACTGTTACTTTGTCGAATATACCTAAGTCTCTTAGTATTCTTTCGGCAGAAGAAAGTTGTCCTTTTCCGCCGTCTATTATTATTAGGTCAGGCAATCGCTCTTTTCGTTCTACTAATCCTCGGTATCGTCTTTCTACTACTTCGCGCATAGCTGCAAAGTCATCGTTTTTATTAACGGTTTTGTTCTTGTACTTTCGATATTCCGATTTCTTGGGTTTACCATCTACAAAGCAGACCATAGAGCTGACAAGTTCGGTGCCTTGCAGGTGCGAATTGTCAAAGCACTCTATTATTCTTGGTGGCTTTTTCAATCTCAAATCCCGTTGAAGTGCCTGAACTGAATGTGGTATAGATTGCTCACGTTTACTTATCGCTAATAAGTATTCCTTAAGAATATATTGAGCATTATTTTCTGCTAAGTCGATGAGGTGTCGTTTATCACCAATTTTCGGAATTTTTATATGCACTGTGGCATTTCGCTTTTCAGAAAGTATGGTAGTTAGAGTTTCTAAATCTTCTATTTCTACTGGTAAAAATATTTCTTTTGGTACAAATTCTTGTTGTGAATACCAGCTATCTATTGTTCTTTGTAATATTTCAGCATCACTTAGCTCGTCTGTTTTTTTTATGATGAAGTGTTTCCTACCTATTAGCTTACCTTCGCGGACAGTGAATACAATAGAACAAACGGTATTTTCTTGTCTGTATATTCCAAACACATCTCTATCTATTGCATCTGCAGTGACGACTTTCTGTCTTGATACGAACTGCCTTATGGCGCCGAGTTGATCTCTTGTTTTTGCAGCTTCCTCAAAGTTCATTTCCTCAGAAAGTTCATCCATTCTTTGCTGAAGGAATCGCTCCAAATCACGTGTTTTACCATTAAGAATACTTTTCGCAAATGCTACATTTTGGTTATATTCTGTCTTATCAATGAGTCCTTCGCATGGGCCATCGCATTTTTTTATGTGATATTCTAAGCAGACTTTGTGTTTTTTTTCTCTGATAGTCTCTTCGTTGATGGTGAGCTTACAAGTTCTGAATTTGAATATTTTGTGTAGTAGTTCTAATACCCTACGCATATCACCTACTTTGGTGAATGGACCATAGTATTTTGATCCATCTTTTACAACATTTCGGGTCTGGAAAATACGAGGGTATGGTTCGCTGGTAACCTTGATAAATGGGTAAGACTTATCATCTTTCAGGTTAACATTGTAGCGAGGTTTGTGCTTTTTGATTAATGTATCTTCCAGTATTAGTGCTTCAGCTTCTGAATCGGTCACGATTATCTCAACATCGTCTATTTTTTTGACTAATGCCTTAGTCTTAGCATCGTGTTGCTTCTGCCTATTAAAATATGAACGCACCCTGTTGCGAAGCTTAATTGCCTTACCGACATAGATTATATTCCCGTTCTTATTTTTATACTGATAAATTCCGGGTTTCTGAGGTAAGTTTGCTATTTTGGACTTCAAATCCATTGACTATATATTGCCTGATTTTGGTCTTAGGACTAATTCTTCTACGGTCAGATTTCCATTGGCAATAGATGGGATGAGAGCTCCAACTGCATCGGCTACTTCTTCAGCTGACATCATTTTGTGCTCATGTTCACTACGCAAATCATCTGGCCATAAGTCTGTGCTAGTTGCACCTGGGAATACATTGACAACATCTACGCTGTTTTCTCGCATCTCTTCTCTAAGTACATTCATCATATTGGTAACTGCCGATTTACTTGAAGAGTATAGCGAATTGCCAGAAAAAACATCACGAACTGCTACCGATAATATATTTATTAATCCACCTTTGGTCTTGATTATATCAGGTAGGAATTCTTTTGTAATAGCGAACACAGAGCGATAGTTGAGATTATTAACTTTATCGAAGTCTTCCAAGCTCATATCTGCTAAGTTTTTGACTACAGTTGTACCAGCATTATTTATCAGTATATCTATGCTAATGTTCTTTTGTTTTAGCTCATCGCTTAATTTTTTTATTTCACTCACTTCAGATAAATCAACAGAATAGACTAAAGCACTGTCTGGGAACTTATCTTTGTTACTAATATCTCTGCCTGTAATGATAGGTGTGGCTCCCATATCTGCCACTTTGTTAGCTATAGCTAGACCAATTCCTTTAGTTGAACCAGTTATGAGTATGTTTTTGCCAATTAGTGATTGTGTTGTCATGTTCTAATTCTATTTTCTTAATTCTTGATTTTTTTGTTCTATAAATTACGTAAATCGCCGTTTAATCTTATTTGATTAAATAAAAAAATCTACTTCAGAGAAATCTGAAGTAGGTGTATTCATAAATAAATAGTTGGGGTTTTTACTTATGATTGAATGAATTTAGCATCCACATTGTCTTTTCTTGGAATCTTATCAACTCTGTCATCATATCTACTGTACTTTCGTCTCCAGCGCTGTCAGCTACTTCCAGAGCTTCTCTTTCTTTATTAATTAAGATAGATAAATTCTCCACAACCTTATTTACTGAATCGGAAGAAGTAGTTACATTCTTGTGTTCCGCTATGTCCGATTTTGCAACATAATCGCTATATGTATGCAATGGGACAGCTTCTAATGTAACAATTCTCTCTGCAATTTCGTCTATTGATTCTTGTGCAGCATTATAAAGTTCTTCAAACTTTACATGAAGCGTGAAAAAATCATTACCTTTTAGGTTCCAGTGAAACCCTCTTAAGTTTTGATAGTATAGTTGATAATTAGCTAATAAGTCATTTAATTTACTTGTCAATTCTTTAATTTTTTCTGAATCTAATCCTATTGAATTCTTCATATTTTTTTTATGTCCTTTTAATTATAAAAAGCTTGTGTTACCTAAAAGAACGTAAAAGTAGGGAGATTATTTTTTTCATCTTAATGTGATTATTTTATCTATTCAATGTTTATAAGTAACTTGAAAGTTTTGAAATCGTACTTTTAGAATAATTTTTTAATATAAATTTACATATGCCTATAGAAAACTGCTACTTAGTTACAATTGACCAATATTTATAAATTATATCAGTATGGTATGCTTTTTGTATATAGTAAGAATACCTCATAATTAGTGGCAGAATGTCCAATAAAATTCGTGTATATATCTTAGTAATCATTGCTTTTGGGTTGAGTTTCTCAATTTCAGAATCGCAGGACTATGAGAGTTTGGAAATAAACGAAAGTATTTTCGAAAAAGACTCAACCAGTGATTACTCTAGCCCCTTCTTCGATTACCAAGGGTATTATCGTCAGAAGTATGGGCAAGATGTGTTTGGTGATGCCGACACACTCGACGGATATAGCTACGAAAGCGAAATAGATTCAACCGGTGAAAGAGTATTAGCTACCGAAAGAGTAGATGATTTGGAGCTTAGTTCTGGTATCGATATGAGCTTAGATCAGTACTTGAATTTTAGAAAAAATATGATTTCATACCAGATTTGGGATTCATTGCTAACTGATTATGATATTAAGAAGGCACTTTCGAGTCGAGATTTGGCAAGATTAATGGCAGATGCTACTGGGATATCAATTCCCATTCCACCAAACCCATTGATGGGTATCTTTGGTAAGCCACAAATCAATATCAATGTAAACGGTGAAGTAAACTTAAGATTAGGTTGGCGATGGGATTCGCAGAACTTAGGTACTGTTTCAGCTTTTGGGCAAACACAATCAACCCCCATTTTCTCTCAGGACATAAGAGTAAATGTTAGTGGTGGCATAGGTGATAAGCTAAGATTAAGTACCGATTGGAATACAAATAGAACTTTTGGTAATGACAATCAATTCAAGGTTGGTTACGAAGGTTATGAAGATGATATCATAAAATTAGTGGAGTTCGGTAATGTTTCATTGCCTTTGAACTCACAGTTAATAACAGGTGGACAAACGCTATTTGGTGTGCGTTCTGATTATCAGTTTGGGCCATTGTATTTGAGAACTATATTCGCACAAAGAAGAGGTGAAAGAAACTTTGTTGATGTAAGAGGTGGTAGTAACAAGGAGCCATTCCAGATTAGACCACCAGATTTTGCCCAAAATCACTTCTTCTTGGATAATGACTACAAAGCAGTTTATAAAGATTATTGGAGATCACCCAAGCCAGTAATACCACAGTCAGCTAACTTTACAAGGGTTAAGGATATCGAGGTTTGGGAATCGACAAATACAGTTACTAGCCCGCAAGTTTCTGAAGTAATAGCATACGCTACATTACCACCTGAAGATGATCCACTTGATTTTATTAATAATGCTGCTCTGAATAATCCCAATGTGGCTATACTTGCTGGTAGTGTTGAAAGAGGAAGGTTCCAAAAGTTAGATACAAACCAATATATTGTTGATAGGAACCTAGGTACACTTACAGTTAGAAATTTGAGACAAGATAGAAAATATGCTGTCTCGTACATAACTGAAGGTCCAACTTCGGCGGCAGAAGATGATTTGTACCACGGTACATTTAGCAATTCAGTTGACGTGAAAGATACTTTAATTTTAAAACTAGTCTCAGTTCCCAATTTGCAACCAGGGTTTGATACTCTATGGTCAAGACAAATGAAAAATATCTATTCATTAGGCAAGTCTAATTTGAACTTAGATGAGACAACTATTAGTATTTGGTACTTGAATCAAGACAATGATTCAGTAGATGTTCTGCCTAATTCACCTGATAAGTTAGTAACTATATTTGGTGTGGATAGGACAAATACTTCTGGTGCTGCTCAGTCGGATGGTGAGTTTGATAAAACAGCTGGTTCTCCGTTTTTTAATCAGCAAACGGGTGAGATCATATTCCCATCCATCGAACCATTTAGAGGTGGATTAATAGATTACTTTGCTGCTCAAGGAACGCCATCACTGGCAGACCAATATATCTTTTCAGATATTTATGATACAGTTCGGGTAGTTGCAGAAAGGAATACTGCTCGAAATAGATTTATTATTGGTGGTGAGATCTCAGGTAGTTCAAATGGAAAAATTTCGTTGGGTGCTTTTAACTTATCTCCCGGAAGTGTTAGGGTTTTCTTAGATGGAAGGCAGTTGCGCGAATTCCAAGATTACGTAGTTGATTATTTCTCTGGTACATTGACATTAAGAAATGCTTCAGCTAGTGCTCCAGGTGCAAACTTAAAAGTAGAATATGAGCAACAAGACTTATTACAAATTGCTACCAAGACCTTAGCGGGTGTGCGAGGGGATTATTTGCTCGTGGATAAACGGCGAGCCACCGCCACGCTCAGTTTCACATTTATGCACTATAATATTGCTGCCATAAATGACCGGGTTCAGCTAGGTAATGAACCAATATCAAATACAATATTTGGGTTAGATGGTAACTTGCAGTGGGATACTCCTTGGCTTACAAAGGCCTTGGATTTTTTGCCTTTTTATGAGACCAAAGCTGAATCGAATATAACTATTGGTGGTGAGATGGCTATAATATTCCCTACACCAAACAAAAAAGAATCTACTATTGCTTCGGACAATGGTGAGGCAGCGGTTGATTTGGATAATTTTGAAGGTGGTGAGCGGTCTATTAGTTTAGGTTTGAATCCATCGCAATGGCAATTCTCTTCTCCTCCATTGGATAGCTCTATTGGAGATACTCCGCAAGACAGAAATTTCTATCGTGGTAGACTTTCATGGTTTAAATACTTTATCCCACGTGTGCCAGTAAGAGATGTATATCCTGACCAACAGACAACTGTGGGTAATAGAAACATTGCGCCTATGGAGCTTGCTTATGAGCCATACTTTAGAGGTATATATAACAGAAATGCAGAATATTTGGATTCATTGAACCCAGAGTATGATGCTAGTAGTACTTTCTTAGATAGAAATGGTAATAGGCAGAGAGTATGGGCTGGTATGCAAAGATTATTATCTTCATTCAATACCAACTTTGATACTGAGAATATCGAGTACTTAGAACTGATGTTACAGATTGATCAGAAAGGTGATTTATCAACTGAAATGTATATTGACTTAGGTCAGATAAGCGAAGATATAATAGCAAATAGCACTTTGGACACCGAGGATGGAATAACTGAAGATAACCCATTACCAAATAATAGAATAGATGAGGGTGAGGATGTTGGTATCGATGCTTTGGATGATGAATTGGAACAAGAAGATTACCCTTTTCCATTGAATTTGGAAGAAGATCCTGCAAGAGATAATTACTTCTTTGATTTTGGGAAGGATGATGGGCAAAGAACTTCTGATGACTTCTTGGACTATAATAACTTTGAAGGAAATGCCTCGCAGTCAGAATTGGGTCAATTCCCAGATAAAGAGATACTTAATGATAATAATGGTCAGACTATTACTCTTGACAATAGTTATTTCAGATACAAAATTGATATTTCAAATCTTGACCCAAATACAAATCCGCAAATAGTTGGTGGTAATCAAGATGCTGGATGGTTCCAATTCAGAATTCCTATCAGAAGACCATCTGGTAGAGTTGGAAATCCACTTTTTTCTAATGTTCAATATATTAGGGTATCGTTCAAAGGTGGCCCTGCTTACATTAAAGTAGCTGATTGGAAATTGGTTGGTTCACAATGGCAGCGAATAAGTAACTTCCTCGATGTGCCAGAAAATGATTCAGTTATGTCACTTTCATTTGTGAATAGATTTGAAAACAAAGGAGCACCTGATTTTTATACTATGCCACCAGGTGTGAGACCTCCTAGACAACTGAATAGTCCTAACAATGAAGATTTGGAATTGAATGAGCAGTCGATTGCTTTGACTGTAGATAATTTAGGATATGGCGAAGAAAGAATGGCGACTCGTGTATTCAGATCAATGGATTTATTCTACTATAAAAAACTAAAATTCTTCTATCACGGTGATGGTTCTATGCCAGGAGAGGCAATACCCGGAGTAACTCCAAAGGGATATGCATTTATTCGATTTGGTACAGATTCGTCAAACTACTATGAATATAGAAAGCCGATAACACGAGGTTGGACAGATGTTCAGATCAACTTAGAAGAGCTAACAGCTATAAAGCAAATACGTGATACATCACTGAAAAGAGATAGACAAGAGTTTGCAGTACCTGGTGACCCAACAGCAGTATTCGCTGTTAAAGGTAGTCCAGTAGTAACTCGTGTTTCCTTCATAGGGCTTGGTATAGCTAACCCAGAGGAACGATACCCCAATGATTTGACGACTACTGTGTGGTTCAATGAGCTAAGACTCACCAAGCCAGAGGCAAGCAGCGATATAGCCGCCATTGCTAGTTCGAGTGTTAAGTTAGCAGATTTGGGTACTATTGATGCATCATTCCGGACACAGGAACCCAATTTCCATAGGTTAGAAGAACGGTTCGGTAACCGGATGCAGACCACTAAGTTTACTATTAATATGCAAGGTCAGTTGAATAAGTTTATGCCTGAAAGCTTTAAAGGTGTAAATTTGCCTATTAGCTATACCCACACAGAGAAGGTAGAAACACCAGAGTTCCAAGCAAATAATGATGTTAATCTTGATGTTGCAGCCAACTTAGCAAAAGAAAGGGCGCTGGATAATGGTGCCACTGAAGATGAAGCTCAGGAAGTTGCAGATGCTTTAGTCAAACGCTCTCAAACATTAGTAGTGCAAGATAGCTGGGGTATGAATGGTGTTAAACTTGGTTTGCCAATTAATCACTGGACTGTGAATGAGACTTTGAACAAGTTAGTATTAGGTTATAACTATACTCAAGAATACCAGAGGACTCCTGTTTATGAGCAGAAATTCAATTGGGAATGGCGTGCTGATGTTAGGTACACTAATCGTATTCCCGAATTGCTTTCTGTGCAGCCGTTTACATGGTCAGATAGTGTGCCTGTGTTAGAAACTTATAGTGAAGCTAAATATAACTTTTTGCCTAATGCAATTGGATTTGGGTTGAATGTGAGCAGACAAAGAAGAACAGAGCAATCGAGGTTTTTAGATTTTGCAAGTCCTGTAGTAAGAGATTTCACTGCTAATAGAACAGCTAATTTCTCATGGAAATTTGTTGAAGGTGGATTTTTGAATCCATTGTTAGATTATAATTTTTCTACTCGTTCATCACTTGTTAGATTTGAAGCTGGTTCTGATGGAACCCAGAGAACTGGAAGTGAATTAGCCAAAACGGTATTGCTAAATGATGGGGCGTTGATTAACTTCGGTGATGATATAAATCACACTCAGAACGTAACGCTTAACTTTACACCACAATTACCTAACATAGCTAATATCAATAAATATTTTAAAATTACTGGTCAGTATGTAGTTGATTACCAATGGACCAACCCACTTCATCCAGACCCCGCGTTGCTCGATGTAGCAAAGCAAGCTAATTATAATTCCACTACAAGGTTTACCGGTACTATAGGGTTAGAGCAGCTTGGCAATAGCTGGTTTGGTACTGGTGGTAAAACATCACTAACAAGACAGATACCCAAGGACACTTCGACGTCTTTTTGGAGCGAGTTGGGTAGTGCTTTCAAATTTATATTCTTAGATTTTAAGACAGTTAGGGTTGGTTTGAATCAGACTAATTCATCTATAAATCCAGGTGTATATGGTGGTACGGGATTAACTAATTTCTGGGGGTTTGGTAATAGCTCAAGACCACAAGGGCCGAGCTTACCATATCAATTAGGATTGGTTAGTAGCCCACACGGTGGATTCAAAGCTACGCCTTCAGCAGCGTTCCCATTCATAGGGTTCGAGGCGTTCGACGGGCTGAGGCCACCCAATGCTATTTTACAAGATAACTTTAATCAGGCGACTACATTTGACATAGCTACATCTAGACCGTTGTGGAAGGGTGCTGAGTTAGATTTGAAGTGGAACTCTACTGTGTCGTATAATAGAAATGAGACTGTACTAACGGACAATGATGGCGTTCCGACTTATACTAATGTGATTGCGCTCAAGTCTTTCTCTCGTTCCTATATGTCATTCCCAACTATTTTTGGGTTCAACCCATTTGGCAATACTATGGATGCTGTAGTTGAGGAGTACAATAATAGGGCTGCCGCAATAGAGAACAGCGGTATCTCCGAATTAGAGCAAAACCGAGCAAAACAGCGAGCTCTTTCGGAATCATTCTTCGAGGAGTTAGAGGCGTTTAGTATCAGTGGTGGGGCTGCTCGTAAGTTCTTACCTGCTCCAAATTATGGTATTACTTGGGAAGGACTAGAAGAGTGGGGGATATGGAGCGATTATGTAAAGAAAGTTAGATTCGAGCATAGATACCAAGCACTATATGATGAGGCAATCAAGATAACAGATAAGGGCGAGGCGTACGAAAACCAGATGGTGCAATATGGATTCCAACCCATGCTTGGTGTTACTTGGACGTTTGATGATGAGAAATTAGATGGCCAACTAACTGCAAACTTACGTTGGAACTCTACTTCAAACTTCAACCTTAGCTCTTCCAGTAGGAGTATAATAGAAAAAACGAGTACCAACGAGATAAGCGCTCAGGCAAACTACACAATGAAGAGCTTGGAGTGGGAATTTTTAGGATTAAGCTTAGAGAACAATATTGAATATAGTTTCCTATTCTCAATAAAAGATAATTCACGTGCCACATTCGATGTATCGGATGAGGCTGGCTTGAACGAGAACGAAGGACGTGAGCTACAAGGTGACACCCAAATAACAATAGAGCCAAGAATAAGGTATTCACTAAGTAATAGGGTAACGGCGTCGTTCTTCTTCCGTTATGACGCTACTGTAACTGCAGGTGCTGCTAACCCAGGATTTAGCACAACTCAAGTAGGGCTAGATCTGCGTATATCGCTGGCAGGTGGTAGATAGTGGAGATAGGCAACAATATCTTTTCACTTTAGCGCGGACTTTTGATTTAACAATGAAGCCGCTATTTTTTAAGGTCTATGTGGGGTTGTTGTTCTTCTTTCAATTTCATAAAGCTCATTTCCCAAAAGTCTTTTTATATCGTTAACACTTTCTTTTTTTAGAGGGACACCTAAGATCAAAATCGTATTTGCAGTTTCATTAATTCCGTTTTCATAATGAATACTTTTTAATTCGATTTGGTTTGATGGGTAACATAGAAAACCAAATTTAAAGTCTGTCTTGCTGAAAGAAGAATAAGCCATTATTTGATGTAAGTCGCGTCTATGGTCTTCTTTTAATAATTCACTTTGGTCATACTTGTTGTATAAATTAGATTTGTATTTGGCGTCAATAAAAACTAAAACGTTTTCTTTTTGAAAAATTGCGTCTGGCTCGATGTGCTTTAATTCCCAAGAATAATGCTTTGATGTTCTAGAATGAAATTTAAAGTTTGAGTAAAGTCGTCCCCCAATTTCTTTTGCAGTTTCTTTAAAAATATATTGAATGAATTTTTCAAATACATCTGAAAAATCAACACGCCAAGCGGTGCTATCAACAAAGTTAAAGTTTAAAATTCTATTAGCTTGTTCCTTACAGAATTTTACAGAAGGACTATCAGAAAATTTGATTATAATTTTATTAGTTGCTTTTGGTTTATGATAATACAAACGTTCTTCAAGGAAACTCAATTTGTTTCGTAAAGTATTCTTTATTCTCTGTGGTGTATTAGCCGAGAGTAGTTCGCTTTTGCAAATGTCAAAGACATATCTAATTTCAGAATATTCAGTATGATACTCACTTAGAACATTTGTTCTTGTAGGAAATTTTATTATATTCTCAACTTTGTATTCATTGTTGATATATTTTGTCCAATTTATTTGACCAGACGGTTGACTTGAAACCTTTTCCATATTATCAAACTTTCTCCACGGTCTCATTGTCAATTTTTCAAGAGCTGTTATGAATTTTACAGCCTCCAAATACAATGGTGGTCTGAAGTTTTTACCTGAAGCCAATGGTAAACTGTCAATGACCTTTGGACTTATTTCGGTACCAAGGAGGTTCAAAATTTCAATATAGTCCTCAAATCTGTCCCGCCCCGTAAACCTTGGCATAACTACAAAATCACCGATTTGCTTTCCAGTGTCAGAAGCTCTCAAAGGAATAGAGCCAATGAAACCAGATGAACGAAATGTCAATGCAGTGCTTTGGTCTGAACCAATTATGTAAGGTTGAACACCAAGGAATTTAAATTGCTTGGTGTTATAATCAATGAATTTTTGGAGGTACTGACCAATAATTCTTTTGTCTGCCGACTTGAACCATTTTTTTTGCAAAACAATTCCACCCAACTGTTTCGATTGTTCAGTAAGGTAAGGAATTTCGCAAAAAACATCTAAAGGTTTAGTCATTCGAAAAGAGATAGATTTATTCTAGTAGAGAAATAGTTATTAAACTCTTCTTTTACACTTCGTAAAAGACCTTCTTGCAAATACTCTTTAATCAAAGGAAATACTTCATAACGAATTCGATTTTTCATTTCATCTTCAGAGTTAGCTATAAAGTAACCTTGTCCAGGCTGAAGATTTAATTCAGTACTTGAAGCATACCAATTAAAAATCTCTTCGATAACAGCGTAATCTTCTTTGAAGAAAAACTCATTTTCTGATATTTTATTGACAGAAATCTGGTCTAGTCTTTTATTTGGTCCTTCAATTACTTTAGGTGAATGATTATACCAGGCAAATCGTCTTCGTAGAGCAAAGTCCACAACAGCCAAACTTCTATCAGCTGTGTTCATTGTAGCAATAACAAAAAAGTTGTTAGGTAGTTTTTCCACCTTAAGCTCAGGAGCAATTTCAATTTCAACATTTGAGACATCCATTTTATGTTCAAATAGATAAAAGACAGGACCCAACACATTGGCAAGATTCGCCCTGTTTATTTCGTCAATTATTAAGATGACTTCTTTTTTTTCGTTGCTAATAGCATATTTTAAGGCATTTGAAAAGCTCCCTAAATTTTATTTGTATATCAGTTTTTCATTTGTTGTATCTGGTCGAATTCCAAAAATAAAATCGGAGAAACTGGTCTCTGCGTGAAATTGAGTGAAAAATGTTTTAGAACCTATTTTTTCTGCAACCCTTTTTGCAGTCCTTGTTTTTCCAGTCCCAGGAGGCCCTTGAAGAACGATGTATTTTCTTTCTTTTAAGAGATTTTTTACTTCTTCTGTTTCATCAATTGTTTCTGTCTTTAAAAACGGCTCCAAAGCATTTGAAACTGCTTCTCTATGGTTTTTGTTAGTTGGCCAATCTCTAAGCTTGGCATAACCTGCGACAAAGGCTGCAATAATTTGCTCTCCTTTCTCGCTTTCTGGGTTGTTAACTATTTGGCATGTCGGTAAAAATTTAGTGTAAGTTTTAATCGTATTTTTTTATATGTTGTAAATCTGATCTGCCAGTAATTGATTTTGGTAGACTAGTTTCGATATCTGAAAAGTCAGATTTGCAAAATCCTTTTTCATCAGTCAGTTTTGAAAATAATCTTCTAAGTCCTGGGTAGGTTGCAAGTTCGTAGTCATTTTTGAAACCACTGGAACCAATTCCAAGGCACACTAGCCAAGTTTTGTTTTGCTCGTTTGGGAAAATTGTCAATGAAAAGTCCTGACGCTTCTTCCTCTGGATGAATAAATCCAAAATATGCTCCATTATCTTTAAGCGCTTCTTGTCCAGTGTTGTTTCTTTCAACATATGGTTTGTTAAATTCGTTGTCTGTCTTAGCACCAAATTCTTCAGCTTTCTTTGTTATGAATTGTCTAATTTTTTCTATATTAATTCTATGTTTTCTGTCTTTTATTAATTTTTCAAAATTCGCAATTTATGTTTTTAATCTTCTCTGTCTTTCCGTCTGTTAGCAAAAAATTGCTCTTTTCAGCTTGCACCACAAGCATGCAATTGTTGCCAGCATAAGCTTTTTAGTTTATTTATTATACCTTTCCCCCAATATAACAAAAAAAACAATACCAAAAATAGACTTGGTTGTTCTCCGCTGGCGGAGGTGGCTTTTGATAACAGCAAAAGTCGGAGGTGGACATTGTTAAATCAATCCTCCTCAGTCATAACAAGTTCTGCCAGCTCACGCTGAAGACGTGACAAGCTCCTCCAGAGGGGCACAGGTGGTGGTATAATTTAATAATGCCGTTTAGTACCAAAAAAACCAACCCTAAGAAAAGGGTTAGTTGTCCTCAGCTGCGTGTAAAGCCAAGGGCATTAGCGACTGTGGTTAAAAAAAATCATTTCTACAGCTTTCCTCCTCAAAGCGGCCTGCATAGTCAACAGTGGTAGTTGAACTTTTTTTGTCTTTTATACCTAAGGAAGATACACATAAATGCTTGGCATTACCTATCGCTGTTATTCACTTATTGCTAGGTGTTCATTGGTTTTTGATAGCGCTATTAAAATTAAAATTTGAAGGATTATACCAATTATACACGGAATCCAGTATGAGGCGTTAAAAGTTACACCAACCCAAAAAGCATTTCCTAAGGCCAGCGTATAAGTTGCATAATAGGGCAGCTTTGAAATATCACTTTTGGGTATTAAGTAAAACAATAAAAGCTCACCAATAACAGCAGAAAAAATCCATCCTAAATAATTTGAAAATGGTATAGTATAGTATAAGCCCGGATTGGTCCAAGTCCAAAAATTCATTAATACTGCTCCTGGATCTATTACCAAATCTGATACTACCAAGAGGAAGACACTTGCTAAAAACTGGGCTTTCCGTATTTTAAACAGCCAGCTACTAATGGCAGCAGTCCCAATAACTAATGGGACCCAACCAAGACTTACAGACCAAGGAACTAAACCAAATAGTTTGTACCCTAATTGTGCATTATATTCAAAAGGTCCATAAGGAAAAGATGTAGTAATACTTAATGCTTCAATTCCAGTGGCATAGCAGCTTAAAATAAGTATAAAAATAAGCCCTTTTCGAAGGTTTGTTCTAAGTAAGGCAATATAAGCAGGAACAGCCAATAAAATCATTGGGATAATAGAGAAATAATCATTTCGAGCTGTGTACGCAAAGTATCCTATGAACACCATAAGAAATGATAATAGCAATGTATATGTTTGTATTTTTTTCATTTTAAGAAATAAGTAAGTCGTATTCGAAAATTACGTAGATGAATAGAGCTGCTCCATTGATTAAATTTATAAAAGGAAATTTTTTGTAAATAAGAAATACACCATGGGTGTTTGATGTGAAATAGATATAAGCTGTGGGAATACAATAGCTAATGAATGCTAATAGACCAAGCCAAATATTAGCATACATTGCACAAAGTAATGCGGCTATACTGTAATAAAGCAAAGTGAGTAAAGTGGCTTTTTTAAAACCAAGCCAAACAGCTGTTGTCTTTACTTTAGCGGCCTTATCTGCTCTAATGTCTGGTAAGGCAGAAAATAAGTGCATTCCCATAGCCCAAACCCACGCTGCAAAAACTAAAGGCCAAGAGAGATTTTCTAAGGGTTGAAAAATTAAAAATGCCATAATTCCAGGTAGAATATAAAGTAAATTAGAAAGAGAATCTATAAACAACCTTGCTTTAAATCGTAAAGGACGAACGGAATAGAAAATAGATAAAAATAACCATAATACAAAAACTAGTTGAGCTTCAAAACTTGGAAAATAGGAAACAAATACAAAAGAAACTATAGCTAAAGCTGCAAGTATAATTAATAAATGTTTGTTCTGTTTTGTATTGTAAAGGTTTTCATATTGTTGCTTTTTTGGATTGTATTGATCTGTGTCTCCATCTGCATAGTCATTTATACCATAAAGAATAAAGTTGGCAGGCCAAAGAAAGAATAATAAACCAGACCAAAACATAGTGCTCTGAAAATCTTTTATAGAATCTGATGCAGTGACCATCCCGACTGCCCAAGGTCCTGCAAGATAGGGCCAAAACCTAGGTCTGCTTATACTGAGAATCCAATAGAAATATTTCATTTAATTATTTTCAAATTTTGTATCTTCAACAGATAATGGTGCGCCGTGCGTAATACCATGAATTCGTTTGTAAACAATTTGTGAACTTATAATACACATAGGAACACCAATACCAGGATTAGTATTTGCTCCTGTGTAATATAAATTTTTTACTTTTTTAGAATGAGTTTTTGGACGAAAAACAGCTGTTTGACTTAGGTTTTGAGCCAAACCTAGCGCTGTACCTTTATAAGCATTGTAATATTTAGAAAAGTCTTGACCAGTAAAAATACGTTCAAAAATAATGTTTTCTTCTAAACCTTCTAAATTCATAGTCTTGGTCATGTGGTTTAAGATTTTATCTCTATAATTTTTAATGGTTTTTTCATCAAGCTTTAAATTTGTAGCTGTTGGTACTAAAACAAAAAGATTTTCGCAATCTTCTGGTGCTACAGATGGATCTGTTTTACTAGGTGCACAAATGTAATACGACGGACTTTCTGGAAGGGTTTTACCTTTAAAAATATCTTCAAAACTTTTCTTCCATTTCTCAGCAAAGAATAGGTTATGATGTTTTAGCTCTTTAAATTGTTTTTTTACACCTAAATATATAATAAATCCAGAAGGAGCTAAGGTTCTGCTATTCCAGTAATTTTCAGAAAACTGTCTATTTTTTTTATCTAGTAATTGCATTTCTGTAAATTGATAATCTGCATTTGAAATAATGATGTCAGCCATAATATTTGTTCCATTTGTTGACACACCAACAGCTATTTTGTCTTTTACAATAATCTTATCTACAGGACTGTTAAACACAAATTTAACTCCATTTTTTTTAGCTATGCTGTATAATGTTTCAAATATTTTTGTCATTCCACCCATTGGGTAAAAAACACCCATTTCAAAATCAATATGATTCATAAGAGAATATACAGCTGGAGCTTTATATGGTGAAGTTCCTAAAAAAAGCAAAGGATATTGAAGGATTTTTCTAATCAAAGGATGTTTTACATACTTTGCAATATGCTTGTGTAAAGAGGAAACGACAGAGAATTTTGTCCATAAAAATATCGTTTTGCTGTCAAAAAAATCTAAAACAGTATCAAAAGGTTTATAAATAAAAGTGTTTTTCGAAATATTATATTTTGCTGCTGCTTCTTTGAGGTAAACATTTATTTTCTTCATGACCCCAGGCTCATAAGATTCAAATAGCTTGGCATCTTTTTTTAAATCAGATGTCATTTCTATGGGATTTTTTTGTTCTTCGAACCAAATTTTGTAAGAAGGATCAAGTCTCTTTAAACTAAAATAATCATTGATGTTTTCTCCTACAAGAGAATAGAAATGTTCAAAAATATCTGGCATTAAGTACCAAGATGGTCCCATATCAAATTGAAATCCTTTGGCAGTAAATACTCCACCTCTACCTCCAAAACTATCATTTTTTTCAATTACAGTTACATCATAGCCTTTTTTTGCTAGAAGAATTGCTGAAGAAAGACCTCCAGCACCAGATCCTATAATGATTACATTTTTATCCATAAATTTATCCAAATCTACTCATTTTTTTAAATTAACTTATCAAATGTTCTATGGTGAACAATGGTCTAACCCAAATGTGTTCTTTTGTTTTATTTCGGTTAGTTGTCTATTCATTGATTCGTATCTTTTTTTTATTGTGCCCAACCATCCATAAATCAAACAATTATTACTTTCGTAAAACAATATTCCATTGATGAAGTTAAGTCACTAAATAAATATAGTTATTTAGTTAATATATTCTCTCTTGTAATGGATATGCGAACGTTAGCCGCTTATGTTTTTAAAACTCTTATTTTTGACTTTCCCAATATAACAAAAAAACCAACCCTTAGAAAAGAGTTGGTTTTAAGTTAAGCATTACTTGTAATTGCTTTATTAGCAGTTTACAAATAAGTTCAAACCGTTGTAGAATAGCTCAGAACCTTTGTCAAATCCTGCTTTGTATTCTTCTTGGTTAGCGAATTTTTCTTTTAGCATAGTGCCATAGTTGATATGCTCCTCTTCTTCCATGTGCTCATCGAAGTACTTAGTGTCGCCTTCGTCGAAGCCGTAAAATTCAAGAAGACCAGCTTTCTTAGTCTCTGCTACTTCTGGTTGCTGAGTTTCGAATGCTTGAACAGCACCAAGCAATTCGCTCGGAGTCATATTGTTCATTCCTTCTATCACTTCTGTCATTCTTGGGTGGCCTTCAGTTACTGGCAATTTGTTAGACCAGTTAGCCCAAAGTGGTATGTGCGATTTTTCGTCTGCTACAACTTCTTTCGCCAAGTCAGTGTCTTGGTTGAATGCTTTGTTGATTTTATCCCAATACTGTGGCATAAGCTCTATGAACTCAGCATAGGATTTGTGATACTTAGACAATTGGTCTTTAGTTACTTCACCAGCAGTCCAAGCTTGGTAAAATGGATGATCTAACAATCTGTATTTCAATTCCATATATATTTCTCCTAATATAAATTTATTACAAGTGTCAATTTAATAAAATTATTGATTTATCAATTAATCACTACTACATTTTTTAATACTTTTAATAGTCGCAAATGTTGCAGTTTTCGTATATACATTAAATAAACTTGAAATTTTTTTAAATAGAATACGTAATGTTATAAAAATGGAATTCTATATGAAAAAAACCTTAGTCCTATTGTTAGGAATATTACTAGCTTTTAAATTTTCTCTTTCAGAAGAAAACTACGATGACCTTATTGAAGTCTCAATTGCCTCCAATGTTGAACAAATTCAGATTGGCGGTAATTTCTACGTATTAGTGAAACTGAAAGTTGGGGATGAATGGCATGTGTATTGGAAGAACCCCGGTGATTCGGGTTTGCCTACTCACATAGATTGGAACACCCCCGATGGAGTAAAAAAATCTGGTGGTCTAATATGGCAAATTCCTAAGCGAATAGAATACTCAGGAATGATAAACTATGGTTTGGAAGGTGAGGTTTATCTATTACAGAAATTCACTACTGACAGAGCAACAAAGTTAGAAAGCATTAAGATTAAAGCGGACTTGTCTTGGTTAGTTTGCAAAGAAATCTGTATTCCTCAAGACGAGTCAGTTAATATAGAGATAGCTGTTGGAAATCAGTTTAAGAAAAGCAGTTCAGATATGTTGGTTAATGAACTTTTAGCCTCTGCTCCAAAGAGTTTTGAATCTCCTAACTCTACTTTTGAAATAGAGGACGAAGAGCTGTCTATCGAACTAAAAGACAGACCCAAAGATATGGCTGAAGTTGAAGATATTTACCTAATAACCGAGGGTGTAATAGATAACAACAAGCCGGTAGAAATTGAAAACGATAGAGATGAAGTTGAAGCAGAAATGAGCGTTAGCCCATATATTGATTCTACTCCCGCAGAGTTGGAACTATTGGTTTTATATAAGGATAAGAAAGGAAAAAAGAAATCTTATGAAACAATTATTAATTATAAATAAAGGTAGATGATATGAGAAAAATATCAATTTTAATAGCAGCATTAATAATGGCTGCATCAGTTATGACTTTCGCACATGAGCACGCTAAAGTAGGTGAAAAAGCACCGAACTTTACTCTAAAAGACAAAGATGGAGTAGAGCATAGCTTGTCTGATTTTGCTGGTAAATATGTAGTATTGGAGTGGATAAATTATGACTGTCCATTTGTTAAGAAGCACTATGAGTCTGGCAATATGCAAGAACTACAAGAAAAATACACAGAGAAAGGTGTAGTTTGGTTAGCTGTTTGTTCTTCCGCTGAAGGTAAACAAGGTAACTTCACAAAAGAAGAATTAGACGAAAGACAAGAAGAGTTAGAAACAGCAGAAACGGCTTACTTGATTGATGAAAGTGGTGAAGTAGGACACATGTACAATGCAAAGACTACTCCAGATATGGCTGTAATCAACCCAGATCAAGAGGTTATTTACTTAGGTGCTATCGATAATATTGCAAGTGCAGACCAAGCGGACATTGAGAAAGCAGACAATTTGGTTGCGGATGCTTTGGATGCTACAATGAATGGGAAAGTAGTGAAAGTAAAGACACAGAAGCCTTATGGTTGTGGTGTTAAATACGCAAAGAAATAAACAAATTCTATATTGCGAAAATTAGAGCCCTGTATTCTTAATTGAATGCAGGGTTTTCTTTTGGTTGGGTTGAAATTTTCTTACTTATTCTGTCAACTTCCTTTTTAATTTTTTGTAGGTCATTATATGAAAAGAATGAGTAAGGAATAGTATAGACAAAATCCTTATTTTTCACATCTATTACTATTTTGGTTACATCTTTGTGGATCGCTTGAATCTGGTTGTGAGGAATTTCTACTACATCTCCACTGAAAAATTTTATCGATATTATATCATCGAGAAATTCTAAAGTGATCATTCCATCAGCTTTTTCCTCTTTGTTGGTCTTGTGAATTATTAATTCAAATCCAGCGAATAGAATCATTGTCCATATAATCGACTTCCATTCAAAAGATTCTCCCGTTGCTAATACAAAAGGGGATATCAATGAAGCTATTACAGCATAAATTATTCTATTCTTCTTGTTGTAAAACCAAGATTCTTTTTTTTGTCCTGCTACTATGAATTTCATATTCTTTCTGTATTTATTTAATAATAAGGTACAAATTTACATCACGGTACGAATACGCTATTGAAAAGTTAACATTCAATTAGCCTAGCTACTTAATTGAGTAAATTCTAGTCAGGTTTTCTATATCAGAATTGCTAATTAATGATAGGACTAACTTCTCTAAGTTTAATTTATCTTCAGAATCAAATCTACTTTTAATTAGGCTGTCTATGTCAAGAACACCATAGAGTTTTCCTTTGTATTCTAATGGAATTACAATTTCAGATTTAGATTCTGCATCGCAGGCAATGTGACCGGGAAATTCATCTACATTAGCTACTACAAGTGTTTCATTATTTTGGAAAGAGGTTCCGCAAACACCTTTGCCTAACTGTAATCTAACACATGCTGGTTTCCCTTGGAATGGTCCAAGAACAAGCTCTTTTCCATCGTATAAATAGAAGCCAACCCAGTTGACGTTATCCATAGAGTTGAACAAAAGGGCAGAGAAATTAGCTAAGTTTGTGATGGCGTTCTTTTCGCCTTCCAATACGTGTGGTAGCTGTTTTAATAGCAAATCGTACATAAATATATTAGATTTAGAATATGAAACATTACAATTTCAAAAATAAGAAATTTGATGCAGTAATATGCCTAAATGGTGAAATACCTGAACAAGAGGTATTTGACAGCTTGGTTGACATACCACTTATTGCTGCCGATGGAGCTTATAATCGTCTCTATTCTTTGGGGATAAACCCAAATGCAATAGTAGGTGATATGGACTCCGTTACGGAAAAGCATAACACCGAACACACGGAATTTATTGAAATTCCGAATCAGAATACTAATGATTTTGAAAAGTGTGTTAGATATGCCCAGCAATTGGGGTATAGAAATATACTGATAATCGGCTTCACAGGCGGATTGTTAGAGCACACTGTGAACAACATAAGTATAATAATAAAGTTTACAAGAGAGATGAATATAATTGTATATCACCAGCATCGATATTGCTATTACATAACAAATGACATTGAACTAAATATTAAGAAAGATGAACTTGTGTCGTTGATTCCTTATCCAAGTGCCAAGTTAAAAACAAGAGGCCTGAACTGGGAGCTTCACAGCGAGGAATTGCAAATGGGAATAAGAGAAGGTGCAAGAAACTTTGCTATTACAGATAATATAAAGATTGAACTGCTAAGCGGTAGCTATCTTCTATTTATTGATTCTCGTCTTCCTTATGGCCCTGATTGAACATAGTAGAATCTTCAGTTGGGCTGCCTATTTCATCACCCACCATTTTTACTGTAGCCAACTCATTTGTGAATTGGTGATAGAATAATATCTCGAGCAAGGTATCGAATGATTTTTCAATTTCATCACTCCATTCGTGAATTAGCTTACCTTCTCTTGGCTCCATTTCTTCGCCTGGCTTATCAGTAACTGTTGTCCTCCCATGCAGTGAATCAGATTCGAATAATTTGAGCATTTTGTCAAGTGCTTCTGGTTCTTCTTGATGTCGGACTACCCATGTCCCTAGTACCAAAGGGATTCTGTAGGAGTCGAACCAGTCTTCTGTGATATCCATAGCTACATCACCAAGGAAGTTTTTTTTCCATAGAATTGCAGCGTCATTATTTTCTAATATGTCATCTACTGTGGTTTTGTCTGTTTTCTCCAAATCCACTGATATAGAATATCTCTCAGCTAGCAGAATTTTTCCAATATTCATCATAAAATCATCAGGAGTAGGGCTACCAGCAGACTTAATGGTTCTGAGTCCTTGTTTGAAATAAACTGAAGCATAGCGACTGTAGCCTTCTACAGCTAAGCAAGTAGCGGGGACTATACGATAATCAGAAATTCGAGTACCACGACCATAGTCCTTAGGTGTCAGAAATGCGACATCTACCTTGTTTTCTTCAAACAGTTTAGCTACTTCTCTTTCGGATGTTTTAATCAAAGTTGCTCCAAACTCCTTGCAGACAGACTCAGCGTTAAAAAATATTTGTCTATAGATTGGATTGTCGGGTATTGCAATTTTTAATTTCATGTAAAATATTGTAACTTATTAGTATTCTTTATTGTTAGTTATTTATAGTTCTTTCGAAAAATAATTAAGATATTTATTCAGTGCTTCAAAAAGCATGATTCCGGTACTGACGCTAACATTGAGCGAATGTTTTACACCATGCATTGGTATTTCTACAACATCATCGCATAGTGATAACACTTCGTTATCGATACCGGTTAGTTCATTACCAACTACTATTGTTAGTGGGAATTCTGTTTTTTTGAGAGACGTATAATTTCTGTGTTTGTCAGTCAATTCTAAAGCGATGACAGTGTTGCCTTTCTTTTTAGCTTCAAGCACAGCATCCGTAGTTTTTTCGAAATATTGCCAAGGTACAGTCTTTTCGGCGTCTAAGGCGGTTTTCGATATTTCTTCACGTGGAGGATGAGGAGTTAAACCACAAAGGTAAAGCTTTTCTAGAGCTGCCGAATCGGAAGTTCTAAATATAGAACCGACATTGTATATACTTCTTACATTGTCAACAATTATGCTGATAGGGTGACGCGCAGATGATTTGGCTTCATCTATAGTCTTTCTTTCTACTAATAGTTCTTCATAGGTTAATTTCTTCATATACTATTATATAAGTGTATTACAATGAAAATGATTACAAAACTACTATTTATTATTCAAATATCTTTGTTTTTGAGCTTAAACTCAGTTGATGCCCAAAACGAGGCTATTGATAATTATGGTAAAGAATTTTACTTCGCTTTTATGCCTAATTTCCATAATGATGGTATTGATAACGATCAGGTTATAATATTTATCACAAGTCAAACACCTACTAGTGGGGAGTTAAACTATAGAAATAGATTTGGTACACCACAAGTAGAACCTTTCACAATAGACCAACCCAATGGTATAGCTAAGATATTTATCAATGCAAGAACTGGTGAACTTACTGGTCAAAATACCTCGGGTAGACGAAACTTTGATGGTGGAGAAACTGAAAGAATAAGCGAAAAAACTTTTCAAGTAACATCAGATGAGGATGTAGCAGTGGTTATTCACAGCGAAGCAGAATTTTCGAGCGACGCATGTCTTGTTTATCCTGTGGATGCTTTGGGTAAGAATTATTTTGTCTTTTCCTATGAGTCAAATTTTAATTCTACCTTTGGCTATTTTGGAACTACACCTTCACAATTTTGTGTGGTTGGAACTGAGGATGAGACTACTGTAGATATAAACCCAACAACTAGTACATTCAGAAATGGAACCGATAAACAAACTATAGTCCTTGATAGAGGTGAAGTCTATCTGGTTCAAGCAGACATAATAAACGGGACAACTAGCTCAGGGAATTCTGATTTAACAGGAACAAGAATTATTTCTGACAAACCAGTTGCCGTTTTTGGCGGACAACAAAGAGCAAATATCCCTTTTGACAAAGTTGGTTCAAGAGATTTTTTACTTTCTCAAATGATACCATTGGAATCATGGGGAAGGGATGTATTTGTAGTTCCATTTGCTGATCCTGATGTAATACCAAGCAATGAGTCAGATTTAAACCGAATCACTGTTGCCTACGACAACACAACGCTTTACGTTGGTGGTGATGAGTATGCTACAATGAACCAAGGTGATGTTATAACTCGTAATATAAATGAACCATTCTATATAGAAGGAGACAAGCCAATCAGAGCGAGCTTGTACAAAAGGTCTTCAAGAACTAATTCTGGGCAATTCTCTGCTAGTGATAGTGACCCATTTATGGTATTATTCCCACCAAAACTACAGTTTTTAAGAGAATATAATTTTGTAAATGTTGATTTGCCTAATTACGACAAGCATTATGTTTCAGTGATAATGCCTACTGAAGATATAAACTCTCTAAGAATAGACAACAACCCAGTGGATGCTGATTTTCAACCAGTATTAGGTATTGATTACTCGTATGCAAATATATTGGTTAGCCCTGGTGGGCATAATATAAAAGCGGACACTACTTTTGGGATTTGTATATATGGCTACGGTCAAACCGATTCGTATGGCTACGTAGGAGGTCTTGGATTAGAGGAAACCGACTGGACACCACCCGAATATAGTTTTCTCTCTGGAGATTGTGAAATAGCAAGCTTTGGTTTCACCGAAGAGCTGTCGCAAGATACTGGTTTGGATTCAATTGTATTTACAGAAAATCAGAATATGGATATTGAAGTGCTAAATGACGATTCTGAAAATTACTCTGCAAGTCTAACTTTGATTAATAAATATAATGACGGAATTGTCGAATTCTATGCTAAGGATGTAGATGGCTCTAAAACGTCAGAGACCATAATAATTGAGGGTTTCACGCTAACTATATCTAATACAGGTAGCTATGAGTTTGCAGAATTAGAAACAGATACCGTTAAGCCATTTAGAACATATTGCCAAAATATAACAATCACAAATTATGGTATTACCGACAAATCAATAGAAGATTTGAAACTTGTATCCAATGATAAATTTACAATGACTCAAGTGCCAAATACATTGGCAGCTGGAGCTTCTTATACATTTCAAGTTTGCTATGAATCGGAGTTAGAATTTGGAGTTTTTACAGATACACTTAGATTAGGAAATGACTGTTTCGAGGAAGATTTAGGTATAGTTAGTTTCTTTTTACCTGAAGATAAAAGCCCACCTGAATTAACTCAAACTAACTTAGAATGTGGAGATAGAACATTATTAGCTAGTGAATCATTAGGAACACAATATGGCTTTGGAAAATATGAACAAATCGAATCTGATAACATTGCGATCTCTGAAATAAGAAACGACTTGGATAATATTGAACTAGGTCTTGAACTTATTGACCCCATGAAGGATGGCACATACACTATACTATTTGAAGATTTGGTAGGCAATGACACTCTTTATAGTGGTGTATTACAAGGGTTCACAGCAGATTTTGTTAATAACACAAATGGAGATGCAGTTATATTGCCAGCAACGTCAATAGGTAATTCTACATGCCAATCTGTTATGGTTGAAAACAAAGGCCTATTGCCGATAACATTGGAACAGATTTCTCTTAGAGATAAATTTAATTTCTTCATACCTCAGTCACAACTGCCATTGGTTATACCACCAGATACGTCACTTCCTTTGATTATCTGTTTTTATGACGATGAACCAACAGAAAATAACATTGCAGACTTAATTCAAATGACATTCAATTGTTTGGAGAAAGACATAGTAGTGCAAGGCAAGACTGAAGAAGTAGTAACTTTCTCTGACTCAAAATGTGATTATGAATACAGGATAAGGTTTGACAATGTCCCATTCATTTTTAGTGTTGAAGCTGCATATCCAAACCCAACTGGCGAGCAAGTCAATATGGTAGTAAGCGTTGATAAAACCAGGAACACTACAATAGATTTGATTAGTAATAATGGCGAAAGATTTAGATATTTGAATGAAGTATTGCAAAAGGGAGACTACAATATCAACCTTGATTTATCAGAAATGCCAACAGGAAATTATATAATTGAAATTATTTCTGAAGAAAATCGTATTACTCAGAAGTTGCTCATTAATAAGTGATGAAAGTTGCTTAAATTAGCAACTGAACGTAATTATCAACTATAAACTCCGTTTTAGTCTTATATTATCATAAATAAATTATGAAAGGAAAATACACGATAATGAAAAAAATTGTACTAGTTTTAAGTTTAGTGTCAATGGGTGCATTTTTTGGTATCCTACTGAACACAGCCATATCAGGTGATAACATATACGAAGAACTTAAAAAGTTCCAGTATGTTTTCAATATGGCATATAGTAATTATGTTTCAGAAAAGACTCCCGAAGAGCTAAGTGAAGCTGCGATTAAGGGGTTACTAGAAGGACTAGATGTCCACTCTGTTTACATTAGTAAAGAAGAAATGGAAAAAGTAACGGAAAACTTCTCAGGTGAATTCGAAGGTATTGGTATAGAATTCGATATGCTGGAAGATACAATCACTGTAGTATCACCAATTGCTGGTGGACCAAGTGAAGAATTAGGTATTATGGCTGGCGATAAGATTGTTAAAATAGATGATGGTGATGCTGTTGGAATAGACAGATCGGAAGTACCTAAGTTACTAAAAGGTCCAAAAGGAACAAAAGTAGCTGTTGATATTGTTCGTTATGGAGAAAAAGAATTGCTCCACTTTGATATCATTAGAGATAAAATCCCTATTGAAACAGTCGATGCAAGCTATATGGTTGATGAAGAAATTGGTTATATGAGCATAAACAGGTTCGCTGCTAAAACTCATGCTGAAATGATGCAAGCGGTTCAAAACTTGAAGAAAGATGGTATGAAAAAGCTAATATTGGATTTGCGTGGAAACCCAGGTGGTTACTTAACACAAGCATTCTATATGGCTGACGAATTCCTGAAAGCTGGCGATACTATTGTTTACACACAAGGTAGAAAACCACAATTTAACGAAGTTTACCAATCATCTGCTAATGGTAGCTTAGAAGACATTCCACTAATTGTGATGATTAATGCTGGTAGTGCTTCTGCAAGTGAAATTGTTTCTGGTTCAATGCAAGATCTGGACAGAGCTTTAGTTGTAGGTGAAACTTCTTACGGTAAAGGTTTAGTACAAAGACAATACCCAATAGGCGATGGAAGCGCATTCAGGTTGACTATCTCTTATTATTATACTCCTTCGGGTCGCTCAATACAAAGACCTTTCGAAGATAAAGATGATTACAGAAACTTAGTTGGTAGAATGGACTTGAATGAAGGTGCTAATATGCAGCACAGCTTAGAAAATATGAAATCCAAATATGTGGAAATGGATGGTGAGACTTATATAGTTAATCCTTCTGAAGAAATAAAAGATAAAGAAGAAATAACAGACAAAACTGAAATGGATACAATTCCTATTTTCCATACTAGAAGTGGAAGGCCTGTATTAGGTGGTGGCGGTATTACTCCAGATTATGTTATCAAGAGGGATACAAGTAAGCTGACTGAAACAGTTGTGTCTATGAGAATGAAGCGTATATTCTATGATTATACTTATGACTTTTTAAGAAGTGACGAGGGAGTAGAATTCAAAAAGAAATATGAGAATAACTTCAACGCTTTCTTTAATGATTATGAAATAAATGATGATATGATAGAAAAGCTAATAGATATATCAGAGGCTAAAGAAATTGAAATTGTAGAAGAAGATATCGAAAAAGATAGAGAATTGTTAAAAGTTTATATGAAATCGACTATAGCAAAGATTGTTTGGGACAGAAACGAACAATTGCAAGTTCTAAGCGTATTAGATAGACAGCTGAATAAAGCTAAAAACCTATTCGATGAAGCAATGAAAATATCAAGTTTAAAGTAAAATAAATTTAAAAATATCATAATTTGCGGCTTCTCGATTTACGAGAAGCCGTTTTTTTATATTAGGGAAATAAATAGAAAATGAAGAAAATTATAACAACACTATTAATAGCTCTTTTTGCAATAAGTAGTAGCTATGCAGGACCCAAAGAAATAATGAAGAAGGGTGAGTACTTAAAGTATGAAGTGTCTTTCCTCGGAGTTAGCTTAGGAACTATTGAAATGTCTATAGAAGATGAATCAGAGTACAATGATAAAAAAGTGTACAATGTAAAAGCAGACATAGCAACGTATGACGGAATACCATTTGTAGATTTAAAAGCTACTTTTAAATCATGGTTAGATGAGTCAATTAACCATTCGCATAAGTTCACATCAAATATGAAAAAAGGTGATGAAAAATGGGAGTATATGCAGTTGCTTATGGACTATGACGAAATGGAAATACACCAAAAAGTCTGGGAGAATAAAGAGCTACAAAAAGAAGATACAATTGATATAGAGAAAAAAATAAATGATGGTTCTTCATTATTTTACCTAGCTCGTCAATACACTGGACTGAAAAGATCGATTATGGTGCCTACTATAATTAACGGTCAAATATTCGATACAAAGCTTAATTTCAGAAATGAAATAGAGTCGGTTGAAATTGATGCAGTAGAATACCCAATAAGAACTAAGTATTTCGACGGTCAGGCCGACTGGGAAGGACTATATGGGCTTAGTGGTAGATTCGAAGGCTGGTTCTCTGATGATGACGCTAGTATACCTGTTGTTGCAAAAATGAATATATATGTAGGTAAGGTTCATATAGAACTGATAGAGTGGACTCGTGAAGGTTGGACACCCCCAAAAGGCGACTAATACAAGAACTATAAGATTGTTTTTCTTTTTTTATTCTATGGCATAGTATTTGACAAGTACTAACATAATTAAAAGAATAAAACTAAAAATGAAAATCAGTCGAGAAAATAAATGAAATTCAACAAAGACTTTACTATAATTGGCATAGATGGAGGCGGCACCAGAACAAGGGGTATTTTACTAAGAGAGGGCAAAATAGTTGCTGAATCAAAATCTGGTACTACTCGTGTGGGTGCTGTCGGTGTTGGTGAATCTTGCGAAAGAACACTAAATGTTATATTAGATCTGTGTCAACAAGCTGAAATTGAATCAAGTGAAGTAGATGCAGTAGTCGTGGGCCTTGCTGGAGTATGGCTAGAAGAAGAAAAACAACGTTCTGCTAGATTACTGAAGACTCTAGGTAGAGGGCATGATTTTCATTTTTCTGATTTGATTGTTACTTCAGATGCTGAAATTGCACTACGTGGTGCATTTGAAGGAAAAGAAGGAATTATAACAATTATTGGGACTGGTTCCATTGCTCTAGGTAACCCAAACGGTGGCGAATTAGTTCGTTGCGGTGGTTGGGGAATTGAATTAGATGACGAAGGAAGTGGCGCATGGATAGGCAGAGAAGGACTTACCGCAGTGGTAAGAGCTATAGATGGAAGGGGTGAATACACTGCACTTACTGATATTATTGCAGATGCATATCATAGTATCAATATAGATCAACCTAGAACAATAGTAAAAGCTTACACCGAGGGTGCCATTCAATATCACTCACTTTCCCCATTTGTTATGGAATGTGCCGTAGATGGAGATAAAGTTTGCTTAGATATAATTAATCGCTCAGCTGATCATTTACTTGAATTACCTATGGCCCTGGTGTCGCAATTCAAAAAGAAAAAAATAGATGTTGCACTTATGGGTGGTATAGTAGAAAACGATACCTTATTAGCTGATAAACTAAGAGAAAAAGTAAGTAAGCAAAAGGAGCTAAATCTTATAGAAGCAAAATCTACTGCTCTAATTGGTGCTCTAACAATGGGGCAAGAACTTATAGCAGAGATGCAATAGTAGATAGCTATAAACTAATCAATTTTACCTGTTTTGTTTTGCTGCTAACCATTGTCTACTACATTTTTGACATCTTACCTCGTGGTGAAATTTCTCGAAATCAATTTTTGCATTTTTGTATTTACTTTGTGAATTTTAAATAAGTCCTCTATTCAGAAAATCATGTGGTGAACGTGGTTCTATTTCTAAGGCTAGTGTTTAGTCTTCCAATGCATTAGCATAATTCTCAGAACGTAAAAAGTTTTCACCTTTTTCTGCCCATTCTTCAGCTTCAATTTTTTCGTTTTTAACAGTCATTTTCTGATATTAGATTTTAAAAGCAGCAAAAAATAGTTAATTTCTTAGTTATAACAATCGACATAATTAATAAAGATATTTAATTTCTGGGATAATTACAATGGAAAAGAGTGCATTAGTGCCTTTAGCTTATGGAAGCGAAGAAATGGAGGCAGTTATAATAGTTGATTTGCTTAGGCGCGCGGATATTAATGTAGTCGTTGCTGGCGATAATGATATAGTAACTTGCTCCAGAGGAATTAAGATAGTTCCCGATAGGCCATTGAGTGATATAGCAGATGATGAAAACTTTGGTGCCATAGTTTTACCAGGTGGAAGCAGGGGGGTAGATGGTCTGATGGAAGATGACAACCTAATTAGTCTATTAAAACATAATAAATCAGAAGGTAATTTGATTTGTGCTATTTGTGCTGCTCCCAAGATATTAGTCAAACATAGTATAGTAAATAATGATACTAGATTAACTTGTTTTCCTGATGTTTATAACGAGATAAATCATGAGAATTACTCCGAGGAGAATGTGGTAGTCGATGGAAATATAATTACATCGCGTGGAGCTGGTACAGCCATCGAATTCACTCTTAAAATAATAGAAAAGTTGTCAGGTGAAGAGGAGTCTAGAGAGATAGCTAAGGAGATAGTTTATAACTGTTGATTCGTAAAATAGCCATATTATTCTTTCTAATAATTTGTAGTCTTACAACTGTCGCTAATGAGAAAGTAGGAACAGCATTGATTCTTAGCGGTGGTGGAGCAAGGGGGCTATCGCAAATTGGTGTGCTTCGTGTGCTAGAAGAACAAAACATACAGATTGATTATATTGTTGGTACGAGCATAGGTGCTGTTGTTGGAGGACTTTACGCTGCGGGCTATTCAGTTGATGAGATCGAGCAAATGATGGTTTCGGCAGACTGGGATGAGTTGCTGAGTATCTCTAATTTCTTCAATAGAAATAAGATGTTTATTGATCAGAAAAAATACTATGATAGAAGGCTAATTACACTTCGCTTCGATGATTACAAGTTTCAAATGCCCCAGGCAATTAGTAATGGTTATAATTTTTCTGAGTTTCTGCAAAGCAAAATATTGGAATCAGACTTTGCATACGTTAGCGATTATGATAGTCTGAAAGTCCCATTTCGAGCAGTCGCTATGGATATTGTCTCTGGAAAACCTTTCGTTTTTGAAAGCGGTGACCTTTTAACAGCGCTAAGAGCTAGTACCACTGTACCACTTAGGTTTACACCTGTCTCACTTGACTCTATGATTTTAATTGACGGCGGCCCTGTAGCCAATATTCCTGTCAAGCAAGCAATTGAAGAATTCAACCCCAAATATCTAATAACAGTCAATGCTACCTCTGAGATATTTACTTACGATGAACTAAACAACCCCGTAAATATAGCAGATCAGATAGTTTCGGTCCTTATGGAATCGAACAAAAAAGAGGCAAAAGAACTAAGTGATTACTATATTGAACCAGAGTTAGACCTATATAGCAATGTAGATTTTTATGAGACGGATTCAATAATTGTCCGTGGGCAAGAGTGTATTGATAATTATGATTTCAGCGAATTGCCAAAAAGAAAAATCAAAAATAATTACACAGTAGATAATGACACCTTAATTTTAAACAGCATTATAGTAGAAGGTAATAATAATACTGATGAAATGTTCTTGCTTGCCGAGTCACCTGTTAGTGTTGGTGATCCTATTACAACAGCGGATATATTCAATTATTGGGAGAGTTTATATTCAACAGAGTTGTTTTCTCAGGTAAGAATTATACCTGTTCTTGTTGGTGAAGACAAGTTAGATTTGAAAATAGTAGTTAAAGAAAAGGGAAATCAGGTTGTACTTTTTGGTGGTAGAGTTGATAATGAGAGAAATACTCAACTCGAAATTGATTTACTTCGCGAAAACTTCCTAAATAGTGGTACCCGCGCACTGGTGGGTTTAGCAGGTGGTAATAGGAACCAGAGTGTGCTTATGTCAATCAGTAATCCTAAGGTATTTAATTATCCATTCAGTTTTAATCTTTCTGCTTACTATAATAATATATTATATAGAACTTATGGTGGTGAGAGCATAGGGGAGAACAACAATTATAAAAGAGAGCAGATTGGCGATTACAATGTGGAGGATTATGGTTGCAACATTTCTACTGGTAGTAATTTTAGTAAATCTGGTAAGGTAAATTTCGGCTTTCAGCTAGAGCAACAAAGAGCATATAATATTGAAAGTGACCCTGTTGATTTTAATTCAGTTAGTTCTTTCTTTATTAAAGCATTGATTGATAACAAGAACAAATCTAACTTTACTACTTCTGGTTCGTTGGTAGATATAAAGTTTGAATCAAATTTAATATCTTTAGAAAATTCAGTCAATTTTTCTAAATTAGAAGTTGAGTTAGATTCGTATTTTTCACCAGTGAGTAGCTTTACTATTAACCCATACATAATGTTTGGTGTTGGAGATAGAACTACCCCTCTATCTGAATTTTGGGGGCTTGGTGGACAAGACCAATTCTATGGGATGCGAGAGTTTGAGCGTACCGGTAGGCAAATATTTGTTTCATCATTGGAACTAAGATATAAGCTACCATTCGAGATATTCTTTGACACTTATGCTTCCTTTAGGTATGATGTAGGTGGAGTTTGGGAAGAACCAGAACAAATAAGGTTTGCAAATTTACGTCAAGGATTGGGCACTGAGTTGTCGTTCGATACTCCAATTGGGCCAGCTCGGTTTGCACTGGGACAAAGTTTTTACTTTCTGAAAGATCCAGAAAAAGTGATTGTTGGGCCGTTGTTGGGATATTTTGTAGTGGGAATAAATTTATAGATTAACAAAGTATGAAAATGAAAAAAATAGATTTCAAAGTTATTCTTATCATCATAGCAGTTTCTGCTGCTTTGGGTATAGGTTATAACTATAGTGATATGAGTGAAAAAGGTCTTTCTTATCTGACAGATAAGGGACCTGTTGCTTCCGACTCGCTTCTCAATGCAGGAATAACTAATTCACCTGAAAAATCAAATGACGAAGCAGCTGAGTCACTCGATGGCGCTACTATAACCTATGAACAGATGAAAGCTAGGTTGGACGACCCAAATTTCGTTATAATAGATGCGCGTAGCCCCGAGGAGTATGCTGAAGGAATGATTGGTGAAGCGAAAAATATATTCCCATACGAAGATGAGTCAAAGTATTTTGAGAAGATTTTTACTTTACAACAAGGCAAGAAATACCTAATTTATTGTACTGGTGGTAACTGCGATTTGAGCCATAAATTAGCTGAAGATATGAAAAATTCTGGTTTTACTAACATCTTTATCTACACTGGTGGATGGGAAGAGTGGGTAACTAAATAGATGCAATCGAGCTCACAACATAGCGATAAATTTTTAGAGAAAAAGTTTGGTATTATTGGCTATGCCGAACCAATGCGCAAAGCCAAAAAGCTATTACTGAAAGCCGCTCCTACGGAGCTATCAGTTCTGATAACAGGTGAAACTGGAACTGGCAAGGAAGTATTTGCAAAAGCCCTGCATGGGCTAAGTAAGCGCAAGGGGAACAATTTTGTTAGCGTAAATTGTGGTGCTATTCCCGAAACCTTATTAGAGTCTGAATTATTTGGGCATGAAAAAGGTGCTTTCACCAGTGCGAACGAACAGCGCAAAGGATTTTTTGAAACTGCAGACAAAGGCACAATATTCCTTGATGAAATTGGCGAGATGCCAGTAGAAACTCAAGTCAAATTACTCAGAGTGCTTGAATCTGGTGAATTTAGCCGTCTTGGTTCGTCTGATAATCGTAAGGTAGATGTTAGGGTAGTCGCAGCTACAAACAGAGAGTTAGAAGAAAGAGTGGAGCGAGGACAGTTCCGTCAGGACTTGTATTTCCGTTTGCGTTCAGTTCATATATTACTGCCAGCTCTACGTGAGCATAAGGCAGACATAGAGCCACTCTTCAACTACTTTGCAAACCAAACGGCCGAGAAAATTGGTCTAGATTATAAAGGTATAAGCAGTGAGGCAATGGAAGTACTTATCAATCAGCGTTGGGACGGTAACGTAAGAGAGCTAAAGAACCTTACTGAGACTATGCTAACCTTGGAAGCTCAGGAGTTCATAGAAGCAGAAAATGTGGCAAAATATATTAGACAATCCCTACCTCCGCAAACTGGATATACCAATCGAAATGAACAAGGCAACACCACAAGTGCTATGGTACCAACAAATATAGCTGGTGAATCTGCTTCAAACTTAGAGTTGGGAATTATATTCAGAACTCTTTTGGAAATAAAAAATGACATAGAAGAGCTGAAGCACATAGCAAGACACAACACAAACAAGATAGACGAAGTGATTACCAATCAGAATGAGTTCATGATACAGCATGCTGATGAGGTAGTAGAGAGCGATGAGCTACTAGGCAACTTCGACACCCTCAACTTAGCTGATATAGAAAAGCGACTAATCGTCTATTCGTTAGATAGGTTCGACGGCAATCGTAGATTAGCTGCCCAAGAATTAGGCATAAGCGAACGTACACTATACCGTAAGCTGAAGCAATACGATTTGGATTAGGGTGTAAGGAATTGACTATCCTCCGCTGTCGGAGGGTGGTAAGCGCTGTCATTATAAAAAACCGTAGAGACGCATTGAATGCGTCTTATTTGATACAATATTGGAGACGTACACAGTACGTCTCTACAAATATTAAATTATTCCTTCTCGTTCAGAACAAACTCTGACAGCTCCTCGAGAAGAGCACAGCTGATGGAAAAAACTAAATAGAAACCACAAATTATAATTGAAAAGAATAAATGAAAAACCTATTACTATTCCTAACTGCTTTCATACTTACTGCACTCCATATTGAGGCAGGTGAGATTGTTACTGTGTGGGAGAAAGAATGGGATATAAACCCTTATGGTCATACTTATCATTTAGATATAGAGTTTTTAAAAGGAGAGAATCAATTTATAATGATGGGAGCGGATGGAGATATTGGTACAGTTGAAATCCGAGAGGCCCTTACAGGAGAGTTAATTGACTCTATTCTAATAAACAACATTTATGAAGAAAGTAGATTTGAAATTCTACCAGATAATAAACACTCTGGAAGAACAATATTTACTGATGATGAAAAAATTCTATTTCTAAATTTCGGTAGCCCATTACTTTTTTTTAATATGCAAACAAGAAGTCTTGAATATTCTCAAAATCTTGAATTCAAAGACAAAATAGGTTTATTGTCTAAATACAATAAAAAAAACAAAACTTATATAGTACAATCAGCAAAAGGGATTAAATCGTTCCAATTTTTAACCCAAACTAATATAGAAAGTAATAAATTCAATAACTTCAACCTTTCACCCAACCCAGCGAATAATGATATGACTATAACATTTGATGCTATCGCCGGTAGTGCTTATGAGTTAAGTATAGTAGATTTGATTGGAACTGAAATAGAGACTATTAAAAATGGTGTTTTGGATTCTGAACAATTCTCACAAGATTATAACATTTCACAATTACCAGTTGGGGTATACTTCATTCGATTAGATTTAGATGGTGAAGTAGTTACACGGAAATTTATAAAACAGTAAGATGAAAAAGGAATAGAGGTTAGATTACTTGTCCTTTGCTGGTGGAGGTAGGCATTTTTATGGCCGTTTCAATCCCTGAAGTTATAATCTGATGTCATTCTGAACGAAGTGAAGAATTCATGTTTTATTTAACAAAGATTCTATGCATTATCACAACAATTCGGTTTAGCCATAGATAGACTCTTCGCTATGTTAAGAGTGACAATTTTACCTAGTGCAGGTGCATTTTTGAGGTCATTCCGAGGGAGTCCAATGGACGACCGTGGGAATCTCTTTTGAGACAGCCGTGTCCTTTCAGTCCTCGCTGTGACATTCTTTTCCTCCCCAGTCTGAATAAATTCAGACAGCCCCTCCAGAGGGGCATAATTTTTTAAATAACGAAATCCTTTACTATTTAACAACCTGTAATTTCTTGATAAGCGTTCTAGTTCTTGTTTTTGCTATTAGCACATAAGAACCAGTTGCTAAGTTAGTGCTAATTACTTGTTCTACACCTACATCTCCAGTGTGAGTATAGACTATACTCCCAGTCATATCTCGAATTTCTAGTGACTCAATTCCACTAATATCAGTTGGTAACTGTACACGGAAACTACCAGAAGTAGGGTTCGGAGCTACGACAAAGCTCTCATCTTTTTCATATCCAACTGATGTTACAAAGCTAATTGGGTCTGAGAAAGAACCCATACTTGTAGAATAGAAGCTACTTGTTGGTAATTCTACTAATTCTACTGCTCTTAGTACATACGTAAAGCTACCCGAAGGCGCTGTAACGTCTATATACTCTTTATCAGTAATTACTTCATTATTTACTTTTATAACATTACCATTATCATTATTTCTTCTATACAGATTGTGTCCATCAGAATTTGGTGTATTTTCATCCCAGCTGACTCTAATTGCACCTGCTTCTTTTGTAACTGCAACAGGTCCAGGCTCATTTACTGGTTTAAACTTTAGTGTAGGGTCACCGAGAAGTGTGGTATGAACTTTCCTTTGACTTCCGTTCAGTGATACTGTTATGTTACTACCTACATAGTCAGCATTCTGAGTATAAAGTAAGCATTCTCCAATTGTGCCACCAACACCAAGTTTATTCAAATACCAGTGCGGTATACCACTCCAAAAGCTGCCGAGAGCACCTGATGCCAGAGTAGCTCTGAGTAAATTGTTCTTACTATCCCAGTCACCGAAATAACTTCCCGAAACACCAGTGAATATGGTATTGATTCTGTTTTCTACAAAATCACTTGTTTTGCCAATTCCATTGCAACTAGTGTAAGAGCCAGCACCCATACCAAAGCTAAAATAATAATTAGTGTTTTCATCTTCATTGTATGTTATTTCAGTCAAGTAGTCTCTGTCATCAAAAAGAGAATCTGTACCGACCAAGTTGCTGATGGCACGGTAACCACTAGCTGATATATTCAAACCTTTGAAATTATCATCAATTAATCCTCGATATATATGGGGTATTTTACCTTGTCTCCAATTGCTAGTTCTAACTAAATAATCTCTAAGCATTTCCACTTCCTCTTCTGGGAATGCAGCCATATCGTGAAAATCAACTCTACTGACTATTACATCTATATCACTTGGTGGAGCACTCTGGTCAAATTTACCATCACCTGGAATATTATTATTTCTATCACTCCTGCTATCTGTGTAGTTTACATATTGGTCAGTCCAATTGCCGTCCAAATCGCCATAATACATATCTGCTGGCCAGGCTCCCGTGTGGTTTCCACTTCCTTCTACGTGACCATCTGGTGGCAGCGCCGTGCCAGTTAAGCTGAAAAAGCCACTATAGGGAACAGGTACATGACCTATGATATAAATAGCTTTTAATTCCTGATCCATATCATCTTTTACTTGCATGATTAAATCTTTTACTTCGGTAGGAGTGTCAGTTCTTGGTATGTTTAATTTAACAACATCCCATCCTTCTTTTTGCATTTCCATTTGTACTTGGAAAATATCACCTTCTAAGGCAAAAGAGTGTGTTTCGTCAACTAAGAATATAATCCCAGCTTGGTTGAAAGGCATTTCTACCTCCTTACCAATAGATATAACATTGAAAGCAGATATTCTGTTTCCATCTTTCTTAGTTACCATTAGCTCTTTCGTAGTGCCAATCTGATAGCTGTTGTCAGTCCAACTATTTCCTGAAACAAAGTCCACATACTCGAAGTTTTGAGCAGTTTCAGACTTATTTTCAAATATGTTATAAGTACCAGTAAAGTTGGGGTCATCGGGCCAGGTAAGTGTAGCCCCTCCAGATTCTCCGTATTCAACACTTATATATATGGTTTGCTGCTTACCTTTTTGGGAAAACAGTGAAAATGTAAAGACTAATTGGGTCAGAAGAAGAAAAAGTATAGTTTTTTTCATATTATTTTTTATTTTTTATTAAAGTCATTCCGTTAATATAATAAATAATAGTCTTTATCAATGAAAATCTCAATTCGTAGAGCAAATGAATCTGATTTGGACAGGATAGTAAACTTGTTCGAACGGACTGTTAGTGTGATAAATTCTAAGCACTACACACCTACTGAAATTGAAGCTTGGCTAGATGACCCATCAAGAGATGACAGATTTTTGGATAAGATAGAGACTCAACTATTCTATGTATGTATAGATGAAAAAGAAGATATAGTAGGCTTTTCTTCTATCACAGAAAGTGGTTACTATGACCTGTTGTATGTAAGCACTGACCACCAGCGCGAGGGAATTGGTCAGCTGCTAATGGAGCAAATTTTAGTTGCTGCAAAGATTAGAAAGTGTAATGAAATAGAAGCGGATGTTAGTATAACAGCTGTTCCATTTTTCGAGGAGAATGGATTTGAAGTTATAAAAGAACAATATGTGGAACGCAATTGCGTTAAACTTAAAAATTTTAAAATGATAAAATCATTACCAAGTACTAGCTAATGAATATAGACCAAATTGAAAAAAAGATAGAATCGCTTCAGCAATCCTCAATAAGATTGGAACCTGATGAAGCTAAACGAAAAGAAGATTTTAACTCATTCCAAAACTATTCGAATGGGTTTCTAAATAAAGTAAATGACCTACCTGCCTTTGTAGCAGATTATGAAGGAAAAGAGAATTTTGATAATTACCCATTCAAAGAAAAAGGTACATCCCCAGAAGAGATAATAGAATTCCTTGGTGAAAATGTAGATAGAGCTGGTATCAACCCTGCCTCGGGTGGTCACATTGGCTATATACCCGGAGGTGGAATATACAGTGCTGCTATGGGTGATTACTTGGCTGCCGCTATGAACAGATATTCAGGTGTGTTCTATGCATCGCCTGGTGCAGTGAGGATAGAGAATCAAATTATAGATTGGGTAGCAGAGCTAATAGGTTACTCCGATGGTTACGGTGGGAACTTGGCTTCGGGTGGTAGTATGGCGAATCTGATTGCTATTACGGCTGCACGAAAAGCAAAAAAGATAAAATCGAGAGACATAGATACTTCTGTTGTATATATAACTCAGCAAGTTCACCATTGCGTTACGAAAGCTCTAAGGATATTGGGATTGGATGAAATTATTATCCGTAAGGTCCCAATGGATAGTAACTACAAAATGAACACAACGAAGTTAGATGAATTAGTGAAGAAGGATAAAGAAGATGGGCTTAATCCATTCTTAGTTGTTGGTTCAGCTGGCTCTACCGATGTGGGTGCGATCGACCCAATAGCGGAGATTGCAGAAGTATCGGAAAAGCACGATTTGTGGTTTCATGTGGATGGTGCTTATGGTGGTTTTTTCATTCTTAGCGATGAGGTTAAAGATAAGTTCAAAGGTATAGAAAGAGCTGACTCTGTAATTTTAGACCCACATAAGGGCTTGTTTTTACCTTATGGAGTAGGTGTGGTGATAGTAAAGAATATAGATTATTTACTAGAAGCCAACAGCTATGATGCAAATTATATGCAAGATACACGTGACCATAGGCAGGAGTATTCGCCGGCGGATTTGTCGCCTGAGCTTAGTCGTCACTTCCGTGGCTTGCGTATGTGGTTACCACTAAAACTACACGGCATAGAGCCATTCAGAGATTGCTTAGATGAGAAAATATGGCTTACCAGATACTTCTATGAAAAAGTGCAGAAACTTGGATTCGAAGTTGGTCCAGAGCCAGAGCTTTCTGTAGCTGCATTTAGGTTCAATCATCCAGATTTGGATAATAATGAAATAAATAAAAAGCTGCTTCAAAAAATACATAATGATGGCAGAGTATTTATTTCTTCAACAACACTAGACGGTCAGTTCTGGATGCGAATAGCTGTGCTTTCTTTCAGAACAAGAAAATGGCACTTGGATGTTATACTGGATCTGCTGGAGGAAGGAGTAGCTGAAGCTATTCCAGCTCAAAGCTAAAAACTATTGACTTTTGCGTGTTTTTAATAGTCGCATACATAGAGTCGTCAAGTCGTTGATATGTTATCCATTGAGGAAACTCATTCTTAGGATTGTAAAAACTGACTTTGCGAATGGAATCAACTACCATCTCGAAAGTGGTTGGTTGTTTCTTACTGCCTGCCTTGGCTATATAATAATGTTGCCCGTCAATCTTTATTATCCTAAGTGATTCTGTAGCTAGTGTATCGCCATCTTTGTTCAAAGTTGTCGAATATCCCTCCATAACGTGTTCGCTGATTCCGTCCCAATGCTCGTGTATAGTTACCTCGTCGGTTCGCATATACCAATCGCCACTCATCCAAGAGAAATTGATGAAATCTTCGTACTTGGTCTTCTTCTGCACCAATATACCATAGTATATCCACACAGAGCTAACCACTGCGAGTATCATTAGTATATATTTTTTTTTGATTTCCATGGATTTTTGCGTTTAATTTTATGAATTAGAAACCATATACCGAAGATATTAAAAAACAGAAATATAAAAAAGTGTTTAATATAGTATTTGGTTGGTATCGTATTTCCGTATAATAGTCTGTTAATTGCTATTGATAAAACTAACGGTGAAATAATGAATATACTTGGGATAATTAACCACATGCCTAGTTGCATAATATAGTCAGTTTTAAATATTGGAGCAAATAGAATCAAGAGAATTGTGAATGCCAATAAATACTTAATTGTCTGAATAATTTTTGTATTTCTATATTCATTCTTAAAAACTACTTGCAATGTAGAAAGCACTAAAGTTAAAGAAATAGTCCAAAAAACTACCATTATTATTTTGAAGGCAAATTCTCCAAAAAAGAAACCCGAAATGAAAATAATCATGATTGCAATTGAAAGATGAAAATATTTTATGCCAATGTATGAATCAAATACGAGTTGGCTAATTCTATTTAGAGTCTTCATCACCCCATCACTGCCGTAGCTTCTATTTCTACCAGATAGTTGGGGCTGATTAGCTTAGACACCTCGACCATTGTCGTTGTTGGTTTTATATTCTTGAAGAAGCCAAAGAAATATAAAGAATTGAATGATGAGTTGAACTCACGTAATTTGAAATAAGATTAATGGGTTTGTAGATTAATTTATCGTCATATTGCCATTTTTCAGAGCCCTATAATATTCAAATTTACCAACCCATTCATTTTGTCTAAATACTTATTCATGCATACCGGTGTTACTTTTTTATAAAAATAATGTTATTTTAGAGAATTACATGAATTGTAAATAGTCAAGAGATAGTTATGAAAAGTTTATTAGTCGTTTTATTAAGTTGTCTGATATTGGTCAGCTGTAGCGATGATGGCGGTGGAACCAAGGTCGAGCCAGAAGTAAATTTTGAACCGACAGGGTTTACTCTGACTTATAATGACAGCGTATATACCGAGTATCAGAATGGTGAGTATATGTCTGATGCAGATACTATTAGAATGGATTGGTTTGAAGGTGAAAAGACTTTTGATATAAGCTTTATGGATAAAGATGGAAACTTCTACGAAGATGTAGACCCACTTAATTATGTAACTTACGCAGAGGTTACAAACAGAAGCACAATTGAAGATCCAATAGTTCATGGTACTGCTTTTAATTTTGTTATTAGCTTCACTCCGCACGATGAGGGTGTAACAGATTATTTACTTCAAGTAACTGATGATGAAGATGGAAGTATCATATTCAAAGCGGATAGTTTATTTATAGAGATATACTAAAAAGAAGTTATTTACTTCTGTTATTAAAGTGAAAATTACAAACACTATATATCGTTTTATTTCAGTATCCATATTGCTTGGATTGCTTTCAATTATTAGTCATGATCTAGTGGCTCATAACCATAGCGATTACTCAGATAGTTATGGTATTGAATATCAGTTAGAGCAAAACTCACTCGATTCACATTGTTTTCTTTGTGAATTCCACAAGACAAACAAATTCACATCAGTTGACTTCCAAAAAGAAGTTAATTCTCATAATACGCAACAACAACTAATTCTGCTTGATTATTGTAGATTGTTTAATGGGCATAAGTGCCTGAATAGTGGGCGGTCGCCACCTATTAAGTAAGCACTTTTAAGTCTTACTAAAACAAAATACAATTATTAATTATTTATAAATATATAAAGGGCAGAATTATGCTTATCAAAAAAAATAGCTTATTAGCTATACTATCACTAACACTTTTTTTAACTAGCTGTGATGATGATGACTCAGTATTTCCATCGGAAGAACACTTCGAAGCAGTTGGCTATATATTACTCGACGAAAATGATGACGTAGTCTTCCGACTATTCGAAGGTCAGGTAGATAACTCTATTTCTGAATCAGTATCTGTTAATTTAGCTGATGGTGTAGGTGAATACCATGTTCATTTCTTAGATGAAGATGGGAAAGATATTGGTACACCAGAAGGTGAACATGATCACGAAGAAGATGATGAAGAGCATGAGGAGCATGGAGATGAAGAAACGTCATTCTCTGTAGAAGTGCAAGATGAAGAGATAGCTACAGTAGAAGCTCACGAGTGGGAAGTTGAAATCACTCCAGTTACAGTTGGTGCTACTCAAATGAGAATACAGATACTACATGATGGACATGTTGACTTTACCTCACCTTTTGTTCCATTGGAAGTAAAATGACAATCGCTGAAGCACAAAAATTAGTCGATGAGTGGATAAGAGAAAACGGTGTTCGCTATTTTGACGAAATGACTAACTTTGCTATACTCACCGAGGAAGTCGGTGAGTTAGCAAGGGTTTTTGCTCGTAAGTATGGCGAGCAGTCAAACAAAAAGTCTGACGAAGATTACAACGAAGCTGACGAAATGGCCGATATTCTCTGGGTGCTGCTGTGCTTAGCAAACCAAACTGGTGTTGATTTGACTGATGCTCTGAAGAAAAACTTAGAGAAAAAGACAACCCGAGATAAAGACAGACACAAGAACAACCCAAAGCTGAAGAATTGAGATTAATAGTTTTAATACTTGTTTTTCCGTCTATATTAATTGCTAAAAACCTTACTTTCCTTATCAATGATAGCTTTACTAAAGAGCCAGTTAGTGGTGTAACCGTATTAGTTGAAAGTAGTAATTTAGTGAGTGATAGTAATGGTATCGCAACCATTAGTATAAAAGAAAAAGAAAGCAATGTGCACGTCGATTTCATTAAGAATGGATATCAGGAAAAGCACATTGATTTAGATATAATCATTGATACTGTAAGTATAAAGCTAATCCCACTTGAATATGATTTTGAGGATGTTACAGTTTATGGTGATAGTAGTAGGAACAAAGGCTGGGCAAAAATAAGCAAATCAAAACTTGTCAATAATCTTGGGAACTCACTCTCAAAAATATTATCTAAAATGCTTGGAGTATCAGAATCCCAAATGGGTGAAGCAGTAACTAGACCAGTAATTAATGGTCTTTCAGGGAATCGATTACAGATAATTAATAATAACTTTAAGACAAAAGATTTATCAAGCAATTCATCTGACCACTCCCAGGCTTATAATAATGTGAGCTTGAGTAGTGTATCACTTGTATCTGGGCCCGATTTGGTTCGATACGGTTCGTCGTTAGTTGGTAAATCAGTTGTAAGAAAAAGTAATACAAATATCAATAACCCAATTGAAGAAAATAACTCACTATTGTCCGTTGGTTATTCAACTGTTAATGAAAAATATAATATTGCTACTGAGAATGAATTTAGCTATCCCTTAGGTGGTTTAGCATTAAATGGACAGTATGTTAATGCGGGTAATCTGATTACTCCCCAGGGAACTCTTGACAACACCCAATATATAGAGCAAAATATAAACCTGGGAACATACTATTATATTGGTGAATTTACCATCAATCCTTATGCTGATATATTTCAGAAAGAATATGGTTTGCCAGGAGGGTTTGTAGGGGCTCACCCAAATGGTGTGGATATAGAAATGAAACGGAATGCTTACGGGGTAAACTCAGAGTTTCATATTCATGGTAGGTTACTTGAAAAAGTAAAACTGAACTGGGAGAGGAATTTCTATGATCACAAAGAATTTGAAGCTAGCGGTTTGCTTGGTGCTCAATTCCGATTTGTATCCAATACGGTTAAATTAGAAGTAGAACAACACCAAATGGACTTGTTCGAAAGTGGATATATTGGATTGGAATATACGAGAAAGGACAATCAGCTTGGTGGGTTCGTTTTTATTCCAGATAATAACTACGATGTGTTTTCAGCATATTTGAATGAGAAATTAGCTATTACGGATGAGTTAGATATTAAATTTGGTTCAAGGTTTGAGCTTACAAAAGTGAATCTGGAAAGAGATTATGAGTTCTATGATATTATTTATAGAGATTTTTCATACTCTGCTCTTTCATCTGCTATAGCAATCAACTATCAATTCGATTTGACTAATAGCATTAGGTTTGAGTTAGCAAATTCGAACAGGGCTCCAGAACCAGAAGAATTACTCTCAGATGGGCCTCACCTCGCTGCCTATTCTTATGAGGTGGGTAACCCTGAGCTTGATTTAGAAAAATCAATATCTTATTCTGTTGACTTTACTCATTTAGGGGATAGTTGGGAAACAAGAGCGGTAATATTTTTATATGACTATAGCAATTATATAACACCTGTTGCTACTGGTGATACTAACTTTTCTACTTTGCTACCTCTGTTCAGACAGATAAACATTCCTGTTCAGCTATATGGGTTTAGTTTTAGTGCGAATAAGTCAATTACTGAGAACTTCAAGGCTAGCGCAAATGTAAGTTATACCATTGGTGAAAGGAAAAACAATGAAGGATATTTGCCTTTTATTCCTCCATTCAAAGCAGACATTATTCTAGATTACAATTTATATAATTGGCATTTTTCTGTGAATATGCAATCAGCACTTGCACAGAATAACTTGGGTCAATTTGAAGAAGCAACAGATGGCTATGCAATACTGAATGCGTCAGTAAAAAGGAATATCACAATTGGTGAACAGTTAATGAGTGTGATATTCAGAGCGAATAATATCACCAATGAGACTTACAGAAATCACTTATCTAGAATAAAATCAGTTTACCCTCAGCCCGGTTTTGGTGCCGAGCTGATAGTAAATTATTTCTTCTAATCTTTCTTTTCTTTCTTCACTAAGTTGAGCCCTAAGTCAGTCAACTGAGTTGGGTCAACGAAAGATGGAGAGCCATCCATAAGTGATAGACCGCTTGTAGTCTTAGGGAATGCGATAACGTCACGGATATTATCAGTTCCAGTTAGTATCATAACCAATCTGTCCAATCCGAATGCGACACCACCGTGTGGAGGTGCACCGTATTGCAATGCCTCGATTAGGAAACCAAACTTGTCATTTGCTTCCTCTTCAGTTAGCCCTAGTGCATCAAACATACGTGATTGCATTTCTTTGTCGTGTATTCTTATACTTCCACCACCAACTTCGGCACCATTGATTACCATATCATATGCAATTGAGCGAACCTTTTCAGGTGCTTCGTCGAGCATATCAATATCATCATAGTTTGGTGAAGTGAATGGGTGGTGCATAGCATATACATCACCAGTTTCGTCGTCTTTCTCGAATAGTGGGAAGTCAGTTACCCAACCGAAATGAAAGTCAGATTTTATTTCTTCATATATTCCTGTGCGTTTAGCCATCTCTTGTCTAAGTGCACCCAATATAGTGTAGCACTTAGTCCAAGTATCTGACGAAATCAAAATCAAATCGCCATCTTCAGCACCAGTTGCAGTTTTTATATTCTCAATCACTTCTTCCGAAAGGAATTTTGCAATTGGAGATTTGACTTCATTATTATCAAACTTCATCCAAGCAAGACCTTTTGCACCATAATTCTTAGCAAAATCAGTCAACTCATCTAAGTTCTTTCGTGAGTAACCAGAGCAACCCTTAGCATTCAGAGCGGCAACTTCGCCGCCATTGGCAACTATATCAGTAAATACTTTGAAATCACTGTTTGCAACTATATTCGATATACTTTTCAACTTCAAATCGTAGCGTAAATCTGGCTTATCACTACCGTAATTTTCCATTGCTTCTTTGTAAGTCAAACGAGTGAAATCGCCAACTTCGTAGCCAAGAACGTCTTTCCACAAGTTACGGATATAGCCCTCGCCAATGCTGATTACATCTTCCATATCTACGAATGACATCTCTACATCAACTTGAGTAAATTCGGGTTGTCTGTCGGCACGGAAATCCTCATCACGGAAACACTTCACTATTTGCATATAACGATCGAAACCTGCTACCATACTGATTTGCTTGAAAATCTGTGGTGATTGCGGTAAGGCATAGAATTTACCCTTGTTCATTCTGCTTGGTACTAGGAAATCACGAGCTCCTTCCGGAGTAGATTTCATTAGCACAGGTGTTTCTATTTCTACGAAATTGTTCTCATCAAAATAGCGATGAGTAGTCTGGTAAACCTTGTTTCTCACTATAAATTTGTCTTGCAATCCAGCTCTACGCAAGTCTAAATATCTGTATTTTAGTCTTAGCTCTTCGCTTGCGTCAGTCTTGCCTGACACTTCGAATGGTGGTAATTTCGACTTACTAATAACACCGAAGTCTTTGACTAATACTTCAATTCCACCAGTGGGAATATTCTTATTTTTGTTCTCTCTTTCTCTAACTTCGCCCTTTACCCATAGCACGTCTTCCGAGCGTACTTCTCTGGCTTTTGCTTCCAGCTCTGGGTTCACTTCTGGCAATATAACTACTTGGGTTATTCCGTATCTGTCACGCAAATCGAAGAAGATTAAGCTCCCCAAATCACGTCTTACATTCACCCAACCGTTAAGTACAACTTCGTTACCTATTTGGTTTTCGTTCAGCTCACCACAAGTAACTGTCCTTTTCTGAAAATTCATTTTTTTTCCAATTTTTCTATTTGGTAATTCTAATATCTACAAAACTCGGAAATTTTTAACAAATAAGGGGTTTAGGTGGGGAAATATTACCATAAAATAGTCGATTTATGAATTCTTATATTACTATATTTGAAAAAATAATTATCCCAACCCACAATTTCTTATTTAGTATGAATACAATCAAGATTCTAATTCTATTAATTATTCCGTTTGCCATAATTAAAGCAGATGCCCAGGGTATCAAGCGTTATGAGGAAGGTCCACTGAAAGTGGATGACTTTTTAGGCGAACCAGAGCGTGGAAGCGATTTATTGGGACAAACACTGATAAAACTTGAATACTATACTGATGAGATAGAGAGAAATGATACGACCTTTGTGTTTGCTAATACTAAAAATTATTTAGACAAAAGTGCATCTTGGATATTAAAAGACGAGAGTAAATTTCAAACTTTAGAGTATTTTCAAGTTCTTTTTGATATTAGAGAATTTTACAGACGACAATTGCAAAATGAGATTAATACTTTAACTGAGCGCCAAGAATATAATAGATTGATGCAATCGTATTATGATAAAGGAACATTGGAAATTCAGCGCTTTCAAATAAAAAGTGATTATGGTGTGAATGAGGACATAGTTCAGAAATGGTCTCTTATGTTATATCAAAGATTGAGCATGTTCGATGAATTTGAAATTCCGAGCGTACGTGATAAGCATTGGGGGTTTGGTGGAAGTCTTTACTACACTAATAATTTTAGCAGTGGGGACATGAGTGATAAACTTAACCCAGCTTATGCCGGTTTCGGTTTTAGTTTAGATGTTATTTACAAAGACTACTATTTATTTTTAAATGCGTTTTTAGCTTGGGGTACTGTAAAGGAAGATTTTATATATGAAGAAAGTTGGGAAAAAGATTTAACGTTAGGTATGGCAAATGCAAATATATCTATAGGGTATCCAATTATTGATAATAGAACACACAAATTAATACCATATTTAGGTTATGGGTTAAATGAAGTAAGTTACCCCGACACTGAAGGTGTTGAAGATGGACTAACTGTGAACAGTTCAGGACTACATGCTGGCTTTTGGTATGATTATAATTTATTTAGTGATATAGAGTTAATTCCAAATATTGGATTTGGTGGAGCGAAATTTTCAAACCAACAATATATTAGATTTGGATTGAATGTATTGAGAGTGAATAATGTTGTTTACAGTGGTTACTCACTAAATTTTTCGTTAGGCTATTCAGTGATGGCAAGGACTGTTGAGACATACTAACTCTTACTAAAACTCCAAAACCATCTCATACTGTTCAACAAAGACATCAAAGCCTAATTTTTTCAGGAAGCTAGTGGTGCCTGTGTCAATCTTATCAATGTTCAATATGGTTAAGTCATTGAGTTGTTTTGCTCTTGCCATTAGTAAGCTGCCCACACCTTGCAATCTAAACTTGGGGTCAACTGCCAATTGCAGAATATACGTTCATTCTGGTTGAATACTATATAACCTATTAGCTCTTCATCTTTGTAAGCACCAATAGAAGTTAACTCCTGGAATCTATTTTCAATCAGTGCAGGTGAGTTTTGTATAGTTGGATTAGAAGTCCAAAAAGATTGCAAGTGTTCCCAATCAAATTTCTTTAGTTCTTCATAGCTACAATCACTATTCGCTTTTTTAGTTCTGGGCACACCTCGGAAACAGAGCAAATGCATGTTGATTTTAAACCCAGATTTTTTATATGAATCTATTGCAGGAGAGTTTTTAGTTATTACTTCTAGCTGTATTTTGTCACAATCTGTATTAGAAATTATAGGAATTATGTGCTCATACATTCTTACAGTTAGATTTTGTCCCCTTGCATTGGGTATTACTCCAGTTCCAAGATTATAAGCAACGCTATTGCTTAAGTAAGGTAGAGTACAATGTAATATAAAGCCAACTAACTTGCCCTTGTCAAACGCACCAACAGAAAGAGATAAATCAATGTCATGAGATTTTAGCTTGGTTGTAAACTGGCTGTAGTTTACAGAAACTGGAATAAAATAATCACTAAAAGAAAGGTTGAATGCTTCCAGAATTACATCATACCCTATTTCTTTTAGTGATTTTATTGTCATATTATATTAAAATAAATATTTATCCCTTTCCATAAACTATACTAGTCTTATCAGACTTAACTATCTTTTTAATATCATCTTTGAATAACTGATATTCATCTTTATCAATTATATCTTTGTTGATTTTAAAATACCTTACACATTCTATTTTGTTACCCTTTTCTTCGAACTTCAAGTTATAGTCAAAAAATTCATTTGAAATCTTTACATTATCTGGCTTTTCTTTAATCTTTGTCCCTGCTGGGGCAGATATAGTCAATATTTCAAACTCTTCTTTGTTATCAAAATAGTTGTACAGCTCAATTGGGTAAATTCTATTCGAATTTGCTACGAAGTCAGTACTATAGAACTTGTCTGTCCATTCTATCTCGAATATCTTCATATCTCCAACTTCGATGAATTTTTGTGGCTGTAAATATTTATAATTGTACACAACACTATCGGAAACATCTTCTAAACCCGAGATAAAGTCAAGTTTCAAAAGCTCCAAGCTTGGGTCTTCATCAATAATAGCTTTTTCCATTCTTTCTCTTTTCTCTTTTTCTGTCAAGTAGAGATATGAATTTCTCATTTTCGCTGCGCTACCACCATATTTTATCGATTTCTTATCTGTTATTAACTCATCATCTTCGAATGAAATAGTTGTGAATCTTTTAACTATGTTTCTAGAGTTTTTACTTGGCGCTAAGTTTTCAAGCTGCTTAGTTTCGTCTCTTATCGGAAGTATCAGTTGGTCTTCCATAGAGAAGGGAACTGCAGCAAATGGTATAAATTCGCTGGTTGTCTCAACAAAGTATGGCTCATTGTTTAAATTGATTTGAGCAATACAGTGATCAAAATTTACCGAAGGTAGTGGCATGCTTTCCAATCCATTATCTCTGGTATTGACTAATACTAAGTTGGCATCCATTCCAGCTTCTCTACATAGGTTAACAAACAGAGTTGATATATCCTTGCAATCACCCAATTTGTCATCAAGTAAGACATTTGATTTTTGAGGTATATACCCCGATTGTCTGAATGGCACATAAGAATATCGGATTTCCTTTACTATGTATTGATATATTTTATAGGCTTTATTATAGTCTGATTCATTATCATCTATCACTTCATCCAATATTGACTTATAGTAATCATGAGATTCTAATCTGTTCATAGTCATATCTTTGTACCAATCTACGACATAGTCCCAGCTAGGAATACTAGAAACATAAACTGTAGTTGCTATATCAGGAGTATTGGGCATATTAACTTCATAAGTTAGTTCCTCCAAGTCATTCATCTCCCAACTATAAACATCGAAATTTCCTATTTTAGATTTCTCTGGTTTCAGCTGGTCATTGTTTGTTACCTTATATTCAAACTTCTTGCCTGATTCTACTGCTAACAAATACTTAGATGTCTTAACTGGATAGAATAAATCCATTTGGAAATCATCCCAGAAGTGATTGGTCAGAGAGTAACCAGTGTAAGTCTGTACTCTGTAAATTATTTTAATAGCATCGCCAACTTCAATATTTGGAAAAACTAGCATTTGGCCACTTTCTTCTGCTTTCAAACGCGAGTTATTTTCTTTGAGTAAGTATGCTTCATCTATTTTATAGGTTTCGTTATTATACACTGGTATCTGATATTCTTTTATTAAATCTATACCTTTTGAGTTATTTGCTTTTATTAGCATATAGTATTTTTTTTCATACCCACCATTTTTATAAGCTACTGCTTGTATTTCATTGTGAAGTATAGTTAAATCATGCTCGGAATCAGTACCTGGGTTGCTGCTATAAACTGAATCTAAGTCAGGAGCTTCAAACTTGTTGTATATATTGATTTCACCGTCCAAATTAGCAAGACTATTTCGGCTATCATAATCCAAAGGATTATATTCTATTGCTTTCTTATAGCTCTCAGCGGCTTCTGCTATTTCACCATTTTGTTGGTGTATTCTAGCTTTGAATGAATGAAAGTTTGAATAGAATGGAGCAATTTCTAATCCTTTTTTTATGTATTCCAATGCAGTTTCATTGTCTTCGGCGCTAAAATAGATATTAGCTAACTCTTTGTATGCCTGTATAGCATGAGGGAAGTTCTCCAAATAATCTTCAATTAAGCCAATTCCCTTATCCTTTCTTCCAGTCTGCAGGTAAATCTCGGACAGCATTAAAGTCATCTGATAGCTGTGGTTATTTTCCAGATAATCTTCTATTATATCTATTGCTTTCGAATATTCTTTTGTACCACTATAGTAATAAAGGATAAGTATATTAGCAAAGAAGAAGTTGTTAGGGAACTCTCTGTTACCTCTAATACACTTCTTCATCATACTTTGGTAATTTCCTTTTTTGGCGTCTAAGTTAATTTCTTTTTCTAATATCGTGCCTTCTCCGAAGTATTTCGGATGTTGCTTCATTTTTTCCAATAGAGATTCTAATGCAGGGATGTTATTATTATCCATTTCTTGCTGCCATAGATTACTCAATGTCATTGGATATTTTTCTTCGTATGCTTTTACAGCTTCTAGAGCTTTGTTGAACAATGTGGAATTCCTTGATATTAGATGATATTCCATATCAAGCAAGTTGCTCAACAAAGTATTTGGCATTAATTCGTGTATCTCTTTTCTTACTTTATTAGCTTCGGTAAAGTTATTGTTGAATTTGTACTGTTGGAAGAGAAGTAGCTTGTAAACCAATTCATCAGGTTCTTTGGCAATCATACTCTTTATTAATCTCACATGTTCTTGTTCTATTACTTTTATCTTTTCGCCCGATAGTTTAGGATATTCCTTATAGCTAGAGCTTACTTCTTGGTGATTGTATGTCTCACCATTTTTGTTTCTTAGTTTGAAGAAAAAATTAGCATTTGGGTTTTCACTAGAACCAATTTGTACTAAAATTTTATTCCATCCTTTCTTTAGTCCAACTTCGAAGATATAAGAATCTTGACCATTGTTAACCTCTTTCTTTTCTTTGAAAACAATTTGGTCATTTGCCCAAACCTTTACAGATCCAGATACACCTATGCTACCTTCTACTACTTCATCTTTTTCAGCTTTAATAAATGTCTGAGCATACATTATAGCGTCTGTGATATCAAAGAAATACTCAAATCTTTGCCATTCTCCTTGGTCAAATACACTTGATTCAAACCAGTTTACTTTTGCATTATATTGGTCGTAAAAGACACTATTGGATTTAGGATTTTCTATTGGGCCATAATTTTTATCGAAACCAGATCCGGAAGTATTTTCGAACGCTCCTGCTACTTGCCAGTTATAGTAGTGTTTGATTTTTGATAAAAACTCTACACTTTCGTCATATTCAGCAATGTTCTTGTAGAACTGTCCATTCGCTTCATATATATAGTCTTTTAGTTGGTTGTACTTTACAGTTTCAAGCTCATCTTCTAGTTGTTCGAAGAAGTCCTCATATTGATGATTGCCTATTTTTGAAAAGAATATCTCCCACAAAGAAGTTATTATCAACTCGTGGTCTACAAAATTCTCTTTAATCAAGGTGTATGTTTCTTCTGGTTTTGCTTGTTGGTATTCTCGCAATATTGCCAAATACAAAATTGATTTTTTTACATTATCACCGTCCGAAACTGCTTCTTCAAAATTTAGAATTGCGGCATCTATGTTGTTATTTTTTAATTCCTTTACTGCTTGGTTGTAATCAGCGGATAAGCTTTGAATTGAAAAGAGTATAATAATCAAGGATAGGACTAACTTCAAGATATTTTCCGAGTTTAATTGATGTTTTTAGTATTTACTTTTTTGTCAATATACTCCGATTTGCCAATATTTACAAAGTTTTGTTTCTATATAGTTTATTCTGTAATTGTCATATATGTGCTGAACACCTAGTTTTTTTATAAAAATTAGTAACTCAACAATATTATATGTGTTTATCATTCATTATCATGATATCAATTAATCACAAAACATTAGAAACGCTATATGAAGTTTAAATTTCTACTAAGTATATTCTTGATGTCTGCAATTTGCCTAACGGCATCAACTGAAGACATAATTGACGGTAAAATCAATAAAAAAATAATTACGAACAGCTCAAATCAGATTGATAGACCAACCGATTTGGACTTCAATCCTCAGGACATGAACCAACTTTGGATTCTAAATCATGGTGGCGAAAACGGTGGTACGACTGTAATGATTACAGATGCAGGCACCGATGACGTAGCATATGACTACAGAAAAGATGGTAATGCTTGGCACTTTATGGTTTTTGCTGATGCATTAGCATTTGGTGATACTGTATGGGCAACTACTCACAATTATTTCAATGCAAACAGAGCTACTTTCGGAGCTTGGTGTGGTCCATCTATGTGGCCATCAGACCTTGATATCTATGCTAGAGTGGGAACACCTCCTTCGGGTGGAGTAAATGGTAGCCACTATGACATGGTTCACCAAAGTCCTTATAGTAGTGGTATTGCTTACGAGTCAGAAAACACATTTTGGGTGAACGAAGGTGCTACCAAATCTATAGCAAGGTACAAATTCGAAGAAGCTCACCCTCCAGGTGGTTCTAATCATGGTGATGCTCAAGTATTTAGATATGTTGATGTTCCATATGAAATGAACCCAGGGGTTCCTGCACACATGGAAATGTTGGATAATTATCTTTACTACATAAACCCAGGAACTAACTCTGTAAACAGATTAGATATTCTAACAGGTAGTATTGGTAGAAGTTTATCAAACACTGCTAACGGCAATGAGCCACTTGCTATATTTAATGAAATGAATGATGGTGACTGGGAAATGGTTGTAGATGAAGGGTTAGTAAACCCATCGGGTATCGACATTAATAAAAATTATATGATTGTAAGTGATAACGCTACTGGAGAAATTATAGTATTTGATTCGAAAACATTTGAAGAAATTACAAGAGTCCAGACAGGAGCAAATAGTATAATGGGAGTTAAGTTCGATCCAAATGGAGACATTTACTACGTAGATAATCTGTCGAATGAAGTTGTGAAGTTAGAGGGTGGTACTGGAATGAACTATTCTATCGATACTCCTTTCTTAAACTTAGACCAGATGAATGAAGGAACAGCAATGTTTACTATTACAAACAGTACCGAAACGGTAATGACAGTGAACAATGTTACAGCTCAATTTTCTAGCTTATATGCAAGTGAATCGGAAGGTCTTTCTGGTTCAGCAACCACACCTGAAACAATTGTTCCTGTAGAAATTCAACCTGGCGGAATGATAGAGATTCCAGTTAGTATTTCAAGCGTTTCTGGTAATGGTATTTATAATGTGGAAGTAATGGCTAGTCTGACTGGCGAAGATGAAATGACTGTTAATAGCAACTTCCTGGGTGGTACGAATACTATACCATTAGTTAATGTTTATGATGGAGCTCCTCAGAATGCTAGTTTAGCAGAATTGACACCTCTATTAAACACAACAAACTATGAAAATCATATTGATATTGAAGGTGAAGATTTTAGAAAATTTGCAATAAGAGCAACTGGAATAGAAACACTAATATGGAACTCTGGTGCTTTTGGTACACTGAATGCGCATGAATATACTAAGTTCGATATACTAAGAGAAAATGGAACAAATATATTTTTACTTGGCGATGGTCCAATTCCTAGAGCAGGAATTGAAAGTCCATTCAACTTAGAGGCATACGGAGCTAACTATGCAGGACCTCTTTATGCTGGTTTTGCTACTGGTGGCTCATATACCTTTAATGGTGCTAGTGCCGATCCTGTATCTGGTAATTTCCCAACTGTCAGTGGTGTACTTACTATATACAACTCAGGACAAAATGCATTTCCAGCAGCAAACATATTACCGACAGGTGAAGATGCGCATGCTGTATTTTACCAGTCAAATTCGGAAGATAGCTCAATAGCTGTCCGTCATGATAATGGTAATAGCCGTTCTTTTGTAATGGGTATAAATATGTTCAATATTACTGATCAAACGCAAAGAGCTGATATATTCAAAAGCATTATGGACTGGTTAACATTCCAAAACGCAACTGGTATTTTTGAGCTATCTGGTTATGAAAAGATTAATGTTTACCCTAACCCAACAGTTGATTATATAACAATAGAAGGTATAGAAGACATACCGAATAAGAAATTAAGGTTGTTAGATTTAGCTGGTAATAGCATTAGGTTAATAAATCAAAATGATAGCAGAATAAATGTTTCTGATTTGACTACTGGTACTTACTTTGTAATGATAGAAAGTGATACTGGTGTTCAATATGCTGAGTTTATCAAAAAATAAACATTAGTAAATATTTAAAAAATAAAAAAAGCTCAACCAATATGGCTGAGCTTTTTTTATTCCTCTTTCTCGTACATATACAAAGCAAATCTGGCAATAAAAGTTAATACTATCGCAATTGCTATTTCAATCGAAATAGAATCAAATGATAGCAGAAGGGAAATATTGACAAATATTAGATAAAGCACCACTACAAGTGATACCTCTCTTATTGCATAGCTGAAATTATTTTGTTTTATAAGTCACTACCGATTTGTTATATTTATAACTTAATTAATTTGTTTGTAATAAAATAATTATAGTTGAGGGGACTAATGAGCAAAGGTCTTTACTGGACATTGATAATATTGGGCGATTTGGCAATACTGTCATCAGTTTATATATTTTTTAATGGTGGAGAGTTTGGAGATTATTTTTGGGGTGCGCTTTGTGGCGTTTGCCTAATAGGAGTGGCGACAATAGAATCAAAAAAGAATCAACTAAAGTTTTTGATTCTCTATTGTAAATATGATAGAAAAAATTACTAATCATCTTTCCTGATTTTGATTGGCTTTACTTTTTTTATCATATCATCTATGTGTTTATCATCAATAAAGATAAGTAACACAGCAATAATGAATAGTGGAATTAGAAATGAAATATCCACGTGGAGAGCTATAGCTAAAAGCCCACTAAGTGTGCTAGCTACTAATAAATAAATGCCTATATGTCGTAATTTTGGTATCATTGTACTTATATATACGGACAAAATGGACAAATAGTTTACCATTAGTCACGTATAAACTGAATGAAAATAATTTATAGATTAGGAGAATAACATGGGTGCTGAACAAATAACGTTACTAATTTTGCATATACTAGGTGCTTCGGTTTGGTTAGGTGGTCTGATGATTTTTGCAATTGGTGTAGTTCCAAAAGCAAGAAAAGAAGGTAGTATAGCTAGAACCAGAAGCTTCGAAAGTTCATTTCATATATTAGGAATGATAGCTATAACAATTCAGTTTTTAACTGGCTTCAGATTAGCTATGATATATGTTGGTGGTATGAAAGGGCTTTTTGACTTTAGTAATCATGGTGCGGTACTTTTCTTGTGGAAACTGGTACTAATAATAGTTAGTATGGTAGTATTCGTTATATTCAAGAAGAAACTTAAGGCAGCTGCCGACGATAATCCATGTTCTGTATCACCATTTATTTGGCTAATGCTACTGCTAGCTATAGCACTGATGGTATTAGGACTTGGTTTTAGTCGTGGCATAGTGTAACAACTATTATTAAGAATTAGATATAAAAAAAGGCATCTTAAATTAAGATGCCTTTTTTTTTCTTACTACTTTCAAATCTTAGTTTGATTGAAAGCTGTTAATTTTATTATTGATTTGCTCTTTAGTTTCGCCAACTTTTTGCTGGATTTTACCTAACAACTCATCTTCTTTTCCTTCTGCATATTGTAAATCATTGTCAGTTAATTCAGCGTATTCTTGTTTCAATTTGCCTTTTAGCTCGTTCCAAATTCCTTTAATTTTTAACTTATCCATGATATATCTCCTATCAATTATATTAAACAATCGTTTGCACTATATTTCCGTGTCCTTTTACTCTTAATAACGATTCAGGTTGTGGCGTATTTTAAAAAGTCTCGAATTACCAGAAGGTTTGGGTTGTTAGCTTACGTTCTTGCCTTTCAAAGAGAATACATAAGCAAGTAACTGAGCAACTGCTTTATATAGATTCTCAGGTATTTCCATATCAACTTCTACATTATGGAACAATGTATGAGCAAGTGGTAGCAAAAATTTCATTTAATAGGTAAAGAGAATAAAGGCCAATTTGTTGGAATTAAGAGGATTTTAATTTTCAATAGTGAATTGGCTGCTGTTTACTATTTCTAATTCTTCTGTGGTTAAACAGGTAACTTCTGCTTCATCTGGCCCGATTTTGCACCAATTGATTAGTTCATTTATATCTTCGATGTTCCCCTGAGCAATAATAGTAACACTGCCATCAGGATTGTTGCGAACAGAACCAACTATATTTAGTTTATCAGCTTTATCTTTGGTGGATTTTCTATAAAACACACCTTGAACTTTGCCACCCACGTTTATCTTTATATTTCTTTTTGCCATAATTGAAAGCTAAATACTTTTTACTAGAAATCCATAAATCTAAACTAATATATGCTCTAGAGGAAAGAATGACAAATATAAACTTTAAAAATCTAAATATTGAATTATTTGATTAATATTTTTTTAGGTCATATCACAAAAACAGTTATGTTGAAATATTATTAATGTTTCATTTCAAGGAGAATTGTGCTTATGATGAATGATTTTAAAGCGTTTATTCAGCGTGGAAACGTAGTAGATATGGCCGTAGGTATCATAATTGGTGGTGCCTTTGGTAAGATAGTTAGTTCTTTTGTCAAAGATATTATTATGCCACCAATAGGTATGTTTATGGGTGGGGTCAAGTTTAGCGACTTGAAAATAATACTAAAAGACGGAATGGCTGAGACAACTAACGCTGCTGGCGAAGCCGTGGCTGCAGTGCCAGAAGTTGCTATTTACTATGGTAGCTTCATACAAACAATGGTCGATTTTGTGATTATAGCGTTTGCTATATTTATGATGATAAGAATGTTTATGAATATGAAAAAGAAAGAAGAGGAAGCTCCTGCTGCTCCACCTGAGCCGAGCAAGGGAGAAGTATTACTTACTGAAATAAGAGATTTATTGAAGAAGTAATATAGTTTGATTTTATAATCAAAAGAGTTTATGCACCCTCACTTTCAAATGGAAGTGAGGATTTTTTTAAGCCATAGATTCCTTAGCAACACGCTCTGCAATTAGAATTGCACCTTTTTCTTTTGTTTGCTTGTATCTATATTTTAAGGTTAAGTAGGCAAATATAGAAGTAGAGACCGCACCTATAACGAGTGACCAAAAAATACCTGGTAGCCCGTAATACTGAGAGCCAAAGTAAGCCAGTGGGACAAAGAACACAAACATATAGCTTGTAGTTAAAGCTGCTGATTCTAGTGGCCTGTTCAACACATTCAAAGCGCTAGTGGAAATCATAAGAACTCCACGGAATGCAAGTGAGAATGGGGTTATGCTTAAATAAAGTACCATTACCCTAACTACTTCCAGATCTGACTTAACGAACATAGATATTGGCTCTTTGAATAGCTCAAAGAATCCTATCATAGCTGCTCCCCAAACGAAGCAAAAAGTCAACACTAATTTGAATGCCTTGTCAATTCTGTCAAATTTCAATGCACCCCAGTTCTGTCCAATGAATGGGCTAAGAACAGTAGCAGTAGCCATAAATACGGTCATTACTAATGACTCTATACGTGATGCTGCTCCAAGAGCTGCAACAGCGGCATCACCATACTCAGAAGTAAAATCAATAATGATACCAAAGCCAGCTGGTAATATTATATTACTACCTGCTGTTGGTAACCCTACATATAGAATTTCCTTCCAAGACTTGAATACATCCGCCAGAGGAGGCCTAGTGAAAGTTATCATATCATATTTGTAATACAGTATCCTGAATGCAATAATTAAGGTAGCCAACCTACCAATTAGAGTTGCCATGGCAGCCCCCTGAATCCCAAAAGCAGGAATAGGTCCAAATCCAAATATGAATATGGGGTCTAAAACTATGTTTATTGATACAGCAATGAGCATTATATAGCTTGGAGTCTTTATGTCTCCCGTAGCCCTAATAGCATAGTTCCCTACCATTGGCACTATCAGGAATATAGTCCCTGGCAGCCATATATACATATATTCTTTTATGTATGGTAAGGTGGTTTCGTCGGCGCCCATAGCTGTGAACAAGGGCTCTAAGAAAACTAAACCTATTACAATTGTTATTGCTGTTACTATCAGAGCCAAGACAATTGAATCAGTCGCTAATCTCTTTACTCTGTGCTCATCGCCCTCGCCAATTGCTTTGGAAATCACTGCAGTAGCACCAAGTCCTAGCCCCATAGCTATACCAATAATCACAAAGACCATAGGGAAAGTATACGTAATAGCCGCTAATTGCTTAACGCCCAGTTTTGCTATAAATACTGTATCTACGAAGTTAAATGTAATGGCAGCACCAATACCTGCAGTCATGGGTATAGCACCGTAGAGGAGTTGCTTGCCAACATTTCCTGTTGTGAATTTTGCTTTGTTTTTTACTTTTGTAGGAGTAGTCAAACTCCCTCCAATTTATTTTCTTGTATTTTAATAACTTTCTTGGGACGCTTAAGGACACAAACAATTTTACATTATTTTGTGCATCTACATAAATTGTGCTTTCTCTCTTTCGATAAATTCTTTTAACTTAGTTGGCTCTTTCCCAGTGATTTTCTTGATGTTTGACGTTATTTCAGGTTCGCTTTGCAAACGAGGTAAAAAGTGCAGTATGGTCATAACAATTGCGAACCCGCTACTCAGACCTTGTTTTCTCTTCAAAAAATAGAAACTTATTGGATTAATGCTTCTGAAAGTTATCTCTCTTCCTAACTCTTTGCTCAAATATAAAGCAACTGCAGAATAGTCTAAGTTCTCTTCGCCTGTTATAGTTATCTCCTTGTTAGAATAATTGTCAAATGATGTAATTAGCTCTGCTATGCACTTGCCAATATCCCTGGCATCAATCCAATTGAATTTAGCACTGCCAGAGGGTAATGTAATTGTACTTCTGGTCTTTATTTCATTAAGCAATGTGGTAGTTAGGTTTTGCATAAAATAACTGGGCCTTACAAATATGTATTCAAACTCATATTCTTTTATCAGCAACTCTATCTTGTTGTGAGGTATTACCTTACTCTTGTCAGCCCCTTGTACCGATAAGAATACAATTTTTCTTATTCCCTTGCTTTTGGCTTCATCAAAAAATTGTCGGAAATATTTGTCAACTTCTGATATTTGAGGTGGTCTTAGCAAAAACATAATATCTACATTGATCATAGATTTTTCGAAAGTGCCAGGATCACTAAAATCAAACAATATATATCCCAAATCATGTGAGTTTTGGAATTCTTTTCGTGCTTGTTCTACATTTCTATCGGCAATAATAATATGAATGCTTATATCTCTTTCAGAGACTATATTTGTCAATGATTTGACTACTTGTCTTCCAACATTTCCGGTAGCACCAGTAATCAAAATTGTTTTTCTTTTTTCGGTCATTTACTTTCCTATAAACAGCAATAGTTGATATAATACAACGTAATATCTACAAATATATAAATAAATCTGAGCTTACTATGGGGCTGTTGGATAAAGAGCATAAGTACAAAAATCTAAAACGATTTAGAACGGTTGGAATATTGGAGGGGATTAGTTACTTGCTACTTTTTGGAGTAACAATGCCTCTGAAATATATGTTGGATATGCCATTGCCTAACTACATAGTTGGAATGGCTCACGGCTTCCTTTTTGTTGCTTATGTGTTTGGTGTATTAGTCATTAGAAATCAATTTGGAACAAGTTTACGCACAAATTTAATTCTATTTCTGGCTTCTTTGTTGCCATTTGGAACATTCTACACTGACAAGAAATATCTAAACAAACTAGAAGGAAAAAACTAGCGCTACACGGACTCTTAAGCTAAATTATTTGCTATTGTTTTAGAAATGAAATAAGGTTAACTTTCGAGTTTATTTATACATAAAAACGAAAACAGATATGATTAAGGTATCTCGGTTTATAACACTTGATAATTTCATTACAAAGCAAGAAAATTTGCATCCTGATGCTTCTGGTGAATTTACTTCATTTATGCATGATATAACTTTTGCAGTGAGACTGATAGCAAGGGAAGTACGTAGAGCAGGAATAAATGATATTATTGGTATGACTAACACAACCAATGTACATGGTGAGCAAGTAAAAAAGTTAGATGTTCTAGCAAATGAAATAATTATTAACTCTCTGAACCACACCGGCAAATTAGCAGTAATGGCATCCGAAGAGAATGAAGATCTTATTCATATACCAGAGAAGTATGAAAAAGGCAATTATGTTATGGTTTTTGACCCACTCGATGGTTCATCTAACATAGATGTAAATGTAACTATTGGTACTATATTTGGACTTTACAAAAGAGTGACAGTTAACTCTGATGAATGTAATGAAAAAGATGTATTGCAACCAGGATACAAGCAGGTAGCATCTGGTTATGCTCTGTATGGAAGTAGTACAGTATTTGTTTATACAACTGGGAATGGAGTAAATGCTTTTACATATGACCCAACGGTTGGTGAGTTTATTCTTTCTTATGAAGGAATAACAATACCAGAGAGAGGAAAATATTACTCTGTGAATGAAGGAAACACCTACAAATGGAATCCAGAGTTTAAGAAGTATATTGCTCATTTGAAAGAAAAATCAGACGACGGAATGCGTCCATATTCTGCAAGGTATATTGGCTCGGGAGTAGCGGATATTCATAGAACCTTACTGTACGGTGGTATATTTGCTTATCCAGAAGATAGCACTTCACCAAACGGTAAATTAAGATTAGTTTACGAGTGTAACCCATTAGCTATGCTTGTTGAGCAAGCTGGGGGTAAAGCAACAAATGGTAAAGAAAGAATTTTGGATATTCAACCGACTGATATTCACCAACGCAGTCCACTGTACTTAGGTAGTAAATATGATGTTGAAGAATGTGAAGCTTTTTTGAATGGTGACAGAGGATAATTGAGCGAACAAAAACAAATAGGAACTGAACCTGAAGCTGATTCGAATGACAGAGACATGGGGCTGATGGATCACTTAGATGAACTCAGAAAGCGTCTGATGTACATCATAATAAGTGTGATAATTGGTTCTGCTATTGCGGGCGTGTTCATAGAGCCATTAATGAATGGTATATTACTGAAGCCAGCAATTGAAGCAAACCTTGATTTACAAAACCTAAGAGTATTTGGTAAGCCAATGCTTTATTTTAAAGTGATTTTGATTTCGGGAGTGATTATAGCATTCCCATTTATTTTGTATCAGATATGGAAATTTATAGAGCCCGCTCTATATGCTGCCGAACGTGGCTGGGCAAGGCGAATAACTTTTTTTACAACGTTCTGTTTTTTGGCGGGAATTTCATTTTCATATTTGGTTATGATTCCATCTATGCTAGAATTTTCGGCCAATTTTGGTACTGATAACATAAGGAATTTGATTGATATCAATGATTACTGGGGCTTTCTGATGCTGATGATATTATCGGCAGGTGTGTTTTTCGAATTGCCTATGGTGTCATTTGTTTTGTCTCGATTTGGTTTGCTTACTCCTCGCTTCTTGAAGAAGTATAGGAGGCATGCTATAGTTATTATCTTAATTATTGCAGCAATATTGACACCAAGTCCAGATCCGTTCAATCAATTAATTGTAGCTTCACCGATATATATACTTTATGAGATTAGTATAATTATATCAGCAGTTTCAATAAAAAAATACTATAAAAATGAAGAGAATGACTAGATGAGCTTAAAAGAAATAAGCAGGCCAATAAAGGATGAGTTAGACGAGTTTGACAGCTATTTCAAAGGGCTGATGAAAACGGATGTTGCTCTTCTTGATATAGTGTTACGTTACCTCACGAAAAAGAAAGGAAAACGAATAAGACCTAATCTTGTATTTCACACCGCTAAGGCATTGGGAGAGATAAACCAAAGAACTTTTATCGGTGGAGCTATGGTAGAGTTACTACATACAGCTACTTTGGTTCACGATGATGTAGTTGATAGAGCTGAAACAAGACGTGGATTGCTCTCAATAAACTACAAGTGGAATAATAAAATTGCTGTATTGGTCGGAGACTATTTACTATCCAAGGGACTTATAATTGCCTCTGAAAATAACGAAACAAGTTTCCTTGATTACACCAGTAAAGCTGTAAAAAGAATGAGTGAGGGAGAGCTACAAGCTATAGAAGTCATTAAAACGAAGAAAATTACTGAAGAAGTTTATTACAGAATAATATCTGATAAAACTGCGGCTCTACTATCTACTTGTACTAAAATTGGTGCTGCTAGTGTTACCAATGACCAAGAAACCATAAGGAAAATGGAAGAGTTTGGTGAAAATATAGGTATGGCTTTTCAGCTAAAAGACGACTTGTTTGACTATCTATCTACAAGCTCACTGATTGGTAAGCCAGTTGGAAATGATATAAAAGAAAAGAAAATTACACTTCCACTTATTCATGCTTTTGAAAACAGCACTCCAAAAGAGGCAAAAAAGATAAGAAAAATGATAAGAAAAGGCGATTTGTCAAATAAGCAAGTCAAGTATGTAATAGACTATGCTAAACAGCACAAAGGGATAGAATATACTGAAGCAAAGGCAAATTATTTCATTTCGGAAGCAATCACAAGTCTAGAAAGCATCTCTGAATTAAATGATTCTAAGCCACTCCGTGATTTGGCAGACTTTATTGTTAGCCGTGAGAATTAGTCAATCTAAATTTATTTGCAGAATCTAGATAACTTACTTATATTTACATTACATTTCAAATGTATTAATTATTATTTTTAATAAATCTAAGGTATATTATGTTATCTAAATCTATGAAATTGATTGGGTCATTGTTTGTGGCATCAATCTTACTTACTTCTTGCTATTCTCATACAATGCATGTAGGAGAGGGAGCTCAGGGAACAATCTCAGAAACACAATGGAATCACTATGTAGTATATGGTCTTGCACCTGTTGGTGTATCTGACACTAGAGAAATGGCATCTGGTGCAAAAAACTATACAATCTATACAAGACACACATTTGTTAATGGATTGGTAAATGCCTTAACGTTTGGACTTTATGCTCCAACAACAACAACAGTAACAAGATAAATTTCTTTTTTTTATGAGAGAGCTTAATTGCTCTCTCATAAACCTTAATGCCTATGAAACTCCTTTTTTTTATATCTGCAATTATTACATTGATCCTATTATTAAATGTAATGAGTATAGTATTGTTTGACTATGAACGACTTACTGAGTTTGGTTTTGGGTATTTAACAGGTAAAATTATAATAACTTCTTTGTTTGGCTTTGCCACTTATAAGCTAAAAAAACATGCCTTTCCTGGTGATGAATAAACACAGAACATAATCAAAAGCTGCCCAAATCGCTTTAAAAAATATACTTAAATAACAGTATTTTTCGATATTTAGCACCTTTGATATAATTATTCCTTAACTTTGAGATTATTCTAAATTATATAAGTGAATTTTTTTGATAAAATTTGATCAATTAGGCCTTTCAGACAATCTTCTGGAAGCCGTACGCGAACTCGGATTCGAAACTCCTACAGAAATACAAGAAAAAGCAATCCCACAACTACTAACCGAAAACAGAGATTTTATTGGGTTAGCACAGACTGGTACAGGTAAAACCGCTGCTTTTGGATTGCCACTTCTCGAAAGATTAGATCCTGCTCAGAAAGCTACTCAAGCTCTTATTTTGGCACCTACAAGAGAGTTGGGGCAACAGATAGCTAATCAGCTATTTAAGTATAGTAAATATCAAGAGCGAATCAATGTGCTTGCCGTATATGGTGGTGCATCTATTCAGAATCAGATGAAAGCTCTGAAGAAAACTCAACACGTTATTATTGCAACTCCAGGTCGTTTGATTGACTTGATTAAAAGAAAGGCGATAAAGTTAGAAAGCATACGTTACTTAGTATTGGACGAAGCTGACGAAATGCTAAACATGGGCTTCAAGGAAGACATAGATAAGATTCTTAGCTATACTCCTGACTACAAGAACACTTGGCTTTTTTCGGCTACTATGCCTAACGAGATAAGAAAGATAGTTAAGAAGTATATGGAACACCCTGCAGAAGTGCAGATTAATCCAAAGAACGAAGTAAACACTGATATCGATCACTATTATGCATTGGTTAGGCATTCGGACAAAACTGAAGCTTTGACCAGAATATTGGATATTACTCCCGATATGCGTGGTGTGGTTTTCTGCCGTACTAAGAGGGAAACTCAAGATTTGGCAGAGAGATTATTGGAAGATCATTACAAAGCAGATGCTTTGCACGGTGATTTGTCGCAAGCTCAGAGAGATAGAGTTATGCGTCGTTTCCGTAAGCATGAGCTTCACGTATTGATTGCAACTGACGTTGCAGCGCGGGGGATTGATGTTGACGATTTGACTCACGTTATTCACCACTCATTGCCTGACGATAACTCATACTACACTCACAGAAGTGGTAGAACTGGTAGAGCTGGGAAAAGTGGTATATCATTGACTTTTGTTAGTGGTAGAGAAAAGCATAGAGTACACAAATTAGAGAAGCAACTAGGCATTAAGTTCGAGAGAATATTTATTCCAAATGCTGAAGATATTTCTAAAGTTAGAATAGAAGATTGGTGTGTGAAGGTTCATAACACAAGCACTGTCGGCAAAGTAACTAAGAAAATGAAATCTGATGCTAATAGAATTTTCGAAGATGTTAGCAAGGAAGAGTTAATAGAAAAACTATTAGTAATAGAATTAGATAAACTAAGAACAGATGGCTCGAAAGACCTGAACGACACCGAGCAAAAAGGTGGTGGCGGCGGTGGCCGAGGTGGAAGAAGACGTGGTGGTAACAGAGGCCAAGCCAAGGGCAAAAGCAAGAAGAACCATCAAGGCAATTACTCCAAGCGAAGCAATAAGAATAAATCGCACCGCAAGAGAAAAGGTAAGTAACTGACAGTTTGACAAGTAAAAATCATTGCACTATGCACTGATTTTGCTTTTTTACTCGTTTGTATAATAGAATTTATCATTACTAGGAGTAAAAGTTATACCACACGATTTTTCTGACCTAGCCGTAATGTACGTAAATTGCACCCTAAAAAAATCTCCTCGTAAAAGCCACACCCAAGGGCTTATGGATTTATCCAAAAATATAATGATAAAGGAAGGCGTAACAGTCGATAATATTCGGTTTGTTGATCACGATGTAGCACCAGATGTTTATCCTGATATGACTGAATATGGATGGGATACAGATGAGTGGCCTGAGCTATTCGATAAGATTTATGCTGCCGACATACTAATTATTGGTACTCCTATTTGGCTTGGGGAAAGGTCATCAGAGGCTACTAAGCTGATTGAAAGACTATATGCTATGAGTGGGAAGCTGAATGACAAAGGGCAATATCTGTATTACGGAAAGGCAGGTGGATGTATAATAACTGGTAACGAGGACGGAGTGAAACACTGCTCCATGAGTATTCTCTACTCACTCCAACATTTGGGCTACACAGTGCCACCACAAGCAGATGCTGGCTGGATAGGTGAAGTAGGTCCAGGACCAAGCTACCTAGATGAGGATTCTGGGGCCAAGGACAATGACTTCACTAACAGAAACACCACATTCATGGCTTACAATCTAATGCACTTAGCTAAAATGCTGAAACTGAACAATGGCTATGACAACTACGGTAACTCACGCAAAGAGTGGGATGACGTTACTAAATGGAATTTCGAGAATCCTGAGTATAGGTAAGTGTAATATTTGTGCCCCTTCGGAGGGGCTTTCTGAATTTATTCAGACTGGGGAGGATTGATATATTAAATACTCATTGTGATCAGTGAGCTTTTCAAAGTGAAACTTTGTGAAAGGGCAACTATAAAGCTCAGCAACCGCAGAAATTTCCAAATTAGTAAAGAACCAGCAATTACTTATAGCCAATGTTGGGCTTAGTTATTCTTTTATTCACCTTCAAAGAAATCATTGTCAATTTCTTTTACTTCATAAATCATCTTTACTTGAACACCAACACTGTATTGATGCATTAAGTCCACCAGTTTAGGTCCATCAATCAGTATAATTGAATGATGAGCCTCTCTTGCTTTCCTAATCGCTGAATCGTCAAATGTAGATGTCGTTATAAAAACTCCTTTTGATGTATCTCCACTCATTGCACCTATGAAATTTCTTATATCCTTTTCACGCACTTTATTTTCATTGTATCTTTTTGCTTGTGTATAAATTTTTTCAAGTCCAAGTTTGTCCTCGTTTATGATTCCATCAATTCCGCCATCTCCTGATTTTGATGTTTCAATAAAATCTCCATAACCCATTCTTTTGAGTAAAATCAAAATAACCTTTTCAAAGAAGTAAGGGTCAAGTTCTTTAAGTTTATCAAGAAGCTCGGTTTTAACTTCTGTTTCAATTGTTTCAAATCCAGTATCGATTAGGTCCTGGGGTGATGCATTGTCAACGTCAACAGTTTCTAATTCTGTTTTATCATCTTTTTTGCTTTTAACTGATAAACGATGTTGAATGAAATCAGGGTCATTTTGTAAGTCCGACAGAAGTAATTTTCCACTTGCATAAGCTTGTTTCCCTTTTTCTCCGATTTGTACCATTCCTCTTTTCGGATAGAATACAAACTTGCCCATTTTCAGATAAGACTTTCCCCAGAGTATTCGGTCAATCAAGGTATTGGCTCCAGTACTTGTTTTCTTATCTAAAAGTACTTTTGGTAAGTCCGAATAATATTTGTCACAAACTCTTATTGCTAATTCTCGACTGCTTATTGATTCAATCGAACTTAACGTTTCCAAAATCGGCATAAAAGTTTCGTGATACTTAGGTAATTCCATATAATAACTCTGCTATTTTTTATTTAAGCCAAACTACATTGATATACAAACATTCGTATATCCTACTAATAATACAAATATAAGTAATTTTAGAAAAAGTTAATTGAAGCCCCTAAGCAACTAATAATTGAGAAAATTAAATAAACTGAAAGATTGTCCTAATACCCCAGAGACCTGAGCATATTGGGTTTGTTACGCCAGTCATCACGCACTTTTACGAATAGTTCTAAGAATACTTTTGCTTGTAGGTGGGCTTCTATATCTTTTCGGGCATTTGCACCTATACGCTTGAGCATAGTGCCTCCTTTGCCTATCATTATTCCTTTTTGGCCTTGCCTTTCTACTAATATGTCAGCAGAAATGAACCACTTGCCTTTTTCTCTCTCTTTGAACTGAGTTATTGTCACTTCTGTTGAGTAAGGTATCTCTTCTTTCAGTTGCTCGAATATCTTCTCTCTGATTAGCTCACTAACGAAGAACCTCTCGTTCAGAGTGCTTATTATATCATCAGGGTAGTAGAACTCTGATTCAGGAAGGAACTTTCTGAATATTTCTAGTAGAGCATTTGTGTTAGCTGACTTCAATGCAGATATTGGTACTATCTCATCAAATACTTCCAATTTGGAGAATTTCTCAATTGCTGGTAATACGTTCTTGATATTGTTGGTAGTGTCAACCTTGTTTAATATTAATATTTTTTTACAATCATACTTTTCTAAGAATGGGAATTTCTTGTCAAGTAAATTGATATTATCTTGGTCTTTTTCCCAGTCCCAGATAACGCAGATTATGTCTGCAGCTTCTAATGACTCGTCCAAAAATCTCATCATAGAGCGTTGCATTTCGTAGCGTGGACGAAGGATACCAGGTGTATCTAAAAAAATAATCTGCGACTCATCTTGTGTTAGAATCGCAGATACATTTTTTCTAGTTGTTTGTGGCTTTGGGGTAACTATAGATAGTTTTTCACCCATCAAAGAGTTCATCAGTGTCGATTTGCCAGAGTTTGGCATTCCTACTATAGCTACAAAACCAGCCTTCTGAGGTTTGTTACTCATTCGACTCGCCATGTGGGTAGTACTTTATAATAGCCAATGGTATAACAACGCAGTAGCCAATAACAAGTAATAATGGTGCTACGGTAACAGCCATTGGGTTGTTCCAAGTGCCATCTACAGCAGCGTACTCACCACCTAAACCAGTTGACATAAGCAAGTAGCCAACTATTATAGTTAATAGTCCAGCACCAGCTATGATAAAATTCTTCCTAGCGAATGGGAATTCCCATTTCACATCATTTCTTTTCGTTTGATTTTTCTTTGCCATAATTGATCTTTGTTTTGTTTTCAGTTACAAAGTTAATAAATATAATACAATTACGATTGTTTAGTTGTATTTGTTATCACTAATTGCTGTTTTCTTTCCATTTTACATCGTAATAACCAGGTCTTTCCTTTACTACTTGCTCTAAGAATTTTTGTTCATAGCCAACACCTTCTGGTGAACGACCTCCATTCTTAGATACGTCGTTGATATATCTATCATTATATTTTACTACCAGATATTCCCATAGTGATTTCCATTCATTGTGTACCCTTTCAGCATTAGAAATACTATAATCTGATAGGAAATTAGCAGCTAACTCTGGGTCTGTTTTATATAGCCCCTGAGCTGCCTTTTCCAATTCTGGCTGGTATGACAAAAACTTATCTTCGTAGTTCTGTTGTACTTCTTTTATATCCTCGGATATATAGCTATACATAGTGTATGCTTTGTTTGCTACTAAGTTAAACACCCAGAACATAGACTCCCATGTAAAATCTTTTATACTTCCTACTGTGTATGGCTTAGGAGATGACCGCATAGAGCTATAAAGCGGTACATAGCAGCTAGTTGCAGCATCATCTACACCGTACCAAAGTACACCGCCAATCTCATCTGGCAACTGGCTTCTCATTTGAGCTACAAATGACCAAGCCGTCTGTTGAGTTGATATAGGTCTTTCCCAACCGAATTTTTGAGTTGTGTCACTGTCTAATTTCCATGATAGATTTTTCCATCTGTAAGGGCAACCATAGGGGCCAGCCGCTAGACCTTTAGTCATATCATAATCTGTACCTTCAAAGTGGTCACGCATCCAAGTCTGTAAGTCTTTCACAGAGATTTTTTTATCGGGTTTGATAAATAGGGGATAAGGTTCAGCACCTTCTATGGCTCTCCAGTAATCTTCTGATAAATCTTGGCTTGGTGCTGCCAAATCGTAAAATCTCCAAACTCTTCCCTCACAATAAAGTACACCGCCTGGTTCTAGTGGATTGTAAGTATCTGCATAGCTGAACTCACCATTGTACTCTTTGGCTATCCCTTCTTTTTTAGCAAAGCTAATTACATCGTCAGAGTAAAGGCAATTGTCTGGGTCATTTTTAATAATTTTTCTAATTCTTGATTGGTTAGCGTGTGCAGCTATGTATCCATCTGGCACTCTTCTCGCTACCCACACGATTCCCTTGTTACCAACTCCTTTTGGATGTAAGTCTAGTATCCATACTTCATTTGGGTCAGCTATAGAGAATGATTCACCTGTGCTGTAATAGCCATATTCAGATGTTAGTTCATCAATTAATTTGATAGCTTCTCTGGCCGTTTTAGCTCTTTGGAGAGTAATTCTGATTAATGAGCCATAGTCTATTATTCCAGTTGTGTCTCTGTAGTCAGTGAGACCTGTGAATGTTGTTTCTCCAATTGTTAGCTGATGTTGATTCATATTGCCAACAACTCTATAAGTATGTTTAGCCTGTTTAATATCACCTAAGTACTTACCAGTATCCCAATCATATACTTCCAGCATTTCACCTTCTTCGTGGTCTGCTTCAGGTAGATAGAACAATCTTTCCATAAATCCACCAGCGTCAGCAGCATAAGTTATAAGTATTGATCCATCTGCTGTAGCACCTTTGCTCACTAATAGGTTAGTACAAGCATTTGAACTGCTATACCCAACCATTGCTATAATTATAGCTAATATTATATTTTTCATATCTCGGTTAATATATTTTAGTCAAAAAAAAAGCGATCATAATCGTAATTACAATCGCTATTAACATATCAAAAAAACTTATTATCTACTAATTATAATTTTTCCTACTTGGAACTTATTGCCAACCTGTAAGTTGAACAAGTAAGAACCAGAAGATAAACCTTCTAAGTTAAGTGGGATTGAATTAGAATTTGTATTAGTTTCTATATTATTAAGTTCTAACACAACGTTACCGTTCTGATCTACTATTGTCAGATTAGCATTAGCAGGAGTATCTAAGTCAAATCTAAGTTCAGCTCTACTCTCTATAGGGTTTGGTACAACAATAGCACCAAAGTCAGTGCTCATACCTACAGCTACAGAAGTTTGAGCATCGGTAGTGAATGAGAAAGCATCGGACCAAGGGCCAAATCCAGCCTCGTTCCAACCTCTAACTTTCCAGAAGTAAGTAGTGCTAAAGTCTAGTAATCTGTCAAAGAATCTAGATTCATCATATACTTTTTCGTAATAGAAAGTAGTGTCACTGAAATCTTCGCTAGTACTGATTAGTAACTCATATCCTGCATCGCTTGATAATCCTACATCTGTATTTGGAATAAAAGTCCACTCCAATGTAGTTCTTAAGTAATCTACTCCCGTTTCGCCATCAGTTGGGCTAACAGCCATAGCCATTTCAGAAGGGATCTCGGCAATAGTTCTAAACTTGAATGCAGAAGAGTAGTCAGAAGATATAGTTGAATTAACAGCAGAAACCCTGAACCAATATTCAGTATAGTTTTCTAGACCGCTGTAATTGTAAACTGTATCTTGTATGTCTGTTATTTCAGTTATTTCACCTAAGAAGTCAATATCTTTAGCGATTTGTAAAGTATATGAAGACGCATTAGGAGATAAGTTCCAAGTCATAATGCCTTCAATAGGTTCCATGATTGAACCATTTTCAGGAAGTATTAAACTAGGTACATCAGTATTACCATCACCAGTAGTGAATGAAAAAGTCGGAGACCAAGGGCTAGTACCCCATTGGTCATTACTTCTTACATACCAGTAGTAAGTAGTGAAAGGTTCTAAATCACGAACTAAGAAGTTAATGTTTGTCAAACCATTTTGTCCTTTACTTTCTGACATATCAGAATTTTCAGATATTCTGAAATCATAAGTTTCAGCAGTTGGCACCATTGACCACTCTATGAAAGCATCAGTTTTGATGTTTTCTGCCAAGTTTGACGGGCTAAGTAAATCAGGGAAACCTTGGATTGTAGTAAAGTTAAAGACTACTGACCAATCACTAAGACAACCATTGTTAAATGTTCTAATTCTGTAATAGTATTCAGTATTATATTTTTCTAGTACAAAATCAATTTTAGTATCAGAGAAATTAGATGAATCAATTTCAACTGTAGTAAATGTTGGGTCAGTAGATACTTGAATTTGGAAGTAAACTGCAGCACCATTCGGAGCCCATGAGAAAGTTAATCCTCTTGGGATTTCAGTATCTCCAATTTCTGGATAAACAGGTAGAGGAGCTTGACCAGTTGTATTATAATTACCAACGTTGGACCAAATACCTACGTTGTTTATATCACTTGCTCTAACTCTCCAGTAAATAATTGAACTTTCATTTAATACATCAGCTATTACTGTAGTGTCCATTATGTCATCATCATCAAACAATAAGTTGTTGGGATCAAAACCAGGAGCAGGTGACGCTTGTAGATGATAGCTGTTAACTCCATCGATTGCAGACCAAACAAATTCTGTCTCAATAGGAACACAGGTTTCATCATCTTCCGGAGAAATAAGAGTTACAGCGCTATAACCAGTCTTGAAAGAAAAAGGTTCAGACCAAACTGAAGTACAACTTTGTCCTACTGTTCTTAATCTCCAAAAATACTCTTTGTTTCTTTCTGTTGCATTGAATGTATATGACTCTTGTTGTAAGTTAGCTTCGTCAACAAGTAAGTTTGTGAAGTTAACATCATCAGATACTTGTAACTCATATTCATTTGCTCCAGGTGTCTGTGGCCATTCCAATAGAATTTCCAAATCTAATCCAACTGCACCATCTTGTGGTGATTGTAATGCTGGGGGACCTACTATTGTTTGGAATTGGAATGATTCTGACCAATCAGTTATACAACCAACTTGCTCGCCTTTTAATCTCCAATAATAGTTTTGGAAGTAAGTATCCATAGTCAGAGTAATTGAAGTATCTGTGATCGTTGAATCAATCACTACGCTAGAAAAGTTTGAAGATTTTGAAATTTGAATTCTGTAATTAACACCGTTTTCTATTGTATTCCATTTGAACTCTTGTTCGAATGGTTGACAAGTTAGCATATCTGCAGGTGCTATATGAACAGGTGGTGCAGGAGAAGTAGTTAGTTCAAAACCAGCAGACCACTCATCGGGCTCTCCGATAATTTGTACACCAACTTTCCAATAATACATCTTACTGTTTTCAGGCAAAGTAAATGCAACTGTGGTATCTTGATATTCTAAATCTTTAGCGACAGAATCAGTAAAATCTGAACTTTCAGAAATTATGTACATATAGTTTGACGCATTTGCCACAGATGTCCACTCGAAAACAGCATCTGTATTTTGACAATCTTCGCCATTCTGAGGCAATAATTGTGTTGGTGGGTCAGAGATAAGGCTAGATTGACCTAAAATCATAATACCCACAATTAGTAAATACTTACTTAAGAAGTATAATTTATTCATAATTACTCCATTATTATTTTAATATTTATTTATTCGTTTTATTGATTAGAACTAACCATTTAACTTGCAAATGGTTACTATTTTAGGCGAGTTTTTGATAACTCTAAATCAAACCGAGTGGTAATTTTTGTGTTTTGAACATCGCCAAATATTAATTTAGGAAAAATATTTGAGTATTCTAATATAGAAGAATCATCAGTTCCTTTAAATTGATTTTTCTTTGCATAATTATAGCTGCTGATAAAAATATCTTTATCAAAAACTTGAGGGGTTTGCACAGCTGCTAACACTTCTCTATCTAAGGTTTCCTCTACAAATTCTTCAGGCTCTTCGATGTTGATTTTTTTTATTGTATCTGTAGGGCAGTTGTAAGGTACAACAGCTTTGTATTTAGTAGCTGAATCAATTAACTTATTGATTAATTCCTTAGTGATATATGGTCTAACTGCATCATGAACTAAAATATAATCGGTATCTTCACTTATATGTTCTATAGAGTTATATATTGAACCAAAGCGAGTCTCACCATGAGGAGTTAATTTATATTTACCTTCAAACGATTTTGGTATTGAGTTAATTATCTCTTTTTCATATGATTTATCAGATGGTATTAATAGTTGCTCTATCCCTTCTATACCTTCAAATTTACTCAGAGTCCAATGTAATATTGATCTGCCATTTATTTCCAAATATTGTTTTGGTATTTCAGCTCCAACTCTGTTGCCTATACCACCAGAAGGTATGATTAAAGTGTGTTTCATTAGTTTCTATATTCATATTTTTCGTTGAACAAATATGGCCTTTCTAATCTAAAATTACCAAAACCATTTCTATCTGCAAAAAGGAATGTTCTATTGCCTGGGTATACCCATACTCTATACTGAATATTATTTCCAAAAGATGATTGCTTTTCAACAGATAGAGGAGGCCCCATAACTACAAAAACCATTCCCATATCTGTGAGCCAACCATCAGAGTATGATTTAAACTGTTCATTAGCATACTTTATTCTTTGATAATACTCATTCATTGATTCATTGAATGAGGTATTTGGTGTTGGATCTAATTCCTTCCAAAACATTCTGAATCTTTCTTCTTTTTCATCTTTACTTTTTATACTTTCCAATTTGTCAATTGTTTCATCATTGGCAACGTATCTTAACATATTGATTGCTTTATCTATATCATCTGTGGCAAAGGAGTATAGGTCCTGTTTATGCTTAATTGAACGCTGAGTTATAGCTATAGTCTCAAGTTCACCATTTTCTTCTTTGTATGCAATTACTTGCAATGTGTACTCACCAGTAAGGTTTAGATTTGATAGATTTATGTTCAGAAATTGTTGCGAAACTCCAACAGGAACTGTTATATCTTTTGTTTGCCCATTTACTTCTACATTACCGTTTTTCAAAAGTTTATACTGCAATTTTACTTCTCTATCATCATTCTTGTTGTAAACTTCGAAAAAAGCAAAGAAGTTATCTTCCAAATTCCCAATGTTGTCAGATATGTATGGAGTGATTCTATATTTACCGTCTAACTCTTCAATTTGTGAAACTAATAATATACCACTAACTGAGAAATCAAATTTGTCGAAGTCTATTACTGTAACTTCTCTATTGCGGGTAAATTTCTTCCCACTGAGCTCATCAGTTAACTTAGCTTCCACATTGTAACTACCACCGTTAACTAGAAAACGGAAAAAATATTTATTAAACTCTCCATTTCCACCTTGTGATTCTTCGTATGTACTACTAGTTATTGTTTTTTTTATATTTTGGCGATCTATTTTATCTCCATCACTTGTCAATTCAATTTGCAAGTTAATGTTTGCGATAAAATTGTCACTTAGATTTTCAAAACTAAGTGTCTCGTTAGGAACAACTATGTAGACATCTATTCGACCTTCAGTTGAGTCTGAACTATTGAAAACAACAGCATCTAAGTAAAAATTTTCCATACCCATACTGTTGCTACTATTTAATAGTAACATCAATATAGAAACAAATATCAGTGTTGTTTTTTTTATCATTTGAAATGGGCTTTTATAAACTAAACTCCAATTTGTAATTATAAATTACAAAAATTATAAAATAATCTAATAGCAACTTCGAATATAATTTTTAATATCCATAGCAACTTTCTTTTTATCCTTAGTAATAACGAATTTGTTGCCTAAATCAGGTTCACGACTTAGCCATTTTTTTACGGTATCTTTTTCAGATTGAGGAATATCAGATTTTGGATTGCCATTAGAATAGATATAATCTAATGCGCTATCTATGATATTTGTGTTGGCACTTTTACCAAATTCCAGGTGGTCTATAAGTGCTCCATCCCTAATAAAATATATACTAACTGTTTTACCCATTTTGTTATCTGGGTCAATATAAACTAAATCTACAGTCTCATCTTTAACTTCTTCTTCGAACAAATCCATTTGATTGGGTTTAACTTCGTAATCACCATTCGATTTGTTTTGTAATAAAAGTGCGTGAAGTTCAGTTGGTGTATCAATAAACTCAAAGTCAACGACTTTTGCCATCTTCTTCTGCATAAGAGGGGAGGTTAGAAAGTTAGGGTCAAACAATGAAGCTAATTTTCTATTTAGGTTATTAGCAATGTCTTGGTGGATTACCTGGCCATCAGAATCATAGAGCTTATAGATACCTATACACATAGGTACTTCTTTTATTCGCTTGAGTAAGTCATCTCGTTGAGGGTTAGCTATTTTTAGTCTTCTTCTAGATTTCTTCACAAAATTATGTAATTGTGATATAGTTGTAATATCATGCTCAGTCTCTAAAACTCTAAGCATAGTAACTAATGCCTTGGAAGTGGCAAAAGCATCACCAAGAGCACGATGGCGCATGAAAATAGGGATGCCATAGTATTCGGATAGGGAAGTAAGGTTTACCTTCTGCGTCTTTGGTAGTATTTTCCTTGCTAGTTTTACAGTACAGAGTACATCGTGATAATCTGTGCTTCCGAAGAGTCTTTCCACAGAATGCTTAATAAAGTAATGGTCGAAATTAGCATTATGTGCTACAAATACAGAGTTTTCTTTATCTATAAACTTTCTGTACTCTGTTAGAACGTCCTTTTCTTCTGGAGCATTCCTAACAAGTTCATTTGTTATACCTGTCATATTCTGTATAAATTCAGGTATATGCTTACGCGGATTCACTAACGACTGAAATATATCAATTATTTCACCATCACGCACTTGAACTGCGGCAATATCAGTTATTCTATCTTGCTTACTGTGCGAACCTGTAGTTTCTATATCTACAACAAAAAAATTTACGTCTTTTATTAAAGTCATCAAAATTTGATAGTGATTATAATTGTTTGAGCAAAAATATAAAATTTAGTTTTATTAATAAAAAGTAATTGTCTGCTTATAATAGCGTTGTAAGTTTGAACTAACAGTGTGGAGTATATCTTACACTTTTTGCTATTCCTTCACAAGTGTGGAAATATAAAAACTATCCATGTCCGTTTTGTGTGTAAAGGTTTGTATGCCATGTTCTGTGGACGTAAAATTACTTGTATCAATTCCTTCATTATTAAGTATTTTAATTGTGCTAACTGCCTTAAAATCAGTGTGTAGTGATAAAAAATGAGCAATTGTTTGGTCATTTTCTTTATCAAATAGACTGCAAGTGGAATAAACTAATATTCCACCTTTTTTTAATTTGTCAGCAACTTGGGAAAGAATATCTATTTGTAATTTATGATAATTATCAATCGAACTTTCAGTAATTGTTACTCTTATGTCAGGCGCTCTCCTAACTGTACCAGAACCAGTACAAGGAGCATCAATCAATATTTTATCAAATAATTGGTTGCTTTCATCAACCTTATTTATTTGCTTTACTGAGATTGATTTGAGCCCGAGTTTAGAAACTCTTCGTTTGGATTCATTTAATCTATTGTTACGAATATCAGTAGCTGTAATGTTTGCTGAGTCATGAGATAGATGAGCTATATGGAGTGATTTGCCTCCGCCTCCGGCACAATAGTCCAATATAGATTCACCTTCATTAGGTGAAAGTGAAAGAGCTATTAGTTGGCTACCCTCATCTTGAATCTCAAACAGTCCATTTCGATATGTGGTTGTACTGTCTAAGTTTACATTGTCTTTTAACTTCAGGCAGTTAGGTAGAATATTTGTATAATACCTTGCGTTTAGTTTAATTAAATCCTTTTCTACTTCTGACTTATTTTTAATGATTCTGATATCAGTTGTTGCTTCTTTGTTTAGCGAGTTGCATAAATCTTCAAGTTCTGTAGGAGCAATATTTATATTGTTTATAAATACAGAAGGAAAAAACTTATCAGAAGAAATTGAATCAAATTGATCTAATATAGATATATTCAAATTATAAGTTGTTATTAAGTGGTCACTTAAATCTATACCCTTAATCAGTTTCCCAAGCGCATTACTCACAGTACTATCAAAATTATATGATAACAATAGAAGTTCTTCTATTGAATGTGACGAAGCGAAGTTATAGTGTCTAAAATAGAAGTAAAATACACCAGTTATGCACTTTCTATCTTTACTACCTAAATACTTTCTTTTTAGGAAAAAACTTTTTCTTACTCTTGCTGCAGTGGAGTCAAAGCTTTTGTATTCTTCTATAATTTCTTTAATGTGGTCAGTTAGGAACGTGAGCTTTTTACTTGCAAAATTATTGATCATCTTTTGTTTACCTGCGGTATTTCAAATTATAATACATATATATAAGGTATATAAAATTGAGAATTAGTTAATATTTATAAAGCAATTTAAGTAATAAAAGATAATTGCATAGAAGAAAGACTAGACACTAGAAATAAATAAAAGTAAAACAAATGAAAATAGTTTTGAATTTTAGTGCGAAATATTATAATTTTGTTGAAAGACTATTTGAAAAGAAAAAATAGTTCTATAATTAGACATTGTTATATCTTTGGCACAAATATTGCTTTGTGTATAAGCGGGCATGTTCCCGAAATTGAAAAACGAAATAAATAACTTTAATAATTAAATAAGGAGTCTTCATAATGAAGAAAAATATGAAACTACTTTTGCTTTCTATCTTTATCTTGCCAGTGGCTATTATAGCTACTCAGGCACAGGGTGAGCTTGAATTGCAAAAGCACGTTATCGGTTCTGGTGGCTCAGTGGAACAAACTATAGAGGGTAGCGCGATTACTCTTAGTGGTACTGTTGCACAAACTGCTGTTGAAACGAATGTTCTAATCGATCAATCTGGTCCTGGCTTGACAATCTACGAAGGTTTTTGGACACCAGAAGAATTGCAAACTAATGTAGAACAACCAACGGATGTAGCTAACAATACACTTAGCAACTATCCTAACCCATTGAAAGAGTCAACGACTTTCAGATTCACTTTAGAACAACCTTCTAGAGTTACTCTAAGAGTATATGATATGAATGGTTCATTAGTTAACACTGTATTGAGCAACCAATATGTAAATAGTGAAGACACTGTACCTTTTGATGCTAAAGATCAATTTGGTGCACCATTAAGCTCAGGTTCATACTTATATGAATTAGCTATTGAGCCAGAAACTGGTGGAAGAAGCTACAGCCTGAGAAATGTTATGGTAATCGTAAAATAAGATAACACAAAATGAAATTAAATTTTTTAAATAAATTATTATTATTAAGTAATAGGAGCTTTACAATGAAGAAACTCATTCTTCTTGTTATTTTGGCGTTTAGCATGGTGTTGTCACCTTTGACAACCACTATGGCTTCAACTCCAAAATTAATCAACTACCAAGGTAAGTTGAAAAATCTACCAGCTCAGTCTGGTACATTCTTAGTTGTATTCGAAATTTTCGAAGATGCAGCTGGCGGAACTGCTCTATGGATAGAGCAAAAAAATGTAACTCCATCTGCTGATGGAACTTTCTCAGCATACTTGGGTGAAACAAACCCTATCGATTTAAAATTCGATAAGCAGTATTATGTTCAAGTAACAGTTGGTAACAACCAACCGTTCCCAAGAACACAATTGACATCTGCTCCATCTGCATTCTACGC